>Glacier_p1__coassemble_3383_pt1 | contig 4844 bp, 4 predicted proteins | sample Glacier_p1__metabat2_low_PE_036 | metagenome-assembled genome bin Glacier_p1 | reverse complement strand
ACTGCCGATGTTCACACTTATCGGTTCGTTGAATTCTGATTTTTAAAGAACTGTCTTGCTCCGTGAGGAGCGAAGGATTTGAATTATGCACATCTTTTTTTGATTTGTCAAGAGTTGACGAAAAAAAATTAAAAATATTTTTCATCTAAGCAGAACACCACCTTTTGCGCCAACTCAGATCCTATTAGATGGAGTACTCAGATGCATCTCTTCTCTTCGTCAAACTCTCCCCCTAAAATCTATTCGAAGCCTTTTAAAGGGACGATCATGACGCCTTCTGACATTACTCACGCCGTAGCCCCTTTTTCTAAGCTACGGCGCCGCATTCCAAGTCTTATGCTCTGTATTTTGGGCATTGGCACCATTGCATCTATCGACGCTTTCCAGACAGCCGTCACTACACCAACAGGTCACCTGAGTTCATTCGTTGGTGAACCCCTCGAACTTTCTGGCGACTTTCGTAACCCTAATCCAGAACAACCAGCTCGTATCGTCATCGAGTTTCAGCCAAATAACAACCATCTAACCGTCGCTCAGATCACGACTTCTCCGGCTTTATTGACTGATGAAACCACTTGGCATGCCACGCTCAACTTAGCTAATGTCAATGCTCAAGAGACATTACAAGCCAAAGTGTCGTTCCCAGACAATCCACACCAACCTTCTGAAGAGTGGACCATTCACGCTTATCCAGATCAAGCTAGTTTAGAAAAAGATAGTCGCTCTCTTATGCTGTCATACCTGTCCATGGATCCCATTTGGACAGCCATGCTTTGTTTACTATTTTCTAGCCTACTTGCCGTCCTCTATCCATTGCTTGGCTACTTTGATCGTCGCGCCCTGGCGACTAAGGGATACCTTCGTGTTTTTCACGCCAAAGCGGATGGCGATGACACATTGCTTTACTGCGTTCATCCCAAAGATGACATCATATTAAAGCTAGATTCTTATAGAGTGCTATCTGCTACAGGACAGCTATTAGGGTTAGCGATGCTCACCGAGAAAGGACGACGACATTGCGTGTTTCGACTCCCGACCGCTCAAGCTCGAGCAGGTTGTTTGATTGCCATCCATTGATCAAACATTAATTCGTTGGCTGCTATTGGCCCTAGCAGCCAACGCCAGCAAACTTTCCGCTTTTTTTTCGTTGCGCCTCAAAATTTCAAATCCGCAGATGTCAAAAAGCCCCAGTTCCTTCGAACTGAGGCTTTCGATCTTGGTTGCGGGGGGAGGATTTGAACCTCCGACCTTCGGGTTATGAGCCCGACGAGCTACCGGGCTGCTCCACCCCGCGGTAATTCTGTCGTAACGGATTCGTTGTTCCGTTGAGATTTGAATGTTATACGAACTTTTTGAGTTTGTCAAGACTTTTTGAAAAAAAAGTTTTTTCTTCGCTATGATGTCTTCAATCTCTAGACAAATTTCGTCCCTTTGATTTATTTCGCATGGCTACCGATCCTACCTTTCCAGGTGTCCGTTTAATCACCCCTTCCAACATCGAAGACTTTGTTGCACCCACACCTAGTCAACAAATGAAGGATTTCGAATTTGAACCTTCATGTTGTTCTTTTGGCTTATCGCCCGAATTGGTGGTTGAAGGCTATCGCCAAGGGGCATTCCCATGGCCTTATCCAAATAACGCCGAATATACCCACTTATACCCTTGGGGCCGGCTGTTTCCGTGCACTGTATTTCAAAGCACCAGGATTCACTTGACGCACTCCATGAAAAAACGCGTCAAGGCCGCTTTGCGATATGAATATCAATCGTTGCCACTCCAAATCTTACTCGACGACGACTTCGATGCCGTGATTGAAGAGATTGCCCTCTATCATCAAGAACGCAACAAAGACACTTGGATGACGCAAGAACTGATTGAGACCTGGAAGGTCCTTCACCAACTAGGTCATGCTCATTCAGTGTCAGTCTATGTCGATGATGTTCTTGTCGGCGGCCTTTATTTCACAAGCGTAGGGCGCATGGTCTATGGCGAAAGTATGTTCGCTCGTGCAACGGATGCCTCTAAGTTAGCTTTAGTGGGGCTAGCGGCATTTTGTAGTAGCGTTAATCTGCCTTTCATCGATTGCCAAATGCCCACCGAACACACCCTTCGTTTAGGGGCTGAGATTATCCCAGGAGACCTCTTCCTCAAGCTTAATCGCACTTTAGCTCAGGCGCCTGATTACAATTGGCTTCGAGCAAAAGGTATGAGCCTCATTCCGTTTATCGAAAAACAATGGCCAGCGTTAGCACCCTCACTTGACCAGCGTGATGACGATACACCTCCCGAACGCCATCTTACGCAAGCTGGCGGCTTACTCTTTGAAACGGTTCACATTCGTAGCACATGTAGTTATTTCGACAATCGTACTTTGACCATGGAAGTCCTGCCGCTTCCTTCATACGATTCGCGTGTACAGACGATGTATTGCCAACTCATTTCTGAAGGGTTTCGACGAGATAGTACCTACTTATATCGCTTACGTTGCCAAAATTGCCGTCGTTGTATTCCCACTCGAATTGATGTCACGCAATTTCATCCAGATGCCACGATGCGCCGAACACTCAATCGCAATCGCCATTTGATCATGAAAGAAGTGCCATTAGAGGCGATCACTGACGAACAGTGGTCTCTTTATCAGCGATATCAGAATTGTCGTCACACGGGTGGCGCTATGAGTAAGATGACTCGTGCTCAAGTCAACAGCGTGCTTTTTTCTACCTGTTCAGACTCTCGATGCCTTGAATTCCGCACACCAAGTGACGCCGAACATCCCAACGACCTCAAGATGGTTTGTATAATAGACTGTTTAGACGACGCAATTAGCGCTGTCTATACGTTCTACGACCCTGATGTTCCTAAATTAAGTTTAGGCACGTTTGGCATCCTTTCTGAGATTGAATATGCTCAACAGCATGGGTTGCGATTTGTCTATTTAGGCTATTGGCTCCCTGACTACCCAAACATGGACTACAAAAAACGTTTTCAGCCCATGGAGATATTCTGGTCAGATCATTGGATTCCAGAACGCACATTCGTCGCAGATCCCAAACTTCTCGAACCCTTATCTTCGTAACTCATCATGCTTTATTCGCTTTGTCGCCGAGTTCTATTTTCGATGCAGCCAGAAACGGCTCATCAAGTAACTATGGCCAATTTGGATTGGGCCGTGCATCTTGGTTTGCACAAATGCTTGACCCATACGCCTGATGAAAATCCGATTGAAGTCATGGGATTACGCTTCCCTAATACCATTGGCCTTGCCGCAGGTATGGATAAAGACGGTACGCGTGTGAGTGCCTTTGGGGGTTTAGGATTCGGACACGTTGAAATTGGCACGATTACGCCTTTGGCTCAACCAGGTAACCCGAAGCCACGTTGCTTCCGCGTCATCCCTGCCAAAGGCATTATTAATCGCATGGGCTTCAATAATGAAGGATGCGACAAGGTCATTGAAAACCTTCGTAGCGCTGATGCCTTCCGTCTTCGTGGCGGGATCCTTGGGATTAACATCGGCAAAAACAAGGTGACCCCCATCGACAATGCTTTATCTGATTATGAGAAGTGTTTAGATGCGGTATACGACCATGCTGATTACATCGCTATCAACATTTCTTCACCCAACACGCCGAATTTACGCGACCTTCAAGCTACAGACAAATTTGACGATTTAGTGGCCGGTATCGCGACTCGTCGTCTGGCACTTAAAGAAACACGAAACGGCAAACATGTGCCCATCGCCGTGAAGTTAGCCCCTGATTTGGAAAACGATGACATTCTACGTTGCGTCGATACGTTAATCGCACACGGCATTGATGGTGTCATCGCAACCAACACAACAATTAGTCGTGATCGTATCCAAGGCATGCCTAATTGCAACGAGACGGGTGGGCTCTCTGGTGCTCCCTTACGTGAACGATCAACCGAAGTCGTTCGTTTGATTGCTGAACACGTAAAAGGGGCATTGCCCATCATTGCTTCGGGCGGCGTGATGACGTCGCAGGATGCTGTTGAAAAGATGGAAGCGGGTGCCAAGCTCGTCCAACTTTACACTGGCTTTATTTATAGTGGTCCGGCCCTTATCGCCGAATGTTCTGAGGCGGTCGCTCGTTGGCGAACCGAACAGAAAGCCTAAACACAGGCTTTACACACGAACATCGAGCGCTACGGTCTCAGGATCGTAGCGTTTTTTTATTTTTCATTTCTTCACTTTTGACCCTGTGTCATTTCAAAGGATTTGCCATGCCCCGCGTTTTTGCTGCACTCCTGCTTCCGCACGATGTTTGCGATACTTTGGCTCGTGACGCCAAAGCCTTTGCTCGCTTTGATCCGCTTGCGCGCTTTACGCCAAGCACGAACCTTCATCTCACCTTAGCGTTTGTAGGTGACGTGACCGCTGAAGAAGCGCATCGCCTATCGGCAGCGATTCGCCCGCTCGCAACGCTCACGCCGCGAGACATTACGATTGCTCGTGTCGGTACGTTTGATCGCCATCGAATTCTTTACGCAGGATTGAGCCCTGCCGAAAGCTTGAACCCTGTCGTTAAAGAAGTACGTGACACCATCACGCGTTTAGGTCTCCCAATGGATCGTAAAGCTTTCCGTGCTCACATCACCATTGCCCGCGACTGGCGTCGTGGCCACCCCCCGATGACCTTACCGACTCGCACCGTACGTCTCTCGGGTCCCGTCCTGATGGAGTCGGTCAAAGACCCCCGTACAGGCATCATTCGCTACCGTCAGGTCATTTAATTTCACCTTATTCACAAAAGGGCTTTTCCATAATGCCCTGAACTCCCGGTTAGCTGATCCTTATCAGCTACCGGAGTACTCTCGGGGGCAT
>Glacier_p1__coassemble_921_pt1 | contig 15434 bp, 13 predicted proteins | sample Glacier_p1__metabat2_low_PE_036 | metagenome-assembled genome bin Glacier_p1 | reverse complement strand
GAAGAAGCAGGAAGCCTCGCCCGATTTGTTATCAAATCGGACGGGGAGCAGTCACAGGTTTACCAACCAAACTCAATAAATTTGGTTGTGCCAAGGGTACTCTTTGAGTTACCACCAGGCGTCGAGTCAATGGGCTTATCAGCCTGATTTTCCATCTTGTACGGAATATGTGTAGTACCTGGGGTCACGACATATTCGGTGACGTGATTGTTTTTGTCGCGAACAGCTTCAATCTTGGTCTGACGTTCGTACTTAGGCGGAATTTTGCCATGTGCACGGTCTTCGCGCGCTTTTTCCATGTCGGCCTTACTGGGCAACAAGGGATTAGCTTCTTCTTCAGAAGCTGGTGCCGATTTAACAGGGGCTTGCGCAGCGGGCTTCACGTCACCCGCATAAGGGGGTGGTGCATCAAGGGATGCCGCCGAGACGAACGAAGAACCTACCAAAAGGGCAATAGCGGTCAATAATGGCTTAGTCATAAAGAATCCTTCTTGTCGCACGACAACCTCTTCAAATTGTTAGGTCGTTAGACAATAAAGTGTAAGTGGACAAGTGTCTTATTGATAAGACGAGTGAATCCAACAAAAGAAAACTAACACGTTTTCATAAGACTTACCGCTATTGTGCCACGGGCGTTGCTTGCAGTGTGTGAATCTCGTGCGAACTTGAAGTAACGGATTGGTACGCTTATAGATGCTTATTTCCGCTATGCTTATGACACTTTTAGATTTTTTGACTGATGCGAGCTCATGTCCAAGATACTTCTCATTGACGGTTCTAACTATCTTTTCCGTGCTTTTCATGGCTTACCTGACTTAAGAACAAGTCAAGGTGAACCAACGGGCGCACTGCGCGGCTTTTTTGGGATGCTCGGTAAAGTCTGGGCGTTAGCCAAAGCCGATCATGCGGTGATTGTGTTTGATGCCCCAGGAAAAACGTTCCGTCATGACATGTTTCCGGCTTATAAAAGTAATCGTCCTCCGATGCCTGACGACTTGCGTGTGCAAATTGAACCCTTACATCAGGCATTGCGTGATTTAGGTTGGCCATTGGTGTCCATTTCGGGCGTTGAAGCGGATGACGTGATTGCGACCATCGCCGAAAGAGCACGCGCTGCTGGCATGAAGTCTGTCATCGCTACGGGTGACAAGGATATGGCACAGTTGGTGGATGACGACATCGTGCTCCTCAATACGATGAACACCAAGTTCTACGATCGAGAAGGCGTGATCGAAAAGTATGGTGTGCCGCCCGAACGCATCATTGACTATCTGTCGTTAATGGGTGATAAGGTCGATAACGTACCAGGGATCGAAAAGTGTGGTCCCAAAACCGCCGCTAAATGGATTGCTGAGTATGGGGACCTCGATGGCGTGAAGGCAAATGCCGACAACGTCAAAGGTAAAGTTGGCGAATACTTGCGTGCTGGCTTGCCCTTTTTAGATGATGCCCGTCGCTTGACGACGATTTGCCGCACGTGCGAATTGCCTGAAGCATGTGCGATTGATCAGTTGGTCGTGAAGCCTGCTTCTGCGGAAGCGATTGCGGCATTCTGTCGTCGTTGGGAAATGTCCCCCTCGACTTTAAAGCGTGCTGCGCCAGCAGGCGTTGCAGCCCCTCAAGCAGAACCCTCGCGTGCGGTCGAAGCGCCTGACGGTTTGGGGGGGCTTTTTGGTGGCATCGAAGAAGCGCCGCAAGACGAAAAGATCACGACCGAAGCTGTCACACCGGTCGAACCCAAGAAGGCTGTTCCCGCAAAAACACCCATGATGGCCACGTCTTTTTCGCCCGCTTTAGCCGAAAAGCCTGATGATATACCGTTTGTCGAAATCAAAGACTTGATGGGCTTAGATGACGTTGTGGGGCGTTTGACTGAGCATCGTTCGTTGCCTGTCGGTTTAACGCTTCTTTGGGACGGTGAAGCGCGTCATGCTGAGCTAGTCGGGATGGGGATTGCTTTGTCGGCCAAGGACGTTTTTGTGCTTCGTCTTGCAGGCGACCTGACGACTGAACGTGTGCTTGACATGCTTCGTCCATGGTTAGAGGGAGCAACGCCAAAGGTGATGCACGATGCCAAGACGGTTTGGCATGTGTTGCGTGGGCTTGGTGTCACGTTAGGTGGCACGCTTCATGACACCATGCTGATGAGCTATGTGCTTGAAGCCCATTTAAAGCATGACCTCAAGCTATTGGCAGCCCGCCACTTGATGCGTGAGATTCCGACGCACGAAGATGTGTTAGGAAAGGGCGCAAAAGCCATTTTGGCGAAAGATGCAGACTCACAGCAGGTACTGACGCTCTTAGCTGAAGAAAGCGCAGTTTTGCGTGGTCTTTTTGCCGTGTTGGCGACACGCCTTGATGCCGATCAAGGGTTGCGCGCTATCTATGATGAGATTGAGCAGCCCTTGCTTGAAGTCTTAGCGCGTATGGAAGATACCGGCGTCGCGATTGATGCCTTTAGATTGGCTCAACAGTCCGAAGCGCTTGGCATCCGTATTGATGAATTGGTGAACGAAGCCTATAAGATCGCGGGCGAAACGTTTAATTTGTCAAGCCCGAAGCAATTGGGGCAGATTCTCTTTACGAAATTAGGGTTGCCTGTCAAAAAGAAGACGAGTTCAGGGACGCCGTCCACCGATGAAGAAGTGCTAACCGAATTGTCGTTGGATTATCCGTTGCCTAAGTTGATTTTGGAGCACCGTCGCTTGACGAAGTTGCGTAGCACGTACCTCGACAAGTTGCCGCGTATGGTGGATCCCAAAGACGGTCGCGTTCATACGACCTTTGGTCAGGCGATTGCGGTGACGGGGCGCTTAGCGAGTTCGGATCCGAATTTGCAGAATATCCCTGTGCGTACGACAGAAGGTCGACAGGTGCGTGAAGCCTTTGTGGCTGAGTCGGGCGGTGTGATTATTTCGGCCGACTATTCGCAGATTGAATTGCGCATCATGGCGCATCTCTCTGAAGACCCAGGGTTATTGCAAGCTTTTGCGCGTGGCGAAGATATTCACCGTGCGACCGCAGCTGAAGTCTTTGGTCGTCGTCCTGAAGACGTCACGTCAGAAGAACGACGCATGGCCAAGGTCATTAATTTCGGTTTGATTTACGGGATGAGTGCTTTTGGCCTGGCGCAGAACTTAGGGATCGAGCGTCGTGTCGCTTCGCACTACATTGACGAATACTTTGCACGTTATCCGGGTGTCAAGCGCTATATGGAAGCGAAGCGCGAAGAAGCCCATGCACAAGGTTATGTGGAAACCGCTTTTGGTCGTCGTCTTTGGATTCCTGAGATTGCTAGTTCTCGTAAGCCCCTCCAGGCGGCAGCTGAGCGCGCTGCGATCAATGCACCGATGCAAGGGACGGCTGCGGACTTAATTAAGCGTGCCATGATTCGTGTGGATGCTTGGCTCAAAGAAGCGGGTCTTAAAACGCGACTTGTCTTACAGGTGCATGACGAATTGATCCTAGAAGCACCTTTAGACGAAGCCGAACTCGTTAAAGAGAAGGTCCCTCAGTTGATGGCTGAGGTGGCTTCGCTTCGTGTGCCGCTCGTGGCTGAAGTGGGTGCAGGCGACAGTTGGGGTGCAGCACACTAAGCAAGACGAAGCGCTGCTTAAAAAACAAAAGGGAGGCCGTTAGGTCTCCCTTTTAACTTAAATGGTCACGAGCGACTTATTTGCAAGAACCCGGGGTTTCAGGCACGAGCGTCATGACGAGCTTATGGTCAGCGTCAAGGAAGTGCACCTTGTCGCCTTCAGCCGTGGCATAAACCGTCTTACCGAGGTTCTGCATGAAGGCGTCTTCCATCTGCATGATGGCCGGACCGCACATGCGACGGGTGGAACCCAAGCTAGAGAGGTCAATCTTGGCGCCTTCCATGGACCAAGAACCAACGAGATAGTTGCAACCCGCGTTACCAGACACCTTACCATCAGCACCAAACTTGATCGTCGGCGGGACTTCACAATCAGCCGTAATGCCATCGGCCCACATCAAAGAACGACCGGCTAAGTCCGCGGATTGATCAGCACCACCGCCCGTAGAACAGGCTGCAAGAACGAGAGCACAAGGAACGGCAGCAAGATAACGCAACTTCATAGGGAATATCTCCAGGGAAAAATGCCAAAGATTGGCGTGAATGAGAGAACCATAGCATAAAGTATTAAAGATGCTATCTGAAGATGTATCAAGGGAAGTCTTAACAACTTAAAAATTTGAAGAGAATTTGTCTAAGCGCAAGATGCAAATCGCTCAAGTTTCTTTGAAAGGCGCAGAATGAGAAATGTCGAATGTTTCATTGAGCGTATTGCAAAAGGCGTGACAAATTGATACAAATTGATGTGTAAGAGTGACGCTTTGAGTTCAAAGACATTCACCGTTTTTAGGAAGATCGTATGTGGAAGTCATTGATATTTGGATGCGCGTTGTTGGCTTTAGGTGGTGTTGCCCAGGCGGAAATGACGGCGCGCCATAATTTTGTTGCGTTCGAAACGGTAGAGAGTGCGCTCGAAGGCGCCAAGGCCGATGAATTGGTTCGTTTGACGGGTCATATCGTGTCTGAGCCTAGTGACGGGGTCTATGTTTTTGAAGATTCCTCAGGACGATTGTTTATGGCGATTCCGCAAGAGATGCGCGCTGAAATGACGATTCGACGTGGCATCACCTACGAAGTCTTAGGGCGAGTGAGTCGATTGCCGTTTGAAGGTTTGCGCGTGGATGCAGAGTCCATCAAAGTCGTAAGCCAATAAACGAGAAAATTCAGAACAAAAAAAATCCCCACTTGCTTCAGGCAGGCGGGGATTTTTTCACTTAAAGTTTAACCTTAATCTTGACCTTCGGTGTAGGGTTCAGAACCCAAGTCACCTTCGAGCTTCGTGACGGTCACGGCAGCAGCCACGTCACCGACCACGTTAATCGACGTACGAATCATGTCGAGAATACGGTCAACACCAGCAATCAAAGCCACGGCTTCAAGCGGGATACCAACCTGCGTGAAGATGATGGTCGTCATGATGAGGCCAGCGCCTGGCACACCAGCGGTACCAATAGCGGCCAAGACACCCATCAACACGATGGTGAGCTGGTCGCCCATGGTGAGCGGAAGACCATACACTTCAGCGGCGAAGATGGCACACACACCCATGTAAATGGCCGTACCGTTCATGTTGATGGTATTGCCAAGTGGGATAGAGAAGGACGAAATGGCCTTCGTGGCACCTAACTTACGAGCGGCATTCAAGTTGGCCGGCAAAGCGGCAGCAGACGAGCAGGTCGTGAAAGCGACGAGCCACGGTTCGAAGATGCCCTTCAAGAAGGTCATGATCGGAATACCCGTGATGATGCGAACCATCGGCAAGAGAATGAAGCAAACAAAGACGATCGTTGCTAAGAAGGCCGTAAGGATCAAAGCACCCAACGGGAGCAGAACAGCCAAGCCGTGACGGCTCACCGTGAAGGAGATCAAACCGAACACACCAATCGGGGCGTAGAGCATGACCATGTGCGTCACACGGATCATGACGTCACCAACGACTTCGAAGAAGTTGAGAACGACTTTACCGCGTTCACCTAAACCCGAGAGCGCGAAGCCAAAGATCACAGCAAAGAAGATGATCTGAAGCATGGAGCCGTTAGACATAGCTTCCATCGGGTTAATCGGCACAATGGCCAATAACGTCTGAACCAGCGGTGGGGCAACGACCTCTTTGGCCTTCAGGCCTTCGGTGGAGAGGTCAAGTCCAAGACCTGGCTGAATCAAGCCAGCAAAGAAAAGACCAGCGGCGACGGCAATACCCGTTGTGATGGCATAAACAAGAAGAACCTTAACGGCAACACGTCCAAGTTTAGACGTATCAGAAATCCCGGCAGCGCCAGCAATAATCGTAGCGAGTACCAACGGTACCACGACCATGCGGATCAATCGAATGAAAAGGTCGCCGAGCGGCTGGAGCCAGGTCTGAGCGAAAGATGAATCGACAATTGCACCGACGACAATACCGAGTGCAAGACCGATCATCATTTGCCAGGCCAGACTAATTTTCATTTTGGAGGACATATTCTCCACCCCTAGCTGTTGTTACTTTTTATGTTGTCGTCGTGCATCCAACACGGACGCACGAAGGCGTGACAGGAATTGTTCCTGCCTTGATTCCGATTCTATTGCCCTCTGTCTTATATAAGACCTAGGGTAAACGCGCAAATAGTATGATGTAAATCTTAAGCAAAATTGCGCTCAAACCGTTGACTGATTGAAATGTATTGAAAAATAGGTTTACAGGTTGACTTTTATCAATGAATCGAAAGTTACTTTTTATCTATGGATGCAGTATAGTAAATAGAAATAATATATGAGTTGCTTCAAAGTCCTTCTAAAATGGCGACTTTCGATAAAATATCTCGTTCATTTTTTTCGAGGTTTCTCCCTCGAACATCATGGTGTTATGAGCATTCTTTTTCATATTTTGGCTGCTGGCCTTTTGACCCGAACGGCTGCCGTAGGTATTGCGGCCTTGCTATCTTGTCGATGGTTGGCTGGGCTATCCGAACAATTGTTGGCGGTGGCTTGTGGGTTGTTGACGGCCATTGCTTTAACGCATCTCATTCCTGAGGCGATGGAAATGCCCGGGGTAGAGCCGCACGATTTGGGGCTCGTGATGCTAGGCACGATTTTTGTGTTTTTGGTCATTGAGCGCTGCGTGTTACATCACAGCCATACGCAAGGTACCAAACAGGAAGATAAAGCCACCGCGACGGCTGTGATGACGGGGGCCGCTCTACATAATGTGGTTGATGGTGTTTTGATTGCGAGCACGTTTATGATGGATGAACGCGCTGGGTGGCTTGTCGCTTTCGCGGTCTGTAGTCATGAGATCCCACAGGTGACGGGCTACATGGTGATTTTGCGTAATTGTGGGTTTACGGTTCGCCGTGCGGTGCTCTGGTGTGCGCTTGCTGCTTTTGCGGCGATCCTAGGGAGTGTGCTTGGTTGGGCGGCGGTGAGTTTAAGCCGTGAGATTTTGCCTTATGCCTTAGCGGCCTCTGCGGCATCCTTTCTCTTTATTACATTGCACGCGCTGTTGCCAGAAGTTTTTCGCGATCACGCTTCGCCTCGTCAAGGGGCACGTCAGTTGGTGCTTTTTGCCTTGGGCATTTTGCTGAGTACAGTGATTTTAGGGTTAGGCCATGGTCACGACCACGGTCATGACCAAACCTCAACGGTTGAAGAGGCTGTGCGCACCGAAATATCCGTCGATGCGCACATGCATTAAGCCTTCTTTTTGCGACTCATGAGCGCAGCCCAGACACCCGCGATCATGATGAGTGCGATGCCAATGGCACTAAGGAGTCCAATCGGCTCATCAAAGAACCATGTACCAAAGCAGGCGGCAAAGACGATCGCAGAATATTGAAAGACGGCCGTGAGGAGGGTATTGTCGCTGCCCCACGCGCGGGTCATGGCTAGTTGTGCGCCCGTTGCGGTGACGGCCATGCCAATGAGGGCTGGGACGTTGTCGAGCGTGACGGGTGTCATGCTACCTGTGAGGCACAAGTGACCCGCTAGCCCCCAAACGGTGCCAAAAAGGGTGAAATAAAAGACGATACGCCACTCGGGCTCATTCATACGTGTGAGTTCACGAACTTGAAAGTAGGCGAGTGCAGCAAAAAAGCCAGACGTGAGGCCAATCAGGGCTGGCGCCATTTGACCAGGTTGCAATTCGGGCTTAAGGACCAAGGTGACACCTAAGAAACCTAACACCACGGCAGCAGCACTGGCACGGTTAAAGGTTTCGCCATGACGTATAGCCAACACAATGACGATGAGTGCCATATATAAAGGACTCGTATAGTTAAGTGTCATGGCGGTGCCTAACGGAAGGCGCGCGATCGCGTAAAACCAAATGGTGAGCGCAAAGGTTCCTAAAAAGCTTCGCATCAAGTGTGCACGCATGAGCGGTGTTTTGACAGTTTGGCCTTGATAGGCCACCCAAGCCCAAATGACGACCACGCCAAAGAGCGAACGGTAAAAAACGAGCTCTAAAGACGAAAAGTCGGAGGCCCCCATGCGAGCAAAGGCAGCCATCATGGCAAAAAGGAGTGATGCAAGTAGCATCCAAAAGCTTTTGATCATGCGAAAACGAAGTTTTTTTGTGAAAGTGCTCAAGATTAACGCGATTGTGCGTTGAGTGCTACGAGAAATGGCTAAGGTTTCGTTAAAATGCAAAGTACCTAGATCCTGTCGAGCAGTGTTCATTAAAAGTGAACTCTGTTAAGGGTCTTGTCAAGGAAATGTGAAAGAATGAGTGAATTAAAACCTGTTGAAGCGCTGAGCTTTGAAGAGGCGCTTGAAGAACTTGAAAATTTGACAAGTCGTATGGCTTCTGGATCGGTGACGCTCAAGGAGAGTGTTGCAGGTTATGCCCGTGGGACGGCGCTTTTAAAGCGTTGTCGTCGTGAACTCGAAGAAGCACGTACGACTATTGAAACGTTGCGCGAAGAAACGCGTCGCGAAGAAGTAATCCCAAGCGCAGATATTCCTTTCTAAGACTGGAAGAAAAATGACTGAAAGCCAAATCGCATCCTTTGACGATTGGATGCATGAGTCAGTAAAACATATTGAATGGGTGGCCAACGACTTGTTGCCGAAGACTGGTCGTGAGCCCCGTCGTTTGATTGGGGCTATGCGCTATGCCGTCTTGGGTGGCGGCAAGCGTATCCGTGCTTTGCTTTGTTATGCGGCGGGTGTCGTGAGCGGTGCCGAGCAAGCAGATTTGGATCGTGCGGCCTTAGCGCTTGAATTGGTACACGCCTATTCGCTCGTACATGACGATATGCCGTCGATGGATAATGATACGTTGCGTCGTGGTAAGCCTACGGTGCATGTCCAATATGGTGAAGCGACAGCGATGTTGGCGGGTGACGCTTTACAGACTGAAGCGTTCACGGTGTTGACGGGGATGAATCATCCTGTGGCCGTGGCGCGACTCTGTGGCACTTTAGCCCGTGCAGCAGGGGTTCGCGGTATGTGCGGTGGCCAAGCTTTAGATTTGGCGATGGTGGGCGGTCATCCAGGCGAAGGTGAACTTCTTATGATGCAAGCCATGAAAACAGGTGCTTTGATTCAGGCGGCTGTTCTGATGGGGGCGCAAGCGGGTGACTGGGATCGTTTAGGTGATGGTGCGCGCGGAGGCTTAGCCGCTTACGCCGATGCATTGGGTGTTGCCTTTCAGGTGGTCGACGATATTCTTGACTGTACGCAAGATACAGCGACCTTAGGCAAGACAGCTGGCAAAGATGAAAAGGACGATAAGCCCACGTGGGTCTCTTTGCTTGGCTTAGAGGGCGCACGAGCACGTGCTCGAGAACTGCACGATCGTGCCAATGCCGCTTTGGCGCTTGTGGCAGCTGATCCTGCTGTCCCAGAAGGCGCCATCCTTCGTTTGCAGCAAATCGCCGATTACGTGATTGCTCGTTCCCATTAATAAACCCCACCGTTCTTTAAGTAAAAGGCTCTCAACAAGTGACGCAACAATCGATTCTTGACAGCATTCAGTCGCCAGCTGATCTTCGTCGGCTTGATGAACACCAGCTACCCAGTCTTGCCCATGAGCTTCGAGACTTTATGGTGAATTCTGTTTCTAAAACAGGTGGCCATTTGTCGAGCTCTTTAGGTGCAACCGAATTGGCGATTGCGATTCATCGAGTCTTTCATACGCCTGACGATCGTCTCATTTGGGACGTTGGTCATCAAGCGTATGCGCACAAAATCCTGACGGGTCGCCGTGAGGATATGGCGATGTTGCGCAAGTTTAATGGGATGTCTGGTTTTCCGAAGCGTAGCGAGTCGCCATACGATGCCTTTGGAACGGCACACTCGTCCACCTCGATTTCTGCGGCCTTAGGCATGGCGATTGCGGCGCGTCTCGAAGATAAAACCGATCGTTGGCACATTGCCGTGATTGGTGATGGTGCGTTGACGGGGGGCATGGCACTTGAAGCATTGAATGACGCGGGTGTTTGGAAAGAGGGGGTCAAACTCCTCATTATCTTGAACGACAACGATTGTTCGATTTCGCCGCCGGCTGGTGCCTTGTCCAATCATTTGGCGCGTATTGTCTCTACCCGTGCTTATACCTGTGCACGCGAAATTTCTAAGCGTGTCTTGAAGCCTGTGCCTGGACTGTGGGATATCGCCAAGCGCATGGAAAAGCAGGCAATCAATTTCGTGAGCCCACCCTCTGGGATCTTCTCGAGCTATGACATCAATTACTATGGGCCGGTTGATGGGCATGATCTGCATGGTCTCATTGAGGTTTTGAAGAACATTCGACAGTTGAATCGTCCATGTGTGTTGCATGTCGCAACCCAAAAAGGTAAGGGCTATGAACCTGCCGAAATGGATCCGACCGCTTACCATGGTGTCGGTCCTTTTGATCCGCTTTTAGGGTTGCCAGCGCCAAAGCCTGGTAAGCCTACCTATACGGATGTCTTTGGTCATTGGATTTGTGACACGGCTGCGGCCGATCCGCGTCTTTATGGTATTACGCCAGCTATGCGTGAAGGCTCTGGCTTGGTGGAGTACGAACGTCGATTCCCGGAACGCTATCGTGACGTGGCCATTGCTGAGCAGCATGCCGTCACGTACGCTGCTGGTTTAGCTTGTGAAGGCATTAAGCCTGTGGTCGCTATCTATTCGACCTTCTTACAGCGCGCGATGGATCAGCTCATTCATGATGTGGCTTTACAGAATTTGCCTGTCATGTTTGCGATTGACCGTGGGGGCTTAGTGGGGGCTGACGGCGCGACGCATCATGGGTTCTTTGACATTGCGTTATTGCGCACGGTGCCCAATATGACCGTAATGACGCCTTCAGACGAAAACGAATGTCGTTTGCTCTTGAATACGGCCTATGGCCTTAATTCGCCCGCGTCGGTACGTTATCCGCGTGGTCGTGGCCCGGGTGTTGAGGTGACCGCCACGAACGAAACGGTCGAAGTCGGTAAGGCGAGGACGCTACGCAAGGGGCAACGTGTCGCGTTCCTGGGGTTCGGTAGCATGACCAATGTGTTAGCCCCCGTTGCTGAAAAGCTCGATGGTACGTTGCTTGATATGCGTTTTGTGAAACCCATTGATGAAGCAGCGATCCTTGAAGTAGCTAAGACCCATGACTTGTTGGTCTGCGCTGAAGAAGGCATGTTAATGGGTGGGGCTTGTAGCGCGGTCTTAGAAGTGCTCGCTGACCATGGCGTACTGAAGCCCGTCATGCGCTTTGGGTTGCCAGACCATTTTGTGGAGCAGGGAACACAAGACGAATTAATGGCAAGTTTAGGGCTTACTGCTGATGCCATCGAAAAGCAGGTGAGAGCAAAACTTCAGACCCTCTAAAGACTTCGATTAGGCACAAAGAAAAGACCGCTGTGAAAGCGAAAATTCACGGCGGTCTTTTGATTTTTGGTTAATGGCGCTCGAGGCAGTCTACTGGGTTAAGCGCGGAAGTTCGTGAAGTTAAGTGGGACTTCTTTGACTTCCTTTTTGAGGAGCGCAATGGCTTCCTGTAAGGCATCACGCTTCGCGCCCGAGACGCGTACGATGTCACCCTGAATGGCGGCCGTGAGTTTGAGTGCCTTGGCGTTCTTGATGATGCCCTGAATGGTCTTACCGAGTTCGCGAGAGACGCCTTCTTTGACGACGATGGTCTGCTTTAAGCAGTCGCCACCAATCTTTTCAGGCGCTTTGGATTCGTCAAGAAAACGAACGTCGATATTACGCTTGGCGAGCTTATTGATCAGCACGTCGCGCACCTGACGCAACTGAAAGTCGCTTTCACCAACAAGATAAAGTTCGAGATCCTTTTGTTCGACTTTGGCCGGCGTGCCACGGAAGTCGTAGCGAGTACCGATTTCTTTTTGAGCTTGATCGACAGCGTTACGAAGTTCGACGGCATCGGCTTTGACTTCGATGTCAAATGACGGCATGGGTGTTCTCCAATGAGTACTTAGGATAAAAGATAACATCTATCGCATTAGCGATCGCTTTTGAAGCTCCCCTGGTTAATCTCTGGAACCGTAAGGTCACTCCCAAACAGCTATTCATCCTCGAAAAGCATAAGTTGCTACCCCTCAAACCAAGAATTGCGGTTTGGCGAGAAGAAGTTCGTGTGGTGGATAGTTGTGGCCTTATCCGCGTCGATAATGCTGCATACCGGGTTCCTGACGCTCTCATCGGCAAGAAGGTCCAAGTTCTCATCTCAGAAGAAACGATCAAGGTTTTCTCACCAGGCGAAACAACAATCGAGTTGGATAAGGTTAGTCAAGTATACCGACCAACTGAAAGTTCTGAAAGAGGCTCAGAGGATAGTGTCGTGGTTTTTGATGCTAATGATCCCCTTCGTCAAAATCCGTTGCAGCGTCCTTTGAATCAGTACGATGAACTTACTGATTGGAGTACACCTCTATGACGGCAGCAATTCGTGATAGCGATAAACGGCTGATAGAAGGCGCGTCAAGGCTTCGGTTGCCATGGATTAGAGACCATATGACAGAAATGCTTGAGACCGCTATAGAGGCCAAAATGACGCCTAGAGAGGTACTTGAGTATTTCTTTACGACTGAAATTCAACAGCGAGAAGTCAATCGAATTCAGATCGCTACTATGGCTGCTCATTTTCCAAGGGTATGTACGCTTGAGAATTTCGATATGGCTGCGCAACCCTCATTGGATCCCGGCGTTGTCCGCGAGCTATTCAATTTGGAGTGGGTAAAGGCAGGTGAAAATGTCCTATTTTTGGGGCCACCAGGCGTGGGTAAAACACATCTAGCGATCGCGTTAGGACGACGTTGTATTGCGGAAGGGCTTTCAGCAAGGTTTTACTCAGCAGCGGCTTTGCTAGAGCTGTTAGAAAAAGCTCAAGCGGAAGGATGTTTGACGCAAAAGCTCAATGAGATCAACCGATACAAGCTCCTCATTATTGACGAGATTGGATACCTACCATTCTCTGCGGCGTCAAGCTATTTAATGTTTCAGCTAGTCAGCAAGCGGTATGAGCATAAAAGTATCGTTGTAACGAGTAATCGCCCTCCTGGGGAGTGGGGATTAATCTTTCAGGATCCAACAGCCGCTACGGCTATTCTCGATCGTTTAATTCACCATGCAACCATTGTCACGATACGAGGTGATAGTTACCGTGCAACACAGGCGAAGAAAAGGAATGTGAAGCACAGTAAAACCAAGATTGGGGCAAGTCTGAAGTAGCAGTTAACTATGGCACGCTTGAGAAGCGACGAGGCTTGTCCGACGGACTCACAGTGTTGCTTCTCAAATCCCCGTGCATGGGTAATAAATAGGTTCATCTCGGAAGTCCGGGGAACGCAGCCTTGACTTTTAAATAAAAGTACTGGTCGTCGTGGAAGCCGTAAGCACGTCGCTTAATTTGCTTGATTCGATTGTTGACTCCTTCAAGCACAGAAGTATTGATTTCATACTTGCATGAGTTGACGATACCATCGATGTAATTACGCAGATTTTGAGCAAAAGCGACTAAAGGTTTAATCCTGCTATGAGCTGCGCGATAGATCCAATCAAGGACCAAAGCGACAGCTTGTGGCCGTGTTCCCAATCCCCAGAGATGTCTAAGTTCATCCCCCATTAGATAGCACTTCAGAAGGGGTGAGTTCAGCTTTGCAAGGTCTGCAAGTTTGGTATGTTCATTGTCAGAAAGATCTTCTGGACGCTTGTATAAGAGGTATCTCGATCCCTTTACCACCTTTCTTAGTTCTGGGAGATGTTTGAGTTTATTTGCCGCATCGACCCTGACGCGATCAATCACCTTGCGACCGTAATTAGCTAGTACGTGATAAAGGTCATATACCACGACTGCGTGAGGGCATTGCTTTTTGACCTCAAGATCAAAGGCTGTACTTTGATCCATGGCGACAGCTTTGATGTCGAATTTTTGCTCTGGAGTCAAAAGTTGGAAAAACGAGGACAACGTTTTTCTCGACCTTCCAGACCCCACCCAAAGTACGCGCTTTGTATCTAAGGAATATACAACTGTGGCGTATTTGTGATGGCGGTGAATCGCAAATTCGTCTACCGCCAAACGGTTAGAACCGTCCCATTTGAATTCTCCAAACCGTCTCTCTAACTTGTCTTTATCTATTTTTTTGACGGTGTCCCAGGAGAGGTTAGTTTCCTGAGCGGCATAGGCTACAGTTTCTTCTTCGGTACGATGTTCGATGTGTTTATGAAGCCGTTCAGTATGGCGCTGGTAACGAGGAATCCAGTCAATATACTCCTGACACCGCCTGTGGCAATATTCGCACTCAACTCGACGAACTACGATTTCCAATTCAACAAAGTAACCGAGGATGGAACATTCAGTGATTCTTCGAGTCGTATATTCATGGATTAAAGGTGCCTCGTGCTTACAGTGGGAACAAATCGGCATCCTATCTGCAGTTGCTTCAAGTCGAAGCAATAAAGTCTTTTTGCCGTCTATAGGGGATACTCGTTTCTCGAACCCCGTAATATGAAACCCCGGCCAAGGATCCAAGGATTTGAAGAGTTGCTCTACAATGTTAGTCATAGCGCTCCCTCCATAATGCAATTCTTTTTTCGACAATTAGAATGTGCCTTATTTTTGGATGGAGCGCTACTTTTTTTACGTTGGGAAGTTCGACGACGCTTTTATTTAAAAGTCAAGGCTGCGTTCCCCGGACTTCCGAGATGAACCAATAAATAACGTGTAACGTGTTATTTTTTATTACGAAGAGAGGGTCATTTCTGGTGTCGTTAGTGGGGTTAACACGAGTGTCGCTTGACATCCATATCATTAGTGGAAGGCTTGCAGCGTACTTTTCTGTCAAGAAAACGCTTGTTTTGCCACGCATTTTTGCGGTGACAGGTAGTTGACGTTCTCTCCGTCGTGAACGGCGGAGATTTTCTACTGTGTCAGTAGCTTGCGCTACTGATCACTTCGGTGGATTCCTGCTGCTGATTCGGCGTCGGCTTTTAGACTGACCCGAATTCACTTGAGCCTGAGCATTCTTCTCAGACTCCCCACAGGCTAACGAGCTTCGTCCGCGCTCTTTAATGTTGATCGCAGCCACCATGTCTGCGTTCCCCTTATGTCCGCAGGAGACGCATTCGAACGATGCCTGCGTCTTGCGATTGTCTTTGGAAACGCAGCCGCATATCGGGCAGGTGCGACTTGTATTCTGCGGCGGCACCTTATGGACGTGTCCGCCCAGTCTCAACGCCTTCCAATCAAGCTTGGAGAAGAAAATCCCCCAGCCTTGATCGAGAATGGAACGGTTGAGACCGCTTTTTTGTGCAACACGACTACCTGGCTCCTCAACAGTTCCCTTCGCCGATGCCGTCATGTAATTAGATGGTCAGCTCCTGAAGGGCAGCGAACACCGGAGACCATCTATGAAAT
>Glacier_p1__coassemble_516_pt1 | contig 25222 bp, 21 predicted proteins | sample Glacier_p1__metabat2_low_PE_036 | metagenome-assembled genome bin Glacier_p1 | reverse complement strand
TCGGATTCTGAATCCGACATACGTAGGTTCGAATCCTACTACCCCTGCCAGTCAAAAAAACAGAGTGACTGCTCTGTTAAATCAACAGTCAAGATTTTCGCGGTCGTGGCGAAATTGGTAGACGCGCAGCGTTGAGGTCGCTGTGGTGAGAGCCATGAGAGTTCGAGTCTCTCCGACCGCACCATTTGACTGGGGTATCGCCAAGTCCGGTTAAGGCATCGGATTCTGAATCCGACATACGTAGGTTCGAATCCTACTACCCCTGCCAGTCAATCAAAAAAGATCGTTTCTTTCGAGAAGCGATCTTTTTTTTCGTCCATTCTCCGCCCTCCTCTTAGCCCCGTTTCCCTCCTTGGGCTTGACCTTCCTTCTTTTTAACCCCATAGACGAACTCGGTTTATTCGTTTGATCGAGTGTGTAACATCTTCGTTAAGTACCTTTACAAAAGACGGTTCCCTGCCCGACCGTCATTTGCTTCACTTCGCCTCTCTTCTGAGCGAATTACTCGACTTTCCCATACTTAAGTTAAGTACCGTCAGGCCGTGTAACTAAATGTGTCTATGAAGCTCTTTTCGCTTTTCAGTCTGTCCAATTAAGGTTAATCTGTAAGAAAATTGCAATTCAGCTTCACATGTCCGACACTATTCTCTTTGTTCATGCGCGCCTTCATGACGGGTGCGCTTTTTTGCCAACTTCAGAAAATGCATTCCTCGTGCATGAGGGTCGCATTGCGTGGATTGGTCAAGCAAAGGACGCGATCATTGATCACAACACCTCAATCGTCGACTGTGAAGGTCGTACCGTCATCCCTGCGCTTTGTGACGTTCATACGCATCCAAGTTGGATCGCTAACCAAGTCCACGCTGTCCCCTGTGTAGCGCCTGTCGTCAATAACATTGACGAACTCGTTGCGGCACTACGCCAACACCCCAACTTCGGTAAAGACGCTTCGCACTGGATCACGGGCTTTGGTTACGATGAAGGTAAGTTAGCAGAGCACCGAACGCCTACGCGTCACGACCTAGATCGTGTGTCGACAACCCAACCCATTTTTGTGAAGCGCTCTGACTGCCACTCCGCGATTTGTAATTCGGTCGCCCTTCAAATCACCGGAATTCATGCCACCACTCCAGATCCTCAGGGTGGTCGTTTTGGTCGCGATAAAGATGGGACGCCTAATGGCATTTTGACGGAATTTGCAGCCGCCTCCATGGTTGAGCGTTGCATGGCTCTCCCCTCCTTTGACCATGACGTTGAGACACTCCTTGCGAGCCTACCTCACTTCTTGGCAAGAGGCATTCTGTCGATGACTGAAATGATGGCCTCAAAAAGCCAATTAGCCGTCTATCGTGAAGCTGCAAAACGGGGATTTGCTATTCGCTGTGGTCTTTATTTGGTGTGGCGTGGTGGCACTAATCCCTTAGGCATGGCCCCCCTCACCGAGGATGAACGTACTGGTGACCACTTTATTGCTGGCGTTAAAGTCTTTGCTGACGGTAGCGTCTCTGGTGCCACAGCGGCCGTCTATACCCCTTATCGTCAAGGGACGCAAGGTATGTTCACCCTCAGCATGGCTGAACTCGCCGCTGCGACCGAATATGCTCGCGTCAACCGCGTACAGATCAGTGTTCATGTGATGGGCGATCGTGCGATCGATGCCGTACTCGACTATTTTGACGGTCAAACTCCTTGGTTAGAAGATCGTCCTTCTGTGCGCCTTGAGCACGTCACCTTCTTAAGCGAAGCCCAGGCCACACGTATGGCGCAATCAACGATGCGCTTTGGTGTGGCGACCCAAGTGATTTTTGCTTATGCCGAGATCGAAGGGTACCGCGCAGTCCTTACTGAGGATGCGATGGCTCGTATTTATCCCGTGCATACGTTGATGCGCTTACTACCTGCTTTAGCACTCTCATCAGACGCGCCTGCAACGGCTTGGGCCGACCCTGACGATCCTTTTGTTTCGATGACCGCCGCGGTCACGCGTAAGGCCTGGGATGGTACGCCTTTTGTGCCTCACGAAGCCATTACGCTTGAAGAAGCGATCGCACTCTATACGTCTCGTGCGATGGATGTTCTGCCTTTTGAAGGTAGCGGTCGCTTAACCGTAGGGGCGCGCGCTGAATTTATTCAACTTCAAGAACCTTTCCCTCATGACGCCACCAGCATTCACTCCGTTTGGCAAAACGGCCGTTGTGTGTGGCACGCCTCACAGCCAGCCGTCTAACATTTCCCATATAGAGCTATAAAAATGCAACGTTTTACGATTTCGATTGACGATGAACTCGCTAACCAGTTTGATGCCTATCTCGAAACCCACGGTTATAACAACCGCTCTGAGGCTTTCCGCGATTTAATTCGCAATCTGTTGGCTGGGCTTGAAGTCCAAAATAATCCCGATGCCCAGTGTATCGGCGTGTTGAGCTATGCCTATAACCATCATGAACGCCAACTGGCTATGCGTATGACGCAACACCAACACGCTCACGCTGACGCCGTGGTCTCTTCTATTCATGTGCACGCCACCCCTGAAGAGTGTGTTGAAAGCGTGGTCATTCGTGGCACCGCAACCGAAGTACAAAACATCTCACAGTCGCTAGCTGTCGAATCGGGCATTCGTCACGGTTTCTTAAATCTCATTCCGCTCCCCGAAGCCGATACAATGAGCCCTTACGCGCACGCTAATGGCGCTCATACCCATGAGCACCATCATGACCATGACCACGAGTTCTAAATCTCGTCACGCGCTTTAAAACACCTTTCTGTGGCTAGCGCACAAAAATAAATGCCCCGCGGACATCAGATCTACGGGGCATTGTTGATTGAGCGTGTACTTCCCTTAAACGAGGAAGAGCATATCCATCAAGAGGAAGGTCGGGAAGAGGATCGCGACCGACCAAACGATGTAGCCAAAGAAGCTAGGCATCTTGATGCCACGTTCGTTACAGATGGCCACGGTCATGAAGTTCGGTGCGTTACCGATGTAGCTCACAGCGCCCATAAACACAGAACCCATCGAGATAGCCATCAACGTCTTGGCACCCTCACCCATCAAAATCGTGGGATCGCCACCAGCCAAATTGAAGAACGCAAGGTAAGTCGGAGCGTTATCCAAGAAGGCAGAAAGAAGACCCGTCAACCAGAAGAAGAACGTGTTGTTGAAGGAACCATCAGCATTGGTGACCAAAGCAACCACCGGGGCAAACGCACCATCCATACCAGCGCGAAGCATAGCTAGCACTGGCACGATGCAAATGAAGATACCGAAGAAGAGCTTACCCACTTCAAGGATCGGATCCCAGCTGAAGTGATTGGCTTCACGGGTTTCGCGCGTCGTAAATAAGAGCGAAGCAGTAGCGAGCATGAGGAAGAGACCGTCACGCAACAGGCTTTCAAGAGAGAAGTGAACCCCAAGGAAGTGAAGTTCAACACCAGAACGCCAGAAGCCAGAAATCAAGACGCTAGCGACGATACCAGCGAGCAACAAGATGTTGATGCCACCATCGATACCAAAAGCCTTCTTTTCTTCAGGGGCCTTGAAGCCATCCTTGACGTCACGAGCGAACATGAAGCTATCGAGCAAGAAGTAAATCGCAAGCAAAATGCTACAGGTCACCAGCCACGGCAGGAGCAAGTGTTCAGCCGTCCAGAAGAAGGACACGCCCTTCAAGAAGCCAAGGAACAAGGGAGGATCACCCAACGGAGTCAAAGAACCACCCACGTTAGCGACAAGGAAGATAAAGAAAATGAAGGTGTGAACCTTACGAGTACGGTTTTCGTTAGCACCAATAAGCGGACGAATCAAGAGCATAGCCGCTCCCGTCGTACCCATGAAGTTAGCCAACACGGCACCCAAAGCCAACATCGCTGTGTTCACAATCGGACGACCGACGAAACTACCACGAATGTGAATACCACCCGCCACAATGAATAGTGATCCCACAAAGATAATGAAGGGCACGTAGTCCACGAGGAGAATATGCACTACCTCATTAAAGGCCGTATTGAGACCATAGACAACACCCATGGGAACTGCACAGCAAAGTGCCCAAAAGACGGCAATCTTACCGAAGTGGTGGTGCCAAATATGCGGAGCAAATAAGGGGAAAAGCGCGATGGAGAGAAGAATGCCAGCAAAGGGAACAGCCCAAGCCACACTGAGCTGAGCGCCGTCAATGCCACCAGCCATAGCCACAGCTGGCAGGAGCGAGGCGGCGGCAACGGCCACGCTTCGAACTATCGACAATGTCACGATCGAGACTCCCATAGAGCGGTCACATCCAAACGACCGCCGGATTAAAAATGGCGTACGTTGGAAGGTTCGGTCCATTACTTCCTCACTATTAAGTCGAGCCTTTGATAACGCGCATCAAGCCACTTGTTGACTTAAAAGTGGTGAATCAGTGCAAAACTGAACTTTCCAATGTGCACCGTGAAAACTTCAGACACAATTGCCTAAGAATGCAAACATACACGGATTTACTGATCCTTGCAGGGAATTCGTAGCAATCTTTACATTCAATACGACGAAAAGTGCCTTTTGCGACGGCTCAAGCCGATGCTACTTGCCGTCGATTTTGACGTATTAATCTAACGGCTTCAAGCCAAATACCTGACGCAGATAGCGAAGATAGCCTTCGTCCTCACACATCCCTTTTTCAGGCGCATCAGAAATCTTCGCCACAGGCTGACCATTGGCCTTCACCATCTTCATCACCACATTTAATGGCTGTGGACCACGATCGTTCATAAGGTTCGTCCCAATACCAAAGGCGACCTTCACGCGGCCATGGAAACGTCGATAGAGTTCGATGGCTTTAGGCACAGTTAGTGCGTCACTAAAAATCAGCGACTTTGTTTTGGGATCGCAACGATTTTGGCGCCAGTGCTCAATCATGCGTTCACCCCAAATAAAGGGGTCGCCAGAATCGTGGCGAGCGCCATCAAAGAGCTTACAGAAGAACATATCGAAGTCACGCAGGAAAGGATCCATCCCGTAAACATCAGAAAGTGCAATCCCTAAGTCTCCACGATACTCTTTCGCCCACTTTTCAAAAGCAAAGACCTGACTATCGCGTAAGCGCGGGCCTAAAGCCTGGCACGCCTGCAAGAATTCGTGCGCCATCGTGCCATGAGGCGTTAAACCAAGCTCTTTGGCATACATCACATTAGACGTCCCCGTTAAGATCCCGCCTAAACGAGCCTGCATGGTCGTGAGAACCACACGCTGCCAGGCCTTGGAGAAACGTCGACGCGTGCCATAGTCTGAAATGTGAAGCCCTTCAGGATTGGGTTCGGCAAGCAGAAGCTCGATTTTGTCGTTTAATCGCTTTAAGCCTTCCGTTTCATCTAAGTCAGGATATTGGTTACGGAAGTAGACCTCATTCACGATGGCAAGCACGGGGATTTCAAAAAGAATCGTGTGTAACCAAGGTCCTTTGACTGTAATGTCGATACCGCAAGGATAGTCAGCACTACGGGTCACCGTAATATACTTACGCTTTAAGTGAAAGAGACTTAAAAACTCAATAAAGTCAGACTTCATAAAACGAAGACTACCTAAATAGGCCAGTTCGTCTTCGGTGAAATAAAGTCCGCAGAGATGGTCAAGCTCTGCATTGATCTCATCAATATAGGGCGTGAGATCCACATTGGCGCTTCGACACTTAAAGCGATATTCCGCATCGGCCCAAGGGAATTGATGCAACACGCACTGCTGCATCGTGAACTTATAAAGGTCGGTGTCTAGTAGGGATTCGATAATCAAAATAGCCGTCCTGTCAATAAGTCAGTGGGATTGTGGTGAGCTCACGCAACGCTCATACAAAGGACTTCTCGAGCATGCGCTTGCACGTCATCCGACGGCATGTCGCTCGGACGTAAGCCTTCAAAACGCTGATCAAAAGACTCGGGGCGTGTCCATTGCAGATTTGCTAAGAGTTCGTCACAAAGTTCCGGGTGATTGCAAACAAGCACCATATCACACCCTGCCGCCAATGCCCGCTCAGCCTGCGTGGTGATCGAGCCGCCCGCAGCGCCCTTCATACTGAGGTCATCTGAAAAGACCAAGCCCTTAAAGCCTAATCGATCGCGAAGTTCATCCTTAAGAAGCGCCGCACTAAAGGTTGCAATCTCCCCCTTAAATGCATCATAAGCCACATGAGCCGTCATGATGGAAGCAAGCTCATGAAGTGCGCCGTAGGGCGCCATATCGGCAGCGACCGCCTCATAGGCGCGTTCATCTTCAGGCAAAGCTGTATGGCTATCGGCTTCAGCCCAACCGTGCCCCGGGAAATGTTTGCCACAAGAGGCCATCCCGCCACGACGAAGTCCACGAATGAGATGCTCAGCATGGGTCGTCACTTCAAGCGGTGTGCGACCTAAGCTACGATTACCAATCACGCCAGAGCGCCCATAATCGACATCCAACACGGGGGCAAACGTAAAGTCCACGCCACACGCACGAAGTTCTGCGGCTAAAACAATACCTGCTGCTTCGTAGGCTTCATTCGCATCCTCACGATCGGCCAAATCACGCATCGCAGGCACAGCAGTAAACGCTTCACGGAAACGCTGTACGCGACCTCCTTCATGGTCAACGCTAATCAAAATACCTGGGCGCGTCGCGTGAATATCAGCACAAAGCGCAGTCAACTGCTCACGGTTTTCGTAGTTACGCGTAAACAAAATCACCATGCCTGTGAGTGGGTGGCGTAAGCGCGCGCGTTCTTCATCAGTGAGCGTAAAACCCGCAATATCCACACACACGGGACCAAGTTGTTGGGTGGGCTGAGTCATCTCAGTGATTCCTTTTGTTTTCTTTGATTGACGCTTTACTGCGCCGTACGATCCAAAATAGCTTCGTAGCGACGCACGGTTTCATGAAGACCAAACTGCAGTGCTTCAGCAATTAAGGCGTGACCAATCGACACTTCACTAATACCTGGGCAAGCCTTTAAAAAGGTTTCAAGGTTATCTAACGACAAATCGTGACCAGCATTCACTTCTAGTCCTGCCGCTCTCGCTGCACGCACGCTCGCCGCATACTGTGCCAAAACCGTCGCCTCTTGATCTGTACCATACGCTTGTGCCCAACCTTCGGTATAGAGTTCGACGCGATCTGCTCCTAAGGCTTTGGCCTTGGCCATCAATTCAGGCACAGGATCCATAAAGAGACTCACGCGGCAACCCCAACTTTGCGCAGCTTCAATGAGCGGACGAACGCTTTCGCAGACCGCTTTGTCAGCCAAATCAAAGCCATGGTCAGACGTCTTTTGATCCGTGCTATCGGGCACAAACGTTGCCTGATGAGGACGCACAGCTTCAAGGTGCGCCATCAAGTTATGAAAGGGATTCCCTTCAATGTTATATTCGCGACCGGGATAGGTTTTCACCAAGTCTGATAACGCAGGCACATCGGTCGCACGAATATGACGCTCATCAGGACGCGGATGAACGGTCACCCCCGAAGCCCCCGCTTCAAGCGCAATGCGACCAAAAAAGACCGGATCGGGCCAGTTGCCATCACGCGAATTGCGAAGCAAAGCGACTTTATTGAGGTTAACTGAGAGTTGCGTTCGAAACATCTACAAAACTCCTAAATTTGATGGTCATGGCACCTTATGCAAACGATTCAATTCGGTCAAGATACGACGAGAATGAATATGTTTGCCGGCCAAATGATATTCGATGAGGGCGCGAAGCATATCGCGAGCGACGCGCTGAGTGGTGGTTTTGGTCATGTCACCAGAGAGCCACGCGCGCACCTGGTTGGCTGCCCATACGGATTCGCCTTCTTGAAGCTGCGTCTTCTCTTTGATACCCAAAATTTCGCCAGCACGAACCGTATAAAAAGGCGCATCGGGTTCCCCAGTCAAGGTGGGCGCCCAACCCGTTGCCTTGAGAATTGCCATTTCAAAGCGACGTAAGGCTTGCCCCATGGTGTCACGCTCTCCAAGTGCCAAATCATGAATGACACGGACATAAGCTTCAAAAAGCCCTGGATGACGTTCTTCACGCAGCGTGAGTTTGAGCACGAGCTCATTCACATAAAAGCCCGACAGCAGTGCCTCTCCCGTTAACGGCACCATGGTGCCTTGCCACTCGGCACGGGTCAGCATTTTGGCTTCTTTGGCACCAGACCAAGAAAAACGTAAGGGACAAAAAGCCGTGAGAAGACCACGGTATTGACTAGACGCGCGACGCGCACCACGCGCCACGAGAAAGACGCGTCCATAGCGGACGGTAAGAACGTCAAGTAATAGACTCGTTTCACTCCAATCCCACGCATGCAGGATAAAGCCGAGCTCGCCCGATACACGTGCCGGTATGACGTCAACCGGCTCGGGCAACCCTTGAAAGACTTCAGCCATCTGGGCTTCAGCCGCACGACGGCGTTCAAGCACGCCGCCCAAGCTCGACGGGCGATCGAGCGAAGATCTTGGCTCGAAACCGCGAAGTGGGTTCGTCGATCGCGTAGAACGACGAACCACTCGTTCAGGTACACCAGCCTCGACGGCGTCGTTATTCATAACCGAGCGTCTTCAACGCTTTGACGTCATCTGACCAACCACGGCGCACACGTACCCAGACTTCAAGGTGAACGCGCTTACCGAGCATTTCATTCACATCGACACGAGCGAGTCGACCGATCTCACGAAGCTTCGCTCCACCCTCGCCAATGACGATTGGTTTATGGCTCTCGCGTTCAACAATCAATGTCGCCACAATTTCGGCACTTTCTTCGTCTTCTTTCCAGCGATCGATCGTGACGGCAATCCCATAGGGCAACTCATCACCCAAAAGACGGAAGGCCTTTTCGCGAATCGTTTCAGCCACCAAGAAGCGTGGCGAACGGTCCGTATACATATCAGGATCGAAGAACGGAACGCTTTCGGGCAAGAACTGCTTGATCTCATCCAAAAGGTCATCAAGCTGACGGTTCTTTTCGGCCGAGACCGGCACGATCGCGGCAAACGGGAACTTTTGCATCGAATCGGCCATCAAAGGCAACAACGCATCTTTCGACTTATTGAGGTCCGTCTTATTGATCGCCAAAATCACGTTTTTAGCATCTTTTGGTAAGAGCTTGAGCACTTCTAAGTCAGCCGAACGCCAACCGAGCGCTTCGATCACGAAGACCACAGCGTCCACCTCACCCAAGGTTGAACGCACCGTACGGTTCATACGACGAATCAACTGATTACCCACCTTCGTCTGGAACCCCGGGGTGTCCATAAAGACAAACTGGGCATCTGGCTGCGTCACCACGCCCAACACGCGATCTCGCGTAGTTTGGGGCTTCTTAGACGTAATCGAAACCTTTTCGCCAATCAAGTGGTTAATGAGCGTTGATTTGCCCACGTTCGGGCGACCAATCACGGCCACATAACCACAACGAAAACCCTCAGGCACTTGAACGCTACCCGCACCGACCTGACTCAACATGGCCTCAAGTTCAGCGTCCGATAAGGGGGCGGTCGTCTTTTCTTCAGTCATTTCAGTCTCCTAAGGTTACTCGCGGTTTTTCAACACTTCGAGTGCAGTGGCTGCGGCATTTTGTTCAGCCGCACGACGGCTCGTCGCATGCCCCAAGGTCACGATGTCTAAGGTCGGGATACGGCATTCGCAGTCAAACTGCTGGGCGTGCGCAGCACCCGACACGTTCACCACCACATACTGCGGCAACGGCAAGTGACGACCCTGCAAATATTCCTGCAAACGGGTCTTCGCATCTTTACTCAACTGCTCGGGCGTCAACGACGAAAGGATCGGATCAAAGAGACCCAAAATCACCTTCTGAGCAGCCTCAAAGCCGCTTTCAGCAAAGACCGCACCAAAAATCGCTTCCATGGCATCAGCCATGATCGACGGGCGATGAGCGCCCCCTGTTTTCATTTCGCCTTCGCCCATGCGAAGGAAAGCAGACACGTCAATCTTGGCTGCGACAACGGCCAGGGTCTTTTCGCACACGAGGTTCGCACGCACGCGAGAGAGTTCACCTTCGGTGAAGTGCTTGTCACGCAAAAAGAGCGCGTTACCGACCACACAATTCAACACGGAATCACCCAAGAACTCCAAACGTTCATTGTGCTGAGCGGCAAAGCTACGATGCGTCACTGCACGTTCAAGCAATTTGCGATCGGTAAAGGTGTAACCGATGCGCGATTCAAGAATCTCTAAATTTTCCATCTTTAATAACTATTCAACGCCTTAGCGGAAAGAGCCAATGCGAGACATATCGCCAAAATTAGCCCAAATCAAAGTCGCACGACCCACTAAGTTGTCGTCATCCACAAAGCCCCAATAGCGGCTGTCTTCGGAATTATCGCGATTGTCCCCCATCATGAAGTAACGACCTTCGGGGACCTTACAAATAAAGCCAGTATCCGTATAGCGGCATTCAGGCGTGGGCTTCAAAATAGCCTGCGGCGGCACCCAAGACGGGCGACGAGCGTCGGTTGCCATCATATGAGCGACATCACCCAACTGTTCTTCACGCTGATCCAACGTCACGAGGGAGTGCGTATCAACAAAGTCCGTATGCCCCGACTGTTTTTGTTCTTCACCATTGATATAAAGCACCTTGTTACGGTATTCGACCGTATCGCCAGGCACACCAATCACGCGCTTGATGTAGTCAACGGATTCGTCCATCGGATACTTAAAGACCACGACATCACCGCGCTTGGGTTCGCCTAACGAGAGAATCTTGGTATTGGTCACCGGCAAACGAAGACCGTACTCATACTTGTTGACCAAAATAAAGTCACCAACGTGCAAGGTTGGCAACATAGAACCAGACGGAATACGGAAGGGTTCAAACAAGAAGCTACGCACAATGAAGACGATCGCAATGACCGGGAAAAGCCCTGCCGTATATTCCAACCACCAGGGCTGACGAATGATGCGGGCATAGAGGTCGTTACGGGCATCGATCACAGTCTTGTCACCACGATTGATGGCTTCACGGTTATCAGCCTCGAAACGACGTGCTGCTTCTTCTGCACGGGCCTGACGTTCAGGCAAGAAACGACGACGTTCCATCACCCAGAAGACACCCGTGATGACTGTCAACAAAAGTAGAATCAAAGGAAAATTCATAATCTAAAAAACTCTGATGCGTTAAATGCGGCAAAAGCGGAACCTACCTTGGGGTTCCGCCTTCACGGGTTTACTGTTCGTCCTGCTGCAAGATTGCAAGGAAAGCTTCCTGCGGAATTTCCACCGAACCCACCTGCTTCATGCGCTTCTTACCAGCCTTCTGCTTTTCTAAGAGCTTACGCTTACGCGTAATGTCACCGCCGTAACATTTTGCAAGCACGTTCTTACGGAGGGCCTTCACATTTTCACGGGCGATAATGTTGGCACCAATGGCCGCCTGAATCGAGACTTCGTACATCTGACGCGGAATCAGAGAACGTAAGCGCTGCGCAATTTCGCGGCCGCGGAAGACGGCGTTGCTACGGTGAAGAATCGAACTTAAAGCATCCACGCGGTCACCGTTGATCAACATATCAACACGCACCACGTCGGACGCACGGTATTCCTTGAATTCGTAGTCCATCGAGGCATAACCACGCGTCATCGACTTCATACGATCAAAAAAGTCGAGCACGATTTCAGCGAGCGGCAATTCATACGTCAAATGCACCTGACGACCGTGATAAGCAAGGTTGGTCTGAATACCACGCTTTTCTTGGCAAAGCTTCATGACCGCGCCCACATACTCATCAGGCACAAAGATCGTCACCGTATCAATCGGCTCACGAATTTCAGCAATCTTGTCAACGGGCGGCAACTTCGACGGGTTTTCAACGTGAACCACCGTACCGTCCGTCATCAAGACTTCATAGACCACAGAGGGCGCCGTCGTGATGAGATCCATGTTGTATTCTCGTTCAAGGCGTTCCTGCACAATGTCCATGTGCAAAAGGCCTAAGAAGCCAGCACGGAAGCCAAAGCCCAAAGCCTGAGACACTTCAGGTTCAAACTGCAAGGCTGCGTCATTTAACTGAAGCTTCGTTAACGCATCGCGAAGCGCATCATACTGATTGGATTCAACAGGATAAAGACCCGCAAACACCTGGGGCTTCACTTCCTTGAAGCCTGGCACCGCTTCTTCAGCAGGCGCCTGTGCGTGCGTGATCGTATCACCCACACGTGCGTCCTTCAGCTCCTTAATACCAGCAATCACAAAGCCCACTTCACCAGCAGAAAGGCTCGTGCGGCTCTGAGACTTCGGCGTAAAGACGCCTAACTGTTCGACGAGGTGATTAGCACCCGTCGCCATCAGACGAATCTTGTCCTTGGGACGCAAGGTGCCATTCACGACGCGCACCAACATCACTACGCCCACATAGTTATCGAACCAAGAGTCAATCACCAAAGCCTGAAGCTTGGCATCCGGGTCACCCGCGGGCGGCGGCACGTCGCGAACAACGCGCTCGAGAATATCTTCGATCCCCATACCGGTCTTAGCCGAACACGGAATCGCATCCGTCGCATCAATCCCGATCACGTCTTCGATTTCTTCTGCCGCAGCATCTGGATTGGCACTTTGAAGGTCCATCTTATTGAGGACAGGGATCACCGACACGCCCAAATCGATGGCCGTGTAGCAGTTAGCCACCGTCTGCGCTTCAACACCCTGCGTAGCGTCCACCACAAGGAGTGCCCCTTCGCAAGCGGAGAGCGAACGACTCACTTCATAAGAAAAGTCGACATGCCCCGGGGTATCAATAAGATTGAGTTCGTAAATTTCGCCGTCACGGGCTTTATATTTGAGCGAGGCCGTCTGGGCCTTGATCGTAATGCCGCGTTCACGCTCGAGATCCATGCTGTCGAGCACCTGTGCACTCATTTCACGGTCAGAGAGACCGCCGCAACGATGAATCAGACGGTCGGCTAGCGTGGACTTGCCGTGGTCAATATGAGCGATGATGGAAAAATTGCGAATTTTCTGCATTGAAAGACTATGTATTATCGATGAAATGGGCCGTTAGCCAACAAGGCCGACTGCCGGCCGTATCAGAACCCGTTATTGTAGCATTGACCCTAAGAAGTCCGACGACGTTTTTGAAGAAAATGGACGCTCTCACACCTACAAGCGCGTAAGGATTTTTGAAAAGCGACCTTGGACTCATTAAACCAAACAAAAAAGGCACCCCCCTAAGCCTTATGCCTCAGGTTTAGTGCCTTTTTGATGGGGTCTCCCCTTGCCAACAAGGGCATAGAGCGAGACCCTCAAGCAAAGCCTTCTTTGATTAGGCCTTCCAACGACGATAGATCACCGTGGAATTCGTGCCACCAAAGCCAAACGAATTCTTCATAGCGTGTTCGATGGTCATCGGACGTGCCTTATTCGCGCAGCAGTCGATATCGCACTCTGGATCCTGTTCAAAGACATTGATGGTCGGAGGCGAAATCTGTTCTTCGATAGCCTTGATCGTGAAGCAGCTTTCAACGCCGCCAGCACCACCCAAGAGGTGCCCTGTCATGGACTTCGTCGAATTTACAACGAGAGACTTGGCGTGTTCACCGAAGACTTCCTTAATTGCCTTGATTTCGTTGGCGTCACCAACGCTCGTGGACGTGCCGTGTGCATTCAAGTACTGAATGTCTTCTGGCTTCAGGCCAGCGTTGCGAAGCGCCATGCGCATACAACGAGCCGGACCGTCGGTCGACGGGGTCGTGATGTGATAGGCGTCGCCAGAAAGACCGTAACCCACGACTTCCGCGTAGATATGAGCACCACGAGCCAAGGCGTGTTCGAGTTCTTCGAGCACGAGCACACCGGCGCCCTCGCCCATCACGAAGCCGTCGCGATCCTTATCAAACGGACGAGAAGCCGTTGCAGGATCGTCATTACGGCGAGAAAGCGCGTGCATGGAGTCAAAGCCACCCAAACCGATCGGATGAATCGTGGCTTCACAGCCACCCGCCACCATGGCCGTCGCATCACCACGACGAATGATGTGCATGGCTTCACCAATAGCATGCAAACCCGTCGAGCAAGCCGTCACGTGCGCAATGTTCGGACCCTGGAGGTTCTTCATGATAGCCAACTGACCAGAGGCCATATTGATGATGCAACCCGGAATCATGAAGGGCGAAATACGACGCGGACCACGTTCGTGGTAAGCCTGGTCGTTGGTACAAATGACCGGCAAGCCACCGATACCAGCACCAATCGCGCAACCAATTTCAGGCGCGAATTCGTCCGTAATTTCCAACCCAGAATCTTCGAGCGCCATGAGACCAGCGGCCACACCAAAGTGAACAAAGCGGTCAAAACGACGCACTTCCTTCACGCCGAGGTACTTGGATGGATCGAAATCCTTCACTTCGCCAGCAATCTGGCTACCAAAGGCAGAGGCATCGAAAGACTGAATACGATCAATACCGCTCTTACCTTCAAGCGCGGACTTCCAACTCGTGGCAACGTCATTGCCGATCGGCGTAACCATACCGAGACCGGTAACGACAACACGACGGTTCATCATGGTGGTGTTCCTTGTGTATAGATAAGCTGAAATGTTCAGATACGACTTTCAGCATTAAAGACTAACGGGATTAGGGGATTAACTCACCCTAAAAACGACAGTGGGATCCGTTTTAGGGATCCCACAGGCTGAGCCTCACACGTTAGTGGGCTCGATTCGACCGACTTGCGTCAGTACGAACATTACTTGTTGACGGCAGACTTAACGTAGTCGATGGCCTGCTGAACCGTACGGAGGTTTTCCTGTTCGGTGTCAGGGATTTCGATGCCGAAAGCATCTTCAAGGGCGAGAGACATTTCAACCGTCGTAAGGCTGTCAGCGCCGAGGTCTTCAATGAAGGAAGATTCATTCTTGATGTCTTCTTCCTTGATACCGAGCTGTTCAGCAACGATCTTCTTAACCTTCTGTTCGATTTCGTCCATTTTCTTTAACTCCGCAATGGGGTAGATCCCCCGCGTTCTGCGGGGAAAAAGGAGAAGGGAAAAAATCCCTTCGGGGTTATAGTTAATTGTTTATTTTACCAAGGTGAAAGCACTTTGTGTGTGCGATCAGCCCATGAACATGCCACCGTTGACATGGAGGGTCGTCCCTGATACGTACGCACCAGCGTCACTTGCCAAGTATAGACAAGCATCGGCGACCTCTTGCGAGCTACCGAGTCGGCCGAGCGGAATCTGGGCTAACAAATGAGCTTTATGCTCTTCTGGAAGACCAGACGTCATATCCGTATCGATAAAGCCAGGGGCAACACAGTTAACCGTGATACCACGGGAACCGATTTCACGAGCCAAAGACTTGGTCATACCCATCAAGCCAGCCTTCGCTGCCCCATAGTTGACCTGACCCGCGTTACCCATCGCACCAACGACGGACGTAATAGAAATGATGCGGCCAGAACGCTGCTTCATCATCGGACGCACGCAAGCGCGAGCCAGACGGAAAGCCGCCGTCAAGTCCGTTTCAATCACATCGTCCCAAGCGTCATCCTTCATGCGCATCACCAAAGTGTCGCGCGTGATACCGGCATTATTGACAAGAATATCAATACGGCCGAATTCAGTCACCACGTCAGCGACGGCCTTCGCAGAAGCTTCACCATCGCAAACGTTCAATACAATGCCGTGACCCTGACCGCCGAGTTCAGCGATACGAGCCGTAATACGTTCGGCACCCGATTCAGAGGTCGCCGTACCGATTACCGTCGCACCCGCCTTGATAAAGGTATCAAGAATCGCAGCACCAATCCCGCGGCTAGCACCCGTCACTAAAGCCACGCGACCAGCAAGGGCGCTCGCGGCAAACGTATTCTGAGTCATGTTTATCTCCGTCACTGATTACTTCAGCTTTTCAAGCACCGCTGCGAGCGATGCGGCATCAAAAATGTTGTGGCCATTAATTTCAGGAGCGGTACGACGCAAAAGTCCCGTCAAAACCTTACCTGGACCACATTCAACGATATCGGTGATGCCTTCTTCTTTCATGCGTTCGATCGTGCGAACCCACTGCACAGCGCCCGCAGCCTGGCGAGCCAAGGCTTCACGAATCGCATCAGGCGTCTCGTGCACTTCAACGTCGATATTGGCAATCACGGGCGTGGCAGGCACCTTGATATCGGTCGCAGCCAAACGCTCGGCCAACTTATCAGCAGCAGGCTGCATCAAGCTCGAATGGAAAGGCGCCGACACCGGCAACACGATCGCACGGCGGCAACCACGAGCCTTGGCACATTCGATGGCACGCGCCACCGCGTCCTTTTCACCCGCGATCACAACCTGCCCCGGCGCATTGAAATTCACGGCTTCGACGCGACCGACCTCACGTGCTTCTTCACAAGCCGCTTCCACGTCTGCATCAGCCAAGCCCATCACAGCGGCCATACCACCCACACCGACAGGCACAGCGCTTTGCATGGCTTCAGCACGGAAGCGAACCAAGCGAACCGCCGTTTCAAGATCCATCGCACCTGCAGCACACAAAGCCGAATATTCGCCAAGCGAATGACCAGCCATCACATCAGGCACACGGCCACCCGCAGCAAGCCAGGCTTCATAAAAAGCGACCGAGGACGCCAACATGGCTGGTTGCGTGTTAATCGTGAGCGAAAGCGTTTCAGCCGGTCCTTCGGCAATGAGACCTGTCAGCGAAAAGCCAAGAGCTTCATCGGCACGTGCCATGACGCGCTGAACAGTGTCATTTTCCGCAAAGCCGCCAAGCATACCGACGCTCTGGCTGCCCTGACCGGGAAAAACAAATGCAATACGCATGAGAAAGGATCCTTCGTTCAAAAAAATTGAGTGGTGAGAGTGTATCAGGTAGTGCATCGTCCAAAAAACTGAGGATCGACTACCCTGTTTATGGTATCTCGCTTTTGACCCAACGGCCACCCTCAAATAACCAAATGATTATGCCCATCGAATGAGGGCAGATCCCCAGGCCATCCCTGCACCCACGCCTTGCAAAAGGACGAGTTCACCAGGCTTAACCATCCCAGCTTGCACCGCTCGATCTAACGCCAACGGAACTGATGCCGCAGAAGTGTTTCCGTGCTCAGCCACTGTTTTCACCATACGGTCTTCTGGGATACCTAGTTTATTTGCGACCATCGTCATGATGCGCAAGTTTGCTTGATGTGGCACAAAAAGCGCCACATCTTCTGTATGTACACACGCCAAATTCGCAACTTCGCGTGCGCTATTGACCAAACCTTCGACAGCCAAACGAAAGACTTGACGGCCGTCCATACGCAAAAAGGGGTCGCCTTCAATGCGTCCATGATTCAAAGAGGCTGTGAGACCAAGTACCTTATCGTCATATTGACCATCTGCATACATTCGGGCAGCGAGAATGCCGGGATCGCTACTAGAACGTAATACGACAGCACCTGCCCCGTCACCAAAGAGCACACAGGTGGAACGGTCCGACATATCTAAGACGCGGGACATGACTTCGGCGCCAATCACAACAGCACAGCGATAGGGCCCTGCCCGAAGCATCGCGTCAGCTGCATTTAACGCATAAATAAATCCTGCACACACGGCTTGCACATCAAACGCCGCACAGCCCTTAGCCCCTAATGCGGCCTGTACTCGACACGCTACGGACGGGAAAACCATATCTGGCGTCGTCGTGGCCACAATAATGAGGTCAATCTCAGAGGATGTCACGCCAGCGGCTTCAACCGCACGGCGAGCAGCCAAGGTCGCTAACGATGTCGTCGTCTCACCCTTAGAAGCATCCGCGAAGTAACGATTTTCAATCCCAGTTCTACTTCTAATCCATTCGTCACTCGTTTCGACGCCAACCTCAGCTAATTGCTTAGCAAACGCTTCATTACTCAGTGCCATTGAAGGAAGTGCCGACCCCGTACCGATCACACGTGAATACATGATTTTCTCCAATACTGTTACTGACACGCATCATAAAGGCAAAGGGACAAAACGGTGATTCGTTTTGTCCCTCGATTTGTATGCAGTCGTTAAGAAACGACGCCCTTAGAAGCTTTAAAGACTTTTAATGTGAGTTTTATTGAACTAACTCGTAGGGCCACTGAGTAACACCTACGAAGTTGTAGACGTACTTATAGGTTTCTGCCAACATCGGCCCCACAGCATTGGCACGACGCCCCGTACGACAATAGATCAACAATGGCTTATTCACATCCGGGGCACCTTCTATCACACCTGAACGCAATTGGTCATAAGGAATATTGATAGCGCCTGCCACATGACCTGCTGCAAATTCTTCAGGCGTGCGTACATCCAGAATTTGAACACCGCCAGCATCAATCAACACCTTGGCATCACGTGGCGTCAGCATATGGTAGCCAGCAGGCATCTGATTCGATTCAATCAACTGCATTGCCGTAGGCCCTGCGGCCATTGTCGCCGTCTGTCCTAACACTAAGCTTGCCCCCAAAAAGACGCCAAAAAGGCCTTTGCGGAAACTCATCTTGATCATTTGTTCTCCCATTTTGTGCAATGACCTCGTGGTCACACAAATCATTCTTTTAGGGTATCAAAATGTGCAATAAAAATGGGACACCTTCCTCAAAAGGCATCCCTCGATTTGTGTGCAGTCGTTACGACACACGAGCAAATTGGCTTACTTCACCAATTCGTACGGCCACTGCTTCGTGCCAAGGAAGTTATAAACGTTCTTGTAACCAAGCTCAGCGAGCTTACGACCCGCAAACCCTGCACGCTTACCCGTACCACAATAGACCAAAACCGTGGCATCCGTATTAGGCACAGCACTCAGAACAGCACCGGGCGTCATCTCGAGAATACGCGTGTGAGGAATGTTCACCGCACCTTTAACATGCCCCGTGACAAATTCATCATGACGACGAACATCGAGAATCGTCACGTTGCCAGCCTCCATCATCTTACGTGCTTCCTGAGGCGTGATTTCCGTGTAGCCAGGCACAGCCACCTGAGCTTCAGCAGCTAATTGAGCAGGCTGAGCAGCTTGAACAGCCATTGGAGCCACAGCAATGAGTGCGGCGCCGCAGGCGGACAAAATCAGCTTATGAAGTTTAGACATGAATCTTCTCCTTGAATCGGGGGTGAATAATGGGTCATTGTTTCCATCTTACCTGTTCACACCTTATCAAGAGATTAACTATGGTTCTTATAGAGAAAATCTATAGCAAACTGTGCGTAGAGCATCACGCCAAGCGGTAGCGCGTTTTCATCAACTACATACGCTGAGTGATGTTGCCCATATATCGCACCACAAGCCTCATTACGAACGCCTAAAAAACCAAAACACCCTGGCTTCTTGGCTAAGAAATGACAAAAGTCCTCACCCCCCATCGAAGGCGATAAATCATATACGCCATCTTGACCAAAAACCTTTGTTGCACTCGCCTTCGCAAGCTCAGTAACGGCTGGATCGTTGACCGTTGGCAAGGCCATCCGCACATAGGTCACCTCTGCTGTTGCGCGATGCGCCTGAGCCGTCATCCGTACCACGCGTATAAGTGAATCGGGTAATTGTTGTGCGAGGGCTGGATTAAAGGTTCTGACTGTCCCCGTTAATTTAGCTTCGCCCGCAACCACATTCCAACGTGTCCCCGCTTCAAAGGTGCCAACTGTCACGACTGCCGTCTCGGTTGGTGCCACTTCACGACTCACCAATGTCTGAAGTTGCTGCACAATGGCCGATCCAGCGACCACTGCATCCACGCAATGATGTGGCTGCGCACCGTGGCCACCCACACCTTTGACATGAATCTCAAATCGGTCTGTCCCTGCCATCACAGGACCACTTCTTAAAGCAACTTTGCCTGAAGGCACATCAGACCACACGTGCAAAGCAAAACACGCATCCACATCGTCTAAGACCCCCGCTTCGATCATTGCTAAAGCACCCTCACCTGACTCTTCAGCGGGTTGAAACGCTAATTTCACGGTACCAGACCATTGGTCTTTCGTCGCTTCTAGAACCTTTGCGCAGGTCAAAAGCATGGCCATGTGACAGTCGTGACCGCAGGCGTGCATGATGCCTTGACGACAACTCGCATAAGGCAACCCCGACGTCTCTGTCACGGGTAACGCATCCATATCTGCGCGTAGCAACACAGTCTTACCAGGACCTTTCCCTTCAATCACAGCAACTGTTGCTGTCTCCATGCCACAACGCGCCCAATGGATACCAGCCTCAGTCAAGTGGTGACGAATCGTCTTGGCTGACTCACACTCCTTACCAGAGAGTTCTGGGTAAGCATGGAAATGACGGCGGACATCAATAAGAAAAGGCGTCAAATCTGACACCACGTCCTTGAGCGACGGCATGATCTCAATCCTTATATGAACAACACACTTCGTTTTGTAGCACAAAACGTTTGCAAAGGGCGTCAGACAAAATGCGTATAAAAAAAGGGACCCGATTGAACGGATCCCTCTTTTTTTATGACTTTGACGATCTGAACGACGTCTTCCGATTGCTGTTGCAGTGGAGCCTAATCCTTGAAACCTTCACGCGAGTCAATCATCTGTCACTCACCGTGGGGTTCGCGCGTAGCATCTTGCGCGCAAAGACTTGCCGGACGGCATGGCGCTGCTAGGCGACAAACGGAAGGAAGCTTCTATTGTCGTTAAGACCAGCAGACGTTAATTATTCGTCAGCCTTCGTCGAAATCACCTTCTTACCGCGGTAGAAACCGGTCGGGCTGATGTGGTGACGACGATGCACTTCACCGGTCGTAGCTTCGATCGCGGTGGGCGGGTTGGTCAAAAAGTCGTGAGCACGGTGATTACCGCGCTTGTTGGTGGATTTCTTGTTCTGCTGAACAGCCATGGCAAACCCCACGTATACAAAACGAGTGACATTACGAGTGGCCTGCAGGCCGGCACTCGATAACTAACCTGCAGACTTCCGGAAAATAACTTCCTTTTGGGACGTATCCGATCTTACTTTTTTGTCCAATCGGAGAAGCCGGCAACCCAAACCACCCGTGGCGGCAGTTCTGGATAAACCGTATCCCAACGTGGAAAGTGGCGAATTTTACCAAATTCGTAGAGACTTGGCATTAGAGAAGTGAACTTTTTTTTAAATCCATTCTCTTTAGGCATGAAAAAAGGGGAGGCATCACGCTTCCCCTTTCCTCTGAAACCTGGAGCGGGAGACGAGTCTCGAACTCGCGACCTCAACCTTGGCAAGGTTGCGCTCTACCAACTGAGCTACTCCCGCATGCGTCCTGCGAAGGATTTGAATTTTACACAACTTTTCGAGAAAAGCAAAGGATTTTTTCATCAAAATCTAAAAATACCATGAACACGGTATACATCAAATCACTTTTCAGGCGTTTCGAGCTTAAATAACTTCTGAAGCTCGTCAGTCGACATGTCGCCGATCCAATTTTCACCCGTCGTCACCGTGAGGTCTGCCAGCTCACGCTTAGCTTCGAGCATTTCATTGATACGCTCTTCAAAGGTGCCAGCGCACAAGAATCGGTACACCAACACATCTCGACGTTGTCCAATACGGAAAGCACGGTCCGTCGCTTGATTTTCGACGGCCGGATTCCACCACAAGTCATAGTGAATCACAACAGACGCTTCGGTGAGGTTTAATCCCGTACCACCCGCCTTTAATGAAATGATGAGAATGTCGTTCTCAGGATTCGTCTGAAAGTCGTCCACCATAGCCGCACGTGCCTTAATCGTCACGCCACCATGCAAGAAGTCAGGTCGACGGCCCGTGACTTTGGCTAACCAATCCTGTAGCTTCGTCCCCATCTCAGCGTACTGCGTAAAGATCAACGCTTTGCGACCGGCTTCACGACACTCTTCAATGAGTTCAAGAAGCGCATTGGCCTTACCGCTATCGGGTAGCATCGTATGCGCCTTTGTATAAAGCGACGGCGAATTACAGATTTGCTTCAAAGCCGTAATAAGGCGTAGCACCAACCCCGTTCGCTTTTGACGCCCTTCTTCAGACGACAACGACTTGAGTTGATCCATGATGGTGGCCAAGGTCTTGCCATAAAGCGCAGCTTGTTCAGGCGTGAGATCCACATAGCGGTTGCAGACAATTTTGTCAGGAAGGTCTGAAATGATCGACTTATCCGTCTTTAAGCGTCTCAACATAAAGGGCGCCGTGACGCGTCTAAAGGCCTCCAGAGCCTTTTGATCACGGTTACTTTCAATGGGTTGCGCATAAACCGTCTTAAATTCATCTGGCGTACCCAATAAACCCGGCTGCACAATCGACAAAATCGACCAGTATTCGCTCAAACGGTTTTCAACCGGCGTTCCACTCATCGCGATCACTTGACGCGCCTGAAGACCTCGGATTGCTCTTGTTACCCCCGTCGAAACGTTCTTGACGGCCTGAGCCTCATCGAGCACCAAAAGGCGCCATGGTTCCTCTTTGAGAGCCACTTGATCCTGTCTAAAAGTGCCATAGGTCGTCAGCACCACGTCAGCACGCTCCTCAAAGGGCTTCAGTTGACGCGTCTGTCCGTGATAAACGTCGACCGTAAGGCTTGGCGCAAAGCGAGCGATTTCGCGGACCCAATTGGTGAGCAAGGTCGTCGGCACCACAGCCAAAACCTTTTGATCCTTGAGTTCACCCTCATTTTTGAGAGCAAGCAGCGCGGTAATCACCTGTAAGGTTTTGCCTAAGCCCATATCGTCGGCAATCAGGGAGCCCACCCCTATGCGCAAATTCTTCATTAGCCAGGCATAGCCTCGTTTTTGATAAGGACGTAGCGAGGCGTGTAACCCCTCAGGCACCGGCACCGAATCTACCGTCATTAAATAGTCGACGCGCGCCAACAAGTCGTCAGGCACCATTACTGGCGTATTACCCAATTCACCCGTCATCACGGCTTGCATCATTTCAACAAAGCCAGCATTCTCCAACGCTTCCATTTGCGTTTTGAGTTCTTGTAAGCGTTCGGGATCGAGGTAAATAAAATCGTCCTCATACTGAATCACTTCGCCGGCGTGTTGGAGGAGCGCATCAAACTCTTCTTGCGTGATTTCACGGTCACCGATTGCTACCTTCCAATCGAATTGTCCCATCGTTTCGGCTGTGAGCATTCCACCACCACTCGAGCCACTGATCGAGATATTGAGCGTTGGCTTCAAAAGGTTCTGCAGATTCCTGGGGAGCATGACGCGCACGCCCAACAAATCAAACATCGGGACCGCTTCGAATAAAAAATCCTTTAAGAGGTCTTTTTCGAGACTTGCTGGCTTACCTTGGCTCTCTAAAATCGACCACAGGGGTTTGCAATAGTCGCAAAGATGCTCAAATAGACGCACCAGCGCGAAGCGATCCTTATTAAAGGCCTCGAGCTTCAAAATATCTCGATAAAGCGTTGGTCGCGTCTTTGCTGAGGCATCGAGTGGCAACACACCTAAATTCATCGTGACGCGGCCTTCACGTCCCGTACGAACGGTCAAGACAGGAACCCACGCGAGCGACATCAAACCGATCGTAAAGGGTCTAAAGAACTGGCGTAAAGCTTGAATCTCGGTCTGATCAACGCCATAAGCAAACGTCACACTTGGCGTCGTCATCGCTAATACGACTGGCTGATTTTTCATCGCGACAGGCGTAAAGTCATGAAGGCTCGCGAACCCTGTGACAAACATCATCAAAAGGGTCACGGTTTTACCGAGTTGCGTTGCCCCTTCTAAAGGCAGATCCAGCGATGCAAAAGGATCATATGTTTCATTAGCCAATCGGCGAGCGCAACACTTGACGAAGTTAGCCACAGCTGAAGACTGCATTGTCGGCATCCACACGAGATGCGCACACTCTTCCGATTCAACCTGGCTACGAACTAAGACGGGTGAGATCCCAGCGTAGTGAATGAGGTACAAGGCATCCTTGGCTAAACGAGACCAATAGCGCAAAGCTTGTGAATGAACTTCAGTCCCTTCAGGAGAAATCGTAAAGAGCGTGACGAGGAGACGCTCTACATCTAAAGCCGAAAGGCCGATCGCCTTACCACGTCGGTTGACGAGCCCTAACCGCAATCCGAGATCATCGTGCGATAAGATAGGAATCCCCTCACCCCCTCTAAAGCGAGACTCGAACGTCGTCCAAGATTCAGCATAGGGCACAGGATGCTTCAGCATCGCTTTTGCTTCTGTTTGTAAGCCTTTATACGTACGGGTAAAGCGCACACGGGTGAGATACTTATTGAGTGCAATCTTTTCGGGCACCAAGAAGGTCATGCGCTTTAAAAGCGCTGACGACTCAGCTTTGAGCGAAGCAAAGCTCTCTTCATCCGTCGGAAGCTTCTCTTCAGTATCTTCAGCCCATGTCAACCAATCCAAGGGCGTAGGCTCTTCAAGCGTATCAGCCTCTTCTAAATCGATCCCTCGATCTCGTAAAAGCGCTGGTAAATCCACACCACGACAATAAAAGACCCACATAGGATCAGTATCGATCGTACGCACCATGCCGTAATAGACCGCAGCAAGATGTTTGCAGGGCACGGCGGAGTCTGGGCAAGTACAAGACATCTTGAATTCTCGCCATGACTGCGGAAAGAGCTGAATCCCTAAAGAGGCAGCAATCTCACCCACCTCAGGATCAAGCACCCCTTCGAGCAATTTAGCCACAAGGGTAGGACGCTCAGCAATCGCATCGACCAAACGGTCAATATCGGCCTGAGGTAAAGGCTTCAATTGAATCGTGACTTCATACGGGTAGTAGGCTGAACCCGACACAACCGCTTCTAACTTCAAGGTCTCGGCCTTAAATTCCATGCTATCGACCTTGCCCGTGTTGTAATACGTGCGCCCCCTCGGCAGGCGATTTTGATAGTCAAGATTGGAAAGTGCCGTTAACCATTGTCGTCCCCACCACGTCGTACCAAATTTAACTCTCTGTGCCATAGCCGTCCTTTAGCAAAATGTGTGGCGTAAGTCTAGCAAGGTGTGTTTTGATGTGCTCGGTTCATTTCTTCAAAAAAAATCAGTACTTTTTTTGAAATACTCTTGACTTTTTCTAAAACCTATGTAAAATACGTCTTCTCAGATGCGGGAGTAGCTCAGTTGGTAGAGCGCAACCTTGCCAAGGTTGAGGTCGCGAGTTCGAGACTCGTCTCCCGCTCCAGAGATGGCGCGATAGCAAAGTGGCTATGCACCGGATTGCAAATCCGTTTACGGCGGTTCGATTCCGCCTCGCGCCTCCAAACGCGGGAGTAGCTCAGTTGGTAGAGCGCAACCTTGCCAAGGTTGAGGTCGCGAGTT
>Glacier_p1__coassemble_173_pt1 | contig 69873 bp, 56 predicted proteins | sample Glacier_p1__metabat2_low_PE_036 | metagenome-assembled genome bin Glacier_p1 | reverse complement strand
CAAGTATTTCATAGATGGTCTCCGGTGTTCGCTACCCTTCAGGAGCTGACCATCTGATTAACACCCCTAGCCTTGAGTGGATTGACAAGCTGACGCGTAATCTCTCGGACCAAAAATCGCTCGACCCACACGCACCATGGTACTTCCTTCGAGCACCGCTTCCTTCATATCCGAGCTCATCCCCATCGATAACGTATCCATGTCTGGATAGGTCTTTTGTAATTTTTCAAAGAGGGCACGTAACTTGGCGAGGGGTTGACGACGTGCTTCAGAGGTTTCTTGAGGTGCTGGAATCGCCATGAGACCACGAAGTTTCAGTTGCGGCAAATGGGCCACTTCAGCCGCAAAGGCTTCGACTTCGTCGAGCGACACCCCTGACTTCGTGCTTTCGCCATCGACATTCACTTCGATCAAGATATTAAGAGGTGGCATCGTCATGGGGCGTTGCGCGGATAAACGTCCAGCGATACGCAATCGATCAACCGATTGAACCCAATCAAAATGCTCAGCCACTGCTCTGGTTTTATTGGCTTGCAAGGGGCCAATAAAGTGCCATTCTCCCGGATCCTCGGGATGCGCTTCTTTAAAAGCCAGGATCTTTTCAACCCCTTCTTGAACATAGTTCTCACCAAAGGCACGTTGCCCACAGGCATACGCCAATTCACAAGCCTCAACTGAAAAGGTTTTACCGACAGCAATGAGCGTGACCGATCCCAGTTCGCGTCCCGCATCCACTTCCGCTTGGCGTAAAGCCGCAACCACACTCGACAAACGTTCAGGTAACCCTGGCTTTAATTCACTCATCATGATTCCTCTTACTTCGGATGACACCACGTTAACCATCCACACCACAGTTTAGCAAGCCCGCCGCAATGAGAGATTTTTCACTTTTCTTGATTTCAATCAAACAGCAAGCTGTCATCAAAATCGACCTTTGATCCTTTACTCACAACTATAGGATCACGCAAAATTGACTCTCAAAGACCATATACAGCTATAACGCATTGATATTTAATAGATTTTCATTCTAGTTGAAAATAGGAGATCAATAAACACCGTTATAGAAAATCACCACTCTAACCGCACAACAGTCAAGTTTCCACACTGAAATACAGTCGTTTCAAAGAGAAGCCACTCATAAAAGATCAACGCTCGGGATCAAGTTTCCGCCTCGAAATTCAAGAATTGTCTACACTCAACCTCAAGACGACATCCATCGTTTGGAGTGATTTTAATTTTTTGAGTGAGGTTTCAGTATGTCGCCAGTTGTTTCGTCCTTATCTGATTTTTTGTCCCATACAGCTCGTTCTTGGTCTGAAAGCGTAGCCCCACGTTCGACGCTACGTTCAAGCAAGCTACCTTTAATTGACGAAGTGACGGGTGGCGGCTTTCCACTTCAAGCAACGACGGAAATTTTCACGAACCAAACGGGTTACGGTGAAATCAAACTCTTGCTTCCGACATTGGCTGCGTTTGAACACGTCACCTGGATTCTCAATCCTGCTAACGACATCGAACCCTATGGCCCAGCTTTTTCGGATGCTGGTTTGGATCTCAATCGCCAACTCTTTGTTGTGCCTCCTACAGCTGATGACGCTTTTTGGGCAGCAGAACAAGCGGCCTTAAGCGACGAAACGCAAGCTGTCGTCGTCTGGTTACATGGCCTACAAAAAACGCGCGAACATATCGTACTACCTCGCCTCATGATGGCTGCGCAATCCACAGGCACGACACTCTTTCTATTACGTCCCATGAGCGCCATTTGCCTACCCTCCGCTGCGCCATTACGTCTACAACTCACACCTGCTCCCATGGGTAAAACATCGATTCGCGCCATTCAACGTGGCACGTTCTTTAATACGAGCCGATGCGTTGAAGTCGCACTTGCCGACCTTGATATCAAACCGAATCCCACTCGAGCATCCCTGACACAACAGCTTTCATTAGACCTATTTTCGTTACCCACGCCTGCCATGGTGCTTGGCTCACATCAGGCTTAACACACTGTTGCACCAAAGGTTTCGTTATGATTCAGTCCATCCTTGCGCTTTACCTCTCTCATGTTGAAGCCTCGTTAGCTTTTAACGATGACACGATTGCTGGTGTGGTTTTAGACGAAAACCGTGTCGTGAGTCTCACGTCACGCGCCCAAGCCCAAGGGATCACCCTTGGGATGGATCGTCGAACAGCACAAGCTTTCGTCAACGACCTCTGTTGTATTTCGTCGAATCCTGAGGGTGTCCTGGCTTGGATTGATCGTTTGACACACTTCGTGCCTCATAGCTCACAACCACTTCATATCGTCTTTAATCCGTTAGAGACTGATAGTCTGTTAATCACGATGCCGTGGCAGGATGATCTTGCTTCTGCCGTCGCAACCCTGGGAGCCATATCGCCCGATCATCTGCGTCTTGGTGTAGGAGAATCCGAACGCGTGGCCTTTGTGAGCGCATTGACGCAAAACACGAACCTGACGGAATCAACACTTCGCTCAACGCTAGTCAAAACCTGCCTAACCTCTGAAAAAGTCCCCGAAACCCTTACATTGGGCGACCTGATGCATGGCGGCCAATACAACACACCAGCCATCCAAAATTTACGCGCTACGCTTTTAGGTGATTGGAACGACGACGAGTGGGTCGACACATCCAAGGATTTGGCGCTCACCTGGGTCTTGAATAAAACCGACACGTCGTATAGTCAGATCAGAATCCTTTTTAAGGAATTAGCCCAAAGCGTCTCCCTCTGGATGCATCAACACCATAAAACCTGTTTAGGTCTCACGGTGACCCTTCAAGATGCAACTGAGAATAAAGCTTTTAAACTTGACCTCACTGACGCAACACCAGATTCGATTTTGAAAGTAGCACTCAATGCGCTGTCGCACCAAACATTTGAAAAGAGCCTTCAAGCCATCAAGGTTGAACACACGCATGCGGTGCAACCGCCGCAACAACCGACTCCGGGTTCGCTTGCGGCGAAATTACAGTCACGATTTGGCGATAAGCGTGTCTTCATGCTCTCTCACCACGAGAGCCCCTTACCTGAAGCCTCGTCCCATCGCGATCCGGTGCCACATGCTCACACAGCGTCACCGTTGATGGCACGCGACGCGATCGACCCTGCGCGTCCGATCTTTTTATTAAAGACACCCATTGCCTTACATACGCAACACGGTGAACTCTATTGGGAAGGCGCGCCGATCGTTGGACTCACCCATCCAACCCAATATCGCGACCACGGTACCGTTCGAGACTACTGCGTCGCCCATGCGAGTGACGGTCGACGTTTGTGGGTATACCGACAACGTGACGATTGGTTTCTGCATGGCTTTTTCGCCTAAAGCCGAAGAGTCACGCCTTTATAATGGGCGCACTTCAATTTTTCGGATTTCATACCGTGAAAGAACGCATTTTGCTTCATAGCTGCTGTGCGCCCTGCTCTTCAGCCATTTTGGAATGGCTCTTACAAAACAACTACGCACCGCACGTCTTTTATTTCAACCCGAACATCTATCCAGAAGAGGAATATCTCGTTCGCAAAAACGAATGTATTCGTTACTGTGACGAACTGGGTGTGCCTTTTACTGATGGAGATTGGTCACACGACCTGTGGCGTCTCGCAATCAAAGGGCATGAAAACGATCCAGAACGAGGTGGTCGTTGCCGCTTGTGCTTTGGTGTACGCATGCGAGCGACCGCACAGATGGCTCAACATCTTGGCATTAAACGCTTTACGACCACCTTGGCGGGTAGCCGTTGGAAGCGCTTAGATCAAATTCGCGAAGCTGCGCTTGAAGCAGCCGCCATGTATCCAGGCACAATGTATTGGGATCAAAACTGGCGTAAAGGGGGACTCCAAGAGCGTCGCGGCGAAATTCTTCGCGAAAAAGGCTTTTATAACCAGCTTTGGTGTGGATGTGAATTCTCTATGGGTCACCTCAAAGATCGAGATCCTTCTGAATTACCCGCGCACATGGCACCCTATCTTGAAGAGCTTGGTTTGATCAAGAAACCATAATCACGTGCCACGTCACGCCCAAAGGCGACTTTCTCGATCGAGACGGTCGCCTTTTTTGATTTTGGCGTGACGCTACTTCAACCAACAATTCACTTTTTGGCTAGAACTGTCTCTATTGTGATGCAAGATAAAACCCTGCCAACCTTTGCAATCTGCCGCCAATAGGCAGACAATGCAGTATTCCTTTATCGATAGCCTCGGCTATCAACCCTCAAAAATTACCCTCGCTTTTTTATGAATGTCTTTTTATTGATCGCGGCAGCCATTGTGCTGATCGTTGTCTTATTACGTTTCAAATGCCCTATTGGGCCTGCGATTTTATCGGGCGGAGCCTTACTTTGGGTATTTGTTGATCCTAGTCTACGTGCGCTCACAGAAGCGGGCACTTCCATGTTTAGCATGTCTCGCACCTATGACTTGATCTTTGCTCTCTACTTTGTGATGTGCCTTGAAATTCAACTCCGTAAATCAGGCACATTGCGTGGCATGGTTGAAGCACTCAATCGTTTCTTCTCTTCTACAAAAGTCGTGATTGCTAGCATGCCAGCCTTTTTAGGTTTACTGCCTTCTGTGGGTGGCGCACGTTTTTCTGCACCAATCGTAGATACGGCTTGCCAAGGCATGACGATCTCCCGCGAAAGCAAAGCTGCCATCAACTTCTGGTTTCGCCACGTGTGCGAGTTCGCGAGTCCCATTATTCCTGGGATGATTTTGGGGTGCGCAATTGCACACATTAGCGTCGCTGACTTGGTGGTTCACCTCTTCTGGATGTCGATCGTCGCCTTTGCTGCGGGTTGGCTTGTAATGATTCGCCCGCTTAAATTTGAAGAAAAGCGCGCTAAAGCCGAGACTACCCCTGAAGAACGTCGTCAAGACATGATCAATGTTGCATTGGCCATCGCGCCCGTGCTCGTCAGTGTCTTTTTGATGATGGCCTTTAATTTGTCAGCCGCCATTGCGATGGGGGCCGTGGTTGTCGCTCTGATACCCGTCCTTGCCATGATGAAGCGGGGTGTGAGCATCAAGGATGTTTTTGTCGGTGCCTTTGACTGGCGTCTCATCCTGAATATCGGTTGCATCCTCTACTTCATTCAGTTGCTCGATAGCACGGGGATCTTGCATCAGATCATTACCGCCTTTGAAGGTACGACCTTACCAGTCCCTGTCATCATTGCCGCCACGAGTTTTGTGATTGGTATTCTCACCGGCATGAGTCAAGGTCACGTCGCAATTGTGATGCCGATTGTCGCTGGGTTAATGCCAGGCTCCTTAGAGTTGGCTGGCGTTGCCATGGTCTTCGGGGTTGCCGGTCAGATGATCACTCCCACGCATGTTTGCTTGACGATCACGATTGATTACTTTAAGTCTGATTTCTTTAAGACACTCAAACCCGTTTTATTGGCTGAAGCACTCGTCCTGATCACCTTCTCGTTGTGGACGTGGCTTACTTGGAGTTAACACTCCGCCATGAGATCCAAAGGTCGGAAAAGTTCGCTTTTTCCGGCCTTTTTCTTTAGCAGGCGCCATTTTGTCCCTCGCGCCTTCAGGTTATGAACAGCAAAGCGAGTAAAATAAGATCTTTGACTCTCTTTCCTACTGGGCAAAAGAATCCCTATCTTAGTTGCCCAGGCTTCTGCTTTTGGCGTCTTGAAACCCAATCGAGAAGTTTTTTTATTGAAGTTGATTGTTAACCAATGAAGACGATTCGCACGCGTATTGCACCGAGCCCCACGGGCATGATGCACCTTGGCACGGCCCGTACGGCCATTTATTGCTGGGCTGTTGCTCGCCATTTCGGCGGCAAGTTCTTGCTTCGCATCGAAGATACCGACCAGGTTCGTTCCACGCAGGAAGCTGTTCAGGTCATTCTTGACGGCATGAAGTGGCTCAACCTCGACTATGACGAAGGCCCCATTTATCAGATGGATCGTCTTGAGCGCTATCGTGAAATCGTTGACCAGATGTTGGCCGACGGTCGCGCCTACTATTGCTATGCCACGCCTGAAGAACTTGACGCCATGCGTGAAGAACAGAAGGCCAAGGGTCTCAAGCCCCGCTATGACGGTCGTTGGCGTCCTGAAAACTGCGTCGGCAAGCCGATTCCTGAAGGCGTGAAGCCTGTCATTCGTTTCCGCAACCCGGACGAAGGTGCTGTCTCTTGGAATGACGCCGTCTACGGCACGATCACTGTGAGTAACAGCGAACTCGACGACTTGATCATCATGCGTAACGGCATCCCCACCTACAACTTCGCTGTGGTGGTGGACGACTGGGATATGGAAGTTAGCCACGTGATCCGTGGTGCTGACCACATCAACAATACCCCGCGTCAGATCAACATCTATCGCGCCTTGGGTGCTGAAGTCCCAGTCTTTGCTCACTTGCCGCTCATCAACGGTCAGGACGGCCAGAAGCTCTCCAAGCGTCACGGCACGGTTTCTGTCCTCGAATACGAACGTCAGGGCTACCTCCCTGAAGCCATCTTCAACTACCTCGCTCGCTTGGGCTGGGGTCATGGCAACATGGAAAAGTTCTCTCGTGACGAACTCGCTAAGGTCTTTGAACTCGCTGACTGCTCTCGCGCCGCTGCCCGTATTGACTGGAAGAAGCTTGATTGGCTCAACCAGCAGTACATGAAGGAAGCTGACAATGCTCGCTTGGCTGATCTCACCAAGGCTCGTATTGAAGCCCGTGGTGGTGACGTTGAACACGGCCCCGATCTCGCTGCTGTATGCGACCTCTTGAAGTCTCGCTCTGGTACACTCGAAAAGTTAGCCGACAACGCCCTCTTCTTCTATGTCGAACCGAAGGTAGACGCCGAAGAAGCTGCCAAGGTACTTGCTGAAGGTGGTCGTGAAGCCCTTAAGCTCTTTGGCGAAAAGCTCGCTGCTGTGACCGACATGACACCTGAAAATGTCTACGGTTGCATCCAGGCTGTGATGGAAGAACAAGGTATCGCGATGAAGGTCCTTGCCAATCCGTTGCGTGTTTGCGTGTGCGCTGCTGAACGTACGCCGCAAATCGACAAGACGCTTTGCTTGATCGGTAAGGACGAAGTCCTCGCTCGTATCGCTCGCGTTGAATAACGCGTTAATGTAAAGCCTTCGAAGGGATTCGCGAACACCACGCGGATCCCTTTTTTTTGATTTTCAGGCCAAAAATTGCACAACATTTGCCTTTAGGCAAAAGTTGGACATGCCACTAGGCTTCAAAAGGCGTAGGATGATCGTTATCCAAAACAAAACGTCCCCATCGTCTAGTGGTCTAGGACAGCAGCCTCTCACGTTGCGAACGCGGGTTCGAAGCCCGCTAGGGACGCCAACCAACACAAAGCGACCGAGCGATCGGTGGCTTTTTTCGTTTTAAAAACCACCGGCCAATAAAGCCAACACCCCACCCTGGGCACGAGGACGTGAGCCATGAACCGGTTGACGTGGGGCACGTACGGACGAACGCGCATGGCGCGTGACCACTTTGGGTTTGGTGGCTTCAGCTTTACGAACGGTCACCCGTCCATCGTCATCCAAGACGAATTCCACACAAGAATTCCCTTCTTCTAAACCCAATAAATCACGAATTTCCTTCGGAATAGTGACCTGCCCCTTGATAGTAAGACGATGCGACATCAGCTTCTCCTTCATATGCGTTAAGTGTGTTGGTTAGTGCATGAAAGAGAGGCAACTCTCACCATAGACCACCTTCCTCGAAGGATCGCTAAGGCAGAAACAAAAAGCCTCCCGAAACATACACGCATGTCGAGAGGCTTAGCCATTCTCCGTATGTTTGCCGATTCACGATGAGCGACCGGCCACATGGCCTCCCACGGAGGCCACCACCTTGCCCGGAGGGGCAGGTTGGCGTGAGGACTTTTAGGAAAGTCCCCATCTCTTCATGCTGTAGGGTTATCTTACAGGTGTTGAGCCCTGATAACAAGATGGATAAATTGCTTAATGCATTAACCTTAGCGGCGACGCAAAGCACCAAACCCACACAACAACACCGCTTGCTGACGAGGCTTACGAACGATCTCACGTTCAAAGACACGCAACTCTTCAGTAGGTCGACTATCTGTACGACGCTCACGATAAGGCGTATCAAAGATCGGATCACGATGACGCTGCGCTGGCGGCACATAGGCACGTGCTCGTTCACGGGCTAAACGTTCGTCTTCAGGCGTATCCACACGTTCACGATCATGACGATCACGCTCACCACGGCGAGCTTCCTGACGCATCTGACGAGATAAGGGGCGTAACGGCTTCTGATCAAACGTCTGATTCGTTAGCTTTTCAATCGCTTCGACCAAACGAGTGTCTTCGGTCGTGGCTAACATCACGGCTAAACCGTGTGCGCCAGCACGTCCAGTACGGCCGATACGATGAACATAGTCTTCCGCACTAAAGGGCACGTCATAGTTAATGACATAGGGCAGCTCTTTGATGTCAAGACCACGCGCGGCCACGTCGGTAGCCACTAAGACGTGAATCGCACCCGACTTAAAGCCTTCAAGCGCTGCCTGACGCTCTTCTTGCGTCTTGTCACCGTGAATCGCGTCAGCATTAATGCCCACACGTTCGAGGGTACGTGCCAAACGACGGCATGTAATCTTGGCGTTCACGAACACAATGACCTGTGTCATCGGACCATTCTCAACACCACGCGTCTTGAGAATATCAATCAAAACGTCGGTCTTATCTCGATCTGTGACTTGATAGACTTCCTGAGTCACCGTTTCAGCGGTCTGATTTTGGCGAGCTACTTCAATCACCACAGGATCGGGACGCAAGAAGTTCTTCGCGAGTTTAGTGATATCCGGCGAGAACGTGGCCGAGAACATCAAGCTCTGGCGTGAAGCAGGCAAAAGCTTCAAGATACGGCTAATGTCGGGTAAGAATCCCATGTCGAGCATGCGATCCGCTTCGTCCAACACCACAATCTCCACTTGAGAGAGATTCGTTGCACGCTGTTCGATATGGTCTAAAAGGCGACCCGGCGTCGCCGTCAAAATTTCGACACCACGACGAAGCATGTCGGACTGCGGACGGAAATCCACACCGCCATAGACCACACCCACACGCAACGGCGTATCAGCCGCATACTGCATCATATTGGTCGACACCTGATCAGCGAGTTCACGCGTCGGCGTCAAAATGAGTGCACGGACAGGATGGCGTGCGGGCGACATTGACGTATTGGCATGACGAAGAATGCGAGCAATGAGCGGCAGACCAAACCCTGCCGTTTTACCCGTGCCCGTTTGCGCCGCGCCCATGACGTCTCCCCCCTTCATGACCACGGGAATGGCTTCAAGCTGAATCGGCGTCGGTTCCTTGTAGCCGATGCGCTCAATCGCGGAAAGGATGCGGGGGTCGAGATTAAATTGTTCGAACGATGACATGCTGTTTGGCATTCTCTTTTGAAATGTTGATCAGGAACCGTTCAAGATCCATACCTAAAACCACGCAGGATGGCTCTCAAAGATGGGTATTTTAACGGAAACGGCTCATGCAGACAAAACAGCGAAGGCTCCGCGAAGGAGCCTCCTATAAAGAGGCCTCAGGTACCCTGAGACCTCTCGCGTCGGTTCAAAAGAACCGTAGATTAGTTTTCGCTCAAGTAGTCGCGCAAACGTTCCTGGAAATCCGGACTACGAAGCTTACGGATAGCAGCAGACTCGATCTGGCGAACACGTTCACGGGTAAGACCTAAAGCCTGACCCACTTCTTCGAGCGTATGGTCCTTGTTGGTACCAATGCCATAACGAAGACGAAGCACCTGAGCTTCGCGCGGCGCGAGTTCGTCGAGCGACTTCTTGATGCAATCGACCATCGAGCGATCCTGGAACGCACGGCTCGGATCGTCATGCTCGTCGCCACGCACAAAGTCGAGCTTCGTCGCATCTTCGTCGTCACCAATTGGCGCGTCGATCGACTCAACACCACGCATCGCCTGCGTCAACAACTGCACCTTGGCGAGCGGCAAATCAGCCAATTCTGCCAATTCTTGTTCCGTCGGCTGACGACCATTTTGCTGCAAGAACTGCTGCTTTTGACGACGAATCTTGTTGTAAGACTCAGTCATATGAACCGGAATACGAATCGTATTGCCAAAGTCAGCCACAGCACGGGTCACCGACTGACGAACCCACCACGTTGCGTAGGTCGAGAACTTGTAACCACGGCGATACTCGAACTTATCCACGGCCTTCATCAAGCCCAAGTTACCTTCTTGGATCAAGTCCGTCATCGCGAGACCACGATTAACGTACCCCTTGGCAATCGAAATCACCAAACGAAGGTTCGCTTCAATCATGCGAGCCTTGGCCTGCATGAGGTTCGTCTGAGCCAATTTCAAAAGGCGAGACAATTCACGCTGCTGCGCGATCGTCATCATGGCCTTTTCTTCAAGGACACGCAAACGATCTTGCTCTTCACGAAGAACGCCTAAGTTACGGGCTACAGCTTCGGCCCAACTGGTATCCGACTCGGCCACCATCTCAAAGACATTGCTTTGGGTCGGATTACCATTGATGATGGCTAGCGTCGCACGCGGCGGCATACGGCACTGATCAGCTAACACATGGCGGATATTCTTCAGAATCGAGGTCACCGTGGCCATATGGTTCGTCACATCTTCAGAGAGCTGCGTGACCACCTTCACCGAGAAGCGCACAGGCGCCAAAATTTCAGCAATACGGGCACAAGCGGCATCGTAAGCCTTGGCATCACCCTGACCACAAGCATTCGCACGCACGATATCGAGCTGCTGACGGCATTCTTCAAAGATGCTCAAAACGCGCGCACGCATTTCTTCGAGCTGTTCAGCCGTCATTGCAGCGGCACCAATATCGGTCGTATTGTCAGCGGCATTGACGTCCATGTCATCGGCTTCGTTATCAGCCAGATGATCGTCTTCAATGGATGCTTCTGTTTCAGTCGTGTTTTCAATATGATCAGTGAACCCGTCCACCAACGTATCCACAGCGATCGACGTATCGTGAAGCCCTTCGGCCATTTCGCAAAGCGAAGCCACCACCATCGGATACTGCACCAAAGTCGTCACCAAACGACCCGTGAACATTTCGATCGACTTAGCGACTTCAATTTCGCCCGCACGGGTCAAGAGCTTATGCGACCCCACGCCACGCAAATAAGCACGAAGCGGATCCTTAGAAAGACCAGCTGACTCTTCAGGTGTGAGCATTGCGGCAGCATCATCTTCGTCGATTTCTTCTGCATCATCAACGCCATTGCCCGTGATCAACATATCGTCTTCGTCAGGCACCGATTCAAACACCTTGATCGACAAACGACCCAAGGCTTCGGAAATTTCCTGAACATTTTCCGTCGTACGAACGGCACTTTCGGGCAAATGGTCATTAATTTCTTCAACCGTCACCCAACCACGTGAACGCCCCAAACGTACCAAAGCACCATAGCCGTTACCCGCAGTAGCTAAACGGCGAGATGCCGCAGTCGAAGTTGGAACTTGGCCCTTGGCGCTTTCCCCTTCCCACTTAACAAGTTCAACAGCCTCTTCATCAACAACGGTATCTTCGTCATCAATGTCGCTGTCAACATGATCAAAAGCGTCTTCGTTCCTCTTCATCTGTCCTATCTCTCGTTAACAGAGCGCATTTTTTTTGCGATGGCTCCGCTCGCTCAAATCCTCGCCAAAGGGCCTCGTCACGACACACAGTTCTCCGCCTCTTTTCATCTCGAACGTTTTTTTCTATCATGACGTTCTTTCTGACACTTCAGAGCTGGCGTGAGACACCTTCGTTCATCGTGCATCAAGCACACAGTGGCACTATCTGTTTCTTTTTCGCGTCATTCTCTCGGTATTGCTCAGTCACCTGCCGTTTCATTGTAGGTATCCGAAGTCCGTCTACATTGATCAAGCCGTCTTCGGCGGTTCAGGTCGCGCAATCTGTCCGACACCTTGCTACAAGCGATTTCGAACGGCGAAAAAAGGGGTCTAGCATAACACTCCCCACTACTCTTTTCAACCAAAAAAAGCAAGAAAAGCCGTTTATAAACTTATTGGTATTAACCCTTAACTTCAACCGATAGCATCAAAAAAGGCGGTCTTTTTGAACCGCCTTTTTTAGTGTGAAGTCACAACGCTTCGATCAATCCTTACTGTCGCTTTCGACAAAACTACGAAGCTTGTCAGCGCGAGAGGGGTGACGCAACTTACGTAAAGCCTTGGTTTCAATCTGGCGAATACGTTCACGCGTCACATCAAACTGCTTACCAACTTCTTCAAGCGTATGATCAGACTGCATCTCAATACCAAAACGCATACGAAGCACCTTGGCTTCACGCGGTGATAAGCTATCGAGCACCTGGCGAACCGTTTCAGATAAGCTCGTATTCTGAATAGCTTCAGCTGGTGCCACCGTCTGCGTATCTTCAAGGAAATCACCCAAATGCGAATCGTCATCGTCCCCGATCGGCGTTTCCATCGAAATCGGTTCCTTGGCGATCTTCATAATCTTCAGAATCTTTTCTTCGGGCAATTCCATCAATTCTGCGAGTTCGCGAGAATCGGGTTCGACACCTGTTTCTTGAAGGATCTGACGTGTAATACGATTCATGCGATTGATGGTTTCAATCATATGGACTGGAATACGAATCGTACGGGCCTGGTCAGCAATCGAACGTGTAATCGCCTGGCGAATCCACCACGTGGCATAGGTCGAGAACTTATAGCCGCGACGATATTCAAACTTGTCGACAGCCTTCATCAAACCGACGTTCCCTTCTTGAATCAAGTCAAGAAACTGCAAACCACGATTGGTGTACTTCTTGGCAATCGAAATCACGAGACGCAAGTTGGCTTCCGTCATTTCGCGCTTCGCGTTACGAGCTTTGGCTTCCCCCGTGGCCATCTGTTTATAGATGTCAAAGAGTTCAGGCACCGTCATATAGGCGCGCTTAACTAAGGCCACCAAGTTACGCTGCTCTTCTTGCACCGTTGGCCTCAAGTGTTCGATATATTCCCGACGACTTGCGTTGGCCTCAACAATCTCATCCATCCAACCAAGATCGGTTGACTTAAGAGGGAAGCTCGACAAGAACCATTCACGGTTTAAGCCAGCACGACGCACAAGCTCGTTATACATCGTCTTTTGACGGGCACGCACTTCTTCGATCGTGGCGCGCAACAATTCACAAAGCTTGTCAGCGGTCTTGGCCGTAAAGCGAATGGCCATCAATTCTTGCTGAATCGTATCTTTCAAGTCTTCAAGCTTAGGACTGCCGTAGCCTTCAGTTTCAACGAGCTGCTTTAAATCTTCGAAATGGGCTTCAACGCTCGCAAAGACTTCAAGACTCTTAGACTTCATCTCTTCGAGCTGATCCACCGTCATGGCCGATGCCCCCATATCGGTTTCATCGTCGTTATGGCCAATCACGTTACCCGTATCGTCAGGCATCACTAAACCATCGACGATCTCGTCAATGGCGGTCGTACCTTCTTGGATCTCATGGGCGTATTTCACAATGGCTTCAATCGTCACCGGGCAACGAGAGATTGCAAGCACCATGTGCTTGAGGCCATCTTCAATACGCTTACTGATTTCAATTTCGCCTTCACGCGAAAGCAATTCGACGGAACCCATTTCACGCATATAAATGCGAACCGGGTCGGTCGTACGGCCAAATTCACTATCAACCGTCGACAAAGCGGCTTCAGCTTCTTCTTCCGCGTCATCTTCACTTGCCACCGAATCATTACTCATCATGGCAAGCGTATCTTCATCAGGGGCAGACTCAAAGACCTGGATATGAAGATTCGATAAAATCGCGACAACCGTCTCGATAGCATCATCATCAATGATGCTATTAGGCAGATTGTCGTTAATTTCGCCGTAGGTCACATAACCACGTTCACGCCCCATGCGAATGAGCGTAAAGAGCTTGGAGCGACGGTCTTCAGTCGACTCATCATCGCCCTCATAGCCACTCAGCAAAGCGCTCTTTTTATCTTTAGCACTACGCGCCTTACGCGTACGACGCTGCGTCGGATCAGCCTCCGTCGACTCACCCTCTTCGTCAGGCAAGTCGTCTGGCAAATCGGGAATATCTTCGGCATATTCCGTATCGACGTCATCGTCGAGCACATCGGCATAGTCGCCGCTACCATCATCATCGTATTCGGCAAGATCATCGTCATCAGACGCTTTTTTCTTTGTCGATTTTTTACGACCCTTCGTCGTCTTTTTAGTCGCGGGCTTAGCAGCGGCATCTGTCTTTTTCTTGGTACGGCGCGTTTTCTTGGCAGGCGCTGCTTCTTCGGAGGCATCTCCCTCAGTCGTAGCTGACGTTTCCGTCGACGCTTCAGCTTCTTTTGCCTCAACCGTTTTCTTCGTACGGCGACGCGTCGTCTTTGGCTTGACCTCTTCCTCAGACGAGTCTTCTACAGAAAGCGTTAAATCTGTCGTTTCAAGCGTGGTCGCCGACTGATCGGCCTTGGTCGAACGCTTCGCAGGGGCGCGTTTTTTCTTCGCCGTAGCCGTCTGAGGAGCCTGCTCTTCTACCGTTACATTTGCAGACTCATCAACCGTCGTTTTCTTGGAAACAGCCATACCTATCCTCTATCATGAGAAGGCAGTTCTTTATCGTCGGTCTAACAAAGAAACAATACCGACACACCGCCCCTCTGCGTTCGCACAGCACTGCCATGCCACCCGCGTGAAACATGAGGAGATCACTCCTCAGCCGCCGCTGCATTAGAGACCAGCCTCTGAGTCCCTCTTGCATCTTTTGCTCTGTCCTCTCGCGAACAAACCCTTAAAAGCACACAGCAAAAGAATCGCAACGAAGCCGTCCGACGTATCTCTATCATCTTTTTTCGCAATCTTTGCAAAAAAGTTGGCTTTCGCACTTGACAAAGACAGAGACAATGACTTAATCATTTTGCCACATACGGCACAAAAAGTGGTTAGTTGGTTAGCGCAATCCCTTGCTTTCCAAACACAATTTAGGGATAAAAAGTCTGCTTTAAATCAACAGTTAGCCAAAAATAAGCACAACACTGGTATTTTCCCTTATATTCACCTAAGAGGCAAAAATCACGCTTTTTGCGCAAAAACCCACGGACACATCCAGCGTTCGAGTAAACCAATGGCGCCATAAAGCACGAGCCCTAAAATGCTCATCCCAAGAATGGCATTAAACATGGCCAATACGTCGCCCATACCCCAAGCATCCATAATAAGAAAACCTAAGCCCGTGGTTGTTGCAAAGCTTTCAGCCAAAAAGAGCACGGCGACCGCCGTTCCGCTAGCCACCTTGAGGGATGTGAAAAGCGCGGGAAGCGCAGCTGGAATATAGATATGGCGGATGGCTTCTCGGGTTGTGCCACCCATCGAGCGAAAAGCCTTGGTATACGCGGGGTCAATACTCAACGCACCCTCACGAATAATGACCAAGATCTGATAACCCGTTGTGAGCGCAATCAACAATACGCGTGACGCGTCACCCAAACCAACCAATGTAAAAAAGACGGGTAATAAAACGATTTTAGGGAGTGGATAGGTAATAAAAAGCAGCGGGCTCCCTACGAGATCTGCCGCACGCCAGTGACCAAGCAAAAGACCCAAAGGGAATGCCACAGAGACAGCCGCTACCAAACCCACAACCAAACGCCATAAGCTAATGAGAATATGTGACCAAAATTCTGCCGTCATCAAAGATGAAGCAAAAAGCGTTAAGGTTGCGATCGGATCGGGCAAAAGATCTGGTCCAAGCGCCACGGCACCCATATGCCAAACTGCCCCCAAAAAAGCAAAACCGAGGATATAACGAAGTACGATCATTCGTCGTCCTCCTTCGCCGCAGCAGCCAAGCCAGCATGAATGCGATGTACAGTATCGTAAAAGGCCGGATGATCACGATCACCACACCCTAATTCAGGTACATAAGCAGGATTAGCAAAAAACTCAGGAGCTTGACGACCATGGGGCGCTAGCATCAAAACATGCGAACCCAAAGCCACTGCTTCACTAATATCGTGCGTCACCAAAATGACGCTACACGGATGACGTCGGCGTAAGCGCGCCAGGCACGCTTGCATACGTGCACGAAGCAAGGCGTCTAGAGCCGAAAAAGGTTCGTCCATAAAAAGCACTTGTGGGCGAACAATCAAAGCGCGCCCCAAAGCGAGGCGCTGACGTTGTCCCCCGGAGAGCTCTGACGGGAATCGCTCTTCGAGCCCCGTGAGTTTTAATTCACTCAACATTTCAGCCGTGAGTGCTTCAACATCCCCTAAGCCGACACCTGCCCCAATTTTGAGAGGCAGGGCTAGATTTTCGCGCACGCGCTTCCACGGAAATAGGCCCAAGTGTTGCCACACGAAACTCGATCGAATCGACTTGATCGTTTTGGTTTCGCCTTGCGTCCCTTGCCATTCAATTGTGCCCGCTTGCAAAGAGCGTAACCCTGCTAAAGCAGTCAGAAGGGTTGACTTACCACACCCAGACTCACCCACAATAGCGAGTGAACCACCGGGCGGCAACGCAAAACTCAAGTCTTTAATCACAGGCGTACGGTCGTAGCCTAGTGTCACATGCGCGCACGAAACCCCAAGCGCGTCTTCGTGTGACGAAAAACGCGTGGGGTGCGACAAGGTTGAAGTGAATGAAGAGACTTTCACGAGGCTTGAACCTTTATTGGCCTACGGTCGTGATCACCACGCTTTCGTAAGCTGGCACCGCTTTGATCATGCCTTTTTTAACCATCCACTCGCCAACACGCGTCACGTCCGAAGCGGTTGGCAAAGGCGGCAAACCGTCTTTCGTGCCAAACATCGAAAAGCGAACCATCTTGTAATCCTTGGCCACAGGTGCGAGTAAGAGCCCCTTTTTCACCATCACAGCACGGAAACGATCGGGTTCAGACTCAATCAACTTGGCAGCTTCAGCCACCGCTTCACGGAATCCCGTCACCGTCTCAGGCTTTAACTTTTCTTGACGTAAAGCCACAACAGCCAATGCTTCGTTGATCGCGCGGTCATCCCAAATCACACGACCGCCGCGAGCTTCAACCACTGACACCAAGGGTTCCGGCAACATGGCCGTTGCCACCTTACCAGTTTGAAGCATCTGTAAACGAATCGGGATTTGTTTAACTTCTAAGTTTTTGAGCGCCCCCTCGGGGAGCTTTTCGACAGCCGTCATACGATCGAGCAAATAGTCGATAATCGTCGCCGAACTCATCGCTGTTTCGGTTCCCTTCAGATCAGCCAAAGACTTAATCTCTTCAGCCGCCTTGGGTGAGACCACCAAACCAAACGCACGTTGGTCTTGATGCGTATGTGTCGTTGTGAGAATGACCGCTTGCGGCACACCGCGTTCGTTTTGAGTAAAGACATTCATCAAGTCACCAAAGTGACCATCCAAACGCCCCGCACGCATGGCGGCACCTAACTCAAGCGCCGACTTAAATGGAACGACTTCCACGTCTAGGCCCTTGGCTTTAAAGAGCGACTCATCAGCCGCGACGTGAAGCACAATCGAATCAGCCGCAGGTAGCACACCAATACGTAAGGTTTCAGCGTGGGCGCTAGCCATCATGAGGCCTAACACCATGGTTGCGGCAAGCATCTTTTGATTCATCTGTCGTTCTCCTTCTTTCGTATCCTCAGAGACCTGTATTGAGATCCGCATCTGAGTCTGACATATCCTCATAGACATAAGGCGCTTCGTCGTCTGGGGGCACCTCGTCTGGGAGCCCTGAATAATCATATTCTTCCATACTTGGCGGCATTGCATCAGAGGATAAATCAGCCGTCCCTTCCCAAGCCTCTTCAGACGTACCAATCGCTTCAGGTATTGGCACAGGTATTTGAGGTTCTTGCGCCTCAACGACCACAGATGTCGCCATAGCGGCCGCGCGCGCACCTTCACGTGCCGACAAGGCTTCACGCACATGCGCCATACGGTCTTGCGGAGCTGTTGCAACCGTTGCCCCATCTGTCGACTCAGGCTTACCGCGCAAAAAGAGTTGCAACTTTGCGACAATGGGATTATGCGACAAGGTCACATTGTCGGGCTCATCTCGCATCGAAGCCGCTTGTTGCGCGTCAAATCGCGCCTGCGTTTCTTGACGTAAGCGATAGCCTCGCTCATCAATCTTGGCCTCATCAGCAAGCTTTTGAAGTTCGGCACGACGGTCATTGAGCTTACGCATCGCGTCCATGTCACGTGCCGCATCGTGCGCCATTTGCTCAATACGCGCCTTCGTGCGTTCGAGTTCTAATTCGATAAACGCCTTTCGCACTTCCATGCGTGCGCCTTCTTCTGGCGTACCCGTCGTCAACTCTTCGGTGAGCAACGTCTCGTAATAAGCAATATGCTCACTCTCAGCTAAGCGCATCAAAAGACTCGCTGGATTTAAATGCCCGCCATCTTCTTCAGCGGCCGCGGCACGCCACACTTCAACAATACGCTCTGCAGCCGGATGCGGACTCGTCAAAAATTCTTCTTCGATGGCGTGACTATATTCCGTGACCAATGACGGGTACGACAAGAAGCACTGCAAAATGCGTTCACGAATATCTTTGACACGCAATCGGGGTTCCGGCGCCGAACGCTGCCAACGCGCATTGCGACCATAACGATCGTTACCACGACGCCAAGGCTTATCACCCCCAAAGGTCGATACCGGTGCACGAGCAGGTACCAAGCCAAATTGCTTTTCGATGTCTTCGACTTGTAGGCGCGCAATACCGGCCAACTCACGGATTAAGACCGAACGCAAAATCGGTGCGTGTTGCATCGAAAGCACCCAAGGCTTGGCTTCAGCCACCACCTTGGCACGCTCTTCGGCATACATCAGCTCTTTGCCCTCAAGGAGCAAATGCTTCATAAAGTCCGTGAGACCATACGCCTTGTCAATTTGACGCTCGAACCCTTCAGGGCCTTCGGCTTTGATCAAGCTATCGGGGTCGTGCTCTGGCGGCAAGAGAATAAAACCCGCCTTTTGAACGTCACTAATCACCGGTAACGTTGCTTCAAGGGCACGACGTGCCGCCTTACGACCTGCGGTATCCCCATCAAACGAAAAGAACACCGCGTCCGTTAATTTGAAAAGTTTACGAACGTGTTCGGGCGTAATCGATGTACCCAACGCCGCCACGGCCTCTCTAAAGCCCGCTTGCGACAACTGGATAACGTCCATATAGCCTTCACAGACAATGGCACGCCCCTTAGCATGAATCGCATCACGCCCTTCAAAGTAACCATAGAGTTCGCTACCTTTATGGTAAATCGGTGTTTCGGGGCTATTGAGATACTTCGGTTGCTCGTCCCCCTTCATGGTGCGAGCCCCAAACCCAATCACTAAGCCTTTAGCATTACGGATCGGAAACATGATGCGTCCACGAAACGCATCATAGCGACGGCCATTTTTGGTGTTAATGAGCCCGCAATCTTCAAGCGCTTTGTCGTTATAGCGCTCTCCAAACACACGCTGAAGCGAGTGCCAATCATCAGGTGAATAACCCAGACCAAAGGTCTGCGCTGTCGCCCCCGTGATTTGTCGATTCTTTAAATACTCTGCAGCAAAGGGCGTATTACGTAACTGTTCTGTATAGAAGTTCGCCGCCTCCCCCATATAGTCGGTCAGGGTACGCGCTTTTTGACGTGCTTCACGCTTAGCGGGTGACTGGTCTTCAGGCACATCCATGGCGTAAAGACTAGCTAACTTCTTGACGGCATCAGGGAACTCAAGTCCCTCATACTTCATGATGAAGCCTATGGCATTACCAGCTTCACCACACCCAAAGCACTTAAAGAATTGTTTGGTTTGACTAACTGAAAAAGAAGGCGTTTTTTCTTTATGGAAAGGGCAACAAGCCATCCAGTTGCGACCGGCTTTTTTGAGTGGGACATAGCGATTAATCACGTCGACAATATCGGCGCGATCAAGTAGTCCTGTAATAAAGCCCTCTGGGATCATAATGAATGTCGCAAAAGAAAAAAGAGACGCCTAATGACCCTATATCGAGAGAGCTTTAGGCCAAATTGTTTATTTTAGCTTCTATCATAAGAAAAACAAAAGCTCACCGTTTAAAGAAACGATGAGCATACAAAACGGTGATTTACCCGTCTCTCATAAATAAGAAAAACCGCCCAGAAGCGAACTCCTGAGCGGTATTCCTGCGTTTATGAACGTACGACTTAAAGCAGCCGTACCCGCCATGCAGTCTCGATCAACGATTAGGCGGTGAGCTTCGCCTTAACGAGAGCGCTGACCTTGCCCATATCGGCACGGCCCGTCACCTTCGGCTTAACGATCGCCATCACCTTGCCCATAGCAGCCATACCCGTCATGCCAACTTCGGCAATAGCGGCTTCGACTACTGCAGCGATTTCTTCGTCGGATAAGCCCTTCGGAAGATACGCTTCGAGCACTTTGATTTCAGCGGCTTCACGTTCAGCGAGATCCTGACGGTCACCCGCCAAATACTGCTGAACCGAATCCTGACGCTGCTTGACCATCTTGGCAATCACCGAGAGAATCAATGCATCGTCTGCTTCGATCTGTTCGTCGACCTCACGCTGCTTAATTGCGGCAAGGAGCAAACGAATCGTGCTCAGACTCGCCGCGTCATGCGCACGCATGGCAGCCTTCATATCTTCGCGGATTCTGTCCTTAATCATCACCATCCTTCGTGAGGAAAAATTAATTGTCTGTCATGCTTTGTGCCGCCGCCCAACCGACAGCACTGGAATCGAATGCAACGCACTCGACGCCGAATCGGAAACTCTAGATTAGTAGAGCTTCTTCGGGAGCATCATGCTGCGAAGACGCTTGTAGTGGCGCTTAACAGCAGCAGCCTTCTTACGCTTACGTTCAGCGGTGGGCTTTTCGTAGAACTCGCGAGCGCGGAGTTCGGTAAGGAGACCAGACTTTTCGATGGTGCGCTTGAAGCGGCGGAGGGCAACTTCAAACGGTTCGTTTTCTTTAACGCGGATAGTAGGCATTAGAACCTAACCTCAGTAAACAGTGTGATGACCCGGAAATCAAATGAAAAACCTCCTGCATCTCTGGTTCCGGGACAAGAGACGGAGGCCGAAAAATCGCGTGACGAATGAACCTAAAAAGACACCTTCTTCACGTCGAGTGCGGCATTTTGACATAAAACCTTGGGAGAATTCAAACCGATCCTGCATTTTTTTACACGTCGCCCTCAAAAAGGCTCTAGAATTTTCCGCACTATGCTAGTTCTCGGTATTGAATCCTCCTGCGACGAGACGGGAGCTGCCCTTATTTCGGATAAGGATGGCCTCCTCGCAGATGCCCTTTATTCCCAAATCGACATGCACCGTGCCTATGGTGGCGTGGTGCCTGAGCTCGCCAGCCGCGACCACATTCGACGTGCCGTTGCCCTTGTTGACGAAGTACTTGTCAAAGCAGGCAAAACGCGTGCCGATATTGATGCCATTGCCGTTACCGAAGGCCCTGGCCTCGCTGGTGCCCTCTTGGCAGGCGCTGGCGTGGCTCACGCGATCGGTTGGGCACTTGATATTCCAGTTTTGGGCGTCCATCACTTGGAAGGTCACTTATTAGCCGCTCGCCTCTCAGACCCTGCGCCAGAATTTCCCTTCTTGGCACTCTTGGTGTCTGGCGGCCACACGCAAATCATGAAAGTCGAACGCTTTGGCTCTTATGAAATGCTTGGCCAAACATTAGATGATGCCGCTGGCGAAGCCTTTGATAAAACCGCGCAACTCTTAGGCCTTCCCTACCCTGGTGGCCCAGCTGTCTCTAAGCTCGCTGAAGAAGGCGAATCGGGCGCCATTGAATTAGCGCGCCCCATGATTCATGCTCCTAATTTAGACATGAGCTTCTCGGGGCTTAAGACCTCAGTCTTAACAGCAGTCCATGCTGCTGAAGATCCTCAAGACGAAACCTTCCGTCGTAATCTTGCTCGAGGCTTTGTCGACGCCTTGGTTGATGTGCTTGCCGCCAAGCTCGTTCGTGCGATGAAGCAAACGGGGCTCAAGAATGTCGTGGTCGCAGGTGGTGTCTCAGCCAACCGCCAGCTTCGTAACCGACTCACAGGCGAAGTGCGTCGCCGTCGTGGTCAGATCTTTTATCCACCGATGCGCCTTTGTACCGATAACGGCGCCATGATTGCTGCGGCAGGCTTGGCTCGCCTTGAAAGTATGACTCCGGAAGAGCTTGAGGCACTCAAAGCCAAACGCTCATTTGGTGTCAATCCGCGTTGGGCACTAAACACCCTTTAAGCTCATTCTAAAAGTAACGGGACGCACTCATCGTAGCGTCCCGTTGGCTTATCTAGACTTACACATTTTCAATGGCACAATCTACCGGGATCGCGCCTAAGACTTCAGTCAACACTTTCGGATCAATGCCAACCTGATAGCCTCGACGTCCCCCATTAATAAAGATATGGTCAAGTTCAAGAATTGTCTTTTGAACATAGACCGGCATCTTCTTTTTGGTGCCAAAAGGACTCGTGCCACCCACCATATAGCCCGAATTACGCTGAGCTTGCTCAGGCTTACATGGCGCAATATGCTTCACACCGATCTGACGTGCCAAATTTTTGGTTGACACTTCGCAGTCCCCGTGCATCAGAATGACTAGAGGCTTTGCGTGCTCATCTTCCATGATGAGCGTCTTAATCACATGATGGTGGTCTAACCCACAAGACGAAGCGGCCAAGGCCGTTCCGCCATGCTCTTCGTACTCATAGGACTTTTCTTCAAAAAGAATGCCATGTTGTTTGAGCCACTGGGTTGCGGGGGTCAAACTTTGATGTTTCGTTTTACTCATGATACTCACTACCTTTTCGTTATTATTAACTCATCTCAAAAAGTATCGTCGTGCATTGTGCACCTAAAAAATAACAAAGAGATCGACAGTTGCCATTCTTTTACAACCTATTGCCCCCTGCCATAACACTTAAGCCGCGTTATCCTCGACTCTCAAGCCCTTAGGGAGTGGGAAAACCACGTTTTCCTCCACGCCTTCAAGTACCTGTGCGGGCTCAGCACCCAAATGAGCCTCTAAATAACGTAAGACACCCTGAACCAAAGATTCGGGGGCCGAAGCGCCCGCCGTAATGCCCACGCACTTCACGCCATCAAACCAGGTGGGATCCAAATGTTCAGCAGTATCAACGAGATAAGCACGCGTACCTTCGCGCTCAGCCACTTCTCTGAGACGGTTTGAATTGGAGCTCGTCGCAGAGCCAATCACCAAAACAATATCAACGCCCGAGCGTGCCAAGAGCTTCACAGCAGCCTGGCGATTCGTGGTGGCATAACAAATGTCTTGACGCTTTGGTTCGTGAATATTCGGGAAACGCTGACGTAACGCATCGATCACGACCTGACTGTCGTCCGCACTGATCGTCGTTTGCGTGACATAAGCCAATGCATCTTGATTGGTATAAGGGAGCTTTGCAACATCTTCAGCATTTTCGATCAACTCGATACCGCCATCGACCTGCCCCATAGTCCCTTCGACCTCCGGGTGTCCCGCATGACCAATCATTAGGACTGTACGGTTTTCTTCACGCATACGAGCCACTTCACGATGCACCTTAGTAACCAAAGGGCATGTAGCATCAAACACACGGAAACCGCGACGCTCAGCCTCTTCAGAGACGGTGCGAGGCACGCCGTGCGCAGAAAAGACCACTGTAGCTCCTTCAGGGACTTCGGACAAGTTGTCAACAAAGACTGCGCCACGCTCGCGTAAATCGTTCACAACCGTACGATTGTGCACAATCTCATGACGCACATAGATCGGGGCACCGTAAATCTCGAGCGCGCGTTCAACAATCGCAATAGCTCGTGTGACACCGGCGCAAAAGCCGCGGGGTTGGGCCAATAGAACTTTCATAAATCACCTTCCTAAAGGGTAGGATGGGTAAAACCGCCATCTCAAGGCGCTGAAAAGTGGCTGTCGAAGCCTCTCACTCTGCCGAAATCAGGAGGTTGAACACGCAAAAATAAAAAAATTTCCGTTAAGTCTAAAGTTTTTTGCTGATTTCCGCACACAACGAAGAAAAAACGGGTAGAATGCGCTCCACGCTCAATTTTGTGCACCGTCGACTCCCTGTACTGACACAGTGGGGCAGTCAGCCAATTTGAAGTATTTAACCTCAATCCTTGGTGGCGACTGCACATGATCAGGCGTATAATTTAATATTTCTGCGCTCGCGTGGCTTCCCTCGCTAAAACGAGATGGTGAGCCTGCGAGATGTTTTATTTTAATTTCACTGGAGTTAGAGATGGCACGAGTGTGTCAAGTCACCGGTAAGGCGCCGATGGTCGGCCATCACGTCTCGCACGCGAACAACAAGACCAAGCGTCGTTTTATGCCCAATCTGCAGTATCGCCGTTTCTGGGTCGAAAGCGAAAACCGCTGGGTTCGTCTGCGTTTGACGACGGCTGGCCTTCGTACGGTTGATAAGATTGGTATTGATGCGGTTCTGGCGGACCTCCGCGCCCGCGGCGAAATCTAATTAGAGGAGTTTCACCATGGCGAAAGGCGCTCGCGAAAAGATCAAGCTTGAATCCACGGCCGGTACCGGTCATTTTTACACGACCACCAAGAACAAGAAGACTTCCACGGGTAAGATGGAAATCTCCAAGTTCGACCCGGTGGCTCGCAAGCACGTGGTCTACAAGGAAACGAAGCTCAAGTAATTGAGTATTCGATTCGGCGAAAAAGCTCGGCAAATTTAATGGCCGGGCTTTTTGCTTATCTAGGCATCAAATCTGTTGACTTCTTTTTGAGGCCATACAAAAAGCGCGATCTCCACTCAGAAATCGCGCTTTTTTTTTACGAAGACTTAACCGTCAATTAGTCTCGTTGCAACACAGCTGCAAAGAAGCCATCCGTGCTGTTGACGTGTGGCAACATCTGGAAGTAGTCCCCAAAACGTTCCCACTGCTTAGCATCAAACGTAATACCCTGCTGTGCGAGCACTTCAGCAGCAGGCACCAAGTGCCATTCGGGATGCTGCGCCAAGAAGGCTTCAACCACATCCTGATTTTCACGCTTCAACATCGAGCACGTCGCATAGACCATACGACCACCCTTCTTCACCAAGCGGCTAGCGTGTTCCAAAACGTCCTTCTGAATCTTATTGATGCGTTCCAATTCAGACGGCGCCAAACGCCACTTCAAGTCAGGATTACGACGGAAGGTACCCGTACCCGTACACGGAGCGTCAATCAACACGCGGTCAAACTTACCCTGCAAGCGACGGATACGTTCATCGCGTTCGCTACGAATCGCGATCGGATGCACATTCGAAAGACCCGCACGGCGCATACGCGGCGCCAAACCTGCCAAACGCTTTTCGTTCACATCAAAAGCGTAGAGACTACCCGTCGAGCGCATCAAAGCACCCAAAGCCAAGGTTTTGCCACCTGCACCCGCACAGAAGTCGCAAATCATTTCACGACGACGTGGCGTCAACAAGCGAGCAATCAACTGGCTACCTTCGTCCTGCACGTCGACCTTACCTTCTTTGTAGATCGGCCACTGCGTGAGACCAGGCTTTGTCGGAAGACGAACGCCATCAGGGCTATAGGGCGTCGGATAGGCTTCAACGCCATTTGCCGTCAATTCTTCAAGCACTTCTTCGCGGGTCGCCTTCAAAAGATTGACACGCAAATCCAACGGTGCGCCTTCGAGCATGGACGGATAAAGCAAAGCCGTATCGTCGTACTGAGCTTCTAAAAGGTCATAAATCCAGGTCGGCAACTCGGCTTGAACGTGAGCAGGCGCCTTCGTCAAGTCAGCGGCGAGCACGTTCTTCAAAGGACCTTCTTCACGAGCGACCGACGTGGGCGGCAGCGATTCAATACCATGTTGACGCGCCAACACCGTCAAAGCCGTCAAGCGCGGTGCGCGAGCAGGCGGCACGGGATGCATCGCCCAGGTCAACGTACCTAGATGGCGAAGCGCATAGTAAATGCCTTCAGCGATAATGCCGCGATCACGCATACCCAGACGCGGATTACTACGGAAGAAGAGCTTCATGAGTACGTCTGCTGGACCATCAAGCTTCAAAATCACATTCAGCGCACGCGTCAACTCGTCGACAATCAAGCCTGTAATACGCACTTGCCCAGGCTTTAACGCCATCATGCGCTTTTCGGGCGTCTTCGGACCCTTAGCGTAGCCACCCAGAGCATGGGCTTCTTGACGACGACGCTTATCAGCAGCACGCTGACGCTCCGTACGGCGAGGCGACTCCGTGCGCTCAGTCTTACGGGGCTTCTGCATCGCAAAGGCGCGACGCTTCGGGAACTTGGTTTCAGCCATAAATTTTCACTGTAAAAAAATTGAAAAGGAAGCGCTTCAAAGCCTCACTCAGGCCGCGCTTCCTCCCTAGATAAAAAGGAGACGATGTCGTCTCCGCGATTTTCTTTGATTTAAGCACCAAAAAGGGTCAACGAACGTGCCGTTTCGTCATCACAGACAGTACGGCCATGTTCGCAACGCACGCGACCTTCAATGATCGCGCGAACACACTTCGGATACAGTTGATGCTCAAGCACAAGCCCACGATGCGCCAACGTATCAGCATCATCGGATGGCAAAAGAGGTACTACGGCTTGACCAATAATCGAACCACCGTCAAGCACAGGGGTCACAAAGTGTACGGTCGAACCGTGCACGCGACAGCCTGCATCAATAGCGCGCTGATGCGTATCGAGCCCAGGGAAAAGCGGCAAAATGGCGGGATGAATATTTAAGATTTTCCCTTCAAATTGCGAGACAAACCCTTCGGTCAACACACGCATAAAACCAGCGAGCACGATAACACTTGGATCGTAACGGCGAATGACATCGGCGAGGTCTTTTTCAAAGGCTTCGCGAGAATCATAGGCCTTATGGTCCATCGCTACGGCATCAATACCAGCCGCACGAGCGATATCAAGACCCGCTGCCTGAGGACGATTAGAGATCACGGCGGCAATACGTGCTTGACACGTCGTTTCCCAGTTTTCTTCACGGCTCGTTCGAAGAATAGCTTCGAAATTGCTGCCGCGGCCAGAGATAAGAATTACGATGTTCTGCATAGTGGGGTCATTTTAAACCAAAGAGACTGCACTCTATAAAGGGAATTCAACTTTTTTTCCGTATAATCGTACCTTCTATTCTTAATTCTTCTAGTCCACCGAGTCATGCACGTTTTCCGCGGTCTGCCTCACCCGTTACTTCGTCGACCTTCAGCGATTGCCATTGGCAATTTTGATGGCGTTCACCTTGGGCATCAAGCGCTGCTTGAGTATGTTAAAGAATCTGCCCTGCAAAGAGGTCTTGTACCGTCCGTTGTAACCTTTGAACCACACCCAAAAGATTTCTTTGGTCGTGGCGGTGAAGTTGCGCGCATTTCGACCCTGTATGACAAAGTCCATCATTTGCTCAAAGCAGGCATTGAACGTATCTACATACTTCCCTTTAATGCACAGCTTGCGCGCATGAAGGCTGAAGACTTTGTGACAGAGATCCTCATTGAGGGTTTAGGGGCTTGTTGGATGAGTGTCGGTGAAGACTTCCGTTTTGGTGGTGACCGCGCAGGCAACATCGACATGTTGCGTACGCTCTCAAAGACCTTACCCTTTGAACTTTTTGTAGCGCCTACGTTTTTTCATAAAGACGCGCGCGTGAGTTCAACGCGTATTCGTCAAGCTTTGGCTGAAGGTCGACTATATGACGCTTCTCTCATGCTAGGTCGTCCATACACCATGACGGGACGCGTTATTCATGGCGCCGAGCTAGGTCGTCGTTTAGGGTTTCCGACCTTGAACCTGGCACCGATTCCACCAGGAAGCCACTCGCACCCTGCCATCAAAGGGGTCTACGCCGTACGCATCCATGGCTTAGGATACGCGATTCAAAATGGTGTCGCTTCGATTGGCGTCAAACCAACCGTTGCTACAGACGGGCGTTGGCTACTCGAAACCAATGTTTTTGATTGGCAAGGTGACGCCTACGGACGCGTGATTTCCGTAGAATTTGTAGAACGCCTTCGTGGCGAAAAGAAATTTTCTGGTCTTGATGAACTCAAGGCCGCGATTCAATCTGACGCAGATCAGGCACGTCGGATTTTGGGATGTGCACCCACATCTCTTTAAGACCTGTTGTTTCACTTAAACCTGAAGAGCCCGAGGGGGCCAGGAGTTTTAGTTATGGCAAAAGAAGCCGGTACGGCCGCCGATACCAAAAAATATCCCCTTAACCTTCCAGACACGCCGTTCCCGATGCGTGGCAACCTGCCTAAGCGCGAACCGGAATGGATCAAGGAATGGGACGACAAGCGTATCTATCACCGCATCATCGACGCCCGTCGAGACGCCAAGAAATTCATCCTTCATGACGGTCCTCCGTATGCCAACGGCAACATTCACGTCGGTCACGCCGTCAACAAGATCTTGAAGGACATCATCCTCAAGGAAAAAACGCTCGAAGGCTTCCAGGCTCCCTATGTGCCAGGCTGGGACTGCCACGGAATGCCGATCGAAGTGCAGATCGAAAAAATGCACGGCAAGAACCTGTCCGTCGATAAGATGCAGAGTCTTGCTCGCGAATATGCCCTTGAACAGAGCAAGATGCAGCTCGCCGACTTTAAGCGCCTTGGTGTGCTCGGTGACTGGGATAATCCTTATCGCACGATGGTCTTCAAGAACGAAGCCGAAGAAATCCGTGCGCTTGCAACTGTCGTCAAGCATGGTTATGTCTACCGTGGTTTGAAGCCCGTGAACTGGTGCTTTGACTGCCAGTCTGCTTTGGCTGAAGCTGAAGTCGAATATAAGGATAAGAAGAGCCACACGATTGACGTTGCCTTCGAACTCTCTGACGAAGATCATGAACGCGTTGAAGGCATCTTCGGTTGCAAGATCGAAAAGCCTTGCTTCAACGTGATCTGGACGACCACGCCGTGGACGATCCCAGCCAACCAGGCGCTCAACATGAACCCAGAGCTCGAATATGGTCTCTATGACACGGGAGACCGTCTCTTGATTCTCAGCACGGGCTTGGCTGAAGCTGCGCTTGAACGTTATGGCTTCAAGGGTGACTGCATTGCGAAGGCCATGGGTGACCAGTTCGAACTCGTTCGCTTCCGTCATCCGCTTTGGCACATGCATGAAGGCTATCGCCGCTTCTCTCCGGTCTACCTTGCCGACTACGTCGATGCCACGGCCGGTACGGGTATCGTGCACTCTTCGCCTGCCTATGGTGTGGACGACTTTGTGTCCTGCAAGAAGCACGGCATGACAAACGACGAAGTGTTGACCCCGGTGATGGGTGACGGCAAGTATTCTGAATCCCTGCCGCTTTTTGGTGGTCTCAACATTTGGGCAGCTGCCGACAAGATCTGCGAAACGATCAATATCGCTGGCAACCTCCTCTCTCACAGCGCCATCACGCATAGCTACATGCACTGCTGGCGTCATAAGACCCCGTTGATCTATCGTGCCACGAATCAGTGGTTCGTCCGCATGGATAAGCCTACGACTGATACGCGTGGTGTACTCAATACTGAAGCGAGCGAAAAGTCTCTCCGTGAACGCGCCTTGGAATGCGTCAAGGACACGAAGTTCTTCCCAACCTGGGGTATCAATCGTCTCTACGCGATGATTGAAAATCGTCCTGACTGGTGTATTTCTCGTCAGCGCAACTGGGGCGTCCCGTTGCCCTTCTTCATGCATAAGGAAACGGGGGAACTGCATCCGCGTACCCTTGAAATCATGGAAGAAGTCGCTCAGCTTGTCGAACAAAAGGGTATTGAAGCCTGGGCAACCGCCAAGCCTGAAGACTTCTTGAGTGCAGAGGATGCGCCCAACTATGTTCGTTCGACCGACATTCTTGACGTGTGGTTCGACTCTGGCGTGACGCACTACACCGTGATGCGCGGAAGTCACCCTGAAGAACTCGGTTGGCCAGCTGACCTCTACCTCGAAGGCTCTGACCAGCACCGTGGTTGGTTCCACTCTTCGCTCTTGACGGGTACGATGCTCGACGGCCGTGCGCCTTACAACATGCTTCTCACCCACGGTTTCGTCGTGGACGAAAAGGGTGAAAAGATGTCTAAGTCCAAGGGTAACGTCGTTCGTCCGCAGGAAGTGAACGAAAAGTTCGGCGCTGAAATTCTCCGTCTTTGGGTGGCTTCGACCGACTACTCTGGCGAACTTCGCCTGGGTCAGACGATTTTGAAGCGCGTGGTCGAAAGCTATCGCCGTGTTCGTAACACATTGCGCTTCTTGCTTGCCAACACCTCTGACTTCGACATCACCAAGGATGCCGTTGCCGTGGGTGACATGCTCGAACTCGACCGTTGGGCTTTGGCCTACACCGAAAAGTTCCAGAAGGAAGCTTTGGCTGAATACGCCGAATTCCGTTTCCACAACGTGGTCACGATGCTTCAGACGTTTGCGTCTTCTGATTTGGGTAGCTTCTATCTTGACGTGCTCAAAGACCGTCTCTACACAACAGCGCCCGACTCTCACGCTCGCCGTTCGGCTCAGACCGCTTTGTGGTACATCACGAAGACCTTCTTACGCTTGATGGCACCAATTCTTTCCTTTACGGCCGAAGAAGCCTTTAAGGTCTTCTCGCCCAACGAAAGTGAAACCATCTTCACGGAACGCTTTGAATCGCTCCCTGAAGTGGCTGATGCTGAAGCTCTCTTGGCTAAGTGGGACGTCGTTCGTACGGTTCGTGCAGACCTTCAGAAGGCCATTGAAGAAAAACGTGGTGCAGGTGAAGTGGGTTCCTCCTTGCAGGCCATTGCGTATATCGAAGCGGCACCTTCCGTCTACGACGCGCTCGCCTCGTTGGGCGACGAACTGCGCTTTGTGATGATCGTCAGCGCCGTGACGCTCACGAAGTCTGCTGACGACACAACGCGCTTTACGGTTGAAACGTCTCAACACACGAAGTGCGATCGCTGCTGGCACTATGTGCCGGGCGTAGGTAGCAATGCCGAACACCCGACGCTGTGCCCGCGTTGTGCCGCTAACCTCTTTGGCGAAGGCGAAAAGCGCCTCTTTGCCTAATCGGAGATCAGCATGACGGACACCACCGCCCGACCGACTGCAACGAAGTTTATTCTGTGGATTGTGCTTGCCCTCTCTTTATTAGGGCTTGATCAAATCACCAAGTTCTACTTTGAAAATAACTTCGCACTCGGCGAAAGCCTCCCAGTATTTACTGGCTTTAACCTCGTGTTAGCACACAATACGGGGGCTGCTTTCTCATTCCTTGCGGATGCGGGCGGTTGGCAACGTTGGGCCTTTACAGGCCTTGCGTTAGCCGTCATTGTCGCCATGCTCGTTCTCTTAGCTCGCAACAATCATCGTCCCATGATGGCACTTGCTTTGACACTCATCACAGCAGGTGCCATGGGCAACATGATCGATCGAGCAATGTACGGTTACGTGGTCGACTTTTTAGACTTCTATTGGCAAAACTGGCATTGGCCAGCGTTTAACGTCGCTGACATTGCCATTTGCGGCGGTGCTTTTTTCCTCATCCTCGATGAATTAATCAGCAGTCGCCACTCAAAATAGCGCTACGCCAACACTATTTCAGATGCTGAATTTTCGCCGCGAAAGTTCAGCATTTTTTTCGCGTTAAGCATTTCACTTTAGGCGTCAGTCACCTTAAAATTGAATCATCACCTATAGTCTCAACGACTCTCCTTACGCCGTTTACACTCATCACAGGATCAGCATGGAACACTCCCTTCCTCTGATTTCAACGCTTGTCATCGCGTTTAGTCTTGCACTCGTTTTTGGTTTCTTAGCTGAGCGCCTTTTTAAGGCACCACCATTGGTTGGTTATTTGCTCGCAGGCATCGCTGCTGGCCAATATACGCCTGGCGTCTTTGCTGACCCCGCCCTTGCCCACCAACTCTCTGAACTCGGTGTCATGCTATTGATGTTTGGCGTCGGGCTTCATTTTTCTGTCAAGGATCTGCTGAGCGTTAAATTCATTGCGATTCCTGGAGCTGTCCTACAGATGTTCATTGCCACGCTCTTGGGTGGCTTAGTTGCGCACTTTGCTTGGGGCTGGCATTGGGGTGAAGCATTGGTGTTAGGCATGTGTTTGTCATGCGCATCCACTGTAGTGCTACTCAAAGCACTGGAAGTGCGTGGTATCTTGCCGACCCACAACGGGCAAATTGCCGTGGGTTGGCTCGTCGTTGAAGATATTGCCACTGTGTTGATTTTGGTGCTATTGCCACCCTTGGCCGGGCTTTTAGGCTCGCAACCCAGTTCAGCGATCACCGGGCAAGACATCGCCATTCAGATTGCCATTACCTTAGGTAACGTGGCCGCTTTTATTGCGGTAATGTTTTTGATTGGCCGTCGTTTATTACCGTGGTTAATGACACAAGTCGCCCGTACTGGCTCACGTGAACTCTTCACGCTTTTCGTATTGGCCTCAGCGGTTGGCATTGCTTATGGCGCATCCGCTATTTTTAGCGTGAGTTTTGCCTTGGGTGCCTTCTTTGCCGGCATGGTCATGCGCGAATCACGTTTTGCTCATCGTGCAGCCACCGAATCCCTGCCATTGCAAGACGCGTTTTGCGTGCTCTTTTTCGTGGGTGTCGGTATGCTCTTTGACTGGCATATTCTGATTGACGCCCCACTCTCAGTGTTGACCATTCTTTTGATCATCATGTTGGGTAAAAGCTTGGCCGCCTTTGGTCTAGTTTATTTCCTACGATACCCATTACAAACTGCCTTAATCGTCAGCGCCTCATTAGCTCAAATCGGTGAATTTTCGTTCATTTTGGTCGCTCAAGCGCGCGAACTTGGTTTAGCCGACGACTATACCGTCAATTTGATTGTTGGCGCAGCCATTTTGTCCATTGCGCTTAACCCAGTCGTCTTTTCGCTGATTCCGCGTCTCACTTTGCAACTCACCTCACGATGGGGATGGGCGCGTGAAGCCGCATTGCGTGAAGCGCCTTTTGAAAAAATGGATGACGATACGCCAACAGATCAACTCCGTCACCAAATTGTCCTTACTGGTGACACATCACTATTGGTGCCCTTAGCCACGCAACTATATCGAGATAACCAAACCATTGTTGTGGTAACGGCTAACCAAACGGTAGCGACTACGCTCGACGAGATCGGTATCAAAGTGATCGCCGGTAACCCGTGTGACGCTACCACGCTCATCCATGCTCACTTACAGCACGCAGAGCTATTGATGGTTTTGGATAACAGGACGACCTCCATTCACATCATCGAAACCGCTCGTACCATCAAAACCGATTTACCGATTACCGTGATCGCTTCTGATCCTGGTATCTGGGCTGACGTACCTGGCTACGACCATGTTCGATTCGTCAACACCGAAAAGTTGACAGCCTCAGCGCTTAGCCTATCGCTATCTGAGGCCATCTCCAACCAGGAGCCATTTGGTGAATTTGTTCGCGGCATGACCGACAAGTCCAAGTCTGACTCCAAAGACACTCAACCCCATCACCCCGACTCATCCCCTGAAACAACGGAGCTCGAATCTACAACGACCGAGCGCAAGGATGTATCGTCCGACGTCACGGTGACACCAGAGCCCCAGAAAAATGACACTGTACCTCCAACCGAAAAAAAGGATGCCAGTCACGACGCTGATCAAACGACATCCACCTCATCAGTAGATCGGCCAGGACTTTTTGATTTTCTACGTCGCAAATAACACGACAATTCGACCGAACTAGGTACAATTCACTTTGGTTTACGCTACCCGAAGCAAGGTAGTGCCTTGTACATCATTTCTCTGGAGACTCTCCTCATGCAGTCGATCCGCCGTGTCACACTAGCAGTTACTGGAGGCATTGCCGCCTATAAAAGCTGTGAGTTTGTCCGTGCGCTCAAAAAAGCGGGCATTGATGTCCACGTCGCAATGACAGAACATGCGACCGCCTTTGTGGGGCCGATTACCTTCGAAGCCTTAACAGGTCATCCGGTCGCGCTCACTGAATGGACGCCCGGCGGGCAAGGCACCATGCCTCATATCGCCTTAAATCAGGATTGTGACCTTTTGATTGTCATGCCAGCCACCGCCAACATTTTGGCTAAGGCGGCTAACGGCATTGCAGACGACTTAGTCTCATCTTTGATTCTTGCTCGTCGTCAACCCGTCCTCTTTGTGCCTGCCATGAACCGCTTCATGTGGGAAAATCCCGCTACGCAGCGTAACGTCTCGCAACTCAAAGCAGATGGCGCATTGTTTGCAGGTCCCGTCTGTGGTTATCAGGCCTGTGGAGACAATGGTGCCGGTCGTATGATCGAACCTGCAGAAGTCATGGATTTGTTGCCTGGCCTACTCTCTCCTAAGTCGCTTGCCGGTCGTCGTGTGGTTCTCACAGCAGGCCCCACCTTTGAGCCCATTGATGATGTTCGTGGCATTACGAATCGTAGTTCTGGTCGTCAAGGGTTTGAAATTGCACGTGCGGCGCGAGATGCGGGAGCCGATGTGACGCTCATCGCAGGTCCCACGACGCTCCCGACGCCCTATGGCATAAAGCGCATTAATACCGTCACGGCACGCGACATGTTAGAGGCTGTTACACAAACGTTAGACACAAATGGCGCAGATATCTTTATTGGTGTGGCCGCTGTAGCTGACTGGCGTGTCGCCAATGCCAAAGAAGGTAAGATGAAGAAGATTGACGGTCGCTTACCTGAACTGCAATTTGAAGAAAATCCCGATATTCTTCGTACGGTAGGTGAACGCTCTGATGTCGCCGTGAAGATTGGTTTTGCGGCTGAAGCAACGAACCTTGAAAACTACGCTCGCGGAAAATGTAATTCGAAGCACGCTGACCTTATTGTGGGCAACATCGCTCGTCAGGCATTAGGTAGCGACCAAAATGATGTTTTGTTTGTGACACCAGACAACGCTGAATCCTTTGGTCCGGCCGAAAAGCATGTCGTCGCTGAAGAAATCATTCGCCGTGCCGCCCTTATTCTCAACACAAAAGAAACACATTAATCATGCAGATTGACGTCCGAATTCTTGATGAACGCATGCGTGACCGCATGCCCGCTTACGCGACTCCTGGTTCCGCAGGTCTTGACCTTCGTGCCCTTCTCGATGAACCCATCACGATCAACCCTGGCGAAACCGTGTTAGTTCGCACTGGGCTTGCCATTCATATTGGCGATCCTGGTTACGCCGCCATGATTCTGCCGCGCTCAGGTCTTGGTCACAAGAAAGGCATCGTCCTCGGTAATCTCGTTGGCTTGATTGATAGTGACTATCAGGGCGAATTGATGATCTCCACCTGGAATCGTGGTCAGACGCCGTTTACGCTTGAACCCTTTGAACGTTTGGCTCAGTTGGTCATCGTTCCTGTGATGCAAGCGGATTTCCGTTTAGTCGATGATTTTGATGCCAGCGAACGTGGCACGGGTGGCTTTGGTTCGACGGGACGCGGTTAAATCCCTCCCAAATGTAAAACGGCAGTTAACCGCTTGGGTACTGCCGTTTTATTTTTAGAACGTCCCGTTAGTCTCGCTCGTTCCAATCCTCTTCATCAGCCTCTTCTTCATCATCACCAAAGAGGATGTTATCCAGGGCTTGATGGTCTTCAAGGCTAAGACCATTCTTTTGGTCTTGACCCAATGAATTCGAAGAATCCACCGTCAAGACCGGTCGACGTTCAGACGAGAAAGCCACCTTAACGATGGCATTCGATGCATCTTCATAACCAGGAATATCGTTGGCTAAACGACCTTCCCCAGTCAGGCGATCCGCCGTTTCAGTACGGAAAGCCTCAAGATAGGCATCATGAAGCGCCTTGTCGACTTCGATCCAACAGCCCCATGTGAAGCTACCGTTTTCTTCATAGGCAAGCGGCACTTCGACCACACCGAACACATAAAAGCGCCCATCCATCGACGCGAAATCGTCCGTATGAATTGCGCCACGGCGATAACGCTCTAACGCATCAAGCATCCAAATGTCATCAGGCAACTTCATCTGAATGTCGCGACAAAGTTCATTGAGTTCGGTCATTGTGATTACCTCAAAAGCGACGCTAGACTGCCGCCCCATGCGGCAGTCCTTTGTCCACGTTTAAATTGTATTAGGATTCAGCCACATCGAATACCACGACATCTTTACCCTCAGCATCTTTACGGATATCGAAGGTAACAACACCACCCTTCATGAGACGACCAAAGAGCAACTCATCGGCCAACGGACGACGTACCTTATCGGCGATCAAGCGTCGCATTGGACGAGCACCCATATGTGGATCGTACCCATGCTGAGCTAGCCATTCCTTAAAAGCAAGCGTGTATGTCGGTGTCACATCGCGAGCAGCTAATTGCGTCGTGAGTTCAGCCAAGAACTTATCGACCACACGGCTTACAGACTCGCGTGACAACGGCGCAAAACGCACGATCGCATCTAAACGATTACGGAATTCGGGCGTAAAGGCCTTCTTCAGCGCTTCGCCTTCATCGCCAACAGAGCCACCTTCAAAACCAATCGACGTACGTTCAATGTCGCGTGCCCCCACGTTACTCGTCATGATAATGACCGTATTGCGGAAATCCGCTTCGCGTCCTGAAGCATCCGTGAGTTTGCCGTGATCCATCACCTGCAAAAGCAGATTAAAGAGTGACGGATGTGCTTTTTCCATTTCGTCCAAAAGCACCACGCTATAAGGATGCTTCGTGACTTGTTCTGTCAAAAGACCGCCTTCACCATAGCCCACATACCCAGGAGGCGAACCAATCAAACGACTCACCGTATGAGACTCAGCATACTCAGACATATCAAAGCGAAGCAAAGGAATACCCATTCCCTTCGCTAATTGACGCGCGAGTTCGGTCTTACCCACGCCGGTCGGCCCAGTAAAGAGGAACGAACCCACTGGACGTTCTGCACTACCTAAGCCTGAGCGAGACATACGAATCGCCGACACCACAGCATCGACCGCCTCATCCTGACCATAAACCGTTTGACGGACCGTTTTATCAAGATCAGCCAATTCTCCGTCTTCTCGCGTTTCGACCTGATCCACAGGAATACGCGCAATACGAGCGACAAGTTCAGGCAGTTTGTCAGACGTCACCTCAATGACCGTTTCGTCCTCAGGTGCACGCTGAAGTTTCGCCGCCCCGGCTAGTTCATCGATTAAATCGATGGCTTTATCTGGGAATGTTCGATCCGTAATCCAACGATCTGCCAAGGCAACCGCACGCGGCACCACATCCTCAGCGTAACGAACACCGTGGAAAGCTTCAAACTTAGGCACAAGCCCTGTGATAATGCGCTCTGCCTCAGTCTTGGTAACAGGCTTTAATTCAACCGCCTGCAAGCGACGTGTCATAGTTTCATCTTTGCTAAACGTCTGGCGCCACGCACGGAATGTGGTTGTCGCAATCAAACGCAAACGATCGTCGCTCACTAACTGTCCTAAGGCGTTGTATTCCTCTTGCGAATTGCCATCCGTTCCACTAATCAACATATGTAAATTGTCGATAAAAAGGACGGCGTTTGGAATCTTCTTTAAGACCGTTGCAATCTCGTTCAACTTTTCAGCAAAAGCCCCCTTATAGCGGCTAATGAGCGAAGAGGCGTTCAATGCATACAAACGAACATCTCGAAGCGCAGGTGGCACTTCACCACGCACAATGCGTAAGGCCAAACCTTCCACCAAAGCCGTCTTACCTGACCCAGACTCACCTAAAATCAAAGGCTTATTCTTTCGGCGGCAGCATAAGATTTCGCAAATACGCGTCACCTCATCATCACGGCCAATCAACGGATCGATTTGCCCTTCTTCAGCTTCTGCACTTAAGTTTCGTGTACAACTGCGTAAGAATTTTTCTTCGCGACTTAAAGCCGGCTTCTTGGGCGCTTTGTCGTTTGCGCGATCTTCAGAATCGCCTGTAGGCTCATCATCCTTATCATCGTTATCATCGTCAATTTGATCGTTAATCTCATTAAGACGATTGATCAACAACTGACGAATCGCATCAATCGCTGCATCCGCGACGTCATCCCCTTTTGAAGTATCAAGATTGATGCGCATCACGTGCATCTTCTCAGCAGCATCTTGAAGTTCTGGCGGCAAATCCTCCATAGAGACTTCTTCAAGGAAGGGCCTCTTGTCTGCATTGGCTTGAGGTGCTTGTTGAGCATCGGCGTCGTTAGGCTTTTGATCATCTTGCTGAGATGATCCCTTGGCAGACAAAACGACTGCGTTCCCACTCGGCTTATCCTCATGAGCTTCGGCATCCTCTAAAGATTCAGAATCCTCTTCATCAATAGAGAGCGTTTCATCCAAAAAGTCAGCTAACCATTCGGTCGTCTCTGGAGGCGATAATGTAAAGATGCCTCCAGATCCATGAAGCTGTGCGTCGTGCTGACGTAAAGCTAAAAGCGTCATACCCGCCGCATCCCAAAGCTTGGCCGTGGGTGAGCCTTCGCGCAATTGTGTGCGTAAGACCACCATCAAGTCGTAGACGTCCACCACACCAGAACGACGACCCACACTCATGGCATGGATGGCCGCGTTCGCAATCCAGGACAAAATGGTGGGGTTATCAAAGTCTTCCACTTCAAAGCGAGGATCATAGGTCAACGTATTAGCCTCATTGACAACGTCTTTAATGTCATCAAGGTCTAAAATCGCGTTGTCGTAGAGTTTTGACAACATCTCGCCAGACAGGCCAGCGTTGTGCAAAACCTTCTTGGTTGACTCATGCTGACACAGCAGAATCGTGAAAACCATCGGCATATGCTCATCTTGTTCGCGAGCTAATGATGCCGTCTGTGCCGCAAAGGCAATTTGAGCAATTGTATCTTGTAAACGATATTTCATTTTAAGTATCAAAAGAGACTAAAAGGCACGTCACCTTCGTCAACTGGAACGGCCATACATGTAAAGGGGTAGCCCTCACGACGGGCTTTAGCCACACAACGAGCGGCTAATTGAATCGCTTTCTTTCTTGGATAGACCCCTGCAATCCCTTTGCCTTCGCGATGCACCGACATCGTCACTTTTTCCGCGTCCGCGGGTGTACGTTCAAAAATCGTAATCAACACATCGATCACCCAAGGGAAGGGCGTGTAGTCATCGTTAAGCATCACCACTTGCCAACGATCGAATGCGCGCTGCGAAAGCTGAGCTTTATCTGTAGCACCACTACGAGAAGTGCCAGACGTAAAATCCGTCGTCATGAAACTTATCCAAAAACAAAATTAACGAGCAAACATTAGCACAAGACAGCAAAAAAGCTATGGTTTAGTAAATACAAAAAAGGTGCCCTCCTAAGAGAAGCACCTTTTTGTGCGCCACGCTAACGAATCAACGCGGACTTATTGTTGCTCGAACTGAATTAAGCAAAATTCTTTTCAGCGAACGACCAGTTGACCAAATGATCAAAGAACGTGTCGATGAACTTTGGACGAGCGTTGCGATGGTCGATGTAGTAAGCATGTTCCCAAACGTCCAAGTTCAAAAGCGGAACCTGTTCGCCCGTGACCGGCGTACCAGCATTGCTCGTATTCACGATAGCAAGCGTACCATCGGTGTTCTTCACAAGCCACGTCCAACCAGAACCGAAGTTACCAGCGGCAGCAGCAGAGAAAGCCTTGCGGAATTCAGCATAAGAGCCCCAGGTCGCGACAATAGCGTCAAGAAGAGCGCCCGTCGGTTCACCACCACCCTGTGGTTTCATGCCATTCCAGAAGAAGGTGTGATTAAAGACCTGAGCAGCGTTGTTGAAGACACCGCCTTCAGAGGTGCGAATTACTTCAAGAAGATCCTTACCTTCAAAAGCCGTACCAGCCGTCAAGTTGTTCAGATTGTTAACGTAGGTCTGGTGATGCTTACCCCAGTGAAATTCGAGCGTCTCACGGCTCATGTGGGGTTCAAGGGCGTCAAGCGCATAAGGAAGAGCAGGCAATGTAAACATATGATTTCTCCCCGCGGTTGCGAGATTGAGAGTGATTATCAATAAAGTTAGTTTATCACAAAACTTGAGCTAATATAGAGTGTTAATATTTAGAAACACTCATTTTTCGACATCTAGCGCTTCAACATCGACACGACCATCTGCAAAGCGTAATGTCAGACGCTGTCCTTTTTCAATATCGGCCACTGACGAGATCGGTTGCGCACCGCGTTCGACCCAAGCATAGCCTTGTCGTAAGGGCTTTTCTGGATCCAAAGCCAATAGCGCGTGACCTAAAGCACGAAGACGCACGGTCGCCTCATCCACACACTTTTCAAAGAGCGGAAACTGCTGAGCCAAGCGATCAAGCTTATAAGTCTGTTGATTAACCGTTTGATTCGCCACAATATCTAGCGCCCCGTCCGCTTTGTTGAGACGACGATCTAGCTGAATCACTTGCTGAGCAAAGACAGATCGAAGCGCGCGCTCGGCACGTACCAAACGCCCTTTATGTGCCTGTAATAGAAGGTCTGGCGACTGTAGACGAGACTCTGATAGTTCGCAGCGACGTTCCTTGTTGGCCCAATAAGCATCCGCACTCACTTCAAAGCGTGCCCATTGTTTCAACAAAACATCTTCAGAGCGCGCAGGCATATCACCTAATTGCGATAAACCTCTTGCGGCTCGCGTCAATCTCGTTTCTCGACTTTGAACGTTCTGCTCTATTAAATAGGTGAACTGCGTTTGAGCACGCTTAAGTTGATCCGCTTTACGTGCAAAGCCTTGCTCTTGGTTATGAACCATTTGGCTTAAACGGTCAAGGGTTTGGGTCGCATCATCGAGTCGGCGCCCCACTTCTCGTTCGAGACGATCCGAACAAGCGTTAAGCTGACGTAACCAGTCGCCAATTTCAGGGCCCAACTGTTCGGCAGCGGCCGTTGGCGTTGACGCACAAACGTCCGCAGCTAAGCTCGCTAAGGTTTCATCACTTTCATGACCGATCCCAGCAATGACGGGCGTATTTAAGGTTCTCAAAGTTCGAACAAGCTTTTCATCATTAAAAGCCATCAAATCTTCAAATGAACCACCGCCACGCACAAGCAAAATCACATCAGGCCTTGCACGATCAGCTCGCTTGAGCGCCTCCATGAGTGATCGCGGTGCCATCGCCCCTTGAACAAAAGCGGGAGAAAGCGTCAGTACCACCCAAGGCATACGGCGGCGAATCGTACGTATCACGTCCTGAAAAGCGGCCGCTTGCGCACTCGTCACCACAACAACACGTTTCACAAAACGTGGCAATGGTTTCTTAACAGCCGAATCAAAAAGCCCTTCTGTACTCAATTGTGTTTTGAGACGTAGATAGGCCTCATAAAGGGCTCCAGCACCGGCATGGCGCCATTGAGTGACTTTGATTTGTAGGTCACCACTTTTGGCATAAACATCAGGGGCACCACACACCTCAATGCGATCACCCATTCTAAATGTCGCAGGATGCTGTCTCGCTTGCCCAGCAAAATACGCACAGCGAATTTGCGCATCACGATCTTTAATCGTGAAATAGACGTGCCCAGAAACCGGGCGGGATAAGTTACTGACCTCCCCCGAAATCCAAAGCCCTCCTAAAGTGCCAACCACAGCATCCCTCAATTGCCCCACCGCCACGGAGACGGTAATCACACGGTCAGCTAACGCATCACGACGCACCGAGCTTTCTCTTATCGTTCGAAAAGACGAACGTGAGCCAGATCGCCAAGACTTTTCGGTCTCAAGATAGTGTTCTGGATAGTCGTCATACATAGAAAAATTTGGCATATAGACCTTGTGAATAAACCTGTGGACAAAATATAGTGCTCTAAACACTGAAAGTGTACTGCGTACAGCAGAGTTTAGGCACTTGCGCTTAACCCTCTGGAAATGCCTTTTTAAAGACTTTTCCTCACAATTTCTTTTTTTGCCTAATTTTTAAGCAATTTTAATTTTTCCTTATCTTGCAAAGACTTATGAATCTACCCACACACTTATCCACAGAACTACTCACAAGTTGTGGGGAAAACACGGGGATTTTACCTAGACCAGCTGTCCTAGCAATGCAGAAAAGAAACGAAATGTCAAGATGTTCTGAAGACTTTTCATCACATTATCCACACCGTGAGTAAATGACGAAATTCTTTAAAAAACGCCCTGTTAAGGATCAGCATTTTATCCTTATATAACCATATCTATTTGATTTATAAGTAAATAATCCTTAATTGCATTCTTTAGAAAAATCACTCCTCTCTATCACAACAGTGAGAAACGCACAGAAAACACGAAGTTATCCACGAACTTATCCACAGTCTTTTAGGCATTTTTCAATCTAAAAACACTCATTTCGAGTCTTTTATATGGGGTAAAAAAAGCAGGGCATCTTGCCGCACGAAAGTCAACAAACCGTTTATTATTGTGAGTTCCGCGCAGCCGTTTGCGTTTATTTTTCACTGTCATGTCCGACAAACCACCCCGAACTCCGTTTTTCAAAGTCTTTTCAGTAGACCAACACCAGTCTGTCTATTTCTCCCTTGTTCAATCCATGGAGGCGCCACTATGACGCTTCGTGCTGGACTTGAAGCCTGGGCTCATCGTCAGTGGGCTCATCGTGGTCTTGTGGCTTGTCTTCTTTCGCCACTCTCGCTTTTATTCCGCGCCATCAGCCGTTCCCGTCAAAATCGTACGGTACCCAATCGACTGCCTGTTCCTGTTGTTGTCGTTGGCAATATTTATGTTGGCGGTACGGGTAAAACGCCTGTCACTATTACACTGGTTCGAGAACTCCAATCACGTGGTTGGCACCCTGGTGTCATCTCCCGTGGTTTTGGCCGTCGCGATGACAAAGTCAAACTGATTGACGAAAACACGCCAGCCATTGAAGCAGGTGACGAACCGCTTTTGATTGCCCGAGAAACGGGGGTGCCCGTCGCCGTCGGTCGTCAGCGTTATGCGGCGGGTCAGCGTCTCCTTGAAAGCCACCCAGAAGTTGACTTGATCGTGAGTGATGATGGCTTACAACACGCCGCACTGGCACGTGACGTTGAGATTGCTGTCGTCGGCGCACGTGGTTTAGGCAATGGCTGGGTACTTCCTGCCGGGCCGTTACGTGAACCGCCGTCTCGTTTAGATACGGTGGATGCGATTGTACTTAACACCACTAACGAAGCGGTGGTTGAAAGCCGTACCCCACGATTTGCAGCCTCGAGTTGCTTTGGTTCTTGTACGCAACTTGCTACGGGCGCCACCGAAACCATTGACAACCTCTCTGAAAAGATTCGGGCTGAGCATTTGAAGCCTCTGTCTGCAGCCGGGATTGCCGCGCCAGGTCGTTTCTTCGCCATGATTCGTGCGCACGACATTGAAGGTGCTGAACTCGAACTTGGTGACCATTTTGATTTTGCAGAGAATCCGTTTGCCAACCGAAAAGAAGACATCATCTTCATTACTGGCAAAGATGCCGTGAAGTGTCGACACATTCCCGCTTTGGCAACAGACAAGCGTCTTTGGGTTGTGGGACTTGAAGTGCAACTCGATAGTTACTTGATTGACCTCATTGACCGTCGAGCTCAAGAAGCCAAGCGTCACGCTCAATAACACTGCCTTCAATTTGAAGCCGTTCCTTTCATCATCGAAAAGAACGGCTTTTATTTTTTATTTTACAGTACTGTACGATACAATACTTTTAGTTTTATGCCTCTTTTTCTTTGGAACATGGTTTATGTGTGATTCTGCCTCGCTTTTGAGTGCCTCATTCGACACCATTGCTCGCACTTTGTACGACAAAGGTTACGCCTTTGCGCTCTATCGTCTTCCTCATCAAACCGAACCCGTTTGTGTAATTGATACTGCGGAGCAAGCAACCTGGGTTAAATCGCCCTCAGAACTCACAACCCAATCGGGCTTTGTCTTAGCGCCCTTTTGCTTTCCTTCGCAACCCGCTCGACTCGTGAAGGCGGATCATCTTTTCTTTGACTCTCAAGAAGCACTGACTTTTGTTCACACGTTGCCCGCGCGAACTCGTCCCCAATCCAAAGTAATTACCATTTCTCGCGAAGAAGACGATTTTGACAATTACGCTAAAGCGTTTGAACGTTTCATGGCAGTCTTAACCGTAGGACGCTTTCAAAAATTGGTACTCTCGCGATCTAGTTGGACGGCTTTACCAAAAGACTTGACGCCAGGCATGCTGTTTCGTCGCGCTTGTGCCGCACACCCTCACGCTGCCGTCACCTTGACGTGGACAGCAGAAACAGGCCTTTGGCTAGGCGCCACTCCCGAAATTCTAGTGACACAAACACAAGCCCAATGCCAAACCATGGCGCTTGCTGGCACGATGCCTTGTGATGACCCCGCACCGTGGAGCGCTAAAAACCAACATGAACAAGGTTTGGTGGCCAACATGATTCTTGATGTGTTAAAGCGCCATGCTCAATCAATCGATGAAGAAGGTCCCTACACCGTTACCGCAGGCCCCGTCAAACACCTTCGAACCGACTTTCATTTCACCCTTCGAGCCGGACACACCTTGGGGCACGTGGTTGAAGCTCTGCATCCTACACCTGCTGTGTGTGGGCTACCCATGCCTGAAGCGGCCACCTTTATTGAAGAAGCAGAAGGCCGTCATCGTGAACTCTATGCCGGTTTTTTGGGGCCAGTTCAGATCCAAGATTCGACAGCACTCTTTGTGAACTTACGCTGTCTCACACTCTACCCAGAACAATCATTAGTGCGACTTCATGCGGGCGGCGGTTTGTTGCCTGTCTCTCAACTGCAGTCTGAATGGACTGAAACCAATATCAAGATGCAGACCTTGCGTCGTCTTTTTGAGTGAGGCCTTTTCTATGTTTAGCGATAAAAAACAAGTGTTAATTCTGGCTTCGCTTCTCGAAGCCCATGGTATTCGGCATGTGGTGTTGTGTCCTGGCAGTCGTAACATTGCTTTGGTGCATACGCTCTCAGCCATGCCTAGCCTCACCTGTCACGCCGTGACTGACGAACGTAGTGCCGCTTTCTTTGCATTAGGTCTCGCCTTACAAAGTCAGGCGCCGGCCGCCGTGTGCTGTACGTCAGGCACTGCCCTCCTCAACTTTCACCCGGCCGTTGCTGAAGCGTTTTATCAAGAAGTACCGCTTTTGGTGCTCTCAGCAGACCGACCAGCCCGTTGGATTGGACAGATGGACGGACAAACTTTGCCGCAACCCAACGTCTTTCAAAATCTCGTCAAAGCTAGTGTCAATTTGCCTGAAGTCGCCAATGCGTCTGACGAAGCCTATTGCACACGCTTAGTCAACGAAGCGCTACTCGCACTCACCCACCATACACCTGGCCCCGTTCATATCAACGTACCGATTACTGAACCCTTTTTTGACACCCCGATAGACACGCTCCCTATCGTCTCAAAAGTGGAACGCCTTTGGGGAACAGTATTAGAAAAAGCCTTACCACGCCTTGCCCAAAGTTTCGAAGAAGCGTCTCGACGCTTAGCCGTCGTTGGACAAATGCCGTTTACTATCGATTGTCAGGATTTAGCCAATACCACACTCAGCCATAGCGTCTGTTGGGTTGGCGAACATTTAGCTAACCACCAAGCACCCGGACCCCTTGTAGGTACGTTTGACCGTGTGTTAGCTGCACTCTCAGACAACCAACGAGCAAAGCTTGCCCCCGACTTTTTGATCACTTTTGGCGGGCATATTGTTTCGAAAGCGCTTAAACAAACACTACGTCAACATCCGCCTAAAGTGCATTGGCATATTGATCCACAAGGTCGTGTGATCGATCTTTTTGGTGCGCTCACGCACGTGATCGAAATGGAACCTGCGCGCTTTTTCTCGGCACTCATGCCCTACTTAACAGATTCGCTCTCAAACGCTTATCCACGTCAATGGGCAACGCTCAAAGAAGCTCTGCCACCTCTTCAGTACGCGTGGAGTGCGATTGGCGCTACAGGTAAAGTCCTTCAAGCTTTACCAACTGACGCCGTGCTTCATCTCGCTAACAGCTCAGTGATTCGCTACGCACAACCCTTTTCAATCCCAAAAAGCGTGACAGTGTACGCCAACCGTGGAACGAGCGGGATCGAAGGGTCGCTTTCAACCGCCGTAGGTTTTGCCGCCGCCGACCGTCGACTCAACGTCATGATGATTGGTGACCTGAGTTTCTTTTATGACATGAATGCTCTCTTGAACGTCGCCAAGATGGGGATCCCCCATTTGCGCATCGTGTTGCTCAACAATGCCTGCGGTGAAATTTTTCATGCGCTACCAGGCCTCTCCTTAGACGAAAAGGGGCGACGTTATATCGCAGCCGAACATCAAACCACGGCAAAAGCTTGGGCAGAAGATCAAGGGTTTGATTACGAAGCCATTCATTCTTACGACGAGCTCAACGCAACGCTCCCCACATTTATGGCTCTTCCAAGCCAGAAACCTCAACTCATTGAAATCTTTACCGATCCCGTGACCGACATTCGTGAACTTCGCGCCATGAAGCGAGCTGATAAAGCCGCTTTAATGAATCGCCTTTAACCTTCGGAGCCGCTATGCTCAACGCTCGTCTTATTGAAAAAACTTTGACATTTAAAGCACCCGCGGGTACGTCCCGAGGCACCTATCTCACGCGACAGGTTTACTATGTTGTTCTTGAAGATCCGTCAACGGGACACATTGGGATTGGCGAATGCGCGCCCTTACCTAAACTGAGTTGCGATGACGTACCTGACTATACGGAGCGCCTCAAGGCCTTTTTAAATGAGACAGCCGCAACAGGCATGATGCCCTCGACGGAAATCAATCGGTTTCCGTCGATACGTTTCGGATTAGAAACAGCACTAACCCACTTACGCGTCGGGCATCTTCGTTTTTGGGATACTCCGTTTTCAAGAGGTCGCGCGAGCATTCCGATCAACGGCCTTATTTGGATGGGCACTCACGACGAAATGCATGCCCGCATCGAAGAAAAGATGGCACTAGGCTTTCGTTGCTTAAAACTCAAAATTGGTGCCATTGATTTTGAGAACGAGCTGTCGTTACTCGAAGGCATTCGTCGTCATTTTCCATCGCATCGTCTTGAATTGCGTGTTGACGCCAATGGCGCCTTTACGCCTGATGAGGCATTAGAAAAACTCAAAGCCCTGGCTCGCTTCGACTTACATTCTATTGAGCAACCAATTCATGCTGGCCAATGGGAGGCTATGCGTCGACTTTGCGATACGTCGCCTATCCCTATTGCCCTTGACGAAGAACTCATCGGGCTTAACCACATCACCGAGATGAGCAAGATGCTCGACACCGTCAAACCCGCCTATATTATTTTGAAGCCTTCGCTTCATGGCAGTTTCTCAGGGTGTTGCACATGGATGCAGCTCGCCGCTACGCGCGGGATTGGCACATGGGCAACCTCGGCGCTTGAATCCAACGTAGGGCTTAACGCCATTGCACAATGGGCTGCCGCAGTAATGCCAGCTGGTATCGTGCAAGGGTTAGGGACTGGGCAGCTTTTTATGGATAACGTGGCTTCGCCGCTTTATTTAGAAGGTGATCAACTCTACTTTGACCCTTTAGAAGAACCTGAAAAACCGTTTGAAGTTCTATACAAAAATTGAGAACGAAAAGATCGATTCACAGCAATCAATCGTAGAACGGTAGAATAAGAGTTTCTCTTCGTTCTGACAGGGACTTCTATCACAATGTCCACCAAACTTAACGACATAATCGTCTGCCCCATTTGCAAGGGTTCTTTACTCAAGGGCGACGGTGAACGTGCCGAACTCATTTGCCATCGTTGCAAATTAGCTTATGAAATTCGTCACGACATTCCCGTCATGCTTCGCAATGCTGCCCGCGAACTCACGGACCACGAAGCACAACACTACTGCGATCGCGCTAGCAAACTCGATCCCAAGTGAGGCTTTCATGTCCTTTACTGTAATCATTCCTGCACGACTCAAGTCTTCGCGTCTGCCCAATAAACCTTTAGCAGACATCGGAGGCAAACCCATGATTGTCCGCGTCGCTGAACGTGCCCTTCAATGTGGCGCGCATCGCGTCGTGGTTGCGGTTGATGATGCGACAGTCGCTCAAGCTTGTGAAGCTGAAGGGATGACCGTCATCATGACGGATCCTCATCATCCGACTGGGACCGATCGCTTGGCTGAAGCAGTTGAAAAAATTGGCCTCACCGATGATGAAATCGTGGTGAATTTGCAGGGAGATGAACCCTTAATGCCGCTGAACGTCATTCGTGACGTCGCAGACTTATTGGCCTCTCGTCCAGATTGCGCCATGGCTACCGCGGCACACACGATTCACGACGTGGAAAGCTTTTTTAATCCCAATGTCGTGAAGGTCGTTTTAGACGATCGAGGGACGGCACTCACCTTCTCTCGCGCGCCGATTCCATGGCCGCGAGATCATTTTCGTGAAACCCGTGAAACGTTGCCAGAAGGTTTTGCCCCCTTACATCACTTAGGGCTCTATGCCTATCGAGCTGGTTTTCTTCGTCGATTCCCAACCTTGGCTCAAGCGCCGCTTGAAAAGCTCGAAAGCCTTGAACAGTTGCGAGCCCTCTACTATGGTGAACGCATTGCGGTCATGGTGCTCGACGAAGCATTACCCGCTGGCGTTGATACAGCCGAAGATCTTGAACGTGTCCGTCAGGCCTATGCCCAAGGCGTCATTTAATATTAGCGCTTTGTTTTCGACACGATTCGGGCTAAAATTTCTTTATTACCCGTCGTTCTCCTGACATTTGTCACGTGGATTGTCATCCGTTCCCCCGAACCCCAACAATCCACGTCGAGCACGACGTCATTCATTCTTATAATCGAAGGAGCATTCCCATGCGTCTGATTCTGATTGGGCCTCCTGGTGCCGGTAAGGGTACCCAGGCCAAGTTCATCTGCGAAAAGTTCGGCATTCCCCAGATTTCCACGGGTGACATGTTGCGCGCTGCCGTTAAGGCTGGTACGCCGCTCGGTTTGGCCGCCAAAGCTGTGATGGACAAGGGTCAGCTCGTCTCTGACGACATCATTATCGGTCTCGTGAAGGATCGTCTTGCTCAGCCTGATGCTGTCAACGGCGCCCTCTTTGACGGTTTCCCTCGTACGATTCCTCAGGCTGAAGCCCTGAAGGATGCAGGTATCCCGATCGACTTCGTGCTCGAAATCCAGGTGCCTGACGCTGAAATCGTTGAACGTATGTCTGGTCGTCGTGTTGATCCGGTCTCTGGTCGCACGTACCACATCAAGTACAACCCGCCAAAGGTTGAAGGTAAGGACGACGTCACGGGCGATCCGCTCATCCAGCGAGATGACGACCGTGAAGAAGTGGTTCGCAACCGCCTCGAGGTTTACCACAACCAGACAGAAGCTTTGGTGGGCTTCTATCGTGGTCTCGCCGAATCTGGCGACACGACCGCACCGCAGTACCGTGCCATCTCTGGTCTCGGTGCCATCGATGCCATTACCGCTCGCGTCTTTGAAGCTTTGAAGTAATTCTTTAAAGTTCACTGAACCATGAACCCGGAGTTTTTCGAAACTTCGGGTTTTCTTTTGACAAAAATCAAACTTTTGTCGAATTTTGCCCTTTTTTCTTCTATTTTATATTGAGAATCATTCTCATTTATGGCAATATTCATTCAACGACAACGCAACGCAGTCTTCCACCAGGGTTACGGGGGTCACCCGGAAGCTGTGCTCTCAGAAAGGTCTCTCCTACTTTTTGAGTTGCGTGATTGGGGGTCTGAAGAGGTGGATGCATCGTGCAGGTGCATCCACCTTTGTTTTATCGGTATGATGAATAGAACGTCCATCATCGTGGGAGACCTAGATTGTTCACAGGTTCCGTTCAAAAAGCGCTTAATACCCTTGAAACTCAGCTTGGAAGAGCTGCCGTGATCACTGATCCAGTCGAAGTTACCGCCGCGGCTCTTGATGGTCGAGGGCGTCGTCAAGGGCGAGCCATTGCGATTGTGCGACCTGGTTCCACCGATGAAGTGGCGACAGTCCTCAAGGTTGCAACTCAACATCAACTCATCGTGATCACCCAAGGGGGCAACACCAGTAACGTTGGGGGTGCAACCCCTGAACCTAATGCCCCTGACGAAGAAGCTGAACGTACGCTGATTCTGCAGCTAAGCCGTATGCACCGCATTCTTGAGGTAGATCCCATTAATAACACTATTCGCGTTGAAGCAGGTGTCATTTTGCAAGATGCACAAGAGGCCGCGGCCAAGGTAGGGCGCCTTCTTGCCCTCTCGCTCGCCGCTGAAGGATCTTGTCAAATCGGCGGTGTCATTGCTACGAATGCGGGTGGTGTACACGTATTACGCTATGGGATGGCACGCCGCCAAGTCCTAGGTCTCAAAGTTGTCACCGCAACAGGTGAGGTTTTAGACCTCATGCGTGGTTTACGTAAAGACAACGCAGGGTACAGCCTCAAAGACCTCTTCGTGGGGTCTGAAGGCACATTAGGCATTATCACAGAAGCAATTTTGACCATTGAACCCATGCCGCGCGCTATAGTCTCTGCTTGGGTGACACCAGCGTCGCTTGACCATGTTGAGCCCCTTTTTGAAGCCTTAGAAACTGCTTGTGGCCCTGGACTCACCGCCTTTGAACTCATCGGCCGCCCCCCTTTAGCGTCACTCGAAGCGGTCACGGGGCTTACACCCCCTATTGACGTTGCCGATTGGCAAGTGCTCTTAGACCTTTCGGATTGGCAACTCGACACCGCTGAGGCCGCTCAACGTCTCGAAGAAATTCTCACCCCGCTTTTAGAGCAAGGCATCATCACCAACGGTGCGGTGAGTTATAACGAATCGGACCGTGAAGCGTTCTGGCAATGCCGCGAAACGATTCCCTCAGCCGTCAAGCGCCAAGGGGGAAACGTCAAACATGACATCAGCGTTCCTCGCTCACAACTAACCACGTTTATTAAAGACACTGTCGAAGCATTGCAAAACACATTCCCAGGCGTTGAACCGAGTATCTTTGGCCACTTTGGGGACGGTAACCTTCACTTTAATGTGGGGCCTGGCGCTGTAGCCTTTCCTCACGAAGAAGCGATTCACCGCATGGTGCATGACCGCGTGCTTGCCGTTGGCGGTTCAATTGCCGCTGAGCACGGGGTGGGTAGTCTTAAAACTGACGAACTTGCTCGCACGAAGTCGTCCGAAGAGCTCGCTGCTTTTCGAGCCCTAAAACTCGCCTTTGACCCAGACAATCGTCTGAACCCAGGTCGCATGATTCGTTTGTGAGGTTGACCATGCCGTTACCGCCCGCCTACAACGATCGCGCTCAACAATTTTTCGATCGGTACGAAGCGCAAGAAACTTCTGACATTCAACGACTTCTTGCCCGTTGGATTCCTGCTGGAACGGATGTCTTAGAGCTTGGCTGTGGGTCTGGGCGCGATGCACGTTTTTTAGCTCAATTAGGCGCCAACGTCATCGCAACGGACGGTAGTGAGGCGCTCTTAAACCTCGCTCAACAGCACGACGATGGTTCGACTCATCTGCGTTTTGCGTCCCTTACCCTACCACCCTCACCCTCAGACCAAACTGCTTTAGCGCAACACATCTCCACGCCGAATCACAAAGTTCGCGCGGTCTATACGTGTGGTGTCTTACAGCACCTCACTGACCATGAGCTTCACGAAACCGTGCGCTTTATCAACCGAATCACAGATGAGCAAGGCCTTGTCATTCTGATCGTACCTTTAAACCATCAAGGAGAGCCTGATCGGCTGACCTTTACGCGTGAAAAGTACGACTACATTCAGTCCTTTGAGCGTATTGGTTTTCGACTTGCAGACAGCCATTTGACGGATGACGCAGGCACCCCTGGATTTACTTGCACCTGGGCAACCTTTGTCTTTTTGCGTGAAACCGGTAGCCAACGTGCAAATCAACGTTTTCGTCGCATTCTTGAAAACGATGCCAAAACTGCCACATATAAATTGGCGCTCTTACGAGCACTCTGCGACATCAATCGCACCATGCCACGCTTGGTTCGCTTTGAAAACGATGAAGCCCTCATCCCAGTAGGGCTCATTGCCGAACGTTGGATCAGAGATTATTGGCAATTGGCACAGGACGGTCGAATGCCTCGACAAATTCGTCAAGGAGCTCGCCTTGCATTTGAACAACATTTAGAAGTCATGATGCAACAATGCGCGAATAGTTACAGTCTCTTTGAAGAACTCTTAAATCGACCGACTCGTAATGACGCGCTAAACCAATGCATAACCACACTCTTTGATAACGTGGTCACAACGCTGTTCAAGGGTCCCGTACAGTACATCACCGAGGATGACAACCCTATTTTCCATCGCGCCCAAGTGCGGTTATCAAAACGCACACCCCTGACTGACCGTCGTTCACTGTTCACTCGTTATGGCGACCTGGCTTTTCCTGCCGAACTTTGGCTCGAACTCACACGCATTGCACCTTGGCTTGAAGACAGTATCGTCCTTGAGTGGGCAAAACTCTCAGCGAGATTTGAAAGCCTCTCCACAGTGATTCAAACGCCCTTAACCATGGCCGACATTGTCGTACGTTTGATGCCTAACGACACCGCACGAGATACAAGCTTTGCGCAATCGATCTACCATCACGCCCTCAAAACTGATGGCCTTCACTGTATTTGGAGTGGCCGAGAGCTCACTGCCAACACCATGGCTGTTGATCACGTCCTACCTTGGGCACGGTTTCACAATAACCACCTATGGAATTTGATGCCAACGCATCGTCAATCCAATGGACAAAAGTCCGATGCCATACCGTCGTGTGACGGTCTTTATGATGCACGCGCTGAAATTCAAGCTAATTGGCGCCGTCTATATGACGCTTCACCGCAGCGCTTTCTGATTGAAGCCGAATGGTCACTGACACGAACGCCGTTGCCAACCAATCAATGGGAAGTTCCATTATTTGACGCGCTTTTAGAGACCGCAGACATATCTGCTAACCAACTTCAAGCCACAAGATGGCCGTGATATTGTTATGCTCAACTAATTATTCCAATATCACATTTAGATCGTTGACCAACCTACGAGGCAATCAAGCACATGTCCGTACTTCTTACTCGACGTACACTCCTTGGTTCCATGAGCGCTGCCGCAGCGCTTTGGTTAACCGGCTGTGCCACCAATCAACCCGTTGAAGAACCCGCCAAACCGGCAACCTTTACCCATCTCGGACCGAGAGCAACCCCCGCAACGCCGACCCTAGCTAAACGTATCCCGATGCCTGTCGTCGATGCCTTTAAGGGGGATGGGATCTTTTTCTTTGCTGACGACGAAGGGGCGCAATTCCGTATTACCGATCTCATTCGGGAGAATAACGCTTATCCTGTGGTCGAAGACTATCGTTTCGGCAAACCCCATGGCTTCACTTGGGGGTCGGGTGCAGTGGGTGTAATGCGTGACGGTCAACGGTTACCCCCAGAAAAGCCTATTCTGTTACGCCCTGAAGGCGACCATGTTGTCATCGTGTTTGACGGTGCTCAGCACATGGAGCTTCACGTTACGCTCGAAGCGTACGATGTCTCCAATCACGAAATTCGTGACTATCTACGCACCCGCGGCAATATGCCGACGAACGCCGCTTTATTTATGGGTGAAGAGCGCTTTCCTGAAGGCAGTATTGCCTATGCCACGACCCTCTGGGTTAAGCAGGACGAATTGCTTGCAACAAGCGCTACCGCCTTTACGGGCTCTGACACGATTGAAGCTTTTTCACAGCGCTTTACCAAAGAAACGCCTTATTGCCTTAACGTCTTACCCGGCAACGATGTGCAGCCCATTGGCTTACGCTTTACGAAAGCCATCCAAAAGAAGACCATACGCAAAAATCGCCGTAGTCGTCCCGTCGAAGCTGAACAAAAAGGTCGCGTGAAGGTCTACCAAACAAAGCCAGGTACCATTTTCTGTCAACGTAACATCCCTGATGCTATCGGTGAAGCACAATGGCATCTCCACTACGTCAACGGTACCCGTACCCTAACGTTTGCCTTCTCAGACCAAATTGACCCATTGAGCATCGGGCTCATGACGGCCAATAAAAAGAATTTGCTTCCGGCCTTTGCTGAAGAAAAAACGGATAAACGTAATGGTCGACGCGTGATTCCTGCGATTTTATGGCTCAAAGATAAGCCCATTCGCGATAGTCAATATCGCTTTAACAAAACCGCAGCCAAAGCTATTGCTGATGCGATCAAGGCATCTCGTCCTAAACGCGAAGCATGGGAACAGGCAAACGAAAGCGAAGTCACGAGACGTGCCCGTGCTTTGCAAGCCCGCAAGGCCGCTGCCGCTGAAGCTAAACGTGCCAAGGCGTCTAAGAGCAATAAGCGTCCAAAGCGTACGACACAACGTCAATAACGCCTAGTCATCCATAGCAAAAGAGCGAGATCAATCGACCTCGCTCTTTTGGTTTTAACCTTCTCCGAAGGCCTCTTCCCACGCATAAGTAAGAAGTCGTGGGCCATGCGTACGAATGGCCGCAGGATCTGACAACACCTGACGCCAACGACGGGCACCAGGCAACCCTTGCGCCAATCCATTCACATGTCGTGCTACGGCTCGAATTGCATGTATATCGTCAGGATAATGTGTCACCAAATAATCCGTCATTTGACGAACACACGCTAAGCGCGTCACCTCATGTTCAACACCGTAAAGTGCCTCATCTACCCCTGTCAACATCCACGGATTTTGGTAGGCCGCACGCCCCACCATCACACCGTCCATGCCCTCATCAATCAGCGTCTGCGATTCGCTCACCGTATTGATTTGACCATTAATCAGCATGATCGTGTCGGGAAAATCCTTTTTTAAGGCATAGGCCACATCACGCTTTAAAGGGGGAATTTCACGATTTTCTTTAGGTGACAAGCCTTTAAGCCAGGCAGAACGCGTGTGCACAATAAAGACACGACACCCAGCCTCATAGACGGTCCCAACGAAGTCACGCACAAAGCTGTAATCCACGTGGTCATCGACACCAATACGATGCTTAACAGTGACGGGCTTATCGGTCACATCGCGCATCGCGCGGACGCAATCCGCGACCACTTGGGGTTCAAGCATCAAGCAAGCCCCAAAACTCCCCTTTTGAACACGCTCTGAGGGGCAACCGCAATTAAGGTTATATTCGTCGTAACCGTAAGCCGAAGCAATCTCGACAGACTTCGCTAAATCCGCCGGGTCCGAGCCCCCTAACTGCAAAGCCACTGGATGCTCTTCATGCGAAAAGCCCAACAATCGATCACGATCACCAAAAATAATGGCGCCCGTGGTCACCATTTCGGTATAAAGACGGGCACGAGTAGAAAGCAAGCGATGGAAATAACGACAATGTCGGTCAGTCCAATCGAGCATGGGCGCAACAGTAAAACGCCAATCTTCAGGATTGAGGCTCATCACAATTCGTCTCAAAAAAGAAGCCGCCCACGGCGGGCGGCTTATTCGTTATCAGCAAAAAGCGTCACTCAAAGTGGCCTTTGACATAAAGCCAACGTCCGTCCTCACGGCGAAATTGGCTTTTTTCTTCAAGCTTAAAAGCCCCTTGAGAAGTTCGACCCCGCGCAATGAAATGAACAAAACCTTCATCGCCCGCTTCGCGTGCTTCTAGAACCGTTAGCGACAACCATTTAGGTCGTGGTTCACCAGGCTCAAAGAGCACCTCGGGTCGCGTTTCTGTTGCCCATGTTTCGAGCACGTACTGATCGTTCTCGAACACATACGCAACATAACGACTTCTCATAAGTGCTTCGGGTGTTGGGGCAGGCGCTCCTGCCAACCAACGACCACAGCAAGCGTCAAGCGAGAGTCCGCTCCCACAGGGGCAAACCGCATTGGCCGCTTTGCTCTTCTTTTTACTCATTACCAAATTCGCTCTTATCGGCGCGAGCAGCACGCTTACGTTCGAAGTCCTTCAGGTAGCGCTTACGCAGACGGATCGAATGCGGCGTGATTTCGACGAGTTCGTCGTCGTTAATGAATTCCACAGCGCTTTCGAGCGTGAGCTTAACCGGCGGCACCAAGCGGATGGCTTCGTCAGTCCCCGAAGCACGAATGTTCGTGAGCTGCTTACCACGGATCGGGTTCACCACGATGTCGTTTTCACGAGCGTGTTCACCGATGATCATGCCTTCGTAGAGCTTGTCGCCCGGAGAGACGAAGAGGCGGCCACGTTCCTGGATCTTCCAAAGGGCATAGGCCACGGCATCACCGTCGTCCTGAGAGATGATCACGCCAGAGCGACGTTCGCCGATGTCACCACGGCTAATCGGACCGTAGTCATCGAACACGTGGCTCATGATACCAGTACCACGGCACATGGTCATGAAAAGGCTCTGGAAGCCAATCAAACCACGGGCAGGGATACGATATTCGAGACGAACACGACCCTTACCATCGGGCTGCATATCCTGCAAATCGCCCTTACGACGGCCGAGCTCTTCCATCACAGAACCCTGATGTTCTTCTTCAACGTCAACCGTCAAGAGTTCATACGGTTCCATCTTGACGCCATCGATTTCCTTCAAGAGGACGCGCGGACGGGAAACGGCCAATTCAAAGCCTTCACGACGCATATTTTCAAGAAGAATCGTGAGGTGAAGTTCACCACGGCCAGCCACTTCCCACACCGTTTCGTCGGACGTGTTGCGAACGCGCATAGCCACGTTGGACTTCAATTCGCGTTCGAGACGTTCACGGATCTGACGAGAGGTCACAAACTTACCTTCACGACCAGCCAACGGAGAAGAGTTCACCTGGAAGTTCATCGTGAGGGTGGGTTCGTCAACCTTGAGCATCGGCAGAGCTTGCGGCTGCTGAAGGTCAGTAATCGTCGTACCAATTGCGAGTTCTTCAATACCGTTCACAAGCACGATGTCGCCAGCTTCGGCTTCATCGACGAGCATACGATCAAGACCTTCGAACTTGAGGATCTGATTGATCTTCACGCGCTTAGGCGTATCTTCAGGGCCATTCATGATGGCAACGTCCATGTTCGGACGGATACGGCCACGATGAACACGACCAATACCAATCTTGCCAACGTAGCTCGAGTAGTCGAGCGAGCAGATCTGAAGCATCAACGGTGCATCTGGATCGTCGTCACGAACAGGCACGTGCTTGATCACGTTATCAAAGATGGCACGCATGTTGCCGATCTTCTTCAATTCTTCAACGTCGGTCGTTTCACCAGCAAAACCATTCAAAGCGGAGGCATAGACCACCGGGAAGTCCAACTGGTCTTCAGTCGCGCCCAACTTATCGAAAAGGTCAAACGTCTGGTTCACAACCCAATCCGGACGAGCACCCGGGCGGTCAATCTTATTCACCACCACGATCGGCTTCAAACCCTGAGCCAAGGCCTTACGGGTCACGAAGCGCGTCTGCGGCATCGGGCCTTCAACGGCGTCGACGAGCAAAAGCACACCGTCAACCATCGAGAGCACACGTTCCACTTCGCCACCGAAGTCAGCGTGCCCCGGGGTGTCGATGATGTTGATGTGCGTCCCTTCGTATTCGACGGCGCAGTTTTTCGACAAAATAGTAATGCCGCGTTCACGTTCCAAGTCATTGGAGTCCATCACGCGTTCAGCCACCTGCTGATTGGCACGGAACGTACCGGCGCTGCGAAGCAGGCAGTCCACCATTGTGGTCTTACCGTGGTCAACGTGCGCAATGATCGCAATATTACGAATCGCTCGAGTCATGTTTTTCTCGTTGTGAATTAATGTGCAATTAATCGTTCAGGCTCAAGAACGCCACGGTCATTGACCTGGGCTGTTCCGAGCAGCATCTTGTTCGGTCCGTATACACGGACGCGCCCTCGCATTGTAAGCCCGAGAGCCAGGCGTTGTCCCGTCATAAAGCGTGTCATCTGCATTTCATCAAGATGAACCGCTTCAAGCGTCGACAAGAGCGCATCTGCGCCCAATAAATGTTGGCGTGCGGCCTCAGGACCGTCGCATGCATCTAAGGTTTCCGAAGTCACCGCACGATCAAGTGTGAGTTCACCCACACATGTACGACGTAAAGCCGTTAAATGTGCGCCGCATCCTAAAGCTCGACCAATGTCTTCAGCCAAGACGCGAATGTAGGTGCCTTTCGAAACCAAGCAAGTCAAAGTAAATGACGTGCCATCAAAGTCAGAGGCTTCGATCGACTTAATCGTGACTGCACGAGGGGCACGCTCAACCGTTTCCCCTTCACGTGCTAACTGATATAAGCAACGACCGTTCACCTTCAAGGCCGAATACATGGGCGGCACCTGCATGATGTCACCCAAAAAGCGACCAACAACCTCAGTGAGTTGTTCAAACGTCACATTGACTTCGTGACGCTCAATGATGTCACCTTCGGCATCGCCCGTTTCGGAGACTTCGCCCAACTTCACACGAGCGGTATAACCTTTATCAGCATGAAGAAGGTCGGCCGAAAATTTCGTCGCATTCCCAAAGCACAACGGCAACAAACCTGTTGCCATTGGATCCAAGGTACCCGTGTGCCCAGCCTTTTGTGCATTGATTCGACGACGCACGGTTTGAAGCGCCGCATTGGAACTCATGCCATAGGGCTTATCAAAGAGCATCACGCCATCGATCGGATCGCCGCGCTTGGCCACTTATTGCTCCTCGCTAGACTTGGTTTCGCTCATCGCCTTACGAATGAGCGCATCCATTTCGAAACCGCGGTTCACACTGTCGTCATGCGCAAAGTGCAAGGTCGGCACCGTATGAATCGTGAGCTTACGGAACAGATGATTGCGCAACATCCCTGCAGCGGCATTGAGCCCTTCTTCACAGACAGCAGGATCACTGCCGAGGACCGTAAAGAACACCTTAGCGTGCGCATAGTCGGGCGTAATCTCGCAACCCGTGATCGTCACAAGCCCAACACGAGGATCGCGAACTTCTTTCGGGATCAATACAGCGAGATCGCGAGCGATCTGATCGGCCACTCGAAGGGAGCGACCAGGTTTCTTTTGTTTCATTAAATGCTTCTCTTTGAGACAAACACGGGGAAGCCACCCTGTAAAGGTAACCTCCCCTTTATTTTCAAGGCTTAGAGCGTACGAGCCACTTCGGTCACTTCGAAGATTTCGAGCTGATCAAGTTCGCGAATATCGTCATAACCCTTGAGGGAGAGACCACATTCCTGACCAGCCTGAACTTCGCGGACGTCGTCCTTGAAGTGCTTCAAAGAAGCGAGTTCGCCCGTCCAAATGACCACGTTGTCGCGCAACAAGCGGACAGAGGCGTTGCGGCGAACCACACCTTCGAGCACACGGCAACCGGCAATATTGCCAACCTTCGGCACGCGAATGATCTGACGGATTTCGAGGAGACCCAAAGAAGATTCGCGACGTTCGGGCGAAAGCATACCGCCCAAAGCTGCCTTCACATCATCCACGGCATCGTAAATGATGTTGTAGTAGCGGATGTCGATACCTTCGGCTTCAGCAACCTTACGAGCCTGGGCGTCAGCACGGACATTGAAGCCGATGATGACAGCCGAAGAGGCAGCGGCCAAGTTAACGTCGGATTCAGAGATACCACCCACAGCAGCGTGGACAACCTGAACGCGCACTTCGTCCGTAGAGAGCTTCGTAAGTGCATGGATAAGGGCTTCCTGAGAACCTTGAACGTCAGCCTTGATGATAAGCGGTAAGGTCTTGACTTCACCTTCATTGGCACCCGCAAAGAGGTTAGCCAAGTTGGTGGCGTGCTGCTTAGCCAACTTCTGGTCGCGGTACTTGCCCTGACGGAAGAGCGAAATTTCGCGAGCCTTACGTTCGTCATTAAGCACGAACACTTCGTCACCAGCAGCCGGAACGCCAGAGAGACCCTGGATTTCGACCGGGATAGAAGGACCAGCAGACTGCTGAGCCTTGCCGAGTTCGTTGATCATGGCACGAACGCGACCGAATTCCTGACCCACCAAAACGATGTCGCCGCGGTGAAGCGTACCGCCCTGAACGAGAATAGAAGCCACAGGACCACGACCCTTGTCAAGACGAGATTCAATCACGATACCGCGTGCAGGACCATCAACCGGTGCCTTAAGTTCAAGCATTTCAGCCTGGAGCAACACATTTTCGAGCAATTCGTCCACACCCGTACCCTGCTTAGCAGAAACAGGGCAGAACGGCACGTCGCCGCCCCATTCTTCAGGCATCACGTCGTTCGCAACGAGTTCCTGCTTAACGCGTTCTGGATTGGCTTCGGGCTTATCGATCTTGTTGATCGCCACCACGAGCGGCACGCCAGCAGCGCGAGCGTGAGCGATAGCTTCCTTCGTCTGCGGCATCACGCCGTCGTCAGCAGCCACCACGAGAATGACCACGTCGGTCGACTGAGCACCGCGAGCACGCATGGCCGTAAAGGCTTCGTGACCCGGTGTATCGAGGAAGGTCACGATACCGCGCGGCGTCTTGACGTGATAAGCACCGATATGCTGGGTAATACCACCAGCTTCGCCAGCAGCCACCTTGGCACGACGGATATAGTCAAGCAAGGACGTCTTACCGTGGTCGACGTGACCCATGATGGTCACGACCGGCGGACGCGGCAAGGCCGGATATTCCGTGGTCTGCAATTCGCCGAGGATGGCTTCAGGATCGTCCGGCTTAGCAGCGATCGCATGATGCCCCATTTCTTCGACGATGAGCATGGCCGTATCCTGGTCAAGCATCTGGTTAATCGTCACCATCTGACCCATCTTCATCAAGGTCTTGATGACTTCAGTTGCCTTCACGGCCATCTTGTAGGCAAGGTCGGCCACGCTGATGGTTTCAGGCACCTGGACTTCACGAACGATCTGTTCCTGAACCTGCTGAACCGGTTCAGCATGGCGGTTACGATCCTGGCTACGGCGACCGCGAGCAGTACGCCAACCCGTCTGACCGCTATCATCATCACCGCGCGTCTTGATCGTACGGCGATGCTGGCCTTCGTCAGCATAACGATCGTTGTTATTCTTATTACCCTTCTTACGATCAGACGGATGACCCTTACGGCCACCTTCGTTACTGTTCGTAGATGGTGCTTCAGCGGCTGGACGCTGATTACGGTTAGCCTTCTTCTGCTTAGCTTCCTTTTCAGCGGCAGGCTTACCTTCACCCTTATTCGGGCGACGCTCTTCCTGCTTAGCTGGTGCCTTTTCAGCCACCTTTTCCGTCTTTTCGGCATTCTTAGCGGCCTTCTTGGCCGTCATCACGCCGCTCTTACGCGACATCATGGCACGAATATTACGGGCTTCTTCTTCCGCCTTACGACGGGCTTCTTCACGACGCTTACGTTCAGCGGCTTCCGCTTCCATACGCTTGGCAGTCGCAGCGGCCACTTCTGCATCGAGTTTGGCCTTTTCCGCTTCACGGCGGGCAGCCTTCAAAGCGGCTGCATCTTTTTCCTGTTCTTTCTTCAAAGCTTCCTCACGGGCACGGGCTTGTTCAGCTTCACGACGGGCGGCTTCCGCGCGTTCCTGAGCGGCCTTACGCTCAGCTTCCTCGCGGGCACGGGCTTCCTGAGCACGACGCTCGGCTTCTGCACGAGCACGGGCTTCAGCTTCTTCGCGGGCACGTGCCTCAGCAGCAGCCTTCTCTGCGGCTGCCTTTTCAGCAGCCTCACGGGCCAGACGTGCCTCTTCTGCGACACGTGCAGCTTCCTCGGCAAGAACCTGCGGGTTCTTTACGAATACGCGCTTGCGACGCACTTCAACAGGAATCGCACGAGCTCGACCCGAGCCATCCTGCTGCTTAACGACGCTCTGTTCCTTGCGGGTAACAGTGATCTTGCGCTGAGAGCTTTGCGTACGTTCTACGCGAAGGCTGTCAAGCAGACGGGCCATATCAGCTTCGCTGAGCACATCTGATTCACTCGCCTTATCGACACCTGCAGCCTTAAGTTGCGCCAAGAGTGTCTTGGCAGCCACTTTAAGATCCTGCGCAAATTCGTTTACCGTTTTGCTGGCCATAAATTCCTTACTCCTTGATGCACCCGTCGGATAGGCACATCGTTTGAAACAACGTACCCACCCTAAACGGCGTACATCTGCCGTGTCTATCCTCACCCAGACGACCATCAGCCTTCAAAAGTGGGACGCACGACGATTAATCTATTCGCGGTCAAAGACTATGTTGATTTGACTTATCACACTAAGTCGGGGTGCCGTCTTCGCCTTACTGCTTAAGCACCCCCATAGAACGTGACCGCTAGTTATTCGAACCAGTGTTCACGAGCGCGCATGATCAAATCGCTAGCACGATCCGCTTCGATGCCCGTCATTTCCACGAGGTCATCCGTCGCGAGCTCAGCCAAGTCATCAAGCGTTTTCACACCCTGACTCACGAGCTTGCTAGCGAGATCGTTATCCATGCCTTCAAGGCCGAGCAACGGTTCATCAGCCTTGCGAAGATTTTCTTCACGCGTAATCGCATCGGCAAGCAACTTATTACGGGCACGCTGGCGCAATTCATCAACCGTTTCTTGGTCGAACGCTTCGATCGCGTAGAGCTCCTTTTCAGGCACATAAGCGATTTCTTCGATCGAGCAGAAACCTTCACCAATCAACACATCAGCAGCAGCTTCGTCGAGATCTAGACTATCCATGAATTCAGCACGGATCTTAGCCACTTCTTCATCACGCTTCTGAGCAGCGACCGTTTCGGTCATGATATTGATCTGCCAACCCGTCAAATCGGAGGCCAAGCGAACGTTCTGACCAGAGCGACCAATAGCGATGGCAAGATTGTCTTCGTCAACCACCACTTCCATCGTGTGCGTTTCCTCAAGCATCACGATCGAACGAACCTTAGCGGGTTCAAGAGCACCCACCACGAACTGAGCCGGATCTTCATTCCAAGGCACAATGTCAACGCGTTCACCACCGAGCTCATTCGTCACGGCATTCACACGAGAACCACGCATGCCAACGCAGGTACCGATCGGGTCGATACGACGGTCACGAGCATACACGGCGATCTTAGCGCGGGTACCCGGGTCACGTGCAGCGGACTTGATTTCAAGCAAGCCTTCTTCAATTTCAGGCACTTCGAGTTCGAAGAGCTTCTTAATGAATTCAGGCGACGTGCGAGACAAGAAGACCTGCTGCCCCTTGTTGGATTCACCAACGTGATCCACATAGGCACGCACGCGGTCACCCGTACGAAGGTTTTCGCGCGGGATCATGTGACTACGCGGCAAGCGAGCTTCCAAGCGACCGATTTCAACAATGGCATCGCCTTTATCAATACGCTTGATCGTACCTGTCACGATGCTTTCGTTACGAGCCAAGAATTCTTTAAGAATCTGTTCACGTTCGGCATCACGAAGACGCTGCAAGATAACCTGCTTAGCATCCTGAGCAAAACGACGACCCGTCGTATCAACGTCAATCACTTCGATTTCACGTTCAATGAAGTCACCAGGCTGGATTTCAGGATATTCATCCGTCACGTCAGAATACATTTCCTGACGATCAGGTTCCTGAAGACCTTCATCGTCAGCCACCACGAGCCAACGGCGAGCGGCCTTGAATTCACCCGTCACACGATCAACATGGACAACCACGTCAGCATCTTCACCGGGGAACTGAGCCTTCTTCACAGCGCTAGCAAGCGCAGCTTCGAGGACGCCGAAAACGGTATCCTTAGCAACATTCTTTTCGCTTGCGAGCACATCGACAAGCGCGAGCATTTCACGGCAGTTCATGGCATTTAACCTTTAAAGTTCAATTCAGCGAGAAGATTGGCACGATCCACATCAGAGAGCGGGAAAGTCACACGGACAGGCGGCACATCGGCGGTCTTCTTCTTACGATTGCGAAGCGCAGCGGCGCTCGGCGTACGTGCGATGTCCACTTCAAAGAAGTCAAACGTAATGACTTCCGCGCCGGACTCCCCTTCGATGCCCACGATGCGACCTTCGAGCTTACGACGACCGGCTTCAGGGAAGCCTTCGGCACGAAGCGGGGCAAAAAGCTCAACATGAGCCAGTTCGCCAACAAAACGTTCCCAGTCACGAGCACGCTTCAATGGGCGTTCAACCCCAGGCGAAGACACTTCAAGACGCTCGTAGGGAATATCTTCCACCGTAAAAAGATGGCTGAGCTGATCGCTCACACGTTCGCAATCTTCGAGCGAAATACCGCCTTCAGCGGTCGTATCGATCGTAACGCGAACCAAACCGCGGGCAAGGCGTTCAAGTTCCACGAACTCATAACCCATGCCTTCCACGGTACGTTCAACGAGCTCGTTAAGCGCTCCGGAATTGGTCATTGATCAAACTTCCTTTTGAAAAAACAACCGATCGTCACTAGACCGGCTTGGGCAGAGGAATCGTCATGATTTCCCCTGCAATGAGCGAGTAGATGACCAAATCACATAGGTCATCCTGAAAAATTCCAAAAAAAAATGGGCAAACGCCCATTCGAAACCCTTTGTCGTCGGCGGTCCGTCTACAGCCTTGAGCGTTTGAATATTTCAACGCGGCCTCGGGATTCTCTTTCCGACAGGGTAACAGTCTTGCCTCACATCGCAAAACTGCCTGAACATCTTCAATGAAAACACGCAATCTCACGTTTGCTTGAGAAGCGTACGAATCATGCCGCCAAGGGTTTTCATGAATGCCCCTGATTGTAGGAGAAAACGCGCCCCCGTGCAAGTGCCTAAAGCGCATTTTCTCCATCACAGGATGGGACTCTCCTATTATTGACGACCGCCCTGACGACGACGTTGCGTCGGACGATCACTCATATCGCGAGCCTCCCAAAGAGGAACGCCTGTGCGGTCTGAACGCCCCGACTTAAAACGCGTACCACGACGAGCTTCACGGGCTTCTTCCTCGGCTTGAGCACGCGCACGGGCACGCGCCTTTTCACGAGCGACAGCCTTTTCAGCTTTCTTAGCTTCAGCCTTTGCGGGCGCCGTTGCGGCCATCTTCTTTTCGGCTTCGTCAAGATCCAACATCCAAGCGCGAACTTCTTCTGGCGTCAACTCCATGCGCTTGCCACGAGGTAACGACTTCGGCAAAGAGACCGCACCATAGCGAACACGAATCAAACGTGAAACAGTCATGCCTACCGCTTCAAACATACGACGCACTTCGCGGTTACGACCTTCGCGGATTTGGACGAGATACCAGTGATTCATCCCGGTACCGCCCTGGTCTTCAAGCTTATCGAACTTTGCGATCCCGTCTTCGAGTTCAATACCCTGCTGCAACTGAAGCATCTGTTCGGCTTCGAGTTCACCAATCACACGCACCGCATATTCGCGATCAATTTCGTAACGGGGATGCATCAAACGATTGGCCAAAGCGCCCGACGTCGTAAAGAGCAACAAACCTTCGGTATTAAAGTCCAAACGACCGACAGCAACCCATCGAGCGCCAGACACGCGCGGCAATCGAGCAAAGACTGACGGACGACCTTCTGGGTCATCACGAGAGACAATTTCGCCCGCCATCTTGTGGTACATCAGCACACGCGGCGTCGAAGACGCTTGCATATTACGGCGAACCAAACGACCTTCGACACGAATCATATCAGCAGCCGTCACACGGTCACCCACCGTGGCCGTCTGCCCATTCACAGTAACGACACCCGAAGCAATTAAGGCTTCCATGTCACGACGAGAACCAAGACCAGCCTCAGCCAACACCTTCTGCAACTTTTCGGTCGGCAAATCCATCGGGCTCTGCTGCTTACGTGCACGGTCAATAATATCTAGCGCGATCGGACGATCAGCAAAACCAGCGTAACCATCCGCCTCAGCTTCCATATGACCAAAGGCAGCGCGTGGAGACGCTAAATCAGCGCGTTCAGAAAACGGGGCTTCATCACGCTGGCGACGCGTGCGCGGGAGATTCCCTTCGCCAGGACGACGAAACGGCGTACGCTTACGCTCATTCTGTTGCGGACGACGGCCGCGCGTATTATTCGTGTTTCTCAAAATCAATCTCCTTCTGAAGAGGCACAAGCTCTTCATCCGTCACCGCGTCTCGCGGATCTCCCACCGACAATAAAAAGTCGGGCAAAGTCTCGGCATCAAGACTTGGCAGATCTGCAAGACTTTTGAGACCGAGGTCATTCAAAAATTGTTTCGTGGTACCAAGTAAAGCTGGTCGACCAGGACTTTCACGGTACCCTACCGTTTCAATCCAGCCTCTTTCTTCAAACTGACGTAATGTCGCTGGATTAATCGTTACGCCACGTAGCTCTTCAATATCACCACGAGTAACCGGTTGACGATAAGCCACAATAGCTAACGTCTCCATGGCAGCACGAGTATATCGCTGAGGTTTTTCGTCAGAAAGGCGAAGTAAAAATGGTCCAGCCTCGACAGCTGTTTGAAACCGCCATCCATCCGTTAACTCCACCAAGACCATGGCTCGAGAAGCCCAAAAGGCTTGAAGACTTAACAGATGTTCTTTGACCGTTTTAGCACTCAATCGATCGTCAAATAACCGACGCAGATCTCGCACCGACACAGGACGCTGCGCGCTTAAAAGAGCAGCCTCGATGATGTATTGAGGATCTGTAGAAGGCATATCGACAGCAAATTGAAGCAGAAACTGCGCTCATTGTAAGAAATGCAGCAAACAAAAGAAAGATCCCGCAGGCCTGAGTGCTCTACGGGATCCCTATCTGTGTTGACCTATGTTGCGTCAACCATGACTCAGGCTCATCTGCTGGGTCATCTGTAACCTGGCGGAAGGAGTGGGATTTGAACCCACGATACGGTATAACCGTATACCGGATTTCGAGTCCGGCGCATTCGACCTCTCTGCCATCCTTCCATCATCTGCTGATGATTAGAGGATGAATATTACAGAACCTATGTTGTTTTGTCAACGAACAGGCTCTCAAAAAAAGGGGAGCACGAAAAAACGTACCCCCCTTATCGATCTCAATCAAATAACTTGATCGGCTACTTAGTGAGCAAAGAGACCGTCTTCGGTCGGACGCAACACTTCAACACCGCCCATGTACGGACGGAGTGCTTCGGGCACCGTCACGGAACCATCAGCGTTCTGATAGTTTTCAAGCACGGCTACCAACGTACGACCCACAGCGAGACCGGAACCATTCAAGGTATGGACATACTGCGTCTTGCCATTTTCGTCCTTAAAGCGAGCACCCATACGGCGAGCCTGGAAAGCTTCGCAATTAGAGCAGGACGAAATTTCACGATAGGTATTCTGAGCTGGCAACCAGACTTCAAGGTCATAGGTCTTCGTAGCACCAAAGCCCATATCACCTGTCGACAAAGCAACAACGCGATAGGGGAGACCCAACTTCTGAAGAATACCTTCAGCATTACGCGTCATTTCTTCGAGATCGTCATAAGAATGTTCTGGACGAACAATGCGAACCATTTCAACCTTATCGAACTGGTGCTGACGAATCATACCGCGGGTATCACGACCATAAGCCCCAGCTTCAGAACGGAAACACGGCGTATGAGCGGTCACCTTAAGAGGCAGATCCTTGTAGCTCATCATCATGCCAGCGACCTGATTCGTAAGGGTCACTTCAGCGGTCGGAACAAGATACATCTGTTCCTGATCGCCATAAGCACCGCCCTTCTTAGCAGCAAAAAGATCTTCTTCGAACTTAGGCAACTGCCCTGTACCCTGCATCGTGGAAGCGGACACAATATACGGGGTATAGCATTCGATATAGCCATTTTCACGCGTGTGCGTGTCAAGCATGAACTGAGCCAAAGCACGGTGCAAACGACAGATCTGACCACGCATAAAGGCAAAGCGACTACCCGATTCCTTAGCGGCCGTATCAAAGTCGAGACCAAGCGGGCTACCCACGTCCACATGATCCTTAACTTCGAAATCAAACTGACGCGGCGTACCCCAGCGACGAACTTCAACATTTTCCGTTTCGTCCTTACCCACAGGCACGCTTTCGTGCGGGAGGTTCGGGATACGGAGCATCATATCGTTCAAACGCGTACGGATATCTTCAAGTTCAGCTTCAAGCTTAGAAAGTTCTTCAGGAATCTGAGCAGCTTCAGCCATCAAAGCAGAAGCGTCTTCACCATTCTTCTTAGCCATGCCGATCTGACGGGAAAGCGTATTGCGCTTTTGCTGCAGATCTTCGGTCTTGGTCTGCACGGTCTTACGAGCAGCTTCAAGTTCGTTGAATTCTTGTTCTGGGAAAGTAAAGTTGCGCGTAGCAAGACGGGCAACCACTTCAGGGAGCTGCTTACGCAGCATCGTCAGGTCGAGCATTATGATTACCTTTAAAGTCGCTGACATAAAAGTCAGCAGTCAGAAGTCGATCTTTTAATTTTCCCCTTTTATCGGAGAAAAGGCAAATATTGCCTCAAATTCCTTGCCCACGACGTCGTGCCTTACCTTGACGACGAGCTTCTTCATTTAAGGCTTCAAGGCGAGCGAGTTTTTCAGAGATCTTAATTTCAAGACCTCGATCAACAGGCTTATACCATTTCATACCCTCTAAGCCCTCAGGCAAATACACCTCACCCGCAGCAAAGGCGCCAGGTTCATCATGGGCATATCGATAGCCATCCTTATAACCAAGATCCTTCATGAGTTTGGTAGGCGCATTACGAAGATATAAAGGTACCGGACGACTACGATCCGTTTTGATAAACGCTCGTACCGCGTTGTAGGCGTTATAGACCGCGTTACTCTTAGGTGCACAAGCTAGATAAACTACCGCCTGCGCAATCGCGAGCTCACCTTCGGGCGACCCTAGACGCTCGTATATCTCAGCCGCTTCAACCGCTAATTGTGTGGCACGCGGATCAGCTAAAGAGATATCTTCAATAGCCATACGCACCACGCGTCGCGCAATGTAACGAGGGTCACACCCCCCGTCAAGCATACGACACATCCAATACAAGGCTGCATCAGGATCAGACCCACGCACAGACTTATGCATGGCACTAATCTGATCGTAGAAATTGTCACCGCCTTTATCGAAACGACGAAGAGTAGCTGGCAGTGTCTTACGCAAAAACGCAGCGTCGACCTCAGTCATATGACGTTCCATCGCCATCGTACAGGCAACGTCAACCGCATTCAGTAACCGACGAGCATCCCCATCAGCGAGCTCAACCATGACCCCTTTCGCGTCATCCGTCACCGTTAAGTCAGGGAATTCTTTTTTTAGAGTGCGCTCAAGTAAAAAAGTCGCCTCATCGGATTTAAGACTCTGTAATTGGTACACCGTTGACCGACTCAACAAGGCCGAATTCACTTCGAAGCTTGGATTTTCGGTCGTTGCCCCAACAAAAATAAAGAGCCCAGACTCGACGTGAGGCAAAAAGGCATCCTGCTGACTTTTGCTAAACCGATGTACCTCATCGACAAAGAGTAAGGTCGGACGCCCAGTCAGTCGCATCGTTTCTTTTGCAGCATCGACGGCATCACGAATATCTTTGACGCCCCCCAAAACAGCTGATATCGAGATGAACGGTAGATCGAAAGCAGAGGCCATCAACCTAGCCAGCGTCGTTTTACCAACGCCAGGCGGCCCCCAAAGAATCATCGAATGTGGACGGTGTTGCTCAAAAGCAGTCCGTAAGGGAGCACCAGTCCCTAAGAGATGCGTTTGCCCAACGACCTCATCTAATGTTTGAGGACGCATGCGTTCAGCCAATGGACGAAGCATAGGCTGAGACTCTGGTATCGCCGTCGTAGACGGTTTGGCTTTTGAAGGTGTTGTTGGCGGAAGTAGATCGTCGCCAAAAAGATCGCTTGTACTCATGCGGAGTACTCTAGCAAAAATTGAAAAAGAAGGTATGGTTAGAGCGTACGCAAACCAAGAATCGGGTAGAGGGTTCCCTCACAGGTTCCCCCTCCCACACCGCAACCTACCAGT
>Glacier_p1__coassemble_159_pt1 | contig 82165 bp, 63 predicted proteins | sample Glacier_p1__metabat2_low_PE_036 | metagenome-assembled genome bin Glacier_p1 | reverse complement strand
AGGTCGTTAACTCACCCCTGAGCGTCGAGAGTAAAAAATCGCTGGAAGTTAACGATCTGCAAAGAGCCATCGCCATGGGTCGAAAATTGCACAGCAGGATTACTCTTTAAAAGATCTGTAATGTTCCCGTCTTCGGTCGGACGCTTCGCAATATCTTCACGTGACAGATGCTGAAACGATGTCAAATTTTGGTCAGCACGGTCACGAACCACGACCGTATCTTCACTGGCCGCCTCTTGCGCTTCGTCAAGGTCAGCCTCCTTATCGACCACCAAAGCCTCTTCGTCTGAAGACATTGCCTGTGCCTGAGCATGGGTCATGTGCGTCATGGCGGCAAGGGCTGCCATCATACTGACCGCCCAAAGATTTCGTTTAAACAACATGAAGGAACATCCTTTATTACTCTTTTAATGAGACTCATTCTCATTTGTGAGTAATCTTATAGGAATGTTTCAAGACTCATCGTTGATTCTTCTTATGGCTTCCTTATGTTTAATTGAGAATGATTATCATTGCTACTTAACCAACTCTTTGACGTCCTACTCTTTGAAGAGACTGCTTGACAGATAGCTGTCTTTAGACATCAATCATATTCCACAGCTTTCTTCCTAAACAACCTCGCCGACAAATCGGTAGGGGTGATCTATCCCAGAAAGTGAGACACCTTACTGGGATAGATCAGGGCTAAGATGGTGTTTCAAACGGTGCAGTTACTTTTTCTCAGATAGTTCCAACCGTTTCTTTTCTTCACGCTCAAGCTGTTTGATGCTCTTCTCAGGAGTAGGAAGATCCTCGGGCATCGTGCCACCTAATCGCTTAATAGTTTCTCGCACCTCTTTACCTACGGAATAGTGCGTTTGGTTTGCTTCCCTTTTGCCAACGATGTGTTCGCGTCGGAGTTTTGCTTCGGTCTGGGTCGCTCGGAAAAGGTTTGCTGCCAGTTCTTCGTGTCCCATGTAATCAAGGATCTCCTGACTCTTTTTTAATCCTTTCCTTTCGTGGATATCCTTCCGATTAAGTCCTCCATAAAGGCCTTGGTATCCGTGGTTCTGGAAGATGGCATAGTCTCTTGGCTCAACAATTCCTGCCACATGAGCTGCATCACTCAAACGCTTGTTATGCTCCTTCATTTCTCTGCGAAGGAACAGACGCTTTTGGTCTTCGTCTAGTTGAGCGAATACCGCCTCGTCCGCAAGTTCTTGGCGACGCGTTTGAACCGCGAAGTAGGTTTGACCGGCGGCAATGACAGGCTTGCTTGGGTCACCGTTCTGAACGATCAGGTAGCAGGCATAACGGGAAAGCAAGATGTCGTCGATTTCACGTTGCGCCCCTTTGCCTGCTTCGATCAATTTACCAACGCTGGTAAAATGATCATCGACACTAACTTTCATTGCCGCACAAGCGGTCTTTGCTTTGTCAACAGCAGTTTGAAATCTTTGCCAACGGCTATATCCCAAGAGCGGGTAAAGCTCGCGCGCGAACCAGTATTCTCGACCATCGTCGTCCAGATGGCGTATTGCATCGAAGTTTGGCAGACTTGCCTGTTCGTTGCTATTTTGGGTATTATCCATATATACCTCGTCATAAGGGTTAACCGAGCCTCTAGCGCATTGCACTGCGTTAGGGGCTTTTCTTATTTTACGTGGTTGACCTTAGTAAAGCCTGCTTTACCCTCTCTACTGAACTAGCTCAATCCTCGAATGAAAAAAGCAGCCTGCTAGAGACTGCTTTTTTTGTTTGCGTTTTGAACTCCTTACGTTAACCACACAGCCACAAAGCTGCGTGGTAGACCACAAAAGAGAACGCATAAGCGAGCATCATATAGGCCACCCACAAAACGGCTGGCGCTTTCCAGGTACCCATTTCTTTTTTGATGGCCGCAAGTGTCGCAAAGCACGATGGGCTAAACACAAAGAAAGCCAAGAACGAAAGACCCATGGGGATTGTCCAACTATGCTGCAAAATCGGCACAAGCGCAGCCTCGGCTTCACTCCCTGTTGCATAGAGCGTACCCAACACAGCGACCGCCACTTCACGAGCGCCCATCGCCGGAATCAAAGACACACACATCTGCCAATTAAAGCCAATGGGCGCAAAAATGGGTTCCATTGCACGCCCCATCATCCCGGCAAAGCTATAGTTGATCGCCGGACCCGTCGCACCTTCAGGCGCACCCGGGAACGTGGTCAACACCCAAAGCACCATGGTCAGAGCCAAAATAATCGTCCCAACCTTTTGTAAGTAGATCCAGGCGCGCTCTGCAAGGCCACGCGCCAAGGCATCTATGCGAGGCAAATGGTAACTCGGCAATTCAAGCATCAAAGTGCGGTTTTCCCCCTTGCCCGTCGTATGCTTCAAAATCCAAGCGACCACCAAAGCACCGACCATGCCTAAACAATAAAGGGCAAATAGAACGAGCCCCTGTAAGCCAATCCCTGCCACAGAAATATCGGGGACAAAGGCAGCGATCATCACGGCATATACAGGCAAACGTGCGCCACAGGTCAGCAAAGGCGCAATCGCAATCGTTGCCCAACGATCACGCTGATTACCCACAATACGTGCGGCCATAATCGCGGGTACAGCACAAGCATAACCCGAAAGCAACGGTAAGAATGAACGTCCCGATAGTCCAACAGAGCCCATCGTACGATCAAGCAAGAAAGCGGCACGCGGCAAATAGCCTGACTCTTCCATCACCAAAATAAAGAAGAACAGAATCAAGATTTGCGGCAAAAAAACCACCACGCCGCCCACACCACCGATCACGGCATCGACCAACAGGTCTTTGATAAAACCGTCAGGGAGATACGTGGCACAAAGCTCACCCAAATAGGTAAACCCTGCTTCAATCCACTCCATGGGTAAAGCCGACCACGCAAAGACAGCCTGAAAGACCACAAACAGGATCGCCATCAAAAGCGTGACACCCAACCAGGGATTAAGCACAATACGGTCAATGCGGTCAGAGAGTTCGTCCGGGAAAATCCGATCGAGCCCCAACTTTTTGAGGATGCGATTAAGGCGCTCAAGATCATCTTCGTCATCTGATGGCTTAGGTGGCACCCATTGGGACCAGGCTTTAGGATCCGCCAAAAGAGCCGTGAGGGCATCGATCCCCTGCTTTTTGACTGCGACCGTTTCAACGACCGGGATACCCAATTCGCGAGAGAGATCCTCAGCCTTCATCGTGATACCACGACGACGAGCCAAGTCCATCATGTTCACAGCAGCCACAGCTGGCAACCCCAAACGTTGAGCGGCCAGCACCAGTTTGAGACCACGACGCAGATTGGTCGCATCCAACACACACACGACCACATCAGGACGACGCTCACCACGCGCCACGCCCTTTAAGACATCAACGGTCACTTTTTCGTCGGGTGAGCGCGGATGAAATGAATAGGTCCCTGGTAGGTCGAGCACACGAATCTTGGTGTCCACGCCCAAAAGCTGACCTTCGACACGTTCAACGGTGACGCCAGCATAATTTGCGACCTTTTGTTTAGAGCCCGTCAATAAATTAAAAAGCGATGTTTTACCCGCGTTGGGGTTACCTAACATCGCAATCAATGGCCCCGATGGATAAATATCAATAGGTTGAACGGCCATTTAGTGACTCCTTGCACGAACTTCAATACAGGCCGCTTCGGCCAAACGCAACGCAAACGTTGAAACCCCAATGCGAACCGCAATGGGGTCACCACCGAGCGCAGCGCGTTGTAGCACCATGCAAGGTTCACCAGGCGTAAAACCAATTTCTTCGAGCCAGATGTCCCACGATTCGGGTGCATCTTCAGCCTTCACACGCACCACTTCCAACTCTTCACCGAGTGGCGCCGTGTCAAGTGTCATCACATCAACCATAACAACAAGGGGGTCTTTAATTCTTTTAAGTTTTCTTTTAGCTAGCGTGCCAGAACCGACTAAGCACTTTTTTAGCAATGAAAAGAAAATCATTCTCGTTAAGATGACAGCATTTTACCTTTTTCAGAGACAAATTGAGAACTTCTCTCGCGAAATACCGTCATTTTTTTCTATTGCTGTCATGATACAGGCCGCCTGTTGAATCAGCCTTAAGACCAACGCCACAAAAAACGACATTTGTGTACCGAAAACCCACACGAAAAGTTGCTTGGCACCTACCTCTATCGGGGTACAGATGGGCGATACAGCCTAGACCGTCCGAGCTAATTTCCCTCTCTTTCAATGGGTTAGAATGAATTCATACTGCCATTTCACGTTGACCCGTTGCCGCCAAGTCGTGGACAACTCGTCACACGTCAAAAATTTCGGAGCCCCCTATGACCGAAACACCATTCAAACCCCGCGTTCGAGAAATTCCGTATAACTACACGTCTTTTTCGGACCGCGAAATTGTGATTCGACTCCTCGGTGCCCCCGCCTGGGATACGATTGAATCTTTACGAACCTCGCGCAAAACAGGTCGCTCAGCCCGTATGCTTTTTGAAGTCTTGGGCGACATTTGGGCCGTTAAACGTAACCCTTATCTTGTTGACGACTTGATTGACCATCCGCGTCGATTAAAACTCCTTGTGCGTGAAATGAGCCGCCGTCTTGAAGCCGTGCGTCAACGCGCAGCGGGCAATGCCGACGTTTACAACCTCATTTCTTTAGCGAGTAACGCCGTCTGCGAATTTGAAGCCGCATTCCCAAAGCTAGTTGCCAAGCGCGCAGAAGTCAAAAAGCGTCTCTCAGCCATCACAGCACCCACCAATATCCGTTTTGATGGGTTTGCTCGCGTGACCCACGTCACCGACGCCACCGACTGGCGTGTTGAATATCCCTTTGTGGTGGTGTTCCCTGATCGAGAAGAAGAAATTGCACCGCTTGTGCGTGCCCTCTTCGATTTAAAACTCACCATCATTCCGCGTTCTGGCGGTACGGGCTACACGGGCGGCGCGGTGCCGCTTGACGAAATGAGCGCCGTCATCAACATGGAAAAATTTGACCGTCATAGCGGTCCAGTGATGCGCGAACTCCCAGGCGTTGAAGGTCAACATCCGGTCATTGAATGTGGTGCAGGATGCGTTACGCGTCGTATTGAAGAAGCTGCAACTGCGGCGGGACTCGTTTTTGCCGTCGACCCAGCATCCGCCGATGCTTGCTGTATTGGAGGCAACGTAGCCATTAATGCGGGTGGCAAGAAAGCCACCCTATGGGGTACGACCATTGACAACCTCGCTTGGTGGAAGATGGTGAACGTTGAAGGTAAGGTCATTCGTGTCGAACGTGTGGGCCACAACTTTGGTCGCATTCACGAAGTCGAAACGGCCGAATTTGACATTCATGAACTCACCGACGATGGCAAGATCGTCAAGACTGAACGTCTCTCTATTCCTGGTCGCACCTTCCGTAAAGAAGGGCTTGGCAAGGACGTAACCGATAAATATCTCTGTGGGTTGCCAGCCATTCAAAAAGAAGGGACCGACGGTATCGTCATGGCAGCAGCCTTTGTGTTGCATCGTATGCCCACCTACGGCCGTACGATCTGCTTGGAATTCTATGGCACAGTCGCGCAAGCCACGCCTGCGATTGTTGAAGTGCGTGACTACGTGCGCAACCACAAGACCGTGCAACTCGCCGGCCTTGAACACATCGACTGGCGCTACGTACGCGCCGTGGGCTATCGCGCCAAAGAAGAAGGTCGCGGCATGCCTAAGATGGTACTTTTGGCCGACATTGTCTCGGATAACGAAGCAGACCTTGATGCTGCCGCTGAACGCATCTGCGAAATGGCACGTGCGCGTACAGGGGCAGGCTTCATTGCGCGTACCCCCGAAGCCCGTAAGGCCTACTGGAAGGAACGCTCTCGCACGGCGGCCATTGCCAAACACACGAACGCCTTTAAGTTAAATGAAGACGTCGTGATTCCGCTTGAACGCTTGGGTGAATATTCGGACGAAATCGAACGCATCAATATCGAATTCTCGTTTAAGAATAAGATCCGTATTGCAAACGCCTTTGCTGACATCTTGGGTGACGTAGCGCACGACCAGACCGCAGGCATCAAGTGGGCGCGTGAACTGACGGCGCAGATGCGAGACCGTTGGGTCACGATGTACGAAGACCTCGACGCCTTGGCACTCCCCTACCTTGAAGAAGGCACCGAACCCATTGACGGTGAATCGATCTTCTTGGCCATGCGAGATGGTCGCTTACGCATTTCGATTAAGCGCGACATCCTGAAGCCTTTGGCGCAAGCCCTGCCGGCCGACCTATTGAAGACCCTTCAAGCCGCACATGCTAAGCACGTGCGTAGCCGCCTCTTTGTGGCGCTTCATATGCATGCGGGTGACGGTAACGTCCATACGAATTTGCCAGTCAATTCTGACGACTACGGCATGATGCAGGACGCCGAAAAGACCTTGGGTCGCATTATGGCCTTGGCCGAACGTTTAGGTGGTGTGATTTCTGGCGAACACGGGATTGGTCTCACGAAATTTGAATTCTTGAGTGACGAAAAATTCCGTCCGTTCCGTGAATGGAAAGAGCGTATTGACCCTGAGGGTCGCTTTAATCGAGGCAAACTCATGCCTGGCGGTGGTCTTGAACGCGCCTATACGCCGTCCTTTGAACTCTTCCGCGCAGAATCCTTGATTCTTGAAAATTCGGGCCTTGGTGCGATTTCGCAGTCCGTCAAGAATTGCCTACGTTGTGGTAAATGTAAGCCTGTTTGCACGACGCATATTCCGCGTGCCAACTTGCTCTACTCGCCGCGCAACAAAATTCTGGCTTTAGGGCTCATGACCGAAGCCTTCCTTTACGAGTCACAGACGCGTCGTGGCCTTTCGTTACGTCACTTTAACGAACTCGTTGACTTAGCTGACCACTGCACGATCTGCCACCGTTGCGTGAAGCCTTGCCCCGTGAAGATCGACTTTGGTCACGTCACAACGGCAGTCAAGGCCTTCTTAGCGCGTAGTGGCTATCGTGACTTCAATCCTGCAGCCATAGCGGGCGAAGCGTTGGTCGATGCCGTCAATCCGATCGCCGTGCGTGCCCTTCATGCAGGTGCCGTACGTGCGGGTTACAAGCTCCAGCGTATGGGACACGAACTCGTTGAAAAGCGTCTTAGTGGTACGCTCGAAAAGATTCGTACGGAACCTCGCTCTACAACGGGTCGTCCAAGCCTCAAAGGGCAGGTCATCCATCTCTTGAGTGCCCCATTGCCCAACCGTATGCCAGCCAAAACCATGCGTCAAGCATTGGGGATTGAAGAAGAAATCATGATCCCAATCCTGCGTCGTCCGGACATGCCTGAAGACACCGAAGCCGTTTTCTACTTCCCTGGTTGCGGCTCCGAAAAGCTCTTTGGGGACGTTGGACTTGCCGTACAAGCCATGCTTTGGCACGCAGGCGTTCAGACCGTCTTACCGCCGGGCTATCGTTGTTGCGGTCACCCGCAATTAGCCTATGGCAATACTGCAAAGGCCGAAAAGCTCATGACCGAAAATCGGGTGCTCTTCCATCGTATGGCCAACACGCTCAACTACCTCGACATTCGTACGGTGGTCGTGAGCTGCGGTACGTGTATTAAGGCCTTGGACGAATACGACTTCAATCGTATCTTCCCGGGTTGCCGTATCATCGACATCCACGAATTCCTCTTGGAGCGTGGCATCACGATGCCAACGAACGAAGGCAAGTACCTCTATCACGATCCGTGCCATACGCCGCTGCGTAACAGCGTACCTTTGGATACTGTTAAGCAGCTCACGGGGGCCAACGTCGTTCAGAGCGAACGCTGCTGTGGCGAATCGGGACTCTTTGCTGTGAAACGCCCTGACATTGCCTCTCAGGTTCGCACGCGTAAGTTCGAAGAAATCGAAAAGGCCAAAGCCAAAGCTGAAGTCACGGGCAACGTCAAAATGCTCACGACCTGCCCGGGGTGCTTGCAAGGTCTTTCGCGCTACGAAGGACGCGCCAACTTCACAGCCGACTATGTCGTTGTTGAAATGGCTCGCCAGATTCTCGGCGCTAACTGGCGTGACCAATTCATTCGTACAGCCAAGAATGGCGGTATCGAAAAGGTCTATGTATAGTCGCGCTCCTTGACCTAAATTGCGGGCGCAAAAATGGCTCCGTCGGGCGACTGACGGAGCCATTAGCATTTTTAGTGTCTGTTTTGAAGCGTCCTTTGAATCACCTTAGGGCGCTTCAAGTCGATTTAGGGCGCTTTGACCTTCGTCTTTTTCTTTGGCGTAGGTAACTGCGCCAACACCACTGCGCCAGCCATCAAGAGGCAGCCAAAGAGTTCGCGCTCAGAGAGCACTTCACCCAACAAGACCCAACCTGCGATCACAGCAATTGCGCTTTCTAAACTCATAATGAGGCTAGCGACCGTTTCGTTCATCCCACGCTGACCCACAATCTGAAGGGTGTACGCAATCCCGTTAGACATAATGCCCGCCCACAATAGCGGCCACATTGCGCCTTGGAGACCTTCGATCGTAGGGGTTTCAGTGAGAAGCATCGCACACGTGGCCGTGATTGAACCACAAATAAACTGCCCAGCGGCGAGTTCGACGCCATTGACTTTCGTCACAAAAAACGAGATCACCAAGATATGCAACGAAAAGACAAAGGCACAGAGCAACGTATAAAAGTCGCCCAAGCGAATCGAAAATCCTTCTGGCGGCACACACAAGAACCACAAGCCGCCGATGGCAATCGCGACAGCCACCCACACAAGCCACCCTGTTTTACGACCTAAAATCAAACCGATCAGAGGCACCAACACAATATAGAGTGCGGTAATAAAACCTGCTTTACCGACCTCAGTGTCATGCACGAGACCAAACTGCTGCAAAGACTCACCACCAAAGAGGCAAAGTCCACAGCAAATACTCCCTATCAACAAGGTCTTACGATAGGCAGGCGACGAGCGGTGTGCATATTCAACGGGATTCGTGATCTTGAGTCGTCGACGCGCCCAAAGTAGAAACGGCATCAAAAAGAGCGCCCCTAAACACATACGAAAAGACGTAAATGTGAAAGGGCCTACATGATCCATACCAACAGACTGAGCGACAAAACTCAAGCCCCAGATAGTCGCGGTAATGAGCAAAAAGACGGTTTGGCGTAATTGAAAGAGAGTCATAACAGAAGCGTTTTAATTGTCGTAACGTCGAATCTTACTTATTTTTGTCGCTTTTAACCATACGGGCAATGTGCTAGCAAGGTGAAATACGACTTTTGCATCATTGCGAGCGCGAGCGATATCGTCTACTGTTATTAGACTTGTTTTGCTCAGAGGTGTTCTGTGAACGACTTGATTTTAATGGGCCCTGGGGTCACGCCAGATGTTCTGTGTAACCTTGCCGACGAATTTCAGATTAGCGAAGTACTCTCACGCCCCAAGGGGGTACGTCTCTGTGATCTTTCACCCATGACTGCACGGACGATTGCACGTCGTTATGCTGACGATGAGACCATCGACGCCGTCGTTGTACCGGCCAACTTATCGATCAAAAACTATCGTGTCTTATGTCTAGACATGGATGGCACCATCATTCATAACGAATGTATTGATGATATGGCCGCTTTAGCGGGCGTTGGTAACGAAGTAGCCGCAGCCACACGTGCCGCGATGGAAGGTCATCAGACCTTTGCTGAAAGCCTCACCAACCGTGTTGCGCTTCTCAAAGATGCCCCGACCACGATCATTACGGATGCCCTTCAAGGGATCCGCTTACAGTCGGGTGCCACTGCCCTTATCGACTTTTGTCGTTCTCACGGCGTAAAAACCTATATCCTCTCGGGCGGCTTTACGAATTTCACAAAAGTGGTCGCTGGGCGTTTAGGCATGAATGGCGCCTTTAGTAATGAGCTTGATATCGATGGTGACCATTTGACAGGTCACGTCACGGGGCCTGCTGGCGGTCGCATTTTGGATGCCGATGGCAAACGTCGTACGCTCGAAATCTTGTGTGCCCTTGAAGGCGTTTCAACCAAAGCCGCAATTGCTGCGGGCGACGGCGCCAACGACCTTGAAATGTTGGGCGCAGCTGGCATTGGCGTCGCTTTTCACGCGAAGCCCGTCGTGCGTGCTCAAGCCAAATACCAGGTCACGGCCGCGGGACTTGATGGCCTCACGCTTCTCTTTAAAGAAGCATGGGGATAGTCGCAGGTAGAATAGAACGTCTCAAGCGACTCGCCCTTTTCCTGTCGCTTGAGGTATTTCTTTTTGTTTGAGGATTGTGATGCGTCGTCAACTGTCTGCTTTTTTGAGTCTACTTTCACTCTTTGCGGCTTCTTCTTTAACTGAAGCAAGTCCCGTGGCACAACAAGCCGCGTCAGACAATATCGACACACAGATCATTGAAACGGTGCGAGCCAAACACGCGCCTGACGAACGCCTCGACCTCTTTGAGATCCAAGCAACGCGCGAAACCAATGGCCGTGTCCTTTTAGAAGGACGCACCAATAATCCTGCTGCGCTTGCTGATTTACGCGCGGCCTATTATGTCAAGCACATCCCGATTGACGTCAAAGTCCGTTTATTGCCGTCTCGAGATGACCTTCAAGATAAAACCTGGGCCATCGTTAAAACGCCGTCGGTCGTTGTCAAAGACCTTCAAAATCGTACGCAAATGACGGTGCTCATGGGCACGCCTCTTCGTCGCTTAGACGATCAAGCGGGCGAGACCCTTGTGCAATTGCCTAATGGTTCTATCGGCCTCGCACCATCTGCCAACCTCCGAGCTGTTGACGATACGGGTATTCTCATTTGGAATCGACGTGACAAATTGATCGTAACCGCACCGCAAACCTCTATCCAAGTCGAATCACCAGAGCATCAAGGCGTTGAATTGATTCATTTGCCACAAGGCGCCGTATTACGCTTAGACCGTAAAGATGAAAAGACATGGGTAGCGGCTCTTCCTGACGGCCGATTAGGGACAATCAACCGAGCTGAGGCAGAACCGCTTTACGACTTTCAGACGCGCGAAGAGTCTGCACGTCGCACATCGATCGCCGCCTTTATGAGGTCGTTGGCAGAGACGGCTAAAGCGTTGAGCAAAGCGCCCTACTCTGACGGTGGTGCCTTTTTGCGGGACGTCTTTTTGAGGCACGACCTCTATCTGCAACGTGATCCAGACATGTTGACCAAGAGCTACCCTGCCGTTAAGCCTGGTAAGCGCTTTGACCAATTGAAGGCTGGCGACATTTTGCTCTTTAAGCCTGTTGACGGCGTCACGCGCGCGGGCATCTCGTTGGGCGGTTCGCGCTATGTCGCTGTGCCTGGTCAAGGCATTGAGGATTTTCGCAAAGGCGCTCCTCATGAACGCCGCACCAAACAGGCTGCGTTGACAGGTGCCGTGCGTGTGGATCCAGGCTTTTTGAATGACCCGTGCCTTACTTCTACACGCAGTAATCCCTATTGGCAAGCGCCAGCCAACCAACTGATACCCTGTCGACGTAGAGCGGATGTGCCGCCAGTGAGGTAGTCACACCGCCATGAGCGATGGTTAGGTTCGACAAGAAGAGGAACGCCCGCCAATCCAACGATTGTGCGGGCGCTTTGATTGTACAGTGTTGCTTTAACGAACAGCCGGCCAGGTTTCTAATCGCCAGGCCGCATCCCAAAACATCCATTCAAGACGATTGGATCTTAAGAACGCAGCGGTCATGGCAAAACGCTCAGACGGCGTCAAATCACGCGCTACGTCACTCCCAATGCCCATGGCTTCAGCCACAGTCTTTTCATAAGCAGGATCACCGTAACCTGCAATCCAATCAGCATAACGGTTCCCTTGGGTCTTCTTGGTTTTAGCAACATAGCGACCCACTTCACCATAGCTCCAGAAACAGGGCAACATCGCCGCAACCGCTTCATGAACAGGCAAAAAGGCAGCTGCTTGAGCCTCCCACCCCATATAAAGCTGCGTTGTTGGGGCAACGATCAAAATATCAGGAATACGTGGACTAAAGGAAGCATAAACATCACGTGTATACTGCTCGGTCGCTGCTGTTTCGTCAGCCCAATCTTCAAAACGTTTGCGATGATTGGGGTCTTCCATGCGTCGCGACAATGCACGTAAAGACTTCTGATAAGCCATCAAATAGTGAATATTTTGTCCAATATAGTAGACAAAACGCTCCTCACTCAAAGAGCCGTCAGCCAATCCCTTCACAAAGGGATGATTCACACAAGCCGCTGCTAAGGGCGCAGCTAAGCCAGCCGCTTCTTCAGCCCAAGGACGCATCAAACCATACGCGTGCACATTGGGGACCAAAGAACCCGTCGCCATCAACGTGGCCGCACCCAATAAACGACGACGAGAGATCATATTCGATGCCAATGGCATCCACTTGCTTGACATCGGACCTCCTTAGTTGCGTATTTCTATTGCATCAATCGCGTCAATGACGGCAGATCTAAAACCTTTACGCTCTAATGCAGCGACCCCAATGATGGTCGTGCCGCCCGGCGAACACACAGCGTCCTTCATGGCACCCGGATGCTGTCCCGTCGCCAACTGTAATTTGGCCGTGCCTGCAATCATTTGAGAGGCCAAGCTCAAGGCCATGGCACGTGGCACGCCATGCTTCACAGCACCATCCGCCAATGCCTCAATAAACATGGCAGCAAAAGCGGGACCGCAACCCGCGAGCGTCCCCGCGGCCGACATGGTGCGTTCATCCACAAATTCGCAAAGCCCCAACAGCCCGAAGAGTTGCTCAACATAAGTCTGATCGTCAGCGGTCAACGTGTGGCACGCTTCACAAATCACAATCCCTTCATTGATCGACACAGGGGTATTCGGTAAGGTCGACAAGTGTCGCGTGCCTGGCGCAAGGATTTCTTCATAAGCAGAAGACAATAAACCCACGGCCACAGACAACACCAACTTGTCTTTCAGAATGTCAGCTAACGGCGTCACAACGGGTTTGACTAAATGCGGTTTCACAGCCACGATCACGACATCAGCCCAACGGGCAGCTTCTTCACAAGTAGCAAAAGCCACCATGCCACGCGCGTCCGTCTTGGCTTTGAGGACATCTTGACGACGTGATGCCGCACCCAACTGCTGAGGTTTGATGGCGCCAGAGCGTAAAAAACCATCAGCCATGGCTGCAGCCATATTGCCAAACCCTAAAAAAGCAATTTTCGACGTCGAAATATCGAACATTCATACCTCCCACATCATTTGTTGGTCTTCCATGTTAGCGGAATATGCAACAAAACGTTGCCTCTTTGAGAGAGCATTATCTCTCAATCACTTAAAATACTCAAACTACCGTTAACGACTGTCTGTCTAGTTAATTCCTCTCTCTAAGATGACTTTTTTGTACTTTTAATGCAACACCCTCAAAAATCAAGCCATAGAGAAAAACCCGAAGACCGTCAACCACAACTACAAAAACTGATGACAAACGTTTTGTATAGGTCGTTCGACATCGGTTGATGTAGGCACGCAAGGCTCGGTCTTATCGAGACGTGAGTTTCTCGAGCGCCGCTTTTACTTCTGCGCTTTCTGTGGCGTTGTCTTTCAAAAGATCACGAATTTCGCGAAGCAATACGATATCTTCGGGCGTAGGTGCTGGTGTAGCAGCCTTGGCTGCTGCGGCCTTTTCTTCTTCGGCTTTGAGCAGTCGGCTTGCTTCGGCTTCAATACGCTTTCTGAGTGTCGTCACCACCTTGATCAACCAGAAGATCACAAAAGCCAACAATAGAAACTGCACAACAGCCGTCAAAAAGGCACCGTAACCAAAGACCGTTGCGCCGGCCTTGACGAGGGCATCATAGGTTTCGGGACCTGTATAGCCTTCCACGGGCTTCAACACAAAAAAGAGGTTTGTAAAGTCCGGGCGCCCAACCAACACGCCAAGAATCGGATTGACGATATCCTTCACGAGCGAATTCACAATGTTCGAAAAAGCAGCACCGATGATCACAGCGACTGCGAGGTCCAGAACATTGCCTTTGCTGATAAACGCCTGGAACTCTTTCAAGAAATTTCGCATAACACTTTTCTCCTACTGAACTTTTTTTATTGTTTCGTCAGCCAACAATCTGTTGTGCTCTACAAGGAAATATTCTGACATTTTTAGCGTGATATTTCTACAAATCAATCCATCGCGCCAAGCGATATCAAAAATATCCTCATTAAAGTCTTAACTGATCTCTTTTTTTAAATCCATCAGATCCAAAAAGTTCCCAATACTTCACAAATTCACGAGGTACGCACCAATAAAAAACTCTTGCGTTTCGACAATTTGAAAAACGCAAGAGTTTCTATTTAACGGTCTAGTTGTTCGTTTTAACGGTTGAAAGCTTGCACTAAACGGAACACATCCTTCGCGACCTGACGCACATGAGTGGCCGTTTCGCTCATCGCTTCGCCCGTCGTCATCGGACGCGTCGTGAGCGGAATCACCGACGTGACACCCTTTTCATAAAGCGCATCCATATTGACATCAGGGGAAATGCTTCCCGCCAACACAATCACAGGACGCCCCTGGGCGCGTTGGGCAACGGCCGAGACGAGCTTACCGCTTGCTGTTTGATTATCCACGCAACCTTCACCCGTCACAATCACGTCAGCCTTGGCGGCAAGTTCAGTGAAGTTGACTAAATCGAGTAGCGCTTCGCTACCCGACATTAAGCGACCATTCAAGAAAGCATGGACACCGGCAGCGCAACCGCCCGCAGCACCTGCGCACGCCATATTGGCCAATTTCGGGCCATTGCCATTGGCAAAGATCCCAGCCAAATGCTGCATACCCGCTTCAATTGTTTCGACTTCTTGAGGCGAAGCCCCCTTTTGTGGCGCAAATTGATGAGCCGTGCCGTTAGGGCCACACAAAGGATTCGTCACATCACAAAGGGCTTCAACTTTAATGTTGCCACTCCAAAAGAAGGGATTGAGCGTCATGTGACGAATCGCAGAGAGCGATTCACCCGTCGGAATAAAGGGACGACCATTGGGGGCAATAAAACGCGCGCCGAGTGCTGCGGCCATCCCGCAACCGGCATCTGCCGTACAACTGCCACCCATGGTTAACACAAGACGACGGTGACCAGCGTTAATCGCCTCACCGCAAAGTTGCCCCACCCCAAACGTTGTGGTATTGGCAGCATTAAACCCAGGCAAACGGTGCTGTAAACCAGCCGCTTCAGCCATTTCAATATAGGCCGTATCACCTGCACTCAAATAACGCGCATTGACGGGCTGGCCACATGGCCCCGTCACAGTATGAACCACAAAAGCGCCGCCAATCGCACGGTGGAGCATCTCTAATGTCCCTTCACCACCATCGGCAGCCGGTAACGAAGTGACCTGAGCCTCGGGCATCACCTCGTTGGCAACCGCTTTTAAAATGGCACAAAGTCTTGCAGAAGAAAGACTCCCCTTAAAGGAGTCTGGAATCAAAAGAATATTCACGTTGGGGCCCTTCACTACGATACGATCCGAAAACCTGTCCTTTCGGAAGTTGGTTGAGTCGAATCACTCAAAACCAAACACATTAAGTGTCATGATATAGGTTTACGAAAGAAAACGCCCGATTCCTTGCATTGTGACAAGACTCTGCACCTTTTATACACTGATTTTTTATTTGCGAGCCGTGACCTCGTCGTTGACACCATAACGATAGTCATTAAAGACATCAGCTGTCGTCGGCAAAATCCAACGGCCGTCTTCACCACGCACGGTGGTTTCCTTCAGTCGATGTCCTAATGCTCCCACGGTCCACACCTTGCAATTACGCATTTGAGCGCAAAGGCAGGTCTTCTCAGCAATCCCTTCTTTGACGACCCCCGCCGCATCAGCCGCTTCCCAAGCCTTCAAATAGGCACAACCACCGCGATCCAAAATATAGCCGTAGGCTTCGCACTGCGGCTTTAAGGAGGCATTAATCGCAGGACTCGACTTCAGCATACGCATGGGGTAGCCTGTAGGCGACACGCCATTAACTTCAATTTCAGTTTCTTCAGCATCTAAATATCGCTGCTTCACTGCTTCAGGGAGCCCCGACTCTTGTGTCACCGTAAAGCGCGTTGCCACCTGAACACCTGCCGCACCCGCTTCGGCAATTAAGCGTACGCCATCGGTCCCCGTAAAGACGCCACCCCCAGCAATCACAGGGATAGAAAGACCGTTTTCAGCCAAATAAGCCTTCACGTCTCGCACAATGTCAGCGAGCTTAAAGTTCGCCCAGTCCATGCCAAAGCCCAAGTGACCACCCGCCAAAGGCCCTTCGACCACGATATAGTCGGGCATACGTTCGGTCTTTGACGAACGACGCAAAAAGAGATTCAACGCACGGCGGCTCGATACGACAATCCCTAACATCGCATCACGAAAACGCGGATGTTCACTCATCAAAGAGAAGGACGACGTATGAAGGCCAGCCGACAAACTAATGCCATCCACGCCCCCGTCAAGGGCACCAAGCAAACGCGCACGCAACGACGAGAGGCTATCGTTCATGGTCAACTTTTCCATGACGTTCACAAAGACCAAGCCTTCCTTGGCATCCCCCGTCTTTTTTTGCATCACGCTTTCGATGTACTGCTTCGCAGCAGCGCGAACTTCTTCTAACGGGAAGTGGAAGGCGGCCTTGCCGAGGGCCGCGTCTGCCGCTCGGCAAAGGCCAGCCTTCATCTTCGTAAAACCGGTACCGAAAAGACGGTCTACTAAATCCGGAAGCATGGCATCCGAAACATGTCCAACGCCGCCTTCTTTGGCTACCGCTAACGCCATCTCAGCAGTCGAAATATTGACACCCATGCCCCCCTGCATGATTGGTACCAACTCACGACCCGCGAGCATCAGGCGAAATTCATCAAGTGAACGATCTTCAATGGCTTTCATTTTTTTAATTAACTCCGTAAAGCATTTGACCGTCCCATGGTGATTAAGACGTCAAATGAAGTACGGAAAGTCTGCCCACCAAAACCATCGCCTAGCCTGATCATTTGCACGGGTAAACACCTATCAAACACACGCGTTCAGACTTCTATTTTTTAGTGCCCAATCATTTTCAGGTGTTTTTAAAACTTTCATCAGTTATACATAAACAAACAGATGACCCATTTAAGGTGATAGGCTGTTTTACCTAAACAACTGTCTATTTATTAAGACGCCTGTAGTTTTTTAGCTTAAACAACAGCCATCATTGGCTGTATCCGTACATTCACATCTATCACAGCCTTTTTTCAAAGGACTTAAAACCGGCATCGTTAATTTCACGATCAAACTGCCGCAAAAAGTCAAGCTTGCGCGACAATGGCGCAAAACCCGTCACTACGCTTCAATGCCTGCCATAATGCTTTGAAAGAATTCTTTTCAGGACTGTATATGGACACAAACGGATTTGGCCGTATGCTCGGCCGTGGCTTTGGTAGCCTCATCAAAAATGTCGACGCCAACAAATTAATCAATACGCTTGAACAAAAGATGGTTGAAGGCGCCGATGCCGTAAAGCGCGCGATCGATGATCCAAAAGCCGCTACTGACAAACTGAGTCAGCAAACCGAAAATCTCAAAAAGGCCTTTCAGGAGGGCTACGCCGAAACCATGCAAGGTACCGATAAGACTGACGCCTCAGGCTCAACCAAGCCGGCTGAATCCTCAGAACCAGCGTCTCACGCGGCCGCCGAGCGTCCTTCTGAACCCACAAAACCCTAAAAAAAGCAAAAAGGCTCTCCGATCATTGCGTGAGAGCCTTTTTGTTGGTGCGTCTACATTACGCCACAAAGAAGAGCATCAATATAATCTGCCCCGAAATAATGCGAAGGAACATCGCCAGCGGGTAAACGGTTGAATAAGCTAAGACGGCAAGCCCACGTTCAGACAAGCTATTCACAAAGCTTAGCGCTGAGCTACTCGTGCTACTCCCCGCGATTAAGCCCGCGATCGTATGGAAGTTCAAACCCATAAAGCGGCGCGCAATGATAGCCATCACCGTCATCGGGATCGTCGCAATCAAAAAGCCAATTCCCATATAAGCCCAGCCGATACCACTCATAAAGGCATCGAAAAAGAGGTCACCTGCACTTAAACCGACGCTTGCCAAGAAGAACGTTAACCCCCATTCACGAAGCATTAAGTTCGCCGACACGGTGGTATACGTGACCAGATGAAAGCGTGGCCCATAGTAACTCAACAAAATCGCGGCAATCAGGGGGCCACCGGCAAGCCCTAACTTGATGGCAACAGGCATCCCCGGAAAACTCAACGGGAGACTACCAAGCACCAAACCAAACGCAATCCCAATAAAGATCGCAAAGACGTTGGGGCGCTCAAGGCGCTTTTCTTGGTTACCCATCAAAGCGGTCAAACGGGCCACGGCGTTTTCGGGACCCACGCAATTGAGACTATCACCCAACTGTAAGCGTAAAGAGTTATGAGGGAATAACGTCACCCCAGCACGGTTCACACGCGTAATGTTGACGCCATCCATGCGCGAGAGATGCAAGTCTTCAATCAAGATCCCATTGACTTCTTCACGCGTCACACTGATACGACGAGACACCAAGGGCGAATGCGCCGTCGCAAGGTCAATCTCTGTATCTTCTTCGCCACAAAAAGCCACGATGGCTTCTTTATCTTTGGGCCCCGCCACAATACGCAACTTGTCGCCATCGCGCACCACGGTATCGGCCGTCGGGCTCGTAATCACGCCGTTATGCAAAATACGAGAACAAATGAAGTGGCGTCCAACAAGGGCACGAATTTCTCGCAACGTATGACGGTCTAAAGCATGATTAGCGACCGTGACATGAAAGTAAATTGGCGTCTGGGCGCGCTGCTTTTGAGCTTCTTCCCACAACTGCTCTTCAGTCTTAATATCAATGCCAAAGAGCTTACGTACAATCGTCAAGACGGTGATCACACCAATAATGGAGACTGGGTACGCACAGGCATAACCCACGGCAATATCCCCCTGGTAACCCAAAGCCGCCAACGCTTCTTGCGTTGCACCCAAACCCGGCGTACTCGTCACCGCTCCAAAGTGCACCCCTAAAAGTTGCGGTAAAGAGAGGTCACCCCCAGAGCCATACCAAATACCGACCGTCAGCGCCAAGCTCAAAAAGACTGACAAGCACATTAAGCCATTCAATCCCCAGCCGCTATTTCTTAAGGTCGAAAAAAAGGATGGCCCCACCTGAAGGCCAATAAAGAAGACAAAGAGCACCAGCCCAAAGTTTCGGAAAAACGAAATGATATCGGGATGCACATCAACCCCGATATAGCGCGCGACCAACCCCAAAAAGAGGACGCACGTCACCCCTAAAGAAACACCGAAAAACTTAAAGCGACCTATCCAAAGGCCGCAGGCAATAATCAACGAGTACGCAAGCAGTGCGTGAGTAAAGGAGTTGGTATCCGATAGTAGCGTCAGGAGCCATTCCATGGCGATTACCAGCAATGAGGACAGAGGGTTGACAATCGGTTATTTTAAACCCGTACCCCACTTTTTTGTGAAGACTTTCCTGATAGTCAGTAAAAAGCAACAAGTGCCTTTAGAAGCCCGTCGTGCTCGGCGATGAGCTGAATAGATGATTTCAGGAGCTTAGCAAGGAAAGCCAATATAAAAAGGGGACGCCTCAAAAAAAGCATCCCCTCTTTTTAAGAACGCCGAAGCGTGTTCGGCACTCTCAACGAATTACTGTGCCTTGGACAAAGCGTTCACAACGGCTTCCTTGATGCCACGGCTAGATTCGGTAGCGCCAGAAACAGATTCAACGCCTTCGACGCCATTCTTGGCAACGATTTCAGGGATCATCATTTCGATCGGAGCAGCGATGATCATGTCCGTTTCGCCGTGCTTCGTGACCGTGACACCAGCGATCTTACCGCCAGCCACGTCAACCTTCACTTCGATCTTGGATTCGCGACCCTGGCCTTCACCCGTATAGGAACCGTCCTTGTAGGACGCAGCCTGAGCACCAGCAGCAACGAGAGCGGCAGCGGAAAGGACGATAAGCTTCTTCATCATGATGGGAAAACCTCAATGAAATTAATTTGTTGTTCTATCAAAGTTGTGCGTATCTTCGGTAGGTTTATATCCCACCAGCGAAAGCAAGCTAGATCATATCACAGCATAAAAAGAAGATTTGCAAAAAACTTACCCAATTGTTTCAAAAGTAAAACGCCTCTATAAGTAGACGTTTCACCTATCGTCCTAATCTAATACGCCTTTAGTTCTAATCTATGACAGTCAGATGTTTCTCAATTTATCAACACTTTTTTGAGTCAAATAAAACCCCAGAGGCTTCTTAACATTTCCAAAGCGAATTGACTCGGACAGAGTTCTATATAGTTACATGTACGCGATGACCTCGACCAAGACCAGGGTCATCGATTTGCCGCACCAATCTATGATGTCTCTATGCATCGCAAATGCGGCAATACATTATTTTGACTTAGGAGTAAGTATCATGAAGAAGATTCTGATTGCCTCGGCTGTTGCTGCCGCCATGGGTTGCGTCGGCGCCGCCAACGCTGCTGAAGATATTACCGTCGACGTCGCCGTTATCGGTGCGGGTGGTGCTGGTCTCTCTGCCGCTGTTCAGGCTCATAATCTCGGTGCCAAGGTTGTCGTCGTTGAAAAGATGGCCATGGTTGGTGGCAACACGATCCGTGCCGCCGGTGGCCTTAACGCTGCTGGCACGGCGCTTCAAGCTGCCAAGGGCACGAAAGACTCCGTTGAAATCGCTTTCTACGACACGATGAAGGGTGGCCACTGGCGCAACGACCCTGACCTCGTTCGCACGCTCGTTCAGGGCGCTGGTCCCTCTGTGGAATGGTTGCTCGCTTTGGGCGGTGACCTCCGTGACGTTGGCTTGATGGCTGGTGCCTCTCAGGCTCGTACGCATCGCCCGACCGGTGGTGCTTTGGTTGGCCCTGAAGTCATCCGCACGCTTTACACCGCTGCCAAGGCTCGCAACATCGACCTTCGCACCAACACGACCGCGACCGAAATCATCATGAAGAACGGCAAGGTTGCTGGTCTTAAGGTCACGAGCAAGAAGGATGGTACCTACACGATTCACGCCAAGGCTGTGGTTGACGCCGCTGGTGGCTTCGGTGCTAACAACGAACTCGTCACCAAGTATGTCTCTCGTCTGAAGGGCTTCGCCACGACGAACCATCCGGGCGCCACGGGCGACGGCATCAAGCTCGCTGAAAAGGCTGGTGCTCAGTTGATCGACATGGATCAGATCCAGACCCACCCGACCGTTGTGCCTAAGGTTGGCGAAATGATCACCGAAGCCGTTCGCGGTAACGGCGCCATCCTCATCAACAAGGAAGGCAAGCGTTTCTTCAACGAACTCAATACCCGTGACGCCGTGTCCGCTGCTATCTTGAAGCAGAAAGACGGTGTGGCTTACCTCTTCTTCGACTCCGACATGCAGAAGTCCCTGAAGGCCACCAACAAGTACATCAAGCAGTCCTTCTGCTTGACGGGCGCCACGATGGATGAAATCGCTCAGAAGATGGGTGTTGATGCCGCTACGCTCAAGGCTTCTATTGATGCCTGGAAGCAGGGCAAGGCTGCTGGCAAGGACGCTTTCGGTCGTGCCAACATGCCGCGTGACCTCGACAAGGGCCCGTTCTACGCCATCATGGTAACCCCGGCTGTCCACCACACGATGGGCGGTATCAAGATCGACCCGAAGACCCAGGTCTACAATGCTAAGGGTCAGGTCATCCCGGGTCTCTTCGCCGCTGGTGAAATCACGGGCGGCGTCCATGGCGCAAATCGCCTGGGCGGCAATGCACAAGCCGACATTGTAACTTTTGGGCGAATCGCCGGTCAGCAGTCCTACATCTACGCTGTTCAGGCTGATCAGGCTGCCAAGAAGTAATCGAGTGTCTAAAGCGTAAATCGCTACTTGACATCGTCACAAATGCCCGACGTCCACCGACGCCGGGCATTTTGTTTAGTGCTCAAAATGGGAGTTGAAGACGAACATCTGTCTAACCCTTCGTCGCTGACGCTTTGAGTTAGTCGCGCATCATCGCTTTGGCGATACCCACCAAACGCCCGTCAGCTCCGTGCGTACCCCCCAACATCAGCCCAGTCGGACGCCCCTCGGCATTGAGTCCCAACGGAATCGCGATGCTCGGTGCACCCCCGATTGCCCACCAGTCGACAAAGTTGAGCGCACAAAGTGCATCAACCTTATGGGTTTTCATCGTTTTGCGAATCAGCGCATTCGCTGCATTGATTTGTAATTGCGCCAAATCATCAACTGCTTCTGGCACCATCGGTGCAAAGCGCACTGCATCCTCCAAGCGATCCATGCCAAAAGGATGCGTCTCAGGATGAGACCGATAGAAATTGATGAGTTCATCAAACGATTGAGGTGTTTCGCCAGAGGCATAACGCCTCAAAAACCGATCCATGTCCGTCTGAATATCGAGCGAAGTGATCCGCTTATAGTCGAAATCCACCTGAGGCACAACAATCTCAACGAGCGTCACATCAGGTGTTACACAATCCGTCAACAGCTGACGAGCTTCTGGTGTCGCCGCTTGTCCCTCAACCGTGAGTAGACCCACGCGCAACGATTGATCTGGCACCGTCGGCGTCAAATCGATTTGCTCGCTTACCCAGGTCGCTGAGTCTTCAGGATCAAACCCACGCATGAGGTTCACCACTTCAACCGCGGTCTCCAAATCGCGTGCCAAGACGCCTGGTGTATCAAAGTGCCGAGAAATCGGCACAATGCCGGATCGAGAAATCAAGCCTCGCGTTGGTTTATACGCCAACACACCATTGGCAAACGCTGGATCCATCAAACTGCCTCGCGTTTCGGTACCTAGCGCCGCATCACAAAGCCCAACAACGACCGCAATCGCTGACCCAGTACTAGAGCCACCAGGCAACCAATCCGCATGCCATGGATTGACCGGAAAGCCGCCTAAGTGCGAATAGCCAGTGTTCGGTTTGGCTGTCGTCACGAAATTGGCCAATTCTGACATCGTCGTTTTGCCAAAAATATCGCAACCTGCGTCCTTGAGGCGCTCAATACAAAACGCATCGGGCACCGTCAACGCCCTCAAAGCCAATGAACCAGCGGTTGTTGCAAATTCGCTTGTGCCGATATTGGCCTTGGCTAACAGCCGATAACGTGCGTTGACGTTCGGTTCTCGCCAAACCTCAACCGCACGCAATGCTTTAGACCACTGATGGCATCGCGCTGTCATCTCCTCAACCGTTAACGGTTCGTCGACCTGATAAATCGCCTCAGGCAGTTCATGTCCTGCTATCGTTGAACATCCGAATAACATCTGTGGCCTCTTCATCCATGAGCCAACACCGCTCGAAGACGATTAACAATTTCATTTACGACCCCGCCGTCATTTGGCATCAAACCATTCAAGCGACGTAATACTAAGTCTGGCGTCATCATGACGCCGCCAGCTGCAGCCACATCAAAGAAAGACCCTTCTGGGCTCGCATCCGGCGTGACACTACCGCACCATAACCAAAGCCCAGCAAAGACGTCTTCTGGTTTGATCGGACGTAACGACATCAAGTACTTAAAGACTTGCGAAGCGCCGTAATACCTAATGACCGTATTGATCGTCGAATATTTACTATCGACAACACCCCACGCCGTGCGACCATCAACTTCAAGCGAAACCACAAAGTCAGGCCAATACCAACAACGTTCACTGGGTTCAAGAACCATTGGTTCACGCGAACTCATCGACCAACTTGTCGCTCTAAAAAGACCTAACCCATTAGGTCCCACACAACCTTGATGAGGCAATCCACCAATCACAGGTTCATACCAAAGCCGAATCGTTTCACGTCGTTCACCGTTCGTAAAGACAAAAGTATTGAGTTTTGCCGCACTGCGATGATCGTCGTAATAACCCCCTGCCCAGTCATAGACTTGTAGCCCATGCCCCGTGAGTTCATAACCTTCGGCATGAAGCCCACGCAAAAAGGTCACCAACGAGAAGTATTCATAGAGCTTGGGACTCGTGACACTCATTAAGCGCTGCACAATCCGATCGACATCAATCGGTGGCAGCGTAAACCACTGACGCATATATTCATAGACACGCCGATATTGCGCAGTCTCTAAAAAGTGCGCCGTAGGGGCTGGCACTTGTTGTAGTGCCTCAATAGGTACACCTAAGGCATCCTGATAAATCGTCACAAGACGTTGTAAACGCTGGCCTAACCCTTCAACCGCTTGGATTTGCGACGCAAGGATACGAGAAGCTCTAGCCAGACTGACAGCATCACCGCTTTTGTCTTCAAGCGTCTTCAAGGAAGCCACTATGGCCTTGGTCTCTTGTACCAATTTCGCCACAAAGCCCAAGACCGCACGATTTTCAATAATATCGCGATCTTGCACAATCGTACGCATAGGCACATGACGAGGCATCCAAGTACGACCTCTGCTACGAACACCTGTTCCTTGCGACACCTGTTGCAATTCATATGGATGCGTTGCTATCCACTGCAGGGTCGCGGGCGTCACCTCTCTCAAGCGATCGATATTTTGACGCGTGACCACCGTCGACAAACGATGTCGCGGTTGTTCTCTGAAATACGGATAGTACCGATCATAAAGATCAGCCACTTCAGATAAGACCCTCAAGCGAGCCTCAAGCGCTTCGTCCAATGTCCTTGTTTGCATCCGGTCGTTACCGAAGATCGCCTCAGCGAGCGTATCGACCGTTGCAGACATAGCCATCAAATTTTCAGCGGCTAATCCTGGCTGCAGACGAACCCTAATGGGCATCGCCTCATAGATATCTCTTTCGTTCGGTCCAAAATTGACTGTGATTGTGAGCTTGGCTAGACCAATGGTGTCTGCGAAGGGAGAGGCCGTCTCAGTGGGTACAAGCCGTAAGCCATGTGGATCATCATAGGATGACACAGCAATCGAGACGTCTCCAATAGACACACTGACCAAAAAGCGAGGAACGGCAATGCCCTGCAACAAAAATTCAACGGTCGCATCGGCATCCACACAAGGCAAGGCCACCTCGTCAAATAAAGGCGCGCATCCCTCTGGCCACAGAGGCAGATCCACTGCCTCTTCGCCATTTTTAAACCGAATCGAGAGTTTAGGATCACACTCGACCATCATTGACTCGCTTGTTTAGAAGAAGCGATAACAGTCGAGCGCGTCTTTGCCTTCTTGAATGATTTGATCAAGTAAGGCGACCGAACGATCTAACGACAAGCGATCAAGCACCTGACGAAGCCCCTCAAGCCGTTCGCAATAGTTGCTTCCCGTGCCACTCACTCTTGGGAGTCCCTTTTGCATCACTGCAAAGTCAATCGCTTCAAGGTACGCGGGTTTGGCATGCTTGGCTTTAAAGACACTGCTTGCAGCCCCCACGTAGCCCGTGATCTGATGACGGGCTCGCGGTGAGAAACGAATGCCCACTGCCGAGAATGCTCGATAGACTTCATCGAGGACTTGATGCGTTTGCTGTGCGTGGTCAGTGATTTCACGCGCCCCAAAGACGGACTTTAATTGTTCCCACGGCGCACGCACAACCGTCACACGATCAGCCGGCACAGTCGGAACGGTGTCTTCCGTATCAGGCAACGTAATAATGCCCGCACGGTCAATCAAACGAGGCGACAAGCCTTCGGTCGTATTGTCGTTATTGATGGTCGCCATAAAACGTAAGGTTTCTGGCACCTTCGTGATCGCTTTATCCCAGAGACGCACGTCACCCGGGAAGGCTTCTTCGTCACAAAGGCGCATCCAATCTGACCAGTAATATTCCATGGGCGACAAATTGGCTTCGTCTAAGAGCATCATGGCTGGATAGACCGAACCCTTTTCACTGCGTGCTTCTGCGTCCAACCGACGAATCAACTGCCAACGATCAGGATCGGGCGACTCAAAGCGACTCGTCAATGGGTTCCAATACCCAATAAAGTCGCGCTTTGTAGTCCAGCCATACTCGACTGGCACACATAAGAAACGGTTCGCAGATATACGGGCGCGAAGCGACTCATCTAACACCTCGTTAAAGGTATTCATCCCTAACGATTCAGCAAGGATGCCGCAAATCGAAGTCTTACCGACACCTGGAGCCCCCGACAACACCGTCAAGAAATTTTGCACCATCGACAAGTAGAGATTTAGCACCGTGTTGTCGTCATAGGCACGCTGACTCTGAACGTAGCGCACCAACGCATTGGCAAGACTCTGACCAGTTGGGCCCTGATAGGACACCTCATTGACCGCCTCTGCCACGTCCGTCACACGACGCGCCTCTTGCGCTTCATCCCAGCATTGCACAGCCTGAGTCACATCCAGAGGCAAAGCATCCCCGACCTTAGACGATGCCTTCGTCATCTCAGCCTTGATGTCTTCTAGAACTTGATCCTGTAAACCCTTCAAACGATTTAACTCTTGCCGCGCCTCATCTATGCGTGCATCCATCGACTTAAATGCATCGATGATGTCGGTATTTTCGTCAAAGAGCCCGAGTGCTTTCGTTTTGGCGTTAATGCTCTTTTGAAGTTCAGCGACCTGACGTTCGTGATGTTGCACTTCATTGAGCGCCTTTTTGACCTCTTGACGACGTACAGCAACTTGCTCATTCAAGGACTTATGTAAAGCCTTGAGACCGTCCATTTCTTTGCCGATTGTGGCATTTTGCGTAAGAACCTTGAGTAATTCGTTGTCGTTGGCAATACAACGCACCACAGCAGTCAAAATTTTGTCTTTACGCTGAAGGACTTCGCGCGCTAAAAAGTCAGCAAAGGCCTCACGAGTATCCGCACGTTGATTCACATGCAAAATCATGTTCTTCATGCGTTGCTGACGAGCGAGCGAAATATCAGGATTAGACGAGAAAAAGACGTCGCCTCTTTCAATCATTTCAGCAAGCGCACCAACGTCTTTAAAAGACTTCGACGACGTCAAATGCTTCACCAGCTCTGCATCCGACCAAATGTCAATATCAACGGGCGTCATGAACTGCGTATCGACACAGAGCATCGACACATAGGTGTTCCCTGTACTTTCGGTTCCTCGTACAAACTGCGCGACCGAATGGTAGTAACGTCGTTCAACTTTGAAGCCTTCAACCACACCCATCTGATCAACAAGCTGTACATATGGCAACTTTTTGGCTGACTCTCTCAGACGAACAGGACCATAAAGTAAGCCATTGGCTTCAAGCATGACCCATTCATTTGAGAGCTCCACATGCGCTTCGTCGGCTGCACGATCGGTAAACACCACCTCCACCGCACGCGTCAAATCTAAAGGTTGTGACATCGTAGGCGCAGGACGCACCACGGGATAAATCCCAAAAGCGCTAGCAGGCAAAAAACGCCTTTCGCTCAGCAAGCGGTTATAGTTGACACGATAGACGTAATCCTGGCGAGGTTCATGATTTTCATCTCGATTGAGTTCCCATTCGGCCTCATCGACATCCATCACAAAAAAGCCCCCTTCTTTGGGACCCTTACGCTGCTCAATCGCTAAATTGACGGCACCCCACTTCGGGAAGCGTTGTTTGGCAAGACTCGCTTCGATTTCACCAAAACGATCCTGAGCCCAATCAGCGATAAAATAAAAATTCTGAAAGTTGCCGCTGTTTTTACGCACGTACCCTAAGTAACGACCAAGCCCTGGCTTTAAAGCCGGCAACGTCACCTTACGCTGACTTTCAAAATAGTTGCGTACTGGAACCTGTCGACGGTCTTCAGACTTAAAGGGACTCACCATCACGTCAGGCGACGCCACGTCGCTTGAAGTGGTGACACTAGACTGAACGGGCACCGTTGGTTCAAGGTCACCCTCATAGATCGGCATGCCGTCCACCACGGCGACAGGCTCAGTAGCAAGCGTCTGAGTCTCGGCTTGAGACGCTTCTTGTACCAGGGTCTCAACCTCGGCTGTCGCAACCTGATCATCAACACTTGTCCCTTCTTCTACTTCAGGTTCAACGTCAGTTTCAGGCGCTTCCGTTAATTGCAGTTCGTCGTCAGTAATGTCGACCTCATCGTCATCATCTTGAGTCGCTTCTTTAAGCTTTTGTTCGAACTCATTAGCGATCTCTAGCCATTTTGGATCCCAAATCAACGCGTGCGGACCGTGCTCCTCTAAAGCTTGAATTTGCGTTAAGAGACACGCCCCCATAAAAGGCGCTTGCCCAAATGACAACGCTAAAATCACATCTAAAATCAGCGTGTCCTGATCAAGGGGCTGATTGGCAATGTCTTTATACCGATGGATAAAATAGGTCGGTTGCTTCGCACAGTTAGGCAAGTCCGCCGTCGTCCAGAATTGAAAAAACTCCTCTTTCGTCCAAGATTTCTTATCGCCATTAAAGAGAAACTCACCAAGACGCTTACTAAAACGTACATGATTGAGGAAGATGTAATCGACGAAAATCTTGTAATGCACACTCATGGGGCCCATGGTGCGTTCCATTTTCTCAATGTGCCTTAAGATCTCATCTCGCTTCCACCACGTTCCTTTGGTACTTTCTTTACAGCCCCACCTTAAAAGAAGCTTTCTTGCGTGCTTATTCGCTTTGTCTCTTTGACCTGACCCTAACGCTTGAAAGACCCAAACCAACAATTCTTTCCAAAGCGTATCAACTTTGTTTTGCTCGACTTTTCTCACTTTTAGTTCCTTTTCTCGCCAAAAAGACGCAAGCACACCGCATCAACACCACCGTTAACTTCTTTTGACGTCACAGTATTTTTGAGACATTTTGCGACTCTTTATTATTTTGCAACGCGCCGCGTCACAACACGTCGTTCTAAGAAGAGTATGCACGAAAAATCTCGGACTTGAGGCCTTTCTTTACTGAGACCTACCGTCCGAAACACCATCCCAAAAGTAAAATTTACGCTTTTATTGCCACAAGCGTTCGCGAATGTGTCAAAATGCACGTTTCGCGTTCGTCTAAGGACATTTGCTTAGACAAACGCCATTAGCGAGATAGAGGCGCAGGAACTCTGTAAGAGTAGACGGTCGAGAGGGTACTCAATGACACCGATTGAAAGGACAGCCTGCCGAAATGACGTCACGGACACGTGGCGGACATTGGGGTTGCGGAGAATATCCGCTTCACTCCCGCATAAAGCTCATTGAGAGAAGCTTCATGCGGAGGAGCTGTCGGCTGACCATTCGGTTCGCACCTTCACGACGGCCCGTCCTTGCCCCTACGCAAGGTTTCTGGGTCACGTCTTTCGGAAAGTTCGTTCAGGATGTGTGTCGCACGTTGCGGAGTCATTCATCGTTTCCGCACGCCTATTTGACGCTCTTCCCTATCACGCCAACGAACGTTTTTCTTTCCGGAGGATTATTCCACCATGTCAGAATCAGACACCCGTCAAAATTCGGGACTTCGGCGTGACCTTAAGGCACGTCATATCACGATGATTGCCGTGGGTGGCTCCATTGGGACAGGGCTCTTCGTGGCTTCTGGCGCAACGATTGCGCAAGCGGGTCCTGGGAGCGCCTTATTGGCTTATTCCATCATTGGGCTCATGGTTTACTTCTTAATGACGAGCCTTGGCGAACTTGCTGCCTATGAACCGGTCGCTGGTTCCTTTTCGACCTATGGCCGTCGTTATGTCGACGAAGGCTTTGGTTTTGCGCTCGGATGGAACTATTGCTACAACTGGGCCATTACCGTTGCAGTCGACTTAGTGGCAGCCCAGCTTGTCATGGGCTGGTGGTTCCCCGATGTGCCTGGCACCCTATGGAGCGCCCTCTTTTTAGGGTTCATTTTCTTATTGAACTATGTCTCTGTCAAAGGCTTTGGCGAGACAGAATATTGGTTCGCCTTGCTCAAAGTCGTCACCGTGATCTTCTTTATTGGCACGGGGCTTGCCATGATCTTTGGCATTCTTTCGGGCGATACCCCGGCGGGATTTGCCAACTGGACGATTGGGGAAGCGCCCTTTGTGGGCGGTTTACCAGCCTTGATTGGCGTAGCCATGGTGGTGGGCTTTTCCTTTCAGGGTACTGAATTGATTGGGATTGCTGCAGGCGAAACAGAAAACCCCGAAAAGAATATTCCGAAGGCCGTACGTCAGGTCTTTTGGCGAATTCTCCTCTTTTATATTTTCTCGATCTTCATCATCAGTATGATCATTCCGTATAGCGACCCGCGTCTCTTACGTAATGACGTGTCTGACATTGCCGTGAGTCCCTTTACGTTGGTCTTTGAGCACGCTGGTCTCTTGTCGGCTGCAGCCTTGATGAACGCCGTCATTTTGACCTCCGTATTGTCGGCGGGTAACTCTGGCCTATATGCATCCACCCGTATGCTCTTCGTCTTGGCTTGCCAGGGTGACGCTCCAAAATGCTTTGCCAAACTCTCAAAGTCTGGCGTCCCACGTAATGCCCTTTTCGCAACCACGGCCGTGGCTGGCTTATGCTTTTTGACCTCTCGTTTTGACAACCAGGCGGTCTACTTGTGGCTCTTGAATACCTCGGGTATGTGTGGCTTTATTGCCTGGCTTGGCATTGCCATTAGTCACTATCGCTTCCGTCGTGGCTATATTTTGAATGGCTATGACGTCAATAAGCTCCCCTATCGTTCGAGCTTCTTCCCGTATGGCCCGATGTTCGCTTTTGCGCTCTGCATGATCATCATGCTTGGTCAGAACTACACGGCCTTCTTAGAAGGCACGATTGATTGGGGTGGCGTCATTGCGACCTACATTGGGATTCCGCTTTTCTTGTCTGTTTGGTTTGGTTATAAGTTCATCAAGAAAACGCGATTCGTGCGCTATAGCGACATGACGTTCCCTGAAAAATACCGTTAATCAGTATCAAGTGCCACACCGTTGGCACCTATAGCAAAATGCCTCGAATCAGCTATCTAGTTCGAGGCATTTTAAATTCACTAGTCGACTTTAAACTTCGTCTTCAAAGAGAGTCGGATGCGCTTGCAGATAGTCTGCTGCCCAACCTACATTGACAAAATAGTCGTCGGACTCATCGTCTTCAAACGTCATAAGCTGTACAAAGTCAGAATACATATCGTTCAAGAAAGGCACTGTCCCCATCAATTCACCCGCATCACTCACGGCCGCAAATCCTCTTTGTTTATTTGACACAAAGAAGTGCAATTCAGCAGGCATCTCGTCCTTTTGACGATCCAACGTACTTAAAATGATGAGCTTCATCATTTCAATCACGCGGTCATCTAACCCTTCATGGAAGATCATTGCCTTTTCGCGAAACTCCACGCGATCCGTCACAATACGGAGTTCCGTCTTGACAGTGATCCCCATCTTACGGAAGTGTTCAAAAGCCTCTTGGGCTGACTTGATATGTTCATCAATCACGTCTTCGTCGTCCGACGCCGTGTATTGAATCATGGCGTGGTGCTTCATATCATGCCAAAGCGTTGGGTAATTAGGCGTCACTGGTCGACTGCAATGCGGACAATGCACAGTAAACGGATCCCCCGTCAACACTTGGTGCGCTAACGTGGCATCCAATTCCGTATTGATACTCTCAAAAGCAGTACAAGATAATTTGCCCTTGCAATGAGGGCATGTGACAGTCAGTTGACGCGCAGTAGACATAAAGGCCTTAATGCAATGAATTGATGAAATGAACGAGAAACAGTCGCCCTTAGATGGCACATTGTAGTCAGAGGATATTTATATCAACTTAAGAACAAAGCTCTGGCACGTAAATGGAACGAGCAACAAAAATGCAACAACGCCTAGCTCTATCTGCCACTGATCAAATAAGCACTAATTCATATCATTTTTTGATCACATCAAAACAAAGAGAGTATGATATTGAAATATCTTTCTTGTTATTTCAATCCAAACAGGACAATCAAATGAAGATTTCTGCCCGTAATTGCCTCGAAGGTACCGTTGTTGCCATTAACGAAGGCCCCGTCTCTACCGAAGTCACCATCGAAACGCCCGCTGGCGAAAAGATCGTTTCTTCCATCACGACGACCTCTGCTAAGAACCTCGGCCTCAAGGTCGGTGACAAGGCTTATGCCGTGATCAAGGCTTCCAACGTCATGATCGCCGTTGAAGACTAATTTTTAGTCTCGCCTATACAAAAAGCGCCAAATTCTCGCGAGTTTGGCGCTTTTCGTTTGTCTTAACGCCTGGTCTCCTGATCCTTATCAGCTTCTAGAGTTATCTGATCTAGACAACGCTCCAAGTTCGACAATAATTGGCATACTGTAACGCTACCGTAAAGTGTTCAGTCGAACTGTTCAATTACCTGTTAAGTTCACTGTACCTTTAACGATAAGTGGAGTGTTTAATCAGTCATTCGGAGCGTACATGCTAGACATTGTCGATATTCGCAAAGTCATTTCTCAGATGAGAAAAATCGGTGCCGACACTCAAACTTGTGAACTGAAAGAAGCAGTTCAAGCGATACCTAAAAGTCTAACAGAGACCATTTCGGCTTTTTCGAACAAAGCCGGCGGCTTAATTCTCCTTGGTCTATCTGAGAAGAATGACTTTAAGCCTGTACCGAATTTTGACGCTCAAAAAATTTATTCGCAATTACAAACAATAGGTGATCAGCTGACACCTCGTGTGCGGTTGGAGATTGAACTCATTCCTTTTGAATCATCGACAATCGTGGCGGCATATGTTCCGTCAACACCAGCCAATCAACGCCCTTGTTTTATCACAAATCGTGGGCAATATGAAGGCGCTTTTATTCGTTCTGGCGACGGAGACAGGCATCTTTCCGCCTATGAAGTTGACCGACTTATAGAAGTCAGAACGCCACCGAAATTCGATATTGAACCTGTTGAAAACGCAACGATTGACGATCTCAATCCCGAAACACTCCAGAAAATTGTCGATAGAGTTCGCTTGTTATTTCCAAGAATATTTGGCCGTTTGGAAAAAGAAGTGATTCTGATCCAATTAGGCGTTCTTACTCGCTTAGAGGATACATTACGACCCACGTTGGCAGGCTTACTCGTTGCTGGCATCTTTCCACAACGGTATTTTCCGCGACTTCAAATCGTATTCACGGTTTATCCAGGAACGACCAAAGCAGGCGACCCTGTCACTGGACAACGTTACTTGGATTCCAAGGAGTTGGTTGGCTCCATTCCGGATATGTTGTTAGACACGCTTTCATTGGTTCAACAACGAATGAGCACAGGCGCTATCGTTGAAGGCGGCTTGCGTAAGGATGTGCCTGACTATCCTATTGTTGCCTTGCGTGAAGCGATAGCCAATGCCTTGCAACATCGAGATTATTCTCCTGAAGGCCGCGGGACGCATGTTCAGGTAAATATGTATTCCGATCGGATTGAAGTCTCAAATCCTGGTGGTTTATATGGAGCCACAACGGTTGAGTCTCTTGGAAAAGAAGGTATTTCAGCCTCAAGGAATGAGTTTTTATCCCGTCTTCTAACGTACACACCTTTTCTAGATGGCTACGTCGTTGAAAACAAAGGGACTGGGTTTATGACCATCGAATCCGAGTTGGCGCGTGCATTGATGCCACCACCGACCGTCAAAAACTCCCTCACTTTTTTCAGTCTTTCCTTTGAAAAGCGTAGGATGAGTAAGCCTGAACGCTCTAAACGTCCGAATTCTCTGGATGAAACGATTATCAGAGCGATTCACGCGAACGGCGATCTGTCAATTAAAGAACTCGTTGCCATGTCAGGTATGTCTCGTACTTCCATTTCGCAACACGTACGTCAACTGGTAGAAACAAAGATCCTAGAGCCTTTGGAGAATATTCGTAGTCCAAAACAACGATATCGTTTAATCGTTGGACGGTCATAACTGTTATTTGCACCGACAAAAAGAGAGCCTCTTTTATCTTCTTTAAGCGGCTCTCTTCACATAAAAATTCGACATGTCGAATTTTTATAAACTGCCCGCAGGCCAGAAATCATTGCCGAATTCGACATTACCACGTGAATCCTCCCCGCCCAAATAATTGGACGGTGCTTCCTTCTGTTTACTCGAAGGACTGCCTGGGCACAGATAGCGGGTAAGCTTAGAAATCTGCGATCACAAGGAACGCAGTTCCGCGCAAACCCTAGTGAGAGTGTCCAGGGTGCGTGTGATCCTCTTAGCACATTCCGGAACTTTAGCCGTAATGTGCCGCCATTTCGTTACCGAAATGGACTTCTCGTACTCCATTAGGAAGTATCGAGCTCCGATGTTGTACGAAGCAGACAAGTCGCACGAATTACGCTTACCCGTCTTGAACGTACACATACTGTAGTTATCTGTATCTCGTGTAACGACACCTGTGCCATCAAAGGCTAGCTTCGACGTGTTCCAAGCGCAGACGCGGCTAAAGCGGATACCGCACCGATGCGCTTTGTACGCCACCATCTGCTGAACATACTTAGCTCGCCAATGATGGAGTCGCTGACGCCTGGAACCACGCTTGCGGCTCGAAAGATCAAGGTGTTCCATGACGATAACATCGACCTTGAACTCGTTTGCGACCTCAACGATGAAGTTTGCCGTTTTGACGGAAATGTCCTCGTTGACACCATTCGCTCTCGCCCAAAGCCCCGGCATGCGTGTTGCACCGTTGCTCTGAGCTTTCTTGATGTGTTGCAAAGCACATTCCAAAGAGTCTTGCTCTTTCGACAGTTTCAAAAAACGCCTGCCGATGATAGTGCCCTTTGAATCCATGACTGAACACACACATGCATTGTTGATACCGAGATCAACGCCCAAGACGAGTTGCGTGTCAAGAGATACCTTATCCAGAGTAACCTTCTCCGAAAAGGAGAAATCTAAATACCATTTTTTCCCTCGCTTTCTCAAAGCGGGACACAATTCTTTACGAGTGGCACAATGAAGCGCAATATAGTTGACATCATGCTTGTCGAGCGCGACATCTACCCAGTCCCAAGTATTGCGAATACGAACCTTGAGTTGAACACAATTACGTCCAGTTCTAACGAACGTATTGTCACGATACATGACTGGAAATATTCTGCCGGCCCTCGAGAGGCCAGGCTGTCTACCCTTTTGCCCCTGCTTCGCTTTCCATTGAGCTAAACGCGTTTGATACGATGACACCTGCCCATACGCTGTTTTTATAGCTGCTCAGCGAAGATAGCACGGAAATTTTTCAAAATCCTGACAAAAGTTGTAAGTCGTCATCGGACGCTTGATCGTCCGAACACTCAGACCTTCAGCAGCGCGAATGCAATCGTTGGCCTGACTGAGATTGGCAAAGTGTGACTTCCAGTGCGTCATCGTAAGTTCGATGAAAAAATCCACGGCATTGCGATAAACCTCGACCGTGTCGTCAAAGACGCGGTTGAAGTTATGCAAGCGCACCGAGTAAGTGGACGTGATTTCCATCGAGTTCGAATTGAATGCTTATAGAGAAGGCTTCGAATGTTACCCAGCATCGAGCGATCTAACCGAACTAAACGACACTTCATTGACCGCGAGCAAAAGCGTTACATCAAGGACGAAAAATGATCCTGTTATTTCGCATTCATTGCAATATATTTACCTGTGCAACGGGTATTTTAGCTATTTTTAGACTAGATCATCGCAAAACGTAAGCTACTGTCTAACTAGGTCTATCACGCTTGACCCTACCCATGTGTTCCACATGGATGGGGAATGCGCGTGAAATCTATTCAAAACCTACTTGTTGTTTGCCACTCAAAAGGGCATTTTGTCAATCCGCCAAAGTTTAATCCGGATTAATTTTGAGTGGTGACGCGACAAACGGAGCGCCAATCCACCGAAAAAAGCACTAGAGACGGCAACGCTTGCGTAGCTCTATGTTGATGAATGGCGCTCGTCAATCGCTTAACGGCCGTTAGCTTGACGCCATTGTGCAATAGCGTCGCTCGCTGTCTGAATGAGTTCAGGGCCGTAATAGATAAAGCCTGTATAAAGTTGCACCAAGCTTGCGCCTGCTTCCATCTTAGCCACGGCGTGTTCAGGCGTCATGACACCGCCCGACGCAATAATCGGCAACGTGCCCTTCAAATGGTCAGACAATAACTGCACCACGGCGGTCGAACGTTCAAACAACGGACGGCCAGATAAACCACCTGGATTTTCGCTCTTAGGCTCTCCTTCGACGCCCTTACGGGAGCGCGTGGTGTTCGTGGCGGTAATGCCGTCCATGCCGTACTTCACAAAGACGTCAGCAGCACGACGAATGGCGTCATCCGACAAATCGGGACCAATCTTCACGGTAATCGGGACATAGCGACCCGTGCTATCGGCCATTGCTTTACGCTTATCAGCTAAACCGCTCACCAGTTCATCAAGGTAATCACCTTCTTGCAAAGCGGTCAAGTTAGAGACGTTCGGGCAAGAGATATCGATGGCCAGGTAGTCAGCCGTTGCGTAGCTCTTGTCGATCAACGTCAAATAGTCGGGCAAAGACTTTTCGACAGGGGTCGGCGTCTGCTTACCAATGTTGACACCCACAATCCCGCCTTTAGCACGGAAACCAGCGGCACTACGAGCGATGTTGGCCATCCCGGCTTCAACGCCTGGATTATTGAAGCCCATGAAGTTCACGACGCCTTCTTTAGGAATCAAGCGCCAGCAACGCGGACGCGGGTTACCAGGCTGACCAACCGGCGTAAACGTCCCGGTTTCAATATGACCAAACCCCAAGCGACCTAGCCCCGTCACATGACCGCCCGTCTTATCCATACCAGCGGCAAGACCAATCGTATTTGGGAACGTAATACCCATCACCTTGACCGGATCGCTCTTAGGGAGTCCTGCCACCAAACGCGTTAACCCTGCGGCAGAAGCCCAGTCAATGTTGCTCATAATCAGACCATGAGCGGTTTCCGGATCCATCTGAAAAAGGATGCTACGGGCAAGTTTGTAGAGCATAGACATGAAAAGGGCACTCCGAACAACTGAAGGCGAATGAAATTACCTAAGCGTGCTGACGCTTAGAAGAGACGTTCTTAAACCGACGAAATCACGCTCCTACGATTGAATAAGGAAGCAGTGCGCAACGGTCTTTTTTAATTTGGCTCAAATTGTACTCGAACCACGGAGCCCCGTCAGGAATGCCCTCAAAAAAGGCATATTTTCTTGCGTTATCGATAAAAAATTGTGCGACGAGAGACGTTTTCGAAAATTCCTTTAAAGATTAATCCACTATGCTACGATCAGTTAATCACCGCTCGCATCACAAACATCATGCCAATTGTTCACGTTCCACCAGAAGATAAAACCAAATATCAAGACCTTCTTTTATTGGCCGACGAAGATTGGACCATGGTTATGCGTTATCTTCCTCAAGCAGAGGTTTTCATTTACCGTGAAGAAGGCGACGACACCGCACGGGCCTTGATTGCTTTATTGATGCACGACAGCACAACCATTGAAATCAAAGCTTTGGCTGTGCGCCCTTCATTCCAACGGCAAGGTTACGGTCGACGAATGTTAACCTTTGCTGCTGACTATGCTCAAGACAAGGCCAATCGACTGCTCGTCGGGACAGGCGACGCGCCCACCACACGCCCCTTTTATGAGCAATGTGGTTTTGTGCAGTGTGGCGTGATTCCTCACTTTTTTAAAGTGCACTATCCGCATCCGATCGTTGAAGCTGGCGTCTTGCTTGATGACATGATTTTGCTTGAAAGAAGATTTGATTAGAAGCCAACATCACAGTCCTGCACCAAACACGTGCGTCCACGATGGATTAACACTGTCTGAGAATCATTGAAAACTTAATCCGGATTAAACATCGCCTCAACTCAGCGCCCAATCACTCATGCGCCTAGATGCTATGTGAGACGCGATAAGCGCAAAAACGGGACATGATCAAAGTGCGAATTGTGTATAGTTTTCTACGTCCATGACGAAAGTCACATACTGTCAAGGACATGACACATACAACTAGTCGCACAAAACAAAGGACACTCTGATGTGTAAAGTCATCGCTTTTGCCAACCAAAAAGGCGGCGTCGGGAAAACGACGCTCTCCACACAACTGGCTTACTACCTGGCCACTGTACAAGGTAAGAGAGTCCTTTTCATTGACATGGACGCTCAAGGCAATGCTTCTAGTACGCTCTTGGAAGGCACGCCGTACGAAGCGACAACGTCTGATCAGCTATTCGAAACAGACCTTCCAGAACTCAATATCCAAAAAACGCCACGCGGTATTGATTTGATCGGTTCGAACATAGACCCCGCCGGCTATGACGTTGAAGCCCTACCGATCGAGCAGGTCGCTTATCCGCAGCAGTGGCTTGAACCGATTCTTCCAAATTACGACTACGCCATTATTGACTGTCCGCCGTCATTAGGTCGTCGTCTTGTTGGCTCATTAGGCGTTGCTGGTTATGTAGTCTGTCCGATCAAGCTCTCAGGCTACGCTGTAGACGGGCTTGGCAGCCTTTTGAAGACCCTGATGGAAATTCAAAATAGCTTCAATCCAGACTTGAAGATTCTCGGCATTGCGGTGAACGAATATCGAGACAACGCGACGCAGCGCGATGCGCTTGAAGCGGTCAAAGCTGCACTGCCAGACCTCATTTTAGAAAACAAGGTGCAAGCAAGATCGCCCATTGACATGGCATCCCGCGGTGCACCGATTCATGAAGTCCGTAATGGTCATCGAGCTGCCAAAGAGCTCCAAGCATTGTTTGCTGAAATCCTTCACCGACTCTCAAATTAATTGTCAAAGGCATTTTTATACTTAATCGTGCCATCAAACAGAATGTCACTTCAACGTGAGCACGAAGCGTTCGTTCATCTCCAAGGTTCGCAATGGTAAACAAAACACTCTCAAAACAAAGTTTGGCTAATCTATCGTCACTCGGAAAAATCGTGAAAGAGAAGTCAGACGCCACCAAAGCTTTCCAAACGCTACCGATCGATCGGATCTATAGCAAAGCGCAACCTCGAACGATCTTTGAACGTATTGATGAGCTAGCTGACAATATGAAGGCCATTGGACAACAGCAACCGATCGTTGTAAGTCCTGATGGCACAGGCCGCTATGTGATTGAACAAGGCGAACGCCGTTGGCGTGCAGCGAAGCTCGCTAAACTCTTGACGCTCGATTGCATCGTCACCAAGCCTGAAGCTGACGATCCGAAGCGTTTGATTCGACAGTTGAGCGAAAACATCCAACGCGAAGACATGACGCTTTGGGACCTATCGAACAGCATCGCCCTCCTCGTCTCCAAAGGCTTAACGATCCGAGAGATTGCCACTCAATTAGGCAAAAAGGAACCTTACATCAGCGTTTTGAACAGCATCCATACGTTGCCTGACGAGTTAGCAGTGCTCGTCAAAAACCAGCATGTTGCCGACCCGTTGGCTGTTCGCAAACTTCAAAAACGCTTTGAAGAAGATCCCGATGCCGTACGCGCACAAATCCAAGCATGGTCTGATGCTCACGAAGCAAGCCATAGCGAATCAGCCTTCGTCATCACGAGAGCGCAGGTTCAGGCTTTTATTAAGCAAAGTGAAAAGGCCAATCAAGCGCCCATCGTGACACCAGACGCAACCGCTCCAATGACCGTTGATACGACAACTGACGCCTTAGAGGTCAGTGCGCCTCATGACGTTCAGGTGATTGACGACTCAAACGATTCGAACGTAGAAACTAAGGAGACTCTCCATCAACCTCAGAAGCCAAACGAGCTGACACTGCCAGCTGGCTGCTCATCGGTATCGCTCTCGAAGGTTCGTATGGACGTGCTTTGGAATAGCAATGAAGCCTATATCACACCTGGCGTTATTGCGCCAGACGGCAAGGTTTGTATCACATTAAAGGCAACCAAGGAAATTTATTTGGCAGATGTATCAAGTATTGTGTTTGTTGGCGTCAGCAAGATCTGACCACGCAAAACTCACTGCTCATGACCAGCTTGAGAAGCTAGCATTACTATAGAACTGTACCAAGTGCACTTTGAAGTACACTTGGTACAACTAACATTACAGTTACCCTTACTACCATTACAGTAATTTAACTGTTCGTGCATCTACTTTACTTTTCTGCACATCTTTCTATATACCTAGATAGCAAATGGATTCTAAGGTAATCGGTCATTAACTCCTATTCAATCTACAGCAAGCAAGTCAATCTCGATGAGGTTGTAAGCTGATCACTCGACCATAAGTACACTGACTTGTATAGTTACTTGTATAGTTACTGGTATAGTTACTGGTATAGTTATGGCGTTTTTCCATGGCGAAATAATCCCGACAACATTCTCAACACGACACAGATGGCCAATCTCACCATTCAAGTTGACGACGAGCTACTCGAACAAGCGACCGAAGTTTTAGGTCGTTACGGGCTAGACGTTCCTACGGCCATTCGTTTGTTTCTCGAGCAAACTGTACTCGACCAAGCATTGCTGTTCGATCCAACAGACAATCCGATCTACTCTGAAGCCAATATTCGCCACCTCAAAAAGGTGTTTGAAGACGTTAAAGCCAATCGCAACTTAGTTACGCATTCGTTGATCGATCCAGAATAATGACGCTCAGAATCCGCCAAAAACGACTAACAGATAACAAAGAGGTGCTACAAAAACTCAGTTCTGTAGCACCTCTTTTTATTTCGGTCTAACGGCTCCAACACTCACCCGACCTCATGTCGGCATGCGTATTGGTCGATGGTTACTCGCTCTTAGCAACTGCTTCACGCGGCGCCGCAGCACCCCAAACATCAGCCCAGTCGCCCGTCAAAGCGCCCTTGGCGTAATCCACAACGCGGTTCTCAAAAAAATAGTGCTAAAAAAACGGCTCCAAGTATGAGGAGTGGAGCCGTTGCACGACAGATGAGAGGCCTCAGTCACATTAAGCCGGAAATTGATCCATTTCGTAAAAGAGTAATCTCGGAATACCAGCCTTACACCTACGAAAGCCTAAATGCTCATAAAACCCACTTTCTTTTTCACCTTTAGGTTGAACGACTAAAGCCCAACACCCTGACATCTCTGAAACCCTTTTTGTGATTTTCAGAGCCTCTACTAGCAATGCACCGCCAAGTCCCATACCTTTAAAGTGTTTATCTACGGCTAATCTACCAAGCAAACAACAAGGTAAAGGATTAGGTTTGTTTCTACGCTTGGCCGCAGACAATCGATCATGAGAAACAACTGCGTTACTCAGGCAAAAGTAACCGGCCAAACGACCATCATCCGAAAAAACGACATACGTTCGACTACTGCTATATTTTTCGTTTTTAATCGCACGCGTACGGAGCCATTCGTTTAACTCAACCACGCCGCAATCAAACTGTTCCAACACTTGATGTGGAATATCTTGACTGATTGCCTGTGGTCTAGTAAAAGATTCCGAAGTTATTTCCATCGTTCGTATTCCATGAGATGACGGCGACGTTCATGAACCTCTTTGCTAGGTGGTTCCGAGATTTCATCAAGCAATACCTGAAATTCTGCATTACTCAACTCAATTCTTTCGGGCTCTTCCAAAACCTTTTGAAAAATTGGTTGAAGTGCGTCTCGAATGATTTGAGTCTTTGTGCGCCTTTCTCTTTCAGAAAGCATGCTAAGAATTGCAACTTCTTCTTCTGGTAAACGTAAGCTAATAGTTTGAGCACTCATATTGTGGCCCTCCTTAACAACATCATAAAACATAACGCATTGCAACGCAATACATAATCCTCAAAATGCTGATACTTTACCGTTACAATCCGATTTTGAACACACTCAACAGACGAGGTTTTACACTTGGTGCTACCTCCTGCGCTCGGGACTTTCACCCATTAGAATGCGCCCATGTTGGGCGCACTAACAAAAAGCCTGACAGAAAATAACCTGCCAGGCTTTTTTTTGTTGCTTTGCCACAACGGACGTAAACCACACGTGATTTCTGGGTGAACTCCATGTGAACTATCCATTCTGTGGGAAAAACCGTGGAAAAAAATCTATTTCAATGACTTTTTTTGCAAGTTTGAAGAAACTGAAAATAGTAATGAACAAGCCCCTACAGCCTACCCTTCTGTCCTACTGCGCGAGGCGCTCGCACTACCCCAAACATCAGCCCAGTCGCCCGTCAAAGCGCCCTTGGCGTAATCCACAACGCGGTTCTCGAAAAAGTTGGTGTGACTCACGCCAAGCATCGCGTCAACCCAAGGCAACGGGTTCTTTTTAACGCCAAAAATACCCTTCATACCAAGACCAATCAAGCGACGGTCAGCGATATAACGAATATAGGCACGCACTTCTTCACGAGTCAAACGACGCATTTCAGAGACACCAAAGGCAAGGTCAATGAAGCGGTCTTCAAGCTCAACCATCGTTTCAGCGATGCCGTAGATCTTGGCCTTGAGTTCATCGTTCCAGAGTTCTGGATTTTCGACGATGTACTCACGGAATAACTTCGTCATGGACTCAGTGTGCAACGTTTCGTCAGCAATCGACCAGGCGATGATCTGCCCCATGCCCTTCATCGTGCCATTACGCGTGAAGTTAAGGAGCATGACAAAAGACGAAAAGAGCTGCATCCCTTCGGTGAAGGCCGAGAAAGCAGCAATCTGCGCAGCCAAATCCTTCTGATCCTTAGCTACCTCATTGAAGAAGTCATGCTTAGCCGCCATGGCTTCATACTGCAAGAATTCGTTGTAGATAGATTCAGGCAGACCTAACGTTTCAATGAGATGCGAGTATGCTGCAATATGCACCGCTTCGCGCGCTGCGAAGGACGAGAGCATCATGCGGATTTCAGGCTGACCAAAGCGCGGCAGATAGTGATTAACATAGGCACCGGAGACGTCAATATCACCCTGCGTGAAGAAACGAAGAATCTTCGTCAAGAAGTCGCGTTCGCTATCGGTCAACTTCTGGTTGTAGTCCTTCACGTCTTCGAGCATGGGCACTTCGGTCCAAAGCCAATGCATCTGTTCGGACTGCATAAAAGCTTCATAAGCCCAGGGGTACATAAAGGGCTTATAGCAAGTACGGCCCGCGAGGAGTCCCGTCGCTGGTTTCTTTTCAGTCATGTCTTTATCCTTCACAGGCTAAGCAGGTCGTATTGTCAGCCACGGCCTGCATGCTAAATTGTTCTTCAAGTCGACGGCGTTCCACCTGAACACCCACACGGTCTGCCTTACGAAGCTTGTCAGAGCGGTTGTAATAAAGGCTCTTGAGCCCCTTCTTCCAGGCAGAGAAGTGGCAAACGTGCAAGTAAGCAATCGACACATCAGGCGGGAAGAAGAGATTCACACTCTGCCCCTGATCAATAAATTCTTGACGGTCGGCAGCCAACTCGATAATCCAACGCTGGTCAATTTCGATGGCGGTCTTAAAGACGTCACGAACTTCCTGCGGGAGATCCTCACGATGCTGCACAGAACCATCATGCGCAATGATGTCAGCCCACACCTCTTCGGTATCAAGCCCTCGCTTAGCAAGCTCAGCCTTCAAGAAACGATTCTTCAAAATGAAGGCGCCAGAAATCGTGTCCTGACGATAGATGTTCGCACGATAGGGTTCAATCGACGGACTCGTGCCACCCATGATGAGTGAGGAGGACGCATTGGGCGCCACGGCCATACGATGCGAGAAGCGACGCTGAACGCCGGAGTCCGCTGCATCGGGACAGGGACCGCGTAAGGCGCAAAGGCGCTCGTCAGCCGCTTCAACGCAAGCGGCAATATGACGGAACATCGCACGATTCGTAAACTTGGCAGCGGCCGACTCAAAAGCGATGCCACGCTTTTGAAGGTAAGCATGAAAGCCCATGGCACCCAGGCCCACAGAACGCTCACGCATGGCAGAGTAACGAGCACGCTTAATACCATCAGGCGCGTGGTCGATAAAGTACTGTAGCACGTTATCGAGGAATTCCATCGCATCGTCAATGAACTGCTTATTGTCCTTCCAGTCGTCGTAGTATTCGAGATTCACAGAAGACAAGCAGCAAACGGCAGTACGGTCTTTGGAAGTCGGCAAGAAGATTTCGGTACAAAGGTTAGAACCATGAATCTTGAGACCTTTATCTTTGAGCCAGGACGGCAACGCACGATTAGCCGTATCCGTAAAGACCAAATAGGGTTCGCCCGTGTGCATACGCATCTCAAGAATACGCTGCCACAAGTCGCGCGCAGACACCGTTGCAACGACCTCACCCGTCGACGGATGACGAAGTTCCCACGAATCATCCGCTTCGGCATCACGCATCGAGGCTTCAATCTTTTCCATAAAGGCGTCAGTGATGTTGACACCATGATGCAGATTCAAAGCCTTGAGGTTCTGGTCACCCGTCGGCTTACGCATTTCAATAAAGGGAATGATGTCCGGATGGTCAATCGACAAGAAGGCCGCATAAGAACCACGGCGAGTCGACCCCTGACGGTAAGCCAAGCACGACGCGTCATAAACCTTCAGATGCGGCATGACCCCAACCGACTTTTCGTCCGCCGAACGAATACCAACGTGAACGCCCACGCCACCCCCTAACATCGAGAGGCGATTCACTTCAGAGAGCGTTTCAATCAATCCGTCGGCACTATCGTCCATATAGGAGAGGTAGCACGAGACCGGCAAGCCACGCCCCGTACGACCAAAGGCAAGCACCGGAGTCGCAAAAGAAAGCCAATGACGGCTAGCGTAATCGTAAATACGACGAGCATGTTCGGGATTTGACGCGAACGTTTCAGCAACAAACTTAAAACGCTCCTGCGGACTGGTCTCTTCAGGGCGCATGTAGCTTTCACGAAGACGCATGAGGCCAAGTTCGTCAAAAAGCGTATCGCGACTCAGATCGATTTGGACGGTCATGAGGGGAATCCTCTTATAAAAGGGCTATTGGGATGCGCCTGCGCGTATGAGCGGGCACCCACGATATTTAGTTCGTTAATCTCTGTGGTAACACTAGAATTAGTGTCACAATCGGCACGGGCATACTACCGAAGAATTCGGTTTTTCGCCAATAGACTAAAGCTAACAACAGCATAGAGAGTTTCTAATGAAGAACCCGATAAGGCGTTTTGAAGCGCTTTTTTGGGCGCATACCGTCAATACGTGAGTCAAAACTTCGGACGTGGATACAAAGGTTTACGGTTTTGCATATGAATCATTCTAAATATTTTTGGAATGTCATTGACCTTTGTGCTAGAGTATTCCTACCAGAAGAAATGATCGGAATCTACGGATTCCCTACTCTTATATAGGAGTACTTAACTATGTCTAACATCGTTCTCGTCAACGACGAAAATGTTGAAGCCATCGTGGCAGCGAATGAAAAGCCCGTCGTCCTCGCCATTGGTGCAAGCTGGTGTCCTGATTGCCGCCGCGCTCAGCCGTTCTTTATGCAACTCGCCCAAAACTACGCTGACCGCGCCGTGTTTGCCTCTTGCGACTCTGAGTCGAGCCCGCAGGTCGTGGCAAAATATGAAGTCAAGCACATCCCGACAATGGTCGCGATCCGCAATGGTCAAGAAGTTGACCGTATTGTCGAAGTGAAGACGCCAGCTGACCTCAAGGCTTTTGTGGATCGCAACATTTAAGAAGCCTCCACAATGAACCCATCCAACCCGGGATGCGATGCAACAATCGCCCCGGGTTTTCTGCTTTTTGGACAAACAAGATGTTAATTGAGATACCTTCTGATGAGATTTGGACCACGATGACAGGCGGTCCGGCGATTTTTGTGACGTCTCGTAATGACAAAGACGTCGACGACGTGATGGCCTGCGCATGGTCGACGATTTGCAATATGGCTCCGGCGCGCTTCTGCGTCTCATTGATGTTGTCTCACCAGACGACAGAAAACCTCATCAAGACGGGTGTCTTTGGTATCTCGATTCCAGGAACGGACCTTCAAAAGGCCCTTTTGGCTTCTGGCTGTTGCTCGGGTCGCGTCGTAGGCGACAAGTTCGAGCATCTTAAGTTAGGCAAAATCGCTGGCCTCTCCTTGCCCGTCTCTTTTGTCGAAGACGCCTTGGCGCATATTGAATGCCGCGTGGTAGATCCGAACCTTTTAAAGCGTACTGGACTTGCCATTGGCGAAGCGGTCGCTGCACGCGTCAACGATCAATATTGGGAGAATGGTTGCTTTACGTGTGACGGTCGCCCGCAAAGCACGATGCATAGCGCTGGCGAAACGATGTTTACGACGCGCGGCCCTCGTAAAAGCTGGAGCGAGGATTAAGAGAGAATTCATCAGCCAACCACGGCAAAACCCGCGAGCGCCACAAAGATCACCGCGCTCGCGCGGCTAAGCCAAGCACGCCAACGTGGACGACAAAGCCAATCAGCGGCCGCCCCAGCTAAGCACGCAAGCGCCGAAAACACAATCAGTGTTGCCAACATGAACGTAGCTCCCTGAATCAGCATTTGGCTAGCCAAAGCCACACCTTTTGTGCCAGGCATGACGAACTGCGGAAAAAAGGCCAAAAAGAATATCTGCACTTTTGGATTCGTGACATTCATGATAAAGCCGCGACGCCACAATTGAATGGGTCTCAAAGCGACAGCCTGAGCACCATTGACGGCATCGTTCGCATGCATCCATGCGCCCCAGGCCAAATAGAGTAAATACGTAGCACCGACCAGTTTGATCGTCCACAATAAAGCAGGTACCGCAACAACCATCGCCGCCACACCACACGCAGCGAGCACCGTGTGCAAAACCAATCCGGTAATGAGTCCGAACACCACGCACAGCCCTGCACGCACGCCATAAACCGCACTTTGCGTGATCACGAAAAGATTGTCAGGGCCAGGCGCCACCGCCAACAGCAAACTTGCAGAAAAAAAAGAAAACCAAAGGGCAAACGACATAGAGAACCGAATTCAGGCACAAAAAAACCCGCAGTGGGCAACGGGAAGAGGCTTGGCCAGCCGCACTGCGGGAAGCAAGCAGACCGTCATTACGCGAGCCACACCGGTTGAGCCAGGAGGTAAGTTGCAACGCGGTTGCTCAAACGAGCGCAGTCGTCTGCTTTCCTTAATGATAAGTCAGCACTACTCACTCTCGCAGAGGTATTTATCATTTTTTTGCCCTGCGTCAGAAGGCTTTATTATGTAACTTCACAGCACCTTCAAAAGACTTTAAAATATAAAGATTAGGCTGAAAGCGATGCGATCATCACACTTTCGGCCTTTTGTTTTGACGCAAACAATCTTGAAACCTTAAAGCCACCATACCGTCGTCCACGGTGAGAGCGCTGCCTCGACCTCATCTGCAGATTGCACAACACGCACTAACGGGCGTCCCATTTCGTCTTTGGGTGCCTCTTCAAGCAACGCCAAAGCCCATGGTTCTGCCGTCGCTCCATTTACCAACGTGTGCCACAAAAGGACAGGTCGACCTAAAGCTAACGAAGCTTCAACTTCTCGTAAAGTGCTCGAACCTTCTTTGCCAGCCATCACCAAAGTACCGCAGCCCAAAGCTGCAATCGCACGATTACGACACCAGTGACTATGAAGACGCTCCTTATCTGTAAAAGAAAGACCGCTCACCTGAGGTGCCAAAGAAATCAAAAGGCCATAAGCCGCGATGCGACGAGCTAATTTCACGTTAGCCGGCGGCCACGGTTGTGCAAGCGGGGTACCAATGATGGCAATCGTACGACCTCGGGCACCCGTTGTATCTTGAGCGGACAATGCGCCCTCGTGAGCAGCTGTATCAATCCCTTGCGCAAGGCCCGACACAATCACAGCACCGCGTTCAGCAAGGGCTTTCGACACTTGAAAAGCGTCGGCTTTGGCTTCTTCACTAGCTGCTTGCGACCCAACAATCGAAATTCGCAGTTGACGACTCGTTAAGTTGATATCGCCTTCGCACACCAAAACTGCTGGGTGTTCTTCTAACACCAAAAGCTCTTCTGGGTAGGCAGGACTAGAGGCCATCACAAGTCGAGTTGCGTCAGGCAATGTTTCTTCAAGAATCCGTTCAATGGCTTCACGCGCTGAACGTTCAAAGCCGCACTTTTCAATCGTTACCAAGGCCTCAAAGGCTTCGGAAGAACCGTGATGCATGTGCTACTCCTCCTCAAGTCCTCGGCCCTAAGCCCGAAGTTTTCAGTTAGACAATCATTAGAAAAAAAGGCTTAATCGAATCAAGCCTTTCTCATCCATCATATATATCTTACTGATGAGCACTCGCGTTGCCTATTGGTTATAACGATCACGGGGTTACCCTTTGAGGACTAATACGCACAAGCCTTCCCTTAGGACATTTCCTGTATAGCACAAGTCAAGTGCTTTCAAATGATCCTATGACATCCCGTAAGCCGACTTGCGAACTAGACACCTGGATGCTTTAGACCACCGGCAACGTCGTCGGTCATTAGCCTAAAGTGAATGGGCGGTAACCGACTCCCTGATGCGCCTTATTGGTTCTGATTGGCGTACACCTCCTTTCTTTGACAGTTTAAAGCTTAAAATAGCTGTGTTACAGCGCATGGCGAGATTTTAACGAAGTTTAGACGTGTTATAAAACACTTTCTTATTCAAAGCTCCCTCAGCCTGAGTACTCGCTTCACGTCTGCGGCCTTAGCTAAGCGAGGGAGAGTACCCAGGCCAACGGCTTTGCAAATCCGTTCAAAATCACCGTTCGTTCGAGTCTTTGCATACACAGCTTGACTGTCTGGCATTAACACCTCCATCAGCTCTGCACTAGCCAGTACTTCAACAATGCGTTCTGCAGTCATTTCCTCCCCGGCGTTTTCGATCGTTTTTTTCAATAGTCTGTGAATGACGAGCGCTAAGTAACATATCAAGAAGTGTGCTCTTATTCTGGAGTCCTTCCAATGGAAGCAAGGACGAGCCTCGAACAATGATTTCGAGATTCTGAATGACTCTTCGATCTGCCAAAGGCTGTGATGAATGGCAAGAACTTCTTCGGCGGTTCTTTCGGAGTTGGAAAATGAGATGCCGTAGTAACCATCAAAGAATGCATTTGCATCAATGCGTTCCTGATCCACCTCAGCCGACAGTTGATCAGCTTCCACCTTCAAGTAGCTCTTACCACCTCGTCGTAAATCACTTTTGAGCAAAGCTGGGTTTTCTTCATACCGTTTGGCTTTATCAATTAAGCGTTGGCGATCCCGAGCATCTTTTCTCGCTCGTTTCGCTGAATAGTGAATGAGAAGGTTAGAAGTCAAATTGTGCTTTTTGCTACTCAAAAACCGTCCTTGTCTCTATAGAGAAACCGTGACCGATCTTTACTTTTCGTGTCGACCTGTAGCACTCTCCTTATGGAGCATGATTGACAAAGTGACGCGTTTTATAATGAAGTCTTCTTTGATTTGGAGGCTTTGCCCATGGTTCGCTTTGATATTTCTGGTGGTATTGATCCGTTGTTGAACGCTACGCTTGAAAAAGGAGATGCCATCCTGGCTGAATCCAACGCTATGGTGGCTATGGACAGCAAGTTAAGCCTTAAAGGCAAGGCGCGCGGCGGACTCATGAGTAGCATTGCCCGCAAGTTTTTGAATGACGAAACGTTCTTTCAGCAGCGTATCGAAGCCGAAGAATGCGGCGGCTCCGTGCTTTTAGCCCCCAATCTACCTGGCGACGTTCGCATTCTTGATATTGGTGCTTCGCAATACTTATTGACGGATGGTGCTTTTTTAGCGTCTACCGATGGCGTTTCGCTTGAAACGCGCTCTCAAGGCCTTGGCCGCGCACTCTTAGGTAACTCCGGTGGCCTCTTTATCATGGGTACCCAAGGCCAAGGTCAATTGGTTGTCTCTGGTTTTGGCTCCATTCGAGAGCTTGAAGTGACACCAGACCGTCCGATCACGATTGACAACGGCCACTTGGTCGCCTGGGAATCTACGCTTGATTATGAACTCAGCCTCAATACTGCACGCAGTGGCTTCTTAGGTAAGCTCGTTCACAGTCAAACGACGGGTGAAGGCATCGTGCTTAAATTCCGTGGTCACGGTCGTGTCATAGTTTGTTCTCGCAACAAGGGCGGCTTTTTAGACTGGATTCTCGGCAATATGCCTAACCCAAAAGACGTCGAGAATTAACCAACACGCATACTTTAGAAGACAATCCTCAGACAACAGTGCCACGCAAGCAATCCGCTTCGTGGCACTGTTTGTTTAATGTGACAAATACTTTTGATCCCTTAAACGATAGGAAGATTCAAATAGTTACGTTTCACGGGAAAATCCGTGAGATTGACTGCCTAGAGCCTCAAATTTTTCACCACAAACCCCTAAAAACAAGGCATGATATTAAGTAAGGGCACGATGCGCTGAATAACCTTTTTTAAGCCTGTGAGACAACCAGTGCAATCGTGCGTGGAGGTAATCATATGAATATTCTTGTACCGATTGATGGCACTGAACACAGCCTTCGTGCCGTGGAATTCCTTACGACTCGCACCGACCTTTTGGGCGAAAATCCTCACATCACCATTTTTATGGCACAGATGCCTGTACCCCAGCGTGTCCTTGCTGGCGTTCAGCCGATTGCTGTCGAGGATTTTTATAAAGAAGAAGCCCAGGCCGTCTTTTCATCCGTTCGTGCACTTTTAGGTGATTCTCCACTTGATATCGACATGCGTTATAGCGTCGGTATGCCGGCTCAAGACATCGTCGCTGAAGCTGATCGCCTTGATGCCGATCTCATCATCATGGGGATTCGTGGTCATGGCCCGGTCAATAGCTTCTTGTTTGGCTCGGTCTCTAATGCCGTCCTTGCTAACACACATCGCCCTGTCTTGATGCTTCGAGATAAGCTCCCTGAAGGCACATCTAACCTGCGTGTAGGTTTGGCTGTTGACGGCTCTAGCTACACCGAACGCGCTGTTGACTTCGTGCTTTCGCACCGTGCGCTCTTTGGTGACACGCCGCGCGTTGAACTTTTGAACGCCGGTCAAATCACTCACCCGATCGGCCTCTCTTCAGTGGCAAGCATGATGTCTAGCGGCAATACCGCACGAGACATGCTTGAAATGCGCGAACAGGTGTTAGATTCGGTGATGACGCCATTGTTGCCTAAGTTTATTAAAGTGGGTCTCGACCCAAAGGTGGTACGCCTTGACGGTAACCCGGGTGACGAAATTGCCCACTATGCCGAAACGACCCCACTTGACCTCTTGGTCATGGGTTCCCACGGCTATGGCAACTTCCGCTCTGCTGTCATGGGCTCTACCGCGATGAAGATCGCCGCCGAAAGCTCTGTGCCGCTCTTGATTATCCGTTAATCGACAATCCAAAGCGACAAAAAACAAAAAGGCGCTCGATTGATACCTCAACGAGCGCCTTTCTTCTATGCACGGTATTCACTGAATTTGAATACCTTCACTGGTCGTTATTCGATCGCGATGCACTTTTTCTCACAGGTCTTCATTTCCTTCTTCGGAATGGAAATACTCAAGACACCATAATCGTACTTCGCCTTGATGTCTTCTTCGCGTACGCCTTCACCGACGTAGAAGGCACGACTCAAAGCGCCAGACCAACGTTCGCGGCGGATGCAAGTGCCTTTCTTTTCGTTGTTCTGACATTCTTCGACCGCCTTTTCAGCGCTAACAATCAAATAACCGTCCTTTAACGTGGCAGAAATCTGATCCTTCTTAAAGCCCGGCAGGTCGATATCCAATTCCCAGGTCTTGTCGTTTTCGCGTACGTCGGTCTTCATCAAGCGATTGGCACGATTGCCAAAGAGCTTGTCACGATTTGTAGTGCGAAAGGCGTCAAACGGGAACGTGTCGTCGAGCAGGTTTTCACCAAATACGCTAGGTAATAGCATGGTTTTCCTCCAAGAGTTTCTTGCCGTCGACCATGGCGGCATAGGATGTCGAGCATCACAATTCGGTGCCCGATCTACATCGTATATGGAGGCGTTCACGCCCTAGACAAGGGCTAAGTTACGATTTGTTTAATCTGTCATACATCATTCACATAGACTGATTTTTAGTTAACTTCGTCATTGCATATCACATCAAAAATCAATCCTTTGACACCAAAATACGCTTGAAGACCGGCACCACTCGCCAGAGACAGTACGCCGCCGCCAAAAGCGCAATACCACCGCCCACGTAGCCAATCTCGCCAATCGTAAGGTGCGTACAGACCACGCCGCCCACCAAAGCGCCCGACCCAATACCAACGTTATAGATGCCTGAAAAAACTGACATCGCAATAGCGGTGCCTGTCGGCGCAGCCGCAATGATGGCTGATTGGAATGTAAGGTTGTAAAGCGTAACCGCAAACCCCCAGAAGAGACACAACACGAAGACCGTGACTTCGGCGGTTGCAGCCTCTCGCATCAAAAGTAGGCTCAAAGCCATACCAACCACCGCAGCCTTCATAAAGGTCAGTGGATGGCGATCATAAAAGTGAGAGAAGACCCAACTCCCTACAATGCCTACCGCACCATAAGCGACTAAAACCCACGTGATGTGATTTGGCACCATGCCCGTCACTTGCGCTAAGAAGGGCTCGATATAGCTATAGACCGTAAAGTTACCAGTCATGATGATCGGCGTCAGAATATAGATGCCAAGCAATGCGGGCTGCGTCAGCAATTTAGGCACTTGGCGGAGTTTGACTGCCTGCTGACTTTCAACACTCGGGAAGAAGCGCCACAAGCAAAAGAGCGCCAAAGCGGCTGTCAAACCTATCGCCAAAAAGGTCACGCGCCAACCAAGGTAAAGCCCCAACACACGCCCCAACGGTAGCCCGGCAATCATCGCAATCGAAGAGCCTGCAACCACCATACTCAAGGCCGTCGAGCGCTTGTGTTTAGGCGCCACTTCAACGGCCAGAGGACTCACCACCGACCAAAAGATGGCATGTGAGCACGCCACGCCGAGTCTCGAAATCAGAAGCATCCAATAGCTTGTTGACACCGCCGACAAACAGTGACTGCCGACAAAGAGCGCCAATATCAGCATCATCAAACGCCGGCACTCCATCTTGGCTGCAAGGAGCATGAGAGGCAGCGACAGGATCGCAACAACCCACGCGTAGATGGTCACAAGCCACCCAGTTTGCGCTTCAGTCGTACCAAAGTCACGCCCGATATCAGTCAACAAACCGATCGGAATGAACTCAGACGTATTGAAGACAAAAGCACAAAGCGTGAGCGTAAGCACAGGCAACCACGTCACAAAGGTCGCTTTCAGTGAAGGTGTCGACATCGTTAATCCAGTCGCATCAAAAGAGGTTGATTGAGGCTCTCTTTGAGCCTCTTTATAAGATTAAAGGGACTAGATTTTACGCCCAAACGACTGAAACGGTGGCATAAGACCGTTCAAAAAACCGCAACCGACTTACACGATCTTGTGCCGAAACAAGTAGCTCGCTACGAACATCGAGATCACACCCATCATCGCCACAGGCCACGCGAGCGGCAAGACATCAATGAGCGAAGCGCCTTCAAAATAGATAGCGCGCAAAGCCTGGATGCTATAGCGCATCGGATTCAAAATCGTCAGCGTTTGCATCCATTCGGGCATGGCTCGAACGGACGTCATGAGGCCTGACAAAATCACCATCGGGAGCATCATAAAGATGATGGCCACGATCGATTGTTGAATGTTTTTAGCCATGGCCGAAACGGCTAATCCTAAGCCCACCATAGAGACGCTATAGCCTAAGACAAAGAGCCCCAATTCGATGAAGGATCCGATAAACGGGAGTTCAAACCACCAAAAGCCAATGGCAAAAATCATAAAAGCCTGCACACAGGCAATCAGGGTGGGGATAATGCTTTTGCCAATCAAGATTTCCACACTGTCGGCTGGCGTCATCAGCATCATGTCAAAAGAGCCGTCTTCTCGCTCACGCGAAACCGAAAGCCCGGCGAGCAATAGCACTTGAATCGTGGCAAGCGCCAAAATGAGTGGCGGAACGATGGTATACCGCGTAATGCCGTTTTCATTCCAACGGTAGCGCTCTCGAAGTTGCAAACCACCCTCGCCAACGCCATGTGCGTCATTCACTTTTTTGACGATGCTGTATAGATATCCTAACGCAATCCCAGCTGTGGTCGAATTACGTGCATCGGTCACCACCATCATTTCGCCTGAACGCGCAAAGTCGTTCGGAAAGTAGACACCGACAAGCGATTCAGCTTTGTCAATTGACCGCTCAAAGTCCGTCAAAGAAACAGCGTTTCGTTGCAAATCAAAAATTCCCGTCCCTTCGATACGACGAATGACTTCAGCGGACACGGACGAATGCGACTCATCAAGAAGCGTCCAAGGGACACGCTCAAGGTTGAAGGTCGCACCGTAACCAAAGAGAATGGCTTGCGCAAAAACGGGGACGATCAAAACGACGCGAGAGCCTTTGTCTCCTAAAATGACGGCTAGTTCTTTGAGCACAATCGCATAAATGCGGTTGAGCGACATGAGCCAACGTTGCCAAATGGTCATGACGCCTCCTTTGTCAGAGCGGTTGACTTTGGGCGCCTTGGAAACGAACGCTTCTGTAACATCCGTATCGTCGCCAATGCCGCAAGCGTTATCCAACCCACAAGTACGCACGCATTTTGCCAAACTAAAGGACCATCACCCGCTAAGAAGATTTGTTTCAAGGCTTCCATCGCATAGGTAGGCGGCAAAAGTCGTCCAACCACTTCAATCCATTCTGGGACGCTACGCAAATCAAACAAGAAACCCGAAAGCATGAGGCTAGGCAAAAAGGCCAAAACAACCGTGGCCTCAGTGGCCAAAAATTGGCTCTTCGTTTTCGCGGACAAAAATAGCCCTAAGACGGACGACCATCCCGAAAGCAAGCCAAGCATCACTAATAGCGCAAAGAGGCTTCCTCGAAGCGGCACTTCAAATAACGTTTGCGCCACGATCAAACACAATAAACTCCCTAAAAAGGTCACCATCCAATACGGAAGCCACTTACTCAAGAAGATTTCAAGCGCAGAAGCCGGCGTCGCAAATAAGGCCGACATCGTACCTCGCTCCCATTCACGCGCCACCACAATGGCACACATGAGACCACCCGCAATTCCGGTCACCAAAACAAAGAGCCCTGGCACGATGTACCACGTTGAAATCATGCCTTCGTTAAACCAACTACGAGAGACAAGGTTTTTCACAGGCAACGCTTGCGCGAGCGCCGATTCGTCAATATCGATCAAACCGCTTTTTTGCTGCTTGGCAATCGATGTTTGAATCACACCTTCTACATAGGTCTTAAAAAGCAAAGCTGACTGGCTATCCACACCATAGACGGTGAGTCCCATCAAGGCTTGTCGACCATTCATTAAGTCCGCCGTAAAGCCTCTAGGGATCGTGAGGACGAGTTCGACGGCTCGATTTTCAAAGGCGCTTTCAGCCGCTTGAGACGAATGAAAAACTTCGGTTCTGAAATGTTGATTGGCCGTCAAGTCAACCGCAATACGGCGAGCAGTGAGTGAACGGTCTTCTAGCACCACGGCGGTAGGAATATGCCGCATGTCAAGCGAAATGCCATAACCGTAAATCAACAGCATAAAGATCGGCAAAAAAAGCCCAATCACCAGAGAGGACGGATCACGCAAGATCTGTCGACACTCTTTCAAGAAAAGCGCTCGACACCGGGCGGCTGAAAACCGTAATCCACCACGCTTAGTCATGAGTCGCTCCTTCGGACGTTGTCACACTTTGGCGAGCTCGTCGATCTTCTTCAACCAGCGCAACAAAAGCCTCTTCAATTGACCGGATGGGTTGGCCGTCAGACACTTGACGCGCCGCTGATCGAATTTCGTTAGGTGTCCCGATCGCCAAAATGCGGCCAGCCTCTTGAATCAAGAAGCGATCACAATACTCGGCTTCTTCCATAAAATGGGTTGTCACGACGATCGTTGTCCCTTGCGCAGCGAGTCTAGTTAAACCACGCCAAAAGTGTCGGCGTGAGACGAGGTCCGCGCCTGACGTCGCTTCATCCAAAAAGAGAATCGCCGGTTGATGTAGTAGCGCACACGCGATCGCCAAGTCACGCTTTGCACCTAACGGTAAGTCGTTCGCTGGCATCTTTCGGTAGCGTGCCAATTCATAGGCAACGAGCGCGTCTTCGACTTGTTTTGTGAGCGTTGCGCCATAAAACCCGTAGCTTCGTGCAAAGTAACGCAGATTTTCTTCAACCGTGAGATTTGCATAAAGCGAAAACTTCTGAGCGACATACCCAATCTCGGCGCGTGCCTTGGCTAATGCCTTACGTAAATCACGGTCTTCGAGCATGACGCGCCCCGAGGACGGCGGCAAGAGGCCACAGAGCATACGAAAAGTCGTGGTTTTACCCGCGCCATTGGGCCCCAACAACCCAAAGATCTCACCACGGTGCACCGTAAAAGATGACGCTGCGACCGCGACAAAGTCACCAAAGTGACGCGACACCTCGGCGGCTTCAATCACGATAGATGCGTCCCCTGGTGACATACCATTGGGTCCTGTTGATGCCGCTTGACCTGTCAAAGCATCAACCGTAATGCCTAGTTCGGCACGATGCTTGCCTTCAAAGGTCATGAGTGCATACGCGTCTTCCATACGAGCGGGGCGCGTGGTGACGTCGACCGTAGCCACAAACACACTTCCCCACTGTGCAATCAACCAGGCTTTGACAGTTGAAAGTGTTTGAGACTTTTGCGTCAAAAGTTCAATAGCGCCATCGCGCGGCACGACATCAAGACAAAAAGTTTCGTCGCTCAACCCTACACGCTGCATCAAACGGCGCGTATAAGTTTGCTTGATCGGGTCTGCCACGTCGCCCAACTGCACACGAAACGTTTGCCCTTGAGCTTTTGATAGCAAGGCAGTTGGCGTATCTGCAGCCAACAGATGACCATTCGTGAGACAAATGACCCAATCCGCTTTTTCAGCTTCTTCAAGATAGGCAGTCGAAAAAAAGCACGTCGTTTGTGTCAAAGTCATCATTTGATGAATGATGTGCCAAAGCTCACGACGAGAGAGCGGATCAACACCCACGGTCGGTTCATCCAAAATTAAAAATCTTGGTGCACGCACGAGTGCAATACTCAACGCGAGCTTTTGCTTCATGCCGCCAGAGAGGTCGCCCGCCAACCGATCTTCAAAGCCGGCAAGCCCTGTGAGTTGAAGTAGTTGACGATAATGCTCGGCCAAACTCATGCCAGCTTTCATGGGCTTTGCACCACGAAGCGTCCCAAAAAGTTCGAGGTTTTCGATCACCGATAGGTCTTTATATAGCCCCAAAGACTGCGGCATATAAGCGACCGTCTCTAAAAACCTTTCATCGTCTGGATCTGGCGCTTGACCAAGGACTTCAATATATCCATGATCAGGCACTTCTAAACCACACACGAGTCGCATGAGAGTTGACTTGCCAGCGCCATCTGGCCCCACCAAAGCCACCAAGCGCGCCGAAGCTGGGATCGATATCGTTAAGCTATCGACCGCGCGAATCGGCGGACGACCAGGCGCCGCATCAAAGATGCGCGTCAAGTTTTTAGCATCAATCAGAGGACGAGACGTCATGACGACACCTTCATGGCGCAAAATCCACCGTCACGGGTTGCCCTAGACGCAAAACATTGTCTTTATCTTCAAGGTTAAGTCGCACCTCATAGACCAAAGTCGTGCGCAAGGCTTGCGTGGCGACGGTCTTAGGCGTGAATTCAGCTTCTGACGAGATGTAGCCAACGCGCGCTTTGATGGGCGGTGTGGTATCTGTAGTGACCAGAGCTTCAGCACCTTCTTTTACAAAAGCGAGTTGCGTTTCAGAAACAAAAGCACGCACCCATTTCGGATCCATGATGCTCACGTGATAAACCGCACGCTGCGCCGACGTCATGTCGCCAGGCTCCGCTAAACGCGTGCGAATGGTGCCCGTAACGGGTGACGTAAGCACTGACGCCGTTTCAATCTGATAGTTGAGTGAAGCCACGACGGCGGCCCCAGCATCGCGAGCAGCTTTCGCTTGACGAATTTCATCAGGACGTAAGCCTGCGACTTTGAGGTTATACATCGCTAAAGCACTCGCACGACGCTTTTCAAGAGCAATGCGACGCCAACGCACGTCTTCTAAGGTTTGCACGGACGTCGCTTGCGACGCATAGAGCTTTTCTTGACGTGCCTCGGTCTTTTTAGCAAGCGCCAACTCGCTTTCAATGGCCTCGAGTTCAGCCTTAGCAGCTGCCACCTCTTCGTCTCTAAACCCAGCCTCTGCTAAACGCCACTTAGCATCAAGTGCTTCAAACTCCGCTTCGGCACGCTGACGTTCAATCTCTAACGCACGCGTATCTAAGCGCCCGATGACGTCCCCTTTTCGAACGCTTTCACCCTCTTCCTTGGTCAAAGCCGCAATGCGTCCTGCGCCCTCAAAAGCTAAAGACACTTCACGCGCATCCACGCTCCCCCAAGCGATACTCGGCTTCACTTCTCGGGCTTCTTGCCACGACTTGACCCCATAGCCCGCGGCGCCAAGCGCAACGATGCCAAGGATCAAGCCTATGATTTTCTTTTTGTTCGCCATACTAACCTACTATCAATTGTCACGTGAATGTCCAAAACCACACGCTTTTTCGTTACCTGGAGATTAGCATGACAAAGAACCGAAATCGCTTAACGTGTGCGTCCTCCGTTTTAAGCTAGCGCCGCCAATCGATCGGCAAGCCCACTCACACGCTCTGTGCGGCGTTCGATGGCTGCATCAAGAACCTCTTCGGTACCAAAAATCGCGACCGACTTTTTGGTTCGCGTGACGCCTGTATAAAGGAGTTCACGCGTTGCTAAGCCCGATTCTACGTTGTCCGGCAAAAAGACTGCGACGTGTTCAAACTCAGACCCTTGAGACTGATGAATCGTCATGGCATAGGCCACATCGTGGCGGGGCAAGAGCGTGGGCGGCAGGTTCTTCGTGCCATCAAAGTATGCACGCAATTCGCCGTTCTCATTAGGCAAAACCAACGCCACGTCCCCATTAAAGACCCCAAGCATATCGTCATTCTGACGAATAATCACTGCTAACCCTGGATAGCGCGTCGAATCATTGAGCCAATGCTTAAAGCCTGCCATCAAAAGACGCGTACGAAGATATTGGTCGGCAAAGGCATTGATCCCCTCAACGCTTTGTGACCCTTGACGCTGCGCGCAAAGCGGACGAAAAACGTCAAACGCAGCCCATAGCGCCAAACGACCCTCAGTGAGCACCGTTTCGGTTCTATCTGTGCGCTCCACCAAAGCCAGATAGTCAATCAAGCGATCAACATAACGGCTTAAGTGCCCTTCTAACCAGACTCTGGCTTTTTCGGACACCCCCCAGTCTTTGTCGCCCACGGGCGGCGTCGAATCCCAGTCAATCTGCCAATCACCTTCGCGTGTTGTCGGGTCTTCAAACAGCGCATGGACTTCAGCGCGCGCCTGAGCCTTGGTGAGGCCGCCTTCATGGTTAATGGCCGAAGCCAAACGCGCAATCACAGAACCTTCAGCAAAGCGTCGACTCTTTTTGAGTTCAACGGTATGGGCACCTAAAGCACCAGTCGATGACGAAATCGCCGCAAAAACAGCCCCTGGCCCCACAGCGGCCAACTGATGCTTATCACCCAAAATAATGACACGGGTGCGTGACGACACTGCTTCAAATAGGCGAGCCGCCAAATGAATGTCAACCATCGAGGCTTCGTCAATGATAAGGACGTCCGCTGGCAAAGGATTGTCAGCAGAAGGCTTATCGCCTGAGGCCGTCTTGGTGACGAGCCACTTATGAATCGTGTGCTCGCGCACGTGACGCTTTTCAGCCGCGGTCTTGTCGTCTTCAACCAAGGCTTTCATACGCGGGAAAAAGTGCCCGATCGTCCCTCGGGTCATGAGTTCAATCGACTCACGCATTCGTCCAGTGGCTTTGCCTGTTGGGGCTGCCAAATAGATCATCAAATCGGGATTGGCTTCTAACAAACACTCAAGAATCAGGACCACGGTCGTGGTTTTGCCCGTGCCCGGACCCCCAGAAATCACCGAAAAGTGGTTTTCGAGCGCCAAGCGCACGGCTTTAGTTTGCAAAGGGTCCGAATGAAAAGCCGTGGTGAGCTTTTCAACTTGCGCAGCCATCTCAGCCGTTAAAGCGCTCCCCTTGTGACTTGCGAGCGTCCAAAGGGCTTTAGCAAGACGCGCTTCTTCAGCAAAAAATCGCGTGAAATATAGGCGCGACGCGAGACCACCCGGCCCCTCGTCAAGCGTTAAAGGCTGAGTCTGAGCGGACACCTCACCCGCGGGTGACATCGCCAAAAGCTGCCACTCGGCCAAATCGGTGAGTTTATCGCGAATGAGCGTATCGACCAGGGTGGCATCCGCCTCACGATCGTAGCCCCACTTTTTGGCGACTTCACCCAAACTCACACAAACGCTGCCGCGCGCGTCCGCTGTTGCAAAGGCAGCCATCATGGCAGCCATAAACTGGTGCATTTCGTCATCAAAAGCCTTTTGCCCTGCCTCAATGCGCGCACGATCACCTAAACGCAAAAGCGCTTCACCTAAAGCATGTAAGGGACCAACAGCTCCACTACCCAACATCACAGTCATCCTTTATAGAAAGAGCTTATCTAAACGTTCAATCCATTCAGCGGGCACCGGGTCATAGACCACGCCTTGAATATGATTACCTTCACGGGTGGCCGTCGCAGAGACGCCGCGCAAGAAGACGTAACACGCCCCACCAATCAATGCCGAACTAAACGCATCCCCTAAACGCACCTTCAAAAAGCGCCTGAGTGCCACTAAATAAATGAGGTACTGCAAGCGATAGTGGTGCACCGTCATTTCGTCTGCCATCACGGGTTGCGTAAAGTCTTCGGGCGCACTCACAGAACGCGTAATCGCATTACTCTTCCAGTCCAAAATCCAGAATTTGCCTTTAGCCCCAAACGCCAAGTCAATAAACCCAGTTAAATAACCCGCAAGCTCATTGTCGGCCATACCGTCTACGGCGTAGTCGGGACCAAATTCGGCCAACGTGGCTTTGAGCGCTTCGGTGGTGAGGCCTTCACGCAAATGTAATAAGAAAGGCATTTCTGAACTTCGTGCCGACATCGGAACGTCACGCAAATAAATACCTGGCAAGATTTCGGCGTTCACGACGTCGTAGAGCATTTGCGATGCGGCCGAAATCGCTTCTTCACGTGCCGCATCGTCATCAAACGACAAGAAGGCCTCAATCATGCGTTGCGCAATCCGACGACGAACGTCATTGGCTTGAGGCGTATCGGGGGCGATTTCAGTAAAGTCGGCGACTTCTAGCATATTGTGGAGGCAGTCACCAGCCTTCGTGCCACGCGGAAAACCCATGATGCCCGTGAGTTTGGCAGGCTTCTTTTTGGAGCCATACCAACCGATCGCCATATCGTCATCGGTTACCGTACGATTGATAGACGAAAAGCTACTGATACGCCACGAGGGCTGAATGGGTTTTGGCTCGTCATAATCAAAGTCCTTCAGCGTGTGCGTAACGGGATTGGCCGAAAGGCTCGTACGACGCGAGAGTTTTTCGTTGATGTCCACAATCACAAAGCCAGGCTCTTCTGCGGCCAATGTCTGCAAGCGTTCAATGACTGCTTTTTGATTGATCTTGGCTGACCCGTTTATAGCCATAAAGAACGCATTCTCGAGCCATGTTTTTGCCCACACGCGAGGCGCTTCACTCAGCCCCCACTTGACTAAATCTGTCCCCTCGACGGATAGCGTCCCTTTGTTGGCTTTTTGGGGCGCCACCACTACCAAATGCGAGACCGCACGCGTCATCCCTACATAAGCCAAACGCACCTTTTCTTCAAGGCGCTTCGAAAAATGCGCTGAGGTTTCAGTGAGCGTTTTGTGACCCAACCGAATCGTCATGCCTTGGGGCGTACTCTCTTTATAAAGTAAGTCTTTATTCTGAGCTTTTGTATTCAACTTTTCGGCATGAGGCAAATACACAATCGGGTACTGAAGCCCTTTACTAGCATGAATCGTTTCAACCGTGACGAGGTTAGCGTCAGAGGCTAAGCGTAGGCGACGATCTTCAGGCGTACTCGTTGACGAAGCACGAACCTGCTCAAACCACGCCAATAAGCTCGAAGGCGTCGTGTACTGACGGCCTGCCTCATGTAAGAGTTCCAAAATATGGGCGTAGTTCACCAAACGCGCTTCACCTTCTTCAATAGGCAACAAGCGCTCAGCCACGTTTTGTGTTTCAAAGAGATAAGCAAAGGCCGCAGCCACACCGGCACGACGCCACCGTTCAACCCCTTTTTCAAAGGCAAGACGTAACGCCGTTCGACGCGCTTCATCATCGGTCAAGATGTCTGAGAGCTTGTCACCTAAAAAGCGTGTGGTGCGTGCCGCTGCCATCACCTTTTCGTTACTCGGCGACTCAAAGGCATGCAGCAGTCGAACGATTTCTTCAGCCTCTTCGGTTTGAAAAACATCACCTTGACTACGCATGGCGACGCGCACTTGTCGTTGGGCTAGTGCCTTACGGATCGCGGTAACGTGTTCGCGCTTTTGAATCAAGATCGCAATGTCGCCAGGCATCACGGCGCGTAAAGGCACCGTGACTCCATCGACCTCGACCGAGCCAATGACTTCGTCATGAGGCCCCGCTGCGAGCCCCATTTGTTTATAGCGACCTTTGGCAATCAAGCGTGCAATATCGTCCGCAATCGTTTCAGCTGTCACGACACCAATATCATCGACGCCGTAGTATGACGTCCACCACTCTAATGCGGGCGCCTCTTGCCAAACACCGTCAATCAGTTCAAAAAGGCCATACACCTTCGAATTGGTCTTGACGGGTTCATAGCCCAAGTCATGACGCAAAAATGCACTTTCGGTGGGATGCTTAAAAAACGCGTTGACCGCATTCATGAGTTTGTGGCATGAGCGGAAGTTTTTCTCAAGTCTCGCGTGATGACGAATAAGCGCCTTGGCACGCATATAGGTATCCAAGTCTGCCGATCTAAAGCTATAAATGGCTTGCTTGGGGTCACCCACAAAAAAGAGCGCGCGAGATGCGTTTAACGCCTCTTCATTTTCTGGGATCTGCAAAAAGAGCTGATTAAAGATCTCAAATTGCACAGGGTCCGTATCTTGAAATTCGTCAATCAAAACACCCCGATAGGCCTCACGAATGCTTTGCGCAAACTTGCCATCGGTATCGTTTTGAAGGGCCCACCAGAGGTCTGACAGTAAATCATCAAAGGTCCCCGTACGGGTCGAACGCTTAAGGTCGCGTAACGCCTGAGGCGCTTCTTGAACGAAAGCCTCTAAAACTGGGAGCACACAAGGATCGGCATCTTCGATATTAATCTGACGTGGCGCGAGCGCTGCCGGGATCGCCGTCAAGGTCTCTAATTTCTTTTCCCAATCAACGCCCATCATGATCTCACGACGCACCTCGTCGGTCGGGGCATTCGCTAACGCACGACGCAAAAAGTCTTCAACCACTTGCTGACGTAAAGGCAAATCGTCGTCTGAATACTCACGATCAAAGTACCCTGAAGACGTAAAGACATGATTCGTCAACGTTCTTTGACAAAAGCCATGAATCGTCGAAATCGAAGCGTCATCAAAACTTGCCATCGCCGCACGAAGTCGCTTGACGGCCTCAGCCTGATCACGTCCTTCGTCAGTCCAACGCGCTGCCTGCGTCACGATCATGCTGTCCACGTCAGAATCACGCAAGTGCCCTGTCAAAAAGCCCAGCATTTCACTCAAATGGTCACGAATACGGGTTTTGAGTTCAGCCGTCGCCGCACGCGTAAAAGTCACCACGAGGAGCTTTTCGATCGGCATCTTTTCTTCAACAATCAAACGTAAGACGAGGTGTTTGATCGAAAAGGTTTTGCCAGTCCCCGCGGAAGCTTCTAAAAGCGTGGGCGTTGTAAGCGACGCCGTCACCACGTCAAAAGCAGGCGTCACGCCATCGCTCGCCTTAGCCCCATCAACAGGGTCAATGGCTTGCGTCGGTTCGTGCGCTTTCGGTGCTTTGGTCATTTCGGGGTCTCCAGGTGCCTTGAGTGTGTTGGGGACGACGGGCGTTTCAACAGCGTCCATCGCCATAGATGAAGCCATCGAAGACACCTCGGTCTCGTCGTCCATAGGCGGCATATCAGCCATAGCATCCCAGGCGGCCAAGCTCGCATCACTTTCGGTAGCCACGACGCCAACATCGTCGTCACTCATCGGTGGGACTTCATCAAACATTGAATCATTTGGCTTCATTTAGCGGCCTCCGTCGGCGCTTCTTGGGTTGGCAGACAAAAATCATTAGGTAGCGTCAAATCGCGATTTTCTTCAAGCATCGCAAACCTCAATAGCGATGCAAGGTCAATTTTCACGGCGTCATAAGCCCCTGGGGCATTCCCCATCACAAAGTTCGGCAACATGCTGCTCAACGCCTTTTCGCGTTCATACGTGATCGATTGCGCCTCTTCCAGATGTCGACCGCGCCACAAGATTTGGTCTGCACGTTGGTCGGGTGTGCCGCTCTGAGAAAAGAGCTGACCATTAAAGTCGGTGCCAATGAGCGGGCTTTGTGAGCGCGCTAAATACGGAATCATAAAAAGACGCAAGAAGTCTTTGGCGAGCGTCGCATCGCAAGCGGGGAGCTGCAAGCACACCAAACCATGCGCGTCAGCTTCCTCTTTTTTCATGAGCTTTTGAAGGTTTTTATCCCACACGCAAACGAGCCACGCTTCATTGATCTCGTTCGCAGCGCAAGCCACGAGATAGGTCAATAGTTCACGCAAGATCGATAAACTTGACGACTTAGAAGCACTCAATCGCACCAAACGACGACGATCCTCTTTGACATAGATCCCTTTGAGGCGTGCCAAGAGGTGAGGCATATCGTTACCCAAATCAAGGTCCACATCGATATCGTCGACAGGGGTGTCAACCGCCAACGTTTGATGGTATTGGAAGAGCGCCTGACCAAACGCAGTATCAGCCTCTGCAAACCATTCACGCACGCCTTGTGCCCCATACAAGGGGTTCGCTTTGACACAGGTGTCCCATGCTTCGGGCGTACATCCGGCTAAGAAAGCCTGATAGGCATCATGGCGCCGCTTCCAACGACCTAACCCCTTTTCTTCAGGCAACAAGCCTTCGGCGGCACCTTCATCTTGCGCTTCTAACCAAATGCCCGCTGCCCCTAATGTGCGTGTGGAAGGCTTTTTCCAAAAGTCGACCAAGGCACGTAATGTGACCGTTTGCATCGGTTGATCTTTGAGCCCTGTATCCGCAAAGACAGGATCGGCCTCACTATAGTCGGACGCCATGGCTTTTTGGACAGCCTCAAATAAACGCGCATCGTGACTACGCCAATCGCGATTGCCATACATAAAGTTCGATTGCGAGAAGGCGTTGAGTGGCACAGTGACCGTGAGTTGATCGGCCACCTGACGGCGCTCGTCTCGATTGTCGGTAAAGTCGAGCAACCAATCACGCAGCTCTTGAGCAACAATCGAAGGTTGACGTTCGTTCGCGGCTTCGCCAGTGCCACAGACATACGAAATCAAGAAACGGTCGCGTGCGGCTAACAATAAGTCTAAGAAGACATTGCGATTATCCACACGACTATCGCGGTCGCCTCGACGGGGTGCAACCGCCATCAAGTCAAATTCATGTCGACGCATGGTGCCCGGGAACGAACAATCGTCGTTGAGCCCCACAATGGCAATGATGCGATAAGGCAAGGGACGCAACTGTGCCATGCCCGTGAGGGTCACTCGGTTGCTAGGCAACCCACCGCCTGGGGCCATCTCTAATTGCGACTCAACGGACGACATAAAGAGGTCAAAAGGCACTGCCATGGGTGTCTCCCCAAAGCTTGCGCGTTCAATGTCTTCACGCACAGCCGCTGCAGCCTGGCGCACACGATTAAAGCCATTCCCCTCTTCTTTAAAGAGTAACGTCATCGCATCCATGAGCCAAGCCATCCACTCACTCGCGGTGGCAGACTCGACAATACGCGTTCGGAAAGCTTCTAAATAGCTCGACAGACGTGCCAGGGCATCCAATAAGACAGGACGGTCGCCCACAGAGGTCCACCCTCTTTCTTCTGTCCCTACGACTGGGAGCGTATCAAATAAGGGAGTCGATACGTCGTTTGGCAAGCAAAAGCCGAGCGTCAAGCGTTCAATTGCACGCGCGAGCGTCATGTCTTTTGCAACCGCAAAGGTCACTGGATCGAGTGTATTGAGGTGCGCGTCAGAGAGCCCGTATCGGTAGCCTGCCGTACGCAACCACATTTCAATCGTGGGCATATCGTCGCTAGTTAAACCAAATTTGCTTGCGACAGGCGGCAACGAAATCCAGGCCATCAGCGATTCGCGAGTCGCACGACCTGTGAGCAATTTACCTAGCCCCAGCACCGCCTGCGCAGCTTGGTCACCATCTAAATAAGAGAGCCCTGAGATACGCCACTCAATCCGCGCGTCAGCCGGTTGGCTTTCAAAGACCTTTTCCATTAATGGCGCGGTTGCTGACAAATCAGGCGTCACGATTAAGACGTCGTCCGGTCTCAGGCTAGGATCCTCACGGAATCGCGCCTGCAACCAATCGAGCAAAGCCTCAAGCTCACGCGTTGCCGTGGGCGCGCGCATGAATTGTAAAGAGCGATCTTCAGGGTCAAAAAGCGGCGCACCATCCGCGGTCAGTTTGAGGTCAGGATTGAGATTCAAAATCGAATCTTGAATACGACGCAATAATCGCGGATCACGCGACTCCAAATAGTAACTTTGATTTTCAACGGTCATATCAGGCTGCAGACGATGATCCTGCAAGCGCCCTGCAAAGGAAGCTAAAAAATGACGTTGTTGCGCTACAGCGGGCGCTTGACCTTCTGGCAAATCAAGTTCGGTGAGTTGTACGCCTGTGTCGGGCGCTGCGGTATAGCGCCACAAACGATCAATATTGGCACGTGTCGAACGACCGTTATTGGCCAAGATCGGGTGACCTACCTCATGGTGACTACCGTCACTCATTTCGCCACCTTTGGCTTCCCAATTAAAGAGTCGCTGAGGCACCAAGTCAAACCAATATTCGCTCGTGGGGTTTAATAAGTAAAACCATACGTCGCGGCCAGAAAGCGCAAAAGCCTTCAAAATCGGCAACATCAAAGGTGGCACCACAAAGGGTGCAAAGACATGGAGGACTTGAGGCAATTTCACCGTATAGCCATTGGCTAAAGAGACCTCGGGCTGAGCTTGACTCTCAGCCAAACGGCGCAACATGTCTGGATAATCTTCTAAAAACTGACGACCGCGCCAAGCGGGGTGTTCAGCCAATAATCGCAATAAATCGCGTTGCCACACAAAGTCAGGATGCTTTTCGAGCTTTTCTTTTTCTCGCTTTCCTTCGTCGCCGTTAGGTAAAAGCGTCGGATGTAACCCTAACCAATCCAAGACCCAATCTAAACGATATGTCGCATAAACCACAAAGGTCTGCGTAATATGGCGCACTAATCGCCAAATATCATCGTCGGTTTTACCTTCAAGATAATTCGCTAAAGGCTCATGCCCTGGTTGCGCGCGAAAGCTTTGAGGGCCTTCTTCGCGCAAAATCTGCCAAATCATCCAGTCTGCTTCGTTACCTAAGATGTTGGCCATGGGTTCTTTAGAAAAAAAGCCCATCCATGCCGACAACAGCATGAAGTCGATCCCAGCACAGACACCATCTCGAGCCGCAATGGACTTAGTGAGATCGTGCCCCACAGCACGATTAGGTACGATCACTGGAACCTTTTCAAAGGCTTTAGCAAATAACGCGTCGGGTGACGTTTTGTCGTCAATCCCGCCATCAACACCAAGCGCTTCAACGTTATGAAGCAACACGGCACGAAGGACTTCGTAGCTATTACTGTAGACGGTATGAATCATGGAACGCTCAACGAATACGATTAGACCGAAACGAGAGAAAAACTTCTTTCGATTGTAGCGACTTTTATGCCACAGCCTATAGTTGCATACCATCCGTCAGATCGTGACGCAAACAACGCCTTTGAGACGAAAAGGTCACTGCCCGGCCTTTTTGAGATGGTCGCTGTGCATTTTGGCTCGGCCAATATGCAAAAAAGCCCAAACCGCGCCAACGGAATGGGCTTTTTTTGCTCCAATTAGGGAGGTAAGGCGATGTCATATCTCAAGAACTCGCCAAACACCGTGGAAATAGCAGCACACGCTTATGCTTCGAGTGCTCTTGGCCGGCAACACATAGACAATCGTTCGTCTTGAGTCAGTTGCTCAGAGAAGCTCACTGCAAATGATTAAATCTCATTCCATTCAATAATTTGACGCTGATCTTCGTCAAACACAAGGGCGACACGTTTTAATTCCTTGCCGTGAGGCGTATTGCCGTAATCTTTTTCGCGCATCTGGGCAACCGCTTGGTCACAAAGCTGAGACGCACTTCCTTGCGATTTAGCGAACTTTAATTCGAACACCCAGTGATAAGCACCAACGCTCACCTCCAAATCACTTCTTCCTTTGGCAGTATGCACCTCAACTTGCGGATTGAGCGAGAGTCCAATAAAGAGAATTTGCAAAGCACCCTTAAAGGATGCTTCATCTTTGATCGGATAACGTTCGTAATCCAACGCATTAAAGACACGATTGAAAAACGAAACGGCTGGCTCTGTTTCACCACGCACCAAATGGATTAACACTGGCTGAGGCGTGAACTCAGAATCATTCACCATGACCTTTGCGTAGAGCAAAGCCATCGATGACGCCACCTCACGATTAGGGTAACCCAAATAAAGGCCGCCAACTTCATCCACAGAACGTATGGTCAAATAGCCTGTTTGGAGTAAAAGCAGATTAATGTCCATCTCGTGGTAAGGCGCACTGGACAACAACTTCGTTGGATCCATGCAAATGGTCTCAAAGAAATTCAGAGGCTTTTCTAATTTTCTTTGCGCGAGATAATTCATCAGGACGGCTGGTTGACCTCCCGAGTTAAACCAATAGTTCTCGAACCTGGCGTCCTTACTGAAAAACTTTTTTTGGCTTGCGGCAAAAAACTTTAAAATCGACCACGGGCAGTACACATGTGTACTTCCGTCAGAATCAAATGAAAAACCATCGTAATACTCGCGAAGTTTGGCTAATAAGGCCTTTCGAGAAAGCTGAAGCTTTTGAGCGGCTGAATCGATGAATTCGCTGTAGTACAACTCAAGCTCAGTCTCAGTGTACCCAAGCAAACCGCCAAAGTCTGGATCCAAAGAAATATCGTTGAGATTATTGAAACCAGAAAAAATACTCGTATGGCTAAAACGGGTAATACCCGTTAAAAAGAGCAACCTAAAGCACCCATCGTTCGTTTTTAGGATATTGAAGAACTCTCTCAAAACTTTTTGGACACCATCAAAAAGCGCTTGATTATGTAAAACTTGAGTCAAAGGTGCATCATACTCATCAATCAGCAATACCAAAGCATTGCTTGGTTGATTGGATAACCAAAGCGACAACTCTGCCATAAAACGGTTATCTATGCCTGAAGCCTTAAAGCCTAATGGCTCAAACCGAGCAGACAACAGACACCGAAAAGCACTCTCAAACTGTGCCACATCATCGAAATTGGTAATGTTCGAAAAATCCAACTGAAGAACGCGATATTTTTTATCCTTCCAAAGCTTTTCGATCGCAAGACCTTCGAAATGTCTAACGCCATCGGCAAAAAGAGAAGCAATGGTCGAAAGCAATAAAGACTTGCCAAAGCGCCTTGGTCTAGCCAAGAAAACCTTGTTTGGGCCACGGACAAGCTCATAGAGCATGTCCGTTTTGTCAACATAAATCTGCTTGTTGTCTCTTAAGGTTTCGAAAGACTGAATGCCTAGAGGCAAATCAAAATAATCGCACATTGCAAGCGTCCTTTTCTATTCCTTGCTACAAATTGGCTCTGACCTCATTTTACAATCCTGGTTGGCAACGCATAGACTGTCGTTCGTCTTGCGCCAGACCGAACTAAAAGACCAGCGTCCGTTAACTTCTTGAGGAGACGATATGCCTGCTGCGTCGTGAGCGAGAGCGCCTCAACCACGCCTTCAGGCCGCACAGTACTCTAGCGAGAGCCGCGTCAGCTTTTTTCAGAAGTCCAATGCGCGTTGTAACCTAATGCATTTAGATGGCTAACATCGAGAGCAAATCACCTCGTCGGAAAGTGGCCGAGAGTTGCTGCAGTGAAATGTCACGATCACCATAACAAGCCAAAAGTGCCACTTGGATATCTTTGACTGCTTGTTGATAAAGATGGTCCTTTTGCGCTTCGAAAAGCGCGAGCAAAGCGTCAATGGTTCGATGATCGAGCTTGGTAGCACTTGATAGATGTCCTGCCTTCAAGAGATGTCGACCGATAATCATCGCCGCGTAATGGGAGGCATAAGGCGCAAAAATCGGTGCCTCTGGCAGGTGCTTTTTGCGTCGGCTCTCGACATCACGAAAGATCATCACGGCAAGCAAAGCTTGTGCTGCGTTGAGATTCTCAAAAATGGCGTCGTAGAGTTTTCCGAAATGCTCACGCTTAAAGAACTTCGCCTGATGAGGCTGCTCACGCCAAATAGCAAGCACAGCTTCTGCAACCGATGTGCTTGTAATGGTCTTTGGATCGCCGCCAAACTCATCACGTTTTCGCTTGTAGACGTAGCCAAGCTCGCTCAAACCAATCTCGAGTTGTTTTTGAACAGCGTCATTTGAATGCAGATCGCGTAGATCCACCGGATTTTGACTATTCGTAGCATAGGTGATCGCACGCACAAACTCCTCGCGATTTTCTTCAATTTCGTAGACGCGAATCATGACAAAGGCATTCGGAATATCATCATCAGCTTTGTCTTTAAGCGTTTCATAGATGGTTCTACAAGTTTGACCACCGTTGACGATTTGAAAATTCTTTAAACGAACCGTGTGATCAGTTTGTTGAAGGGCGTTATACGTGAACTTGTCGCAGACGACCGTTAAGCCATTGTTGTAGCAATAGAAGTTCTCAGCATGTTCGGAGGTAAGCGTCTGACTCATCGCTTGATTCACACGATTATCGTTGAGACCAAGATAGCGACGAATGTTGCGTTGCAAAAGTAAATCACCATACTGGCGATAGAGTTCGACCAGTTCGCGAACATGGATGCGTCCAATGAGAACACGCAAGAAATTCTGATCTTCAGCGATGATTTTGCCTTGCAAATTTAAAGATGTATCGATCGTTTGAGCCTTGCTGAGAATCTGAACAATGCTTACGTGATTGAAATGGTGAAATTCGACTTGTGCGTTGAATTCTCGACGAACATCATCAATTTCCTTTTGTGCCGTACTATCCCACGGATCACCGTTGTTGCAAAGCACGACCTTGATGCGTGGAATGAAAGCATCCGCAATCAACGATCTAATATCCGCAACCTTAGCAGCAAGGGCTGGATTCATTTCAACGATCTTGTGAGGATCAAAAAGGGTTCGTATGGCTGCACAAACCAATGTAACGGCCGTAGCAGGAAAATTTGCGTTCGTTTCTAAGTCATGCTTATATTTGGCTTGAAACACTGTAACAACGAACTCATTATCTACCACATCGCCAATATGGATACCGTCAATCCCAGCATCGTGAGGGCCATCTGTTAAGAGGTCAAAGGATTCTTCATCAGAAATATCCAGCACTCTCTTCATGCAGGTCAACAAAAAAGCCGTGGAACGCTTCTTTCGGTCATCACCTGTTAGACGATCACCATATTTTTCTAGAAAACGTGTCAACTGCTGGTCGACAAGAATTGCGTTGATATTAGCCATGAATTCCTTCCACGAATAAAAGTAAAGATGCCAAAAGAGAAGGTGAACGCGCTGAGCCAATAGGCGGAAACTTTCGAAAATTATAACCATCTCGGCAATCCAACAGCGGTTCGATCTTGCGTGCATCCATATGCCGTTGAAATGCACACATCCGCATTTGCGTTGCTTGCGAGATTGTGAATCCTTCCCGCCCAAATCATTGGACGGTGCTTCCTTCTGTATTACTAGAAGGACTGCCTGGGCACAGATAGCGGGTAAGCTCAGAAATCTGCGACCACTAGGAACGCAGCTCCGCGCAAACCCTAATGAGAAATTGGCTCTTACCTCATTTTTCAATCCTGGTTGGCAACGCATAGACAGTCGTTCGTCTTTCGCCAGACCGAACCAAGAGACCAGCGTCCGTTAACTTCTTCAGAAGGCGATAAGCCTGCTGCGTCGTGAGCGAGAGCGCCTCAACCACGTCTTCACGACGCACAGTGCCCTTCTCCCTCACCAACCGCAAGAGATCACCAATTCGGTCACCTGATGACGTCAATGGTTTATCAGGATGAGACAAAGGGCTAGGTGTCGCGCCCGCTGCATTTCGAAGCTGATAGCCTTCACCCGACTTTTCAATAACGTCTTCAAGCAAAAGCGCACGAATCTGACCGGCAATACGCATTTCAGAAAAGCCTGTTCGACGACAAAGTTCAGCTTCGTTTGCACCTAGCGAATCTTCAAGCACCGACATAATGAGCAACGCTACTGTCGAAGGACTGCGCGAAAAGCGCTTTTTGTAGTTCAAAACGCGCTTGAAAAAAGTCATATCCGCTTCGGCACGCAGTATTCGTACCCGCACAGCGGCTTCGGTCGACTCAGAATAGTCTGGCCACGGTCTGCCGTAAAGCGCAGCGCCCTCAAAAATGCGATCTATGCCACGTCCTGTTTTCTCGGCTAGACCGATACGCTTGAAGATGCTTGCCAACAACGGATTTCGACCTCTAGGTTCTACGACGAGCAAATTGTCCAATGTGACACCGCGCACAAAGCCACCCGGACTCGTCACGGAAAAGCCTTCTTCACTCATGCACACATTGACACAACCAGCAACTGCATAGTCTCTATGCACAAACGCATTCACGAGTGCCTCACGAAACGCGCGCTCTGAAAAATCTGGCACAGGTACACGCACTAAACCTTCGGTAAACTCCTGTTCACCGTTTCGAGCTCGAAATCTCAAAAGCAGTTCTTCGAAGGTTCCGAGCAACGGAAGCTTAAGGTCATCATTCACAATGACCTCTGTACCACTCATCACTTGGAAAACGGCACCGCTCGTTGGTAGTAGTACTTGTAGTCGATGTGCTTTACCAATCAGCAACAAACCAGCCACCGTCGGCTGATACCCTTGCGAGGTTTGTTTGATAAGTCCTAGCGCCTTATCCAAATCATCATTTTCGAGATCAATCTGCGTAGCTTCGGCGCTGAAATTCTCCATCAAGCGACGTAGGCGAGCCCGCTCAACAGGATCAAGATCATCAAGCGTTGCTTCAGGCAGCACGCGATCCGTGAAATCCCAGAGTCCTTGGTCAGACAGGACTGTCGCGTATTCTTGCGGATATATCGGCACGTTCTCTGGTGTTTTGTCTATCTTCATGCGGCGTTGGATGACTCGACCGTCCTTCGTCGCAGTCAAACCACGGCCTGCGGGCACATACACCGCGGTCACGGGTAGTTCGTTTTCAGCATAAAGCGTCTCTGCGCGTACCACTACAGGTGGCACCGTCTGTCCAGTCAGATAAGCCGCAGTCTTTTCTGGATCCGACCATTTTGGCGAACGCACACCCGTTACTTTGCCGTTATCATCAATACCAATATAAAGAGTGCCTCCATGAGCATTGGTCATACCAACAACGGACTCTACAACCGTTTTGTCTGAAAGACCTGATGGAGGGTCACTTTTAAGTTCGATTGTTAACGTTTCTCTCGTTGGAAGTGAAGCCATTGACTTTGTTTAATGACGTTGGATTATGTGACTTAACATCATGTTAACCATCAAGTTAACATCAAGTTTAACATCAAACAACATCACTCAAGATCATTTAACATCACCATTAACATCAACCAAGCACCTGTTAACATCAACTCGCACCAGTTAACTTCATGTTCGCAGCACTTTGTCTGCACTCAAATGCGATTTCAGTGTACAGAACCGCATTTGCATCGCTTGCGAAATTTTTCAACAAAACGCAAAAAGCCATGAGGTTGACAAAGCGGATGCTGCCAACCATCATGGCCTTGGAATGTACGCAAGGCATTCGATCTAATGAATACCTTGCATAAAAGTGCGCTTAACGGCTCTTAAAGAGCGACAAGTCGTCAGACCACTGGCCTACGAGTTCACCTTCAAGATTAAAGAGCTTGATCTTCATCGTATAGTCCACGAGTTTCTGACCATCGGGAGCGCGGGTCACGATATCTGTGATTTCACCTTGAATGATGTAGTCAAAGTTCGTGGCAGTACGGTCCATCACGCGCACAGCTCCAGAGTTGAAAAGGACTTCCTGGATGCGATCATGAATATCCTGCACACGAAGGTTTTCGTCGTGGGTGTTTTGCTTCAAAGAACCGAGCACAATACGTGGCTTTTTCTTGGCCTTAGCAATCACCTTCGACTGAAGCATCTTGTTGGTGAGGTTTTCGGCAAACGCAATGATGTCAGAGAGCGACACCTTGGTACTCAACTTAATACGTTCGCTCGAATCGACAATCGAAATCGTCTGCATATGGCCTGACGGTGTTGCCACAGGCGTACCCACATACTGCGTCGTCGTACAACCAGCGAGCATCGCGAGCGTGGCACACATAGCCACAGCAACCATCGACTTCTTCATAAATTTTCTCTCCTATTATTTTGAATTACAGCTTTAGCTCACCCGAAGCCAGGCGAGCGTTATAGTCATCAATCACCTGTCGCTCAATACGGAGCTGTTCAGCAGGATCAGGCGTCGGCACATAGATTTCAACGTTTTGCGGGAAGCGAATGGTGACCTGAGCGCTCTGAGCATCCACCGACTTACCTAACGAAACGAGGGGCTTGGCTTCCATACCCGTTAAAGTCGTCTGAAGCCATGGCGCCGTTGACTGTAAGGGCGCCCCATCTCGATCGAGCCACTGCACCTTATATTCAACAGGGAACTTCGCCTGCGTGAAATTCACGAGTTGAAAGACTAACTTCGGGAAGGTACCGTCTTTGATCATTCGCACATTCATGGCCTTCATGGCCGTCGCCACCTGTTCGTTCGCGTAGGTAATACGCACGTTGGACACCGATGTGTCAACAAGTTCAATAGGCTTAGGTTCTGGTTGAGCGACTGGAGGTTCTTGCGTGGCACAACCTGCGAGCAAAGCTGCTGCCACGGCAGCAACCAATGTGGTTTTCTTCATCATCATTGTCTCCTAGCCTCACACATCAACCGCATGAGGCCTCATTTAAGTTAGTCAACCCACGAGAACTCGTTGGCATAGACCTTGATGTTTTTGTCGTACGAAACTGCATAAACCACCGTCGGTCCCTCTTTAGCGAGCTTAATGTCCGTCGTCGCAAGCGGCTGACCTTTGGCATTCATCGTTTGGAGTTTCAACGTCTTTTGGTTCTTCGGGACCGCGACACGAGCCACGAAGACCTGATTCGGGAGCGTGAGCCAAGAACGCGTATCAGGGCGCTGAATACTACCCGCTAACGCAGAACCCAAATTGCCTAAGAAGGCCCCCGAGGTGGCAGAGCGAATGATCGCTAAGCCAAACATCGTCGCACGCATCGGCAGACGGTCTTGTTCGTCACGAAGAATCAACGATTCCATCTTCGTGAGGCTCGAAAGTTTTGTGGTCTTACCACCCACTTTGATGACTGCACCACGCGTCTGGGTAGGGACCGGTGTCGCGTTTGCATAGTTAACGACCGCATTAATCACCCGATTATCCATCGGGATCGGGAAGATCTTGGTCTTTTCAAGCTGATAAGGCGAAAAGCCGTCAGAGAGCAAAATCTGTACGAGCTTTTGATTGCGACCAATCCCCTTTTCGACTTGCGAGACAGCAGTTTTAGCAACTGTACAATCGCGGTTATTTTCTACCACTTTCTTGTAGGCAATCTTGGCATTTTGACGCATCGTTGGATCGTCAAAGCCGTCGATTTCCATCATCATGGCGTTTAAATAGTCCGCAAACGGATTCACGTAGGCAGAGGCCACTAAACCCGCCTTCTTCTTGACTTCTGCCGTACGGTCGTCCACATCACTCATTGACATGCTGTCGGGCGATGTCCCCACAGCTGCCGTCTTCATCTTCTGAAGTTGCTTAATCTGACCGTCGATTTCGCGAATCTTTTGGTCGAGCGCTGGCCGATCGCTTGGACGAATGTCCTTAGAATTGCGCACTTCACGCAATTGCTTTTGCATATTGCGGGCTTGCTCAATCTGAAAGTCGTAGTGCTCGGCTTCGGTCTTAGGGGCACGACGACCCGACGATTGACTTGGCGCCTCACCCACACTTTCTTTCATGTCGTACTGCTTATCCTTGTTTTCTTCAAGGAGTTGCTTAAACTTTTCCCACTCTTCTTGCTGAAGGTCAATGGCGCGACGCGTCACGTTATAGGCCTTACGATCCCCCATGAGCATATAGCAGAGCGCCTTGTAATTGAGGAGCATGACCTTTTCGTAGCCACGCAATTCATAGTTGGCTAACTCCTCCGTGCCTAAAAGCATCGATAAGCCCGACTTGCCATAGCCTGATGCCGCACCCGTAATGGATGAATCCTCTTCGGTCAATCCCAGTTTTTCTTCTGCCGCATCGAAATAAAAGAGTGCACGCTCAAAGTCACCGACATTCAAAGTCAAAAGACCGCGTTCAACAAGCGAAAGTTCACTTTGCTCTTTGATGAGGCGCTCCATCTCTTCGTCATTGGTGAGTGTTTCGTGGCGAACAGTCTTACGAATTTCGCCATTGTCACCCTCCACCTCTTCTTTGACTTCTTTGGTGCTATTTTCGTTGAGCTTTGCTCGAACTGCATCCCACTGACCAAGCATCAACATCTGCCTGGCAGGTTCATAGGCCTCGGCATACGTTTTCGTCGTTTCGCTCTCAGCAAACCCAAGTTTGTCGCTATGTGTCGCGCAACCCGAAAGCATCAGTGCACCGATCACCGCCAAAGACAATCCAGACCGTCTTAACTGTCGTTTTGTTTTCATATGGCACCTAAGTAGAGACCGGCCAAAAGCCGGTCTCGGTTTACAAACTATCGCAATTAGAACTGATCGAGTGCGTTCTTAATGCCGCCTTCACGCGTCGACGTGCTCAAGTTGGCAGGTTGCTGAGGTGCGTTAGTAGCAGGATCGGCCGCACGAGGTCCTTCCGTGATTGCTCTCGCGGCTTCAATACCAGCAAAGCTATAAGCCATCACTGAACCCACTAAGGTCTGACCGGACTCGGTCACCATTTCCCATTCGCGAATGGTGCGCACACCCTGGAGGTGAGCCTGCGCCTGCGCCACGGCACGGTCGTTAACGATTTCATCAAGGGCCGTCGTCACAGCTTCTGTTACATCACCCGTCTTACCCGACTTCGTCAACATCTGAGTCTGAGCCATCTCTTGAATGCGTTCGTTGTTCGCAGAGTAAGAGAGCGTCAAGAAGCGAGCGAGCTGAGCGCGAGCTTCGCTTCGCGCCTGTTCTTGGGCAGCCTGATGGAGGCGATCCTGCATAGCCGGCACACCCTTCGTGACACCCCAGAAGGAATAAGCCACGATGACAGGACCATTTTCGTCCACCATGAGGTGCGGACCGTACATGTCAGACAAAAGCTTCGGATCGTTAGGGATCTGAACACTCAAAGGCTGACCAACGGCCTGGATGGCTGGACGCTTACCCTGACGTAACGACTGGGCGATGCCTTCGATATTTCGAGAATAAGCAATCACCACACCGACATGAGCATCGCTTGCACCTTCATGAATGAAGTTGCCAGCCACATTGATGCCACCCAAGGCCAAGGACATGCGTTCAATGGTCTTGTTCGCTAGAGCATCTTCAAAGAGCTTCTTCTTTTGGTCAGGGGCCACCGCATCGTACTGCGTCGGATCAATACCCAACTCACGCAAGCCCTTATCTAAACGAGCCTGAGAGTACTTCGAAATCTTGAGCCAAAGGGCTTCCGTGTCGGTGCGCCCCTTCTGATCCACAGGGAAGTCGCGCGCGTTGTCGCCCGTCTGAAGGAAGAACTTCGAGACAATCTCGTTTTGAACCTGAACGCCCAACGTCGACGCAAACTGCTTGACGGCATTCATGTAGGCCTGCGTGTAAGCCATCGACAAGTACTTGGCATAGTCAGCATGCGTACGCGGCACATTCACAGGCGCGGAACCAAAATGGAAGGACTTACCCTTGGCATCCTGACCTTCTTCTGGGAAGCCATTCTTTTCCATGAATGCATGGTAGGCCTGCTGAATGCATTGACGACCCGTCTTACAGGTTTCTTCAGCTACTGGAGCAGCCTTCTGAACAGGGGTATTCAGGTCACGCACCACTTCGACAGTGACAACTGCCGGCGCCGTTTCCACCACGGCAGGGGCTGGTGCTGTTTCAACAACAGTCGGAGCCACCGTTTCAACCGTCACTACGGCAGGCGCCGCAGCGGGTGCAGCAACAGGTGCCGGCGTCGCCACTGGAGCGGCGGCAGGCGTAGCTGCAGAAGCTGGAGCAGCCGTCTGAGCGAACACGGTTGACGTGCCAAAAAGTGAAGCAATGGCTAACGCCATCATTGTTTTCTTCATCATGAGTTTATGTCTCCTGGTCTCAATGGGTTACCAAGCAGGTTGCATGGTTTTCTTGGGCTTAGACTTGGCGCCCTGGTCGTCTGCTGCAGACATCGGACGCAAAATGTATTCACGTGCAACGGCCTGGCGAAGGTCCACCGTCGTCTTCAAAACTTCGGCATAGGCACTCTTAGGCGTAACGCGTGTCACGCGTACCTGACCCACTTCAATTTCTTCGCGAGAGGAGGTTTCGCCGGTGTAGGGGTTCGTGAGCAAAGGACCATACTTCACCAAGCGATATTCCTTCCCTTCTTTAAGGGTCGAACCGCCCTGACCAATCACCACCGACTTGGTAGGTTCTTGGTAAGAAAGAACGGGGATGGGATAAATCACATCCGTAATCGCCTCAGCAATCGCCGCACCAATGTCACGACCAACAGCACCCTGATCAGCATCATTAAGGTTGTACGTCACCTTCTTGGCAATCGTGTTAGACACCATCACTTGACCAGTCGCCGCCTCAATGGTGCGCCAACTCACCACCACGTTCACTTCTTGTTGATGAACGATTTCGTTCGTATAAGGAACCTTGGTCGTAAGACGCTGTTGAGAAAACTCTTCAACAGATCCCACGACGATATAGTCGGTGCCCAACGAATTACCAATGCGAGCACGTTCTTCAGTCAGCACGTCGTCACGCGTCAGGCCTTTCAATTCAGCCAAGCGTTCCTTTTCATACGTGCGATCGAGCACAGCAAAATGACGAGTGCTCGTCAGATAGTTGACCATCGCTTGATTGAGCTGATCGGCAAACGTCCCTTGCCCCCCGGCCTTACGCCGAAAATCCAACACGGCAATGCGAGCGCGTTGCGTCTGTTGACCTGCTTCGTACTTATTAACGTCAACTGAAAGACGCACTTCGCACTTACCTGCTTCGCAGTTTTCGCTTAAGACCTGGAAGCTCTTCACCGACCCTTGCGTAGCCGTAGTCGTTTGGCGCTCCTGGTACTCACGCATATTGGCCTTGGTGTCGGAGGACGATTCGCCATTCTTACTTTCAGACTTATTTGAGACTTCAGCTTTGACGCGAGTGACGTCACGGCTATCGAGCGACAAACCATTCACACGAGCTACTGCTTCAGCTTGAGCGGCCTTCATCGCTTCGTCACGATTCGCCCCTACACCGTGGGCTTCAACTGTCACCGTCCGAATACCTGCGGCCACGCTTGCCATCGCAGCCGTGGCACACATCATGGCCACCATGAGATGCGTTAACTTCATCATGGTCACTCCTTACTTCACTGGACGACGTAACAAGAACCCTTGCGCGATCTGAGCAGGATCACCCTTCGTGACCTCAAGCACCGTCACCTTAGGATTAATGCGCGTGACCTTGGCTTCGCCCACTTCCATTTCAGCAGAGCCCAAGTTTTCGCCCGTCTGTGGGTCAATCAAGTCTTCACCAGGTTCAAAGACGATAAAGCGTTCGCCCATCTTCATACCAGAGTCGTTACCGCGATTCACCCAAATGCGCTTCCCCTTCACCTGAATAACTGTGATCGGGAAGATGGTGTCAGACAACTGATTAGCCAAATTACCAGCGGCCTTCGCCATCGTTTGCTCAAGAATGCTCTTAGAAGCGCCACCCACGCCATTACGAATTGACGTGCCAGACGCTGAAGATGCCTTGACCGGGAAGGCACCTGTGACCGTCCCCTTCGTGGTATCAAGAATCTGCACGTTCAAAGCAATCGAAGCGCTATCTTGAACCTTGTACTTACCCTCTAAATTCGGAATCTTGGTAGCAGAACGGCCAAATGAGAACGATTCAACCGTCACCTTCACAATGGACTGAGCGTTCGAGAGTTGGCCCTCAGCTGCTGCGTCGCCGGCTGCCAAACCCGACTTCGCAAACGCCTGTTCTTTTCGAATTTCAGCCAACGCGTCCGCACGGCGCGTGAGCAATTCAAACTTTCGGCCATTACGAATAGCGTTTTCAATATCAGCAATTAAGCTTGACGTCAACACTGTCTTCTTTTGTTGCTCGCTGAGGCTATCACTCACTGCCAAATCGGCCACTGAAACACGATACTTGGCTACGGCTTCAGCGAGCGCTGGACTCGCCATGCAAAAGCATGAAGCTACTAAAACAATTGCTTTATTGAATGAGGTCATCATAACGAATCGTTATCTCCTTTTTGATTCTTTAGACAAATATTTCGCGTCACTAGACCTCTAGTAAATTCGCGATAGCAATTACCAATTTGGTAACTACTGATACCTTTGCCCAATTAAACCATGTTACAGAATCAATAAGAAAACTCAACCGAAATAACGTAATGAGACCATATGAGGATAGTTGTTTCTATTGTGCGCCCCTTTGTGTCTGTTTGTTATAAGAGGCTCAACATATTGATTTATATTGTTTTTTCAATACTCACAACCCAAAAAGCGTTTACCAGTCCTTGACGATTATCACCCTAAAGCATCGCTTTAGTCTTACGAAATATCTGAGGTCACCAGAATAGACTTGGCGAAAAATGAAACTTTCTTACACCACTCGATGCGTTTTTAGAGCACAAGAGAATGACTATTTAATACGACTCGCGCTCGTCCCATCAACACACGGTTGTTTCGATCGCTTATTGTTATCGCTTATCGCAATACATTTCAGTTTTGATTTTATCTTTCAACCTTAGATGATACGTATTACTCAGATAGATTGAGGCTGACTATTTTCCTGACGATACAGCCCTTCAAACGCACAATACCTTTAGACAAGTGACGCTTATTTGAAACACTTATTGACACTTTCGTTCTTTTTATTTATCAGAGACACCTTTAGTAATACTCTAAACTCACTAGCATTTTTTCACTCCTAAGACTAGAGTTATGTCTACACATTTCGAGCGTACACCTTTAGCCTTGGCCATGATGGCTGCAGTGGCTCTCATTACCTCACCCTCTTTTGCTAACACCAATACGACCCCACCAGCACAACAACCAACAAACACGACGATAGAGGTCACATTGGGTGATGCTGACGATACTTCTGGGAAAAAGATTAAGAAGGACGTCACTTCGGCTCTCGAATGGAATAAAGAATGGGCCACCAAGTACGGCAATAAGGATGCCAAGCAGTTAACGATTACTGGCAACAATGGCTCCAAGACCTTGACCGTCACTAAGGACGGCGCTCTCAAGAACAATCTCGAAATCGTTGAATTGAAGAACGTTGACTTCAAGGTTAATGAAGGCGGCTCCTTTATTAACAATGGCACGCTTAAGCTCGACAATCAGAGCTCCCTCACAATTGAAAAGCCTGCGACCTTTGACAATCGTGATGCCAAGATTGAATCTCAAGGTGCAATCACGATCAATGACTCTGGTCTAAGCACGACTCGACAAGACAAGGCCCCCAACGCCATCCATATGGGTGACGTGACAATGACGGGGAACAAAGGTATTCTCAACAACAACGATAAGGGTTACACCCTGAAGTCAGATCAGAAGGATGCTAAGCCTGCTGCACGAGTTGTCTTTGGCAATGTGAAATTGGTGGGCGGTGCCAAATTTATTCAGACTGATGGTGCGATGGATATCGGTGATACGATCACTATCGGTGATAAATCGAACATGAGCATCAATGGTCAGTCTAGTTGGAAGAAAATAATTCTCGAAGGCAACCGACACCATATCAATTAAAAGAACCTCAATTCTTCCAACTATAGCGAGTTAGAAGTTCACTTACGAGGGC
>Glacier_p1__coassemble_141_pt1 | contig 106941 bp, 98 predicted proteins | sample Glacier_p1__metabat2_low_PE_036 | metagenome-assembled genome bin Glacier_p1 | reverse complement strand
ACTGGTAGGTTGCGGTGTGGGAGGGGGAACCCGTGAGGGAACCCTCTACCCGATTTGAGCATGGCGCATCATGACCAATGGTGCGCCATGCCTTTATCGAGTGCGCTTGGATTTACGGGCGAACCAAGTGAAGAAGACAGGTACGAAGATGGTTGAGATAAAGGTTGCTGCTAACATGCCTCCAAAGACCCCTGTTCCCATCGATTGACGTGCCGTAGCCCCTGCACCTGTGGCCATCACAAGCGGAACGACACCCAGAACAAAAGCGAAGGATGTCATGAGGATGGGGCGCAAGCGTAGACCAGCTGCTTCAATGGCTGCGTCAAATGGTCCTAAACCTTCCTCCATTTTTTGGGCGGCAAACTCCACAATCAGAATGGCATTTTTAGCCGTCAAACCAATGAGCACAAGGAGGCCTATTTGGAAGTAAATATCGTTAGGCATACCTCGCATCCAAATGGCAACCATAGCGCCTAAAAAGGCGTATGGCACGGCCAACACAACAGCGATTGGCAAAGACCAACGTTCGTAGAGGGCCGCAAGAATTAGGAACATCATGAGAATACCAAATCCAAACGCTGTGGCGGACGAAGCACCAATGCGTTTTTCGTGGTAGGCTTGGCCGACCCATTCAATGGTGTATCCGTCTGGCAGGTGTTCTTGGGCTAGCTCTTCAACGATACGAATGGCTTCACCTGATGAGACGCCTTGAATGGCGGCGCCACTAAATTGGCCAGCTAAATAGCCATTCATACGGCTAAGAGAGGCTGCGCCCGACGTACGCTTATATTCGATCAGAGATGCAATGGGCACCATTTGTCCTGTGGTCTTAGAGCGTACGTATCCAGCGCCAATATCTTCTGGTGTTGAACGGAATTCTGGTGCTGCTTGGATGACAACACGATAAGTTTTCCCATTTCTCGTAAAGTCATTGATGTATTTACTACCAAGGAGATGAGAAATCGTGTCGTAGATGTCCTCTACAGGAACACCAAGGGCTAACGCTTTGGTTTCGTCAACGATGAGTTGTAGCTGAGGCGTGTCTGCGGACAGGTAGCTACGTAACCCTGTGAGCTTTGGGTTTTGTTCCAAAGTTTCAAGGAATGATTCAACGACGCCTTGAAGAATCAGAGGATTGTCGTTGCCGTGTGAGAGAACATACCCAGAGAATCCACTCGTGGAACCTAACCCTCGAATGGGAGCAGGGAGGACAGCAACACCGCGCACGTCACTATGCGATCGAAGATACTGCTGAAATTCCTTTTGAATGGCTTCAGCAGTCATGGGGCGATCGTTCCAGTGTTTGAGTTTCATGATGAAGGTCGCAGCATTGCTACGCACGTCGCCGCTCATACTGTCGTACCCCATCATGGTCACGACGCTTTGAACGCCTTCGTGCTGGCTGATCTTATGCAGAATCTCAGATGAAACAGCTTCAGTTCGGGGAAAGGCTGCCCCTTCAGGCAATTGAACGGCAATGCGCACGATCCCTTGGTCTTCCTTTGGGACGAAAGAGGTTGGCGTATGTTCGAGCATTTGCCAACAACCAATCGTGACGAGGATTAAGAAACCACCTGTCATGATGCGATGTCGAAGCGCTGCTTTCACGACTTGTAAAAAGCGAAGTGTGAAGCGAGCTAAGAATGCATTAAAGGCTCGGAAAAAGCGTGGCTTTTGTTCTTCGGTTTCAGTATGAGGCTTCAAGAGAACGGCGCAAAGTGCTGGTGTTAGCGTGAGAGCAACGAACCCTGAGAGAATGACTGAGAGAGCCACTGTAATGGCAAATTGGCGATAGAGTTCCCCTGCAATCCCTCCAAGGAAAGCCACAGGAATGAAGACTGACGAGAGAACAAGCACAATGGCGACCAGTGCCCCCGAAACCTCTTTCATAGCCTTTTGAGCCGCTTCAAAAGGAGGTAGGCCTTCAGTTCGCATAATACGTTCGATGTTCTCCAATACCACAATCGCATCGTCTACGACAATCCCGATGGATAGGGTCATCGCAAAGAGCGTGAGTGTATTGAGAGAGAAACCGAAGAGCCAAAGGCCAGCCATGGTACCGATCAAAGAAACAGGTACGGCCAGCATTGGAATCAGAGTCGCGCGCCAGTTCTGAAGGAAAACAAACACCACGATGAGCACCAAAATACTAGCCTCAAGAAGTGTTTGATAAACCTCATTCAAAGATTCGCCAACGAAAACTGTCATATCGTCGGTGATGAGGTAATCGATTTTGTTTTCAGGGAATTCCTTTGCGAGCGCAACGATTCGTTCTTTGACACCTTCTGCGGCAGCCATGGCGTTGGCCCCAGTTTGCAGGTAGACACCAACGTTGACACCAGGTTCTCCGTTAATGTCGACACGGAATTCGTAGGAGCGTTTGCCTACTTCAGTGGTGGCCAAGTCTTTGATACGAACAATCTTTTCAGGACCATCAGCTTTGACAATAATCTCGGCAAATTGCTCAGGCGTAAGAAGTTGACCAGGCGTTGTGATGGTGTAATAAAGTTGTTGATCAGCAATTGTAGGCGCGGTCCCGATTCGGCCTGCGCTACGTTGAACGTTTTGGGCTTTGATCGCGTCTTCGACGTCTTTCATTGTGACGCCGAGTAATCCCATTTTTTCAGGGTCGACCCAAATACGCATGGCTGATTGTGCGTTACCAAATACGCTGACGTCACCGATACCTGGAAGACGCTTAAGTTCATCCACGATATTAAGGTGGGCGTAGTCAGCGAGCTGAGTCGCGGAGAGACTTTTATCTGGTGAGAAAAGCGCAATCATCAGAAGGTTTTCTTCTGAGCGCTTTCGAACATTGACACCTTGATTTCGAACAGCTTCAGGTAGTCGACGTTCAGCTGTTCGGACACGATTGTTGATTTCCAACATCGCATCATTTGGATCGGTTCCAACCTCAAAGACGCAACTAATGGACATTTCGCCATTACTACGAATATTGGTGGTGTAATACAGCAGACCTGCAATGCCGGAGAGCTGATCTTCAATTGGAGCCGCTACTGTACGAGCAAGCGTATTAGCATCTGCACCATCATAAGTCGTAGAAATACGAACCATGGGTGGCGAGATATCTGGATATTGCGATAGAGGCAGAATTCGTAAAGAGAGCAATCCTGCCAACACAATCAGGATCGATAAAACTGTCGCAAAGATCGGACGACGAATACAAAACTGACTCAGCATGACTGTCGTCCTTACGAATCTTGTTTATCTAAACGAACCGTGAGTCCGTTACGTAGCTTTAATTGTTGGTTGGTAATGACAAGGTCGCCTGTCTTAAGGCCTTCCGTGGCAATCCAGTCTGGACCAGTCCAACGGTCAACCTTGATAGGTTGCTGTATGGCTTTTCCATCCTTGAAAACAAATACACTATAAGTCCCGTCAGGTAACTGACGAACAGTTTTTTGAGGAATCAACACGGCATTTTTGCGTGTACCAATCATCAATTGGACGCGAACGAAGTCGCCCGGAATAATACCTGTGGCTTGATCAAGGCGAGCGCGCATGGTCCGCGTACTTGTTTGTGGGTTAATCGATTGAGCGACGAAATCCAGGGTCGCAGGGATGAGATGGCCTTGCTCATCCAAGATGCGAACAGCATTGTTAGTTGTGATGGTCGCCCCGTCAAGTGCACGACTTGAGGGGGCAAAGTTCACTCTCACGTCATCGTGTTGCGTGATTTTGGTGAGCAGTGTGGACTGAGCATTGATGAGGGCGCCTGGGTTGACGAGAGATTTTTCGATCTGTCCATCAACGGGAGCACGTACTTTTGTCCAACTGAGGTCGATGCTTGCATCACGTTCTGAGGCTTGTGCTGCTTGATACTTCGCTTTGGCGACATCAAGTGCACGTTTGTCAGCATCATAAGATTGCTGACTGATGGCACCTGTTCTAATCAACTGTTTAGAACGCTCAAATGTCTTGGTGGCATTAGAGAGTTCTGCACGCGCACTTTGTGTGTTGGCGCGTGCTAGGTTGAGTTGTGCCTCAAAGGGGGCAGGATCAATTTCGTAAAGAATGTCTCCCGCCTTGACTGCAGAACCATCCGTAAAACGAATGTGCTTCAAGCTACCGCTCACCTGAGCCTTAATGTCTACTTCGCGACTACCTTCCGCTTGACCAAGCAATGAAATCCACAATGGATGATCATCCTCAGTGACTTGTATCGTTTGAACCGCAATGGGTGTCGATACAGTTTTTTTCGAGGGTGTTTCTTTACATCCAGTTAGTAAGGCGAGCGCGGTCACGCTGGCGCAAACAAGTTTAAGGAAGGGGTTCATGATTACTTTACAGGTTGGTCTAGTCTCGACAAGTATTCACTGAAGTACGCAAGCAAACAAGTTCTTTCGCGAAAGATATGCAAAGCTATGTAACTAATTGTGCTTGGCAATGGGTTTGGTACGTTCTTCAAGCCATCGACGAGCGCGTGGCGATAACACAGTGTTGGTGAGTACTTTTTTGACATGTGCATGGTAGTGATTTAGCCAGTCAATTTCCTTCACTGTGAGACGCTCAATATTAAGGATTCGCGTATCGATTGGACAAAGGGTCATCACTTCAAACTTAAGGAACTCATCAAATGGAGACTTTTTGAGTGTCTCTTTGCTGAAAATCAAGTTTTCGATGCGAACACCCCATTGGTCTTTTCGGTAAACGCCAGGTTCGTCGGAAACGAGTTGGTGTTTCTGTAAGCCATCAGTTCCTGTGGCTGTCGCGTATCTCGAAATATAGAAGGGGCCTTCGTGAACATTCAAGCAATAACCGACGCCATGACCGGTGCCGTGTAAAAAGTCTAATCCTTCAGCCCACAACGGTTGACGAGCAATGGTATCGAGCTGGCTACCTGAAGTGCCGACAGGGACAACGCACGTTGCCAATGCAATCATGCCTTTTAGAACGGTTGTGACATCGTTGATCATGGCTTGACTGACCTGACCAATGCCACTCATACGAGTAATGTCAGTGGTGCCAGTAAGATAGTGACCACCCGAATCAACCAACAACAGGCCATCTTTCAAAGGTAAATTGGTCTCAGGTGTCGGCGAGTAGTGTGGCAAGGCTGCATGAGGACCAAAAGCAGCGATGGTCTGAAAGCTGTTGTCAAGGAACTCGGGGCATTTGGCGCGTTGATAATCCACCATCTTCACAATATCAAGCTCGGTGACTGTTTCGCCGTTGGCTAAGCGTTGTTCAAGTTCAGCGTAAAACTCAAGGAGTGCGATGCCGTCGTGCTCCATGGCCATCCGAATGCCTCTGTACTCATCTTGAGACTTTTTCTGTTTGAGTTTGAGTACAGGTGCTTGACCTTCCTTGTGAGGCAAGTCATAGATGTGTTCATAAATGGCAAATGATTGGCTGTTAGGGTCGAAAATGAACTTGTGACTTTTCGCTTTTTCACGGAGGTCTTGCTCAAAATACATTGGGCGATGAACCTGAATACCATGACTTTCTAGAGCGGTTAAGAGTGCAGAACCTAGTTTGATAGGTTCGATATAGAGGTGTGCCTCATTTACCGTCACTAGCATATGTGAGAAAAAGACAGGATTGTTGGGAATGTCACTTCCTCGACAGTTCAGTAACCACGCAATATCGGCGAGCGAAGATAAGCAGACGGCCTCGACTTTTTCCTTGTCGAGAGCACGACGCAAACGGGTGAGTTTTGTTTCGATTTCCTTAAGTCCGCCAGGTAGTGGTTTGATCACATTGAGCGGTTTTGAGGGGCGATTTTCTGTCCAGGCGAGATCGACTACATCGTCAACAAGTTGTAGGATGCGTGAGTGATTAGGTTTATTCTGAAGGATGTGTTCAAATTCGTGGATTTGTCCAACGCTCCACAGGGATTTAGCTAGACCAATATTGGCTTTTTTACCTGTTGCGGAACACATCCAATCAATCGGTGTTCTGGCATTGGTCCCATTGCTTTTAATGAGCTGAAAGGGCGTATTTTCTAACTGCTCTTCGGCTTGGATCCAGTAACGACTATCGGTAAAAAGGGCAGCTTTTTTTTCGGTGACACAAACGATAGCATTACTACCCGTGAAACCCGTCAACCAGCGAACGCTTTGCCAGTGATCAGGAACCTGTTCAGAAAGATGTGGGTCGGAGATGGGCATGATCCAGCCATCTAAATTCTTTGCTTTTAGTACTTGTCGTAAAGCGTCGAGAGGCGTAGAGGAAGAAGTGTCCATATCAGATGAGGGGGTTCTGAGAGTTTAAAGTGAAAATTAGAGTAATTTGCGAACCTGTACAGTGACAGGGAAGCCAACATGAGAGTCGCTTTCTATGTCTTCACCAATGTCGAGTCGAAGAATTCGCCAGCCTGCGTCACGAAGTTCATTGAGCGTGGCCGATACACCAAGGTCGTGGCATGCAAACGGGATCTCGTTGACACGTTGCAATACGGTGACGGGGGCTTCTGAAGTGCAAGTCATTAGGGCACGAGCCGGCGCGTCAATCAACGGATCGTGTGTAGGATCCGAAGCGTCGCGCTGATGTGTCGGTGTGGGGCCGCTAATGTTGTCGCCTGTATAGTGTGTTGTGGAACATGCGGTTAATAAAAGGGTAGTCGCTGTTGCCAACAACAGGGTGCGAAAGGCAGAAATAGAAATCATGTCAGTCTCCAACAGAGGAACGACTAAAAGCAACGCCTCATTGTATAGAAACAGCCCATTCTATGTGATTCAGAATGGGCTGTTTAGTATCAAATGTAACGAATTAACGTTCTCCGTCTCGCTTACGACGGAAGTTATTTCGACGATTTCGGTTGAAGTTTCCTTTTGAGTTTCGACGGAACTCATCAGGCATCATTTGTGGCAAGCTAAGTGCTTGAGATGATGGATGATAAGGGTCTGTCGGTTCCCAATAAAGCGGCTGGTCATTACGTAAATCTCGATGATTTTGTCGCTTAGGTTGATAGTGAATGGAATTCCCAAAATTGTCATCATCCCATTGCTTTTCACGGCGAGTTTTTGGATTCGGACGCTTTTTCTGATAACGCTTTTGGTCGTAAGGCTTCTTTTCAAAGCTCTTCGGTTGTTCCTCAGTCACGTTGTCATTAGAAGCGTAAGTTTTGGGGAACGGTCCCTTCTTTTTACGCACTGTAAACCTGCGTGGTTTACGATTCGTGGGTTTATTTGAAGTGTTCTCTTTAGCTTCACCTTCGATAGGAACCGAAACGACCACTGGCATATCATTCACCTCATTGGGTGTTGCGATCAGTTCGTTCGCGCTCTCTGAAGTCGTTACGACGACTTCGGTAGATGTCGTTGGTGCCGCTTCTTCACGCGAGCGAGCGCGATAAGGCCGCTTCTTCGAAAAACGGCGCTCCTTGAAGTTCTTTTTCTTCGGAGCTTCACTGCCTTCAACTTCAGCCACGGATGTCTCGTCTTCTTTGGTCGGACGGTGACGAGGCTTTTTGAAACGATTTTGCTTTTTGTTGTAAGGCTTTTTGCGGTCGTAACGGCGATTGAAACGATCGTCACTCTCGCTTTCGCTATGTTCCTCAGCTTCTCTATGTGCAGTTTCGGCCTCAGTCGGTTGAGCGTCACGTGTGAAGTTAGTACGAATCGTGAGCTTTTCACGACGCAGCAACTGACCGATCACAGAACGAGGTTCTTTAACGCCATACGGATTTTCGAGTGTCAAACGTTTTTCAGCGCCGCAGAGCAACTTTTCAAAGCGTGGCAGCGTTTCTGGCGTAACGAGCGTAATCAGTTCACCGCTTTCATCTGCCACCATGGCGAGATACTCAAGATAGGCTTGAGGACCACCTTCAAAAGAAGTTTGAATGAGACGTGAGATTTTCTGGGTGCCAAGCTCTCGAATTAAAGCGTGCGGCATAACAAGATGCTCAATACGTCCTGCTACAAACTTGAGAAGTAAGGTTTCACGTGCGGAGTCAGATTGTGTTGTAGTCGCGCGCTTGGCCGTAATGTCACATTCCTTAAGTTGCGAGACTAAGTTCGCCGAATCGGAGGTTGTGGTGACAGGATAAAGAACGGGCGTACGTTCGCTTTCCTTTTTGAGGCAGTCGAGCCACGATTCCTCTGGCACTAAAATGACGCGTTCCGCGGGAGGCGTGGTGTGTGCCACATCATCAGCTGCACGACAGAAGGCAGGCGCGTGGAGTAAGGCAGTGTACGGATCATCAGCGTTTTCTGCGCCTACAGGGCCAGTCACAATTAATTGACGAGCAGCGGGGAAACGCTCGCAGAGAGACTCAATGCGTGGTGTTTCTTCTAAAACGTCATGCCACTCGGCGCCATCAATAAGAACAGTCTTGAATTGTTCTGGGCTAGCAAAACCTTTATCGAAAATCTTTTCTAGCGTTTTGGGGGCTGTGATGAGTAGGTCAACCCGCTCAGCAAAGAGTTGGGTAAATCCAACTGTATCGCGAATGCCTGTCGAGGCTACAATGCGCAAGCTGTTGTCAGCACAGAGCTGAGTCGAGATATGAAACGCTAATTCTTCAACTTCTCTACTCGGCGCAATGACGACGGCGGCCGAATCACTATTTTCACGTCGAGATTTTAATTTCTGAAGCACTGCGATCAATGCTGTCTGAATTCGAGACGCATTAGGGAGGCCAGAAATACGCGTGTCGCGTTCGTTCAATACTTCATTGAGGGTCATGGATAAAAAACCTGAGGAAGTAGCCCAGGGTTTAAAGGCTTCTGGAAGCCATGCCATGACACGCTCGAAATGCGAGATTTTGTCTTCTTTTGTCATCGTAACTTGGCAATGCATGCAGATCCCCGAGACATGAGTTCGATAGCGTCTCGTAGGGAAGAATATGCTGATTGGATATAAGCCCGATCTATGCGGGTAGACCTGTCGTTAGATAAAAAAATCACGTTTCAAGGGAGGAACACACATGGCAACTCGGTGTTCGGCCAGACGGCAATGCCCAACGGAAAGTGATGGTGGACAGGATAACTTTTGAATGGGTCGAAAGCATATTCGACCACTTGGTGAACTTCATTGTACACGCTGATTTGTCAGCTTGCATGTTTTTCAAACATGCGTTTTTAAAGATTTAGTTCATCGCGAAATGGATTCTGTAGGTAAGATAATGCTTTGTTCCCTGATTTTCTAAGGAAATTGAAATGGTAGAAGAACTCAAGATTGAAGAGTTGGCTGAAGGTACGGGGCGTCAGGCCATGGCGGGCGACACGATTGCGGCGCATTACACGGGGTGGCTCGAAGACGGGACGAAGTTTGACTCCAGTTTGGATCGCGGTGAACCGCTTGAATTTGTGTGCGGCGTCGGCATGGTTATTGCTGGCTGGGATCAGGGTGTGGTTGGCATGCGTGAAGGTCAGAAGCGTCGTTTGACGATTCCAGCTCACTTGGGTTATGGCTCTCGTGGTGTGCCAGGTGTGATCCCTGGTAATGCGACGTTGATTTTCGAAGTGGAACTTGTCAAGGTCTACTAAGCATCGAACACTTCGAAGTTGACAAAAAAAGGGCGTTGGAAAGATCTGCAAATCAGACCATTCTGACGCCCTTTTTGGTATGACTCAACCGAGTACAGGGAAGCCAACCTCAGAGAGTAATTTTGCAGTTTCGAAAATGGGCAATCCCATAATGCCGGTGTAGCTACCTGTAATGTGGGAGATAAAGATACTTGCCGTACCTTGAATGCCGTAGCCTCCCGCTTTATCGTAAGGTTCACCACTGTTGGCATAACGTTCGATCTCAAGCTCGGAGAGCGTACGGAAGGTGACAGTGGAGTGACTTAAGCGATAGGCAAAGGTCGTATCGTTAAAGCCGACAAAGACAGCGGTACGAACGTCATGAGTGCGTCCAGAAAGGAGAGAGAGGAAGCGACAGGCTTCGTCAAAATCCTTGGGTTTACCAAGAATTTCGTTTTCAAGACTCACGACAGTGTCTGCGGCAACAATGGGGAAATGAACACCCGCAAACTCTCCAGCCTGCTTGACGCTTAAACCTTCAAAGTATTTGTTGCGTGCTGTACGAATGACATAAGCCTCAGGTGCTTCATTAGGCAATACAGTTTCGTCACCCTCAAAGGCACCCAAAGTGTGCGTATGACTCGCAATGACGCGAACTTCATAGCCTAAACGCGTTAGGAGTTCGCGGCGACGAGGACTTTTGCTAGCTAAAAAGATAGTGTGGTTAGGCATGACGATCTTAGGCTCGGTGGTAGGGGTGACCAGCCAAAATGGACCAGGCGCGATAAATCTGCTCCGCTAACATGACACGTGCAAAAGCATGAGGCAATGTCATCGAAGACAGACGAATGGTCATTTTCGCTTTGGCTTTTACGTCGGGCGACAAGCCGTCTGGGCCACCAATGACAAACACGGGCGTCTCACCATCTGCACGCCAACGGGCGAACTGCTTGGCGAGTTCCATTGTAGTGAGGTCTTTGCCGTGTTCATCAAGAACCACAACAAAATCATCGGGTTCGATGGTTGCAAGAATACGTTCAGCTTCTGCAGCCATCAATTTGGCCGGCGTTTGACCCGCTCGAGGTTCAGTTCGAATTTCACGTAACTCGACGCGAAAATCTCGAGGAAAACGAGACAGGTAGTCGGAAACAGCCGTTTGAGCCCAGTCAGTAATGCGTTGGCCTACTGCGACAATACGAGTTTGCATATGTCGACTTACTGAAGGTCGTCAGGCAAATGGCCCGGGCGATGCGGCATCAGGCGAGATGCGCATTCTTCATTGGCCTTAAGGAAGATTTCCTTACCGCCCCAGATTTCTTCAAGGTTGTAGTATTCACGGACAGCCGGCTGCAAGCAGTGGCAAACAACTGGACCCAGGTCGACGAGAACCCATTCGCCCGTTTCTTGACCTTCCATACCAAGAACATCGCCACCGGCCTGTTTGACTTCGGAAGAAACAGAATAGGCAAGGGCTCGCGTCTGACGATTCGACGTACCAGAAGCGATGACCACACGTTCAAATTGGTCGGTCAATTCTTCGGTGTTAAACACTTTGATGTCTTTAGCCTTAACGTCTTCGAGAGCGTTGACAACAAGCTGGGTGAGTTCTTCAATAGTCATAGTCATAAAGAATTTAATGTGGTTAATGACGCATGGCACCATAGAGGCCATGCGAACGGATGTATTGTGCAACGCCAGGGTGAAGCCAACCGTCTAGCGTTTTCATTGCTTGAGCATAGGGTTGCGTGCTGATTGTGCGACGAATTTCCGTCGCGCTAGCCCGATGGGAGGGCATCTCGAATTGAGCAATACGACCTGCAGGCATTTGTGTCAGCGCTTCAGGTGCTGTGATTTTGTCAGCGGCCCAGGCTATCTGTTGGTCTGGGATAGGTTTTTCAACCGTCCCCTCACGACGACAGTAAGCAATGTGGACATAATTTGTCAGTTCCGCCCAATTTTTCCATGTCGAAAGGTTAAGCCATTGATCGATGCCTAAAATGAGCACGAGCGGCATGGCTGGACCAACTTCTTCGCGCAAGTTTTTAACCGTATCTATCGTATAGGTGGGACCTATGCGACAGAGTTCGGACGTATTGATGCGAAACAAAGGCTCGTATTCTACTGCAATACGAAGCATATTCAAGCGATGTATCCCCGATGAGATGCGACTTTTTTGCCAAGGCTCTCCTGCAGGGAACAATTCAACACGGACAAGAGGGATGGCAGAAAGGGCTGCGCTTGCTAAACACAAATGACCTGTATGGACGGGATCAAATGTTCCGCCAAGTAAACCTAATCCGCGTTTGGCGGCTAATGTTGATGGAAGGTTACGCATACTTAAAGATTCGTCACTTGTGAAATAAACGCCTGACTGACGAGACCATTTTGATCAAAGCGCACAGCGAGCCAATTGAGTTCTAGTTCTTGTAAGCCACGATCATTACGGAAGAAACGTTGGCTGAACCAATAGTGCCATCCACTGGTGTCTTGCGATGACGCGGGACCTAAGAGGTCTTGTACTTCAGCTTGAGTCATACCTAAGCCGACTTTCCCAAGTTGAATAGGGAGTTGTTCTGGAGGCAGTCGACGACAAAATTCAGGGACGCGCTGATCCTTCACCCACGCTAACTGGGCTTCGGTTACGTATTCGCTATCGGTAGCGATAAACCAAGCGATGACAGGCTTACCATGATCAGTACCTGTTAAACACAAGGTATCACGTCGAAACGCATCTCGTCCTTCACTGAGGCGCGTTGCGCCTGTCAGGTCAGCTAAATCCGCTAACTTGGTGCTTTCTAAAATAATTTTAGGTTTGCCGATACGCGCGGTGTTGCCTACTGGGGTTGTCAACGTTGCAGGCGCATCAAGTAGCCCTGTGGGGTATGAAAAAGGCTCGTTGATGTCTTGAGCACATAGACTACCCATCATCGTAAACGGCAAAAGTGCGCCAACAAGGCGGCGAATGTTCTGCTTGTAGGAGCTAACGGTAAACATATGATGGGCTGTATAGAAAGAGTCAAGGAGTGTTCTTGGTAGGAACATGCTTTATTGCAGTATAGCCTGAGTGATGTTTAAGCGTACGGTTGGGGTAAAAACAAAAATAGGTCGCTTCTCGGTGAGAGAAGCGACCTTGAGTAGGCGCAATGAAGGCTAAATTAAATTAGCGGTTTAAAGCGCGATAGCCGATGTCGGAACGCATCTGCATACCATCGAACTTAACCTGCTGAGCAGCAGCGTAGGCGCTCTTTTGTGCGGTAGCGATGGACTCGCCCAAGCCAACAACGCAAAGGACGCGACCGCCGGAGACTGTCGTCAAGCCTTCGTCGTTCATGGCGGTACCAGCGTGGAAGACCATCTGTTCAGAAGTGTTGTCAGGCAACGCTTCGATAACCGCACCCTTTTCAGGTTTGGCCGGATAGCCGCGAGCGGCGCATACAACCCCAAGAGCTGTGCGACGATCCCATTCGAGTTCAACTTCATCAAGCTTGCCGTCAATGGCAGCTTCCATGATGAGGGAGAAGTCGTTCTTGATGCGCATCATGATGGGTTGCGTTTCGGGGTCACCCATACGGCAGTTAAACTCAAGCGTACGAACAACTGGCTTGCCTTCGGCATTGTGCGAAATCATGAGGCCTGCATAAAGGAAGCCCGTATAGCGAATGCCGTCTGCGGCCATGCCCTGAACGGTCGGACGAATGATTTCACGCATGACCTGAGCATGAATGTCAGGCGTGACCACTGGCGCCGGAGAGTAGGCACCCATGCCACCCGTGTTGGGACCCTGGTCAGCGTCGAGGAGACGTTTGTGGTCCTGAGAGGTTGCCATGGGGAGGATGTGTTCGCCATCGACCATCACGATGAACGAAGCTTCTTCACCATCGAGGAAGTCTTCAATAACCACGCGAGCACCTGCGTTGCCAAACTGATGGCCTTCGAGCATCATGTCGATGGCGTCGTGAGCTTCTTCTTCGGTCATGGCAACGACCACGCCCTTACCAGCGGCAAGACCGTCAGCCTTAATCACGATCGGAGCGCCCTTACGACGAACGTAGGCATGAGCGGCTTCAGGATCCGTGAAGGACTCATAGTCAGCCGTCGGAATGTTGTGGCGCTTCATGAAGGCCTTGGCAAAGTCCTTGGAGCTTTCAAGCTGAGCTGCAGCCTGAGTCGGGCCAAAAATACGAAGGCCAGCGGCGCGGAACTGATCCACGATGCCTGCAGCGAGCGGAGCTTCAGGGCCAACAACCGTGAAAGCAATGTCGTTGGTCTTAACAAATTCGATCAGTTTATCGATCGCCGTAATCGGGAGGTTTTCAAGACGAGGCGTCAAAGCCGTGCCAGCGTTGCCAGGGGCCACGAAAACTTTAGTCACACGATCGCTCTGAGCAAGACGCCAGGCGAGCGCATGTTCGCGACCGCCATTGCCAACAACGAGAAGGTTCATTTTATGGTCTCTTAAAAACTGATCGGCGGTGTCGCCGGGGTTGGGGAGGGGACTCCCATAAAAAAACGAATGTGTCTTTGTGTAAAGACATAGAGGATGTGGCGCTATTGTAGCGCCCACAGGTGGAATTTGTATGCTTTGCTAGTCGATAAAAGCAAAGCCCGTCCAATTGAACGGGCTTTATGCATCAAGATGCGCGAACGAAATTATTCCTCGTCATCAAAGGAGGCAGAGGTGTAAACCTGCTGAACGTCATCGAGATCTTCGAGCATGTCAATCATCTTCTGCATCTTTTCAGCATCAGCACCCGTTAACTTCGTTTCATTAAGGGCCTTGTAGGTGATTTCAGCGATTTCCGGGGTGATGCCAGCGGCTTCGAAGGCCTTTTGAACGTCATCAAAGGCTGCGGGGTCGCAGGTCACTTCGATAGAACCGTCATCGTCGCTCACAACGTCATCAGCACCAGCTTCAAGCGCAATTTCCATGACGGCATCTTCGGTCGTGACACCGGGCGCAAAAAGGAATTCACCGATGTGCTTGAACATGAAGGACACAGAACCTTCGGTACCGAGATTGCCGCCGTGCTTCGTCAAAGCGTGACGAACGTCAGCAACGGTACGAACACGGTTGTCAGTCGTACAGTCAATGATCAAGGCAGCGCCGCCAACACCGTAGCCTTCGTAACGAACTTCTTCGTAAGAGACGCCAGGCAATTGACCCGTACCCTTGAGAATAGCGTTGCTGATCGTGTCCTTGGGCACATTGCCACCGCGAGCCTTGTTCAATGCAAGACGGAGACGGGAATTGGTGTCAGGATCGCCACCGCCCATGCGAGCGGCCACGATGATTTCACGAACCAGCTTCGTCCAAAGGTTGGAGCGCTTGGCGTCCTGGCGACCTTTACGATGCTGGATGTTGGCCCATTTGGAATGACCTGCCATGATAATCCTTTCGCTAGTAATGAGTAGTAAGGCTGTGTACCCGGGCATGTCGATGTGTGTCGAATGCAGACTAAAGAAGGGGATACAAGCCCGAAATCTAAAGAATGAGGGTCCGTCCATACAGCCGTTATAGCGGCGGCCAATGTCGGAGAAGACTGAATATTCTAAAGCAAAAAGGAGTAGCACGCGATTAGCGAACTACTCCTTCGATGTTATGTTACTTCTCGTGTCTACTTAAGGATGCGAGAAATCACGTTAGCCCAAACAGCGAGCCCCTTGTCGAGTGCCTTTTCATCAATGTCGAACTTGGCCGTGTGGTGACCAGAAGGACGGTCAGCCCCAAGGACGAAGAAAGCCGCCTTACCGCCATGTTCTTGAACGCGACGAGCAATGATGGTGGCGTCTTCAGAACCACCGAAGTTCATCGGCTCGGTACGAGCACTCATGCCGTCTACAGCATTTACAGCTTCCGTCAAGAGTTCAACCAAGCTCGGGTCGTTTGTCAGGTCTACAGCTTCTCCCATCTTTTCGATGGTGTATTCGCAGTTCTGGCTGATTGCGCACCCCTTGATGATGGCGACAGCCGAGTCGTACATGTACTGATTGATTTCTCCCGTTTCGCCACGAACTTCCATCTTCATGGTGGCATGCGAAGGAATGACGTTACGACCTTCACCAGCGGTGAGCTGACCGACGTTGATACGGGTCATGCCACTGCCGTGACGAGCAATGCCCATGAGTTGAACGAAGGCGTTACAGGCGGCAGCCATAGCGTTGCGACCTGCGTTCGGTTCGACACCTGCGTGCGCAGGACGACCCGTGTAGGTAACGTCAAGCTTGGTGGTGCAGAGGAAGCCGTACGGATTCACGGAGACTTCACCAGACTTGCACATCATGGCGATATGAGCGCCCAAGAAGAAGTCTGCATCATCAACAATGCCAGAGGCGGCCATACCGGCGGCGCCACGAACCCCTTCTTCAGCTGGTTGGAAGAGGATCTTGATCTTACCGTTCATTTCGTCACGGTGATCGGCAAACCAGTGAGCGACTGCCAAGCCTGTTGACGTATGAGCATCATGACCACAGGCGTGCATCAAACCAGGACGCTTGGAGATAAAGCCTTCGTGAGCTGGAATGTGACTATCGTCGGTAGATTCGGTAACAGGGACGCAGTCGATGTCAAAGCGAACAGCCAACGTGGGGCCTGGGCGACCCGTGTCCATTACACCAACGCAACCCGTCAAACCATCCATTTCTGCGAGGAGTTCTTCGCTAACACCGTTTTCGCGTGCAAACTGAAGACCAGCTTCGACGATCTTCATGCTACGGCCGAGGCAGTTGTCAGGGTTGATGACCTTTTTACCGAGAAGGACTTCATAGCCATATTCACGGAGCTTATTCACAATAAAAGCGGTCGTTGTGAATTCACTCCAGCCTTCTTCAGGCATCGTGTGGAGATGGCGGCGAATTTCAATCAATTGGTCGTGGTATGCGTTAGTGCAATTCATTGGTCTATACCTCATTGAGTGAATGGACATCTTCTACCTCCAAAGGATAGGGGAGAGGCATTCTTGACAGAAGATGTCTGATACGGAAATTATCGATCTCGGGGCACGGTTACGCATTGGGATAAACCGTAGGTTCTGTGAAGGATTGGGGGAAAACGTTAATACGGCTAGCGAATTGGTTTGTTGCGTTAAAAGCATTAACGAAACGTCAAAGCCTTTCTGTCTTTTGGGTTGAATCAATGGTTTGTTGCTTTCGTTCTCTCACCAATGGGGTAGGAGGTAATACCTTGGTAGTATGTCAATAATGGCCTAACACCATCTTGCCAGGATGGTGTCTTTAGGTATGGTTTTGACAAAGGAGATAAAAGATGTCGTTAACCAAGGGATTGCAAATTGAAGGCCTTAAATATGCCAAGGCAATTCTTGATACAGTTCGGCGTATGTCTGCTGATACGCTTGGCGTGACTCGCCAGGGCTATAGCGAATTAGAAACAGATGTATTGCATTATCTTCAGGGCTTAGGCCGCGATCTTGACCTTGAAATTCACTGTGACGATGCTGGGAATGTGTGGATGACGTTACCTGGACGTGATCGTTCGTTACCCGCATTGGTCTCAGGTAGTCATGTTGACAGTGTTCCTCAAGGTGGCAACTATGACGGTCTGGCTGGTGTAACAGCAGCGTTGACGGTTGCGTGGTGGATGCGTCGTCATCAATTCCAACCAGAGCGCGATTACACCGTGCTCATGATGCGTTGTGAAGAAAGCTCCTTCTTTGGTAAAGCCTATGTGGGTTCTTTGGGTATGATGGGACGTTTGACGCCAGCAGATCTTTTATTGCGCCATCGCACCCAAGACATTACGTTAGGTCAATCCATTTCTTCCTGTGGTCTGGATGCTAATGCGCTGACGACGGGTAAGCCCGTGATTGATCTTGAAAAGTTTGGCTCGTTTATTGAACTGCATATTGAACAAGGTCCGACACTGACGAGTAACGAGGATGTGCGTGTGGGTGTTGTGACCGGGATTCGCGGCAATGTGCGTCACAAGAATGTGGTTTGCCATGGCGAAACCGCGCATTCTGGTGCCGTGAATAAAGAATTCCGTCATGATGCTGTCATGGCGACAGCCGCTTTGATTCATCGATTAGAAAATGCTTGGCAGGCATGGCTCGACAAGGGTGAAGATTTGGTCTTCACAGTTGGTGTGATCCGAACTAGCGCAACGGCGGCGATCTCTGTCATTCCTGGTGAAGTGAGCTTTACGGTTGATATGCGTAGTTTGAGCGCCGATACCTGCGAGCGTTTCCATACCTTGATGCTTCAAGAAGCAGAAAAGATTGAAAAAGAGCGTGGTGTGCGTTTTGTCTTTGATAAGGCACTTTATACGGCACCTGGTGAAGTTGATCAGGCGCTTTCTGATCGTCTTTACGCGGCCGCAGAAGCAAATCAGATTCCATGCATGCGTTTGCCTTCAGGGGCTGGTCATGATGCTGCTGTGATTGGAGCAGCTGGCGTTCCTGTTGCTATGATCTTTGTGGCTAACCAGAATGGTTCCCATAATCCGCATGAGGAAATGCAGATGAAGGATTTTATGACGGGTGTTGATCTGTTGTGGCAGACAGTTCGTACGTTTGATTGAGGCGCGTGATGGAAAGAAACAGACCGGTTTCGGTTGTTCTCGTGGATGAATACCCTCTCTTTCGTAAAGCAATGGCAGACTTGTTAGTTTCGACTGGCGAGTTCCAGGTGCTTGGACAGACGAGTGAAGGTGATACGGCCTTGGGGTTAGCTTCCTTGGGGCCAGATATTGTAGTCATGAGTCTCGAAGCAGAGGAGTATTCTGCACTCGATCTACTCAAAGAAATTAAATACCGTCAGCGTAATACGCGCGTTGTGATGGTCATGAGTTCGGCCAATAGTTCAGGTCAACTCATGCGTGCCATTCGTTTAGACGCCAATGGGTATTTGCTACGAACGATTTCGCCGACAGATTTCATTGAGCAAATGAAGAAAACGGCCAACGGCGGTATGGCGGCCAGTGAGAAAGTCACGACCGCTCTGGCTGAAAAGTTGCGTGGCGACACTTATGCCATCGAAGAAGTTCGCAAGGTCAGCGCCTTGACGAGTCGAGAGCAAGATGTATTGGGGTATGTTGCTTCAGGGATTTCTAATCAAGAAATAGCGAAGCGTTTAGGGATTTCCGAAGGAACGGTAAAAGTTCATGTAAAGCATACGCTGAAAAAACTCAATTTCCGCTCTCGTGTCGAGCTAGCTGTTTGGGCTGCAGAGCATGGCTTTAAGGTGAAGACAAAGCCCGCTTGAGTGTTCGATTGATTGACGAAAAAAATCCCCGAAGCGCTGTAGATTTCGGGGATTTTTTTTGGTTGCTAATCCGATTCGTTGAAGAATAAGGACTAGGTGGCGATGTCAAAACATTGAAGGGATGGCGTCTCTCAACACCATCCCTTCTTTGTGAGTCTTGGAATCAAGGGGTCAGCTGATTCCATCTACGGCATCTGTTGTCCTCAATGTCGTTATTTTAGATGTAGCCGTAGATCATGCCGAGGAAGTAACCCGTAACCGTAGCGGTCAACACACCAATCAAGCCAGGCATGATGAAGGAGTGGTTGATCACGAAGCGGCCGATGTGCGTCGTACCAGAGCGGTCGAACTGAAGGGCGGCCAAGTCGGACGGATACGTCGGAAGAATGTAGTAACCGTAGCAAGCAGCTGCGCAGGAAACCACGAGGCCCGGGGGAACACCGATGGCGAGAGCAACCGGAACGATCGTAGCAACGGCGGCAGCCTGAGAGTTCACGAGCTTAGACGTGAGGATCATGACCAAAGCGTAGGCCCACGGATACTGGCGGACGAGTTCGGTAAGAACAGCCTTGAGGTCGCCAAGGTGAGCAGCAAACATTGTGTCAGCCATCCAGGCCACACCGAACACAGCGCTAATGGCAACGCAACCAGCAGAGAAGACCGGGGTCTTGGAGATGGAAGAAGCACGGGTCTTGCAGAAGATCACGATGAGAGCACCGCAAGCCAACATGAACATCTGGATGATCAGCGTCATGGAGAGGGCCTTCTTGCCAATGATCGGACGGAGTTCAGGGAACATACCGAACACAGCCACGATAGCAACGGTAGCAAGGAAGATGTAGAGGGAGGCCCACTGTTCAGGACGGAACTTTACGCCGATAAGGGTGGTCGTTTCGCCGTAAACATACTTACGCTGTTCAGGGTCAGCAATGAGCTTTTGGAATTCTTCGTCCTTGTCGAGGTCCTTACCGCGGAAAACGGAGAAGATGGACACTGCGAGAAGACCAACCAAAGCGCCCGGGATGACGATGCTGAAGAGCTGAACGAAACCGAAAGCTTCGCCGCCAACCTGATAACCGTCAAGCAAGGAGATCATGGACACAGCAGCCACAGCAGCCGGCGAGCAGATCACGGACATCTGGGAAGCGATGGTAGATGCGGCCATCGGACGTTCTGGACGGATACCATTCTTAATGGCGACGTCGTAAATAATGGGGAGCATCGTGTACACAACGTGGCCCGTGCCGCAGAGAAGGGCTAGGAACCAGCAAAGGTACGGAGCGAGGAAGCAGATTGCGCGCGGATGCTTACGAAGCATACGTTCAGCAATCTGAAGGAGGCAGTCGAGACCGCCAGCGGCCTGGAGAGCTGCAGAGGCACAGATCACCGACAAGATCGTCAAGATAACGGATGTCGGAGCCTTACCAGGATTGAGGCCGAAGCCAAAGACGAGGATGATGACGCCGATACCACCAATCAGGCCGAGCGCCATACCGCCCTTACGGGCACCATAGAAGAGGGCAACCAGAACGATGACCAGTTGCAGCCAAAAGTCTAAACCGAGCATTTTTATTCTCGCAGTCAAGTTGTGAGGACAATGCTAATTGTGGCTGTTCTTGTCCCCCTTTGGAGGTATTTTTAATAATCTTTTGATCTATAGCTAGAAGTCTGTAAAGAAAGTGATTTTCTTTACAGAAAAATCTTGTTACGTTTGGTGGTAACCCTTAAGGGCGCTCTCTAACAGGGAAATTGCTTATCGCGATAACACTCATGGAAACCCGAATGTCAGAGTGAGTGGATATTGCCTCGAAACTTCGGAATTTTTAGGGTGTTAAAAGGGTGGTTTTTCACTAATACGAAATGGATAAATTTAAGGGGTAATCTGTATCCCAAAGTGGGTAGATTGTATACAAAATAGGGTGCCGTCTCTTCGAGAGAGAAGGCACCCTATGGTGTGATCAGTAACGATTAACTAATCAGGCCTTTTTGCAGGCGATCGTGATGGGCTTGAGCTGCTGGAAGAAGTCGTTACCCTTATCGTCAACCAAGATGAAGGCCGGGAAGTTTTCAACTTCGATCTTATAGACGGCTTCCATACCGAGTTCTGGATATTCGATGCACTCAATGCTCTTGATGGAGTCGCTCGACAAGACTGCGGCCACACCACCAATCGTACCGAGATAGAAACCGCCATGCTTCTTGCAGGCATCCGTCACGACCTGGGTACGATTACCCTTGGCAATCATGACAAGAGAACCACCGTTTGCCTGGAACGGATCAACATACGGATCCATACGGTTAGCTGTCGTGGGTCCCATGGAGCCGCAAGGATAACCTTCAGGGGTCTTCGCAGGGCCGGCATAAAGCACCGGATGATTCTTGATGTAGTCAGGCAAGCCTTCGCCACGGTCAAGACGTTCCTTGATGCGGGCGTGGGCGATGTCGCGAGCTACAATGATCGTACCCTTCAAGAGTAAACGAGTAGAAACTGGGTACTTGGTCAAATCAGCCAAGACTTCCTGCATCGGACGGTTAAGGTCGATGGAGACGCCGCCGGCTTCGCCCGGCTTACGGAGTTCTTCAGGGATCAAACGAGCAGGATTATCATCGAGTTTTTCGATCCAAAGGCCTTCGCTATTGATCTTGCACTTGACGTTACGGTCGGCAGAGCAGCTGACACCCATACCAATCGGGCAGCTAGCGCCGTGACGCGGCAGACGGATCACTCTAATGTCGTGAGCCATGTACTTACCGCCAAATTGTGCGCCGAGACCGATCTTCCAAGCTTCTTCAAGGAGTTTCTGTTCGAGCTCAACGTCACGGAAAGCGCGCCCGGTTTCGTCACCCGTCGTGGGGAGGCCGTCATAGTAGTGGCAAGAAGCCAACTTCACGGTCAACATCGTGCGTTCGGCAGACGTGCCGCCGATGACGAAGGCGATATGGTACGGCGGGCAAGCAGCAGTACCAAGGCTCTTCATCTTTTCAATGAGATAGGGAACCAACTTGGAGGGATTCAGAACGGCCTTAGTTTCCTGATAGAGATAGGACTTATTAGCGGAGCCACCACCCTTCACAACGCAAAGGAACTTATATTCATTACCTTCCGTCGCTTCAATGTCAATTTGGGCAGGGAGGTTGCACTTCGTGTTAACTTCGTCATACATCGTCAAAGGTGCATTTTGAGATTGACGCAGAGCTTCTTCGGTGTAGGTCTTGTAGACACCCTTAGAAAGGGCTTCTTCATCACAGAAACCCGTCCAGACCCCCTGACCCTTTTCGCCGTGAATAATGGCCGTACCCGTATCCTGGCAGAACGGAAGGACACCCTTTGCAGCCGTTTCAGCATTACGCAGGAATGTCAAAGCGACATACTTATCGTTTTCGGTGGCTTCGGGATCGGAGAGAATCTTAGCCACTTGTTCGTTGTGTTCACGACGAAGCATGAAGTTGACGTCACGGAAGGCGCGATTCATCAACTTGGTAAGGCCTTCAGCCTCAACCTTCAAAATGGGGTGACCTTCGAATTCACTAACGCTAACGTGTTCTTTGGTTAATAGGTAGTACTCGGTCTTATCTTCGCCGGTTTGGAACATGGGTGCATATTTAAATGCGGGAGTCTGAGCCATGGTATATAAGCCTTTTATTTGGTTGGAGCGACAAAGAGAAGGATGTCGCTAATCAGTGTGCTCGTTTATGGCAAATAAATACCACAGGTCCTGACGAGCATCAACTATCACCAATTATCTACCCCTTTTAGCGGATGTTAAAGGGGGGAAATTCCGTAAAGGCTTAAAGTTTGCTAGTTTTGTTGACAAGATCAGGGCATTCAACCCAATCTTAACGTTTCTTTTGAGGCTCTAGGTAAGTCAAGCGCTCAAAAGTCTGCCACGTTCTAAGGTTAAAACACGATCGACATGGCCAAATGCACGAGATGAGTCTGAGGCAACGAGCGCAATATTTTGCGTGTCAGATACCCACTTAGAGATACACGTTAATACGGAATTTTCGGTTTGACTCGACAATTGAGTACTCGGTTCATCCAATAAAATGACTCGCGGTTGCTGTACGAAGAGCTGAGCAAGTTCGAGCATTCGTATCTGAGATGGGCTCAGAGAAGAAATCGGCGATTGAGCAACAGAGATCAATTCACTACGTTCAAGGGCTTCATGGATACGTTCCTTGGCGTCATGAGGGAGTTTCCACGCATTTTGCATCATGCCAAACTGGACAAACTGCATGACGGACATATCCCGAGAGACAAACGAGCGAGGAAGCGGCTGAAGAATGCTTTTTCGATCGAAGGTTTGAAGGCCTTCAGAGAGCTCCATCCAGCCAGAATGGCCGATAGCGCCGGATAATGCTCGAATTAAGCTCGTCTTGCCTGCGCCAATCATGCCAGTTAACAAGTTAACAGTGGCAGCGGTCAGTGTGACTGAAAGGTCAATGATGGCAGGTATGCCATGGTAAGCAACATTAAAGTTGGAAAGGCGCAGTTGAAGCATGATGGCTGAGGAGGGTTTAGTTAAGTGTCAGCCATGATATGAAATTAGCCTCAGCGATGGAATTAGTCAAAAGATGAAATGACCTAGTTCGAAAGTACGATATTTGGCTATTGGATATAGATCAACTTGATATTGTTGATTTGTGGATGAAGATAACGGTGCGCCACGATCAAAGGGAGCTCACGACGGTCGTTGAACGTTTCGCGACTAAGAAGAAGGGGCGTGCTAACAGGGATGCCAAGCTGATCTGCGACCGTACGATTGGCTAACGTAATTTCAAAGGTTTGCTCAATGCGGCTACAACGAATGTCAGCGTGGTGTTCCAGGAGCTCTATCACGGAGAGGTCAGTGTTTTGAGTGAGAATAGGGACGATGTCTCGAGCCGTATCTCTCACCCAACTGTTGGTATAGCTAATCAGGGTGCCGTCTGTTTCGAGGGTGAGGTACGAGAGGGTCAGGATGGGGGTACGGATGTTGAAGCCCGTTTGTTCAGCGGTGACCTCATCACAAATATGGCGTGAGATGTCTAATAGCTGACGTGTTTGATGGGTACCAAAGAACGGATTCTCTTGCACTTTCCAGGCTCTTTCTTGCCCGGTCGCAATGACACGAGTGCCTTGACGAGGTTTTCGGCTGATCAGCCCCAAGGTCGCGAGTTCGTCGAGTGCTTCTCGAACGGTGTGTCGGCTAACGTCGTATTGCTTCATTAGCGCCATTTCGGTCGGCAAGTAGCTACCGACGGGGTAGAGGCCAGAAACAATATCATTAGCTAGTGTTTGGGCAATGAGGCGCCAAAGTGGTGTGCGAGCAGTGGGACTGTGTGGCATAGCTATTTAAAAAAACTCCCGCCGAATCATATCCGACGGGAGTTTTATGGTCAATCAGTAGTTCGTTAAGGCTGAAGGAGAACTAACACTTATCAGCCTCAATACTGATTATTTGTACCAGTTGTTGCCTTCAGTGATCACGTAGCGGGTGGCTTCCTGACCAGCTTCAACCTGTTCGAGACCGATGGAGTAGTTCTTCCAAGCGGTGAGCGTACCGCAGATGATCATAGCGAGAGCGATAAAGAGGAAGGTCTTACGCAAGCCAGCACGGTCGTCGCCACCAGCCTGGTCGATCACGTTGCGGTCGGCATTCTTCGTGAAGATGTCCCACTTAACGGCGAGACGATAGAGACCGATCATGCCATGGAGTTCGGTGATGACGAGGAACACGAAGGTGTAGAGCATGCCCATGTGATAGGTATGAACACCGATGAGGTTCACGTCAAAGCCATGCGGGTTCGTGAGCATGGACATCAAGTGCGGGAACACGAAAATGAAGAGGAGGAAAGCCGTGGTGAGCTGAACCATCCAAAGCGTCGTGTCTTCGTGACGGAGCATGCTGTAGTGAGCCTTGATGTCGCGGAACTGACGATAGGACGTCGGGAAGCGACGAAGAGCGCAGAAAGCGTGAACAACGACGAGCAACGTGATGAAGCCAACGAAGATCACGTGGAGGGCCGGAATATCCGTGCCAGCGAGGAACATACCGCCAGACGTGTTGATCAAGTTAGCAAAGAGATCCTTGCTGATCTGAACAGAGCTGGTGAAGGCCATGTGGCAGAAGAGGAAGATACCGAGGAGAACACCGGTAACAGACTGAGCAACGTCAGCCATAGCGGTGGAACGGCTCTGGCGCTTAGCGTCCTTGAGACCAACGCCCCAAACATTTTCAGTGGCGGTCGGCGTGTTGGAATACTTAACGGAATCAGGGGTCGACATTTGTCTTTCCTTTAAGAAATGCAATAAGTGACGTCGGTATGAGTATTTGACAGGTCCTGTACCGAAGTCAGAATGTGTTTAGACCGAAAAAATCGGTTCAATCTTGTCAGACCGTATAATGCCCCCTTAATAGAGAATTAAGTTTGATTTTTATCAATGTTTTTTGAGGTAGTTGGGTGTTCAAAATAGGTGAAAACAGCAGAATTGCGTATATATACTGATTAAAATTTGGCAAAAATAGACACAATTAGACAAAAATAGGTAGTAACCCTTTAAAACTATGGTCAATAAAAGACAAGAAATTTAAGGCCAAAAAAAGGCATTGAAAAAGTGCTCTTTTCAATGCCCGATGAGAGGATTAGAGAGGGTTACAAGGTGCCAAAGATACGGTCGCCTGCGTCACCTAAGCCAGGCACAATGTAAGCACGTTCGTTTAAGCGTTCGTCAAGCGCTGCGACGAAGATATCGATATCTGGATGCTTTTCGGAAAGTACGCGCACCCCTTCAGGCGCAGCGACCAGGGCCATGAAGTGAATTTGGTCACCCTTGACGCCACGACGCTTGAGAATGTCGATTGCATAAGCAGCAGAGTGGCCAGTGGCGATCATCGGATCCACAACGATGTAGTTGCTATGGGGAGCGTCCGGGAGACGAACGAGATATTCAACAGGTTCGTGCTTTTCGTTACGGAAAACACCGATATGTCCGACGCGAGCGGTAGGGAGTAAAGCGAGGAGCCCATCGGTCATGCCTAAACCAGCACGAAGAACAGGAACAATGACGGGGTCTTTTTCGACCAACATCGGTGCTTTGGTTGGGCAGATTGGGGTTTCAATCTCTTCGAGCTTCGTTGGGAAATCGCGAGTGACTTCATAGCCCATGAGCAAAGCGATTTCGTGGAGCAGCGTGCGGAAGTCTTGCGTGCCGGTATTTTTATCGCGCATCAGGCTTAACTTATGCTCAATGAGCGGATGGTCGACGATGTGTAACTTCGGAAAACGGGAATCGGTACGCATGTTGATGTTGCCTTTCTTAAGAAATCTCTCGTCCATCTATATAGGGCGAGTCGGATATTCAGTAGAGTAAAGAATACTCAAGTCATTCGACACTATAGTGGGTGAAATACCATCCCGTCAAAGGTGATTGATGACTGTCACGGGTATGATTTGCTATGATGAAACCACATGAGCATCGCACTGATATTGTCAAATAAAAGTGGCAAACCGAAGACGGAGACTGGTGCGACGTTTTAGCTGGAACGCTAATCCCATGGAGATTGCGTCCATTTGCTCTCGAGGAGAGAGTTTGTCTGGAGCCTTTCGTATGAAGATTCGTAATATTTTTCTGTTGCTTGTTCTGATTTTGATGGGGGTCTTCCTCGTGATCAACTGGGGTGCGCTCTCCACTGAAATGACGGTGAATTTAATTTACACCGAAATTCAAGCGCCGCTCGGCATTATTGTTGTGGGTGGCTTGGGTGCCTTGGTGATGGTGCTGTTGATTTATATGTTGTGGCAACAGGCGAGCGTTTCGATGGAATTGCGCGCAGCTTATAAAGAATCTCGTAGCGCGCGTGCCGCAGCGGACGATGCGGAAAAGAGTCGTTTTGCTGAAAGTAACCGCATTTTGCTCGAACGAATTGAAAAGCTTGAAGCTTTGATGACGGCGCGTTCCGATGAAACGTTGAGTGCGGTGCGTCAAGAGTCCGCCCGTGTGGAAGAACGCTTTAAGGCTTTTAGTGAAGCTCAAAAGAAAATACAAGAAGAAAACGCTGTTTTGGTCAATAAGCAGTTAGGTGATCTTGAAAAGCGTGTATTAGCTGGGTTACCTGCGCCTGTTACCACGGTCGTAGAGTCCGCTGAAGTCGCTGAAGAAAAAGCTGATGCTGAAGAAACAGGCAAAAAGAAGAATATGTTCTCGCAACTCTTCTAACGCGTTTTGAGTGCTTCAATAAAAATGGGACGGTTTTAATGACCGTCCCATTTTTGTTGGTGCGCAGTGAGTCGATTATTCAGCGTGATAAGACGTGACGAGTTCGACTTCTTCAGTAGCCCCTAAGAACACAGCGACGCGCTGGTGAATCTTTTCGGGCTTCACTTCAAGAATGCGCTGATGACCATTTGTGGCGGCAGCGCCAGCATTTTCCATCAACAGAGCCATCGGATTGGCTTCGTACATCAAGCGCAACTTGCCTGGCTTGGAGAGGTCACGATGGTCGCGGGGGTACATGAAGATACCGCCACGCTGAAGGATGCGATGAACTTCAGCGACCATAGCTGCGATCCAACGCATGTTGAAGTCCTTGTTACGAACCCCCGTTTTGCCTTCAAGGAGTTCAGCCACATAGCGCTTCACGGGAGCTTCCCAATGGCGCATGTTGGAGCAGTTGATGGCGAATTCCTTCGCTTCACGCGGAACGCGAACATCTTCAGCCGTCAGCATAAAGGTACCCGTGGTCGGATCGAGCGTGAACATCACAACGCCACGACCGAACGTAAGAACTAACTGCGTCTGAGGACCATACATGCAGTAACCAGCAGCGACCTGCTGGGTGCCCGGCATCAAGAAATCTTCAGCAACCGGTTCGCGCTTAGGACGCGCAGCAGGCAGGACGGAGAAGATCGAGCCGATCGACACATTGATGTCGATATTGGAAGAACCATCTAACGGGTCAAAGCAAATCAGATAAGGACCAATAGGAAGGTTTTCCGGAACAGCGATGACTTCAGGGACTTCTTCGCTGACCATGCCGCAAACGGAGCCAGAAAGAGCAACCGCTTCGACAAAGATGTCGTTACTGATAATGTCGAGCTTTTTCTGATCTTCGCCCTGAACGTTTTCAGAACCAGCGAGACCAAGCACGCCAGCGAGAGCACCGTTACGTACTTTGAAGCTAATCGTCTTACAAGCCTCAGAGACGCTTACGATGAGACGAGACAAAACTGGATCTAAATCATGCAATGCCTGTTCACGACACAGGTATTGGCTGAGAGAAAGGGTGGACACGATAGGATTCCTATTAAACGGGATTATTCAAAGCCTTTTCAATGATCTCACGAACACTGTCAGAAAGCTCTTCGGAACGACTGTCAAGGTGTTTCAGTGCTTGATACATCAAGTTAGCTAATTGTGGGGTGTAACGTCGCCAGTTTTCGAGACTTCGAGCAACGCGCGAAGCAACCTGTGGATTTAAGCGGTCAAGGGTCAGCACCATTTCAGCCCAGAACTTATAACCTGCACCATCCGCACGATGGAATTCTGACGGATTGTTCATGAAGAATGCAACTAACAATGCATAAACATTATTAGGGTTCGACATGGAGAAGAAGTTACAGCGAACGAGTTCGGCGACGCGTTCAACAACGGGCGACTCACCTACATAGCAAGGCGCTGTCGCCTGAATCGTGAGCCACTTGTTGATCAGAAGCGGTTCATTGATCCATTCCTTCAACGCTTGCACAACCAATTCAGTTTTGACAGGAGCACTCGACGACGCGATGAGGTCAAGCGCAGCAAGACGATCGGTCAAGTTGTTGGCCGTGTTAAATTGATCACAAATACGTAAGAGGGTAATTTTATTGCCTGTTGCGATCGTGTAGTAATGTGCCGTGTTTTTTAGGGCACGAATACCAGCACTTGTGGCATCAGGGGAATAGTCACCTTCGAGTTTGCAGGCGTCAATCAGTTCTTCAAGCTTCGTATGCCAGCGTAAGCCCAGGGTTTCACGAACCTTTTCACGCGCACGATGTACAGCAATTGGATCAATGATCGGCAAGGCGTCGCTGATCGTACGTTCAGAAGGTAGTTCCATCAAGACGCTACGAAGGGCAGGCGACAAGGTCTGATCGTCAAGTACCTTGCCAAACGCATTGATGAGCACGGGGCTAACGTCTGCCTGTTCGCCTTGGAGGTTGGCTCGAACTTGATCAAGGAGTGCCGTCATCATTAAGCGGTTCATGGCCTCCCAACGGTTGAACGGGTCACTATCCGTACGAGCGAGCAACGCTAATTCATCCGTACTGTAAGCAAAATCCAAAACGATTGGCGCTGCAAAACCACGATTGAGACTGAGTACCGGCTTTTCTTGGAGACCCACAAAAGTCCAGGTATGGCTTCGTTCACTCAATTCGAACATGCGCGTAGTTGGACCTTCGGTGGTTTCACCTTCGAGCGTTACAGGCATTTCCTGGCCTTCACTATTCAGTAAGGCAACAGGGAAGGGCATCAAGAAGGCAGGTTTAACGGTCTGACCAGGGGTTGGAGGCGTAGATTGTTCAGCGGTTAAGCGCAACGTGTTGTCGGCTTCATTCCATTGCGTGGTAACAGTCACGCGTGGCGTGCCTGCTTGACTATACCAGTGGCGGAATTGCTCAAGATTTCGGCCAGAGGCTTCTTCCATGGCTTCAAGGAAGGCTTCGCACGTGACAGCCTTGCCGTCATTCTTTGCGATATAGAGGTCAAAGCCCTTGCGGAAAGTTTCACGACCCAAGAGGGTCTGCAACATACGAATGACTTCTGCACCCTTTTCGTAGACAGTCATGGTGTAGAAGTTGTCGATTTGCTGATAGCTGTCTGGGCGAATCGGATGCGCCATGGGACCAGCGTCTTCAGCAAACTGTGCTTGTCTCAAGGTACGGACGTTGCGAATGCGTTCAACGGCACGCGCTGACTCTTCACCGAGCATGTCGGCGGAGAATTCTTGATCGCGGAATACGGTCAAACCTTCTTTCAGGGTCAGCTGGAACCAGTCGCGTAACGTGACGCGGTCACCTGTCCAATTGTGGAAGTATTCATGCCCTACGACGGCTTCAATGTTGGCGTAATCTTGGTCGGTGGCGACTTTGGGATTAGCCAAGGCATAACGGGTATTGAAAATATTCAACCCTTTATTTTCCATGGCACCAAAGTTGAAGTCGTTCGTTGCGACGATACGGAAGCCATCTAAGTCAAGTTCAAGCCCCCAACGTTCTTCGTCCCAACGAATGGACTTCTTGAGGCTATCCATTGTGTGCTGGGTTTTGTCGAGATCTTGTGGTTCAACCCAAATTTCGAGTTTTGCGGTACGACCGTCTTTGAGTTCGATGCTGTCGCTCAAACAAGCAAGGTGACCAGCTACTAAGGCAAATAGGTAGCAGGGTTTAGGGAACGGGTCATCCCAACGAGCTTCATGACGACCGTCTTCGAGATCCTTTTCTTCTAAACGGTTACCGTTGGAAAGAAGAATGGGATACTGTTCTTTGGAAGCGCGAATGACGACGCTATATGTTGACAAAATGTCAGGTCGGTCTAAGAAGTAGGTAATGCGACGAAAACCTTCGGCTTCGCATTGACTCATTAAGTTTTGACCAGAGGCATAAATGCCAGAGAGAGCTTTATTCGCAGAAGGACTAAAGCGATTCACAATGCAGATGTCACACTCGTGGTCGACATTGTGAATTTTTAAGTGGTCTGACGTCAATGTGTAGCGAGACTCATCTAGCGGAACGCCATCGAGAGATACGCTCACCAGGGTTAAGGTTTCACCATTGAGATTTAAATCAAAGTTGCTCGATATCGCGGCTGGATTCGGGCAAACATGCATGGTGTTAATGACACTTGTACTGTCAGCGTCAAGGTCAAACTCCAAGTGAACCGTCTTAATCAAATGAGAGGGTTCACGATAGTCATTGCGGAAGATTGTTTCTGCCATTTCTGTTCGCTTAATGTTGGCGCGGCAACGCAATGGTGCCGCTTTCAAAGCAATGTGTTTTTAGCGATTGTAGACAAATCCAAGGGGACCTGTCGTGCCCAGTCTAAATACGTGACACTTTAAGAGATTTTGTGCCTAAAAGCGCCTGCTATGTTCATTACGAGACGAGTGCAATCACAATGGCTTCGGGGGGAATGGTGGCGACGGCTCGCATGCCAGGACGAAGGCCATGACCTGCTTTGACAAAGCCGACAATGGTGAGCCCCGAAGGTAATTGAATTGTGCATTCTCCGCCTTTGTCGTCTCGTTCAGTGCGAAGGACAACCCCTACGATTTCATTGTCTCGACGACGAGCATCAGTAGGATTATCAGCCGTAATGTCGACTGCCGTTGCTTTAGTGAGTGCTAGCACAGGCATCCCTTCACGTAAGCCGAGCAATTGCGAGGATTCCATCGTGCATGATGCACGCACTAAGTGTGTCTCATCTATAGAAAGAATTAAACGTACAAGCGCAGAGCCAATTTTCATGGTCTTAATGACCGCTGGGAATTGGTTACGCATAGAAGTTCGAAGGGAACTTGTGCCGATATTTTGAAGGGAAGGCTTGTCTCGTAGTTTAAATTTTGACAACACTTCGGCGCGCGCACGTGTGAGTTCGTTGGCAATGTGTAGTACCTCTTTGCCAGTTGCTGTGAGTCGCGTGCCACCGCCATTGCTACCCCCGACGACTTTTTCAACTAGAGGCCCGCCCGCAATATTGCTTAAGGTTTCGATTGCTTGCCATGCGGCTTTATAACTTACTCCGGCACGGCGAGCGGCTTCAGAGATGGAACCAACATCACCGATTCGACGCAAGATGTCGATGCGCTTATCGGCTAATTCAGACATATGCGTAGCAAGAATCGTCGGGTCGGCAATGGTTTTTTCCATCTAACTTACTCCTTGTGGTGGGTTGAAAAAAGCACAATGTTTCGCTATTCTCTTTTGGAATAACGAAACATTTTCCTTCGCATCCAACATATCCTACCCTATCTTCTCTTCTAAAAAAGTTTGTCAATGAGACCAAGGAGATCATGATGAAAAAAATCGCTTTGATGTTGCTTTTAACAGGTGTGTCTGCTTCCGTTTTGGCTGAAGATGTTCGTGTGGCTGTGGCCGCTAACTTCACGGCACCCGTTAAGGAATTGGCCCCTGTTTACGAAAAGGCAACGGGTGATAAATTGGTTCTCTCTTTTGGTGCGACGGGTGCGTTTTATGCCCAGATTAAGAACGGCGCCCCCTTTGACATTCTCTTGGCTGCTGATGCAAAGACGCCTGCCAAGATGGTGACGGAAGGTCTTGGTGTTCAGGGCTCGACTTTTACCTATGCCATTGGTAAGTTGGTGGTTTGGTCTGCTGATGCCAACTTCATTAAGGACGCAAAGTCTCTTGAAAACCCTGCGCTCAATAAGCTTGCTGTGGCCGATCCGCGTTTGGCACCTTATGGTGAAGCGGCCATGGAAACGTTGACGGCTTTGAAGCTCAAGGAAAAGCTTGAACCGAAGTTTGTCGTGGGCGGCAATATCGGTAAGACCTTCCAGTTCGTTAAGAGCGAAAACGCTCAGGCTGGTTTTGTGGCTTTGTCCCAGTGCTATAAGAATGGTGCTTTCACCTCTGGCTCGGGTTGGGTTGTTCCGCAGTCTCTCTATAACCCCATTCGTCAGGATGCCGTGTTGCTTAAGGCTGGTGAAAAGAATGAAGGCGCGAAGCGTTTCCTTGAGTTCTTGAAGAAGAGCCCTGAGGCCGCTGCAGTGCGTGAAGCATTTGGCTACGGTTCTGCTCAATAAGCATGTGGTCAGCTGTTGACTGGACCCCCGTTTGGCTAAGCCTAAAGCTAGCGGGGGTTACAACAATCATATTGCTGTTTATTGGTTTGCCCTTGGCTTGGTGGTTAGCGAAGGGCAAAAGCGCGTTTTGTGCGCCAATTGGCGCAATGGTGACTTTGCCGTTGGTTTTGCCACCTTCGGTTTTAGGGTTTTATATTTTGGTCGCATTGGGACCTCAAGGTCCGATTGGTCAGATCACAGAAGCGTTAGGAGTCGGAACGCTCAACTTTACCTTTACGGGGCTTGTGATTGGCTCGGTGTTCTATTCCTTGCCTTTCATGGTGCAACCCGTCGTGACGGCTTTTGAGGCCATTGGTCCTAGACCCATGGAGGTTGCTTCAACATTACAGTGCCGTCCTATCGATGCTTTTTTCAGTGTCATTTTGCCTTTGGCCAAGCCAGGTATTATCACAGGGACCCTGATGACTTTTGCTCATACGATTGGTGAGTTTGGCGTGGTTTTGATGATCGGTGGCAATATCCCTGGGGCAACTCAGGTGATTTCGACCGAAATCTATACACACGTTGAAGCAATGGAGTATGACAAGGCGCACTTTTTGGCATTAGGTATGCTGATCTTTAGTTTTTTGGTGCTTCTCGCGCTCAATTTGCTTAATCGACAGAAAATGGACGCTCAACGATGAGTGGTTGCGTAGAACTACAGTTAAGCCGTGGGCGAGATTTTTCGCTTAATGTCTCTTTTCAGATCCCGGATCATGGCATCACGGTTTTATTTGGCTCGTCAGGGTGTGGCAAGACAACGGTTTTGCGTTGTATGGCTGGGCTTGAACGCGCGCATGGTCGTGTGATTGTGTCCGATCATGTTTGGCAGGATGATGCTCAGCAAATCTTTGTGCCAGCTTGGCAGCGTCGTTTGGGATACGTCTTTCAAGAGGCGAGTCTTTTCGAGCATCTCAATGTCGTAGAGAACTTACGCTTTGGGTTAAAGCGTTCAGGTGGGCTCAAGAATCAAGAGCGTTTTACTGAGGCGGTGGATCTATTAGGGATAGGTCACTTGCTTCAGCGTCGTGTACAGGCCCTCTCTGGTGGTGAACGTCAACGTGTTGCGATTGCACGTGCGTTATTGATGACGCCGGATCTTATTTTGATGGATGAGCCCCTGGCGGCTTTGGACTGGCAACGTAAGCAAGAAATTTTGCCTTGGCTAGAACGCTTACGAGATGAACTCTCGGTGCCGATGTTGTATGTCACCCATTCTGCTGATGAAATGGCTCGTTTGGCCGATCAACTGATCTGCTTTGATAACGGGCGTATTACAGCACAAGGGCCGTTAGAAGAGGTTCTGGTTGAGCGTTGGCCTGGGACTGGGATCGAAGGGGCGTCTGTCGTCCTGTCTGGTGCGATAGATCAAAAGTCGTCCGAGTGGGGTACTTCAATGGTTCGTGTTGATGATGTGTCCTTTGAAGTGAGTGATGTCAGTCGAGAAATTGGCGAAGCTGTCCGTGTTCGTGTTTTGGCGAAGGATGTGAGTGTGGCGCTCGTTGAACCGCAACAAACCTCTATGCGTAACATCGTGCCGGCGACAATCACTGAAATGCGAGAAACTGGTCTGAGTCACATTATGTTGACGCTTACGGCTGGTAAAGTGCGACTTTTAGCACATGTGACCAAGCACTCTGTTCACGAGCTTCAATTGAAGGTTGGCATGTATGTCTTTGCTCAGGTTAAGGCTGTCGCGTTGATTGTGTGAGATAAGTTAATCGTCTTAGACAACGTGAACTTTACGGAACAAAAAGGGGCATCGTTGAACACGATGCCCCTTTATGTTACTTATCGCTTAGGGATTAGCAACGACCAGCGAGCTCAACAGCCTTACCAATATAGGTAGCAGGCGTCAGGGCCATCAGGCTTTTCTTGGCATCTGCCGGGATGTCAAGATTGGCGATGAAGGCACGCATCGTTTCTGGTGTGATGCCGTCCTTACCACGGGTCAAGGCCTTCAACTGTTCGTACGGATGCGGCACGCCATAGCGACGCATAACGGTCTGAACAGCTTCTGCGAGCACTTCCCAAGCGTTGTCGAGGTCAGCGGCGATCACTTGTTCGTTAACCTGGAGTTTGCCGAGACCGCGCGTCAAGGCGTTGTAGCCGATGAAGCAATAGCCAAAAGCTACGCCAAGGTTACGGAGGACGGTGGAGTCCGTGAGGTCGCGCTGCCAACGGGAGATCGGGAGTTTGCTAGCGAGATGGCCGAGAACGGCATTGGCCAAGCCAAGATTGCCTTCAGAGTTTTCGAAGTCGATCGGGTTGACCTTATGCGGCATCGTGGAAGACCCCACTTCACCTTCACGCAACTTCTGCTTGAAGAAGTGCATGGAGATGTAACCCCAAACGTCACGGTCAAAGTCGATCAAGATCGTGTTAGCGCGTTCGATCTGATGGAAGAGTTCGGCCATGTAGTCATGCGGTTCGATCTGGATCGTATGGGTGTTGAAGGTCACGCCGAGACGTTCTTCCACAACCTTACGAGAATGCGCTTCCCAATCGTAGTCAGGGTAGGCGATAAGGTGCGCATTGTAGTTACCAACGGCACCATTCATCTTCGCGTAGATCTTCACATTGCGAATCGCTTCGATAACGCGAGCCAGACGAACTGCCACGTTAGCAAATTCCTTACCAACGGTCGTCGGGGAGGCCGTCTGACCATGGGTGCGAGAGAGCATCGGAATGGTAGCCCACTGGTGAGCAAAGTCAACAATGGTCGCATGGATCTTTTCAAGGTAAGCAGCGAGTTCTTCGCGACCACGCTTAAGCATGATGGCGTGACTCGTGTTGTTGATGTCTTCAGAGGTGCAAGCGAAGTGGACGAATTCGGCAGCCGTCTTCAGTTCTTCGTCGTGAGCAACCTGCCCCTTGATCCAGTATTCGACAGCCTTCACGTCGTGGTTGGTCGTCTTTTCGATTTCCTTGATGGCTTCGCAGTCAGCAAGAGAGAAGTTGTCAGCGAGGCCACGAAGGAAGGCCTTGCCGTGATCGCTCAGATGCGGAAGCTCAGCAAAGCCGGCTTCAGAAAGGCTGATGAGCCACTCGACTTCAACACGAACGCGAGCGTTCATGAAGGCGCATTCGGAGAAGATGTCGCGAAGCGCATCGGTCTGGCGGGCATAACGGCCGTCGATCGGAGAGAGAGCGGTAAGGGGATTCAGTTCCATGTCGGAAAACCTCGGTGAATAAAAAAAATAAAAATGGCGTCCACTGCGCCTACACCTGATTGAGAATCGGCGGCGGGGCAGACTAAAGGTAATCCTTATATTTTAACAGCCATCCTTTACGCTGTCTGATATAGAAGCGGATTTGTAGAGGCGATTTTGTGTAAGAGTCTCTCTCGTTAGTGGTCACAAGAAAGAGTGTAAAAAACTATGCTTGTCAGATCTTGCTCGATCTTGATCCTTTGGCGTCTCACACGTGTTTAGCGGTTTATTAAATGAGAATTATTCACATTTTGTTACTCGGGATAGGTATGAGCGTGAAGAGAGCTGTTATTGTGTCTTCACCGATGGACAATGAGTCCACATAAAGATTTACAGAGCGCTTCACACTGAAATCGTGGTTGAAGCCTCACCTCAAAAAAAGGAAAACAACATGACTTCGTTCAAGCGTATTGCTGTGATTGCTGCGTTAGGTTCTGCGTTGATTGCTGGCGGTGTGTATGCGGCGACGGCTAATGAAAAGCCCGTTGAACCCACTGTTGAGACAAAGTCCACGGCTGAAATGACGCCTTCTGAACGTCGCTACGAAGCTTTGGCTCGCATGCTTTCTGTGAGTGAAGAACAGCGTCCAGCATGGCAGGCTTATGTGAATGCTCGTCACGCTGCTGTCCTTTCTGACGTCAACGCTGAGGGTCCGACCATTGATATCCAGGATCGTTTAGATCGATTGGCGACACACGCTCAGAAGACGGCCGATATGGTGAAGCAACTTGCCTCGACGCGTGCCGAACTTTTGAAGGTTTTGCGTCCTGATCAGAAGTACGTGCTTGAAATGCACGAAATGCAGCATGATGGTCGTCGTGCAGGTAGCCGATTCCACGAAGTGCATGGATACTGCATGAATTAATTTGTGTTCTTGCTTAGAACACAGCGTAAGCCGGGGGAATCTCCGGCTTTTTCGCCTTAAAATGAAGATTGCGCGTTGGGGGTACCGTGTTTTAACGGTTGAGAAAGACCCTTCGCACCGGATCAGGTTAAGACCTGCGTCGGGAAACGCTGCGAACACGTTTTTTGAAAACGGGTTAACCGTTTTAAGCATCGTTCTCTTCGCTGGTCGCGCCCTTTTTTATGAATTATGTGGAGCGCGATGATGCAAAACTATTTTCTATCTCATCCAGAGTTACGTCCCGCTGGTGAACGCCATGTCGTCAAAAGTGAAGCGGGTGAGGATGTACCTTTCCGTCGGATTTCGTTGACTGAGACGCCCGCTTGCTTTGGTGGCGGCAAAAATCCCGACTTTTTTATTCCTGATGTCACGGGAGCTTATGGTGCAGTTGATGCACCTGCTGAGGTGACGCTCCCTAAGCGTGAACGTCCCTTGCCTGGCAGCATGACGCAGTTAGCTGCGGCACGCGCTGGTATCGTCACGCCTGAAATGAGCTATGTCGCGACCCGTGAAAATGCCAATTTAGAAGGATTTATGGCGTCTTTAGAGGCACCAGGGTGTGAGCGTATCAAGGCGCGTTTGTTGCCTGTTTTAGAAAAGGTAGCACCTTGGACGGGTGAACGTGTACGCGAACGAGTGGCGGCTCGTCAGGCTGTTATTCCGGCGGCCTTTGCGCATCTCGAACTTGAACCAACCATCATTGGCCGCCATTTCTGCACCAAGGTGAATGCCAACATTGGGACATCTGCATCGTCTAAAGATTGGCGTATTGAAGGCCGTAAGTTACAGGAGGCTTTAGCGCGAGGGGCTGATACGGTGATGGATCTCTCAACTGGGCAATGTATTCGCGAAACGCGAGAGATGATTCTTCGTGGTTCTCCGGTGCCCGTGGGGACTGTGCCGCTTTATGAAACCCTTGAACGCGTTGGTGGCGATCCGCTAGAACTTTCGTGGGAGACTTTCCGTGATGTCATGGAGGATCAGGCTAAAGCGGGTGTGGACTACATGACCATTCATGCAGGGTTACTATTGCCGCATGTTGAACTGACTCGAAATCGCTTGACAGGGATTGTCTCTCGTGGTGGCGGCATGATGGCACGTTGGATGAAGGCCTTCAATCGTGAAAACTTTCTCTATGACCATTTTGATGAAGTGCTCGATATCGCCGCGCACTATGACGTGACCTTGTCACTTGGTGATGGCTTACGTTCAGGGAGTCTTTGGGATGGCAATGATGCCGCACAGTTTGCTGAGCTCAAGACCTTGGGTGAGCTGAATCGTCGTGCTGGCGCCCGTGATGTACAGGTCATGATTGAGGGTCCGGGCCACATTCCGATGCCTGGTGTTGAGCTCAACCAAATTCACGAACGTGAATGGTGTGATGATGCGCCGTTTTATACGCTTGGGCCACTTGTGAGTGACATTGGCGCGGGCTATGACCACATCACCGCAGCCATTGGTGGTGCCATGATCGCTGGTGCAGGGACGGCCATGCTTTGCTATGTGACGCCGAAGGAGCATTTAGGATTGCCGAATGCTGAAGACGTACGTGAAGGGATGGCGGCTTTCCGTATTGCTGCGCACGCAGCTGATATTGCGCGTGGGGTGCCTGGCGCCATCTTGCGTGACCATTTGATGAGTTCTGCGCGATTTGAATTCCGCTGGGCAGACCAATTTGCGTTGGCTATTGATCCGGCGAGAGCACGTCAGTTCCATGATGAAACGTTGCCAGGGGCGGCCGCGCAAAAAGCGCATTTCTGCAGTATGTGTGGTCCGAAGTTCTGCCCGATGAAGCTCGCACACGAGCTTTTCAAAGAGCCATAACGGCACGCTCAAGATAAAACAAAACAGGTCATTCATCGATTCGATGAGTGACCTGTTTGTGTAGAAAGAAGCGACGCGACTTACTCTGACTTACGAGGCTTAGAGCTTCGTTTTTTGCCTTCTTGTAGCAATTTAGGCACTTGTACAGGGCTGTGGTCGAGCTTTTGACGTGCGAGTTCGTAAAGCACGGTAATCGGAGAGAGCGTGCCAAGACGCTTGACCATATTCGCGCGGTGAGACTCTACGGTACGCTGAGAGAGAAAAAGCTTGGTCGCGATTTCTCCATTTTTTAAGCCTTGGCAAACCAAATCAAAGATCTGCGCTTCGCGTTTGGAGAACTGGCGCAACAGGTGACGAATTTGACTTTTTTGTGATTCGAGGCGAGAGGCTTCAAGTGCTTGGCGCACTTTAACAATCAACTCTTCAGGGTCGACGGGTTTTTCCATGAAGGAAATGGCACCGTTTTCCATGGCTTCAACTGCAGTGCGAACGTTCCCGTGACCGGACAAGATAATAACTTTGATTGGACTATCGAGGTCACGAAGACGTTTTTGAACATCAATCCCACTCATGCCTTGCATGGTTAAATCAACCACAAGACAACCAGGTTGTTCTGGTGAAATGTTTTGGAAGAATTCCTCACCAGAAGAAAATGTTAATGCGCTGTAGTTATGGGTGGCTAATGCAAAACGAATGGAATACCGGATATCGTCATCATCAACGATCCAGACCGGTAAATCATCATTTACATCAGAACTTTGATTAAGCATCATATTTACACTACTATCGTTTGGAGCAGCTTATTGCACATCTTGGGGGAAGAGAATGTACAGAAGGTATAACGCTCTATCCTACCAAAAATGTGCCACTTGATTCTGAAATAAATTAGCTTATGCCGCAGAAAACACACTCAACATGGAAGGCGACGTCGACCGAATGTACTGAATTGACGCCTCTCTTTGATGACACACCATCAATGCATGCCCCTGTATGTCCTGCGGTAGTGGATGATGTCATTTTGCAAGAGGTTAAAAAGCTCTCGCCTTTAGTGTACTTGGGGACTTGTGATTGGGGGTACGCGAGTTGGCGTGGATCGTTTTACGGAAAAACAAGTGGTACGCGCCAGCTTCGTGGTATTGAAGGGCTCAAGGTTCTCGCACAAGCGCCGTTGGTTCGTTGTGTGTCGCTAGAGCGTGGTTACCAACACCCATATTCGGTCAAGGCGTTGGCAGCTTATGCAGAGGTCGTACCTGATGACTTTCGATTTGTGGTGCGCGCCCCCAAGCTTTTCACATCCGCCTACGAAAAAGATCATTTGGGTCGAATAACGCGAAATGAACAGTTTTTGAATGTGGCTTTAACTGAAAACTGGCTGCATGAGGTGGTGAGTGGATTGTCGAGCAAGCTGGGGGTTCTTTTGTTTGAAGTGGGACCTTTTCCGGTGAATCAAATCAAAGGTGTCGAAGCTCGACAGCGTGCGATTGCATCGCTAGAAACGTATTTTTCAGCCATCGTACCCATGCTACGCGAAAGCGCTGAGTCAGCCGCCATTGCGCTTGAAGTCAAGAATCCGACGCTCTTGACGCCAAGGTTGATGCGAATGCTCTCAAGGTTGGGTGTACGCCTTGTGATGGGACTCAATGGAGATATGCCAGGCATCCTGAGACAAATGCGAGCGTTGCAATTTTGTGACGCAGAGAATGAGACGGATACGCAATGGCGCCTTCAAGGGCCGCTAGTCATTCGTTGGCAACAAGGAGGGGCTATGCGACAGGTGCGGCACCAGACACAGCTCCGAGCCAATGATCCTGTGACACGCGCTGCGATTGCCTCCTTGATCGTGAGAGCTGTGCGTAGTCGTCAGCCAGCTTATGTGGTTGTGGGAGAAGATGCAGAAGGCTCGGTGCCTGAGACCCTCCGAGCCATTCTGACTTCAGTCGATAGCATTCGTCGAGGAGCTTACCAACGAGAAAGAGGCTGACGTTCGTCGTTTCCTTGTCCGATGTCACGATAGTTGAGCGGGACATCGGGTGTGCCGACTAATACAAAGGCTAAGAGACGCTCGTTGGTGGGGTCGTAAAGTCCATCGGGCGCTGGAAAGTCTTTGCCAGAAACAGTTTTGGCTGCAAAACCTTGGGCATGCATGGCGCCCAAAAAATTCATGAGCGAGGCGCCAGCACTTAACAGCTTTTCGTTCGATGCGCGTTCATTGCCTTGATCGCTTAATCCAATGCCAATTAGAGCCATGCAAAGTGGGGCTTTATGTGCTTTACCGCGTGCTTTGGCACGGGTCGCTTCATCCGCATCAGCGGGCAAAACCGATTCAAAAAGATCGGCTAAGCGATCACGGGAGGCTACTTCAACCCAGCGGAACGGGAGTACTTCGTCGTGGCAGGGGACGCGCAGTGCTGCGGTAATAGCCAGGCGCAAAGCGCCAACATCAGGTGCGGGAATGGTGAGATGCTTCGCGCCGAGGGAATGGCGGGATAGGATCATTCTGAAAAAACTTTCGTTCACAGCAAACCTCTCCAAAAAATAATGATATGAAGGCACAAATGAGCATTTTTTGCCTTTCCATGAATGCTAATTGTATGCTAGCGTTTCGTCTGATATGTGAGGAGACATCATATGCGTCGGTTATGGGATATTTCACCAAAAGTCAGTCTTCATTCTCCCGTCTTTCCTGGGGATACGCCTTTCCAAGTGTTGTGGAATGAGCGAATCAACGATGGCGGTGTTGCCAATATTTCGACCATACATATGTCGGCCCATGTAGGGGCTCATGTTGATGCACCCATGCATTTGGATAGCGGCGCGGTGGATGTGTCGGTGTTGCGACTTGAACGCTTTATCGGTCGATGCCGTGTGATTGACTTGAGTGATAGTGACCGAACGGATCCGATGACCGAAGAGGAGTTGGCTTCGGGTTGTTATGCCGAGCGTGTGTTGGTGAAGACGCGAAAGGTGTTGCCTAAGACATGGACGGATGATTTTCGACCAATTGAGCCTGCTGCCGTACGAATGTTACGTGAGTCGGGGGTTGTTCTTATTGGGCTTGATACACCGAGTATCGACCCTGCGGATAGCGTCCTATTGCCGTCACACCGTGTAGCACTTCAAGCAGGTATCTCCCTCATAGAAAATTTAGATCTAACTGAAGTGGAAGCAGGCGAATATGAATTGATTGCTTTGCCGCTGAAGTTAGAAGGCGTTGAAGCGAGTCCAGTTAGGGCGATTCTTCGTACGCTACCTCATCATTAAAACGAAAAGGAACACATCGTGTCATCACTTGTTTATGAAAAAAAGATGCGTATTCGTTGGAGTCATTGCGATCCAGCAGGCATTGTCTATCATCCGCAGTATTTCGTGATCCTCAATAATGTGATGGAGGAATTCTTTCGCGATTGTGCAGGGATGAGCTATGAAGATAGCTTGGTCAAGAAGATGGGCTTCCCGATTGTTGGGATCAAGTGTGATTTTTGCGCCCCAAGCCGTTGTGGTGATGAATGTGTAGTCAAAATGTGGATTGAATCGATTGGCAATACGTCGGTTCGTTTTGCAATGACGATTTATGCGGGCGATGAATGCCGTGTGGCTTGTGTTGAAACGGCTGTTTGTGCGGCTGCATCGGCCAATGGTGGTATTGAAAAGTGCCCGATTCCAGCTGAGGTACGCGCCCGTCTTGAACAGTATCTCAAGACGGACGACGTGCCGAATTTAGGATTGAGAGCCTAATTCAATCGGCAACTCTTGTAGTTGTGTCGAACGAGAGGTTAGAAGCTGCAAGACCTCTTCACGCACTAAGGTCGCATCCGTGGTGTAGAACTCACTGGTGCCCGGCGTTGAATCGGTATTGAAAAGCCCTAAAGACGCTAATCGACGACAAAGCTGCTTAGCAACGGCAGGAGCGGGATCCAATAAATGGATTGTCGGCCCTGCCGTTTTTTGTATGGCTTTTGCGAGAAATGGATAGTGTGTACAGCCAAGAACAAGCGTGTCAGCTCCTGCTTTAATGAGCGGTGTGACATAAGTCGCAAGTAAGGCCATGGTTTCTGGTGTATCAAAATGGCCAGCTTCGACACAGTCCATGAGGCCAGGACACGGGCAATCTAAGACCTTAATGTCGTGAGGCACCAAGGTCTTGAGATGTTGATATTTGAGGCTTGAGAGGGTTTTAGTGGTCGCTAATACCCCAATGATTTTCGTTTTTGTTTCTCGAGCTGCTGGCAAAACTGCGGGTTCAATCCCAATGATTGGAAGGGGAAGCGTTGCACGCAGTCGTTTGGCACAAACTGCCGTAGCAGTATTGCACGCAATGACTAAAGCCTTGATGTCTCGAGAGAGTAAAAACTTGACCAATACATCGATACGATCGTTGATAAACGTGTCAGTACGATCACCCCAAGGGGCAAACCCACAATCTGCGGTATAGATCAAATGTTCGTGAGGAAGAGCTTGACGAATAGTACAGGCGACAGAAAGTCCACCAAAACCTGAGTCAAGGATGCCTATAGGACGAGGGTCAGTCACAAAAAAACTTCCTTTAACGAGAGAAACGCTTGGGCAAACGAAGTTCACCGCACAAGATGCCAGCGACAATGAGCCCGCCGCCCACGAATCCCAAGAGGCCGAGGTTTTCACCTGCAAACCAACCAATAATGGCAGCAAACACACTTTCCATGGCAAAGATGACTGCTGCGCGACCTGCTGGGACATAACGTTGTGCCCAAGAGAGAAGAACTTGTACGAAGGCGACGATAATCGCGAGCCAAACTATGCTTAAACAGACGGTTTGGTTGAAGATTGTCTCTTTGAGCGGTACACCAAAAAGCGTTGCAATGAGTAAACCCATTGCGCCAAAGAGTCCCGTGAATAAGAGCTGAGTAAAGGCTAACTGTCGAGCTTGGGAGTGTGGAGCAAAGCGTCCTACGATCATAATTTCAATGGCCGACAAGAAAGCGGAAAGTATCGTAACCCATTCCCCCCAATTATTTGAAAAGCTGAGCGTGAAAGGATTGGCGAGCAAAATCAGACCGATAAACGCGAGAAAGGCACCAATGAAAGCGCCAACGTTTGGCGCTTTGCCATACACAAGCCACACCATTAAAGGCGTGATAGGGACATAGAGCGCTGTTAAAAAGCCAGAGGCTGAACTTTGCAATGTCATGAGCCCAATGGCGTTGGTTGCATAAACCAAATAAATGATAAAGCCACACACGGCTCCAGCTTTCCACGTGTGTGCTGGAATCTCATGAATGCGCCCCTTTAATAAGAAAAAGACAAAAAGGGCACCCACAAGAAAGCGAAACATGACCAGTGTCAGGGGGTTGGTGTACTCCAAAGCCGAAGAGACCGTAATAAAGGAGCTTCCCCAAAAAAAGGTCGCGAGTACAAGCGCTAAAACGGGTAGGATGGTAGATTGGTTCTTATCTAATGTCGACTTAATCATTTTTGCTCATACAAAAAACCGCCCAAGAATGGGCGGCTTCGGTTGGACAATCTAATTAATCAATCAGTGTGGTCCAAAGGTCTTCCGAGAGGCCGACCGTGATGGTGCCGTTAGGAAAAACAACCACTGGGCGTTTAATGATGCTTGGATTCTCGAGCATCAAGGCACGCATTTGTTCAGGATTATCCTGAGTATTTGCACGGACTTCTTCAGGGAGTTTTCGCCAAATTTGTCCTTTGCGATTAAGGAGCGTATCTGCGCTCACAGTTTTCAACCAGGTATCGAGCATCTCTGGAGATAAACCCTCTTTACGGAAGTTGTGAAAGACGACCTCAACGTTATGTGTCTTAAACCAATCCAAACCTTTGCGAACAGAACCGCAATTGGGGATGCCGTAGAGCGTAATCATAAAGGACTCCTGAGTTATGCAGCAGCACGACATAAGCGATCGTTAATGGCTGCCCAAGCAGGTAACTGTGGGGGCAGTTCGATCAAAATACGTTGAGCACCTGCGCGATCTAAACGATGAAGGTTTTCATAGAGATCGCGTCCATACTGATGTAAATCGGTAGGCGCTTCAATGCTCATCGCTGGTTGGCTCGGCAATAGATTCAAAATGTCACGAGAGGCCATGACGGCAACGGCTTGATCAGCTAAGGCTGTAAAGCGAGCCACGAAGTTCTGAGTGTTCACTAACTCAAGCTTCGTTTTAGGGGCGTAATGGCTCTTTAAACGACCAGAGGCACGCGGAGCATCGCGACCAGCATCAGGCACAGCGAAGCCCAAGGTGTCTTCGAGCATTTCTCGTGTAATCACACCATGACGTAAGAGCGTTGGCTGGCCTTGAGAGAGATTGATCATTGTCGATTCAATCCCAAATTCGCAACTGCCACCGTCAAGAATCATGTCTAACTTACCTTCAGGCTTGGTTCCTAAATCTTCGGCGACGTGTTGCGCTGAAGAGGGGCTGATACGCCCAAAGGTATTGGCTGAAGGTGCAGTTAAACCACGCCACGTGGGACCACTAAAAGCAGAGATGAGCGCATGAGCCCAAGGATGAGAGGGACAACGAAGCGCGACAGTATCTTGCCCACCAGTGACCCACAGGCCGCAACGACTCTTTTTCTTGAGGACAAGTGTCAAGGGTCCAGGCCAGTAGGTTTTCGCTAAAAGCCACGCCTCGGGCGGAATATCTTCCGCCCAATGCGAAATCGCGTCAATGCCAGCGACATGAACAATCAAAGGATGATCGGCGGGACGTCCTTTTGCCTTGTAGGTGGAAAGAACGGCCGACTCATTATCAGCATCTGCGGCAAGACCGTAGACGGTTTCAGTAGGCATGGCGACTAAGCCACCCTCTTCAAGAATCTGAACGGCTTGGGTAATCTGGCCAGCATCAACAGGCGGCGTGGACATTGTTAGAGAGGCTCCGGTAAATGAAGGATACGAGCGGCTTCGCGGGCACGAGCCATGGCTTCGTCAGCCGTGGCACCGAGAACCGTGACGTGACCCATCTTGCGGGCACGACGGGCTTCAGCTTTGCCGTAGATGTGCAATTTAACGCCAGGGATAGCTGTGACGCCAGCCCAGTCAGGATCGCGCATGTTACCTTCTTCGTCAAACCATTCATCACCGAGGATGTTGAGCATCACGGCGTAAGAATGTTGTTGCGTGGAACCGAGTGGCAAGCCTGCCATCGTGCGAACCTGCTGTTCATACTGACTCGTCACGCAGGCATCGATCGTGGCGTGACCAGAGTTATGCGGGCGAGGTGCTAATTCGTTCACTAAGAGCGTACCGTCTTCAAGGACGAAGAGTTCGACACAGAGGACACCCACGTAATTGAGTGCAGTGGCAATCTTGGCTGCATAGGCGCGTGCACGGTTGGCCGTGTCTTCATCGATACGGGCAGGCAATACGGAGACAGCCAAAATGCCGTTACGATGGAAATTTTCAGACACAGGGAAGGTCGCGGTTTCGCCTTGCAAGTTTCGTGCCACGATCACAGAAACTTCAAGCTTGAGATTCATGCGCTTTTCAAGGACGCAATCGACTTCACCGAAGGCCTTAAAGGCTTCGCGAATGTCGTCGAGCGTCTGAACGCGAGCTTGACCTTTGCCGTCATAACCAAGGCGAGCGGTCTTGAGAATGCCGGGCAAAAGGGAAGCGTCAAGCGAATCAATGTCAGCGGCTGAACGAACAGCAGCATGGGGTGCAACGGGCACACCAGCGACCTCACTGATGTAATGCTTTTCGACATTGCGATCTTGCGTGACTGCGACGGCCGAAGCGGGTGGGCAAACACGCAACCCTTGCTTTTCAAGGAACTCAAGGGAGGGCGCAGGAACGTTTTCAAATTCCGTGGTGACGGCTTTGACCTTGCCAGCCAACTGAGCTAGACCAGCTTCATCGTTATATTTGGCGTTAATCTGTTCGCGCGAAACTTCACCGGCAGGACTCGTCGTGCCCGGTTCAATGACGGCGACGTGATAACCCATGGTGGCAGCGGCTTGAGCGAACATGCGACCGAGCTGACCGCCACCCATCAAGCCAAGCGTTTCACCAGGCAGAAGTACATCTTCCTTAGTAATCATGTTGCGGATCCTTAGAGAGGAAGTTCCATAGCGCGAGCCTTGGCATTCTGAGCCTTACGGAATTCAGCTAACTTATCAGCTAAGGTAGCGTCCGTGACGGACAGAATCTGAGCAGCATACAGGGCGGCGTTAGCGGCACCCGCTTCACCAATGGCGAACGTGGCGACAGGGACGCCCTTGGGCATTTGAACGATCGAGTAGAGGCTATCCTGACCGCGGAGGTACTTAGAGGGAACAGGGACGCCACAGACTGGCAAGGTGCACTTGGCGGCAATCATGCCAGGCAGATGAGCGGCACCGCCAGCACCTGCGATGATGACGCGGATGCCACGATCACGAGCGGTTTCGGCATAGTCGAACATTTCGTCGGGCATACGGTGTGCGCTAACAACGCGGGCTTCGAACGGAATATCGAAGGCCTGCAACATTTCAGCGGCGTTTTTCATCACTTCCCAGTCAGAATTGCTACCCATTACGATGCCAACGATCGGCTTGACGGCGTCAGTCATTGGAAATACCTCAAGTTGAAATTAGTAAAAAAACAGAAAAGAACGACAGGAAAAGCGTGTTTTCCTCTCGTCCCTTTACGGCTATCAGTATAGGCAAAAAGGACCGGCAGGCGTATACCCCGTCGGTCCTCTTTTTTCGCAAAGGATGTGCGAATTAAAGTTCGATATCCGTGCCAGTCAATCGACGAAGGGCTTCACGATACTTGTCGGACGTCTTTTCGACGATCTCGTCAGGCACCTTCGGAGCCGGGGGCGTCTTGTCCCAAGGCTGAGCTTCGAGCCAGTCGCGGATGAACTGCTTGTCAAAGCTCGGAGGCGAAACACCAACGGTGTACTGGTCAGCAGGCCAGAAGCGGCTAGAGTCAGGAGTGCAGACTTCGTCCATAAGGCGGATATTGCCTTCAGCATCCAAGCCAAATTCGAACTTCGTGTCGGCAATGATGATGCCTTTCGTGGCGGCGAATTCAGACGCGCGACGATAGAGTTCAAGCGTAGCATCGCGCAATTTCACGGCGATGTCTTCACCGTACATTTCAACGACGCGATCAAAGGACACGTTTTCGTCATGAGAGCCGACTTCGGCCTTTGCTGCCGGCGTGAAGATCGGTTCAGGCAACTTCTGACCCATCTTGAGGCCTTCCGGCAACTTGATGCCGCAAACGCAACCCGTTTCGCAGTAATCCTTCCAACCACCGCCAATGAGATAACCACGAGCAACGCATTCAACCAGGATCGGCTTGAGGCGCATGGCAACAACGGAACGACCGCGAACCAGCGGAATTTCTTCAGGGGTCACGACCGATTCAGGATCGATGCCCGTCAGATGGTTCGGCATGACGCCGTCCAATTCGTTGAACCAGAAATCTGTGATAGAGGTAAGCACCTTGCCCTTGCCAGGAATCGGATCGTCGAGAATGACGTCAAAGGCGGAAATGCGGTCGCTAGCAACGATGAGCAACTTGTCATCGCCGACAGCGAACGTATCACGAACCTTACCGGAGTAGAGCTTCGGCAAAGACGTGATATTGATCTGGGAAAGACCAGCCATGTTTAAATCTCCGTTTGAGACATGGTTAACTGAAATGGTGTGTCGACATTGTAAAACCGATTGAGCGATAGCGTTGCAAAATTGAGTACGCCAATTTGCTCAGTTGATCTGAGAATCGACAAATCCTTAATGGGTGAAGAGTTGCCAAATGGCGGGACCAGCAATACCGATCCAAACAAGTGCAGCGATGGCCATCGCGATGAATACGGCGGCACTCCCTAAATCTTTCGCACGGCCGCTTAATTCATGAAGCTCTGGTCCAATACGGTCCACAACAGCTTCAATGGCAGAGTTAAGAATTTCGGTGAGCATTAGGCCCAAGATTGAACCGATCAAGAGAATCGTTTCAAGCGCTGGTAGATCAAGTAACAATGCCACAGGGATCAGTACGCAGGCTAATAGGACTTCTTCTCGGAAGGCTGCTTCGTTGGCATAGGCTGCTTTGAAGCCTTTGAGGGAATAGCCAGTGGCATTAAGAAGGCGACGAAGGCCAGTTTTGCCTTTGAGCGCCGTAGCATCCTTCTTTGGGGTAGATTCGTGGGTCATAATAGAAAACGCGCCCACCCCTGTTGGTGGGCGGGCGCGAGAGATCAGTCTTTCAATAAAACTTGAAATTAGAGAACGTTCTGACGAAGCGTGCCGTCAGCATAGCGAGCAGCAACCTGATCAAGCGGCATAGCCTTGATGCGAGCGGCCTGACCTTCGCAACCGAATTCGAGGTAGCGTTGCTTGCAAAGATCCGTTGCGGCCTTGCGAGCCACCTTAAGGAAGTCGCGTGGGTCAAACTTGGACGGATTTTCGAAGAGGTACTGACGAACAGCAGCCGTCATGGCAAGACGGATGTCGGTGTCAATGTTGACCTTGCGAACACCGTGCTTAATAGCTTCCTGGATTTCTTCAACAGGAACACCGTACGTTTCACGCATGTCGCCGCCAAACTGACGGATGGTGGCAAGGTATTCCTGCGGAACGGAAGAAGAACCGTGCATGACAAGGTGGGTGTTTGGCAGACGTTCATGGATTTCCTTCACGCGCTGAATGGAGAGCGTATCGCCCGTGGGCTTGCGCGTGAACTTGTAAGCACCGTGAGACGTACCGATAGCAATGGCCAAAGCGTCGAGCTGGGTGGCCTTCACGAATTCAGCGGCCTGATCCGGATCCGTCAAGAGCTGATCGCGGGTCATCACGGCATCGGTGCCGTGACCGTCTTCCTTGTCGCCGCGCATCGTTTCGAGAGAACCTAAGCAACCGAGTTCACCTTCGACGGACACGCCGAGGCAGTGGGACATTTCAACCACACGACGTGTGACATCAACATTGTAGTCAAACGTAGAGATCGTCTTACCGTCGGCCATCAAGGAACCGTCCATCATCACGGACGTAAAGCCCATGCGAATGGCACCCTGGCAAACCGCCGGGCTCTGACCATGGTCCTGGTGCATACAGACAGGAATATCGGGATAAGCTTCAACAGCAGCAGAGATCAGATGACGAAGGAAGTGTTCGCCAGCGTATTTACGAGCGCCGGCAGAAGCCTGCATGATCACGGGGGCGCCAACTTCGCTAGCGGCAGCCATGATGGCTTGAACCTGTTCGAGGTTGTTGACATTGAAGGCTGGAACGCCATAACCGTTTTCGGCGGCGTGATCGAGCAACTGACGCATGGAGACAAGTGCCATGACGATGAACTCCGAATCTGATAGTGGAAAAGAGGAACGAGCATAAGGAAATATATCTACTTCTTTTTGCTCACTGTGTAGTCAATCGAATTGTATAGTTATGGCGCTCAGAGGGAAAGTCCTTTTGCCATCTGAGTGTCGATAAACGTGAAAATTAACCGCTAAGGATGCTCTTATTCGAGGCGACCTGCTTTTTAATGCCGTTATAAATCGCTTGAGCAATCTTCTGCTGATGTCGTCCGTTAATCAATAAGCGTTCTTCGGTTGGGTTGGAGATGAAGGCCGTTTCAACCAAAATAGATGGAATTCCCTGACCTTTCAATACCGCAAAGCCAGCCTGTTCAACATGCTGCTTGTGTAAACGGTTTACAGATTTCATTTCATTTAAGACCGATGCGCCCAATCCTAAGCTGTAATTAATGGTCCAACTTGAGGTCATGTCGACAAGCACACTCGCGACTTGTCGATCCACTGAGGCAATATTGACGCCACCAATCAAATCGGACTCATTTTGATTCTTAGCAAGCCAACGAGCCGCAGCTGATGTGGCACCGCGTTCTGATAAACAGAAAACACTCGAACCGCGTGCAGTTGGTTTAATCCATGCGTCAGCATGAATACTTACTAGTAAGTGTGCTTTGGCTTTTCGTGCAATAGCAACGCGTCCACCTAAACTGACGAAGTGGTCAGAGTTACGCGTCATGATGGCTTTCATGTTGGGGTCTGCGTTGATAAGCGCTGCCAATCGGCGTCCGATCTGTAGAACGACCGTTTTTTCACGATTGCGACCTCGTCCAATCGCCCCAGGATCTTCTCCGCCGTGTCCAGGGTCTACTACCACAATCAGACGTTGCTTAGGCTCCTTTGGCTTTTTAGGCGTACCTTTTTGAGGTTTACTAGGGCGACTTTGTGCGACTTGGGGTGGTTCGGGTTCGTCGGGCTCCTCAGGCTCTTTGCCGAGTCCGGCAATCAGGGATCCCAAGGGATCATCAGGATTTTCTACCGATTCTGAGCCTTCTTCGCGACCCGCGAGAAGTTTGCTAATTTCGTCAGTGGGATTAACGGGATAGATGTCAAACACCAGACGGTATTTGTAGTTAGCAAAAGGCTGAAGTTGGAAAACTTCAGGTTTAACATCCGTTTTAAGGTCCATCACCAAGCGAACGGTATCGGGTTGGAATTGACCAATACGCATAGCAGCGATGTAAGGATCATCAGGTTTAACGGCGGCAATTTGTTTTTGCAATTGCGCAGTGAGTTCAAGTCCCTTGATGTCAACGACGAGTCTTAAAGGGGTTGATGACCTAACGAAAAAATACTTGAAGTTGAGCGGTGTATCGTATTCAAGTGTGACACGCGTATATTCTTCGGCAGGCCACATACGCACGTCAATCATCCTCGCACCTTTGGCGATTTGCCAAGGGGCAAGACTTAATAAAAGCGTACTCGATGCACCGAGCATCAAGCGACGGCGATTAAGCATGGTCGGCGTACTCCTTGAGAAGGTGATTCAGGATTTGTTGACCTTCTGAGGTGAGAGCCTTTAAATTCACGGTGCGACCCAATCCGGCATGATTTAATTCAATACGAATATCCGCGTCGGGGACGTAGGGCGCGGCTTTTTCTGTCCATTCCGTTGCTGTAATAAAGCCCGGACCGAAAAAGTCTCGGAAGCCAGCGTCTTCAAATTCTTCGGCTTCTTCGAAGCGATAAAAGTCGAAATGGTTGAGGGTGACGCCTAAGACGGGATAACTTTCAACAAGCGAAAACGTCGGACTCTTAACGGGTCCTGTATGGCCTAATTTGCGTAACAGTGCACGAGTAAGGCTTGTTTTACCAGCGCCTAAGTCGCCTTCAAGGTGAAGCGTCAGGCCATGTGACGCGATTAAAGCCGTTTCACAGGCCATTGCATCAGCTAGGCGTGCCCCAAGAAGATCAGTGTCATCAGGATGGGGAAGGTCAATTGCCAAAGTCATAAAAGCCATGTTCTGTACGTCTTGTTGAATATGCGAATTTTTAATTTTACAACAGATAAGGCTGTTTCTTAGTGTTCATTAGATTACCCTCGAGTCGAGAGGAATGATGGTTAGAAATCTATTGCCAAAAACAAATGTAACAAAGCGTAAACACCTCTTGTCAAAAGTTTTGATATTCGTCATAATTCAAATCCTCTGCTGAACGCAACGCAGTTGTGTTCTCGCGATGGTGGCCGGTGTAGCTCAGCTGGTAGAGCAGCGCATTCGTAATGCGAAGGTCGGGAGTTCGAATCTCTTCTCCGGCACCACAAGGATTCCAGGAAAAAGCCCATGCAATTGATTGCGTGGGCTTTTTGCTATGTGCAATTTAAAGACGGAACCCAAATTTTAAGGTTTGGGTTCCGTTGGTGCAATTACTGTTGCGTGTTGTTAGACTTGGGTTGCGTTGGCGAAGCTGACGCAGTGTCCAGTTTGAATTTCATTTCTTTAGAGAGCTTGGCCAAGATAGCACCAGCAATTGAATTGGCGTTAACGCCATTTGCAGAGAAGGAGCCGTTTTCGTAACGGATATCCTTGAGCACAATCTTTCCATCGAGTCGGCTTTCGATTTTTTCGATCTTTTGGCTCAAATGTTCCTTACCGCTTAATGCCGCAAGCGCGCCAGCTAAACCTGCAATTTCTTTAACTTTTTTCGTTTCTTTTGTGCCTGGCTGATCAATGACAGCTTCGGCAATACGTAGATGCATCGGATTCGTGGTCTTGACATCAAGTCCAGTGAGGCTTGCATCCTTCCACATCATCAAACTGCGATTGCGCGAGTTGGTCATGTTGAAGTTGGCTAAATTGATGTCGCCTAACCATGCATAGACAGGGGCATTTTTAACGTCGGTAATGTGAAGTTTCCCTTCGCTATTCAAAGCCCCGCTTTGTGCGCCAATCCCAGTGTATGCCACCATGACAGAATGAAGATCTTTTAGGGCGATCTGTTTGATGGACGTGGTCATGTTGGCTGTTAACGGAGCAATGCCTAATTTACCAGCGACAGCCGTTGAGCCACCTGCAAAGTGTGCCGATAGCGAGATATCCCCTTGCGTGTTTGGTTTCGAGCTCAAGTGTTTCACTGAAGCATCAATGTTGCTGATATTCAAGATCGCAGCAGGCTTATTCGTATTGTCACGGAAATTAAGTCGCGCATCTTGGACCTGAGCAGATGCTACTTCCCATTGCCAAGCAGGCGCTTGACCGTCGGCCTGTGGTTTGCCTTCTTCCGTGCGTGTTGATGCGGTTTCAGGTTTTGTTGCTTTGTTCTTCACGACGTTCAAGACCGCTCCCTTAAGGAGAGCCTTGTCGACACGTACCTTTTGACGCTTGAGGTCAAGTTCACCCAATGTGACGGCTGTTTGTTGAGCTGAGACCAAGGTGGATTTGCCTTCACGCAACTGGAAGTTGGTCAAGTTAGCAGAGCCGTTGGCGGTGAGAGCGTCGCCTTTCAGGTTGGCATGCAGATCAAGCGTGAGCGTGCCCTGTCCAGTCAGTCCTGTGGCTGCTTGGATATAGCTATTGAGCTGAGCCGCCTTGAGTTGGCTTGTCTTGAGATTCGCTTTAACAGAGAGTGGTTGAGCAACGACGTTCGCGGTCAAACTTGCGCTTCCGCCGAGTGCCTTGACAGACGCTTCGGCCTTCGCTAGCTTGGTGGCGTCGCTACTTAATCCCGTCACCGTTGCATTAAAAGCGGTAGCGGTGAGTTTGGCATTCGGTTTAATAGTCGTGTCTTGCCACTGCATTGTGCCGTTACGCACTTGGATCGTATCGACCTTCCAGTACCATTGAGGCGCTTCACTAGTCGCGGACGTTGACGATGCGTTATTTGGGGCTTCACCAGCGAAAGACTCAGAAACCTTGGTTGCGTTGAGCCCAGTGCTACTATTGAGGAGCGTCAATTTGGGATCTTGCACAATCACACTATGAACCTTGGCTTGACGTTCGATAAGGTCCAATTCAGTCAATTGAACAGTGGTCTTAGCCACCGAAGCAAGTGGCTGATGACGATGGTTCAGTTGTTGACCAGCTCTTAAGTTGGAGATAGAAGCGGTGCCAGAAAGAAGCATTTTTCCTGGTTGACCACCTGTCGGGTTGCGGAAAATAAAGTTTAATTCCGTGGTCAAACTGCCGCTTTCTAATGTCAAAGCAGGGGTGTTGACGGCGGGGATCAGCTTAAAGATTGGTACCAGGTCTAACTGGGAGATCTTGGTATTGAGTTTCGCTTCTAATGTGGTGCCAAAGGGTTTGGTGGAGCCAGTTGCAACGATTGGTGTACCGTTGAGTTTCATGGATAGTGCTGGTGTTACGAGACTTTCCTTGGCGTTGGGTAGTGTGCTCACAAAGGGGAGTTGTAACCCAAAGTCCGTAATGGATTGATCGATGGCGCGAGCGCGATCGACGACTCGTAATGACGAATTCTTTACGCTAATGTTATAGAGCGCAAACTGCGGTAACCCGCCTTTGTTATCACTAGGGACTTGAGATTCAGACGGCTTGGATGAAGATTGGGCGCTTTTATCAAGCCCAAGATAACGACGAATGCCCTCGTCATCTAACGTGAGGTGAGCGTGAAGACCGTCGATCGTGATTTCATCAAGAACAGGCGCAAACGCAGTCAATGTCTGTGCCGAAGCGTCAAGACGCAAAAGCGCGAGTTCAGCTAAAGGCGGGTTGTTATTTTTGCCTTCAATGACTAATTGGTGCAGTTCGAATTCCCATGTCCAAGGATTGAAGTCAACTTTACCAACAGTGACCTCACGGTTGAGTTCTTTGCTAAGGGTGTCAACAAGGGTTTGTTTGACGAGTGTAGGTACGCCAACATACCCTGCGGCTGCGTAAAGAGCGACGGCAACAATACTAGCGCCGGCAGTAATTTTGAAGAAACTAGCCATATGACATCCCTCCCTGCTGATCGTGGTGCTTAATAAATATTATCGTTCTTATTTGGAACGTTTGTCGGAGAGGATAGCTTTTTTAGAGAAGAATGTGGTAAACCCTCAGAATTGGTTGCAAATTTTATTGAGCTTGAAAAGAAATCTTTGATGAATTAAAAGGTGAGAAACGCGGATATTGTTAGAAATGGGAGAAGAGCGATTAGATAACAAAATTGACGTAAATGATTGGTGCTATTAAAAATATTACCGTGGCAAAGGATGCTAATTAATGAGAATGATATGGAAATCATTATTCATTTGGCGATCAGGGTGACGTGCTAAAGATGTGTGGTGTGAGGGGGTGGGCTTTTCATGCACAATAGCGGAAGAGGGCTATCGAAAGCAGCGAAGGAGGGGAGTGGAGAAATGAAAAAGCACTGAAAGCTTTTAGCAATTCAGTGCCTAGAATTTGGTGGAGGCGGCGGGAGTTGAACCCGCGTCCGGAAACCTTTTTCTGTTGGTTCTACATGCTTAGCTGCAAGATTTGAGTCTCACTGAAAGCCCTGCCGAGCAGCGGGCCAGCCTTCAGCCAGTCACCTAAGTTTCGGATATTCGTCGGCGACAAGCGAACATCCTAGTCAGTGTCAAATGATGCTACTGTCGGTTACCCGACCCGGCCCAAAGACAAACCGGTGTAGCATCCCGCTATTAAGCAGCGAGAGCGAAACGCTTGTTGTTGGCGTTTAATTTTTTGCAGTTGTTTACGAGGTGACTGCACCTCGACATGCCCCATACAGCGTCCGCGTCCCCGTCGAAGCCAAGGCGCCCCCGATGTATGTAGATCAATGATTATATATCAACTTTGTTGAGTTGCAAGATCCAAAGGTAAAGATCTAAAGGTTTTTCTGCGACAAAGTCGGCCTCCCAAGTGTGCGGGTCTGTCAGGCCGTACCCCCATTGAATGCTTGCGGCAAGCATGCCTGCATGATGTGCGGCTTGAATATCACGTGGATCGTCTCCCGCATAAAGGATGGTTTGTGGTTGCACTTGCAATTGTCTGGCTGCGGTCAATAATGAGTCAGGTGCGGGTTTCATGGCGCAACCATCGCTGTCGCTACCAAGAATGAGGTCTAACCGATCGGATAAACCGAGATTTTTCACGAGCGCTTCGGCTAAATGGAAATATTTGTTTGTCACGACACCCGTTTTGATGCCATGAGCGCGCAAGCGATCTAAAAGCTCAATGACGCCAGTAAATGTACAAGAGTGAACAGTCATCGCGGATTGATAGTTGGCTAAGAATTCAGTGCGAAGCTTTGAGAAGCTTGGATTGGTTTTATTGACATTCATGGCCTTGCCAAGAAGGCCGGGAGCTCCTTGACTGGCGTAAGGACGAAGTTCAGCTTCAGGGAGAGGTGGTAGGCCTCGAACCGTTCTCACTCGGTTTGCGGCGGCGGTAAGATCGGGTGCGGTATCCACTAAGGTACCGTCGAGGTCGAAAAGAAAGGTCTGATAGCGCATAGCAACAACTGTCATAAAACAAAACCCTCGAATCACAAGGAGTTCGAGGGTTTGTTAGAGGGGACTGGATTAGCCCCCCTGTTCGGAACTCAGAGTCAGAGATTACTGACGGGTACCGACAACTTCGACCACAGCGCGGCGGTTCGGAGCGAGGCACTGAACGAGTTCACGGAAGTTCTTGACCTGACCCTTCTTGGAGGGATCCGGGCAGTCAACAACCGGGTCAAGTTCGCCACGGCCTTCCGTCTGGATCAAGTTGGCGTCAACGCCCTTGGAGACAAGGTAAGCCTTAACAGCTTCGGCACGAGCAGCGGAGAGCTTTTCGTTGTAGGCTTCGCGGCCGAGACGGTCAGCGTAACCCGTGGAGAGAATCACTTCAACGTCAACGCCAGCGAGACGGGAGACGAGGTCATCGAGAACGGCCTTACCTTCATCCTTGAGCGTGGACTTGTCGAAGTTGAAGAGCATGTCAGCAGAGAACGTGACCTTTTCAGCAGCCTTGGCAACCGGAGCTGCAGCCTGCTTAGCCGTGCAAGCAGCGGCGCTGAGGATGTCAGCGTCACACTGGCAACCTTCGCCACCAACGCCCTGAGCTTCAGCAAGAGCTGGGGTCCAGAAACCGGTACGCCAGCAAAGGCCAAAGCCAGACTTAACGACCTTGGCATCAGAAGAATGGACATAGGGGCTGACCTGATCGGCAGCGAAAGAAGCGCCCGACACCGCCAGCATCATAGCGGCAACGAGACCGCCGATCTTCAGAGAAGTCTTCATTGTTTTTATCCTCAAAAAATTCAGGAAGCTTAAACGGGATGGACGATTTGTTACCAACAACACGGCTGGCTTACAAACAGATCACCCAAATACGAGACCCGTTACCGTCAGACAGGATACACCGAAAGATTTCAAAAAGGGAGCAATCCCACGGTTAATACGTACTAACAGCAACAATATGGTCACTCAGAAGTATTCTGTCAGATTTTTTGACGGAATGCTACTAGTTATATAACGTAGCCTCCTTACATTCTATTTTGCCACTCTTTTGCCATATTAATGAGATCATTTGGTTTGAGCGTGTTAATAAACGTTGCTGAGTTTTTCCGTGAGGCAATGAGTTCGCCTGCTACCCAGGTGTGGGTCACGTTTTCTCGACCTGCTGAATAAAGGACTTGAGCGGCAGGGTCAAGTGTGGGTTGGCAACTAATGTGTGAAAGATCGATAGCAATCATGTCAGCGGCTTTGCCCACTTCGAGTGACCCGATATCATGATCCCAATGGAGTGCTTTGGCACCTCCCAATGTGGCGCTTTCTAACATGTCATGCACTTGAGCGGTCGTCGTGTCATTGGCGACTGCTTTTGTCAACATGGCAGCAATACGTGTTTCTTCAAGTAAATCAAGTTTATCGTTACTGGCTGCGCCGTCAGTGCCAATGCCAATATTGATGCCAGCTTTCATAAATTTGGCGACTGGCGCAAAGCCAGAGGCTAATTTGAGATTCGAACAAGGACAATGACAAACGGAGCTTCCTGCCTCTGCTAGGAGCTTAATATCTTCGTCATTACAGTGAACGCTATGGACTGAAATTAAACGCTCGTTGACTAAACCTAGGTGAGCAAGACGTTCGAGCGGACGCATTTGATGTTCGGTTAGAGAGTTCGTGACTTCGCCTGCGGTCTCATTGACGTGAATGTGAATGGGTACGTCATAGGTTTTGCTGAGTTCGGCGCAACGCTTTAATGCTTGGTCGTTAACGGTGTATGGCGCGTGAGGGGCAATGGTTGCCTTAATAAAAGGATCGTTTTGATAGCGCTTAATAAGCGCCTCGGCTTTACTGAGGTATTCATCATCGTTTTGTGCCCAAGCGGATGGAAAGCCGATGACGAGGCCAGAGACCGCGCAACGTAATCCTGCTTCCCGTAGTCCGCGTGCTGTGGCTTCAGGGAAAAAGTATTGATCCGATGTACATGTGACGCCGCTAAGTGCCATTTCGTGACCAGCAAGCAGTGCGCCGTCGTGCACGAAGGCATCGCTCATGAATTTACCTTCTGCTGGCCAAATTTTGGTTCTGAGCCAATCCATCAAGGGTAAATCTGCGCCTAAGCCGCGAAGTAGATTCATGGCAGCGTGCGAGTGCAGGTTAACCAGACCTGGCATAAGGACGCTTTGGGGTAGTTGAACGACTTCCTCGGCGTCTGGATACTTTGAGTGAGCCAATGTCGCAGGTAGGATGTCATGGATGCGACCGTTGACAACGACAAGGGCGTGGTTTTCGAGAACCACTCGTTTAGGCACGATGGGAATAAGCCAGCGGGCTTCGATAATAGTGTCGACTGTCATGGTGAATCATCCACGAAAAAAGAGAAATAAGGCTCGAAAATGTGTGATCAAGCATTAGAACGGAGGGAAAATCCCGTTACGTTCAAAGTATTGTAGCCGCCTTTCTTTCAGTGAATAACTGGTAGAATTAAGGGTTCAGATCACGTTGAGCGAAGGGTGTGCTTTCGTTCAAAAGCAAGGGGTCAACCAAATTTTGCCTCTGAAGGTGATCTTATTTGAACTGAATTGTGAAAGGTAGAGTGACTAAGGATAGTGACTCGCCTCGACCCAAAGGAAAAAACGGCATGGACGAAAAGGATAAAAAGGAAGAGCCGCAGGTGACTGAGACGGATGACGTCACTGAGGGTGATGACGAAACTCCATTGCAGGGGTCTTCGTTATCGGTGGCCCAAGAGCTTCTTCCGATTTCGCTTGAGTCGGAAATGAAGCGTTCGTATCTTGATTACGCGATGAGCGTGATTGTTGGACGTGCGCTTCCCGATGTACGTGATGGTTTGAAACCTGTACATCGCCGCGTGCTCCATGCCATGAATGAGATCAAGAACACTCATCACAATCCGACCAAAAAGGCGGCTCGTGTGGTGGGTGAAGTGCTCGGTAAGTACCATCCGCATGGTGACTCCGCAGCGTACATGACGATCGTTCGTATGGCTCAGCCATTCTCGTTGCGTTACCCGTTGATTTTCGGTCAAGGGAACTTTGGTTCGATTGACGGCGATAGCCCTGCTGCTATGCGTTATACCGAAGTTCGCCTCGAAAAGATCGCAAGCGAAATGCTGGCCGATATTAATGAAGATACGGTCGACTTTGTTCCGAACTTCGATAACTCCGAAAAAGAACCTGTCGTTTTACCAACGCGCTTGCCGCAGTTGTTGATTAATGGCTCTTCGGGTATCGCTGTGGGTATGGCCACCAATATTCCGCCGCATAATTTGCGCGAAACGGTGGATGCCTGCTTGTATCAGCTCAATAATCCGGATTGCTCGATTGAAGATTTGATTCGCTTGATGCCTGCGCCAGACTTCCCGACTGGCGGCATCATCTTTGGTATCTCTGATGTTCATCAGGGGTATCGAACGGGGCGTGGTCGTGTCGTGATGCGCGCACGTACTCACCTTGAAGAGTTTGGTCGCGATCGTACTCGTATCGTCGTGGATGAAATTCCGTACATGGTCAATAAACGTGTCATGTACGAAAAGATGCACGAGTTGATGCGTGAAAAGAAGATCGAAGGTATTGCCGAAATGCGAGATGAATCCTCGAAGGATATCCGCATTTGTATCGACTTGAAACAAGGCGTCATGCCTGAAGTGGTGCTCAACAACCTCTTCAAGATGACGCAAATGCAAGAAAGTTTCGGCATGAACATGGTGGCGCTTGTTGACGGTCAGCCGACGCTGTTGAATTTGCAACAGATGATCCATTACTTCTTGTCGCATCGTCGTGAAGTGGTGACCCGTCGTACCGTCTTCCGTTTGGGTAAGTACCGTGCTCAGGGGCATTTGCTCGAAGGCCAAACGGTTGCGTTGTCTAATTTGGATGAATTTATCCGCATTATCCGCGGTGCTGCGACGCCTGCTGAAGCTGCTGAAGAGCTTTATGGTCGCGGTTGGCCGACAGCAATGGCTGAAGAGTTGGCTAGTCGTAGCGTTGAAGATATGCATCGCTACTACCCAGAAGATATGGATCCGTCTCGTGGTATTCAGCCCGATGGCTTGTACTACTTGACGCGTGTTCAGATCGACAACATTTTGGCGATGAGCTTACGCCGCTTGACGGGGCTTGAACAGGATAAGGTTCGTGCGGATTATGCTGCGATGATGGAAAGTATTGCGGACTGCTTGGATATCCTTTCTCGTCCTGAACGCGTGAACGCGATCATTGGTTCTGAACTTGAAAACATTCGTGAACAGTATGGTGATGAACGTCGTTCCACGATTGACTTGATGGGCGATCCTAACTTCAATAAGCGTGACCTGATTCCTCGTCGTGACATGGTCGTGACCTTGTCGCGCGGCGGTTATATCAAGAGTCAGGATTTGGCTGATTACGACGCTCAGACGCGTGGCGGCAAGGGCCGTAAAGTCCAAGAAATGACGAAGGACGATGAGGTTGCTGAACTCTTCATCGCTAATACGCATGACATCATCATGTGCTTCTCGACGGCGGGTCGAGTGTATCCGATTGATGTCTTTGAGTTGCCAGAAGGTAAGTCCAATACGCGTGGTCGTCCGATTGTGAATTTGTTACCGCTTGAAGAAGGCGAACAAATTTCATTCATCCTTCCGATTCAGGGCTTTGATGATGAGCACTTTGTCGTCATGGCTACGAACCGCGGAACTGTGAAGAAGACGCCGCTTTCGGCCTTTAAAAATGCTCGGTTACGCGGGATTATCGCAACGGTACTCGAAGAAGGTGAAACCTTAGTCGGCGTGGGTATCACCGATGGCAAGAGTGACATCATGCTCTTTAGTGATGCAGGTAAGTGTGTTCGCTTTAACGAATCCATCTTGCGTTCAATGGGGCGTTCGGCTCATGGTGTTCGAGGGATGCGTCTTGAAGATGATCAATCGTTGATTGCTTTGATCATTACGAATGACGACACTAAGGATGTTTTGACTGCGACTGAGCATGGTTATGGTAAGCGCACGTCTGTTGTGGACTATCCGCGCCATGGTCGTGGTGGTAAGGGTGTGATCGCGATTTCGACGTCGGCTCGTAACGGTCGTTTGGTTTCGGCTGTTCTCACTCAGACCGAAGACGAAATCATGCTTCTGACAACAGGTGGTAAGGTCGTGCGTACGCGTGCCGGCGAGGTCAGTGTGTTGAGTCGTGGTGCTCAGGGCGTACGTTTGATCAATCCGGGTAACGATCTTTTGGCTTCGGTACGTCGAGTAGCGGTCAGTAGCGATGAGGATGAACTCGAAAGTCTGCAGATTGAGGCTTCTGAAGAAGATTTGATGTGTACGGAAGTCGATCCTGTTGAAGAGCCTGAAGTGCTCGATGATGAGGATACGGAAGACACAACAACTGACCTCGATCAAGATTGATGGCAGTTTTGTCCTCTCTCATTTGTGAGTGAGATCGCATAAGATAAACAGATGCGTACGATTTTCGGCGCATCTGTTTTTTTATACATACTGTTCACTTAATGAATTGCTGATAGGGGGAAGAGTAAATGGCACGAGGCTACAACTTTGCGGCGGGTCCGAGCATGTTGCCGGAAACGGTCATTCAACAGGTACAGAGCGCCGTTGCTGATTACGAAGGTCAGGGCTATTCGATTCTTGAAATGATGCACCGTAAGCCTGCCTTTGAAGCAGTGTTGCTTGAGCTCAAGAGCCGCGTGAAGTCACTCTTGAATGTGCCTGATGATTTCGAGATTCTCTTTTGCCCGGGCGGCGGCAAGATGCAGTTCGCGATGGTGCCCTTGAATTTGGTTACCCAAGGCTGCCGTGGTGGCTATGTGGTGACGGGGACGTGGTCTCGTATGGCCTCTGAAGAAGCTCGACGCGTCGCTCGTGAAGTCACGCTTTGGGCGGGCGATGGGTGCGAATTGCCAACCAATGTGATTCGCGTCCCAAATGATGTGGACTATGTCTATTTCTGCGACAACGAAACGGTGGACGGAACAGAATTTACGGGTCTGCCGATGGTAGACAACGATGAAGTCCGATTTGTTTCGGATATGTCGAGTAATTTCATGAGTCGTCCGATTGACTTTACGCGTTATGCCGCCATTTGGGCTGGTGTGCAAAAGAATTTTGGGACGGCGGGACTGGCTTGCGTGATTGTTCGCCGTGACATGCTAGGGTGTGCGGCCGAAACAGTGCCTTCCATGTTGGATTGGTCTGTCTATGCGAAGAACAATAGTCTTCAGAATACGCCCCCGGTGTTGCAGTTCTATACGGCTATGTTGATGGCGCGTTGGGTGGACGAACAAGGTGGCGTTGCAGAAATGGACCGTCGTGCCAAGGCCCGTTCAGACATGCTTTATGGTGCGATTGACGATATGTCTGACTTCTATGTTTGCAAGTTGGCCCCTGGTGTCCGTAGTCGTATGAATGTGGTCTTTAATTTGGCCGATGAGTCTTTGATTCCGACTTTTGTGGCTGAAGCTGCGGCTCAGGGTATGACGAATCTAGCAGGTCATCGTTCTGTGGGCGGTTTACGTGCCTCTCTTTACAACGTGATGCCAATGGAAGGGGTCGAAAAGCTCACCGCTTTCATGCGTGACTTTGCGGGTCGCTATGGTAAAGGCCGCTAATCGTCGAGTGGCTTATCTTGGGCCTGCAGGTACTTTTTCAGAACAGGCTGTCAAGGCCTTTTTTGGAAAATCGGTGTGTGCTGTGTCCAAACCTGGCTTCGACTCGGTACTCGATGCCGTTGAAGCGCAAGAAGTCGAGTTTGGTGTTATTGCGATTGAAAATAACACCAATGGGACTGTCACGCATGCGTTGGACTTACTTTTGGAGCGACAACTTCCCATTGTCGGCGAAGTGACGGTACCCGTGATTCATCACTTCTTAACGCAATCGGGAGAGCTTGGTCGGGTTTCTAAGGTTTATGCGCATCCTCAGGCTTTAAGTCAATGCCGTTATTGGTTGCAAAGACATGTTCCGAAGGCTGAGTTAATCGCCGTCTCATCTAACGCAGAAGGCGCTCGTCGTGCCTCGGTGGAGGCTGATGCAGCAGGGATTGCGCCACGAGAAGCTGCTGACCTATATAACCTCAAAACAGTCGCGGCCGGTATTCAGGACGGCGAAGGGAATAAAACACGCTTTTTGGTGATGAGTACCCTTGCGCATACATGGGAACCATGCGATTTACCCTACAAAACCAGTATTGTTTTTAGTGTAGCTAACCAACCAGGTGCGCTCTATCGTATGCTTATACCGCTAGCCGAAAATGGAGTACAGATGGTGCGTATCGAAAGTCGACCTGCACGTAATGGCCAATGGGAGTACAACTTTTTCATTGACCTAGAAGGTAGCGAGCGCGACCCTCACGTGGTTCAAGCATTAGATGCAATGCGTGCTCAAGCGCAACACTGGCGAGTGCTCGGTATGTATCCTGTTTTTGAGGCGTAATGGACTTCTATTTAAAAGAGAGATTAGAAATATGACAGATAGCATTCCAGTCATTGCGATTGATGGTCCTGCCGCTAGTGGTAAGGGGACGATTGCTGCGCGTGTTGCAGAGGCGTTGGGTTTCCATTATTTAGATAGTGGTGCTCTTTACCGAATTGCCACCCTTAATGCGTTGCAAAAGGGTATTTGTCTCGATGACGCGGAAGCGCTGACAGTGGCGACTCAAAAAATCGTGCCTATCTTTAAAGAGGGGCGAATTTTTTTAGAAGGTCAAGATGTCACGACGGCCATCCGAGCTGAAGAAGTGAGTGCGGCAACGAGCCGCGTGGCTGTGGTGCCTGGTGTACGTGCAGCACTCTTTGAACTTCAAAAGGATGCGGCTCAATTGCCTGGGCTCGTCGCTGATGGGCGCGATATGGGGACGGTTGTGTTCCCAGATGCACCGCTCAAAGTTTTTTTGACGGCGACTGCTCGAGTTCGTGCAGAACGACGTTATCGTCAGCTCCTCGAACGTGGGGAAGAAGCGGACTTGGCTGCATTGACGGCAGACCTTGAAGAGCGTGATCGTCGTGATAGCAAACGCGCAACAGCGCCTTTGAAACCCGCTGAGGATGCTCGCGTTTTGGATACCTCTGAGATGGGAATCGAAGAAGTCGTAAAAAAAGTCCTCTCATGGTGGGACGAGGCACGATAAGTTGTCGTAGAATAGGCGTTCCTTTTTTCATCGAGCCGCCCATTAAGGCGGTTCGTTTTTTGTTCAACTCCGCCCAAGGGATCACCCGCGGGTGTGTATTTTCTTTTTAAACATGACCAACGAAACCAACAAGCCCGAATCCTTCGCTGAGCTTTTTGCCGAAAGCCTCGCTCACCAGGAAATGCGTCAGGGTGAAGTCATCACCGCTGAAGTCGTTCGTGTTGACTACAACTTTGTCGTCGTTAACGCCGGCCTCAAGAGCGAAGCCTATGTGCCTATCGACGAATTCAAGGATGACCGCGGTGAAGTGACCGTCCAGCCGGGCGACTTCATCTCTGTTGCTATCGAATCCGTTGAAAACGGCTACGGCGACACCATCCTCAGCCGCGACAAGGCCAAGCGCCTCGCTGCCTGGATGAACCTCGAACAGGCTCTCGAAACCGGTGAACTCGTTACCGGTACGGTTACGGGCAAGGTCAAGGGCGGTCTTACCGTCATGACCAACGGCATCCGTGCCTTCCTCCCGGGTTCCCTCGTCGACACCCGTCCGGTTAAGGATACGACGCCGTACGAAGGCAAGACCTTCGAATTCAAGGTTATCAAGCTCGATCGCAAGCGCAACAACGTTGTGGTTTCCCGCCGCGCTGTTGTTGAAGCCAACATGGGCGAAGAACGCGCTAAGCTCCTCGAAACGCTCAAGGAAGGCGCTATCGTTAAGGGTATCGTCAAGAACATCACCGACTACGGTGCCTTCGTTGACCTCGGCGGTATCGACGGTCTTCTCCACATCACCGACTTGGCCTGGCGCCGTGTCCGTCACCCGAGCGAAGTCGTTCAGGTTGGCCAGGAACTCGAAGCCAAGGTTCTCAAGTTCGACCAGGACAAGAACCGCGTCAGCCTCGGCCTCAAGCAGCTTGGCGAAGATCCGTGGGTTGGCATCGCTCGCCGCTACCCGCAGGGTACCCGTCTCTTCGGCAAGGTCACGAATATTACCGACTACGGTGCTTTCGTTGAAGTCGAAGCCGGTATCGAAGGCCTCGTCCACGTTTCCGAAATGGATTGGACGAACAAGAACGTTGATCCGCGCAAGGTTGTCCAGCTCGGCGACGAAGTTGAAGTCATGGTTCTCGATATCGACGAAGAACGTCGTCGTATCTCCCTCGGTATGAAGCAGTGCAAGCCGAATCCGTGGGAAGACTTCGCTCAGTCCCACAAGAAGGGCGACAAGGTCTCCGGTCAGATCAAGTCCATCACCGACTTCGGTGTGTTCATTGGTCTTCCTGGTGGCATCGACGGCCTCGTTCACCTCTCCGACCTCTCCTGGAACGAACCGGGCGAAGAAGCTGTCCGCAAGTACAAGAAGGGTGACGAACTCGAAGCTGTCGTTCTCGCTATCGATACGGAACGTGAACGTATCTCCCTCGGCATCAAGCAGATGGGCGGCGATCCGTTCTCCAACTTCGTTGGCACGCACGACAAGAACACGCTCGTCAAGGGTACGGTGAAGTCTGTTGACGCCAAGGGTGCTGTTATCGATCTCGGCGACGATGTCGAAGGCTACCTCCGCGTTAGCGAAATCTCCGCTGATCGCATTGAAGACGCTACGACGCGTCTCAACGCTGGTGACGAAGTTGAAGCTCTCATCACGAACATCGATCGTAAGAACCGCAGCATCCAGCTCTCCATCCGTGCTAAGGACGCTGCTGAAGCTCGTGACGCTCTCGACCGTCTCAACGCCGACGCTACCGCTGCCACTGGCACGACGAACCTCGGCGCTCTCCTCAAGGCCAAGCTCGAACAGAAGTAATTCTGTAACCTGCTAAAGCCCAAAGCCCTTCATTTCAAAGTGAAGGGCTAAGAGGAAAAAAATTAAAGGCTGCGGCATGGTAAATGCCGTAGCCTTTTTGCTTAATTAGATGACACGCTAAAAGAGATGTCTGACTGGTCAAAAGATGTCTAGCGTGCAACAATGTCACCGCAGAAGTGATTTATTCAATAAAGGCGAGTTATGGAATCCGAACTCTGGTTTTTGGTATTAATTCCCATACTGTTTGCTGCAGGCTGGTGGGCCCGCGGGCTCGATGCCAGAGAGCGTGAAGAAAACTCAAGAAAATTACCCGAAGCCTATTCACGTGGTGTGGCGATGCTCATGAGTGAGCATCCTGAAAAAGCCATCGACCCATTCATTGAAGTCGTTCGACTCGACCCAGAGTTAATCGAACTTCATCATGTGCTTGGCTCCTTATTCCGCCGCCGTGGTGAGTTTGAGCGCGCCATTAAGTTACATAACCACTTAGTGAATCGTGCTGATATTCCTGAAGTTGATCGTGTTAAGGCGTTAAAGGCTTTGGGCGAAGACTATATGACGGCAGGTTTGTTTGACCGAGCTGAAGAGACCTATCGTCGTTTACTGCGTAATCCCACCGAACACCTAGATGCTTTACGCGCCCTCTTAAAGATTTATTGCATTGAGCACGAATGGACCGCTGCGATTGACGTGTCGTGTCAGTTAGAAGTGCAAGCTGGTGAGGATCGTGCTGCTGAAATCGCGCATTACTATTGCGAACTTGCTGAAGAAGCTGTTCGTCGTAAAGATTTTGAATTAGCTGATGACCATGTGCGTCGTGCCTTAGAAAAGTGTCCGACCTCGGCCCGAGCAGGTATCGCTGCGGGGGCGGTCGCTCTTACACTTGGCAACGCTGAGCGCGCGCTTCGTCTCTGGGACGAAGTGATGACGAATATGCCTCAATATGTGCCCTTGGTGATTGGTCGTGTGGCTGACGCTTTAAATGCTCAAGGTCAGCAACAAGAAGCGTTGATACTCTTACATCGAGCGCTGGCCGAAAATGGTGGCATTGATGTGATGGAAGAAGCGATTAATCGCATCGCTAACTGGGAAGGTATGGATGCGGCTAAGGAAAGCATGGTGACTTTATTGTCAAGCCATCCGAGTCTTTCTGCATTCTCGACTTTAATGACTTTACGTCAAAAAGAAAATCCAGCTGATGAGCAGACGAAATTGCTGAGTGCGCTCTTACAGCGCCATTCTCGTCGTTTTGCCAAGTATCAGTGCACGCGCTGTGGCTTCTTGGCTTCGAGCTTTTCTTGGCATTGTTTGGGGTGTGGGGCATGGGATAGTTTTCCACCACGTCGTTTAGAAGACTCTAAGCCTCGTGGTTAATTCGTGATCACCCCTATGGATTGTTACAATTAGCGTAGGCTTCCTAAGCTCATTTAAAGTTTGAGATCCCTACAATGTCTAAAAAAGAACGGTAGATGCATGAGCGATGGAACGTCTACCGTTTTTTGTCTACACATCGCTCACTCTGTCCTATCAGAAAAAAAAGGAAAGTAGAACAGTATGTTTAAGCGCATCGGTTTGTTAGTGCTTGCCAATCTGGCGGTCTTCATCATGCTTTCGATCATTCTCACCGTGGTGCAGATGGTCTTCGGCGTGAACTTTGGCACGATGGCAGGAACCTCCCTGAACTTCGGTACGCTCTTCATCTTCTCGATGGTGGTCGGCTTTAGTGGTTCTTTCATCTCGCTTCTGATGAGTAAGCAGATGGCCAAGATGAGCATGGGCCTTCAGATGATTGATACCAACAATCCTCAGCCGGGTCTCGAAGCGTACTTGGTTGATGTCGTTCGTTATGAATCCGAAAAGGCTGGTATTCCGATGCCTGAAGTCGGTATTTATGATGGAGAACCCAATGCTTTCGCGACGGGTGCATCTAAGTCGAGCTCTCTCGTGGCTGTGTCCACTGGCTTGCTTAACATGATGAACCGTGACGAAGTTGAAGCTGTGTTGGCTCACGAAATTTCTCACGTTAAGAATGGCGACATGGTGACGCAAACCCTTCTTCAGGGTGTGATGAATACCTTTGTGGTCTTCTTCTCTCGCATTATTGGTTGGGTGGTCGACCGTCAGATCCTTCGTAATGAAGACGACGCCCCGGGCATTGGCTACTACGTGACCTCTTTGGTTCTCGACATTTGCCTTGGTTTCTTGGCTGGTATCGTGGTGGCTTACTTCTCTCGTTGGCGCGAATACCATGCCGACGCTGGCGCTGCCGAAATCATGGGTAGCAATCAGCCGATGATCAATGCCTTGCGTCGCTTGGGCAGCATGGAACCCAATGAATTGCCAGGCGCTGTGAAGGGCTTCGGTATCTCTGGTGGCATCGGTTCGCTCTTTGCAACCCATCCGTCCATCGAAGACCGTATCGCCGCTTTGGAAAGCAAGCGCTACTAATTCGTCTTCATTTATAGACAACAAAAAACTCCGCTTTAGGCGGAGTTTTTTGTTGGGTACGAGACCGTAGCTACTTGTGGCGTGCGCGGAGAGTGTCAATCACATCAGTGAGTTCGAGATCGGCATCTGCAAGCAAAACAAGGAGGTGATAGACCAGATCTGCGGCTTCGTTTTTCAGCTCCTCTTTATCTTTTACCGTGGCTGCTAAAGCCGTTTCAACCCCTTCTTCGCCCACTTTTTGAGCAATACGTTTGGTGCCACGCGCAAAGAGTTGCGCGGTGTAAGACGTCTCGGGATTGGCATGACGACGGCTTTGAATCAATACTTCAAGACTGCGCAAGAAGTTCCATTTGTGTTCAAGGGGAGAGAAGCAACTCACGGTGCCACGGTGGCATGTCGGACCATCAGGACGGGCTAATACAAGCAACGCGTCACTATCACAGTCCGTTGAGATATCCACGAGGTGGAGCCAGTGTGCGCTACTTTCGCCTTTGGTCCATAGTCGCCCTTTGGAGCGAGAGAAAAAGGTCACCTTACTCGTGTCTAAAGTCACCGCAAGGGCTTCTTGGTTCATGCAACCGAGCATCAGTACTTGACCAGAAGTTGCGTCTTGAACAATGGCTGGTATCAAACCGTCGGTTTTGGCCCAGTCGAGTGTAGGAATATCTTCTTTGGTTAGCATGTTCTTACCTCAATCCCATTCGTTTGGAGATAACGTTTGAGTTCTCTAATGTCAATGAGTTTCTTGTGAAAGACGGATGCAGCTAAAGCGCCATCCACATTGGTCTTGATGAAGGCGTCGAGGAAGTGTTCCTTGGTCCCCGCGCCCCCACTTGCGATTAATGGAACCTGACATATGTCACGTACTGCAGCCAACTGCTTAAGGTCATAGCCTTGACGTACGCCATCTTGGTTCATCATGTTGAGAACAATTTCACCGGCACCGCGGTTTTGGACTTCTTTGATCCATTCAAGCGTACGCCATTGCGTCGTTCGTGTTTTGTTCTCATCTCCAGTAAACTGGTTGACCCAATATTCGTCGGTGGCTTCATCGTGATAGGAGTCAATGCCAACGACCACGCACTGTACGCCAAAGCGATCGGCTAAGCGAGAGATGAGCGTGGGATCTGAAAGGGCAGGCGAATTGACCGAGATCTTATCTGCCCCGTAGGCAAGTAAACGGCCTGCGTCTTCGATAGAACGAATGCCACCAGCGACACAGAAGGGAATATCGATGGCTTCAGCGACGCGGCTTATCCAACGCTTATCTACCACACGCCCATCTGATGAGGCTGTGATGTCATAGAAAACGAGCTCATCGGCGCCCTCAGCGGCATAGCGCTTGGCTAATGGCACAATGTCGCCCATCACTTCGTGACCGCGAAAGCGAACTCCTTTGACGACAACGCCATCTTTGACATCTAAACACGGAATGATACGTTTGGCCAACATGCCATTGCCTCCTCTGCAGTAAAACGCCCCTCAAGTAAAGCTCGACCCACAATTACGCCAGCTGCGCCCGTTTGAGAGACGGCGCGAATGTCTTCTAGGTCACCAATACCACCAGAAGCCTGGATTTGTACAGTCGGAAATTGTTGGGAGAGCTCGGTGTAAAGCTTGGTGTTGGGGCCAGCTAACGTACCATCTCGAGAAATATCCGTCGTGAGCACATGGCGTAAGCCAACGGCTTCATATGCACGCATGATATCTTCAATCGTAACCCCTGAGTCTTCTTGCCAACCACTTACGGCAATGCGACGTAGACCTTGTTCGTCAATACGAATATCGAGCGCCAAGACCAGACGGTCAGCACCAAACGATTTAAACCACCGGAAGACTTCCTCGGGATTTTTGACGGCTGTTGAGCCAACCACGACGCGGCTTGCTCCTGCCTCTAAAAGCGCACGAACGTCCTCTTCGGTGCGCACACCACCACCCGTTTGCACAGGGGTATTGAGTTCGCGAAGCAAGGACTTCAATAAAGGAATTTGACGCGCTTGAGGCGTTTTGGCTCCTGTCAAATCAACGATGTGTAAGAGCTTGGCACCAGCCTTTTCATAGGCTTGTAAACGAACAAGCGGATCGTCCCCATAGCGGCGCTCAGCGCCATAGTCACCTTGATGAAGTCGGACGACACGCCCGTCAATGAGGTCGATGGCGGGAATGATCATGAAGCGACTCCTAAAAAGTTTGCTAAAAGACGTGCGCCAGCTCGACCAGAACGCTCTGGGTGAAATTGCACGCCCATGAAATTTTTATAGGCAACAGCCGCTGTAAAGTTTTCGCCATAGGTCGACGTTGCAAGGGTTGCGTCGCTCATGGCCATGACATAGCTATGCACAAAGTAGAACCATTCACCGGATTTAATCCCTTTAAAGAGCATCTTAGCTTCAGGTGTATCGGCCGGTGTAACGCGATTCCAGCCCATGTGCGGCAACGGCAGATCTTGTGCCTCTAAGTGGCGTACTTCAGCGTCAATAAGACCAAGAAGAGGCACGCCGCCAGTTTCTTCACTCGAACGCCCCAGGAGTTGTTCACCTAAACAAATCCCTAACAAGGGTTGAGTTGCTTCGCGAACCAAATCCACCAAGCCACGATTAGCTAAAGCTTCCATCGCTGCACGCGCCGTTCCAACGCCCGGTAAAAAGAGACGATCGGCCGCTTTAATGTCTGTTGGGTTATAGGTGATGAGCGGCTCAACGCCCAAACGTTTTACGGCAAACGCTAAAGACGACAGGTTGGCGCATCCCGTATCAAGAATGACAACACGCATCAAAGCACTCCTTTGGAGGATGGTAGTTCGACACCTTCTACACGGACAGCCTCACGTAACGTGCGACCAAATGATTTAAATAACCCTTCAGCGATGTGGTGATCATTTTGACCTTTGGCTTTGAGGTTGAGTGTCATGCCCATGGTTTGAGAAAGAGAACGGAAAAAATGTTCGATCATTTCGGTCGAAAGGTCGCCCACTTTTCGGTACTTAAATTTGGCGCGATAGGTGAGATAAGGACGACCAGAAATGTCTAGCGCACAACGAGCCAGTGTTTCGTCCATGGGTAGTAAGAAACCAAAACGACGAATGCCGCGTTTGTCACCGAGTGCCTTGCGAAGCGCTTCGCCTAAAGCTAAGCCAACGTCTTCTATCGTGTGATGGTCATCGATGTGTAGGTCGCCCGTTGCTTCAATGCTCAAACGAATGCCACCGTGCACAGCAATTTGTTCCAACATGTGGTCAAAAAAGCCAATGCCCGTGTTGATCTTGTTGTTACCCGACTGGTCTAACCACACGGTCACTTTGATTTGTGTTTCTTTGGTGTTGCGTTCGACGACGGCGTAACGATTCGAAGCTGCTCCCAAAATCTTTTGGGTGATTTTGTCCCAAGATTCGCCATCGGGCCCCACGCGAAGCCCTTGAAGCCCCATATTGCGAGCGAGCGTCAGATCGGTTTCGCGGTCACCGATAACGTAACAGTGATCCGGGTCGAGCTTCCCTGGGACAAGATACTTTTCAACGAGCCCCGTTTTGGGTTTGCGACAGTCACAGTTGTCGCCAGGCATATGCGGACAGATCATGACTTCATCAAAGGGCGCCCCTTGGCTTTCAAGGATCTGCATCATGAGTTGATGGGGACCCGTGAAGGTCTCCGTGGGAAAGGAAGCGGTGCCGAGTCCATCTTGATTAGAGACCATGACAAGTTTCCAACCAGCTTCACGTAGACGCTTGAGCGCAGGAAGTACGCCTTGAACGAAGCGCATCTTGGTGAATTGATCGACTTGATAGTCATCAGGTTCTTCAAGAATCGTGCCATCTCGATCGACGAAAAGAATGCGTTCCATTAGCAAGTCTCCGTTAATAGGGGAAGCAAGGCATCAATAAGACGACGATTTTCTTCTTCGGTACCGACCGTGATACGAATGCAATTATCTAAAGTTGGTTGACGGCTTTGGTCACGAAGCACAATGCCCTGATTGCGAAGTTCATCGAAAATTCGATTGGCGTCGTTAAGTTTGACGAGCAAGAAGTTCGATTGACTTTCAACAACAGCCTGAATGCCTGGTAAGGCCGATAAGGCAGTACGTAAGGCTTCACGACGAACAACACAAGCCTTGGCGCGTTGACGCATGACTTCAATGCCTGCCGGTGATAAAGCTTGCTGAGCGATATCAGCTGTGGGTGTCGGAATGGGATAGGGGGCGATCACCTTCTTGAGGGCATTGACCACGCTCGGCGAAGACAACACGAAACCGCACCGTAAGCCTGCTAAAGCGAAAGCCTTGGAGAGCGTACGAATGAGGGCTACGTGTGGGTATTGAGCCAAAAGATTGACGGCCGTCGTCTCTGGCGCAAATTCGATATAGGCCTCATCAATCACAAAAATGGCACGGCCTTGTGTAGCTTTGGCAAGGGCTTCAAGCACGTCACTAGGCACAAGATTACCCGTTGGGTTGCCTGGTGAACACACAAAGACGACCTTAATCTCAGGGCGCTGATCGAGCACCTTAATGGCGTCATCAACATTGGGTATCCAGTTATTTTCTGGCGATGTGACTAAATTGATGACTTCAGCCCCATTGGTTTGTGCAGAGACGCTATACATGCCGTACGTGGGTGGAAACTGCAAAATGGCGTCCTTTTCGGGTCGACAAAATGTACGTACAAAGAGTTCAATGCCTTCGTCACCGCCTCGGGTCACCAAAACTTGATTTTCATTTAGACCAGCGTAGGTTGCATAGGCCTTCACGACCGCTTCGGGTTGAGGTTCAGGGTAACGGTTAAAAAAACGCTCAAGAGGTGCCATAGGATCAGCGTCAGACGATTCATTGGCATTGAGCCAAATGTCGCCTTGAATGCCCGCGGCCGCCGCAATGCGACGGGCACTCTGATAGGGGGTGAGTGCCTGCACATTAGGTCGAGCGAGCAGAGCGGGATCCTTTTTAGCAAGCGCTTTAAGATCGTTCATGAGTACACTCCGCTTATTGCTTCAATTGGTCAAGACGAATCAGAACTGCACGTTGGTGTGCATCAAGTTCTTCAGCGTGTGCAAGGAGTGCAATGGCAGGTCCTAGAGCAGCAAAGCCTTGAGGCGTCATTTCTTGAACCGTCATGCGCTTTGTAAAGTCAGCCAAGCCTAAGCTTGAGTAAGTCGCAGCGTAGCCATAGGTCGGAAGCACGTGGTTCGTGCCCGTGGCATAGTCACCCCCCGATTCTGGTGACCAGTCACCCACAAAGACAGACCCTGCGTTCTGAACTTTGGCGACCAAGTCGCGCGCGTTTCTCGTTTGAATAATCAAGTGTTCGGGCGCATAGCGGTTCGAAACCGCAACGCATTCGTCGAGATCCTTGACCACGATGAGTCGGCTAGCCGATAGTGCTTTGACTGCAATCTCTTTGCGCGGTAATTCAGCGAGTTGACGGTCTGCGGCTTGAGCGACTGCCTTAGCTAAGGCTTTGGACGGGGTGACCAAGACGACTTGGCTATCGGGACCGTGTTCAGCCTGAGAAAGAAGGTCGGCGGCGACAAAGTCAGGGTTAGCTTCGGCATCGGCAATCACAAGGACTTCGGAGGGGCCTGCAGGCATATCAATGGCGGCACCGTCAGGGCGACCGCTCACTTGACGCTTGGCTTCTGTTACGTAGGCATTGCCTGGACCAAAGATTTTGGAAACCGACGGAATCGTTTCGGTGCCAAAGGCCATGGCAGCAATGGCTTGTGCGCCGCCGACCTGATAAATCTGATCAATGCCACAGAGTTTGGCCGCTGCTAAGATCGGATCTGCGATCGGAGGTGGTGAGCACAGAATCACACGCTCGCAACCAGCGATCTTCGCAGGGATCCCCAACATTAAGACAGTCGAAAAAAGAGGGGCGGTACCGCCAGGAATATAGAGCCCTACAGCGTCGATCGGGCGCGTGACCTGTTGACACAGAACGCCAGGCATGGTTTCAACAGTGACTGGTTCAAGCACTTGAGCAGTGTGGAACTTCTTAATGTTGTCAGCAGCGGTACGCAAGGCATTCATGAAGTCGTCAGGCAATCGAGCGATGGCGGCATCGACTTCTTCAGGAGTTACACGGAATCTTTTGACTTCGGTTCGGTCAAAGCGAGCGCTAAATTCACGCAAAGCATCGTCGCCACGGGTTTCGACTTCTTGAATGATGCCTGAGACCACCGTTGCGATTTTGTCACCAGCTAAGACAGCAGGACGACGCAGAATGTCAGTACGTTCCGTTTCGCTGAGGGTATTCCATTCGATGATGTCGTTGAAATTGAGTTCCGTCATGATTAATTACTCCATCATTTTTTCAATCGGTAGGACCAGAATTGAGCTTGCGCCTAGTGCCTTAAGTTGTTCCATCGTTTCCCAAAAGAGACTTTCTCGGCTCACCATGTGTAGAGCGACATGGTCGCTAGAGCCAGCTAGCGGCAAAATTGTGGGATGTTCTGCGCCTGGTAATAGGGCAACCACTTGATCTAACTTATCTTTTGGGGCGTGCAGCATGATGTACTTGCATTCACGCGCACGAGAAACCCCTTGCATACGAACCAGTAACTTTTCAACCAACGCTTCTTTGCTTGCACTTAGTGGTTCAGGCTTGGCAATCAGACAGGCTTTAGAGCGGTAGATCACTTCGACCTCTTTGAGTCCATTGGCTTCGAGTGTGGCACCAGTACTCACAAGGTCACAGATGGCATCAGCTAAGCCTGCACGGGGTGCGACTTCGACTGAACCCGTTAATAAGCAGGGCAAAAATTGAAGCTGACGTTCGTCAAAGCAGCGCTTTAAAAGGTTGGGGTAGCTCGTTGCGATACGGCGACCGTTGAGGCTTGCAAGGCCCTGCCAGGTTTCATCAGTAGGAATGGCAATGGAGAGTCTGCAGTCGCCAAAGTCAAAGCGACGCAAGAGACGAAATTGGGGCGTTTCACCTAGATTCTTGCGTGCAAGCAGAGTTTCTTCGAGGACGTTTTCGCCGATGATGCCGAGATCTACAACACCGTCCATGACAAGCCCTGGAATGTCGTCATCACGAACACGAAGAATTTCGACTGGCATGTTTTCAGCGACAGCTAAAAGGCGTTGCGAGTGAAAACGAACCTTGAGGCCGCAACTTTCAAGAAGATCTTGTGAGTCGTCAGAGAGGCGGCCCGACTTCTGCATGGCAATTCTCAGACGGTTGGTGTCAGTCATGTATCTTGTCCTACTAAAAGCTTTAGGGGTTGAGTTTGGCGAATGAATGCTTCGCTACCATGACGTCTTCCAAATGCAACAAGCCCTCGGAAGACGACTTCCGAGGGCTTGCGTGAATTTTCCTTTGGAGTAAATCTCCTCGCCATCGGAAGTATGCGTACATCCTCCCGAACAGCGTAAACGCCCGAGGGATGACCTAACGATGGTGATGATGATGGCGAAGGAAATTCATAAGCATGGAACTACTCCAAAAGGGAATTTGTGTCGTATTGCGGCTAATCCGCGATTCGTTAAAAACAGTATGGCATGCGTCGCGGACTTATGGAACCCAGAGTCGCGATTTCTTTAGAGAGAAGTGAGGAAGTCTGTTTTGATGCAAACCAAGATGGGTTTATTGCTTAGGAGCATCTGCTTAAGCCGTGTTAGAAGACTGGTTAATAGCTAACGGTTGTGGGGATACCCGTCGCTTCAACGAGCTTGGCAATTTCATCAAGACGAGCTTTCGAGGCTTTTAATAGGCCTTTAGCGGGGGTTTCTCGATCAATGGTGTAAATCGTGACAAGTTTGGGTTGAATGGCTTTGATCGCTTCTAACCAAGGAAGTACGAAGTCATCAGATGTATTGTCGACGCTTTGGTTTTGCCAAGTGCCACCCATAAACATTGTTTGAATAATGCAACGACCGTTGAAGGCTTTCATGCGTTCGATGAGTGTTGGTAGATCGTAATGGCTAGTTGGACGATCAACAAGGCGAATGTAGTCCATGTTCACGGTATCCAACTTCAGTAAAGGATTATCTACTCGCATCAAGGCATGAAACACGCCGTCTTTCAGAATATGGGTTGCATTGGTGAGTACGCTCACCTGACTATTTGGGGCATAGCGATCACGTAGGGCCAGGGTATCGTCAATGATGCCTTCAAAGTTTGGGTGTGAAGTGGGTTCGCCGTTACCAGAAAATGTAATGGTGTCTGGAAGTCTACCTTCAGCTTCCATCGCTTGTAGCTTTGCTTCAAGCGCATCTTTGACAGCTTGACGGGTAGGCATCTTGGCTTCAGGTCGGTGGTTTCCATTGAGACCGCATTCACAGTAGATACAGTCGAAACTACATAATTTGCCGTCAGGCGGTAATAAGTTAACGCCTAAAGAGATGCCTAAGCGGCGGCTATGAATGGGACCAAAAATCGGGCTAGGAAAGAGAATCGTCGACATGAATATCAGCCATAAAAGGTCAATGGTATTGGGCAATCATAACCCCGAAATGGCTTTGCGCGTAGGATGAGTGACCATTAAAACAAAATGCGTTGCCCCGCAGAGAGCAACGCATCGTCAAAAAATTAACTTTGAGAAACTCGAATGGCTTCTTCGATTTCTGTCTTTGTATGACCGTCATCAGCGGCAAATTGCTTGGCGACCCAAATAGCCATCACGGCTAACGTGATCCCGGTAAGCGTTAAACCTGCAGCGGTTGCACCCCAGAAGCCGTACGCCTGATAGGGGCCACCTAACCATTCGCAACCAAAGGCAAGCAAATAGCCACCACCCAAACCAACAGCCCAAAGCATGATGCCATAAATGATCATGGGTACACGGGTGACTCGATAGCTTCGCAAAGCAAAAGAACTCACACACTGCATCGCATCAAAGACGTGGTACATGCAACCAAAGATGAGTAGCGAAGCTGCCATGGCAAGGACGCCTGGGTCATTGGTGTAGAGCGAGACGAAGAAGCCGCGGCCAAAAAAGAGCACCGTCACGATGATGACCGCAAGGAGTGTAGAGAGCTTCAGTGTACGCACTAAGACTGTCAATGCTACCGCGGGCCAACGTGCACCTAAGCACTGGGCAATTAACACCGATGAGGCAATGCCGATCGAGAGTGGAAGCATGTAACACATGGCTGTGATGTTAGCCACAATTTGGTGGGCTGAGACAGCTTCAGCTCCGAATCGAGCCACGAAAATGGCCATCAACGTAAAGCTTGATACTTCGAAAAAGGTACTTAAGCCAATTGGGATGCCGACATGCAATTGTTCTTTCATGAGCGCCCAACGCGGACCGCAAATCGACTCGGCGTGCATTTGCTTATAAAAAGGATCCTTCAACCAAATAAGGAGGTAACAAGCAAACGCAAGAAAATTGAGGACGCAGTAGGATAACCCAGCTCCAGCGCCACCCATAGCAGGGAATCCAAGCCAACCGTACATGAAAATGCCGTTGAGGGGCACTTTGAGGATAAGCATGCTGACTGAGACCCACATCGTAATGCGTGGTCGAGAAAGCGCTGCGTTGACTGAGACAAAAGTACGCGCAAAGAGGTTGGCTGGAAGGCTTAAGGCAGTGAAAAAGAGAAATAAGCTCGCCATGCGCGCGACCTCACCTGTGACCTGCCCCATGGAAATCCAAAGGTCAGAGTAAAGAAGGAGAGGTACGCCAATAAACGAGAGAAAAATGCCGAGCCAAATGTTTTGCTGAAGCTCTTCGCCAATGGCACGGTAGTGGCGTGCGCCGTAATGATGTCCGGCAATCGGCGAGAGACTTTGCAAAATACCGACCAATCCCATCACAACACTGACAGTGGCGGCAAGTCCCAAGGCGATCGCCGCTAAATGGTCTTTGCCTAATTGCCCTGCCATGATGGTGTCGATCGTGCCACTACCAATGATGCTAACGTTGGCAACAAAGATGGGGCCAGCAAGACGAGCAAGGGCCTTAAAGGAAGTTTTTGGAGGCTGTAGTTGCGACATGATTAGCGCTGATTGACAGTAAAGGTTTCGTCTGTGTGCGGACGGCTAAAGCCGTTGTGGTCACCGCGAGAACGAATAATTTCAAAGCGGCAACGATGGCTACCTTCGCGCGTCAAGACTTGAAGGTCGGCATAGTGCTTAAAGAGTGCCTGAAGGCCATGGTTAAAACCAACGCCAGCAACGCAGTCTTCTGGTGTTAATCCTTTGACTTTGAGCTCAGTAGCGACTGCTTCAACCACAGGCACGTACGAACGATTGAGGTCAATGGCCGTATGGTAAAGGCCGATCAACGTGGCAGAAAACGCGGTGATCCCTGCTGCAGATAGCCAAGGACCACGCCAAATGACCACAGGACGATGCGTCAAACGCCAGCCGATAAAGATGAGCCAAATAAGGGACGAAATCAGAGCTACCGTAAAGCCGCCGTCAAAGACAGGGGTGGTACCTGGGGCGAGACGTTGCAATGAGGCTGCCATTTTGGGGGCAAAGTTCGTGAGCCAGGCGAACCAATAAGCCCAGAGCACGACAGTGCCGAGCGTAAAAATGTTGAGGGAGAACCAGTCCAAAATGTTTTCGTACCCACGGCGAATCGTGACTAAGCCAAAGGCGGCAAGCACAGCCAGCGTGGGTAAGAAAACCAAGAAGACCGTGTCGTAAGCCTGGAAGGACGAGAAAAACACAGCAGGAATGCCAGCCAACAATGCGCCAAAGGGCAGGAGGATATGGGTTTGACGAATTTGGTGGCGCCAAGCATAGATCGCCCAAATCACAAATGGCCAAATCGGGCAAAGGTACCAAAGGGCGTTTTTAGCAAACCAGAGATAGGTATCAATGCCAGCAAAGCTGAAGTGGCTCAATTGGGTAGGCAACCATTCACCAAACCAAATGGAGGCTTCTTGCGGGTAAAGCAAGAACGACAGCAAAGGCCAAGGCAAAAAGCCGACCAAAGCACCGATGCAAGCTAGCATCAGACGTTGACGGCGATGCACTTTAAAGCCACGTAACAGTTGAATGGTGACCAACGCGAGCACCAAAAGCCAGCAACCAGCAAACAGCGTGGTGGAAATAATGGCAGCACCCGAGGCAACTCCAGCAATAAAGGCACCGAGCAATGGACGACGTAAACCAAAGGTCAAGCCATAAAAAACCAAGGCGCCCATTGTGAGAAGGGCTGTGTCTGGGAGTGCTTCGTGTTGGCGTGTGAGAATGCCAAAGGTCGACACAAAAAGAAGAACTGCGCTATCAGCCACGACTCGACCGTAGTCGCGAGGGCATGCTTCGCCACCAAAGGCAAAGGCGATAGGCTGTGCTTCGGGGCGGCGAGCGAGATGCCAGGTGCCGTACCAGAGAGCAGCAGTGGTTAGCGCAAAGAGGAGGCACGCAGCAAAGCGAGTTGCAGCGATGTCTCCCATGAGGCCAGTCCAACGAGAAATGGCAATCAAGCTTGCGGTGAGCCACCCCGTCATAGGCCCAGCATCGGTGACAGGGGCATCGGCAATGACGGGCATGAGCCACGAAGAAAAAGAGCCGTCCAGCATACTCATCGCGGTGCCAAAACTGAGGGCATCGCGCAACGTCCAAAGGCCTGTAGCCCAAAAACCGCAGAATGCAAAAAGGGTAAGCAGCGCAAGAAGACTCCAGCGTGGGAGTTTGTTGGCGGCTTCCTGAGTCATCTTGACGGGTGTGGATCGCTGACTGAGCACGGGGGATCCTTTATAGAAGAATTTTAGACATTGTCCATTTTTCTAGGACAAATGAAAAGGGCAGTCCGATAAATCGGAAACTGCCCTTTCGGAGAAGCGACATGCGACGTTTTGCCGCATGGCCAAACGCACAAGATTACTTGGCGGCCTTGGCGGCTTCGGCGGCGGCGTTCATGGCCTGCTGCTTGGCAGCGAACTTGGCACGGAACTTTTCAACGCGGCCGGCTTCAACGATACGGGTCTGAGCGCCCGTGTAGAACGGGTGGCTAGCAGAGGACGTATCAAGCTTGAACATCGGGTAGGTCACGCCGTCGATTTCAACCGTTTCGCGCGTCTGAACGGCGGAACGGATGATGAACGTCTGGTTGATGGAGAGGTCGACGAAAGCGACTTCGCGATATTCGGGATGAATGCCTTTCTTCATTTTTAAATAATTCCTAGTTTTGTTGTCGGTCGCCCTGGCGGCCTTACGAGTTCGCCCGAAATGTCGGGTCTTACAACAGGCATGCCTACCCACGTGCCAACTGGGAAGCGGATGATTATGTCAGATTGAAGGCGTAAGTGCAAGTGAAAGAACAAAAAATACAGTGACCTTGTTGAAGGCCTTAAGGTTTGTTGACGTATCGTTAAGGGTTAAACAAAGTTCTATTGTTAAAATGCCCAAAAAATGCCGGAATCTTGATACCGGCTTTCCTTTTTATTGTTGTCCCTACAGTGGGACCTAGATCCTTAGATTCAGCATCATGTCTAATTTTGAACGTTGCGTCATCGCTACCCGAGAAAGTCCCCTGGCCATGTGGCAGGCCTTACATATTCAGGCTGTTCTTCGCGAACGCTATCCGTCTGCGACGGTTGATCTCCTCGGTATGACGACGCGTGGCGACCAAATCCTTGATCGTACGCTTTCCAAGGTGGGCGGCAAAGGTCTTTTCACAAAGGAACTTGAAGTGGCCATGATGGAAGGTGAAGCAGATTTGGCTGTGCATTCCCTCAAGGACGTTCCGATGGAATTGCTCGAAGGTTTCGAACTTGTGGCTGTGAGCGAACGCGAAGACCCGCGCGATGCTTTCGTGTCTCCGAAGTATCAAAGCCTTGACGAAATGCCCGCGGGTGCCCGTGTGGGTACGGCGAGTTTGCGTCGCGAGCTCATGATCCGTATGAATTATCCGCATCTTGAAGTGCTTCCGATTCGCGGTAATGTGGGTACGCGTCTTCGTAAGCTCGATGCTGGTGAATTTGATGCGCTTGTGATGGCTTCTGCTGGTCTTAAGCGTCTTGAGTTGCACGACCGTATTCGTTCAATCATTCCAGCTGAAGTGAGCTTGCCTTCTCCAGGGCAGGGTGCGCTTGGGATCGAAATTCGCGCTGACAATGCTGTCATGCATGAAGCGTTGTCTTTCATTAACGATCCGCATACGCGTGCTTGCTGCACGGCTGAACGTGCTGTTTCTCGTGCCTTGGGTGGGTCTTGCCAGGTACCGTTGGCTGCCTATGCCATTGTTGAAGGCGAAGAATTGTGGCTTCGTGCGCTCGTTGGTAACCACAAGACGGGGGAAGCGATCCGTGCCGAAGTGCGTGGCGATTGGAAGGATCCTGAAACGATCGCGGCCAAGGCAGTCGAAGAACTCCGTCGTCAGGGTGCTGACGCTATACTGAAGGCTGTTCTCGGTTAATTTTCGTTCAATCAAGAGGCTTTTATGGCTTTACAAAGGCCTGTCATTTTGATGCGTCCTGGCGAGGCGAATAATCGTCTTGCCGCTGCCCTTCAAAAGGAAGGTATTGCAAGTTGGCGTTGGCCAGCGTTTCGCATTGAGTTGCCTGCGTCGTCTGGTTGCGAAATGGTGCAAGAGCGCCTCGCGAATCTCGATGATGTTGAAATGGTGATTTTGCCTAGTCCTGCAGCTGTCGCAGCGACCTCGCATTGGGTGCGTGAGTGGCCTGAGCATATTACGCTCGCGACCGTAGGTGAGGGTACTGCGAAAGTTATTCGTGCGGCTTGGGGGGCTGATGTTCGTTTGATCTATCCCGAAGGGGATGCCGAAAGCTCGGGTAGCGAAGCACTCTGGGAAATCTTGAAGAGTCGTGGTGCACCGTCTCGAGTCCTCTTTCTTCGAGGTCAAACAGGGCGCGAATGGTTGCCGACGCAATTTAGAAGCATGGGTTCAGACGTCGTGACGATGTGTGCCTATGTGCGCGTACCGATTGAGCTAACGCCAGATCAGCGTAATGACATCTTGATGGCTATGCATGGTCCGTCTCCTATTGTTTACATCACGAGTACCGACGCAGTCGATGCGCTATTCCATGCGATTCGTCCTATCTCTGAAGTTCGTGAATGGTTAACGAAGGGGACAGCCATTACGTTACATCCCCGTATTGTGGGACGCTTAAAAGAAGCTGGCTTTACGCATATTGAAGTGACGTCCACAGATGATGAAGCGGTGGCTGCACATATTCGTGCGAATCTGCAGTAATCGCTAAAGGACTTCTTTCAAATCGAATAAAAAGGGGTAGATCGTAAGATCTGCCCCTTTTTGAATTTGATGTTAACGGTTATCGCTTCATCAAGTCGAAGAATTCCGTATTGGTCTTCGTGGCCTTCATCTTGTCGAGAAGGAATTCCATGGCCTCAAGTTCATCCATGTCGTAAAGGAACTTACGAAGAATCCAAACCTTCTGAAGAACATCGGGCTTAAGCAAGAGTTCTTCACGACGGGTGCTAGAACGATTAAGGTTGATGGCAGGGTAGACACGCTTTTCAGCCATGCGACGTTCAAGGTGGATTTCGTTGTTACCCGTACCCTTAAATTCTTCGTAGATCACGTCGTCCATACGGGAACCTGTATCCACAAGCGCCGTACCAATGATCGTGAGGGAACCGCCTTCTTCGAGGTTGCGTGCAGCACCGAAGATGCGCTTCGGACGCTGGAGAGCGTTGGCATCCACACCCCCCGTGAGAACCTTACCAGACGACGGAATAACCGTGTTATAGGCACGTGCCAAACGCGTAATCGAGTCAAGTAAGATCACGACGTCTCTCTTACTTTCAGCGAGACGCTTGGCCTTTTCGATGACCATTTCGGCAACCTGAACGTGACGAGAAGCGGGTTCGTCGAAGGTAGACGCTACCACTTCAGCTTTGACGGAACGTTGCATTTCGGTTACTTCTTCAGGGCGTTCGTCGATAAGAAGTACAAACAAAGCGCAATCGGGATGGTTAGCCGTAATGGCGTGTGCAATGTGCTGCATCAGGACCGTCTTGCCAGACTTGGGAGGTGCCACGATCAAGGCACGCTGACCCTTGCCGATCGGGGCGATCATGTCGATGATGCGCCCTGTCAGGTTTTCATCCCCACGCATATCGCGTTCGAGAACAAGGTGTTCGTTCGGGAAGAGCGGTGTCAAGTTTTCAAACAACATACGGTGCTTGACGCTTTCGGGCGGAAGACCGTTAACAGACTCAACGCGCACTAGGGCGAAATAGCGTTCACCATCCTTCGGCGTACGAACTTCACCTTCGATAGAGTCACCTGTATGAAGGTTGAAGCGACGAATCTGAGAGGGTGAAATATAAATGTCGTCTGTGCTAGCGAGATAGGACGTATCCGGGCTACGCAAGAAGCCAAAGCCGTCAGGCAACACTTCTAAGGTACCGTCACCAAAGATCTGTTCGCCTTGTTTAGCCTTCTTCTTAAGGATAGCGAACATGAGTTCCTGCTTACGCATACGCTGAGCGTTGTCGATGTCGAGTGCGTAGGCGATATCAAGCAGCTGAGAAATGTGAAGGGATTTGAGATCAGAAAGATGCATAGAAATGAGTGACGCCACGAGAATGGGGCGTCGGAGGGATTGAGAGGGAGGGGCTGAAAAGGAAGTCTCAATAGAGACTTGGCTTAACCAAAATAACCGCCACCGATATCGGTGGCGGTTATAGGAAACGAATTAAAGGTTGGCTTCGATGAAGGCATCGAGCGTGGCCTGATCGCACATGCCCGTGTGCTGGGCAATGGCTTCGCCATTCTTGAAGGCGATGATCGTTGGGATACCGCGAACATTGTATTCGCCAGCGAAACGGTTGGCTTCGTCGCAGTTGTATTTGGCGATTACAGCACGACCATCGAACGTCTGAGCGGCCTGTTCAAGACGTGGGGCGAGCATACGGCAAGGACCGCACCAAGGGGCCCAGAAGTCAACGAAAACCGTGGCATTGGACTGAGATACGACGTTTTCGAAGTTGTCGTCATTCACGTGGATGATTTCGCTCATGGCTACTCCAGATGAAAAAAGTGTCTATGCTCTAAGTTAAAAGCACTCAGGGTGCGATCGTCAGGATAGAGCAAATTAAAAGAGTTTGGATAATAGGCACACGAAGGATGAGAAAGGATCCGTGCCATTGAGAATGAGAAGTGACCGTTAGGTTCTTCTGTGAAGTGATGTAATAGTAGCACCAAGCACTTCAGTTTGTTGGGTCAAAATGTGGTGACAAACAATAAATTTTGCAAAAACTTGAGACTTTCTATAAACTATCGACCTTGGCGGGTCCCCTCGCATGCTGTCCCCAGGAACCTGGTCAGGTCGGGAACGAAGCAGCCATACTGGTTTGCAGCAGTGCCGAGGATAAGGCTCGCCATTTCTATTTCTACTATTGCAGTGGTGTTTTGGGCGTGATTCGATGAGGGATTGCGCCTTTTTTGTTATCTCTGAACGGGTTCATTTAAAATAAACAGACTGTCCCAACATATAGGGTGTGTTTTTTCTATCTACTTGATTGCTTAGAACTATGAGCCTCGAAATTCGTCCCGTTCGTGAAGAAGATTGTGAAATTGTTCGTGATTTGATTTTTGCGTTGGCACGTTATGAACGTTTAGAAGATCAATGTCACGCGACCGTTGAGGGTCTTCATGAAGAGCTTTTTGGCCCTCGTGCTGTGATTCGATGCGTGATCGCATGGGAACGTGATGAAGTGACTGAGGTCGAGCGTCCTGTAGGGTTTGCGCTTTATTTCTTTAATTTCTCGACCTTCTTAACACGTCGTGGTCTCTACCTTGAAGATTTGTTTGTGGTGGAAGAAGCACGCCGTAAGGGTTATGGACGTGCTTTGATCCGTTATCTGGCAAGTACAGCGATCAAAGAGGGTTGTGGTCGCTTTGACTGGTCGGTTTTGGATTGGAATCAGCCGGCCATTGATTTTTACGAGCGCATGGGGGCTGTCGTCATGCCAGATTGGCGAATTTGCCGCCTGACGGGTGATGCGTTGCAAAAAGCCGCGCAGGGTTAAAGCACAATACAATCATGGTTTATACGTTAGTCGTCTTCGACTCGGAACACGAGACATTAGCGACGGATCTCTCAAACTAAAGGAATAAGGATGAGCAGTAGTTATCAGGTACTCGCTAGAAAATGGCGACCTCATGACTTTGAAACAATCGTCGGTCAAGATCACGTCGTGACTGCCTTGACGCGCGCTTTAACTGAAAAGCGCTTGCATCATGCTTATCTCTTTACGGGGACGCGTGGTGTTGGGAAGACGACGATTTCTCGTATTTTTGCTAAGGCGCTGAATTGTCAGGGGGCTGATGGTCAAGGGGATATGACGGCACATCCGTGTGGAGTTTGTCCAGCTTGCCGTGCGATCGATGAAGGTCGCTACCCTGATTACATCGAAATGGACGCGGCAAGTAACCGTTCTGTTGAAGATATGACGGCTTTGCTTGAACGTGCAATGTATGCGCCGACGCATGGGCGTTTCAAGGTCTACATGATCGACGAAGTCCATATGCTGAGCTCAACGGCTTTCAATGCCATGCTGAAGACTTTGGAAGAGCCGCCAGAGTACGTGAAATTTATTTTGGCAACGACCGACCCACAGAAGGTGCCGATCACGGTGCTGTCTCGTTGCTTGCAATTCAATTTGCGTAACATGACGCCACAGGGCATTGTGGGGCATATGAGCCACATACTTCAGGCCGAAGGCATTCCCTTTGAAGAAGGCGCCTTGAGAGTGTTGGCGACGGGTGCGCGCGGGTCGATGCGTGACGGGCTCTCTCTTTTAGACCAGGCCATTGCCTATTGTGGCAATACGGTGACGCAAGACGGCGTTCGCCGCATGCTTGGTATGAGTGGCAGCGAAATGTTAACGGGGATTTTGCGTGCTTTGGCCGCGGGTGATGGGGCGAAAATGCTCGAAATCGCAGATGCTATGCAAACGCAGGGGCTCTCTTTTGCGCAAGCTTTGCGTGATTTAGCCGGGTTATTACACCGTACTGCTTTGGTTCAGAGAGTGCCAACAGCCGTGAGTCCTGAGGATCCGGATTGTGAAGCAATTCAAGCGTTCGCTCAGCTTTTTGGACCAGAGGAAGTTCAGCTCTACTATCAGGTAGCCCTTCATGGTCGTAATGACTTGAATTTGGCCCCTGACGAATATGCGGGCTTTACGATGGCACTGTTGCGTATGTTGGCATTTAAGCCAGCTGGTATGCGTGCGGCTTCCAAGGTACCTGCGCGCGATGCTAGTCGGTCGCAGGTGCTGCCAGTTCCAGCGCCGTCAATACCACAGGTCATGGCGCCAACTACAACGGATGGGCCTCGTGCCGTGGGGCGTAGTTCAGGTCTCCCGCCAATTCCTACGCCTGTTGAGCCGCCCCCTGGATTGGCGCCAGTGACGACGCTCGATGACGATACACCGCCCTGGGGAGAACCTTCCGCCAGTTGAGTACGCTCCGGAGCTTCCCGTAGAGCCTCGGCTTGAGGAACGCTCTCTCGACTGGCGGTCGATTATCGCAGGAGCAAAACTCACAGGTCCCTTACGTAATCTCGCGACAACTGCTCAAGTGATTGAGTTAACAGAGCGACATGTGAAATTACGTTTAAGCGTGGCAGCCTTTGCGACAGAAAGCAGTCGTCAACTATTGACGGAGGCTTTGTCGGCCTATTTTGGCCACCACTGTTTGGTGGAATTTGAGGTAGGACACGTGACGGGTAATACCGTTGCAGATACTGAAGAGAAAGAGCGGCAAGAAGCACGTCGACAGTTGATTGAAGGTTTTCGCAATGATCCCTTTGTTCGACAGGTGCAGGCCCTCTTTCATGGTACGATTGATGAAATGTCCGTTAAGCCTCGTGAAGATGACTAACGGCTAAAGAACTATTTAACTAAAGGAAAATACAATGCGCGGATTCGGCGGTAATATGGGCGGATTGATGGCCCAGGCTCAGAAGATGCAGGCCAAACTTGCCAAGGTTCAGGAAGAAATCGCAGCCATGGAAATGGATGGCGAAGCTGCCAATGGTGCTGTCAAGGTGCGTATTAATGGTAAGCACAAGTGCTTGCGCGTTTCGATCGACCCGTCTGTTGTGACGCCAGATGATGTCGAAATGCTCGAAGATTTGATTCAGCTTGCTTTCAATGACGCCGCTAAGCGTCTTGACGAAGAATCGGAAGCTCGTATGCGTAAGGAAGTGCCGCTTCCTCCGGGTATGAAGTTGCCGTTCTAATCTGAACGATATCGCTTCTTGAAGCCGTCGATGCCGAAAGGATCGGCGGCTTTGTCCATTTTGGAGACCATCATGATTCGTATTTCACAAGCGTTTATTGATAGTTTGCTCGAAAGCGACTGGCAACTTCACGATCCTACGACCGAAGGTATGGGGATTGGTGAAGAACCAGCGATCCTTACGGCATGGTCGAAAGCCGATGGGGTTGTGGCTGGCATTGAAATTGCCGCACGCTTATTTGAGGCTGTCGGTTTAAAGCCTGAACGCTTGGCTCGCGACGGTGACGTAGTGGCTAAATGCATGCCGATTCTAAGGGTGGCTGGACGAGCTGAAGCGCTTCATGTGGTCTATAAAGAAGCGCAGTGCGTGATGGAATACGCAAGCGGCATTGCACGCCGTACCCGACAGATGTGTGAGGCAGCACAGGCTGTCAATCCAAAGGTTCAAGTTGCAGGCACCCGTAAACACTTTCCTGGCGCTAAAACAATTTCGCTTTGTGGCTTCTTGGCTGGCGGTGGTATTGTGCATCGCGCAGGGCTTTCAGACTCCATTTTGGTTTTTGATCAACATCGTGACTTAACGAGCGATCCAGAAGCTGCTGTGAAGCGTTTGATTCAAGCAGAACCAGAGCGCAAGATCGCTGTTGAGGTGGATTCGCCTGAAGATGGTTTGAAATGGGCGAAGATGGGTGTACACATTATTCAGTGTGAGCGATTTACACCAGAAGTTATGAAGGCATTTTCAGAAGAACTTCATGAAGTCGCACCTGGGACGATTATCAATGCGGCTGGCGGCGTCAATGCGGAGAATGCGGCTGTCTATGCGGAAGCAGGGGTAGACGTGCTTGTCACCTCATGGCCTTATTTTGGAAAGCCCGCTGATATCAAGATGCAATTTACGCGTGGGTAAAGGTATGAGTATTCGGCTCTCTCCAGCTATTTTGGATCTCATTGAAGCCTTAAAAAAAATGCCTGGGTTTGGACCTCGTTCGGCTCAACGTGCGGCCTTTCATCTGCTTCAAAACCGAGATGGGTCTCTTGATGCGTTAGGAGAGGCGCTCTCAAAAGTCCGAGGTGGTGTCACACGATGCAAGTTGTGTAACACATTTACCGAGGGAGATATTTGCCCAGTATGCCTTGATGAAGGTCGCGATCCAGGGTTGCTTTGTGTCGTCGAGAGTGCGGCTGACCAAATGGCCTTAGATTCTTCGTTGGCATGGCCAGGCTTTTATTTCGTATTGATGGGGCGTTTAAGTCCTGTGACAGGCGTAGGACCGGGGGACATCGGTGTTGATCAATTAATGAAGCGTGTCAGCGTTGCTGTCGAAGAAGGGATCTTGCGTGAAGTGGTGATCGCAATGAGTTATACCCCTGAGGGCGATGCGACGGCTTACTATTTGATTGAAGCCTTAAAAAAGCGTTGGCCACAGTTACGTGTGACCCGTTTGGCACGAGGGTTGCCCGCGGGTATCGAAATTGAATATACCGATCTGAGTACGATTGCTAATGCGGTTTACTCAAGACGAGATGCATAGCAACACAATGCTCGCTATGCTGTGAAGGCCGTGTGGCAATTGGCGCACGGGTTCTTCTGTAAAAAAAGAAAGATTTTAGATTTAGACAAAGGGAACATCATGGATAAAGCACATGTCAAGACAGCACTTTGTGATGCGCATGCCGCACTCGAAGCTCTGATGCAAAATGACAAGACGCTCGATGCCATTGTAGAGGCCGCACAGTTGATGGCAAAAGCTGTTCAAGCTGATGGTAAGGTGATGAGTTGCGGCAATGGCGGTAGTCTTTGTGATGCTATGCACTTTGCTGAAGAAATGACAGGGCGCTATCGTAGCGATCGTCGTCCCTATGCTGCTTTAGCGATTTCTGATGTTTCGCACATGGCTTGTGTTGGTAATGATTATGGATATGCAGAGGTGTTCTCTCGCTATGTTCAAGCGCATGGTCATAAGAATGATGTGTTGCTTGCGATTACAACCTCGGGCACAAGCAAGAATATTGTGAAGGCTGCCCAGGTGGCACGAGAAAAAGGTGTCAAGGTGGTTGCTTTGACGGGGAGAGATCAGACGCCGATTACGGAACTTGCTGATGTCTCGATTGTGACGCCCGCAGGTTGTTGGGCTGACCGTGTGCAAGAGCTACATATCAAGTGCATTCATATTCTGATTGAGTTAATCGAAAGAGAACTTGATCCACAAAACTACGCATAAGTTTGAAGGTTTTTTAGCCTCTCTTAACGGCACAGAGCCGTAAGGGTTTGCTAAACTAACGGAACATTCACCAATGATGATGCATTGGTGCCCGAATTCTTAAAAAACGTCCGGTGAGCGTGGTCTGACCGGACGTTTCCATTCATTTAGAGTACAAAAAATGATGTCGACCCGTATTCCCATTACGACCCGTGGCGCTGAAAAGCTCAAGGCCGAACTTGAATATTTGAAGAAGACGGCTCGCCCGAACGTTGTGGCGGCGATTGCAGAAGCCCGTGAAAAAGGTGACTTGTCTGAAAACGCTGAGTATGATGCCGCTCGCGAAGAACAGAGCCACATCGAAGGTCGTATTGCTGAACTTGAAGGTAAGATTCCTGCCCTTCAGATCATCGACCCCAAGAGTGTAGATGCTGGCGAACGTATTGTGTTTGGTGCAACGGTTGGTCTTTATGACGAAGATGACGATATCAGTGTGACGTACCAGATCGTTGGTGACGATGAGGCTGATATCAAGGAAAACCGTATTTCTGTGTCTTCTCCCATCGCTCGAGCTTTGATTGGGAAGTTTGAAGGCGATAGCGTTCAGTTCATGGCACCTAAGGGTTTGGTGTCTTACGAAATTGAATCGGTTGAATATATCTAACCGTTTGTCGTTGCAAGATATAAAAAAGCGCAACTCCTGGTTAAGGGTTGCGCTCTTTTTTCCAAACTTGTCGTGAGACAAGTTTGGATCTTCAGGGGTTAAGAACGGGCGCCTGCGGCCTTTTTCGTGACTCGCTTGGACTTCGGGCGAGCACGACGCGGAGCCGGTTCGACCTTCTTCTTTTTCTCACCAGGCTTTTTAGAAGCAATCTTCTTGGTTGGAGCGCTAGCCTTCAATGGGGTACGCTTGGTCGTCGTCTTGGTTTGTTCTTTCTTGCCGGCTACCGAAGCAGTCTGCATGGAGAGAATTGCTACACGAGCAGCTTCGTCAGCATTCTGACGATCGCTTTCTTCGGCCGGACGCCAGAAGATCAGAAGCTTACCAATCATCTGAACGCGAGCGGCGCCAAGCTTTTCGGCGACTTCTGCGTAGATGGCTTCACGTTCATCACGGTCATCGGTAGGGACGCGAACCTTGATGAGTTCATGAGCGGTCAAGGCACGATCGATTTCGTGCATAACAGCATCGGTAAGACCATTGGCGCCAAGTAAGACGACAGGGTCAATGTGGTGGGCCTGAGAACGAAGGGCCAGGCGCGCGTCGCGCGCGAGAATAATTTCTTTCATAATAATTCTTTGAGCCATTGCGGCGTTTCATTGTGAAACGCGAGACGCAAAGGCATAAACAGTTGTCTGGGGAACTATGCCGGTAGCAACAAAAAAATTGCGGTCAAACCGCGCCTGGATCGAACGTCATATTAATGATCCGTTCGTGAAGCGTTCCAGGGCCGAAGGGTATCGAGCCCGTTCGGTATACAAACTGACTGAACTCGATGATCGTGAACATCTGCTTCGTCGTGGCATGACCGTGGTTGAACTCGGTGCTGCGCCGGGAAGCTGGACTCAGATTGTCCGCGAACGTCTTTCGGATCGTGATGGCAATGTCCAGGGCCGCATCATCGCCATGGATATTTTGCCGATGGATCCCATCGACGGCGTTACCTTCCTGCAGGGAGACTTCCGTGAACAGGAAATCGCCGACAAGTTATCAGAAATTCTTGACGGAAACAAGGTGGATTTGGTTTTAAGTGATATGGCACCAAATCTTTCTGGTATTGCGGCGGCCGATGCGGCACGTTCACTCCTCTTAAATGAGCTTGCGCACGAATTCTGTCTCGAGCATTTGAAGCCTAATGGCGTCTTCGTAACCAAGGCTTTCCAGGGGTCTGGCTTCTCGCAGTTTGTCGAGGCGCTTAAAAAGACGTTTAAGAAGGTCTACTCCCGTAAGCCTGCCGCTTCTCGCGATTCGTCCGCAGAAGTGTATTTGGTCGCTCGTGAATTGAAGGCGCCGAAATAAACAGTCACCATTTTGTAAGGGCTAAACGAAACCAAGCCCGATAAAAGGGCTTGGAGTATGTCAAACTGACGATAGATAACGGCTAAAATATGGCCATTGTTGTTCGTAATGTTGACGGTTGACGCCGCAATTTCGAACTACGCTCTTATAGCAATAAAAAAATATGAGTCGAGCGACGCTCTTGTCGCTTGGACTCGCCCGGAGAAACTGCTTTGGATAATAAAATTTTTGGTCGCATTGCCATATGGGCTTTAGTGGGCTTGGTACTGTTTACGATTTTCCGTCAGTACGAAGATGCCTATCAGCCCAAGCAGGATGTGATGAGCTACACGCAGTTCATGGAGGACGCTAAGGCGGGTAAGATCCGTCGAGTGGATATCCAGGGCCGTACGTTGGTCATCACGCCTCAGACTGGTGAAGAGTTCAAGCTCACGAATCCTGGCGACTTATGGATGGTGGATGAGCTTCGTAAGAATAATGTTCAGATCTACGGCAAGGCTGAAGAAGAACCTTCTCTTTTGACGTCGATCTTCATTTCTTGGTTCCCGATGATCCTCCTTATCGGCGTTTGGATTTTCTTCATGCGTCGTATGCAAGGTGGCGGTGGCGGCGGTGGTGCCTTTAGTTTCGGTAAGTCGAAGGCTCGCATGCTGGACGAAGAAAGCAACAAGGTCCGTTTCCGTGATGTGGCTGGTTGCGACGAAGCCAAGGAAGACGTTCAGGAAGTGGTTGACTTTTTGCGTGAACCGAAGCGCTTCCAGCGTCTTGGTGGTCGTATTCCGCGTGGTCTGCTTTTAGTTGGACCTCCAGGGACGGGTAAGACGTTGTTGGCTAAGGCCATTGCTGGTGAAGCTGGGGTGCCCTTCTTCACAATTTCGGGTTCAGACTTCGTCGAAATGTTCGTTGGTGTTGGTGCTGCACGCGTTCGCGATATGTTTGAAACGGCTAAGAAGAATGAACCTTGCATCATCTTCATCGATGAAATTGATGCGGTTGGTCGTCAGCGTGGTGCTGGTCTTGGTGGCGGCAATGACGAACGTGAACAGACCTTGAATCAGATGCTTGTCGAAATGGACGGCTTTGATTCTGGGGCTAATGTGATCGTAATTGCTGCAACGAACCGTCCGGACGTCCTTGATCCGGCCTTGCTCCGCCCGGGGCGCTTTGACCGTCAGGTGGTCGTGCCGTTGCCAGATATCCGTGGTCGTGACCATATTCTTAACGTTCATATGCGTAAGATCCCTGTCGGTAAGGATATTGACAGTATGGTGATTGCCCGTGGTACGCCTGGCTTCTCTGGTGCTGACCTTGCGAACTTGGTCAACGAAGCCGCGCTCTTTGCTGCACGTCGTAATGCGCGTGTGGTTGAAATGTGCGACTTTGAAAATGCCAAGGATAAGATCATGATGGGTGCCGAACGTCGTGCCATGGTTATGAGCGAAGACGAACGTCGCAATACGGCTTATCACGAATCGGGGCATGCTTTGGTGGCGCGTTTGTTGCCCAAGTCCGATCCTGTTCATAAGGTGACGATTGTGCCGCGCGGTCGTGCTTTAGGTTTGACGATGCAGTTGCCTAAGGAAGATCGTTATGCTTATGACCGTCAGTATTTGTTGACGCGTTTGGCTATCCTCTTTGGTGGTCGTATTGCTGAAGAGGTCTTCATGAACCAGATGACGACGGGTGCTTCGAATGACTTCGAACGCGCGACGCAGATGGCTCGCGATATGGTCATGCGTTACGGTATGAGCGAAAAGCTCGGTCCTATGGTCTACGCTGAAAATGAAGGCGAAGTCTTCTTGGGTCGTTCGGTGACGAAGACGACCAACATCTCTGAAAAGACGATGCAGGAAGTCGACGCTGAAGTTCGCCGTATCATCGATGAGCAGTATGCACTTGCTCGTCGTTTGATTGAAGAAAATCGTGACAAGATGGAAGCGATGACAAAAGCGCTTCTTGAATGGGAAACGATCGACTCCGATCAGATTGACGACATTATGGAAGGTCGTGAACCGCGTCCGCCTAAGTCGACGAAGCCTGCTGAAAAGGCTTCTGAAGCGAAGCCTCAGGAAGCTAAGCCGACGCCTTCTGACAACTCAGCTGAAGCGCAGACGACGTATGACGCGGCTCAGGTAGAGAAGGATGAAAAGCGTGATGTGACTGATCAGGCTGATGAGTCTGATCGCCGAAACGAATAACGCCGTCTATACAAACTGGCTGCAGGGTTTTAGGGCTCTGCAGCCTTTTTCGCTTATTGAAATGAGAAAACATGACTGAAACTAAAGTTCGAGCCAATGTGTGGCGCTGTGCTAACCATCTCTTTAATGTCGACCGTCTTCATCCGTTAGTGATGGGGATTTTGAATGTAACGCCAGACTCCTTTTCGGATGGTGGCACGCATAATGGCTTAGAAGATGCTGTTGCTTGGGCGCGCCGCATGCGTGATGAAGGCGCGCACATCATTGACGTGGGTGGTGAGTCGACGCGTCCTGGATTCGATGAAACGGGTGTTAGCCTTGAAGAAGAACGTCGTCGTGTGCTGCCAGTGGTCGAACGATTGGTGAAAGAGGGCTTCATTGTGAGTGTGGATACCTCTAAGCCTGAAATGATGATCGATGTGGCTAGTTTGGGTGCTCATATCTTGAACGATATTCGTGGGTTTGAAATGCCAGGTGCTATGGAAGCGGCTGCGCGTACTGAGTGCGGGTTGGTCGTGATGCACCGTTCAATGTCGACGGATTATCATGATGTCGTGGCCGAAGTCGAAGCGTACCTTCAAGATCGTCAACGCTTGCTTGAGGATTTGGGTGTTTCTAAGGATCGTATTTGTTGGGATCCTGGGTTTTGCTTTGGTAAAACGGTTGAACAAAACTATATGTTGTTAGGAGCAACGGCACGCTTTGTGGCATCCGGACAGCCCTATTTGATGGGGCTTTCTCGTAAGTCTTCGATCGGGGCCGCGACGGGACATACGAAGCCAACGGATCGCGTCACGGGTAGCGTTGCTGGCGCACTGATTGCAGTGCAAGAAGGGGCACAGGTTGTTCGTGTACATGATTGTCGCGAAACTGCCGATGCTATTGCCGTTTGGCGCGCAACAGAAGAGGCTTGCGGACGCCGTTGATGAATAAATCAGGCCTTCAAAAGGTCGTTTGTTCATCGAACGTGATTGCACGAATTTAAAGGAGAAAACAATCAATGACTCGTCGTTATTTCGGAACCGATGGTGTTCGTGGTCGTGTGGGTAAGGCACCGATTACGCCGGATTTTGTCCTTCGTTTGGGGCAGGCTGCAGGCCGAGTTTTGCGTCGTAAGAGCGCAGATGGTCATGCGGCAGTCTTGATTGGTAAAGATACGCGTGTGTCTGGCTATATGTTGGAAGCCGCCCTGCAGGCCGGGTTCTCTTCGGCGGGGGTGGATGTTGTGCTCTGTGGCCCGATTCCGACGCCTGCTGTGGCTTATCTCACGCGCGCCTTGCGTCTTGATGCAAGTGTCGTGATTTCGGCTAGTCACAATCCCTATGACGATAACGGGATTAAGTTCTTCTCGGGCGAAGGGACAAAATTCCCTGACGCTGTTGAGCTTGAAATTGAAGATGAGCTTGACCGTGGCTACGAATGTGTACCCTCTGCAGAGTTAGGGAAGGCTCAGCGTTTAGATGATGCGGCTGGTCGCTACATCGAGTTTTGTAAGTCGACGATTGACTTTAGTACGGACCTAAAGGGCCTTCGTATTTTGGTCGACTGTGCTAATGGTGCGGCTTACCATATTGCGCCTGACGTCTTCCATGAACTTGGCGCTGAAGTGGTTGCGGTGGGTAATCAGCCTGACGGTCTCAACATCAATGACGGTGTGGGGGCAACGCATACCGAGAACCTCTCGCAATTGGCAGCTGAACATCATTGCGACGTCGCTGTGAGTCTTGACGGTGATGCAGATCGTTTGATCATGGCCGACGCTAATGGACATGTCTATAACGGCGATGAATTACTCTACGTCATCGTGTGTGACCGTATGAGTACAGGTCGAGTGGATGGGGTTGTTGGTACGCTCATGACGAACTATGCCCTCGAACGACGCTTCCACGAAATGAACGTAGGCTTCGTTCGTGCTAAGGTTGGCGACCGTTATGTGCTCGAGCAGTTGAAGGAACACGCTTGGCTCTTTGGTGGCGAAACGTCAGGGCATTTGTTGGCGTTAGACCGTCAAACAACGGGTGACGGTATTGTGAGCGCACTGCAAGTGCTTTCTGCGATGCGTCGTACAGGTAAAAGCCTGGCTGAATTGACGGCAGACCTTGAACTCTTACCTCAGGTGTTAGTCAATAAGCGCATTCCAGCTGGTTATGATTGGCAAAATGATCGTGAGTTCTCTCGCACCGTTGAAGCGTGCCGTACCGAAGTCGAAGGTCGTGGTCGTGTTTTGATTCGCCCGTCGGGAACGGAACCACTGCTTCGCATTATGGTTGAAGCTGATGATAAGCAGTTGGCACAGGACTTGGCTCAACGAATGGCTGATAGTCTTTCTGTTGAAGTTATGTAAGACTTTGCGTCCGAGGTGGAATCACACCTCCCTGGGAGCTAGACTTCCTGCTAAACTCTTATTATTGATTCTTTAAGGTCATAATCGCATTTGACCATTTTGATAAAGGATAAATTCAATGACCGATGCACAGACCACTCAGGAAACTGCTCCGCAACTTCAGAAGGGTCCTTTCATTCACACCCTTCGTCTTTATCTGGTTGGGGGTCAACAGTTTACGCTCAATGAAGTGTCGGATTCTCCTGAAGTTCCGCGAAATGTCGTGGCATTTATTAACGCTTGGCGTGAAAAGAAGGATGTTTGGCACAGCCCCAATAACGATCCTCGTTTCGGCGTTCGCGTGAAGGATGTTTCGCTTTACGAATATCATATCGGTCAGCCGAAGAATCCTGAAGAACTCAACAAGAACGAGGCTGAGGCCGAGGTTGCTGCCGAGGCTGAAAAGCCCGCTGAAGAAGCCTAAGCTAATCAGTGATGTTTGGCCGGACTGCTTTAAAGCAAAGCAGTTCGGTTTTTTATTTGGAATTTCTGTCGCAAATGGTTTGCAGGTGCTTAGGTATTTGCTAGACTTTTGTGCATTATGTGTTTTACATCCGGGTTATGCCGGTAAAGAAGTGTCATGAAGCTGATTGTTGCCGTTATTAAACCTTTTAAGCTTGACGAAGTTCGCGAAGCACTGGCAGATGCAGGGGTTAATGGCCTCACTGTGACTGAAGTCAAGGGGTTTGGTCGCCAGAAGGGACATACTGAGCTCTATCGTGGCGCTGAGTATGTTGTGGATTTCTTGCCAAAGCTCAAGATTGAAGCGGTTGTTTCGGATGATATCGTCGAGCAAGGGATTGAAGCTATTCGTAAGGCTGCGTATACGGGCAAGATTGGTGATGGCAAAATCTTCGTCTACGAAGTCGAACAGGCTATTCGTATTCGAACAGGAGAAACGGGCGAAGGCGCTTTGTAAAATACCAAAAGCCAAAAAGCGGGTTGATAAGATCAGATTCCCTGACTTTATCAACCCGCTTTTTGTTGATGAGTGACGCTTAAGGATGGAGCGGATTTTTCTTTTGAGAGATCAAAACGCGTACAGCCCCTGAGTCACCATCCGTTGGAGGTGTTTGAACAAATGCCATGACTTCGATACGTTGCTTGAGCCAACGACGAACCATTTCTTTTAGGACACTTTGTCCGCCTTCACTACCATAGCCCTTGCCGTGCACAATGCGTAAACAGCGGTAGCCACGGAGTTGGCTATCTTGAATGAAACGAGCCACCGCTTCGCGAGCTTCCTCAACACGAAGACCATGAAGGTCAATGTGAGCCTCAATGGTCCATTCCCCACGATAAAGTTTGCGAGGAATGTCAGGTGAGACACCTTGGCGGCGATAGAGCCGACCATCCTCACTTTCAAGAAATACAGTCGGATCATGTTGATCTGACATGCTCGATTGAAGGATCTCTTCGCGTTCAGTGACAACGCTTCGAGCGATGGGACGAGGCTTAGGTGCCTTAGTGTCGGCCAAATTTTTTTGAGGCATGCGTTTGACGCCAAACTCAGCCATCGCTGTCGCAAATTGATTGGCTTCGCGATGGCGTCGATTGGCTTCTTCACGCTGTTTGCGTGCTTCTTCTTCGCGCGCTTTAGCTTCTTCCTTGAGGGCTTTGCTGACCTTTTTAAGGTCAGCAAAGTTGTTGATCGTATGCATAACGAATGAAGGCTTTATTGTTCAGAGTATCGATAAAAGTTACTGCTGGGCTTCTAAGAAACGTTGAGCATCTAAGGCGGCCATGCAACCCGTCGCAGCGGATGTGACAGCCTGACGATAGATCTGGTCTTGCACGTCGCCCGCGGCAAAGACACCGGGGACAGACGTAGCGGTCGCAGCTGGGGCTCGAGAACCAGCTGTAACAATATAGCCGTTTTGTAACTCTAACTGGCCTTCAAAGAGGCTTGTGTTTGGACGATGACCGATTGCAATGAAGACACCAGAGACTTCCACGGTTTTTTGTTCTTCACCGACCATGCTGTCAAGACGAAGACCAGTGACGCCATTACCGTCACCGAGAACTTCATTGACCGTACGATTGAGTTCAAGCGAAATGCGGCCTTCTTTGACGGCTTCCATGAGATGGTCGATGAGAATAGGCTCGGCACGGAATGTGTCACGACGGTGCACCAACGTTACATGACTCGCAATATTGCTGAGATAGAGCGCTTCTTCAACAGCTGCATTGCCACCACCAACAACAGCGACTGGCTTGCCGCGATAGAAGAAACCGTCACAGGTAGCGCAGCCCGAGACGCCGCGACCACGGTAGGCGGTTTCGCTCTCCAAACCGAGATACATGGCGGAAGCTCCGGTGGCAATAATCAAGGCATCGCAAGTATACGTGGTACCCATGTCGCCTTGGAGCACAAATGGACGAACAGAGAGGTCGGCCTTATTAATCATGTCAAACACAATTTCAGTGCCAAAACGCTCTGCCTGTTTTTGCAAGCGCTCCATCAGTTCAGGGCCTTGAATGCCTTCGGCAGCAGAAGGCCAATTGTCGACTTCAGACGTGGTCATTAACTGACCGCCATGATCCATCCCTGTGATCAAAACGGGTTTAAGATTCGCGCGGGCTGCATACGTGGCAGCAGTAAAACCGGCAGGACCGGAGCCGAGAATGATGACCTGGCTATGCTTGGTTTCCATAATGCGTTCCTTACTCGATGGATTCTGACAACAAAGCATGTCAGAATCGGGAATAATCAAGATTGATTCTCAAAGAAAGAATAGGTTTTTTTGATTCTATCTCGAATTTTGATAGGAATTGTTTAATTGATAGGATTAAACTGGCATGGCGCAATATGTTGTAACGAATTCGAGATGAGGACGAAATAGGATCCTGTCGACAAAAAGCCGAACGAATACACCAGATCTTTCTAAAATGAGTAGAAGACTTGGCAACGCGAAGAGCACAAGAATAATCACACGGACTATGGCAAAAGAAGCAAAAAAGAGTACGCGTAAAAAAAAGACGCTCGCCCCTGAGGTGACTCAAGAAGAGGGGGCGATTCGAGGAAAGGACTTAAAAACGATATTGTCAGCTTGGTTCATGGGGACGGTGCGTACCTTATGGGCTTGGAGTTGGTTACTCTCCGTTTTTATAGCGATTGTTCTCGCCTTGATGTTAGGGAGTTATTCGCTCAACGATCCCGCTTTTTCGGTTGCTAGTGGACGTACACCCCATAATTTTTGTGGTGCTCTTGGGGCATGGACTGCCGATTTTATGTTGTCGGCTTTTGGGTTTTCTGCTTGGTGGTTTGTGCTTGGCAGTGCGATGATCGGTATTTTCGCTATTCGCACGGCCTGGCGACGTATGAACGGTGAAACGGATCCTTTGAGAATTAATCCACCGAAACTTACAGCCGCTGTGGGCTTTGTTGCCCTCTTGGTGGGATCAACTTGCTTAGAAGCTTTACGTTTACGTCGATTCCAAATGATTTTGCCTGGTGAGCCTGGCGGGATTGTTGGTGATAGTTTGGCTTGGGGCATTCGTCACTATATTGGTGTCGGACTTTCGACGACGTTTTTCTTTGCTTTGATTGCGATCGGCTTATCGCTTCTCATGGATTTTCAGTGGAGTCTTGTGGCCGAGCGTATTGGGCGCCCGATATGCCGTTGGTTTATTGATCCGATTTGGCGACTCTTTACCAAGAAAAAAGAGGCAGTTGAGGAAGATGTCCCTGATGTGAAGCCAATCAATGAGGAGTCGTTGCCAACGGCGTCGTCGTTACGCATTCTTCGCCCGAGCGAAGAGCTAGCGATCACCGACTCGATTGACGAACCGACTTTACCTGATGTTGAGCCGATGGGAGAGACGGAACCTGTTGACATGCCTTCGGTGACGAAGGAGGTTCAAGCTCGTACGCAAATGGCGCGACCTGTAGCTGTCAAGCCAATCACCCCTACGACGAATGCGTTGAGTATGACACTACTTGATGAGCCCGATCAGCAGGCTGAAAAGAGTAGCGAAGAATCTTTGGCGATGACAGGTCGTTTGATTGTGTCGAAGCTGAAGAGTTACGGTATTGACGCTGAAGTCACAGGAGCGCAAACGGGCCCAGTCATTACACAGTTTTGGCTTGAGCCTGGCGCAGGCGTCAAAGGTTCTCAGATTGAAGGCGTGCGCGACGATCTTCGTCGTACGTTAGGGGTACAAGCTGTTCGTGTGGTGCCAAGTATCCCTGGGACAAGCTATATCGGTTTAGAAGTCCCCAATCCAGTTCGCGAAACTGTTCGACTCAAAGAAATTTTGGATAGTAAAGCGTTTCGTCAGAGTTCAGCGCCTCTTACGTTGGCTTTGGGTAAGGATATTGCGGGTAAACCGTTCGCGATTGACCTTGCCAAAATGCCCCATCTTTTGGTGGCAGGGACCACGGGGTCAGGGAAGTCAGTGGGCATTAATGCCATGATTCTCTCGATGCTTTACCGTAATACGCCTGCAGATCTCCGTTTGGTGTTGATCGATCCGAAGATGTTGGAATTTTCGCTTTATAACGGCATTCCGCACCTCTTGTGTCCAGTCGTCACGGATATGAATAAGGCCGCATCGGCGTTGAAGTGGCTCACCAAAGAAATGGATCGCCGCTATGCGGTGATGAGTCATGTTGGCGTGCGTCACTTCAATAACTACAACGAAAAAATTCGTAAAGCTGCAGCCCAGGGCGAAGTGATTCCGGATCCGATGGCGGCGGCTGATGATCCGGCAGCCAAGCCACTTGAAACATGGCCGTTTGTGGTGTGCATCATCGACGAATTGGCGGACTTGATGCTGACAAATCGAAAAGAGGTCGAAGGTGAGATTACGCGTTTGACGCAAAAAGCTCGTGCCGCTGGTATTCATCTGGTCATTGCTACGCAGCGCCCGTCAGTAGACGTGGTGACGAGTTTGATTAAGGCCAACGTGCCAACAAGAATTTCGTTCCAGGTCGCTTCGGGTGTGGATAGCCGAGTGATTTTGGGAGAAAGCGGTGCTGAGTCTTTGCTTGGCTGGGGCGATATGTTGCTCAGACGCCCAGGAGTACCTCAGGCCACACGTATTCAAGGGTGCTTTGTGGCTGACGATGAAGTACTTCGTGTGGTCGCAGAACTGCGAAAGATGGGTGAGCCCGAGTACATTAATGCGGTGACCGAAGCTGAAGACGAAAGTGATGGTGAGACTGCTAGTGTGGGTCGTCGATCAGGGGAATCAGATCCGCTTTATGACAAGGCGGTTGATTTAGTGCTCCGTGAGCGTCGCGCGACGATTTCTTTTGTTCAGCGACATTTAGGCATTGGTTATAACCGTGCAGCTAACCTACTAGAAGCCATGGAAGAAGCTCGCGTGGTGAGTAAGGCCAACAGCGCGGGTCGTCGAGAAATATTGGTTCAGGAAAATTAAAAATGATGAAATCGACACGACGTCTATTTTGTATGGGGCTATGTTTGTTGCCTTTGATGAGTACAGCTTGGGCGAAGCTGTCTGTACCAGAACAAGCGACTGAAAAATTACACGCATTTTTAAAGAATACCTCGATGGCCGCTGGCGAATTTACTCAAACGGTGGTCGATCGCACAGGCCGCGAAGCGGCGCCTACGTCGACGGGGTATTTCCGTTTTATGCGCCCAGGAAAGTTCGAGTGGACCTATGTCACGCCTTACCGTCAAGAAATTATGAGTGACGGTGAGACGTTATGGATACATGATCCAGAGCTCCTCCAGGTGACGGTCAAAAAGCTGTCTGGTGCTTTGCCAAGTACCCCAGCTGCTATTCTTTTTGGTGATCGTCCTTTTGAGGAAGATTGGACGGTCGTGAACCGCTCGGCTGTGGAACTCGAAGCGACACCCAAAAAGCCTGAGGGCTCCTTCGAACGTGTACGCATTACATTTACCCCAGAAGGTGAGCTGCACAAGATGGAGCTCTTGGACACTTTTGGTCAAACGACGGAGTTACTCATAAAGGGGTTAGAGCGTAAAAATATGAAATCTGAGATGTTTAAGTTACAGATTCCAGAAGGCACGGATGTGATCGAGGCTGGATTGTAAAAAAAGTAGCCTATGAGGGCTTTTCGCTAACTTGACTCGCTAGACGAACTGATACAATGCTTTGCATAAGTGAAGAATGCTTAAGCATCTACTTCCGACAAAGTTTTTTCAGTTCATATTTCATCAAAAAAGGCTAGGGGAATTTACATGTCCGATCATATGCGACATCTGATGATTGACCGTCTTTTGTCCGAACAGAGTGTCGTAAGTTTTCAGGAGTTGCAGAACGTTCTGCATGTGAGCGCCCCAACGGTTAAGCGCGACATTCGCTATATGCGCGAAGAGTTGAATGCGCCTATCGTCTACTCCCGCAGTAAAGGCGGGTATTTGTACGAAACGCCTGAGAAAGCAAGTGGGGACGCCAAGCGTGTCTTCGCTTTGCGTAAAAAAGGGTGGTTTAGCGCGCAGGAATTGTATGTGCTCGTCAAAACCATCGATTTGCTTGAGGGCTTAGCGAGCGATGAAACCTCGGCCATTCTCAAAGAGATCGAACCGTTACGTGCTCGCGTAACTTCTCTGTTAGGTCTTAATGGCGTATCTCCAAAGGAATTGCTTGGGCGTGTGAAAATCTTTGATTATTCAGCGCTTCATCAAGAACCTGCCTCTTTTTTGACGGTAGGGATCGCCATTTGTGAACACAAACGTCTTCATATCGCGTATCACAATCGTACGCGCAAGATTGATACGTTCCGTGAGGTTTCCCCGTTACGCCTTGTTCATTACCGCAATCATTGGTATCTTGACGCGTATTGTCATATGTCGGACGCTTTCCGTACGTTCACGATTGAAAATATTCGTCGTTGCGTGATGTTGCCTCGTCCAGCTAAACGCGTTTCTTTACGTGAAATCGAAAGCCAATTAGACCAAAGCTACGGTATTTTCCGCAGTGGTGAGCCTAAGGTTGCTGTTCTTATCTTTGATGAAGAAGCGTCACCTTACATTCGTCGTGAGACCTGGCACCCAAAGCAGAAGACTTCTACGATGGGTGGTGGTGCCGTGAAACTTACGGTTCCGTATACCAATCCGACTGAGTTGATCGGTGAGATCATGAAGTGGGGGCCGCATGTTGAGGTTGAAGGACCTGAAGAACTTCGTCGTGAGGTGCAAGAGCATCTCCAGAAGACATTAGGTCTGTATACCACTCAGAAACCGTGAAGGTAATGAGGGGGGCGACAGGCCCTTTAAAGGAAATTCAACATGACGGAAGAGCAGGTCAGGACTCGGCGTCATCGCGGTAGACGTCGCCGTCGCCTGTCCAGACCCCGGGATTTGCCGGACATCTTTTTCTGCGGAGATCCGCACGGCCGATTTGATCAAATCAATGAGGCAGCGCGTCTTTATGAACCAGATGCCATGGTGATTTTGGGGGATTTACAACCGCCCGCTCCATTACAGGTGGTGCTAGCGGAAGCGCTAGCACATACTGACATCTGGTGGATTCCAGGTAACCACGATACGGACACAGATGAGTTTTATGACTATTTGTGGCGTAGCGAGTTAGCTGGACACAATCTACATGGACGCGTTGCATGCATCGCAGGCTTACGCATTGGTGGTCTCGGTGGTGTGTTCCGTGGACAAGTTTGGATGCCAGACGGAAACCCCAACTATTACAGCCCGTCGACTTTTATGCGTAGGGTTGGTCCGAGCAATATTTGGCGCGGTGGAGTACCACGCCGACATCGTTCGACGATTTTCCCTTCTGTCTACAGCAATATGTTGCGACAGAAAGCGGATATTTTGGTGACGCATGAGGCGCCATCTTGTCACAAGAAAGGCTTTTCAGCATTGGATCGTTTGAGTCGTTCGCTAGGGGCTCGTTGGTTCTTTCATGGTCATCAGCATGAAGATCGGGCTTATGGGTTACAAGGTACGGTCTTTACGAGAGCGGTAGGGTACCAGGGTATTGTCAATTTGAAGGGTGAAGTTGTCGTTGCTGCAAAGTTGGATCCTCGTGAAGAGGCAGCTTTGCATGCTACGGAAGAATGGAAATGCAGAGAGATGACGAATCCAATCATCGTTCGTGATGAAGATGGTCATATTTCGTTGTTGCCGCCAGGTATGACGGGGACGCCTGCTATTTTGCCGGTAACGATAAGAAAGCCAATCAAAGAGACTACTAGTGAGGAAACTACAGATGTGGTTTCACTGTCGGTCCCAGAGTCTGTCTCTAATGAAACAAAAGAATTAGAGACAAAGGTGACAAAGACCAATCGACGAGTGCATCGTGTATACCGAACAAAAATGTTTCGCGATCAGTATCGAAAACATAAGAAAAAACCGACTGTGTCTTAGCTCAGGATCAAACAAAGAGGGCATGGATTTTCCATGCCCTCTTTGTTTCAAAAGCGGTTAACGTAAGTGAACAGTGATCAACCCTTCTGTCATAGTTCCAGTAGCTCTTTCAGGTATTTCGGCAATGGCGTTGCTTCGTGAAACACTAAGTAATGAAGCAGAGCTTTGTTGGTTAGCCGGGATAAATATCAAGCCGTCGGCTGGATCAACCTGCAGTTGGCCGCGAATAAAATCACGGCGCCCTTCGCGAGTTTTGATTTTGCCGTGCAATTTTGCTGTCAAGGTGAGTTCCTCATAAGGAACACCCTCTAGCATAGCAATCGCAAAACGTAAGAAAAACTCAGCACTTGTCGCAGAAGCAACAGGGTTGCCTGGGAGGCCCAAAATAAGTGCTCGCCCCTCTTTGAATGTACCAAACGAGAAGGGTTTACCAGGGCGCATGGCTACATGATAGTGTTGAAGATTAGCTATGCGATTCAGTACACTTGCGGTGAAGTCGCAGTCTCCTGGGCCAACACCGCCAGAACAGATGACAAGATCATACTGCTGTGCGGCTTCCTTGAAGTGAGCTTCAATCACCGTGGCGTCATCAGGGAGGATGCCTAGGTATGTGGCTTGAGTACCTACCGAACGTGCCGCTAAAGTGACAAAGGTACCGTTAGCGTTATAAATTTTGCCGTCTGTTAGAGGAAGGCCGTCATTCGGTTCAATGAGTTCATCACCACTAGAAAATACGGCAACGCGCAAACGTGGATAGCAAGGTAGCGTGGCGTAACCAAGACTAGCGGCTAAGCCAAGATCGCCTCGTGTTAGGCGGCGGGGAGCTTTGAGTAAGCATTCACCTTTGTGAAATATTTCGCCTTGACGACGTACATTCGAACCAGCCTTTAATTGCCCGGGAGCAAAACGAACGGATTGATCGATGACTTCGGTTTGCTCAATAGGGATGACTGCGTCTAAGTCTGCGGGTAGTGGTGCGCCAGTCATAATACGTAAGGCGGCGCCACGAGGAACTTCGTTTTCGAATGGATGGCCTGCTGTTGCAATCCCACAGATAGGGAGCGTCAATATCGTTGGATCGTCCGATTCGAAATCGCTAGATCGGATAGCAAAGCCATCCATAGCGGAATTGTCAAAGAGTGGAAAGTCAAACTGCGTCGAAATATCTTGAGCCAAGATACAGCCTTCGGCTTCCAAAAGTGGCGTTGCGATTGTGGTCGCTTTAAGAGGACGGATGGCTTGACGCAGATGTTCAATAACCTGGTCAAAATCAGCACGAATGGCGTTAGACATGTAAGAATCCTAAAAGTCTGCTGATGGATAAAGTAGACGTACTTTCGATTGTAGCCAAGCGCTCGAAATTACGCGTTTATAGAAGGCGCGACTTGAGCGAAATAAAGGAAACAAAATAATGCAGCCTATGTCTATGGATGCACCATCAAAAAACAATACGATCGGTTTGGTTCTAGCTGGGGGGCGAGCGACTCGTATGGGTGGTGTCAATAAAGGATTGGTTCCTTTTAAAGGAAAGCCAATGGCGGCCTGGGTGATTGATGCATTGTTGCAGCAAACGTCGCGTGTTTGGGTATCGGCTAACCGAGATCATGAAGATTTTTTATCGTTTGGTGTAGATCGCGTTTTATCCGACTGCTTAAAAGACTTTCCGGGTCCTTTAGCTGCATTAGATAGCGTCAATGAAGCTAAAAAGCCAGGAGATTTCTCATGGGTGCTCATGGTGCCGTGTGATGTTCCGTTGGTGCCCGTCAGTTTGTTAGGGCGATTTCGAGAGGCATATGAAGATCAACCAGCGAAGGTGTATATCGTGAGTTCTAGAGAACGACAACATAATACGATCGCGCTGATTCACCATTCTGTGCTAGACACTGTACGTCCATATCTTTCAAGAGGTGATCGGAAGGTCGGGCTCTGGCTTACTGAGCAAAAGTGTGTCGTTGTACCGTGGGATGAGAAGGCTGGTTGTTTCGAAAATCTCAACACGCTAGAGGACGTTGATCGTTTACAGGCGTTTTGAAATGGTTGTATTGGGAAAATACCGTCTTTACGGTATTTTTGTTGAAATTCTTGACAAATAGTCGAAAAAGGTATGTAATACGAATCCTTTGTTGCGACGCTGAGTCGACAACGAAATTATTTTTGACAAAGAATGTTTGATCTGATATGATTAACATTCTGTGCTTTACGA
>Glacier_p1__coassemble_140_pt1 | contig 110479 bp, 102 predicted proteins | sample Glacier_p1__metabat2_low_PE_036 | metagenome-assembled genome bin Glacier_p1 | reverse complement strand
AAAATGAAAACTAAATGACGCCAACCTCTTGTCTCTCTAGGAGTTGGCGTTTCATGGGTGATAAACTCGGGAATATTCGCCAGAGATTATTTGGAAGCGTTGGGATGATCTCTTGAAAAAGGTACATGCTGGCGAACCCATTGTTGACTAAAACTGAACCTCTATTACGCAAATGGGGCATAGCTCACGCTATGCCCCATCATCTTATCGACCGTTAAACGAAACGATTACGGCACCATCTCTTCGACTTCATCCTTCTTAACAGGGCGAACGAGGTCTTCACGCTTCACACCAAGGTAAAGCGCGATAGCCGCAGCCACAAAGACGGAAGAGTACACACCAAGCAAAATACCGATCGTCAAAGCGAGCGAGAAGTAATGCAAGGCAGGACCACCGAAGAAGAACATCGAGAGCGTCATACAAAGTGTAGACGTATGGGTAATCACCGTACGAGAAATCGTGGCGGTAATGGCCGAGTTGATCACTTCGACCGTATCAGCGCGACGCATCGTACGGAAGTGTTCACGAACACGGTCGAAAATAATCACCGATTCATTCACGGAGTAACCCAACACAGCCAACACGGCAGCGAGCACCGGCAACGAGAATTCCCACTGCATGACGGAGAAGATACCGAGCACAATGAAGATGTCGTGCAAGTTAGCAATAATGGCTGCCACCGAGAACTTCCATTCGAAACGGAAGGCCAAGTAGATCATGATGCCAACCACCACGAGCGCAAGGGCTGTACCCCCGTCACGTGCGAGTTCTTCACCAACCTGAGGACCCACGTATTCGGTTCGCGTCAGCTGAGCGTCTGGCGTGTTCTTATGAATCACAGCCATCACTTCTTCAGCCACCTGACCAGACGTATAACCTGGCTTGGTCGGAACACGAATGACGATGTCAGATGCCGTACCGAATGTCTGTACTAAGACTTCATTAGAAATCGTCTTTAGTTCAGTACGAACCTGTTCGGTATTCACAGCGGACGGATATCGAACTTCCATTTGCGTACCGCCCGTGAACTCAATCGAGAACGCAAGACCGTGCGCAAAGATCCAATAAACCGCGATCAAAAAGCTGACAAAAGAGACCATGTTGAGTACAAACTTGTACTTCATGAACGGGATGGTCTTATGAATTCGGAAAAATTCCATGATATTAACCTCCCATTAACGGCTCGTTTTCTTGGCCGTGTCCGGACGCCAAATCTGACCGATATGGACGTTCGTCAACTTCTTCTTACGACCATAGATCAGGTTGATCAACGAACGAGACACAACCACCGACGTAAAGATGGAGGTCATAATCCCGAGACAGTGCACCACAGCAAAGCCACGCACTGGACCAGAACCGAAAATCAACAAGGCCAAACCAGCGATCAAACTCGTAATGTTCGAGTCAAGAATCGTGGCAAAAGCACGATCGTAACCTTCGCTAATAGCTGTTTGAGGGAGACGCCCCAAACGAAGCTCTTCACGAATACGTTCATTAATAAGCACATTCGCGTCAACAGCCATACCTAACGTCAAAGCGATAGCGGCAATACCTGGCAGAGTCAATGTGGCTTGAAGCATCGAAAGCAAAGCGACCAACATCATCACATTGGCAACCAACGACACCGCACTCACCACACCGAAAACCTGATAGTAGATCGCCATAAAGAGGGCAATCACGATAAAGCCATAGAGCGTAGAACGGAAACCAGCTTCAATATTGGCTTCACCCAAGCTCGGACCGATCAAACGTTCTTCAACAATTTCCATCGGCGCAGCCAAGGAACCCGCGCGCAAGAGCAAGGCGGTATCGGTCGCTTCGATCGCGGTCATACGACCCGAAATCTGCACACGACCACCACCGATTTCCTGACGAACCACTGGTGCAGTCACGACTTCACCCTTACCCTTTTCAAAGAGCAAGATGGCAATACGCTTACCGACGTTGTCACGAGTTACGTCCTGGAAGATGCGAGCGCCACGGCTATCAAGTTCAAGATTCACCGTTGGTTCTTGCGTCTGGCTATCAAAGCCAGGCTGAGCATCGTTGAGGTTTTCACCCGTCAAGATGACACGGCGCTTCACAAGCAAAACATTCCCTTCGCGATCCAAGAACTTTTCGTCGCCAAAGGGCACATTACCCTGAGCCAACTGCGCCAAGGCTTCAGGACTATCGTCCACCATGCGCACTTCAAGGGTTGCGGTACGACCTAAGATGTCCTTGGCCTTCGCCGTATCCTGAACACCAGGCAACTGAACAACAATACGGTCAGCGCCCTGCTGAGCAATCACAGGTTCAGCCACACCGAGTTCGTTGATTCGGTTATGCAAGGTTGAAATATTCTGCTTCAACGCATAAGACTGAACGTTTTGGATAGCCTTTTCAGACAATTCAGCGCGCAAGACATAGGGCGCAGCGGCTGCTTCTGGTAACGACAACACCAAATCAGGCTGCGTATTACGCAACAAGTCATTGGCACGTGCACGTTCTTCTTCATTGGCAAAGCTGATTTCGACCACATTGCCAACGCGCGTCATACCCGTATGACGAATGCGCTTGTCACGAAGCTGCGTACGCAAATCAGCCAAAGTGGCCTCAGCACGCTTTTGAATCGCGGCACGCATATCGACCTGTAAAAGGAAGTGCACGCCACCACGAAGGTCAAGACCCAAGTACATCGGCAAGGCATGAATAGAAAGTAGCCACTGCGGCGTATTGGGCACAAGGTTCAACGCAACAATATAAGCGGGGTCTTCGCGATTCGGATTCAAAGCCTTTTCAAGGACTTCGCGAGCCTGAAGCTGCTTTTCAGCTTCGGTCGGTTCAAAGCGAACGCGAACGGTATTTTGTTGTGCACCCTGTTCAAAGAACACACCATTCGGATGCAAATCAGCAGCCTGAAGGAGTTCTTCAACCGTTTTCAGCGTTTGTTCGGTCACTTTGACCGTTGCCTTACCAGACGAAATCTGCACAGCAGGGGATTCGCCATAGAAGTTCGGCAACGTGTAGACCACGCCGATCATGAGTACGACAACAATGACGATGTATTTCCAAAGAGGATATCGATTCATCGTTAATGTTCTCCGTCATGCATCAATGAAGGACATTTCTGCACAACCTAAAGACTTAGACGGTCACAAAATGCGACCCTATTGAATGGGCTTAAGCCCGGCAAGACCGGGCTTAAAAAAGCGCCAAGAGCGAATTGCCCCTAGCGCTTTGGGTTCTTGAAAGTCCACTATTAGAACTTAAGCGTGCCCTTCGGAAGAACCATCTGAACAGACGTACGCTGCATACGGATCACAACAGCCTTGCCGTCAACCGTAGCAATCTGAAGTGCGATCGTCGTTTCGTCAACGGATTCAATACGGCCAGAAATACCACCAACCGTCATGACTTCATCGCCGCGCACTAAACCTTCACACATCTGCATGTGTTCCTTTTGACGCTTCTGCTGCGGACGGATCAAGAAGAACCAGAACACGGCAAAAATGACGATGAGCGGCACCACCTGCATCAAGAAGCCTTCCATGCCGCCAGCCTGGGCGGCCTCACCGGCAGCCAGTGCATCACTAACAAAAAACATTTGAACTCCAATCATTCAAGAATGTAAAACTAACCCGACTGAGCAATAGGTGCTACATTTCGGGGAATTTGATCATTATAAATGCGTTCGCTTACTTCTGACTGAGGTATTCCATTGAGAAAATTACTCAATACCACGAGCACGATCTTCAGCAAACTGCTTTTTCCAAGCTTCAAACGTGCCTGCTTCTAACGCATCACGCATTTCCTGCATGATCTGCAAATAGAAGGACAAGTTATGAATCGTATTCAAACGAGCACCCAAGATTTCACCCACTTTGTGTAAGTGATGTAAATAGGCGCGCGTAAAGTTACGGCAGGTATAACAGTTACACGACGGATCGAGCGGACGCAAGTCATTGCGGTAGCGGCTATTCTTTAACTTCACATCACCAAAGCGCGTAAAGAGCCAACCATTACGTGCATTACGCGTTGGCATCACACAGTCGAACATATCAATGCCATTCGAGACACCTGCCACCAAGTCTTCAGGGGTACCAACCCCCATGAGGTAGCGTGGACGATCATCTGGCAGCTTATGAACGATGTGATCCATGATGCGCATCATGTCTTCTTTGGGTTCACCCACAGAAAGGCCACCCACGGCATAACCATGGAAACCCACATCCAACAAACCAGCTAGCGACTCTTCGCGCAGATGTTCATACATGCCACCCTGCACAATCCCAAAGAGCGCATTCGGATTTTCAAGACGATCGAACTCATCGCGAGAGCGCTTAGCCCAACGAAGGCTCATGCGCATCGACTTAGCCGCTTCGAGTTCCGTGGCTGGACGGTCGCCAATCTTATAGGGCGTGCATTCATCAAGCTGCATCACGATGTCAGAATTCAACACACGTTGAATCTTCATCGAAACTTCAGGTGACAAAAAGAGCTTATCCCCGTTGATCGGGTTACTAAACTTCACACCTTCTTCGGTAATCTTGCGAAGTTCACCCAAACTAAAGACCTGAAAGCCACCCGAGTCCGTCAGAATGGGCTTATCCCACTGCATAAAGTCATGCAGTCCCTTGTGGGCATCAACCACTTCAAGACCAGGGCGAAGCCACAAATGGAAGGTATTACCCAAAATAATCTGAGAACCGATTTCCTTTAACTCATAGGGTGCCATGGCCTTCACAGACCCATAGGTACCCACTGGCATAAAGATCGGAGTTTGTACGACGCCGTGATTGAGCGTCAGTTCGCCACGTCGGGCACGGCCGCACGTTGCTTTGACCTTAAAACCAAAAGCCATTGTTGTGTGTCCTTTTAACTGTCCGACCCTTTGTCGGCAATATGAGCATTTTCAATAAAACAAGCATCGCCGTAACTAAAGAAACGATACTTTTCTTCAACAGCATGCTTGTACGCTTCAAGAATACGTTCACGTCCCGCCAATGCAGAGACGAGCATCACCAAGGTTGACTTTGGCAAATGGAAATTCGTAATCAGCGCGTCAATGATGCGGAACTGATAGCCCGGCATGATAAATAGACGGGTATCACGAGCTCCTGCCTCAACGTGACCAAGTCGATCCGCAGCACTTTCAATCGTACGTAACGATGTGGTACCCACCGCAATCACACGACGACCTTCAGCCTTCGCTTGATTAATGCGTGCAGCCACGTCTTCAGGCATCGAGAACCATTCTGAGTGCATTTCGTGCTCAGAAAGGTTTTCGACGCGCACCGGTTGGAATGTCCCCGCGCCCACATGCAATGTCACATATTCAATATCGACGCCCTTTTTGGCCAAACGATCCAAAAGATCCTGCGTGAAATGTAGACCTGCGGTCGGTGCAGCCACAGCGCCAGGGTGACGCGCATACACGGTTTGATAACGGCTTTCGTCAGATTTTTCTGCGGCGTGCGTAATATAAGGTGGCAACGGCACACGACCAAAGGCTTCAAGCACCGTCAAGACCGGACGTTCAAACGCCAATTCAAAGAATTGGCCTTGACGACCCGTGACCGTCACAGGCTCTTCACGACCGTCAGCTTCGAAATAAAGCACCGTACCAGGCTTAGGTGACTTGCTTGCACGCACCATCGAGATGGCAGTGAATTCCCCCGTCACACGTTCGATCAGAGCTTCGACGTTACCTCCGGTGGCTTTGCGACCCAATAAACGTGCCTTGATCACCTTGGTGTTGTTAGCAATCAATAGGTCACCCGGACGCAAAAAATTTTCGATGTCCGTGAAATGCCCATCTTCAATCACGTCCTTCGTAATATGTAAAAGACGCGATGCCGTACGGTTTTCTAACGGGTATTGGGCAATGAGCTCAGGCGGGAGCTCAAAATCAAAATCAGATAAATGTTGTTCTGTCATGGCTTTACAGGCCAGTTATAGCGTTTTGAAGAAAGCCGTGATTTTAAACACTTTAGTGATAGGTGTCTCTCGAGACCACGCTTTTTTGCATCCTTTTCGCCTCGTTTATTCTTACCACCACCTTAAGTAATGAGAATTACTCTCAATCTATTGCGCCAAATCAATACCCGAGCAAATTAGTCGGAATTAAGCGCCTTTTCGCTTGCACACCGTTTCGCCTTCACCTATAGTGTTTTTAACGCAAGACAACACAGTCATTCAAATCACCAAGGGGTCGGTGAGACTGCCTGACACAGGATTTCTAATCAATTCCAAAAAGTGTCGAAAATGCTTCATCTCCAGCATGGTTGTCTTCGAGTCTCCTAAGGCAGAAGAGTTTGACAGGGCTCTTCTGCCTTTTCTTTCTCTGTCGTTCGACTTATTCGCCCGCAAGCATTAAATCAGGCATCAAGATACTGCCACTTCTTCGCACACCACTATCGAACGTATCGGCACCGACGGCTTCAATCGTCTTCATCATCGTCAAAATATTCGATGCAATCGTAATCCCCTCTACAGGGTACGCAATCTTGCCATTCTCGACCCAAAAACCGGCAGCACCTCTCGAATAATCCCCCGTCACAGGATTTAAGCCTTGACCAATCAATTCAGTCACGAGTAACCCCGTCCCGAGTCGTTCAAGCATGGCTGATCGTGTATCGCGCTTGGCATCCGTGTCTTCGCTTTGAAGCGTCAAGGTATAAGCGCCGCCCAAATTACCAGTCGTTCGCATGCCGAGTTTTCTTGCGCTATAGCTTGACAAAAAGAGACCTGCCAAACGTCCTTCTTCTACGATCCAACGTTGCTTTGCAGCACAACCTTCATCATCAAAGACGCCAGAACCCACGCGTCTTGGTATATAGGGATTTTCTTCAATCGAAATCGTTCGAGGCAAAATGCTTTCGCCAAGTCGCCCCTCTAAACAACTTGCATGACGGTACCAGGCTCGTCCACTTAAAAGTTCTTCCAGAATATCTAAAAGCCCTACAGCGACAGGTGCGTCAAAAAGCACACGTGCTCGTTGACTCGTTAGCATCCGAGCACCCAATCGCGCAACACTTCGTTGAGCGGCCTGCCGACCCACGTCAGACGGGCTTTCCATATCCTTAATATGACGAGCTTCTGTCCACCATACATCTCTTTGCATACCTGAAGCGTCTTCAGCAATCGGAGCACAATCGAGGGTATGACGCGAATAACGGTAGCCCGCACAAAACCCTAACGAATTCGCTAACGTAAATTCACCAGACGACGTCGAAAAATTCGTGCCGTCTGAATTCACAATACGCTCATCCGTCTGCCAAGCCGCTTCTTCAGCTTCTTGTGCAAGCGCAATCGCCTCATCGACATCGCCTTCAAATGGATGCCAAAGGTCTAGGTCTCTAAAAGTCTCTTGTAGATCTTCTTCATTAGGTAACCCAGTCGCCTCGTCTTCAGCAGAAACACGAGCAATATCCACTGCGGCACGCACAGTAGCGTCTAGCGCACGCTCAGATAAATCAGAGGTACTTGCACAACCCTTACGAGAGCCAACCCAAACCGTGAGAGACAACACGCGTTCTTCAGTATGCTCAATGGCATCCACTTCGTCCATACGTACTGTGACGCTCAACCCCTTATCATGACTCACTTCAGCACTTGCGCTATCAGCACCGAGCGCCTGGGCTCGTTTGACTGTCCATTGTGCTAACGCTTCAGTCGACATCAAGTTTCTTTCAGACATCCTTTCTTTCCTTCGACAATCTGCCTTCTCACGCTCCGTCTGAGGCAGGATCTCGGTATCATAGTGGTTTTAATGACTTTTTTCGCAAGAGCCTTGACATGCGACAGGAACAGATTTACGAAGACGATGATGACGAAGACGTCTACCGCGGCCCGTCCAAATCACAACTCAAGCGCGAACAGCAAGCGCTTCAGGATCTCGGTCGTGAAATGACCAAACTCGGGGATGATCAATTAAAACGCGTAGGTCTCCCTGAAGACGTATATGTCGAAATCGTCGAATTCCGCCGTATGCGTAGCTTTGGTGCACAACGTCGACAGTTGCAACTGATCGGCAAGAAAATGCGTGACATGGATGCAGCAGCTGTGCGCGAAGCTATCGACCGCGCGACGGGTGAATCTCGCGCCGCAGTCGCCCTCTTACACCGTTGCGAAACCCTGCGTGATCAGATGATCGCTGGCGACGAAGCGCTTACGAAGTTCATTAACGAACATCCTGAAGCCGATATTCCACGCTTACGTACGCTCGTTCGCGCCGCACGCAAAGAACGTGAATTGCAAAAAGCACCGAAGAGCGCGCGTGAACTCTATCGCTATCTTCATGATTTGCTTGAAGAGCCGCTGAGCCTTTTTGCAGAAGACGAAGACGCTGAAGAATAAACGTTGATTTTTTGAGAAGCACTCCGATGAAACCGCCGCGTAAAACAGACAATGAATTGATTCTTGGTTTGGTCTCGATTTCTGATCGAGCCAGTAAAGGCATCTACGACGACCGTGGCATTCCTGAGCTTGAAGCCTGGTGTCGCAAAACGATCACGACACCCTTGACCGTCCACCGTCGTTTGATTCCTGACGAACGCTTTGAGATTGAAAAGACTTTACGAGAACTCGTGGATATCATCGGGTGCGATCTCATTTTGACAACGGGCGGCACTGGTCCATCACGTCGTGACGTGACACCAGAAGCCACGCTAGCGGTGGCCACCCGAGAAATGCCGGGCTTTGGTGAGCAAATGCGCGCAATCTCTGGCCACTTCGTACCCACTGCGATTTTGTCCCGTCAGGTTGCCGTGCTTCGCGAAACACCTGACCACGCTGCACTTATTATTAATTTGCCCGGCCAGCCTAAAGCCATTGCTGAAACTCTTGAAGGCCTCAAAGACGAGACAGGTAAATCGATTGTCAACGGTATTTTTGCGGCAATCCCATACTGTATCGACTTGATTGGCGGCCCTTACATCGAAACCGACGAATCGATCGTCAAGGCCTTCCGCCCCAAGAGCGCTCGTAAGCCTCAGGCCGAAGCACCAAAAGAAACACCAAAGTCTGAAGCACCCGCCACACCCAAGATGCCTAGCGTCACTCCCTTTGACCCTAAGGATATCTTGATGATCACACCGCGTCGCGCACAAACGCCGCCGGAAGCGGTGGTCATTTGGCTTCACGGTATGGGGGTTGATAACACAGACTTCGCACCGTTCCCTGACGAGATTCTTGACTTTGGCGGCCCTGTCTGTCGCTTTATGTTGCCTAACGCGCCCGTTCGCGAAATCTCCGCGCATCCGGGTTATCCGCTGCGCGCTTGGTACGATGTGCGTTCAGACAAAATTGACGACAACGAGGATCGCCTAGGTATTCGTGAAACTGCTGCTAAGATCCATTTACTGATCAAAGAAGTCGAAAAAGCAGGCATCCCACGCAATCGCATTTTCTTAGGCGGCTTCTCTCAAGGCGCCGCCTCCGCGCTTTATGCAGGCTTACGTGAAGAAGAACCCATTGCTGGGATCATTGCTCTCTCTGGATACTTACCGCTCGCAGGGAGCCTCTTTGCTGAAATCACTGATGCAGGCCGTCAAACCCCTGTCTTTATGGCGCACGGTCTCTTTGACTCCGTGATCTCGCCCTTGACAGCACAACGTAGTGCACAAGTGATTAAAGAGCTCAACCCTGCCTTCCGTTGGCATCCGTTCGACATGGATCACGAAATTTGCCAAGAGGAATTAGCCTCGCTCTCACAATTCATTCGAGCTCAGCTTTAAAAATCAAAGGGATGTTGGATCAGCCAGCATCCCTTTCTTTATTGAAGCGTCAACCTCTCACGAGCACGCCTCGATACGACCGCCTGAAATCAAAATCTTAAAAACGGCATTTTAGATAACAAAAAAGCCGGTAACCTTCAACAGGTTCCGACTTCTTGATGGTCCCCGGGGAGAGACTCGAACTCTCATGGCTGTTAACCGGCGGATTTTGAATCCGCTGCGTCTACCATTCCGCCACCCGGGGACTGTTTCCCTTACGGAGAAGAGAATTATGCCATACTTTTTGAAGAAAGTGTGAAAATTTTTTGGTCAGGATGCATTTTTTTTACTTTTTTGATCGTTTCTTCGATCGACTGGCCATTTTTCATCTGCCATTCAGGGCAAATATCAGCTAACGGCACCAAAACAAAGAGGCGTTCATGCATCCGAGGATGTGGCAACGTCAACACTGGATCGTCCGAGATCACCCCTTCATAGTCAATCACATCTAAATCCAACGTACGTGGTGCATTGATCACCCCTTGAGGACGCACGCGCCCATGGGCAAGCTCAATGTTTTGGCAAACCTTTAACAAGGCCATTGGCGTCAGCGTTGTTTCCACCAACGCCACGGCATTCACATAATCGGGTCCAGACGACTCGACAGGACTTGTTGTGTAAAAAGGACTTACGGACTTCACTGCGACACCGTCAGTCCCTTCTAAATCAACAACAGCAGCCTTCAAGGCTTCGATAGGCTCACCTAGATTCGCGCCAAGCGCAATGATTGCATTAGGCATCGGGCTGGCGCTCCTGACGACGGCGACGAGAATAATGATGTCGGCAACGATGGCGAGATGAGCGATATCCTTCTTCATCGCCATCTTTTGGCGCACCCGACTTACGACGATGTGCACGAGCCGCATCACCTGTCTGGCGCGCTTCGCGCTGCGCCTGAGCAATCATGGCGGCACGCGTTGCTTCGTCACTCTTTGAGAACGTATCCCACCACGTCACATGTTCGGTGGGTACGTGTCCCAACAAAGAACGCAACAACATAAAGTCATAGGCAGCACGATAACGCGGATGAGACACCAAGGCATAGGCCACTTTACCCGTACGACGTTCAAAGCGAGCTTGTAGCATCCAAAGGTCGTGAATATCAGCCTGATAACGACGTTGAATATTGAGCTGCTGACATTGCGTCGCCAAGACTTCGACGCACGCTGCGTGCAAAGCCTGCATACGACGCATGCCTTTTTCTTCGTTGTAAGTCCAACGCTTCACTACCTGAGGCCACAAAAGCGTACCAAACAAGAAGGACGGCGAAATCTTTTTGCCAACCGCAATACGTTCATCGGTGCGCTTTAGAGCAAGCATTAAGAATTCTTCACCATCAGGCTCAGAGACGATGACATCTAACATCGGCAAGAGCGCACGATGTAGGCCCTCTTCTCGCAACTTGTCCATGCAGGCCACTGCATGACCGCACGTCAAAAGCTTCAAAATCTCGTCAACCAAACGAGCTGCCGGAACATTCTCCAAAAGACGTGCCATTTTAGGGATGGGACTTTCGGTAGCAGGTTCAATTTGAAACCCAAGCTTGGCCGCAATACGCACTGCACGCATCATGCGTACAGGATCCTCACGATAGCGAGTCGCTGGTTCACCAATCATGCGTAGGCGCTTGGCCTTTAAATCCGCGTAGCCATTGTGATAGTCCAAAAGCGTTTGGGTCTGCGGGTCATAGTAAAGCGCATTGACCGTAAAATCTCTTCGCGCTGCATCTTCCCACATTTCACCAAAAACATTATCGGAGACCACGCGTCCCGTCGCATCTTTACGCTGGCCTGAGCCTTCTAATGCACGGAAGGTAGAACACTCAATAATTTCGCGGCCAAAGATGACATGCACCAATTGAAAGCGACGGCCAATAATCACTGCACGACGTTGGCAACGCTTCACTTGTTCTGGCGTTGCGTTGGTCGCCACGTCAAAATCTTTAGGCGTCACACCTAAGAGCAAATCACGTACAGCGCCACCGACAATATAGGCTTCATATCCACGGCGCTTAAGGGCTTCACAAGTGGCTCGTGCTTCCACCGACACCAAAGCCGGATCGATGCCATGCTCTTCGGGCATAATCACACGGGGTGTTTTAACGATAGCGGAACGGGTTGTAAACATATCTCTCACCCGATTGACAAAACGGTCAAACATCTTGAGCCTTTACCTTTTTGAAAATTTCCATGATTTGCCAACCCTGCTTCAAAGCCTCTTGTCGCAATTGAGGATCAGGATTTACCGCAAATGCTCGCCCGCGTTGCGACGCATAACGTAAGAGAGGCACGTCATTAATCGAGTCGCTATAAGCCTCTAATGCCATAACGCCCTCTTGCTGCTCTTCGAGTTGCTCACGCAAAAAAGCTTCTACCAAGATGCGCTTACCGTCCTGATAAGAATGCGATCCCACCACTCGACCTGTGAATTCACCAGCTTCGTTTTCTTCAGGCAATGCGCCGACAACATGGTGAATACCAAAGAGCGGTGCAATGGCACGAGTCACAAACTGGTGCGTACCCGACGCTAAAACCGGTTCAAAGCCTGCACGACGACGGTCTTCAACCAAATCCATTGCCGCTTTCGGAATATAGGGACGAATTTTATGTTCAACAAACGCGTCGCGCCACACTTCTAAATCACGTCGACGGCACTGCGCTAATAACCCCATTTGAAAACCCATGAAGGCATCCACATCAAAGTCTCCTCGATGGTAGGCGTCTGCATAGGCTTGAATCTGCGCGTCCATTTGCTCGACATTTAAACCTGCCGCCCTCACAAGCCAACGACTCCAGCCGTCGCCACTATCCACTGGCAACAAAGTATGGTCTAGGTCGAAAATCGCAAATTTCATATTGATAGCAAGAACGAAAAGAAATCACTCTTCCTCAGGCTTGAGGAGTTCAATCGACAAATTCTGTGTCGCTTCACGAACAAGCGGCAATGTAATCTTACGTTGGCGCATTAAGGCCAAACGGTCAGCTTCATCGAGCACCAAAATCATGCTGCGCATATCTCGCGGCAGATATTGTCCCATCCATTGCAAGGCATCAAGCGGCAACTCAATCCCACGCAAACCTGCACGGCGATCAATTTCGGCGATGCGCTCGTCATCGTTTAAGGGATGAATGGTATAGCAAAGCCCCCAACCTAGGCGACTACGCACCACTTCTGGCAACGGCAATTGAGCAGGCGGCACGCGACCAGCACAAATCAGATGCATGCCAGGCGTACAGCGAACAGCATTTTGTAACGCTAACAACTGTAACGTCCAACCAGGATCCAACTCGTCAACATCATCCACGACATAGATTTTCACGTTCGGATCGAACATCGGAACACGAAATCGTTGATGAGGGACCAAACAACGAAGAAGATGCGTAAGCCCAGATCCCTTTGGCCCATGAAGATAGACGAAAGTTGGACCGCCACCTTCAGCAATCTTACGAAGCGTGCTGACAGCTTCCCCGTTCACGCCGACAACAAAATTCTCAAACGTTGGCGTCTCTTGGTTCTCTAGTTGCAACAGGAACTGATCAGTATCTTCACACATAAGTCTTTTTTAAAGGAAATCTGAGCGCATGATGCGCACACGTTCAGAACTTAGGAGTTTACCTCGAAATCACTCAAGTCGTCCTCTTTGATTTCCTCTCAAAACACACACGACCGCATGAAACCCAAAAAAGTCTCACTTAAGGGTCAACCCACATGGGTGCTTTGGCTTATACTTTCGCCAAACTCTTTTAGGTAACCCGTTCCTAGATATCCCCTGAGTCCCATCAAGATTTCAGTCGGCATATCTACGGACCCTCTTCACATTGAGATCTTTCCATGAGCCAACTTTCCTACGCGGCCGCCGGTGTTTCCATTGATGCCGGCGATGAACTCGTTGAACGCATCAAACCCTTTGCTAAGCGCACCATGATTCCTGGCGTGCTCGGCTCTATTGGTGGTTTTGGCGCGCTCTTTGAAGTCAGCAAGGAATACAAGAATCCCGTTCTCGTGACCGGCACGGACGGCGTGGGTACCAAACTCATGCTCGCCTTCAAGCTTGGTCGCCATGACACGGTGGGTCAGGACCTTGTGGCCATGAGCGTGAACGACATTCTCGTTCAGGGTGCTCGTAGCCTTTTCTTCCTCGACTACTATGCTTGCGGCAAACTTGACGTTGATATCGCTGGTCGCGTTGTCGCTGGCGTTGCCAAGGGCTGCGAACTTGCTGGTTGCGCCCTTATCGGCGGTGAAACGGCTGAAATGCCGGGTATGTACCCTGAAGGCGAATATGACCTCGCTGGTTTTGCTGTCGGTGTGGTTGAAAAGGATCAGATCATCGACGGTCGTACGATCCAGCCGGGCGACACGATCCTCGGTCTCGCTTCTAGCGGTCCTCACTCCAACGGCTTCTCTTTGATCCGTAAGGTCGTGGAAGTCGCAGGCGCTGATTGGAATATGCCGTTCGACGGCGCTACGCTCGCTGATCGCGCGATGGAACCGACCCGCATCTACGTGAAGCAAGTTCTTGAAGTTATGAAGTCCGTGAAGATCAAGGGCATGGCTCACATCACGGGCGGCGGCCTCGTTGAAAATGTGCCTCGCGTTCTTCCTGAAGGTGTTCAGGCTGTGATCGACGGCAAGTCTTGGACGCGTCCGGCAATCTTCGACTGGCTCCAGGAAAAGGGCAACATCGATAGCCACGAAATGCACCGTGTTTTCAATAACGGTATTGGTCTCGTTGTGATCGTTGCCCCTGAAGAAGCTGAAAAAGCCCGCGCCGCTTTCGAAGCTCAGGGCGAAAAGGTCTTCACGATCGGTACCGTGGCCGAGCTTCCCGAAGGCGAAGCCCAGTGCGTCGTTCGCTAATCGCTTGGCGTCAATCAGCTTAGCAGCTCATTGACATTAACCAAAAAAGGCATCAACTCGAACACCTCGACAGTTGATGCCTTTTTTTATTTTCGTGTTTTCGTTTGTCCTTAGCGACTTTAAGGAGCAACCACCTGATTCATCATCGCCACCATGGCTTCCAGGGTCTCTTCCTTTAAAGGATCCAATAAAGTCACATCGGGCATGCTACGCATCCACGTCATTTGGCGTTTGGCTAACTGACGCGTTGCAGCCACACCCGCTAAATGAAAACCTGCCCAATCTGTCCGTCCTTCCAAAAAGTCAATCGCTTGACGGTAGCCGACCGCACGCATCGCAGGACTCTCTGGGTCATAATCCTCTCGTTGCATCAGCTGACGCATTTCATCTAAAAAGCCATCAGCCAACATCAGATCAAAGCGCTCTTCAATGCGTTGATGAAGCGCCTTTCGGTCTTGGGGCAACAAGCCTACCGTTAGGGTTTCAAAGGGTGGCGCTTTACTCGCCTCAGCATGGAAAGCGGATAACGGTCGACCTGTCATTCGATAGACTTCTAACGCACGACCGATACGTTGACTGTCATTAGGCGACAGTCTTGCCGCTGTTTGAGGATCGACTTCAGCGAGTTGGGCGTGCATGGCAGGCCACCCTAAGGTTTCTGCCTCACTTGCGACTGCCATTCGCACCTCAGGCGAAGTCGAAGGCATCTCGTTAATCCCATCACGAAGTGCTTTGGCATAAAGCATCGTACCCCCAACAATCAAGGGATAGCGACCTCGTGCTCGAATCTCCTTTACTAGGCGTACGGCATCCTCTAAAAAGTCCGCTGCACTATAACTTTCACCAATGTCGCGAATATCGATCAAATGGTGGGGGCAGACTGCGCGCTCTTCTAGCGTTGGCTTAGCTGTCCCGACATCCATGCCACGATAGACCAAGGCCGAATCCATTGAAATAATTTCGACAGGAAAACGCTTGGCTAATTCAAGCGACAGGGCAGATTTCCCAGAAGCGGTCGGTCCAAGAATCACCAATGCCAAAGGCTTACTCATTGTCATCATTTTCCACGCATAAAGAGTTTGTCGAGATCCGTCAAGGTCATTTGATGCCAGGTCGGACGACCGTGATTACATTGATCTACGCGTTCAGTTTCTTCCATATCGCGTAAAAGTCGATCCATTTCTTGCATCGTCAACTGTCGATGCGCACGCACAGACCCATGGCACGCCACCGTAGCTAACAAACGATTACGCATTTCTTCAATCACAGCGCTTTCGCCATAATTTTGCAAATCTTCAAGCAAACACTTGACCATGGATTCAACCGTTTGTGTCGGCATATCCTTACACAACATCGGGAGCGCGCGCACGGCAATCGCACCGTCACCCGCGCCCGTCAGTTCTAGCCCGAGCCCCTCAAGGAGCGAACGATACTCTTCAAAGATCGCAAACTGAACGTGGCTCACTCTAAAGACCTGCGGAATCAAAACCTGTTGCACAGCAATACGTTGCTGATCCATCTGTCGCTTGAGGCGCTCATAGGTGATGCGTTCAGCGGCAGCATGCATATCCACCACCACAAGGCCTTTATCATTTTCGGCCAAAATATAAATCCCACCGATTTGTGCAATGGCGCGACCTAACGTGCCAGGCGGCAATGTCGGCACCTTATCTTTCTGTGTTTCAAGCGGAGCCGCCACAGGGGGATGCGTTGCTTGAGAGACCACCTCATGTTGCGGCTCACTGCGTAAAGACGACGAAGAAGATGTTGGCAATGCCGACGGCACAACCTCATCTAAAGCATCCAATGGCTCATAGGGGGCAGGATCGGCCTGTTGAATTGATGTCACATTGACCGCATCGCGCACAAACGAGCCACCCTGCAAATCTAAAGTGGCCGTCTTCGGGACGATCTCTTTAGGCTTCGAGAGAGGAGCCGTTAATGTCAACCCCTCAGCCCCAAAGTTCGAGCCCTTGGATTGGATCGACACCTGACTTTTCTGATCATCTTGAGAGACGGGTGCTTGTCCACGCGCCGCAGCATTCGAAGTCTCATGATCAGCCCCAAAGAGTCGCATCGCGGCACTCACATTTGGGCGATCTGGCATCGGCGACGAACTTGCGTGTCTCGGGATAGGTATCGACACGGGCGACTGTTGGCCGCTTGGCAAACCAACATCCGTTGGCAAACGCTCTGTTGACTCAACCCTAGCCGTTTCATTCATCAAAGAGGCCGCAGGGGGCGCAAGGGCCGCCTTGACAGCTCGACTCACAAACTGATGAATTCGGCTTGACTCTCTAAAACGCACTTCTAACTTTGCGGGATGCACATTGACATCCACCGCCGTTGGATCAAGGGTGAGATAAAGACAATAGACAGGCTGACTTTGGCCATGCAAGACGTCTTGATAGGCAGCCTTCACTGCGTGCGTCAGCACCTTATCACGAACATAACGACCGTTCACAAAGAAGTACTGACCATCAGCACGGCTTCTCGCAATCGCTGGGATTCCAACAAGCCCACGAAGCGTCATACCGCCTTCGTCAGCAGACACCTCACGATGATTGCCTTTAAAAGCTTTTGGCATCAAAGCTTCGATACGTTCAGCGACATCAATCACCCCGTCGAGCTTCATCAAAGCGCGACCATTGGCCACCATTGAAAAACCGATATCAGGATTCGCGAGTGCCAAACGTTCTAAATATTCCAGGACGTGTGCTGTCTCAGTCGCTTCGGACTTCATAAACTTACGGCGTGCCGGCGTTTTATAAAACAAATCTTGCACTTCGACGCGTGTGCCCACAACACCCGCCGCAGGATGAACTTCACCTTCGGTAATCTGCCAGGCGTGATCAGCATCTGGCGTACGACTACGGATACTCAACTCTGCCACCGCATCAATCGACGCGAGTGCTTCACCACGGAACCCTAAGCTCTCAACATTTTCGAGTTCAAGCAAATTGCGAATTTTGCTCGTTGCATGGCGTTTCAGGGCTAGCGGCAACTCTTCCTTCGGAATACCGCCACCATTATCCGTGACCACAATACGCTTTAAGCCACCGCCATCGAGCTTGACTTCAATCTCAGTCGCACCCGCATCAATTGCATTTTCGACAAGCTCCTTCACCACAGATGCCGGTCGTTCAATCACTTCACCTGCGGCAATCTGGCTAATGAGCTGACTCGGTAATTCTGCAATGCTGCGTTTTGGGGCCAGCGTCCGGGGCTTGAGTCTATCCATCATTTTCAATCGTTCAAAAATCTTTAACAAAGACGCACCCTCAAAAGGGTGCAGTATTCAGTATGATAGTGGGCAAGTATTCATTTGTGCGTAATCTTAGAGGTTTCTTCAAAAACCACCTTCTAAGAGCGACACATTTGCAAAAAAATAATAAAGGACATTTCCGATGGATATCCTCGATCTGATCGTTGAACTTTTTACGAACGCTGATCATTTTCTTGTTGCATTAGCAACTGACTACGGGACACTTATTTACGTCGCGATGTTCCTGATCTTCTTTTTAGAAACAGGCTTCGTGTTTATGTCATTTTTGCCTGGCGACTCACTGCTTTTTGTGGCAGGCACAGTCGCAGCTTCAGGCACAGCGAGTCCATGGCTCATCATGCTTGCCGTGATCGCAGGGGCGATTGTCGGTAACACCGTGGGCTATGAACAAGGTCGTTGGCTAGGAAACCGCATCTATAGTGGCAATATTTCTTGGATTAACGAAAAGAAACTACGTCATGCCCATGACTTCTATATGAAGCACGGTGGTAAGACCATTATGTTGGCTCGCTTTATCCCAATCGTTCGCGCCTTTGCGCCATTGATTGCGGGTGCAGCCAAAATGAACGGTCTTCGCTTTGAGCTTTTTAGTGGTGTGGGCGCCATCGTATGGGCAGTGTCAATCGTGGGGGCAGGGTACCTCTTTGGCAACATTCCTTTCATCAAGAATAACCTCTCGATGATTCTCCTCTTAGGAATTATTGCAGCGATTTGTGGTCCCCTCTTGGTTGGCGCGGTTTGGCAATTCCTTCAAAAGCGTCGAGAAGCCAACGAAAACCAACAATCAGAAAAATAACCGTTCAAAGGTCGAGTTTAGACTCTCTAACTCGACCTTTTTATTACCCAAATAATAAAGGTGCCACGCGATCCTTCTCGGACAAAATCGGATCGTCAACCCCCCAATCAATCTTCAAAAACGGATCATTCCAACGGCAACTTTCTTCAGCCATCGGGCACCAAGGTGCATCGACCTTATAGAGCACTAAGGTATCATCTTCTGTGGTCACATAGCCATGCGCATAGCCTGCAGGGATCAACAGCATTTCACCCTCTTTCGACGTCAAAGGCACCGCTTCCCACTGACCAAACGTTGGACTTGTCGGCGTGACATCCGCGACAACATCCAACAATGCGCCCTTTAAGCATCGGACTAACTTCGTCTGCGCATGAGGTTCTGCCTGCCAATGTAAACCCCTGAGCGTGCCCCGATGGTGGTTATGCACCAAGTTGTCCTGCATAAAGTCGACATCAACCCCCACTTGCCGCCAATCTTCACGCTGCCAACTCTGCGTAAACCAGCCGCGTGCATCGTCAAAGCGACGGCTTTTGACAAGCCTGACACCGGGCAACCTTAATGCCTCCACGGTTAGCCCTGTCGCCTTTGATACGCTCTCACTCATAGCATATCCTCATATCTACCCCATCACACCAAAAATATGGGCGGCCACGTCCATCACGCAACCGCCCATCATGCAAATCTCACATCTAGAGATTAGTTTGCTGCACGTTCTTCAAGAATCGCGATAGCAGGCAACTTCTTCCCTTCAAGGAATTCAAGGAAGGCACCACCACCCGTCGAGATATAAGAAACGCGATCTGCAATACCGAACTGCGTCACAGCAGAAACCGTATCGCCACCGCCAGCAATCGAGAAAGCACCCTTGTCAGTCGCTTCAGCAATGGCTTCAGCCATCACACGCGTACCTTCAGCATAGGGAGCCATTTCGAAAACGCCAACCGGACCATTCCAAACAATCGTCCCCGCGCTCTTGAGAATGTCAGCCAACATCGCGGCTGTCTTCGGACCTACGTCCAAAATCATTTCGTCGTCAGCCACATCGTCCACATCAGCGACGCGGTGTTCAGCGTCAGCCGAGAAAGCCTTCGCAACAACAACATCAACAGGCATCGGCAGGCTAGCACCCTTCGAAGCCAACACGTCAAGCACCTTACGGCATTCGTCCACCAATTCCGGTTCAGCCAAAGACTTACCGATCGGCTTACCAGCAGCGAGCAAGAACGTATTCAAAATGCCACCACCCACAATCAGGCGATCGACCTTTTGAGCCAAGTTAGACAAAATCGTCAGCTTCGTCGAAACCTTAGAGCCACCCACGATCGCTGCGAGCGGATGACGAGCCTGTTCCACAGATTTCGTCAAAGCGTCGATTTCAGCAGCCATCAAGGGGCCTGCACAAGCCACCGTCGCATAACGAGCCACGCCAACGGTCGAAGCCTGAGCGCGGTGAGCCGTACCGAACGCGTCATTCACATAAACATCGCAAAGCTTGGCGTACTGCTGAGAGAGTTCATCGTTACACTTCTTTTCACCCACATTGCAGCGGCAGTTTTCGAGCATCACGACCTGGCCCGGCTTCACATCAACGCCCTGAAGCCAATCAGCCACCAACGGCATATCGCAACCAAGCAATTCGCCCATACGACGAGCAACACCCGCCAAACTATCAGCCGGCGTCACCGTACCTTCAGTCGGACGACCCAAGTGGCTCATAACCATCACAGCGGCACCTGCATCAAGGGCCGTACGAATAGCCGGCACGCTTGCGACGAGACGCGTTTCATTGGTGATATGACCGTTTTCATCATGCGGTGCATTGAGGTCGCTACGAATCAAAACACGCTTACCGGCGAGCAGACCGTCCTTGGCAAGCTTTTCGAGGGTCAGAACATGCATGGATTTCTCCTGAGAGTTGCGTGAAAATCTGCCTCTTCACGCCAAAAAGAAAGGACAAAAGCCACGCCGCGAACCAGTGTTCACAGCATGGCTTTTTGAGTTCATAGGCTAAACAATTACTTAGCGGCCATCATTGCGCAAGCCGTATCGAGCATACGGTTGGAGAAGCCCCATTCGTTGTCATACCAAGCCGTCACCTTAACAAGACGTTCGCCAGACACCTTCGTCAACGTCGCATCAAAAATCGAGCTGTGGTCGTCATGGTTGAAGTCGGTCGAGACGAGCAACTGGTCGTTGTAACCCAAAATACCAGCGAGGTCTTCAGACTGAGCAGCTTCCTTCATGAGAGCGTTGATTTCTTCAACCGTCGTATCGCGCTTAGCGATGAAGGTGAGGTCAACGAAACTCACGTTAATCGTCGGCACGCGAACAGCAAAGCCGTCGAGCTTACCATTCAATTCAGGGAGCACCAAACCCACAGCCTTCGCAGCACCCGTCTTCGTCGGGATCATGGACTGCGTAGCTGAGCGGGCACGACGCATATCCTTGTGGTAAACGTCGGTGAGAACCTGGTCATTCGTATAGGCATGCACAGTGGTCATCAAACCGCGTTCGATACCCACTGTACGATGAAGCGCCTTCACAACCGGTGCCAAGCAGTTCGTCGTGCAAGAAGCATTAGAGACCACGAGGTCTTCAGCCTTCAAAACGTCCTGGTTCACACCATAGACCACCGTGGCGTCAGCCGTCTTACCCGGGGCAGAGAGCAACACCTTGCGAGCACCCTGTTCGATATGAACCATGCTCTTTTCCTTGGAGTTGAAGGCACCCGTACATTCGAGCACCACGTCCACATTGAGTTCACCCCATGGGATTTCCTTCGGATCACGGGTCGCAAAGACGCGAATACGGTCACCGTTCACGATCAACGTATCCGTGCCTTCAACCTGAACGTCTGCATTGAAGCGACCATGGCAAGAGTCATACTTCAAGAGGTGAGCATGAATGGCGAGATCGCCAGGCGCATTGATCGCCACGATTTCGAGGTCATGCTTCTTACCGTTTTCATAATGAGCACGGAGAACGTTACGACCGATACGGCCAAAACCCGTAATGGCAACACGAATTGTCATTTCAAATCCTTCAGTTTGTAATTACTTAAGAAGTTGCTCAACCTTGGCAACCACATTGTCAACCGTAAAGCCGAAACGTTCCCAAAGAACGCCGGCCGGCGCGCTTTCGCCGAACGTATCAACGCCAAGGACATCGCCCTTGCCAGAGAAATACTTGTACCATAGATCCGTCTTCGCAGCTTCAATCGCGAGAACAGGCACACCAGCGGGCAGCACTTCACGACGATAAGCTTCGTCCTGTTCGTCAAAGACGTTCGTGCAAGGCATCGAAACCACACGAACCTGAACATTACGAGCCGTCAATTCTGCACGAGCCTTCATCGCGAGACCCACTTCGGAGCCCGTCGCCAAAAGGATCACTTGCGCTTCGCCAGCACCAGCCGGGGCCTCAGCCGCGACATAGCCACCACGAGCGATGGCATCAGCATCGACTTCATCACGATCCAAGAAAGGCACATTCTGGCGTGTAAAGACTAAGCAAGAAGGCCCATCACGACGTTCAATCGCGCTAGCCCATGCCACGATCGTTTCAACCGTATCAGCAGGACGCCACACGTGGTTACCTGGGATCAAGCGTAGGCTCGGCACATGTTCAACCGACTGGTGCGTCGGACCGTCTTCACCCAGACCGATCGAGTCATGCGTAAAGACATTGATCACACGCTGCTTCATCAGGGCAGACATGCGAAGTGCGTTACGAGAATAGTCAGAGAACGTCAAGAAGGTTGCAGCGTACGGGATAAAGCCACCATAGAGCGCCATACCGTTCATAATGGCCGACATACCGAATTCACGCACACCATAGCTAATATGGCGAGCCATAAAGTCACCCGTATTGAGAGACTTCACACCCGTCCAATTGGTGAGGTTAGACCCCGTCAAGTCAGCCGAACCACCCAAAAGTTCGGGCAACTTTGGCGCAAGCGCATTCAAAGCCTTTTGGCTAGCCTTACGGGTCGCGACCGTTTCAGCCGCTTCTTCAGCCGCGCAGAGCGCATCCATCACCGTATCGCTCCAGTCTGCTGGCAAGTCGCCAGCCAAGCGGCGCTTCAATTCAGCGGCCAATTCCGGATACTGGGCTTCATAGCCCTGATACATCGTCTGCCATTCGCCTTCAATACGAGCGCCTTCAGCACGATGATCCCATGCGTCATAGACTTCTTGTGGCACTTCAAACGGGGCATACGGCCAACCAATGGCGGCGCGCGTCGCAGCGATTTCTTCATCACCCAAAGCTTCGCCATGAACCTTAGCCGTACCCTGGCGGTTCGGAGAACCCTTACCAATCGTCGTACGAGCAATGATCAAGGTAGGCTTATCTTCAGAGCGCTTAGCTTCAGCAATGGCTGCGTCCACGGCATCGATGTCATGACCATCGACGGGACCAATCACATGCCAACCATAAGCTTCAAAACGGCCACGCGTATCGTCAGCAAACCAGCCCTTGACGTCACCATCAATCGAAATACCGTTGTCGTCATAGATGGCGATAAGCTTATTGAGCTTCCAAACACCTGCTAACGAACAAACTTCGTGGCTAATGCCTTCCATCAAACAACCATCACCCAAGAAGACATAGGTGTGGTTATCAATCACTGGGAAACCTTCACGGTTAAATTCTTCAGCCAACATCTTTTCAGCGAGGGCCATGCCCACACCGTTGGCAATCCCCTGACCGAGCGGGCCCGTCGTGGTTTCGACACCAGGGGTCACGTCCACTTCAGGATGGCCCGGCGTCTTGCTGTGCAACTGACGGAAGGCCTTGAGGTCATCCATGGAGAGATCGAAACCGGTCAGATGAAGAAGCGAATACTGCAACATCGAACCATGGCCGTTAGAAAGAATGAAGCGATCGCGACCGAGCCACTTCGGATTCACAGGATTGAAACGAAGGTGACGCGACCACAGGGCCGTGGCGATATCGGCCATGCCCATCGGCATGCCCGGGTGACCGGACTTGGCTTTCTGGACGGCATCCATGCTGAGCGCACGAATGGCATTGGCCATCATCTGTGCAGAGGCTTGAGAGGTCATAATCTTTATTGAGGCTGATTGAGAAAAACCTGAAGAGAAATACTCAGTGGCAACGAAGTCAACACTTTGTCCACTGACTTAATCTATTATTTTAGCAACAATCTCTAGGAATACCTACTATTATCTAGAACCCTCGTCGTTGAGCGTTTTTTTGTGTTTCTCATTTGGAGTTTTTCATGGCCGCCCCACGCTTTTACGTTTCTCTTTCTGCGACTGCACTCGATGAGGCCATGTCTCAAGGTCATGAAGTTATGTTGCCCGCCAAAGCCGCCCATCATGCTGGACGCGCCTTACGCCTTCGAACGGGCGAAGAAGTCGTACTTTATGTTGGCACAGGCCGTCAATGGCGCGGTACGATTCGCTTTGATCACGAGGGGGCTTTTGTCACGCTACAAACGGCGGAAGATCCAAAAAACGAGACACCGATTCGCATGACGCTCGTGCAGGCGCTCGTCTCCCCTGATAAGCTTGATTGGATTATTGAAAAAGCAGTCGAAACGGGCGTGACCGAGATCGTCCTAACACCTGCCGCACGCTGTGTGACGCGTTTAAGTGGCGATCGACTCGAAAAGCGTCTTCAAAAGTTGCGAGATATCGCCATTTCTGCCACCGAACAATGTGGCCGCAATGTGGTACCTGACATTCGAGGAGTGACTTCTTTTGCTGAAGCCATGACCACCACACAAGGCGAACGCCGCTTGCTACTAGCACCAGGCGCAACCGCTGGCGCAAAAATCACAGGTAAAGAACAATCTGTTGTCTTTGCCGTGGGTCCCGAAGGCGGATTCTCACCTGAAGAAATCGCATTAGCCCAAGAAGCGGGTTGGGAACCTATTCTCTTAGGCCCTCGTGTCTTAAGAACCGAAACCGCAGGCTTGGCCGCTGCGGTTTGGTTAAATACGTTGTCTGGCGACTACGCTGGTTTTTAAGCGTCGCTTGATCAGACTCAAGCGCGTGGCATCATACCTAAGGTATGCGCATGAGTACGCGCCACGGCCTTTTCTGACAACTTCACCCAACGGGTAAACGTCATCTGTTGCACACCAACAGCAGGTGCTTCTAGCGCCTTTTTACCAGCACGATGTAACTTCACAGCCTTATCGGATTGGCCTTCAGCGGCCACACAGAGTAACCCGTGCTCACGCAGAACGCGCGCACCGTAACCACGATCATTCGGCAAATTCGCTGCACCGCTATACCACTTCAACGCACGCTGAATACTGCCCGTACGACGAATGAGGTACGCAAGAATGTCGGTACCTACCACCATATTGGCATAAGGGTCAAAAGCAGCTTCAGGGCCACCGAACGGCTCAAACTTTTCAGCGTGAACGCTCGTCATCACCTGCATCAAACCTTCAGCCCCTACCTTAGAGCGAGCCTGCGGCTTAAAGCTTGACTCAGTACCAATGACCGCCAGAATCAATAACGGATCCAAATTACGAGATTCACCGATTTCAACCGCCCAGTCTGTCACCTGACGTGCTTCACGCATCGGAATACGGAAGGTACGGCTCACGTACACAGCAACCTCATGTCGAGCGCTACCGTGCGCAACTTTTGCTTCTAATTCAGGTGTGAGATCAACCACTTGATCAGGCTCCACGCTTTGGGGCACTGAAACGTCTGCCATTGAAACCGTCGTTTGGGGTTCTGACGCCTTAGGTGGCATCAAGGTCGGTTCAACAACCTTGAGCATTTCTGTCGCGACCACAGCCGGGACTGTGTCAGGAGTAGACGGGATGGGATTAGCCAAATACGCCAAAGTTCCCACAGTTGTCGAAATCAAAAGCGCTGGAACAACTGGTGAAAGTAAAAGCGAACGGCGACGTTGAGTTGAAGTCATAACTAGATTGGGCAGATGCGACGTTAAGTCCCTAAAACGGGGTTAACGGGAGCGGCATACACTCCGGTTCCTGGGGTTAACCAGGACCTCAAAACCTCTTTTGAATTAAACAGGAGGCCGATCCTAACAAAAAAACTTCTTTCAGTTCAAGTGATTTTGGCTTCAGTATGCAACGAAAACACAAAAAAATGCGTTTTGAGATGCGTTTTTGCTACTTTTGGCAATGTTTGTCGAAGAGATTACAATTAAAAGACTCGTTTGAACAACAGTTTTATCATGCGGAGGCAGGGATGAAACGCAGACCTATTCACCGTGGCGGCATCTTGTCCGCTGGATATGCTTCTCGAGAGCGTTACCTCGACGTGGAATTCGATACTCATCGTTTAGTCCGCGTCGAAAACGTGGGCGCAGAAGTAGCTGATCGTTTCTTAAATTCAGGGGCACCAGGGAGCTACTGGCGCGACGTAATTGAAGAGAATTACACCATTCGAGAAATCTCCGCAAAAGAAACCGACAAAGCCTCCCCGAAAGCCACCAAGAGTATGGATGAGCTCAAACGGCTTTTTGGCGACCTCTAAATACATCAACGGCGCTCACTTGAGCGCCGCTTGTGTTTTTATCAGAAGCTTTATCCACCAAAGAAAACCGTGGCGAGCCCCAAGAAAATCAAGAAGCCCCCCGAGTCTGTCGTAAAGGTCAGAAGCACCGACCCACCCATCGCTGGGTCGCGATCAAAATATCGCAGGATCAACGGCACAGCCAACCCAACAACAGCCCCTTGAATAATGTTGAGTAACATCGCGAGGAACATCACAAAGCCCAACATCATACCTTCTGGCGAATCCCAATAGAGTGCCCAAGCGCAAAGACCCGCAATCGCACCCCACAAGATGCCATTAATGATCGAAACTAAGACTTCCTTTTTAATGAGATCGGCTTTATTGGCTTCAGTCACCTGCCCCATCGCCAAGGAACGCACCAATAGCGTCAAGGTTTGATTACCAGAATTACCAGCCATCCCGGCCACAATCGGCATCAAAGCAGCCAACGCCACCACACGTTCAATCGTGCCGTCAAAGGCAGAAATCACACGCGATGCAAAGAAAGCGGTGCACAAATTCACACCCAACCAAAGCCAACGACTCTTAGCGGTTTCCCATACGCTTGCGAAGATGTCCTGTTCATCATCAAGCCCCACCGCCGCAAACGCATCTTCTTCACTTTCTTCACGAATGACGTCAACGATTTCGTTCACCGTCAATCGGCCGACAAGACGACCCGCTTCATCCACCACGGGTGCACTCACCAAGTCATAGCGCTCGAAGGCTTGAGCCGCATCACTAGAGTCTTCAAGCGGATTCAACGTCAGCATGTCAGTGTGCATCAGATCCTTGACGGGAACCGCGGGATCCGTGGTCAGCAATTGCGCCAAAGAGAGTGTTCCCTTGAGATGCCCCAAACGATCCACCACAAACACCTGGTCAGTGTGGTCTGGCAATGTATCAAAGCGACGCAAATAACGAAGCACCAATTCGATCGTCGTTTCTTCACGAATTGAAACGATCTCGAAGTCCATGCGCGCACCCACGCTGTCTTCGGGGTAAGACATGGCCGCGCGCAACTGCGCACGTTCTTCATGAGAAAGCCCTTCTTGAACCTGCGCCATCACATCTGGCGGCAAGTCATCTACCAAGTCAGCGATCTCGTCCGTGTCGAGGGTTTCGACAGCATCGACGAGTTCGTCGCGATCCATGGCGTCAATCAAGGTTTCACGAACGCCATCGTTCACTTCAACGAGAATGTCACCGTCGGATTCACTCTTAACGAGGTTCCATACAGCCAGACGCTCGTCAAGCGGCAAGGCTTCCAAGATCCATGCTACGTCAGCAGGATGCAGGGGTTCTAGTAAACGGCGTAACTCAGAAGCGGCTTCATCACTAATGGGCAACGCTTCATCATCTTCATCGGTTTTCTCGAGCTTATCTCGACGATGCTTATCTTGGTCATCCTCAAGAATCTGCTGGACCCATTCCAACGCTCGAGAAGCTTCGTCGGAGTCACGCACTAGGTGACCCTGACCGTCATGCAGTTCGTCAAGTTCTTTCAGACTATGCGGCATAATCGTCTCCGATCACCTAATCTCGAATCCCGAATGGGCAGGATTCATAACCCGTTTTTCAGTACGTGCGAGACTACCACGAGAAGCGTCTCGATGGGAAGCAAAGCTTCAATTTTTACCGCTTCCCATCCTTATTTCATGAAAAAAAAGTGATTAACTCGCGTCAGTCGTCGACTCAGGTGCGTCGTTTGCTGCCTCAGGCGCTTCATCCGTCGCTTCTTCACCAGCATCCACATCGTCAAGATCCTCTACCACATCATCGGTTTCATCTAAAACACGAATCAGTCGAGAATCCATCACGAGGTCAACAAGGTCACACCCCATGATCTGAAGTCGAACCTTACGACCGCGCTCAAGGTCTTCAGGTAACCCAGGCACACGTTGCATAAAGGGCAAGCGGTCAATACGCACCAAATCACCCTTCACGACAATCGCTTCAATTTCTTTGAGCCCCTCTTGGAGAATCCAACGAAGCGACCAATAGCGCTCCATACGCGTCTGGAAGTCGCCGTAGAGCGAATAGAGATTATCGAACTGGCTCACGATCGTAAAGAGATCCACGTCATTACCCATATAAGCAGGCGCTTCACCCAACACAGCCGTGATCATTTGGCGCTGGTTAATTAAGTCTACATAACGGCGCAACGGAGACGTGCTCCATGCATAGCGCAACACGCCAAGACCATCATGAGGACCTGGGCTCGTACTCATCCGCACGCGACCCATGCGTTGCGAGCGATAAATCCCAGCCGTGCCATGCTCTTCTAACCAAAGCCCCCAGGTGCTATTGGCAAAGATCATGAGTTCGGCCACGACCAAATCCAAAGGCGCACCGCGTCGACGTCCCTTCACGTGAATAATGGCTTCTTCACCTTCGCCTTCGAGAGCGAAGAACCAATCCACACGACCTACGGGTTCAGGTCGACCACGTACCTCTTCACGATCCTTTTGGAGTTTCTTTGCGAAATGCCAAAGCCAGCAAATTTCGTCGGCAAACTCAATCTCTAAAGTCCCCGTCTGAATCGCTTCTTCTGTGACGCTCGCATCAATCTTGTCGTAACGAAGATTGCGCTTGACGACCACGCGTTCGATACGCGTTTCGGTTTTTTCGACCCCTAACGTCTCATCGTCCACCGTCACATAAAGCGATAAGCAAGGCACAGGGCGGCCTTCGTCTAACGAGAAAGCTTTGACCCACGCTTCTGGCAACATCGTGGTTTTAAGACCAGGCGCATAGACCGTACTCATACGGGCACGAGCCACCTTATCTAACGGATCGTCACGTAAAATACCCAAGGCTGGCGCTGCAATATGGATCCCAATACGCGTACGACCGTCCCCTAAATGCACCACGCTCGTTGCGTCGTCCACTTCGGTCGTATCAGAGTCGTCAATCGAGAAGGCTTCAACATCAGCCAACGGGTATTGCGACCAATCCTGTTCGGTGGGCAGGGGCAAATCTGACGGAAAACCACGCCCCTGCGGAAAGTTCGTGGCATAAAAACTATCGACATGCCAACGCCAAGGCGATGGGATCGCACCTAACTGCAACAATAAGCGAAGCGGAGTCTGGCGCGTTTCAGCGGCCGCATCATTCAGAGCCTTCCATTCGATTCCATTTTTGTCAGGACGAATGAGTAAGGTCATGGCTTGTTGGCGAATCACATCTGGCAAGCGACCTTCAACCATATCAGCCACCCAGGCCTTACGTTGCTCTTCAAGGCGACGCTTCTTTTCGAGAGCTTCCAATGCCTTTTGCAGAATATCTTCAGGCGCACGGCGATAGTTACCACGTCCCTTGCGATAGAAGTACACAGGATTACCATGTAAAGCCCACAAAAGCGCAGCCTTTTCGACCGGGCCTTCATCACCGCCCCAGTATTCTTTCGCCAAATCGGCATAAGTAAATTCAGTGTCTGGTGCGACTTCCCATAAGAACCCAGGATCCAATTCAGGCACCATCGCCTGCGCGCGGGTCACTAAGTCAGCAGGACTCGGTTGTTCGAACGTAAAAAAGGAATGAGACACCTTAATCTTCGTGCGACGTCCCGTGGGCAGTTGAACCTGATATGCGTTACCGACCTGACTGAGAATACTCCCAGCCTTAAAGGAACCGTCTTCTTCGAAAAAGAGATGCATGACTGTTTTCGCTTTACCTCTGCGTCAACGCGCAGAGAAATGTGTTGAGGGAAGTGTCTCTATTGTGCCAAAAAGGCGCTTCGTCGTGTCTAAAGCCTTACGAGCGCTCGCTAACAAAGTCGAGAATTCGTGGAATCAAGCTTTCGAACTGGGAAATGCGATGATCTTCGCCCGGCAAAATCACTTGTCGGCACGACGCATAAGCTTTGGCACCAGCTTGCCAATCCAATACTTCATCCGCCGTTCCAAAGACTGCTAACGTGCGTTGAGGATCAACCTCTAATGGCGAGACGTCATCCGCGAGTGCTCGAAGGTCATCCACAAACGAGGGGCGTACATCCAATGTACGATCCGTTCCATAAATCGTCTGCACGCCCGTATGCGACCCAATAAACGCCCAGGGATTAAAACATGGGTTAAGTAGCACAGCCCGTAAACCAAACTTGGTCGCCACACGAGCGGCATAAAAGCCCCCAAGGCTAGACCCCACAACCACCAATGGATCTGTAGATGCCGCCTGATGCGTTGTCACCAAGCTATCAAGCAAACGATCGACATCTAAAGGTGCCAGATTAAGGTCTGGCGCAATCACCTCAAACCCTTCACCAACACCCTGACACAACTGCGTAACTTTGGTTGAGAGAGGTGAAGACAAAAATCCGTGCAAATAAAGAATCTTAATCATGTTGGTTACTCCGAGCGCTGTGCGAGTCTTGAAAGCAGTTTGCCGTGGATCCCTCCAAAGGCACCGTTACTCATACAAAGCACCACATCCCCCGTCTGAGCGTCTTTGCCCACTTTTTCAATCAAAGCGTCAAGATCATGCGTGCAATAGGCTTGAGGTCCCATGACCTGTAAGACTTCAGCTGGCTCCCAAGCCACGCCTTTACCAGCAAAACAATAAACCGCATCAGCTTCTTTGAGTGCCTCAGCCAAACGATCCTTCATGGTGCCAAGCTTCATCGTATTACTACGAGGCTCTAAAACAGCCAATAAACGACCTGACGACAAACGGCTCTTGACCGCATGGATCGTTTCTGCAATCGCGGTTGGATGATGCGCAAAGTCATCGATCACGGTGACGCCACCTTCAACACCCTTAACTTCCATGCGACGCTTGACACCCGCAAAGGTCGCTAACGCCGCTAAAGCTTCTTGGGGCGTTACGCCCACGGTCGTGGCCGCAGCCATCGCAGCCACAGCGTTCAATGCGTTATAGCGACCAGGCATTGCCAGTGACAATCGGCCGATCGTTTGTCCTTCAAAGGCCACGATCCCGTCGTCACTCAAAGACCAACCTTCTGGCGTATCAAAGCGCGTTAAATGACTCCAACAGCCTTTGGCTAACACACGGTCAAGGGCTTCGCATTGACCATTAGCAACGACCGTACCATCGCTAGGCATAATGCGCACCAAATGATGAAATTGCTTTTCAATCGCCGCCAAATTTTCAAAGATGTCGGCATGATCGTATTCCAAATTATTGAGAATGGCCGTACGAGGGCGATAGTGAACAAACTTACTTCGCTTATCAAAAAACGCCGTATCGTATTCGTCCGCTTCAATCACAAAAGGACTCATCGGCGACACAGTACCCAATAACGCCGAGCGATCCCCCCACTGTGGAACACCCCCGATCAAAAAACCAGGATTTAAACCAGCTTCTTTCAAGATCCATGTCAGCATGGAGGTCGTCGTGGTTTTACCATGCGTTCCCGCAACCGCTAAGACATGACGGCCTTGCAAAATATGCGCTGACATCCAAGCGGGCCCCGATGTATAAGGCAACCCTTCATTCAAAATCGCTTCTAATAACGGATTCCCTCTCGAGATCGCATTCCCAATCACAAAGACATCAGGATGAATCGACTCGAGTTGCGAGACATCATAACCTTCAATCAGCTCAATCCCTGCATGACGCAAAGCATCACTCATCGGAGGATAAACATGTGCGTCACATCCTGTGACTCGATGTCCGGCCTCACGAGCTAGTTGAGCGACGCCGCCCATAAAAGTGCCGCAGATACCGAGAATGTGAATATGCATGACATGCTTCCTATTAAAAAATGATCGTCAGGTGTCCAAAATAGAACCGTTTTCCATTTTAACGCGTCGATACTTGGGCTCCAAAAGACGATAATGATTGCTGACAGTTTTTTCTTCTTGGAGTTCGTCGTGAGTTACGACTATCTACATGATGCCCACCGCCAAGTGGCCGCTCAAGCTGCCTCACTCATTGCTGGACACCATATGAAATGGGTCAAAGCCATCGCTGAAGTCAAGGCCGAAACGGGCATTCGCCCTGACGATGTCTTGATTGCCTCTGAAATTCGACGGTGGTTTGCCTGTTTTGACCATGATGCGCATCAAGCCACCTTGCGACGCAAACGCGAAAGCGCCCTCACCGTCATGCAAGCCTTACGAGAATGGCACCCGACATTGATCGGGCACGTCCTCTCAGGTGCAGCAACCGAAGATACCGCTGTTGAAATTTTGATTCAAACCGAAGATGAAAAAGGCGTTGAACTCACACTTTTATCACTTGGTATTAGCTATGACACATTGGATATCGAAGCACATGGACGCCAAAGTCGAATTTCGCTCCTTACTGAGTGTCAAGGTGAAAATATTATCCTCACCATCACAAACGCCTCAAATTCGGTAAAATCTGCGCTTCCTGACGAATGGCAACACCCATTAGAAGCACGCTCAAAACTCGACGAAAAGGGACTTTTAACCCTACTTGGTGAGGATTAGCCTATTTTCGGCATGGGTATGATGCTTTTGGCTCTGTATGATGTAGGGCGTTCAAGCTAGCCTTCGACACACTAATAGATACAGTTTTTGGTCTCAGATGATTTTCGCGTGATGAAAAGTCTTTACTTTTGTCTTCAAAGTAGCGACAATTGCGATCATATTGTCGTATTTTCGACGAAGTAATGCTCGATACGTCAATAAGTCGCCTGATGACCATCCTTGGTTTCGAGAACAGGTTTCGAGACCGTTTGTGAATTTTTATCGAATTGCAGAGATCGACGTTTTGATTTTCCCCTAACGCCACTAGCGTTTCTAACCGTCTTTCTCTAAATATAAATAAGGCCAATCACCATGGATCTGCGCAAATTAAAGACACTGATCGACCTCGTGAGCGAAAGCGGCGTTGCCGAACTCGAAATCACTGAAGGCGAAGACCGCGTTCGCATCGTTAACCGTAGCGGTGCCGCGCCGGTTCAGTTGCAACAACCGATCACTGTGGCCCAGCAGATGCCCGTTGCCATGCCTGCACCGGAACCTTCCGTTGCACCGATCGCTACGCCTGATGTTGTTCAGAACGGCACGCCGTTGACCAGCCCGATGGTTGGCACGTTCTACCGTGCACCATCTCCTGGTGCTGAACCCTTTGTGAAAGTGGGCGACACCGTCAAGAAGGGTCAGGTTGTTTGCATTATCGAAGCCATGAAGCTTCTTAATGAAGTCGAAGCTGACACCGATGGTGTTGTGAAAGAAGTTTGCGTGGAAAACGGCCAGCCCGTCGAATTCGGCCAGTCGCTTTTCATCATCGAATAATCTCTGCCCGTCGTTATGTTTGGAAAAATTCTGATCGCCAACCGCGGCGAAATTGCTTTGCGCATCCAGCGCGCTTGCCGCGAAATGGGCATCAAAACCGTTGCGGTGCACTCGACAGCTGACGCGGACGCCAAGTACGTTCGTCTTGCTGACGAAAGCGTGTGCATTGGTCCCGCTCAATCTAATCTCTCGTACCTCAACATCCCGGCCATCATTTCTGCTGCTGAAGTGACGGACGCTGAAGCCATTCATCCTGGCTATGGCTTCCTTTCAGAAAACGCAGACTTTGCTGAACGTGTTGAACGTTCGGGCTTTACCTTCATTGGTCCACGTGCAGAAAGCATTCGACTGATGGGCGACAAGGTAAGTGCCAAGCAGGCGATGCGTGATGCAGGCGTGCCCTGTGTGCCTGGTTCAGATGGCGCTTTGCCTGAAGATCCGCAAGAAATCATTCGCATTGCTCGCCAGATTGGTTATCCAGTCATCATTAAGGCCGCGGGCGGTGGTGGCGGTCGTGGCATGCGCGTTGTTCGCACAGAAGCAGCGCTTCTCACCTCGGTCAACATGACCAAAGAAGAAGCCCGTGTGGCCTTCGGTAATCCGACGGTTTACATGGAAAAGTTCTTGGAAAATCCGCGCCACATCGAAATTCAGGTGTTGTCGGACAACTTCCAAAACGCAGTCTACCTTGGCGAACGCGACTGCTCCATGCAACGTCGCAACCAAAAGGTTTTAGAAGAAGCGCCGGCCTTTGGCATTCCCCGTAAGCTCATCGACCGACTCGGTAGTCGTTGCGTCGAAGCTTGCCGTCGCATTGGTTATCGCGGTGCAGGTACGTTCGAATTCTTGTACGAAAACGGTGAGTTCTACTTCATTGAAATGAATACCCGTGTACAGGTTGAACACCCCGTGACAGAAATGATTACGGGCGTCGATATCGTTCGTGAACAGATTCGTATTGCCGCTGGCGAACGTCTCTCAGTGCGTCAGCGTGACATCGTCATCCAAGGTCATGCGATCGAATGCCGTATCAATGCCGAAGATCCGTTTACCTTTGTGCCGAGCCCCGGTCGTGTCACCGCCTGGCATCTGCCAGGTGGGCCTGGCATTCGTGTCGACACGCACGTCTTTGCGGGTTATACCGTTCCGCCCTACTATGACAGCATGATCGGTAAGATCATTGCCCATGGTGATACGCGTGAACAAGCCATTGCCCGTATGCGTGTTGCGCTCTCCGAGCTCGCTGTTGAAGGGATTAAAACCAACACGAAACTTCATCGCGAATTGCTCGCCGATGAACGATTCTTCCAGGGTGGCACGAGCATCCACTATCTAGAAGAGAAGCTTCGTGCACGCGCCGCGGCACGTCGCTAATTTGCTACCATACGAGGCGGAGGTGGAAAACCACTTCCGCCTTTTTGTTTTTATTGATTGAGTTGTTATGCGTCAGATTAAGATTCTCGCCGATGAACGTAGCGCTGAAGCGCTTTCCGACATGTTGATGGATGCTGGGGCGTTATCTGCTTCGATTGAAGATGCCGATGCCGAATCCACCGATGAAAAGCCGCTCTATGGCGAACCTGGTCTTGAACCCGACAACTGTGCTTGGCCTCGCTCGATCGTAGCCATTTTGGCTGACGATGACTTTGATCTTGAGACCTCGCTCGCCATTGCCGTGAATGCCCTCAAGTGCGACATGCCCGAAATCCTCGGTACCGAAGAAGTCGAAGATGTCGACTGGGTGCGTGTCACGCAAGCCCAATTCCAACCGACTCAAGTCTCTGATCGTTTATGGATTGTGCCAACCTGGCACGATTTGCCTAACGAAAACGCCATTAACGTTCGCCTTGACCCAGGCGTTGCCTTTGGCACGGGCTCGCACCCGACCACCCATCTTTGCCTCCAATGGCTCGACGCCAATGTTAAGTCGACTGACGAAGTGCTTGACTATGGCTGTGGTACGGGTATTCTTGCCATTGCGGCCAAGTTAGTCGGCGCAAAGCGTGTCATGGGTACGGACATTGATCCACAAGCGGTTGAAGCTGCCCAAGACAATGCCATCATGAATCATGTCGAAGCCAAGTTCGCGTTGCCTGACGACATGCCCGAAGGTACGTTTGATGTGGTTGTCGCCAACATTCTCGCGAACCCGTTGAAACTCTTGGCCCCTGCCCTTTTAGGTCGCGTCAAAGCGGGTGGTGCCCTTGTCCTTTCTGGTGTCCTGGCTAAGCAAGCCGACGAAGTCATTGCCGCCTATCGCGACATTGACCCGACCGTTCAATTAACGGTTTGGCGTCAGGAAGAAGACTGGGTTTGCATTGCCGGCCGTCGTCTGGCTGTCTAATCGCCTTTTACCGCATTTTGGAGGCCGTTCATTATGGCTAAAGTGCTTCGTTGCCCCGCTTGTGGGGCACTCTGGCGTGTCAAAGATGACTTTGCCGAATCGGTGCTTCGCTGCACCGAATGTCAGGCCATCTTTTCTGCGGACAAGATGGAAAGCGTGATCGTACCTGACGAAAAGTTAGACGCACGTCTCAATTCATCCATAGCCAACCCAACGGAAGCGCCTGCTGAAACAGGTGAAGCGACCATGTCAGCGTTAGCGGGGTCACTCTCAGAGTTTGAGAGTCGTGCCACCTCAGAAGCTGCTACCCCGACAGAAGACGTCACCCAAGAAAAGCCCTCAACCTCTCACCCCGTCTTGTGGACATTGGGCGCATTGGTTATTTTGGCTGGCATGGGGGCAGGTGGCCTTCTTTACGGGCATCAAACGGTATTGAAGACACTCCCACAGTTGCGACCTGTCTATGAAAAGGTTTGCACCTCTTTACCTTGCCCAAATTTTGTTTGGCAAGATGCCAGTGCCTTTAAGGCCGTCGCTGATATCGAAATGCCTTTAGAAGGCGCAAGCCCTGACGAAATAGAAACGGCACGTCGCTTTCCTACCGTCATTGCGACGCTCAGCAATCGTTCCGAACGACCACAGTCGCTCCCGATCTTAGAACTAAAACTCTTAGATCTCTCAGGGGCTGTCATGGCGCAACGCGTCTTGGAGCCTGTCGACTATGGATTCACAGGCAATGATATCGTTACCCCAGGCACAAGCATCACGGCCCGCTTACGCATCAAAGAGCCATTGCCTTATGATGCAGCCCGTGCGGTCGTCACGCCCATATCACCACTCTAATTGTCTTAAGCCATACAGGGCGCTCGACGTTGATCAGCGCCCTTTTTCTTTCGATGTCTGTCATTATTTCTGGTTCTTTAGCATTTGACACCGTATTTGAACACCACGGCTGCTTTAGTGACACACTGCATAGCGACGCCATTCGTCACCTCAATCTGACATTTCAAGCGGATGCCATGCGACGCACTTTAGGCGGATGTGCCGGCAATATTGCTTATAGTCTGAAGCAGCTTGGCGGCACACCTTTAATTTGGACGGCCGTTGGGTCTGATGCAACACCCTTTTTTGAGCATTTCCAAACGCACGACATTGCTACCGAGGGCATTATCATGGTTTCAGACGCCTGGACAGCACAATGCGTGATTACGACTGATTGCCTCGGCAATCAACTCACCACTTTCCATCCTGGCGCGATGGCAAAAGCAGACACACTCCCTTGGCCAAACCGCAAAGACATCACGTTGGGCATTCTTGCGCCGAGTTGCCGACATACCCTCTTAGCGCACGCACGTGCCTATATTGAGCACGACATTCCGTTTATTTTTGATCCCGGTCAGATCACGCCGCTCTTCACCGCCGCAGAACTGATCGCGCTAAGCGAAACCGCTATAGCGGTCACTTTTTCTGATTACGAAGCCACCATGATTGAAAAGACCACAGGGCTCAATCCTTGCGAACTTTCCAAACACGCCAAGCTTGTTATCTGTACGCACGGAGCCACAGGAAGCTCCCTTTGGGAGAATGGTCACGAAACCTTTATCCCAGCACCTACCGTCAAAGCCATTGATCCTGTCGGTGCAGGCGACGCTTATCGCGGCGGATTGCTCTATGGACTCACCCTAGGCCTCTCACCCTTCAAATGCGCTCAGCTCGGGACGCTCATGGGCGCAACCAAAGTCAGCGTTGATGGTCCAACCTATCAGGTAGACAGACAAGCCCTTGAAGCGATTTTGACCTGACAAAAAAACCTGGCTCACGTTGCATGAGCCAGGTTTTTGAATCTTCGATCAGCTCGTCTTAGAGCGGAATATACCCGTGCGAAATCGGTGTCACCAAAATCAAGACGAGATTCGCAAGCAAGATCACCACGATCGGCGAAAAATCAAAGCGACCGAACATTGGCAAGACACGACGAATCGGACGAATAAAGGGATCAATCAAAGTACCCAACGCATAGGTCATCGGGCTCTGCGGATTGAGCCACGTCATAGCCACCCAAATAAAAGCGCCCCAAGAAATCATTTCCAAAGCCCAGCGTAACACCGTAGCAAAAGGTGCCACCACCAAACCTATCGGCGTCATCGGCATACCCGTCAATACACGCTGTAATAGCACAGCTACCACGGCAACTAAGAGTGCAGCCAACAAACTCGGCCAATCATAGCCACCCTGGCGAGGAATCACCTTTGAAAGGGGCTCAACCAACCAATCGGACACGCGTCGAGACAACTGCACAAACGGGTGGCGAGGGGATAGCGCCCAAGCGTACGTCCAAGCACGCAAAAGCAACAAAACGCCAAAGAGAGACGTCACAACCCCAACCACAAACTGAAGAAGACCTAAAAGCATCGTAGAGAATCTAAAAAATCAAAGTCCCGTTGACTATAGCAAATCTCGCGAAGGTGAGAAACTTTACTGAGGCGTTGTCACCACTCGCCAGCGACCTTTAGCCCATTGTCTAACACGCGACCAATCAAAATAAGGACCAGGATCTGCCTTACGCCCCGGGGCAATATGTTCGTGTCCCGTAACCGCTTCTATCGGCAACCGAGCATCAAGCGTCTCAAGTACCTCACGTAATGCCACGTATTGAGCATCCTCAAAAAGCACTTCGCCCGTTCCTTCAAGCTCAATCCCGACCGAAAAGTCGTTACATCCCTCGCGCCCTTCAAAGGTCGAAAGTCCCGCATGCCAAGCTCGGTCATTGACGCTCACATATTGGCGAATTTCACCATCACGACGAATAAAAAAGTGAGATGAAACGCGTAACCCTTTGAGAGATGCGTAATCAGGATTTGCCTCTGTATTGAGTTGCCCCATAAAGAGGTCATCGACATCTTCCCCCTGAAAAGTGCCAGCAGGAAGCGAAATAAAATGCAAAACAATAAGCGAAACGAGCGCCCCTTTTGGACGCTCGTTGTAATGCGTAGACGGTCGGCGCTTAACGTGAGTGAGCCAACCGTCTTTTTCGCAAATCATGGTGTTAGTCATGTTGACCGGCATCTCGACAACGCTTCGAGCAATAAACATGTTCTTGGCTGAGTACGGCTTCTTTTTTGGGAAAGTACATCCCGCAATGATCGCACTTCACCATCAATTCCCCGATCTGACGGGGGCGACCTTGTGCTTCACGCTCTTTGTCACGAAGTCGTTGCAACTCACGTCGCTCTTCATTATCGAGACGATTACGTCGACGGTTGAGCGTCCACGCGATCCAGATCGCCACGAACAACGCAACAAAAAAGAGGATGCGTCCCATAGCCTACGCTCCGATTAGCCAATTAACTCATGAACGAAGCTGTAGCCAAAATAAGCCACGACAAAGACCACAAAGCCAGCCCAGAACCAATTCAACGCCGTCTTGGCACGCCAACCAGCCATACGACGACCACCGAGCAAAATACCAAAGAAAATCCAGGCAACCCACGTCAAGATGGTCTTATGGTCAAAGCTGAAATAAGTGCCTAAAGCTTCTTGCGTTGCAAAAGCCCCAACGATCAAGGTCAACGTAATGCAAAGGAAACCCACCGCAACAATACGGAAGAAGATACGTTCCATCACCACTAGACCAGGCATCGAATCAAGGAATGTTGAAGAACTTTCGGTCACGTTAATCGCTTTTAAACGACGATTCATCATAGCCATCAAGACCGCATGCACAAAGGCAATCATGAGGAAGGCATAAGCCGCAATGGCAAGAATCAAATGCCAACGGAAAAGTGTCGTCCATTCAACGCTTGTCGTGATCGCCTGACCCACAAAAAGCAACGGACTCAACGTACCAATCGCCGCCCCAATCAACACAATGCCAAACTGACCATGCAGACGATGAATCCACGTTTCAATCAAAAGAATGATGACTGCAAAGAAGAACATTTCCGATAAGGCATAACCAAATCCAAAGTTCACGGCACCTTCTTTGAACATCTCGCCATGGAGCGCATAGGCTTGCAAAATGAGGGCAGCAAGCACAGGCCAGCGCAACAGGTCGGACGCCTTAGCCCCCCTTCCTTTCATAGAGCCAATAATGGCCACGCCAGCGCCGAAATAAAGCACAGCTGCGAGGACGGAACAAATGGTAAGAATAGACATTCTGTATTCTCTTTTTCTTCTAAAGCTTTAGGAACAAGGCGCTCTGTGCATCGATTCCCCGAAAGGAACCCTATGAACGGTGCAAAAGTCATGCGTAACCACTAAAATGTGAGGTTTGCCAAAGGTTGTTGAGGGGCAGAACACAATCCATGAGTCTGCGATTCCGACCGACGGTTGAACCAATCAGCATTGATGACACGCCTTGTATTTCTGATTCTAGCCTTATCGGGCTTAGGAGTCGCTGAAATCGACGTGTCAAGCTCAAATTTTTTCATAGGCTCGACGAACCGAAGACGCTTCGCCGATGCCTGCTTCCGGCAACACTTGTCGGAAAGAGACTCCGTGTTGGCCATAACCAAAGCCACCTGAGTCCAACGCTAGGAACGAAAACATGCTCGACTCTTTAAGCCAGCGCCTTTCTAAAATCGTGAAAACGATGCGCGGCCAAGCCCGCCTGACGGAAGAAAACACGAAGGACATGCTTCGTGAAGTGCGTATTGCGCTCCTTGAAGCTGACGTCGCCCTTCCCGTCGTCCGTGAAGTACTCGCCCGTATTAAAGAAAAAGCCATGGGTGAAGAGGTCGTTGGTAACCTCAACCCTGGTCAAGCACTTGTGGGGGTCGTTCAGCGTGAACTGACCGCCATTATTGGGGGTGACGTTCCGCAATCTGAACGCGAAATCAACCTTCACGTTCAGCCGCCCGCCGTGATTCTGTTGGCGGGTTTGCAAGGGGCTGGTAAAACGACCAGTGCAGGTAAGCTTGCCAAGTACTTGATCGAAGAAAAGCGCAAGAAGGTCTTGACCGTCTCTGCTGACGTCTATCGTCCTGCCGCTATCGATCAGTTAAAGACTGTGACCGAACAAGCCAAGGCCACTTGGTTCCCAAGTACCACGGGCCAGAAGCCTTTGGACATTGCTGCGGCCGCTATGGATCACGCACGTCGTCACTTCTTTGATGTGCTCATCGTCGACACGGCTGGTCGCTTGGCCATTGACGAAGCCATGATGACCGAAGTGGCTGAACTCAACACATTCTTGAAGCCAGCCGAAACACTCTTTGTGATCGACGCGATGCTCGGTCAAGACGCGGTCAATACGGCCAAGGCCTTTAACGAACGTCTGCCGCTCACAGGTGTGATCTTGACGAAGGTCGACGGCGATAGCCGTGGGGGTGCGGCGCTCTCCGTTCGTCACGTCACGGGTAAGCCCATTAAGTTCGTGGGTTCCGCAGAAAAGCTGACGGGCTTTGACGCCTTTGACCCAGAAGCCATGGCCTCTCGCATCCTCGGGATGGGTGACATCGTTGGCTTAGTGAAAGACGTTCAGAAGTCCATCAACATTGCTGAAGCCGAAAAGTTGGCTCAGAAGCTCAGCAAGGGCGATAAGTTCGACCTCACGGACTTCCGTGCTCAGTTGGCACAGATGAACAACATGGATAGCTTCAGTTCGCTCCTTGAAAAGTTGCCCGCTCAATTCCAAGAAGCCGCTTCTAAGGTCAATGAAGAAGAAACGCGTCGCTCTGTGCGTCGCACCTTAGGGATCATCGACAGTATGACGCCCTTTGAACGTCGCAAACCTGAACTGATTAAGGCTAGTCGCAAGAAGCGTATTGCCGCTGGGGCAGGTGTGCCAGTTCAAGAAGTTAATCGCCTCCTCAAGCAGTTTGAACAGTCTCAAGAAATGATGAAACGCATGAAGCGAGGCGGTTTAGGCAAAATGATGCGCGCCCTCGGCCAGTTTGGTCGTGGTGGCTTCCCTGGCATGGGTGGCTTCGGCCGTTAACATCACCGTGGCTCTACGCATTCTCGGGATTGACCCTGGCCTCAATCACACTGGTTGGGGTGTCATCGACGTCGTTTCTGGCACCTATACTCGTGTCGAAAGCGGGGTCATTCATGTGCCCAAAGGTGAACTCGCTGAGCGCCTTGGGCACATTGCTCGAGCGCTACAGGAAGTTATTGCGCGTACCCAACCGACCCAAGCCGCCGCAGAGCGCGTCTTTGTCAACATCAATCCTCAAAGTACGTTGATGCTTGGTCAAGCGCGTGGAGCAGCTTTAGTGGCAGCCAATCTCGCAGGGCTTCCGGTCGAAGAATTTACGCCTAGCGAAATTAAAGAAGCGGTCTGCGGTTCAGGTCGCGCCGATAAACCCATGGTGCAACGCATGATGGGTTTGTTGCTTAACTTAGATACCCCTTTACAAGCAGACGAAGCGGACGCACTCGCCTGCGCCATGTGTTGCGCGAATGCGCTTCGATTACGTGCGCTCGAAAAGTCTGGCGGAACCACAAGAACCTATGCGACAGCTCGACGAGGACGCACACAAGCAGGGGCACGTAGCGCCTGGACGGCATTATTGAAAGACAAAGGACAAGTGGCATGATTGGACGACTTCAGGGCAAATTGATTGAAAAAGCTCCTCCTCAAATTCTTATCGATGTCAATGGCGTAGGCTACGAAGTCGATGTTCCCATGTCGACTTTTTGCAATTTACCAACAGAAGGTCAACCCCTCACACTATTGACCCACATGGTGGTGCGTGAAGACGCTCAGTTGCTCTACGGTTTTGCGACCGCCTCTGAACGCCAAGCCTTCCGTGCGCTTATTCGTATTTCTGGGGTTGGTCCTCGTATCGCATTGGCCGTCCTCTCTGGCATGAGCCCAAACGATCTCGCTGACGCGGTTGAACAAAACAACATTGGCTTACTCACACGAGTCCCGGGGATTGGCAAAAAAACAGCAGAGCGCCTTGTGCTCGAACTCAAGGGTAAACTCAACGGCTCGGCTTTTGCGTCGACACTAGGAGCAACAGCCTCTGACGTTCACAACGACATTGTGAGTGCACTTTTGGCGTTGGGATATTCCGAACGTGAAGCGCAAAGCGCAGTACGTCAATTGCCGCCAGACGTAACAGTCAATGACGGCATTCGTCTCACCCTGAAAGCCTTGGCACGATAAGGAAAGTTTCACCCATGACCGACACAGCCCGTGTGATCGATTCGCAAACCGCAAATCCGAACGAAGAAAATGTCGACCGTGCTTTACGCCCAACGGCACTTCAAGAGTACGTAGGCCAAGAAGCCATTCGTGAGCAACTCCATATTTTTATCGAGGCAGCTAAGCGTCGTAGCGAACCCTTGGACCATTTGTTGCTCTTTGGTCCTCCTGGGTTAGGCAAAACCACGTTGGCCCACATCGTGGCTCATGAAATGGGCGTGAATTTGCGTCAAACGTCTGGCCCTGTCCTTGAGCGTCCCGGCGACTTAGCTGCGATGCTCACCAATTTAGAGCCTCACGACATTCTCTTTATTGACGAAATTCATCGTCTCTCACCTGTCGTTGAAGAAATCCTCTACCCTGCCCTGGAGGACTATCAAATCGACATCATGATTGGTGAAGGACCGGCCGCACGTTCCATTAAAATTGATTTACCTCCCTTTACGTTGATCGGTGCGACGACGCGTGCAGGGTCGTTGACAAACCCATTACGTGCGCGCTTTGGCATCGTCAATCAACTGCAGTTTTATACCCCTGAAGAACTCTCTCGCATCGTCAAGCGTTCAGCTCAATTACTTAAAGTCGCGATTGACGAGAAGGGAGCATATGAGATTGCTCGCCGAAGTCGTGGCACACCGCGTGTCGCCAACCGTTTGCTTCGCCGCGTTCGAGATTACGCCGAAGTCAAGCACGATGGTCATATCACACAAGCAATTGCCGCTGATGCGCTCAGTATGCTGAGCGTTGATGCAGAAGGGCTTGACCAAATTGACACGCGTTTTTTGCTCACGATTCTTGAAAAGTTTGCTGGTGGTCCAGTCGGCATTGACAACTTGGCCGCTGCAGTCGGCGAAGATCGCGATACGCTTGAAGACGTCGTTGAACCCTACCTGATTCAACAAGGCTTTTTGCAACGTACGCCACGAGGCCGTGTCGCGACGGCGCAATCCTGGCAACATTTCCGTCTAGCGCCACCCACGCCGGTGGTTCGAGACCTCTTTGGCTCTTACGACGCTTAACCACTATGCCTTTCTCCCCCATGCTTTCAGCCTTTGTGTGGCTGACCTTTGCGTCGATGGTTGTGTTTTCGATCATCGTGCTTCGTCAACCCACCTTACGCCAAGTGATTCACGCTGTCTTGGCGCGCCCATTGATGCAAGCCATTCTGATGATTGTGCTCGCAGGCATGACCAGTGCTCTTTTGAGCGCGATCCCGCTTGAGCGTCAAGGCCGTACGGATACACTGCTTCAAGCGACGATTGAAGCAACGGGTGCTGGACAACCTGAAGAGCGCGCTAGCGTGCCCTTTGCAACGCACGATGAGGCTGGCGAACCCCTCAAGTACGCGGGACAAAAACTCAAAGTTGGGAGCTCCAAAGCCGTTCACATCACAAAGTTTTCTTTGGTTGCTGCGATTGCCGGTGGAGTGACGAGCTTTACGTGCATCCTTTTTACGGCCGCCATTTTAGGCGCACGACGTCGTCAATCGCTTACCGAAGGCATTCAGATGCTCTCAAGCTTTTATTGGCGTCCTGCCATGCTCACAGGGGTTGTGATTTGGATGGTGACAACGTGGTTACTCCTTCTGTGGCCTAACTGGCACGTTTTAGGGACAACGGCCACTGGTCAAGACATCATGGCGCTTCTTTTCGGTTGGAGTCCGTGGCTCACTTGTGCTGGCTTTTGGACCATCGTGCTCAACACCTGGCTCGCTCGCAAAAGAATCGCATCAGTTTGAAAAACTTCTTTGAGTCTTTTGTTGCTTTTAGGTGCGTATGCCTATACTGAATGAGTTTTTAGGCTATACCTCATATCACCATTTAATTAACGCTATTAGTCATGCAGAATGCTCGCTTTCCTATTCGTGTTTATTGGGAAGATACGGATGCTGGTGGCATTGTCTACCACGCCAACTACTTGAAGTTTATGGAACGCGCTCGCAGTGACCTCTTGCGTCAACTCGGCTTTGGTCAAGATGCGCAACGTGGTCGCGATGATGGTGTTCTTTTTGTCGTTGCTTCGCTCAACATCAACTACCATCGAGCCGCTAAACTCGATGACGATCTTGAAGTTGTCACGCGTTTAGAAAAACTGGGCCGTGCGTCACTCATTTTTGAGCAAAACATTTTCCGAGGCGAAGAACGCATCACCACGGGCAAAGTTCGCGTCGGTGTAATTGGTGCGCGCTCTCATATGCCAACCCCGATTCCTGACGATCTTTATGAAATGATTCGTCCATGGGCAGTAGCCTAAAGCACCCTTGGCTCGCTCTTCTCTTTTTTAGATCCATTGACATTCTTAAAAAAAATGAATCCCACCGCCGATTTATCCATTCTGACCCTTGTCGCCAATGCCAGCTTGGTCGTGAAGTTAGTCTTGGCCATTTTGGTTTTTCTGTCTGTCGCCAGTTGGACCGTGATTTTCCAAAAGTACTTCACGATCTCTCGTGCTGCTCGTCAAGTGGAAGAATTTGAAAGCCGTTTTTGGAGCGGTACTGAACTCAACCAGTTGCTCGAAAGCGCAAAGCGTAACCACGACACTGCCGGTATTGAAGAACGCATCTTCAGCGCTGGTATGACCGAATACCTGAAGCAAAACCGTCAAGATCCCAACGCACTCAATAGTGTCTCGCGCGCGATGCGTGCTGTCTACAACCGTGAAATGGATCACTTGGAACGTAACCTTCCGCTCTTGGCGTCCATTGGTTCAACCTCACCCTATATTGGTTTGTTTGGGACAGTCTGGGGCATCATGAACGCCTTTACGGGTCTTTCGACCTTGGATAACGTGAGCCTGGCTGTCGTGGCACCGGGTATTGCAGAAGCCCTTGTGGCCACGGCTATTGGTCTTTTTGCCGCTATTCCTGCTGTAGCTGCCTACAACTATTACAACAATCGTGTTGGTCGCCTCACGAATCGTCTCGAAGGCTTTAGCGAAGAATTTTTGAACATTCTTCAACGCCAGCAAATGCGAGGCTAAGTCATGTCGCTACGTGGAAACAACAAACGTCGTAGCTTGATGGCAGAAATGAATGTCGTCCCCTACATCGACGTGATGCTCGTGTTAGTGGTGATTTTGATGGTTGCCGCCCCCTTTGTGAATCCTAGTGTCGTGAATCTCCCTTCCGTCAACAAGGCTTCCAAAGCTCCTGAACAAGTGATTGAACTGATCGTCTATCCCGATGGTCGTCTCTCAATGCGCCAGGGAAAAGACTTAAAGCCCGTTGATATGCCTAGCCTCGTGTCGACCGTCAAGGCCGCTCAAGGTGAAAAGGCTGATACGCCTGTGGTCATTGCCGCTGACAAAGATGTGCGTTATGAAGACGTCGTGAACGTCCTCAAAACACTCCAAAGCGCAGATGTCCCGCGCGTAGGTCTCGCCCTACGCATTGAACGAAGTGCCGAAGCTCGATAACAAAGACGAACGACTGTTATGAAGGATCAAGAGATCAACGAACGCTATAAAAAGGAAGACAAGCGAGACTTACTCCCCGCTGTCGCCCTTTCGGCTTGCGTGCACGTTCTCCTCTTCATTGGGCTCTTCTCAGTTTTTCAGTGGTCTACAGACTCTGAGACTGTCTACGCTGAACTTTGGGCACCTGAAGCTGTCTCTGCTGGGAACGACCCAAAAGGGGCGGCGGTCAAAGTGCCTGACGTACCCGAGCCTCAACCCAACCAAGAGGATGAGTTAAGAGAGTCTCAGGAAGCGCAAGAAGCGGCTGAACGTGAGGCAGCAGCTCAAGAAGCCTTGATGAAAGAAGAAGCGATTCGCCGCGAAACGGAACGTCAAGAAGCCTTAGAAGCAGCAGAACGCGAACGCGTTGAAGCAGAACAACGCGCCGAAAAAGCTCGACAAGCCGAAGAAGCCCGTCGTGCTCAAGAAGCGCGTCTCGCCGCTGAACGCGCTGAAGCCGAACGCATCGAAAAAGCACGTCAGGATGCCATTGAAGCTGAACGTCGTGCAGAAGAGGAACGCGCTCAAAAAGAAGCTGAACGTTTAGCGCAAGAAAAGTTAGCGAAAGAACGTCAGGCTGCAGAAGAAGCTCGTCGCCAAGCCGAAGCCAAACGTGCTGAAGAAGCACGTCTTGCTGAAGAAAAGCGATTAGCTGAAGCAAAGCGTGCCGAAGAGGCTCGCATTGCAGAACAAAAGCGTCAGGCCGAAGCTAAGCGTATTGCCGCTGCGAAGAAGGCTGAAGAAGAACGTCTTCAGCGTGAACGTATTCGTCAAGCCATGCGTCAGCAAGAATTGGCTCGTCTCAATGCTGAGATCGACCCTGACAGCAATCGCTCGGGTACGCCTAATGGCGATAAGCGTAACCGCCGTCAGAATCTGACTGGCCAAGCCTTGGCAAGTTACAACGCGCGCATTATCGCTTGTGTTCGCCCGAACATCACGATTGAAGTGCCTTCGAGCACCCGTCGCGGTCAATTTATCGCAGAGTTTATGGTTCGTCCGCTCCCCAATGGGGAACTCGCGGGTGCGCCCGCTCAGGTCAAACAGTCTGGTTGGCCGGCCTACGACAACGCCGTACGTAATGCGATTTTGAAGTGTTCACCCTTCCCTATTCCAGACAACAAGTACAACTTGCCTAAGGAAGTGCGTTTACGCTTTGACCCAGTCGACGATCGACGTTAAAGAGGCAGATGCAAAAAAAGGAGATCCAAGGATCTCCTTTTTTTTCGCTTTGCTTTTTAAGATTGGGCCATGGCGACAAACCGCCATGGCCCAACCCTCCTGGCTAAATTCTTAACGTTTGATCTGCTTCAAGAGGAAGTCAACAGCCTCTTCAGTCTTGACCATCACCTTTTCAGCGAGATTCTGACGAGCGGCGTATTCAACTTCACCATTCTTGAGGCCACGATCACCAATCACCACACGGTGCGGCACACCGATGAGCTCCCAGTCAGCGAACATCACGCCCGGACGCATATCGCGGTCATCAAGGATCACATCGACACCCTGACTCTTGAGCGTTTCGTAGAGCTTGTCGGCGGCTTCACGCACAGCTTCACTCTTCGAATAGTTCATCGGGCAAATCACCACTTCGAACGGTGCGATGGCATCGGGCCATATAATACCCTTTTCGTCGTGACTTTGCTCAATAGCAGCACCTGCCAATCGGGTCACGCCAATGCCATAGCAACCCATTTCGAGCACCTTCGGTTGACCATTTTCATCCAAGAAGGTGGCATTGAGCGCTTCAGAATACTTCGTGCCGAGGTAGAAGACGTGACCGACTTCAATACCGCGCTGCAAACGAAGCGTACCCTTGCCATCGGGTGACACGTCGCCTTCGACCACATTACGCAAATCAGCCGTCTTGGGTTCAGGCAAGTCACGACCGAAATTGACACCCGTATAGTGATAGCCTTCTTCGTTAGCACCGCAAACAAAGTCCGACATATTGGCCACCGTCAAGTCGGCATACACCGTGACGTCTTCGCTCACGCCAACAGGACCCAAGTAGCCCGGCTTCGAGCCAAAGGCCTTGAGGATTTCTTCGTCGGTCGCAAAGCGGAAGCCTTCCTTCAATTCGGGCAAGTGGCCAGCCTTCACTTCGTTCAAGTCATGATCAGCGCGCAAGAGGATCATCACGATCTTAGCGGGCAACGGTTCGCCCTTTTCGTTCACACGATCAGCGGCCAAGACAACGCTCTTAACAGAGCTCGTGAGCGGAAGACCCAAGAATTCGACCACGTCGTGGCACTTTTCCTTGCCTGGGGTCGGACGTTTCACCATTTCTTCCTTGGCTGCAGCGCGTTCAGCGATCACAGACACGGCTTCAGCCAATTCGATATTGGCAGCATAGTCGCTCTCTGGGCAATAGGCGATGACGTCTTCACCCGCATTGGCGATCACTTGGAATTCATGCGAGCGGCTACCGCCGATGGCACCCGTATCGGCACGCACAGCACGGAACATCAAACCTAAGCGCGTAAAGATACGCTGATAGGCTTCATACATCTTGTCATAAGAGCGAGCGGCGCCTTCGGCATCACGGTCAAAGGAATAAGCATCCTTCATCGTGAATTCACGGCCACGCATCACACCAAAACGAGGACGGCGTTCGTCACGGAACTTCGTCTGGATATGGTAGAAATTGACCGGCAATTGACGCCAGCTCTTAATTTCCTGACGGGCAACATCAGTCACCACTTCTTCAGACGTCGGCTGAATGACGAAGTCACGGTCATGACGATCCTTAAAGCGGAGCAATTCAGCACCGTACTTTTCCCAACGGCCAGATTCCTGCCAAAGTTCAGCAGGCTGCACAACCGGCATCAAGAGTTCGATGGCACCTGCGCGGTCCATTTCTTCACGGATGATCTTTTCGATCTTACGGATGACGCGAAGGCCAACCGGCATATAGGTGTAGACACCGGCAGCAAGTTTTTTAATCATGCCGGCACGAATCATGTACTGCTGGCTGATCACATCAGCATCGGCAGGCGCTTCTTTCAGCGTCGAAAGGAAATAAGAACGAGCGCGCATAAGTCTTTCGTAATGGTTTCTGAAATAAGGACGGCGTCTTTGACTACTTTGTCAACGGACGCCGTCGAAAAAAGATAGAATTTGTTTATTTTAACAATAGCGTCGAAACTTCGCGAACACGATGTGTTTCGCGAGCCACAAGCCCTATTGCTCGGTGAGTACCACCATATTGTCTCGGTGAATCATCTCGGGCTGTTCCATATAGCCTAGACGTACCTCAATTTCTTCAGTATGCGCACGCAAAATGCGAGAGGCATCGTCACTTGAGTAGTTCACCAAGCCTCGCGCAATTTCAACGCCAGTCTGGGTCATACAGCTCACCACTTCGCCACGGACAAACTCACCCTCAACGGCAATCACACCAACGGGCAAAAGCGACGTATGGTTTTCAACCAAAGCGCGCGAAGCGCCGTCGTCCAAAATCAAACGACCAGAAGCACGCAAATGGTCAGCAATCCACTGCTTTCTTGCGTGCAACACTGTCGACGAAGGATTTAATTGTGTCCCGATCATTTCACCCGCAGCTAAGCGCGTTAAGACATCGCGTTCGCGCCCAGAGGCAATGATGGTTGCTGCGCCCGAACGTGCGGCACGCTTAGCGGCAAGAATCTTGGTAATCATGCCACCCTTTGATAAAGAGCTTGCGGCACCGCCTGCCATCTTTTCGAGTGCTGGGTCGCCTGCCGTTGCCACAGCAACAAACTCGGCATCAGGATTCGAGCGAGGATCCGCTGTATAAAGCCCGCGTTGGTCTGTCAAAATCACCAACACATCCGCTTCGACAAGGTTCGTCACCAAAGCACCCAAGGTATCATTGTCACCCACTTTGATTTCGCTCGTCACCACCGTATCGTTTTCGTTAATGACGGGAACTACTTTTAAGCGCAACAATTCACGAATCGTCATGCGAGCATTTAAATACTGTTCACGATCCGTTAAGTTCTGATGCGTCAAAAGCACCTGTGCTGTCCCAATGCCATGTGCGCGAAAATGACGCTCATAGGCTTCAACCAACCCCATTTGACCTACAGCAGCTGCGGCCTGCAATTCGTACACGTGCGACGGTCGCTTTTCCCACCCTAACCGCAACACGCCTTCAGCAATGGCACCAGAACTCACCAAAATAACTTCTTTGCCAAGCTTTTGAAGTTCAGCAATCTGCGTTGCCCAACGTTCAATGGCTTCAATATCCAAACCTCGACCATCATTGGTCACCAAGGCGCTACCAACTTTGACGACCACGCGTCGCGCATGCTTAAGAAGAGACTCCATGGGGAAAGACTTCCATAAAAAATTTGAGTGGGAAGTATTGAGCATAGCGCAAACCGTACGCTTTTGCTCATAGACGTAAATGGCGACCAATCCCCAGCAGGATGGCCGCCATCAAAAGTCGCGACAAATTGTTCTATCGACTACGCACGCAATGCAAAATTAATCACGAAGCAAGCGGAGATCAGATACATAAAGGGCGTCACATCGCGCCAACGTCCCATGAAGATGTGGATGAGCGCATAGCTCACAAAGCCAAAACCGAAACCCGTCGCGATATTGAACGTAAAGGGCATTGCCACGATCGTCAAAAAGGCAGGAATCGCAATTTCAAGCTTTTCAAAATGAATATTCACGACCTCTTGCATCATGAGCGCACCTACCAAAATCAAGATAGGTGCAGTCGCATAAGCGGGCACAACAGCAACGAGCGGAATGAAAAAGAGCGCCAAGATAAAGCAAACCGCCGTCACAACAGCCGTCAACCCTGTACGACCACCAGCAGCTACCCCTGAGGCACTTTCTAAGTAAGACGTTGCCGTCGTCGTCCCCATACAAGCCGAGAACATCGTACCGATTGAATCGGTAATAAAGGCACGATCTAAATTACGAATATCGCCATTAGGCTTCATAAAGCCGCACTTACGTGCCAAACCAATAAGAACCCCCATATTGTCAAAGAGGTCCACCATCGTCAGCGTAAAAATGATGCTTAATAAGCCATGAGAGAGCGCGCCCTTCAAGTCCATCTGCATAAAGACGCTCGAGATATCCGGCAAGTTCAAACTCACCCAACTGCCTTCAGGCATCGGCGTCACACCGCACATCACCCCCAAAGCCGTCGTTGCCAAAATCCCGATCAGCATCGCGGCTCTAAAGCCAGCCACCATCAAAGCCGCCGTCAAGAAAAAGCAGAAGACAGCGAGCTGCACTTCAGGCTTTGTCACATCCCCTAATGCCACAAACGTGCTAGGATCCGCCACCACAAGGCCAGCGCTTTTCATCCCAATTAATGAAATAAAAGCACCGATCCCGACCACAATCGCAAGCTTCAAATCCAATGGAACGGAGTTCACAATGAATTGGCGGATGCGTGTCACCGTAAGTAAGAAAAAAACGATCCCCGAAATAAAAACCGCACCTAAACCCGCCTGCCAACTAAAACCTGCTGGGCCACAGACATAGTAGGCAAAGAAGGCCGTAATCCCAAGCCCAGGCGCAACACCGACGGGATAGCGAGCCCACAACCCCATCAAAAGCGTCACTGCAACCGTGACCATAATCACGGCCGAGGTAGCAGCATCACGCGGAAGCCCACCATCAGCGAGCATTCCAGGAATGACAAAGATGAGATAACTCATCGCCATGAAGGTTGTGATCCCTGCCGAGATCTCCTGAGACGCTGTGGTCCCATTTGCCTTCAACCCAAAAAAACGATCGACGACTGACTGCAACATGATGTCGAATCCTTACAAGATGGCCAATATAGAAAGCATCAACAAAGAAAGGAGACCCTACCTGCCTCTTGCAGGTGAGTCTCCTTCAGCTCAGAAATAAACTTCTGAATTAACGATCTTCGGTCGGGTCAAAACGCGCATCGTCTAAGAACGCCACGTCCTCGCGGCGATCATCGTCGATACGCTGAGCCAATGCCTTGACGAGCTCTTCGCAGCCCTGTCGCGTAGCGGCCGAAATCACAAAGACTGGCTCACCATCAGCAGCAAGTTCACGACGATAACGTTCGATAAGTTCGTCTCGATCAGCTTCTTCAACAAGGTCAACCTTATTGAGCACAATCCAACGCGGCTTAGCAGCAAGGGCTGGATCATACTTTTCGAGTTCCAATGCTAACGCCTTGGCTTCCTGGATCGGATCGGTTTCTGGATCAAATGGCGCAGCATCGATCATATGCAAAAGGATCTTCGTACGAGAAAGATGACGTAAGAAGAGATGACCTAAACCGGCGCCTTCTGCAGCACCTTCGATCAAACCCGGAACGTCAGCCAACACAAAGCTCTGTTCTGGACCCACGCGCACCACACCCAGATGCGGATGCAACGTCGTAAACGGATAGTCAGCGATCTTCGGGCGGGCGTTAGAAACAGCGGTAATAAAGGTCGACTTACCCGCGTTAGGCATCCCTAACAATCCCACATCAGCCAGCACCTGGAGTTCGAGTTCGAGCGCGCGATAATGCCCAGGTTCCCCCGGCGTCGCTTGCTTAGGCGCACGGTTAACAGAACTCTTGAAGTGGAGATTGCCTAAGCCACCCTTGCCGCCTGCGGCGAGCAATTGGCGAGCGCCATGCACATTCAAGTCGGCAATCACTTCACCCGTATCGGTGTCACGCACCAAGGTACCCACCGGCATACGAAGCACGATATCTTCACCGCCAGCGCCGTAGCAGTCAGCGCCACGACCATTTTCACCATTCGGAGCAAAGAACTTGCGCGTATAGCGATAGTCCACCAAGGTATTGATATTACGATCAGCGACAGCATAAACCGAGCCACCGCGACCACCGTCACCACCATCAGGACCGCCCTTCGGAATGAACTTTTCGCGGCGGAAGCTTGCCGCACCGTTGCCGCCCTTGCCGCCCTGGACTTCAATTTTTGCTTCATCAACAAACTTCACGAGGTCACCTTCTAAGGTTGCCTCCCCACGTCCAGCGGTTCGGACGGGAGAAAAAATTCGATTAAATAGGAAGCCTCTCTTGAGAAGCTTCACGACGTTCGTATCACCATACGAACGACTGCCACAATAGCAGATTCTAGGCTTCGATGAAAAGAAAACCAATCACGAAAAAAGCCCAGACGGAATATCCGCACTGGGCTTTTTATTCGTTCGTCTGCGTCCGGGTAGACGCCTGCCCTTAATTAGGCAGCGATCGGTTCAACCTTCACATAATGACGGTTGAAAGCACCCTTGACTTCGAACTTCACGACGCCGTCAACGAGAGCGTAGAGCGTGTGATCCTTGCCCATGCCAACGTTGTCGCCGGCGTGGAACTTCGTGCCGCGCTGACGAATGATGATGCCACCAGCGTTAATCGCGGCGTCACCGAAAACCTTCACACCAAGGCGCTTAGCCTTAGAGTCACGACCGTTGCGGGTAGAGCCGCCACCTTTCTTGTGTGCCATTTTAGTACTTCTCTATAAAAAGTCGGTTGCAAATTAAGCCGCGATCGCTTCGATCTTGAGCTCGGTGTAGTTCTGACGATGGCCGGCAGACTTCATGGAGTGCTTGCGGCGGCGGAACTTGAAGATGCGGACCTTTTCGCCACGGCCGTGGGAAAGGACAGTCGCGGTGACCGTAGCACCTTCGATCGTCGGATTACCGACCTTGAGACCCTGTTCGCCGCTAACAGCGAGAACTTCGGTGAGGGTCACCTGAGCGCCGGCTTCGACAGCCAAGGATTCAACCTTGAGCTTATCGCCGACAGAAACGCGGTACTGCTTACCGCCAGTCTTGATAATAGCGTACATGTAATAAACCTCGCCCGTTCTGCTTCATTATTCTTTTGAATAACTACGCAAAACCTTTTTGTAATAAGCGTGAACGCGCTTGAAGAACATTCCTCAAACGACGCGTCTGCACGTTCGAGTGCGTGGAAAGCTGAGGATTATCACACGAATAGAAAGACCCGTCAAGCGTAACCCATCGTTTTCTTTAGCTTTTCTGTCTTTTGTACCTGTTCCCTTGTCCGTTGCTCATTTTCGTTCGTTATACTTTGGGCATTAACCTTCATTTAGACCAACTTTTATAGTCCGATATGCAAACCAAACAGGATCCTAAAGCGCTCATCAAGCAGGTGCTTGCCCCCATCGCTGAAGACATGGCGGCTGTTGACACAATCATTCGTAATGAGCTCGCTAGCGATGTTCCGCGCATGAAAGAAATCAGCGAATACATCACGAGCGCTGGTGGTAAGCGTATGCGCCCGGCCTTATTGATGCTCATTTGTCGCGCACTTGGATATCAGGGTACGCTCCACCAGTATTTAGGTGCCACGATTGAGCTTTTGCACACCGCGACTTTGATGCACGACGACGTCGTCGATGAGAGCGACATGCGCCGTGGCCGCCCGACTGCCAATAGCCGTTGGGGTAATGGTGCAGCTGTGCTTGTTGGTGACTTCCTTTACACGCGCTCCTTCCAAATGATGGTTAAAGCCGGTAACCTTCGTGTCATGGAAGCGCTTTCTGACGCAGCCAACCGTTTAAGCGAAGGCGAAGTAGTCCAAATGATCAATGCACACGACCCGAGTGTAGACGAAACGCGTTACTTCCGCGTCATCGAACGCAAAACGGCTTGTCTTTTTGAGGCAGGCGCTCGCATGGCCGCTGCCATCGCTGAGTGTGGTCCCAAAGAAGAAGCAGCGGTTGCCGAATACGCTTTAGCCCTTGGTAACGCCTTCCAGATTGCGGATGACGTCCTTGACTACCACGGCAACTCGGCGGACACAGGTAAAAACTTAGGTGCAGACCTCCGTGAAGGTAAGGTCACATTACCGATTATTTATGCCCGTGAATGTTGCACCCCCGAAGAACGCGCCCTCATTGACGAAGCGATTCGTTTAGGGGATGGTGACTTTGAGACCATCGCCAAGATCGTTACAAGTTCTCAAGCTCTTACGCTATGCGCACAACGTGCTGAAAAAGAATTGGAACGCGGTCGTCAAGCCTTAGCAATCCTTCCCCCTTCCATTTTCAGAGATTCTCTGCTAGAATTGCTCGCCTTCACGGTTCAACGAGATCGTTGATCTGCGGCATCGGGGTGTAGCTCAGCCTGGTAGAGTACTACGTTCGGGACGTAGGAGTCGGAGGTTCGAATCCTCTCACCCCGACCAGATTTCAAAAAAAAGGACGCATCAACGTTTCCTTTTTGAAGTACGGTTGGCTTTTTTTCAAAAAAGTTTACATTTTTTATAAAAAGTCTGCTATACTTCCTGTTCTCCGCAGTTGAAACAGCTGTCGAGACAAATTTCGGGGTGTAGCTCAGCCTGGTAGAGTACTACGTTCGGGACGTAGGAGTCGGAGGTTCGAATCCTCTCACCCCGACCAGGTTTCCAAAAAAGGCACTGTCTGTTGACGGTGCCTTTTTTATTATCTGTTCCAGGAGACGCCCCATGGCACTCATTATTGGCTTGACTGGTGGTATTGGCGCAGGCAAAAGCACTGCTGCCACATTCTTTCGTGAACAAGGCATTCCCGTTGTCGATGCTGACGCAATATCTCGCGCCATCACGGGTCCTGGTGCTCGAGGCTCTTTAGCAGTTGCTGAACTTTTCGGGGAAGACTTTCTCACCCCAGAGCACGCCATGAATCGCGCACGTATGCGTGACTTAGTCTTCAAGGATCCTTCTGCGCTCAAGCGCCTCGAAAGTTGCTTACACCCATTGATTGGCGAAGACATTGACGCAGCCTTTCGTGCGTACGCCGATCAACCTCTTGTCATTTACGACTGTCCCATGCTTTGGCGCCCCAACTTCCAACACAAGGCCATCAATCGTATCCTTGTGATCGACGCTTCCGACGAAACGCGCTTTGATCGCATCCTTCAGCGTCCAGGTATGACTCCTGATACCGTACATCGCATGATGGCCGCACAAGCTAGCCGCGATGACATCTTGGCCTTTGCTGACGACATTATCGTTAACGAAGACGACGAAACCACTTTACGAAGCAAACTTGCCGATCTTCAAGCCTTTTGGCTCACACTTCCAAGATAAGTTTTCGACCACTCGCGCGGTGTATGGTATTTTAGGTACACCCTTTCCTTTTACGAGGCGCACGCTGACATGTCTACGGCCGACTTACTCCTGTTTGAATTTCCCTGTAACGAGAAAATTCGCACGTACCTTCGTCTGGAATCTCTTTTTCAGCGTTACGACTGGTTCTGTTCTCAGGATAGTGCGATAGCACATCAAGCTGGCATCTCAGCCTTATTCGAATTACTCGACGCCACCGCACGCTCCGACCTTCGTCATGAGTTAATTCAAGAACTTGAACGCCGTCGCCAGCACCTCAATAAAGCGGCCGGTTCTGACGGTTGGGATCAAGTGCGTGACACCCTTGTTGAAATTAGTGACGCAATTTCCGCGGTCGCTGACTCCGTTGGTCGTACCACGCAAAGCGTCCGTGAAAATCAGTGGCTTCAAATTATTCGCACGCGCCAAAGCATTGCAGGAGGCACCTGCGAATTTGATCTGCCGCAATTACATCTCTGGATGAATCAAGCAGCCGAGATTCGTCGCCGCGAATTACAAGATTACGTGAGCACGCTACAACCGATTCGTCAAGCTGTTGCGCTCTTATTACGCATGCTCCGTGCGAGCTCTCGTACGCAAAACCTGACAGCTACCAACGGCACTTATCAGTTTCCGATGAACCGTAGTGAAAACTGCGCTTTGGCGCAATTATGGTTACCTATTGACAACGGTATCGTCCCTGAAGTCAGCGCCAACAAATATATGCTTTGGATTCGTTTTTCGCGTCCTGACGAAAATCACAAACTTCATTTAGCAAAAACCGAAGTTATCCCCTTCCGTCTTGGACTTTGTACCCTTTCTTAATCACTGCCATGCAAGTTAAATGTCCAACCTGTGGCAAAGCCACTGAATATACGCCCAAGAATCCTTGGCGTCCCTTTTGCTCCGAACGATGCAAACTGATTGACCTAGGCGCCTGGGCCTCTGAAGACTATGTCATTGAAGGTACACCTGGATCGGCTGACCGCATGACACCTGAAGAGTTAGATAGCGTCGCTCGCTATACGGCAGAACGCGAAAGTCGCACAACCCATCGACGCCGCTAAACAATCAAAAAGCCCGAGTGTTTGACTGCTCGGGCTTCCGTCATTCCATGGCTTAAGATTACGGCTTCACGCCGTGAGCACCACGATCCTGCCAAACACGCAGATCAGCGGCTGGCACACCTTCGACATATGTCGGTAATCGTGGCTCACCCTTCCAAAGCGTAGCTTCAAATAGTTCAGGCTTCACGATCACGAAGTCAAAGTCCATGGCCACAGCCTTCATCACATCGTCTAACGAACCCGCGCGCGTCCCAACGAAACGGTATTTACGGTCGCGAACCACGGTCGCATGAAGGGCGTTTTCTGAGAGCGTCAAAATCTCAGTACTATCTTCCCAAACATCAGGCAAGTCAACGCGATTGACAATGGCTTCGTCCACAGGCAACAAAAGACCAGGCGTACGTTCATTGGATGCAAAGAAACCGCAGTCTTGTTTTTCCTTTGGGGTCACATCACCAAAGAAGTCACGCGAGCGACGGAAGTGTAAACGCACGTGCGCATGTTCATAGCGATGCTCCTTCACGAACCAAGGGAAAGAGTCAGCTAAGCGAATCCCTAATTCTTCATCGAGCTCTCGCGCGAGCGCGGCGTGAACGGTCTCCCCTTCTTCTAACTTGCCACCAGGAAATTCCCAGTAACCCGCCCAAGGCTTACCTTCAGGACGAGAAGAAAGCAGTACTCGACCGTCTTCACGGATTAATACACCAACGGCAACATCCACAACTTTGTCTTCACTCACGTCACTTTTCCTTTTTTGAAAAAGCCTCAGGCGAGGCACACTTTATTAATCTTACTCGCTTCGCGGGCATTCCTCTACACTACAAATGTCGTAGAAAATGGACCACGTCCAAGATGAATCGTAAGTCGTAATTCGCCACCTCTGAATGCCGACAAAAGGGATTCATCTTGTGTTTGGCGGCTCAAAGATTCATCCCCAATCGCTATCCAACGATCAGCCTCACTATCATTGATCAAAGTCGCACAACGAATCGCTTCAAGAACAACACCGCGTAAGGCGCTTATCCGTTCAACCGTCCCTAACCAACGTCCCGCCGCCGTAACTGAACGTACAACGCGTGTTAACTCTTCCTCATTGAGCGCACCTTCGAGGCGCACACGCGCCACAAGGCCTTTCGTTCGTCCCCAAGTCGCTATCGTTTTTTCAACCCATACAGACAAGGCAGTTTGCAATATCATCGCTTGAGGATCTTCAATCGATTGAATATTGATCGAAGGCATCGTCCCTGTGGCCGACAACACCAACGCATCAGCTGAACTCTGTACACCGATGCCCTCTAACCATCCAAAGAAGGGGTGAGCTAAGCGATGCGCAATCTCGCGTAAAACCTCAGGCGCTACACGTGCCGTCGTGACGAGATAGATCACGCGATTAGTCCCTGACTGAAGTGATCCAACACTGAGATTCCCAAGTGTCATAAGGCCACACGGCGTCATAAAAGGCATCGTGCCACCCATCCAACCCTCACCGTTTGGCTCGACATCAAGTGTCTGCTGGCACATAGCCAGACGACTGACCAATGGCCCCATTGGCGCCAATACGTCACGCTCTCCAACAAAGAGCGGAAGTAGAGCGTCCAGCGAACACCTCAACGTACGGCTTGCTTCATGCACAAAAGCATGCACAGCACCATTTGAAAGTGCGCCTAAACCAAAGAGCGCATGCCCTCGCCCTAAAACCACTTGACGAATCGTCGGCGCCGCCCTTGAAAGGCTCGCCAGATACTCAGCCGTCCCATCTCGAGTGCCACTCTGAGGCACTTCTATCGCGGTCGCAGTTCCTTTAGGAAGCGTCAGAAGAGCAACATCCCCGGTGTTGTCGACACAACATGTGACATCAGGTAATACCCAAGCGCTTTGATACATAAAGATTCCTCAATGGCAAGAAAGCCCGCCTTCCGACAGGAAAACGGGCTTCCTTTGACGATTATCGTCCTAGCACGTTAGGCCAAGCGACCGTGGCAATCCTTAAAGCGACGGCCAGAACCACACGGGCACGGATCGTTACGACCCACGTGAGCAAAGATCGCAGGATCGAGCTCTTCAGAAGCCATCTGATCGAGTGCGCTACCCTGTGCGTTTTGTGGTGCCTGCACCGGTGCGGGTTCAGGTTCTGGCTCAGGCATACGAATTTCAACGTGCATGAGCACCTTCACCAAGGTTTCACGGATCTGGTCGAGAAGCTGTTCAAACATATTGAAGGCTTCGCGCTTATATTCTTGCTTCGGTTGCTTCTGGGCATAGCCACGCAGATAAATACCCTGACGCAATGCATCCAACGCAGCAATATGCTGACGCCACAACTGGTCAAGAATCTGCAACAAGACAGAACGGGCAAAGTTCGTAAAGCCTTCGTGGCCCACCAGGGCTTCCTTGGCTTCATAGTGTGCATTACCCTTTTCGATCACAGCCTGCAACAGATCGTCGTCCGTCATCTGGTCGTTTTCGTCAAGCATCTTCTGGAGATCGATTTCGATACCGAAGTCACCCGAAAGTTTTGTCTGAAGTCCTGGCAAATCCCACTGTTCTTCCACCGTTTCTGGCGGCACGTAGCTGCGGAAGAGATCCGTAAAGAGACCTTCGCGGAGGTTCTTCACGAGTTCAGAAATATCCTCACTTTCGAGAATTTCGTTACGTAAGCCATAGATTTCATGACGCTGATCGTTTTGAACGTCGTCAAACTCAAGCAACTGCTTACGGATATCGTAGTTACGACCTTCCACCTTACGCTGAGCTGATTCGATCATACGGGTCAGCATCTTGGATTCGATCGCTTCACCGTCTTCGAGCTTCAACTTGTCAGCGATAGCACGCATACGGTCACCACCGAAGATGCGAAGCAGCTGGTCTTCCATCGAGAGATAGAAGCAAGAGCTACCTGGGTCACCCTGACGACCTGAACGACCACGCAACTGATTATCGATACGACGAGATTCATGGCGTTCAGAACCGATAATGCGAAGGCCACCCGCCTGCACCACCTGTTCATGAAGCTTATTCCATTCTTCTTTGATTTCAGCCACGCGCGCTTCACGTGCTTCGGGCGTCAACGATTCATCTGCACGGATGGCGTCCAGCGTCTTATTAATGCCACCACCCAACACAATGTCGGTACCACGACCAGCCATGTTCGTAGCGATCGTCACGACACCCGGACGGCCTGCATCCAAAACAATCTGAGCTTCTTTTTCGTGCTGCTTAGCATTCAACACGTTGTGCGGAATCCCTTCCTTCGTCAGCATCTGAGAAAGAAGTTCAGAGTTTTCAATCGAGGTCGTCCCCAAAAGCACTGGCTGCTGCTTGGCATAGCAACGCTTCACGTCTTCAATGATGGCGCGATACTTTTCGTCAACCGAACGATAGACCTTGTCTTGCTCGTCAATACGAACCATCTTGCGGTGCGTCGGGATGACGACCGTTTCCAAGCCATAAATATCTTGGAATTCGTAGGCTTCCGTGTCAGCGGTACCTGTCATACCAGCGAGCTTTTCGTACATACGGAAGAAGTTCTGGAAGGTAATCGACGCCATCGTCTGATTTTCCTGCTGGATCTTCACCCCTTCCTTCGCTTCGACCGCCTGGTGCAAACCTTCGCTCCAACGGCGACCTGGCATCAAACGGCCCGTAAATTCGTCCACAATAACGATTTCGCCATTCTGAACCACATAATGCTGATCACGATGGAAGAGCGTATGTGCACGCAAAGATGCATTGAGGTGGTGCATCAAAATGATGTTCTTGGGCGAATAAAGCGAGTCACCCTGCTGCACAAGACCACGTTCCATCAAGATCTGTTCAAGATGTTCGTGACCGGCTTCAGAGATATAGACCTGATGGGCCTTTTCATCAACCCAATAGTCACCATCGGCCTTTTCATCCGCCTGACGCGTGAGCAATGGCGGAATGGTATTAATGGCCTGATAGAGTTCAGTGTTATCGTCAGCTGGCCCAGAAATAATGAGCGGCGTACGCGCTTCGTCAATCAAAATGGAGTCCACTTCGTCAACAATGGCGTAATGCAACGGACGTTGGCGACGATTGGCGACTTCATATTCCATATTGTCGCGCAAATAGTCAAAGCCAAATTCATTATTCGTCCCGTACGTAATATCCGCAGCATAAGCCGCGCGCTTTTGTTCCGTATCTTGGTTCGAAAGGATCTTACCAACCGTAAGTCCCAACCAGTTATAAAGACGACCCATTTGATCCGCGTCGCGAGAGGCGAGGTAATCATTCACAGTCACCACATGGCAACCCTTACCTGAAAGCGCGTTCAAATAAACGGCCAATGTAGCCGTCAAAGTCTTACCTTCACCAGTGCGCATTTCGGCGATCTTACCGTCATTCAAGACCATACCGCCGATCAACTGCACGTCAAAATGTCGCATCCCTAAGACGCGCACAGACGCTTCACGAACCACTGCAAAGGCTTCAGGCAACAAATCTTCAACCGTCGCACCCTGAGCAATGCGATCACGGAACTCCTGTGTCTTCGCCTTCAATTCGTCATCGGACAATGCCTGCATCGCAGGTTCGAGCTTATTGATGGCTTCGCATTTACGGCGATATTGCTTAATCAGGCGGTCATTACGACTACCAAAGATTTTTGTCAGAAGTTCGTCAAACATTATGAATACCAGGATTTTGGGCAAACACGTGATCAACGACACTCATGACATGTTCAATCTCGACGGATTCCGTGCTACCCTATTTTTTCAACAACCGCCAAGGGTCTCCTTCCTGATAACGATGTGCGAACGCAACTTCTTATCAAGAACCTCGGCGAGTATAGCTTTTGGATTATCGCACAGAATACTACCTACAGAAACTTAGCTTCGGGTTATAGCTAGGCCATTGTGTAGCTAGTCGTTTCACAGCTTTTTTTCTAAGATCATTAACGTGACTGATGACTTTATCGTTCGCCGAATAGGTGCACAAACGCTGAACACCTGTCTTGGCCGTGATGAGATGCAACCCCTGATGAGCGAATATGCGCTAGCCAAACGGGCTGGCAGTATCGTCGGGAACGTTTTGCGCCCATTTCGCATGAACATCGACTTTCAAGATCCAGCTTACTGTCGTATTCACGGTCACACCTTAACGATCCTTGTTGAGAATGCGGGGCAACAAAACAGAGTGCGTCAGCTCACACCTCGTCTTTGTGCTGCGGTTGCCGCAGGTGGCTTGCCGATTACTGAAGTCGAAGTTCGCATTATCGCCAAGCAGCCGCTCCCTAACCTTAATCTTGCTCTGCCTACAACCCCTCGCCAGCCAAGCGCCATGGGGGCAGCCGCTATTACCAATGTGCTCAACGAGATCGAGGATCCTTCGCTTAAAGAAACCATGGCGCGCTTAAGGGACGCACTGACCCCTGAAACCACCACCCGTCAGCAGGTCTTAGAAGAAAAATTAGCGAGCGAATCCTTGCAATTAGTCCTAGCAAGACAGCGTCATACGGCATCGCTAGGCGATTACGACTATTCCATCCAATCGCTACATATTCTTTCTGAAGACGAAGTTCGAGACTATCCTCGTTTAGAAGCTGAACGTATGCGTGCACTTCATCGTCGTTTCGAGTTAGAAGACAAAAAGCGCATCGCCCAACGCGCCATCGAGCGTATTGACGAGCAACTTGAGCGTATCGATCAAGCCTTAACCTTGTTGCCTGTCGACATTCAGGCCGCAGAGGCGGCACTCGTTCCGGTTAACCATGACGCGACGCCCCCCCAACAGTCGGCACCGCGCACCTCACCTGCAGCCGCAGCTGCCATTGCATCCATTGCTCGACACAGTTCTTCTCCGCTCACACGCAAGTCGCTGATGAGCCACTTAGACGACCTCAAACCCAAACATCAAGACTACGTCACACGCCTAAATGCAGGTATCCAACGTGAAAAACGTCGCCTATTGAACCTAATCACGCTCACCGAAGCGCAAAAAAAACGCCTTACCCTGCTTTTGACAGCAGAGAAGGCGTTAGAGGCCGATCCGACACAAGCCGAATCAATCGCAGATCAACTTTACGGTCTAGATTTCGACTGAGTGTTCGGCGTCTTTTGCATCCAAAAGTCCACGGGGCAATCTTCAGCCACATCAAAAGTGGTCCATTCCCAAGCAGATTCGTCTGCCAAGAGCGCACGTAAAAGTTGGTTATTGAGACCATGCCCCGACTTATGCGCACGATAATGCGCCAAAAGCGGATGCCCCAACACATAGAGGTCACCCATGGCATCGAGAATCTTATGCTTGACGAACTCGTCGTTTTCTCGTAAGCCACTCGGATTCAAAATGCGGAATTCGTCCATCACGATCGCATTATCAAGTGACCCACCCTGAGCCAAGCCCATACGGCGAAGCATCTCAACGTCTTGCACGAAACCAAACGTACGAGCACGAGACACCGCTTGCTCATAAGTCACACGCGAAAAGTCAACATCAGCCACTTGTTCCGTTTGGTCGATCGCTGGATGACCGAACGCAATGCTAAAGGTCAAACGATAACCTTCATGCGGTTCAAGACGTGCGAGCTTATCCCCTTCACGAACTTCAACAGGCTTTAAGACACGCACGAAGCGCTTTGGCGCCTCCTGCTCAACAATCCCTGCTTGATGCAACAAAAAAACGAAGCTCGCCCCAGAACCATCCATAATCGGAATTTCAGCCGAGTCAACCTCAACCAACACATTATCGACCCCTAAACCACTCAAAGCAGACATTAAGTGTTCGATCGTGGCCACAGCGGCGCGTCCCACATTCACCGTGGTTGCCATACGGGTGTCATTAACGTTTAGCGGATGGGCTGGTATATCAACAGCAGGACGAATATCTACACGGCGATACACAATACCCGTATCAGGTTCCGCAGGATGCAACACCAAACGTACTTTGCGTCCACTATGTAAACCAATCCCTACCGTTTCGACAGATTGTCTGAGCGTACGTTGTTTGAACATGACGTTCACTCCCAGTCAGTCAAAACCGGCGCACAAAGGCGCCGGCTTGAGTCTTGAATGAGGCCGAGCGGCCAATTACTTGAGGAAGGACGGAATAACGATCTGTGACGGATCAAAAGGTTCAGCAGGCTTCTTGGTTGGTTCAACCGAGCTCACTGGCGTCACTTCCGTAGGCTTGGGTTCCGTCACTAAGGTTGGCTCAAAGACCACAGGCTGTGCCGTGGCTTCCAGCGGGCTATCCAAACCCGTTGCCACCAACGTGACACGCACTTCGTCGCCCATTTCTTCAGAAATCGCAGAACCGAAAATCACAATGGCAGACTTGTGAACGAAGGTATTGAGTACTGCCATCGCTTCTCGGATTTCTGCCAAGGTCACCGATTCGTTACCCGTAAAGTAGGCAAGCAAACCACGAGCGCCCTGCAGATTGGCCCCTTCGAGCAACGGACAAGCAATGGCCTTTTCGGCAGCCACACGGGCACGATCCGGGCCCGATGCCGTTGCCAAACCAATAATGGCCGTACCGCGTTCGCTCATCACCGTCTTCAAGTCCTCGAAGTCGACATTAATCGTACCCGGCGTATGGATGATTTCAGCAATACCCACGCAAGCCTTGTAGAGCACTTCATTGCTCATTTCAAAGCATTCTTTCATCGTGGCATTCGGCGGACATTCGCTCTCAAGCTTTTCGTTGAGAATAACGATCATCGAATCCACTTTATCTTTGAGGTTTTCGATGCCCTTTTCAGCGCAACGCATACGACGACCGCCTTCAAAGCTAAAGGGCTTCGTTACAACGGCAACCGTCAAAATCCCCATTTCTTTGGCAATCTCAGCAATCACAGGCGCCGCACCCGTACCCGTGCCACCACCCATACCAGCCGTAATAAAGAGCAGGTGAGCACCGCGAATGGCTTCAGCAACCTGTTCACGCTTTTCCTGAGCAGCCGCCGCACCCACTTCGGGACGCGCACCAGCACCGAGGCCCGTCGAACCGAGTTGAATATTCACATGGGCACGCGAACGAGACAGGGCCTGATGGTCCGTGTTCGCGGCGATAAATTCGATTCCCTTGGCGCCATGCGTAATCATGTGTTCAACGGCATTACCACCGCCGCCACCAACGCCAATCACCTTAATGACAGTGTTCAGAGGATCAAGTTCCTGCAGGATCTCAAAAGGCATTTTCTACCCCAAAATGTCGAATCTTTTAATTATGGCCGAGAATCATCTTGTCTGCCTACTATCACAGAGAATAGAAGGCTCAATAATCCCCAATAATTATCGTTGAAAGCTTTCCGGATATACTCGGGAACGAGAGTGTCCGAAGGCCACGTGTATCACGCATCGCCTGACCTTGTGCCGCAGCAGCAACCAAACCAACAGCAACACTCGCTTCAGGCAATTGCGAAAGTGGCGAATTGTCTTCTAAGTATATCGGTCGACCAAGACGAACTGGGACACCAAATACTTCTTTTGCGATGTCATCAATACCACGTAACGATGACCCACCGCCCGTCAGCACCACGCAGTGTACCTTGTCTAGGCACCCAGCTTTTTCTAATAGATGCTTATAAAGCGTAAAAAACTCTTCTGCACGCGCACGAAGGGTTTTAACTAACAATTGTTTTGAATATAAGCGCGGCCGAAGCTCGCCTTCGGCTTTGACCTGAACGGTATCCGTCGGCAATACGGCTTTCGTACAGTGCCCCGATACGCGTTTGAGTTGTTCTGCCTCTTCTAAGCTCAATGCAAAGAAGGACGAAATATCTCGCGTAAAGAATTCTGCGCCATAGGGTCTCACGTCTGTAAACGTAATCATGTTTTCATAACAGAGCGTAATCGATGTGGTCTCTGCCCCAATATCAAAAACCACCGTCCCGCAATAGCGATCCGCATCCGTCAACACTGCCCCAGCCGCGGCCCACGGATGAGGTTCATAACCCGCCAATTCAAGCCCTGAGCGTTGCACGCAACGCTTCATATTTTCTGCGTTAGATATTGACCCATAGACAGCGTGATAGACCGCCATCACTTTGTTGCCCGTCAACCCTATGGGCGACGAGCTCGTAAACACATCGCCGCAACTATACCCTTGCGGAACCATCTTGATGAGCTGACGACCCTGTTGACGACTATGAGCGCGTGCATTACTTTCAGCGGCTTCCACGTCAGCACGCTTCACTTCGTTACCACGTACCACCGCAGTCCCTGTACAGTTTTCGCTCGTCAAGGTTTTACCACCAATCGCGACCCATGCTTTTTCAGGCATGGGGATGTTCGCCGCAGCCCTCGCGCGACCAACAGCCTCACGGACAGAACTCACAACGGCTTCCAAGTCCGTCACAATCCCGTTACGAATCCCATTAGATAATTCAAGCCCATAGCCCAATACACGATAAAACCCAGGCTCATCACCCGGGCGAGCAATGACGCACAGCACTTTATGCGAGCCAACATCTAAGCCAACAAGATAATCATTCGGGTTATTCATTCGGCTGCGTCACATCGGGCTCTTCGACCGATGATTCCGTTTCTTCTTTAGCTTCCCGAAGTCTTGCCATGGCTTCGCGGTCGGGAAGGGTAGCCGCGAAAGCCCGATTGTACCTAAGGTCAATAGAAGCTGGGGGACCGTCCATCAATTCCACCACACGAGGATAAGCCGCAGCCATATCTGCGAGCTTGGCAATCACGCCAGATCCCACTTCCTCTTGTCCAAGTTCCACGCGCGTGGGCGGAATGTCTGGCGAAGCCATCACTAGACTCCAACTCCCGCGATCGCTACACGTCACATCAGTGACCGTCGCACCAATCGGTTGCAGTGCACGAACAAACTCGCGGTAGTAACGTGCAATGAGAGCTGTTTGTGTGACTGGGCCATAAAAGTTGGGGAGCGCTTCAGAAGGATTGTCGCGTTCATCGGGGTTCGCCGAAAACAACACGCCATTCGTATCCACTAAGCGGCCATCTTCATAAATCGCCAAAGCCTGATAAATCTCCACCTCAATATGAAGTTCATTTGGCCACACACGTCTCACCGTCGCACGACTCACCCAAGGCACGGTCTCAACAGCCACACGCACAGCTTCAAGATCTTCGGTAAAGTAGTTGCCCTTTAACATGGGTTCAACGGCTTCTTTCACGCGTTCGATGGGCACACGCGTTAAGTTACCAGAGAGTTCCAGTTTAGAAAACTGAAACACAGGCAAACGCATTACGCTTTGTGCCACACGATCGGCACCAAACGCAATACCGAACACCAAAGCTAGCGTCACGCCAACTTTTGTACCAAATCGCAAGGTTGCCCGACGTGATTCACGCTTAGCCGCAAGCGCGCGATCTCTCGCGCGCTTGGCTAATGCTTCCTCCGGCGTTAACGTCTCAACGGGCGTCGGGTTTGTCTTTTGTGTCATGAGTAAGATCTGCTTTTACGCGGGTCTCTCGCCTATCAACTGTCAGTCTGGGCAAGCGACAGTACCTTGACGCAAAGGTCACCATAGGCCATACCTACAGCACGCGCCGCCATCGGCACCAAAGAATGCGGCGTCATACCAGGCGACGTATTGATTTCGAGTAACACAAAGGAGCCATCTGGGCGTTGCATAGCATCAATACGCGACCAACCACGTGCACCAATCGCCTTAAAGGCCTTTTCGCACGTCGCAGACAACGAAGCGGTTTCGGCATCGTTTAACTTCGCGGGGCAGTCGTAACTCACCGCATCGCCAAAATATTTGTTGTTAAAGTCGTAGTCACCTTCAGGGGCGCGAATTTCGATCACAGGCAAAGCTTGACCATCAAGCACCGCCACCGTAAATTCACGACCGCGGATATATTCTTCGACGAGAACAGCCTGGTCACGCGTCGCAGCTTCAGCCAAGGCTTGACGCAACGTTTCCACGGTCGGCGTATTCAACTTTGTCACACCAATCGAAGAGCCATCATGCGCGGGCTTCACAACCAAACCTGTCGCCCCGAGGGTCTCAATAACTTGAGCCAATTCATCGTCAGATGCGTCTGCCGCCAACACAACACCCTGAGGCACAGGAATGCCTGCGCTCTTCCAAACGCGCTTCGTTAAATCCTTGTCGATAGCCATAGCACTCGCCGTGACACCGGGACCCGTATAGGGCAAATTCAAGTAATTCAACACCCCTTGAATCGTCCCGTCTTCGCCCAAGCGACCATGTAACGCAATAAACGCACGGTCAAAAGCACCTTTTTCTAAGGTTTCCAAACAATCTGTCTTCGGATCGAACTTGGTGACATCCACACCTTTTTCAAGCAGTGCGTTATAAACACCTTCTCCCGACATGAGAGAGACCTCACGTTCAGAAGAAACGCCACCCATTAACAGAACAACACGTCCTAACGATTTCATATTTCTTCCCAAATTCAATGTGCTTGATCAGCAATCTGTGGGGCCACTCGACCAATCGAGCCAGCCCCCATCGTAATGACAACGTCGCCATCTTCGACCATCGCTTCAATCGCACGAGCCACTTCCGTCACAGGGACAACCACTGGCGTGTGACGCCCCTTGGCCGCAATAGCCTTAGCTAAATGTTCACTATCTGCCCCTTCAATCGGAGGTTCGCCCGCAGCATAAACTTCAGCGAGTACCAAACCTTCGATATCCGCCAACACATCCACAAACGCGTCAAAGCAGTCTCTCGTACGCGTATAGCGATGCGGTTGGAAAGCTACGATCACACGCTGATTGGGCCAAGCTCCACGTACAGCCTGCAAGGTCGCAGCCATTTCATGCGGATGGTGACCGTAATCATCAATCAAGCGATAGTGACCACGCACCGAACCATCGGACGTACGTAAGGCAATCTCGCCATACTGCGTAAATCGACGACCAACCCCACGAAATTCTGCCAAACCTCGCACAATTGCGTCGTCAGACACCCCCACAACCGTCGCAATCGCGACAGCGGCGAGCGCATTACGAACATTGTGTAAACCAGGCAAATTCAACACCACAGGCAATGGCGGATGGTCCGGACGCAAAACCGTAAAGGCCATCTGCGTTCCACATGCACGCACATCAATCGCACGCACCTGTGCATCATCACTCAAGCCATAGAAAATGACCGGCTTAGTGACACGCGGACGAATCGAGCGAACATTTTCGTCATCAGCACAAAGGACAGCCACCCCATAAAAAGGCAAACGCCCCAAAAAGTCCACAAAAGCGGACTTCAAATTATCAAAACTATGACCATACGTATCCATATGGTCTTCGTCAATATTCGTCACGGCTGATATCACAGGCGTCAAATTCAAGAAGGAGGCATCGGACTCGTCAGCTTCCGCCACCAAAAATTCGCCTGTACCAAGACGTGCATTGGCACCTGCGCTATTTAACTTGCCGCCAATCACAAAGGTTGGATCAAGGCCACCTGCAGCTAATAGCGATGCGGTTAACGACGTGGTGGTGGTCTTACCGTGCGCCCCGGCAATCGCAATCCCGCGACGTAAACGCATGAGTTCAGCCAACATCACGGCACGGGGCACCACGGGAATATCTAATTCACGCGCACCAACAACCTCAGGATTATCCTCGTGAACCGCGGACGAAATCACGACAGCGTCAGCACCACGAATATGCTTTTTATCGTGACCGTAATAGATACGTGCGCCTAAAGACTGCAAACGTTCAGTAACAGCACTACGCGCCAAGTCTGAGCCACTCACAACATAGCCCAAATTGAGCATGACTTCGGCAATGCCACTCATACCCGCGCCGCCGATACCGACGAAATGCAGATGATTGACTAAAAATTTCACTCTTATTTCTCCTGAAGTGCCTTCGATGGCCGACTTAAGCCTGAGCCTTTTTGGCCACGGTTTCTTCAATCAAGGACGCGACGGCTTCTGCGGCCTGCGGGCGTGAGGTCGCACGCGCGTTCTTGGCCAACTCTAGCAAACGATCGCGCGTAAGGCCCGTCATTAATTCGGACATACGTTCGGGGGTAAATTCTTCTTGTGGTACCATCACGGCTGCATGACGTTCAACCATATAACGGGCGTTACCGACCTGATGGGATGTGGTCTTCGCAACAAACGGCACCAAAATACTCGCCACACCCGCTGCGCAGAGTTCAGAGACACTCGTCGCACCCGCACGGCAAATAACCACGTCACACGCTTCGTAACGTTGGGCCATATTGTCAATAAAAGGCACCACTTCTGCCTTCACACCCAATTTTTCGTAGGCAGCACGCACAGGCTCATCACGGCCCTTACCTGTCTGATGAACTAAAATCGGACGTTCATTTTCCGGGATGCTTGCCATCACTTGAGGCATCGTCTCATTAAAGACCTGTGCCCCTAAGCTACCCCCAAACACAAAGACACGAAGAGGCCCTGTACGATCGGCCATACGATCCTGCGGGGGCGCAATGGCCACGATGTCATGACGAACAGGATTACCCGTCGTACGCCCTTTTTCTTTAGCAAACGTACGCGCACCGCCCGCAAAGCCGCACGCCAAGGCGTCACAAAACGGCATCAGTGTGTTGGTCGACATCAACAAGTCCGCGTCACAGTTCATCATGACCAAGGGTAACTTGCGACGGCTTGCAGCAAACCCAACGGGCACAGCAATATAGCCCCCAGTTGAAAAGACGGCATCGGGCTTTAATTCACCGAGCAACTTATTGGCCGCCATAAACGCACCCATTAACTTAAAGCCACCCTTGATTGCCCCTAAGACGCCGCGACCACGCATACCCTGAAAATCTAAACCATGAAAAGGAATGCCATGGCGTTCAACCAACTGAGCTTCCATGCCCGTCGTTGTCCCGACCCAAGTAATCTTCCAGCCGCGCGCGGCCATGACTTTCGCCACGGCAAGACCAGGCATGACATGACCGCCCGTACCAGCGGCAAGAATCACCAAATGTTTAGATGTCGTACTCAAACCTGACCTCCGCGCATCAAAATTCTGTTCTCTTTGTCGACTCTCAACAAAAGTCCAATCGCAACCAAGCCTGAAAGTAGTGCGCTACCCCCAAAGCTCACAAAGGGTAACGTCAGCCCCTTGGTGGGTAATAAACCAGACGCAACCCCGACATTAATTGTGACCTGAACGCCAAACCAAACGCCAATCCCCTGAGCGAGTAACCCAGGAAAATAACGTTCAAGTTTAATCGCCTGACGACCAATTTCAAAGGCATGGCGAATAAGCCAATAGTAAATAAATAAGACGAGGCATACTCCTACGAATCCCGTCTCTTCGGCAATTACAGCCATGATGAAGTCGGTATGTGCTTCAGGCAAGTAATAAAGCTTTTCGACAGACCCTCCTAGCCCCACACCAAAAAGTTCACCACGCCCAAATGCAATCAAAGAGTGTGAAAGCTGATAGGCCTTATCTAGCACATGCTCAGGCGCCCATGGATCTAGATAGGCAAAAAAGCGACCCAAGCGCCATGGCGTATCGATAATCATCCAAAACACAAAACAAATGATCACCACAATCACAGAGACAAAGATTTTGAACGAGAGACCGCCCAAAAAGAGAAGCCCCATGATTTCGGCCACAATCACGAACATGGCACCTAGGTCTGGCTGCTGCATAATCAAGGCCACGATGATCAACATGATCAGCGCCATAGGCCAGAACCCCTTTTGGAAGGAGTGCATATACTCCTGACGCTTCACCGTAAACCAGGCTGCTATGATCAATGCGGCCACTTTCATGACTTCAGAGACCTGAAGATTCATGATCCCTAAACTAATCCAACGCCTCGCCCCATTGACCGAACGCCCGATCCCTGGCACAAGGACCGCCGCCATCAAAATCAACGCGACGATAAACACAACCACCGCATACTTTTGCCAAAGCGCCAAAGGGATTTTTGTGACCACCCAGCAGGCAAACAACCCCACGCCGATGCTTTGTAGATGCTTCACAATGAAGTAACCCGCATCGACGTCATAACGCGAATTGTCAGCAAACATCGTGGTCGCGGAATACACCATCACCGACCCAATGGCTAATAAGGCCGTGACACAAAGCATCACTTCCCACGCCGCACTGACACGCCCTGAATATGGGTCAGTCAGACCGCCTGACGCTTGCCAATCGTCTTTCATGCGTCCGAGCACAATGAGCCCTCCGCGGCGATACGATGAGCGCAAGCAACAAAGCGTTCGCTACGCTCTGCATAGTCACGGAACATATCCCATGACGCACAGGCCGGTGACAGTAATAAGACGTCACCCGTTTGGTGATGTGTCCACAACCAATCGACTGCTTCTTCTAAAGTGGCACAACGACACATCGGAATACCGAGCGGTGCTAGAACCGCTCCAATTTTGTCAGCATCACGCCCAATAAGTGCAATCGCTCCCGTGGTGTTTCTCAAGGCATCCACGAGAGGCGAAAAGTCTTGCCCTTTACCGTCGCCCCCTAATAAGATCAAAATGCGTCGACTTTGTGCCGCAAACCCTTTAAGAGCGGCGACCACTGCACCAACGTTTGTACCCTTTGAATCATCAATAAAGGTAACGCCTTGATGAGTCAACACTGGCGCCACACGGTGAGGTTCGCCTCGATACGTTGCGAGCGCCTCAAGCGCGGGCTCAAGGGGCAACCCTGCACTTTCGACCAAAGCCAAAGCCGCTAATGCGTTCATCGCATTGTGGCGACCAGCAATGAGCAACGCCGATTCTGGCGTAAAGCTCGTTTCTCCACCTTGAGGCAACTTGGCCGCTAACCACAATTGACTATCGTCACACTGTACCAAACCATAGTCACCCTCAACCACAGGGGCGTTCGATCCAAAGGTACGGCGTGGGCCCGTGCCTGCGAGTCGCATCGTCTCTACATCTTCACGATTCACGACACGAACCGTATCAGGTGCAAAAATACGCCCCTTTGCTGCCGCATAGGCCACCATATCACCATGCCAATCGAGATGGTCTTCAGTCACATTCAAAATGGCCGCAGACTGACATACGAGTGATGATGTCGTAGCTAACTGAAAGCTTGAGAGCTCTAATACCCAAACATCAGGCAATCGGTCAGCGTCTAACGCTTTATCTAGTTCCGTGACTGCATTAGGACCAATATTGCCAGCCGCCACTGCATAACGGCCCGACGCATTGGCCATACGTGTCACCAGTGTCGTCGTTGTCGTCTTGCCATTGGTTCCAGTGATCCCAATTACGATGGGGCGGTAAGCCTTTTCTTTGGATAAAGTCTGAAGGGCTCTTGCAAAGAGTTCTATTTCACCCACAACGTCAATACCCAAAGTCTTCGCGCGCGAGACGATCGGTTGAGCATCCCCATAAAAAGGTGAAAGCCCTGGCGACATCACCAAAAGCGAAACCCCTTCCAAAAGAGACTCGGGTAATCCACCCGTCACAATCTCAGCTTCTGGCAAACGCTCGGCAAGTTGCTTCGCACCCACAGGTGCTTCACGAGTATCTGCAACACGCACCTGCCAACCACGACGCGCCAAATGAAGCGCGCACGCTTGCCCCGAAGCGCCTAGGCCAATAACTAAAGCCAACTGACGAAGCGATTCCTTCTGCATGATGACTGTCCAATGCGAATGTGATCAACGAATCTTGAGCGTAGAAAGACCAATAAGGACCAAAATCATCGTAATGATCCAAAAGCGCGTCACAACCTGCGTTTCTTTCCAACCCTTCAATTCAAAGTGGTGATGAATGGGCGCCATCAAGAAAATACGTTTCCCATGCGACAGACGGAAGTACACCGTTTGAATCATGACAGATAGCGTCTCAACGACAAAGACGCCCCCCATGACGGCAAGCACCAATTCCTGACGTGTAATGACGGCCATAGTGCCTAAACAGCCCCCTAAAGCCAGGGCACCCACGTCACCCATAAAGACCTGAGCTGGATGCGCGTTGTACCAAAGGAAAGCCAGGCCTGCGCCCAATAAGGCCCCTGCGATCACAATGAGTTCACCCGCGCCCGGAATAAACGGAAAGATCAAATAAGACGCATAGTCAGGACGTCCCACCACGTAGGCAAAGATCCCCAAGGCACCACCGACCATCACGCTCGGCAAAATCGCTAAGCCATCAAGCCCGTCAGTGAGGTTCACCGCATTGGAGCTTCCTACGATCACCACATAGGTAAAGGCCATAAAGCCAATCAACCCCAAAGGCAGGGCGACATCCTTAAAGCACGGGATCAAGAGATGCAAATTATCTGAAATGTCGAGCGGAAAACCCGCTTCCACCCAAGCCGCGACCGTTTCGGTCAAGGTTCCATTCGCCGGCACAGAAAGCGCAAACACCAAATAAAACGCAGCGACCAGACCAATGACGGACTGCCACGTAAATTTTTCACGCGCGCTCATCCCCTTCGGGTTGTGGTACACCACCTTACGATAGTCATCGATCCAACCAATGGCGCCATACCCCAAAGTGACAAAAAGTACGATCCAAATGAAGCGGTTCGACAAATCAGCCCACAAAAGCGTAGACGTGGTAATTGCAAAAAGAATCAAGGCACCACCCATGGTCGGTGTCCCGTCTTTAACTAAGTGGGTCTTCGGGCCATCCGTACGCACGGCCTGACCAAAGTGCAAATTGCGTAAGCGCGTAATCATCCAAGGACCAAGCGCAAACCCAATCAACATCGCCGTCAGTGCAGCAAGTACTGCACGCAGCGTCAAATAATTAAAAACGTTAAAAGCTGGAAAAGTATCAGCAAAGGCACGGAAAAGTTCAAGCAACATGGCCAATCCAATCACGCCGTTGAAGGTTTAGCCCCAACGGCGAATATCAAAAATTATTCTTCTTTTTTTAGCGCAGCAACGATCTGCTCAAAACCCATATAGTGGCTGGCTTTGACTGTGATCGTTCCTTCGACCGTTTTAAGAGCATCAATCAACGCGTCTCGCGTTTCAAACCAATGACCGTTTTCACCAAACGCTTCTACGGCATAGCGAGACCAAGGACCAGACGCATAAAGCGCATCCAAGCCAATAGACTTTGCAAAAGCCCCCACTTCACGATGCGCCTCTTCGACTTCGTGACCGACTTCGCCCATATCGCCCAACACATAAGTGCGAGGTCCCGGCTCCGTAGCCAATTGCGTCATCGAAGCGCGTACGCTATCTGGGTTCGCATTGTAGGCATCGTCAATCAAAATGCCTCCTGCATAAATATGGCGTTCACCGCGCCCCGTTAAAGCTCTAAAAGCCGACAGTCCATCCACGATGGCCTTTGGGTCAACCTTCATCGCAAGCGCTGCTGCTGCTGCGCCTGTCGCATTATGAATGTTGTGGCTCCCTTTAATCGCTAACGGCACACGAATCTCACCTTCAGGCGTCGTTAACACCAAAAGGTCACCTTCCATTTGGCCAACGACATCCGCGTCTACCCCCTCTTGGGTGGTGTAAGTCAACGTACTGACGCCACGCGCCATCGCTAAATCAGCCCAAATATGAGCACAAGCATCATCAGCCGGATAAACAGCACAACCCGTTTCAGGCAAACTCGCGATCACCAAACCATTTTCACGAGCCGTTTCTTCAACACCCTTCAAAAATTCCTGATGTTCGCGTTGCGCGTTCGTCAACAAAACCACCGTCGGGCGCGTCCAATCGGCTAAGCGTGCCATTTCACCAGGATGATTCATCCCGCACTCAAACACCGCCGCACGATGCTCAAAGTCAAGAGACAAGAGCATTCTCGGTACGCCGACCTCATTATTGAAGTTGCCACGGGTTGCGCACACACGCGATTCGTCCCAGCGCGCCTTCAGGATTTTGGCGAGCATTTGTGTCGTCGTGGTTTTACCGTTACTGCCAGCCACAACGGCTAATGGCAAAGCGAAGCGATGACGCCAAGCTTTAGCGATCAACCCGTAAGCCCGACCCGTATCCGAGACAACAATCTGAGCGACCTCGACATCAACAGGGTGTTCAACGATGACACAGACTGCCCCTTTTTCAACGGCAGCGGCTACAAACTCGTGACCATCAAAACGTTCACCCGACAAAGCGACAAACACATTACCTGGGACAACCGTACGCGTATCTGTACTTACACCGTGATAGGTTTGCGTCAAATCACCCACAGTCGCTTCGAGTAGCGGCGTCACAGCCACAACTAAGTCCTGCAAATTAGTCATGGTGAGATTCTCCTGAGCGCAACCACTGCATGCGGCGCTCGTTAAATGCTTCCCGAACCACTTCAACATCACTGAAATGGTGTTTTACGCCGTTAATCTCTTGATAGTCTTCATGGCCTTTACCTGCAATCAAGATAACATCCTTGGCTTGCGCTTCTGACACCGCTAACGTAATAGCCAGAGCACGATCGCTTTCGACGCGAGCTTCGGGTGCGCCCACTCGAATATCCTCAATGATCGTTTCTGGATTTTCTGTTCTCGGGTTGTCACTCGTGATCACGGTTTCATCAGCAAGCTCAGCCGAAATGCGCCCCATCAGAGGTCGTTTACCGGCATCACGATCACCGCCACAACCAAAGACACACCAAAGTCGACCACCTCGAGCTTCTGCCACGGGGCGTAAGCTTTCTAAAGCTTTTTGTAAGGCATCAGGGGTATGGCTGTAATCAACGACTGTTAAAGGCACACCGTCGGCCTTCATCAGTTGCATACGCCCGGGCGGAGAAGCTAACGTTTCTGCCCACTGAGCAATCATGTTGGCATCACAACGACGCGCCAAAAGCACAGCAGCAGCCTGAAGGAAGTTTGAAACATTAAATAAACCTACTTGAGACAACTGCACTGGCGTTTCAACGCCGTCTACCACCATCGTCAATCGGGTACCAGCTTCACACGCTTGAACGTCTCGCGCTTCGACTACATGGTGTGCTTCAAACGTGGGCTTACCACCCATCGTTGTCGCCCAAACTGTCACACCATTCTCACGCGCCGCTTCAGCCATGAGGGTGCCCGCTGGATCGTCTGCATTAATCACCGCGACGCGTAAACCAGGCCACGCAAAAAGAATGCGCTTCGCTTTTGCATAGGCATCCATCGTGTGATGGTAGTCCAAATGGTCACGGGTCAAATTCGTAAAGACAGCCGTATCAAAGCGAGAACCGGTCATACGTCCTTGCTCAAGACCAATAGAGCTAGCTTCCACTGCAAAAGCCTTAGCCCCAGCCGCCAAAATGTCAGCATAAACACCTTGCAAACTGATGGCATCCGGTGTCGTTAACGCCGGCATATCAAAGGCACGCCCAGCGAAACGGCAACCCACCGTACCCATCACAGCACAAGCAAGTCCCGCCTTAGTTAAAAGGTCAGCAATCCAGTGAGTGGTTGTGGTCTTACCATTGGTCCCTGTGACAGCGATCCCTGTCATATGGTCGGACGGTGCCCCATAAAACGCTGTCGCCACTTCACCTAATCGTTCTGCCAAATGATCCACCGATAACGTCGGAATTGGATAATGTTCGGCATCACTAGTCCCCTCTCGCGTTTGCATCAAGACGCCCGCTGCGCCACGTGCCGCAGCCACACGAATAAACGCGCGACCATCAGACTTCGCTCCTGGTATCGCGACAAAAATGTCGCCAGGTTTAACGGCTCGACTATCTAAACGGAGATGAGCACCTTCGTGAACAATCGCAGCGAGCCATGCCACGATCTCCTGAATTGACTTTTCCATCGTCATTCGTTCCTTTATCTATTTATTGGCGCGCTTTCACTTTCGAAAGAAGTCCACCACCCGCCACAACGTTACGTTCATCAGGCGACACCATCAATGTGCGTAAAGCACCTTGAGCGACTTCATTGAAAACAGGCGCAGCCACCAGGCCGCCATAACGCCCCTTCTTAGGTTCGTCAACCATCACAGCCACAATAAATCTTGGTTGCGTTGCAGGCACAATTCCGACAAAGCTCGCGACCACGTCACGGGTATATTGCCCGTTCTTCACCTTGTTTGCTGTCCCTGTCTTACCAGCCACCGAATACCCGGCCACATTCACATTTGAAGCAGTTCCACCTTTTTTGACGGTTGCCATCATCATGGCACGCATACGACGCGCTGTTTCTGGCTTAAAGACTTGCGTACCCTGCAACTTTTCGTTGGCATCACGTTTAAAGAGCGTGAGGTCAATCACATCACCATTACGGGCCAACGCGGTATAAGCACGCACCATTTGCATGAGCGAGACTGTCACCCCGTGGCCATAAGAAATCGTCGCTTGTTCCACAGGGCGCCAGGATTTTCCAGGGCGTAAACGCCCTGAGGTAGCCCCAGGGAAGCCGATATGCGGCGCCTTACCAAAACCCAACTCTGAATATGTGTCGTAAAGCGTTTGCGGTGAAATTTCTAGCGCGATCTTAGCCGTCCCAATATTAGAAGACTTCGACACGATTTCTGCGACGGTTAGTAGCCCATAGTCATGCGTATCACCAATCGTACGGTCACCAATCGTGAGTTTGCCGGGCGCCGTCTGAATGGTCGTCAAAGGGTCCACAATCCCCATGTCTAGCGCCTTCGCAATCGCAAAAGGCTTCATGGTGGAGCCCGGTTCAAACTGGTCCGTTAGCACACGGTTTCGTACACGTTCAAAGCGCACCGTCGAGCGATCATTGGGGTCGTAGGTAGGCGCATTCGCGAGGGCAATGATTTCACCCGTATTGACGTCAGCCACCACAACAGCCCCAGCTTTCGCTTGTGTTTTGTCAATGGCACGCTTGAGTGCTTCATAAGCAATAAACTGCACACGCGAATCAATCGCGAGCGAAACATCTTGTCCAGGTAACGCTTCTTTTGCCCAAACATCATCCACGATGCGACCATGACGATCACGAATCACACGACGCGCACCGCGCTGACCAGAGAGCACTCGATCGCGAGCAAGCTCTACGCCTTCCTGCCCTCGATCATCCCACCCCGTATAACCCACGATATGCGCCATGGCAGGGCCATCAGGGTACTGTCGACGCATTTCAGGCGAAATTCCAATGCCTGGGATCGCAAGCTGACGAACAGCTTCTGCTGTATCTAAATCTTGACTACGCGCGAGATAGGTGAAGTTGGGCGACGAGCTTTGACGAATCTTCTTCATCAAAGTCGTGTACTTCATATTCAAGATGCGTGCCAAAGCCTTCATTTTTTCAGGATCAACATCCTTCAAAAAACTAGGATCCGCCCAAATGCTACGACACGGTTGACTCGAAGCGAGTACAACGCCATTTCGATCCAAGATTTCGCCACGCGTTCCTTCAATCGAAATTGTTCGAGCAAAGCGTTGCTCGCCTTGATTTTGCAAAAAGTCAGTCGTCACGTACTGAAGATAAAATGCACGACACGCCAAAATCACAAACATCAAGACGATTAAACCAAACGCGACATACGTACGATATTTAGGAATCGGAATAATGATGAGAGGATCAGCCTCACGTTCAGGCTCGGCTTTTTTCGCCTGACGGTCACGCATGATGGCGCCGATGATTTTTTCCCAAACCATCAACAAAAAGCGTTCAAACGCATCAAGGAAGCGCAACTTCATGGTCGACCTCCTTTTGCTTTTGGATCGCGTTCGTCTTCTTCCTGGTTCGTCAAGATTGCATCAGGCGCAAAACTCACGCGATGGTGTTCGTCCACCACCAAGTTGACCGTATTTTCGCCACGCGCCACTTCTAAGCCCAGGCCCTTGGCACCTTCAGAAATACTGCCTGGCAACGCCGCTTTGCGTACTTTTAATAAAAGGTCTGCCTGATCATCTGCCAAGCGACGACCTACGTCCACCGCACGCTCATGTTCCACAAAAAGCGTACGAGCACGATACTGCACGTTCACAAGCGTGATGGCCATCACAAACAAAATGATGCCAAGCACACATACCAAGCAAAGTTCAAAAAGATTTACTTGGCGCATGCTCCATCCTCCGGACGCCACGGAGCTTGGGTACGACAACCGACACGAAGAATCGCGGATCGCGCACGAGGATTCTGGTCGCACTCTTCACGGCTCGGCTTGATGCGTTCAATACGATCAAAAAGCGGTGCAGGCAACATATCTTGCGTCAGCGGCAAACGAGGATCCAATCCACGTTCTGGATGCGCAGTACGATCAAAGAAATGTTTCACAATGCGGTCTTCGAGCGAATGGAAACTAATCACCGCTAAACGACCTTCAGGCTTTAACAAATAACCCGCTGCATCCAAAGCCGACTTCAATTCATCGAGCTCATGATTCACTTCAATACGGATAGCCTGGAAAGTTCGAGTCGCTGGATGCTGTCCCATGTCTTTTTTGTTGCGTGGAACAACGCTCGCGACTAAATCCGCCAACTGTCGCGTTGTCTGCAAACCGCCTTTTTGACGTGAAGCAATAATGGCACGCGTGATCGGCCCAGCAAAACGTTCTTCGCCATAAAGATTGATGACATGACGAATTTCGCGCTCATCGGCCGTTGCCAGCCATTGGGCAGCCGTCATGCCGCGCGTGGTATCCATACGCATGTCTAAAGGGCCATCAAAACGGAATGAAAACCCACGAGAAGCATCATCGATTTGAGGTGACGAGACCCCAATATCAAGAAAAATCCCATCCACCTGATGAACACCAATCGCTGCTAGCGATTCACGCATCGTGGAAAAAGGTTCGTGAATGATCGTAAACCGAGGATCCGTAATTTGGCGTGCGACTTCCACAGCCATTGGGTCGCGGTCGAACGCAATCAGGCGACCCTGACTAGACAGTTTTTCTAAAATGCGACGCGAATGCCCGCCTCGACCGAATGTACCATCGACATATAAACCATCAGGATTCGTCACCAAGGCTTCTGGGGCTTCAACACCTAATACTGACAGATGGATAAATTGCTCGCTCACGCCCGTATCTCACAACCAACATCATCAATGACGCCACAGCACGCAGTCACTGATTGAAAAATCTTCATCAGAACGTAAAGTCCGCTGCTTCAAAGCCCGCTGCCGCTGCTTCTTGCTCGCAAGCTTCCAACGTCTCTCGGTTCCATAACTCAAAGTGCTCTCCTAACCCTAACAAGGCAACCTCTTTGGTCAAGTTACCCATGAGTCGGAGTTCTGCGGGAATTAAGATTCGCCCCGCTCGATCTGGTGTTAAATCAACAGCACTCCCAAGAACGTAACGGACAAAGGCACGTGCCGAATAAGGCAAATGCGCCAACGCTTCACGCTTACGTTCCCATACGGGGGTTGGATAAATCACGAGACAACCATCGGGGTGGCGGGTAATGGTCACTTTGCCTTCACATAAAACGGCAAGCGCCTCCCGATGTCTTGCAGGCATCGACAGGCGACCTTTTTGATCTAACACCAAGAGCGAAGTGCCCTGAAACACGTTCCGACCTCCCGATGATGAGTATTCCGTTTAAAGACGTTGGTAGAGCGACAGAAAAGCTTCCCACTTTTTCCCACTTTCCCAACTTCACTTTAACGTCAACACGACATATGGTCAAGGCTCGCTACAATTTTTTTCTTCAGGATTTTCCCGTTGCCGCTCGCGTTTTAGGCATGACACACCAAAAACCCCATGAAAGGATTAGCCTCTAAACGTTCAGCACGATTTCTAGACTGTGGTAGGCTTATAAAATTCCACTATTTTTAATCGCACGCGTGATGCCATTCTTTGTCCAACTTACGCGTCCGATTACTTCCCCATTTTCAACGAAGACGAGTTTTTTATTTCGCCATGCAAACGCTCGACAAAATCATGAAGCCCCGTTCGATCGCTGTCGTCGGAGCTTCCACTAAAGCGCACACCATCGGTTCCGACATCCTCAAGCAACTTCAAGCTTATGGCTTCACAGGAAACATCTATCCCGTGAATCCTCGTGGTGGCGTCATTGAAGGTTTAGAAGCCTATCCTAGCGTCCTCGATATCCCAACCGACGTCGATCTTGCCATCATTATTGTTAACGCGAAATTCGTTCTTCAAACCATTGATCAATGTCACCAAAAAGGCATTCAAGGGCTTTGCATTATTTCCGCTGGCTTTAAAGAAACAGGTGGCGCGGGTACAGAACTCGAAGCGGAACTCTTAAAGCGCATCCGTCAATACAACATGCGTTGCGTGGGTCCCAACTGCTTAGGTGTCGTTAATACGCATCCTGACATCCGTATGGACGGTTGCTTTGCTGAATCTTTGCCTGAACGTGGTGACATCGGCTTTGTTTCTCAGTCGGGCGCCTTGGGTGGGGGCATTCTCAATATTCTGCGTGACCTTAATCTAGGTTTTTCTCAGTTCATCTCCATTGGCAATCAAGCTGACGTCAACGCCGAAACTGCCATGGCCTATTGGGAAAACGAAGAAGATGTCCGCCAGATTCTGCTCTATATGGAATCCATTCAGAATCCGGCCAACTTCCGAGAAATCGCCACGCGCATTTCTAAGAAAAAGCCTATTCTTGCCTTAAAAGCAGGACGTTCCGCAGCTGGCGCTTCAGCCGCCTCTTCTCATACAGGTAGCCTAGCCGGCGCTGACTTAGCTGCCGATGCACTTTTGCGTCAGTCGGGTGTCATTCGCGAACACTCTCTTCAAAAGCTTTTTGCGACGGCTAAGGTTTTTGCCAACTGTCCGATTCCAAAGGGTGACCGTGTCGCCATTGTGACCAACTCTGGCGGTCCAGGCATCATGGGAACTGACGCCATTTGCGAGCACGGCATGCAGATGGCTGAATTGTCTGAAGAAACGAAGGCCAAGTTGCGTAGTTTCTTACCGCCTGCCGCATCCGTCAAGAATCCCGTTGACATGATTGCCTCTGCGCCGATTGAACACTATCGTCAGACGCTTGAAACGGTCTTGGCTGATCCTGCCGTTGACATGGTGATCACCATTTATCTGCCCTTCCTTGGCCTCAAGGACACCGATGTCGCTACGGCCATTATGGATATCAAGGCGAAGCACCCGGAAAAGCCGATCGTCGGCGTCTTTATGACAAAGAGCGACTTCTTTACGGCCTTCTCAGCCAACGACGTGAATGTGCCTCTCTTTATGTATGTTGAAGAAGCTGTTGACGGTTTAGCTCGCCTCAACCAGCAACGTCTTTGGATCAACCGCCCTGAAGGGACGCATCCATCGTACGATGTTCGTCGTGACCAAGCCAAGGCCATCATGAAGGCAGCGCTTGACGAAGGTCGTGATCAGTTAACGACGCGTGAAAGTATTGATGTTCTTGATGCCTATGGCGTGCGCGTATGTCGTTCTGGCTTTGCTACGACAGAAGACGAAGCGGTGGCGATTGCCGATCGCATTGGCTACCCCGTCGTCATGAAGATGACCTCAAAGACCACCTCGCACAAGACTGATGTGGGTGGTGTACGCGTGAACATTCAATCGGCCGATGCTTTACGTGCTCAGTATCAGGATCTCGTTACGCAACTCGATGCCCGTGGTCTACTTGACGGGCTTGAAGGCGTCATCATCCAAGAAATGGTAACTGGCACGCGAGAAATGGTCTGTGGTATTGCAACGGATCCACAATATGGTCCAATGCTGATGTTTGGTCTTGGTGGAGTCTTTATTGAAGTGATGAAGGACGTCACATTCCGTATTGCACCGATTGACACTGTCGATGCCGCCGACATGGTGAAGTCCGTCAAAGCCTACAAGTTGCTCGAAGGCGCACGTGGTACGACGCCCGCCCAGATCGACCAAATCGAAGAAACGTTGTTGCGTCTATCTCAACTCGTCACAGACTTCCCGTTCATTGACGAACTCGACATCAATCCGCTCATGATTTCTGAAAAGAATGGTGAAGCGATTGCTGTGGACGGTCGCATCAAAGTTCGCAAGGACGAAGCGATCGCAGCGCTCTAAACCCACGCATGCAATCAGCAAAAAGGGGCTCGATTTCACACCGAGCCCCTTTTTTATATTGGGTTTGACTGCATACTCTCCCGATAAGCCGGATTATGTTCCTCACCGAAATGAAGTGACGATCATTCATCTAGGACGACATTCACATGCCGCCTCAAGCCATCTACCCGCAACCAGTTCGGGCCGAACTATAGGCTGCCTATTTGATGTTGCTCCCCGTAGAGATTGCCCGTTTCACCCGACCCTAACGTCGGCTCGTCTCTGTTGCTCTAATCCTCGCCTCGCGGCGGACAGCCGTTAGCTGCTACGGTGCCCTGCGGAGTCCGGACTTTCCTCCCGCGGATAAATCCGCCGACGATCGTCTGGAAAAGTATCGCAGTCAAGGGGCACACTCTACGTGTTTTGAATAGTTTTTTCAAGTACGACGAGGACGTTTTTTGCAGTCTAGATACAAGCTCGATGATTTTTTCCATGGATCTCGAACCTTCATGCATAGGCTTATGCGAGAATAATGCGTCCAAGTCTCCTTGGAATGAGACCCCGAGCATTTTTCGTCTACATGGCCATTTTTATCCATGTAGTTGTCTAGAGAAAAAGATGAAAAAACCAATTTTGAAAACACTGGTCGTCACCATGGCTAGCGCCCTGATGGGGATGTCCACTCAGGCGCAAGCCAATACCTTCCTTGACGCCGTGATTGATACCACGCCCGCTGGTTACGTATCTGCTTCTGCTGATCGTCCGGGTGACTTTGGCTCCTTCTGGCAGGATTCTGTCAATGGCGCCAAGGCCATCATGAAAGACGGCAACAGCGTTTGGATTGTGCCCACCTATACCAACCACCCGACGTGGGCGTGGGATAAGCGCCACGAAGAAAATGGCTATCCCTTTGGGATGGGCTTAGGTCGTCAGGTGATCGACAGTCGTGGCAATGAACGTACCTTCTTTTTGACGAGCTTTGTCGACTCCAACTATCGCATGGAACCGATGGTGGGCTATCAATGGCTCGCCCGTTGGCCAATCAGCAACACCGGTTTCCATGTAGGGGCTGGGTACTTAGCTGGCCTGACAATGCGCGGTGACTATATGTGGTTACCTTGCCCATTGCCCCTGCCGGTTGCCAAGGTGGGCACCGACACCGTGTCCTTCTATGGGACTTATATCCCGTTTACCCACGTCTTTTTCTTCTATTCGACGATTACGATCGACGACCAGAAACGTCGTGACTTGCCGTTGCCAGCCTCGAGCCCCTGGAGTTCCGCAGAAAACATGATCTACGGCGGCTGGGGTTACACCTATATGGATAACGGCGAAGAATATAGCCCGACCACGGTGAAGAACGACCTGTCTTGGCATGTGGGTATGCGCCACTACTCAGGTCGCCACTGGGCCACGGACGTTTCTTATCGTCGTTCGACCCATGGCGTTCGCTCGGGTGCCAACTTCGAACGAAAGAACTACCGTTTTGAAACGTGGGCTGTTCAGTTGCAATACAACATTGACGCCCTCGATCAGTTGCGCCTCTATGCTGGCGGTGGTGTCGGCTACTCCCAAATGAAGGGCCAAAATCGTAAAGACGATAGCGTTCACCCTGTCTTGTCTTTAGGGACCACGTACGCCGTGACAAAGAACCTATTTGTCAATGCTGAAATGTTCACCTCGTTTGCCCGATTCAAGGGTACGGTGGAAGGACGCGACGACAGCTACCTCTTTACCGCTATGCCGACAGATTTCACTGTTTCGGTTGGCTGGGCATTCTAACTTTTTTCTACTTCAGCACCGTTTGTTAACGGTTCTTTCAGACTGAGCTAGTAGAATGCTCGCCAAATATCGGGCGGCCGACTCGAAGGCCGCCCTTTTTCAGTTTTCAGACACTGTACTAACGGTCATCACCTCGACCGTTGGTTTACATCAGACACCCCATCAGGAGTTGACAATGGATCGCAATGATGAACTTTTCCAACGTGCCCAGATCTCCATCCCGGGCGGCGTAAATTCCCCCGTGCGTGCTTTCCGCTCGGTCGGTGGTTCTCCGCGCTTTATCGATCACGCCAAGGGTCCCTACATGTGGGATGCAACGGGCAAGCAATTCATTGACTACATCCTTTCTTGGGGGCCGATGATTCTGGGTCACAATAACGACGACGTGATCGCGGCCGTGGATGCCGCCGTTTCCAAGGGTCTTTCTTTTGGTGCTGTCACCGAAGGCGAAACGTTGATCGCCGAAGAAGTCCGTAAGCTTGTTCCTTCTATGGAACAAGTCCGCCTAGTGAGTTCCGGTACGGAAGCTGGCATGTCCGCCATCCGCTTAGCGCGTGGTTTCACGGGTCGTAACAAGATCATCAAGTTTGAAGGCTGCTACCACGGTCACTCCGACTCCCTTCTCGTCAAGGCCGGCTCTGGCATGTTGACCTTCGGTAACCCGTCATCAGCTGGTGTGCCTGCCTCTGTGACGGAGCATACGCTCGTTCTTGAATATAACAACCCTCAGCAACTCGAAGATGCGTTTAACCGTTATGGCGATGACATCGCTTGCGTGATCGTCGAAGCTGTCGCGGGTAACATGAACATGGTTCGCGGCAATCCAGAATTCCTGAAGGCCATGCGTGAACTTTGCACGAAGCATGGTGCCGTATTGATCGTTGACGAAGTGATGACTGGTTTCCGTGTCGCTCAAGGTGGTGCGCAAGCTCACTATGGCATTACGCCTGACTTGACGATGTTGGGTAAGGTGATTGGTGGCGGCATGCCCGTAGCAGCCTTTGGTGGTCGTCGCGACATTATGCAGTCCATCGCCCCGCTCGGCCCTGTCTATCAGGCTGGTACCCTTTCTGGCAACCCTGTTGCTGTTGCTTGCGGTTTAGCAACACTCAAGGGCATTCAAGCGCCTGGCTTCCATGATCGCCTGTCCGCCCAAGCGGCACGCCTCGTGACGGGACTCACGGCTGCCGCCAAGGATGCTGGCATTGAATTCTGCGCCGATAGCGTGGGTGGCATGTTCGGTCTTTACTTCCTCCCGTCTATCCCGCACGGCTTTGCTGACGTGATGAAGTCTGACACCGAACGCTTCAATCGTTTCTTCCATGGCATGTTGGATCGTGGTGTGTACTTCGCACCGTCCGTCTTCGAAGCAGGTTTCGTATCGATCATGCATACCGACGAAGTGATCGATGCCACGATTCAGGCCGCGCGCGAAACCTTTGCAGAAATCGCTAACTAATCTTTCACTCGAAGGTTGATCCATGGGTTCCGTTAAGACCTGGCTTGCCGCCGTAGTAACGTTGGCCACGGCGGCCACTTCCTGGGCCTCCGGGGCCCAGAATCTTTTTTCGACGTTGGATCGCGGAGCACAAGCCCCCGCCAAACCCAACGTTACAGTTCGTATTGCATCCGTTCATAAGGGCCTGACACCACAAGCCGACAATCAATTGGCCGTGGTTCTCACCCATGAACCTGGGTGGCACACCTATTGGCGTATGCCTGGTGACGCTGGACTCCCTACGCAATTTTCTTTTAGCGTTCCCAGCGACCTTAAAGTCACAGAACCAAAATTCCCTTTACCTGAACGCCTTGCTACACAAGATATTGTGAGCTTTGGCTATAGTAATACGGCGATTTTCCCGTTTAAGATTGACGTACCTCGCTTCCCCGAAGGACGTGCGGCCAACATCCGAGTGCAGGTCTCATTCCTTGCATGTAAAGATGTCTGCATCCCTGGCGAAGCCACGGCAGAATTGCGTCTTCCTTATGCCGTTGCTCCCGCAACAACAGAGGATGCTGCCCTCATTGAAGCCGCTCAAAAAAGCGTTCCTGAGCTATCTAACATCGACGGTCTTCGTGCCATCTATGAAGACAATCGTCTTAAAGTGACGATTCCTGCTGATGCCGTACACATTGCTAAAGACCTAATGTTCTTCCCGCTACAGGAATACGCACTCTCGCTCGTTGACGGCACACGCTACAGCCGTGAAAAAGACGGAAGCGTTGCTTTGACAATGACGCTGAGTCCTAACTTCAAAGATGCCCCCACGGCAACATTACCAGGCGTCCTCATAGCTGACGGCGGTCCTGCCAATGGTGGTTGGGCGCTCGAAACAACGTTGCCCTTAGAAAAGGGAACTGTCCCCATACCCCCTACTTTTACGGGCGACTTGCCTATTCCTAATACCGAAGTCTCGGTCACGACTTTGACGGCCTTACTCTTTGCCTTCTTAGGTGGCTTGATTCTTAATTTAATGCCTTGCGTCTTCCCGATCTTGTCACTGAAGATCTTGCAACTCGTTGAAGGCTATCGTCAAGGCGAACGTCTACTTCCACATGGTGTTGCGTTTACGCTCGGCGTATTGGTGACCATGTGTGTCCTCTCAGGCATTCTGCTTGGATTGCGTGGCATTGGTCTCGCACTAGGTTGGGGCTTCCAGCTTCAAAGTCCTTGGGTCGTATCTCTTTTGATCGTTCTCTTTGTGGCCATCACACTGAACCTCTTTGGCCTCTTTGAGTTCACCGCCGCGACTCATTTAGCGGATACTCGTGCAGCACGCAATGCACCCAAGTCTGGCGTCAAGAGTTCTTTCTTCACAGGCATGCTGGCCGTCATTGTCGCAAGCCCCTGTACAGCCCCCTTTATGGGCGCAGCACTAGGCTACGCCGTGACGCAACCAGCGATCGAAGCCCTCGCGGTCTTTATTGCATTGGGCTTCGGTATGGCACTCCCTTGGTTGCTACTTTGTATCTTCCCAGGTTGGTCTCATCTTCTCCCGAAGCCTGGCGCCTGGATGGACATCTTCCGCAAAGCCATGGCGATTCCCATGGCGCTTGCGGTCGTTTGGCTTGCCTGGGTTCTCTCTAAACAAATCAACTTGAATGGCATGTTACTCATGCTCGCTGCAAGTGGTGCAACAGCCGTATTTCTGTGGCTACTCGGCCGAGAACAATGGGGTCGAGGTCGAAATCGTGCGCTGATGGGCGTCACAGCTTGTGTCACCGTTGGCATCATCGGCACCATTGCCACGGGCATCTTTGACCGCGATGGGGACGTTTCTGGTCACGGTAACTGGCAACCTTGGAGCGATCAAGCTGTTACAGCCGCCTTGGCCGAAGGTCGCCCAGTCTTCGTTGACTTTACAGCCGCCTGGTGCGTCACTTGTCAGGCGAATAAAGTTGCGGCACTCAATCGCGATGACGTGCAAGCCGTTTTCCAGAAAAAGAACTTTGTGTTATTGGTCGGTGACTGGACCAATCATGACCCAGCCATCACAGAGATCTTGTCTAAATTCGGTCGTTCTGGCGTGCCACTCTATCTCATCTATCGACCTGATGGCACTGTTGATGTCTTGCCCGAATTGCTGACACCGAGCATTGTGATCGACGCGATTGAAAAACCATAAAGTGCTAACTAAAAAGGACGGTTCCACACAGAATCGTCCTTTTTCAGATCTACTTTTGAGGTTTTTGTTCGTACGTCCATTCAATGACGCGATTCAAGAATCGAATGCCACCAGGCATATTGCGTTCCCCGTGCACACTCGCAAAGATAGCGTAACGTTCACCATTTTGAGCGTAAATATAGCCACCGATTGAGCGTACATCGGCAAGGTATCCCGTTTTTAAGTGAGCACGACCCAGGGCTTCCTTACGCTTACGCATCGTGCCATCCACACCAGAAATAGGTAATGAACTCATATATTCAGGCATACGTGGGCTGACCCACCCCGCCGCTAAGAGTTGCGTCATGGCACGAGCCGTCACATGTGATACGCGTGACAAACCCGAACCATTCTCAATATAAATATCACCCAACGGCACGCCTTTTTCAGTTAACCACTTCGCCAACACCTCTCGGGCATCGTCCATTTTGATGCGAAGCGGTGCATCTTCATCGTCACGTTCTTTCAGTACGCCCAAACTCAGGTAAATATGCCGTGCAATCAAATTATTAGACCACTTATTGACGAGAACCGTCACATCGGACAACGCGTCAGACGTATGACCAGCAATCATCGTGGCTTCTTGAGGTACCTCTCCACGACGCACGTGCCCCATCCAAGTGCGCCCGTCTTTTTCCCAATATCCTCTAAAGAGACGCTCTAAAAACTCATCCGCTTCTAAAGAAATCACATTAAAGGTTTTAGGGCCACACGCTTTAGGCAATTTTCCATTGAATGACACAACAAGACGACCGTCCTTAGTCTGTTTGAGGCTATAGCCAATGCTCTCCTTCCAATCGCCACAGACACCTTTACTCAAAGGGATAGAAGTGGGGACATCCATACCCGCCAAAGGAGGCATCGCAACAATACGAGCTTTCTTTGCTTTGATATCAGGAACAAATTCAAAACTAAGGTTTCGATACCCTATCACAGCTGCATCAGGTAATTGGTTATAAGGGCGAGAGCCTCGACCATCAAACGCTGACGGATCACCCTCTGGCAAATCAAAGAAGGATCGATCGATGACAAGATCCCCCTCGATATGACGAACCCCCAACTGAGCCATACGATCCACTAAAAGTGCAAACTTCTCAACCACTAACGTGGGGTCGCCGCCCCCTTTGAGATAAAGCTGAGACACGCGTCCTTTTTCATCTGGACGCTCATCCGCATAAAAATACGTTTTCCAGCGCCAGTTCGCCCCCAAACGCTCTAAACCAGCCAAAGTGGTCACGAGCTTCGCTGTCGACGCGGGTGACACATGTCGATCCGCATTCACGGCAATCAATGGTTCGACTTGAGGCATAGGTCTGTCTTCAGGCACCCGTAAATCTTTCAGAGGTACCACAGAGAGCGTGACCGCTTGCGGGTCAACGTGACAAGCTTTCGCTGCGTGTACCAATACATCAGGTAACGCCTGAAGAGGCTGTGCCTGAACCGACAAGCCAAAACACGCTAGCAACATCGTTAAGCTCAACCGCCTTCCAATCAACGCCTTTTTACCGTTTGACAACACCGATACCTCTAACGATTTCAACCGAAAATGGACGAAACGTAAAAAAATTTAAAAAAGCCCTTGTTTTTTGGGAACCCATCCCCATATAGCCTCTAAATGCTAAGACAGCGTCCTTATATTGACGTTATTTTGGCACCGATTTTTACAACTGAATTGTCGGTGACTCCCAACAAAGATTCGTTGCGAGTCCCTTAAAAAAACAGACTGTTTTATTTGGAGAACAACAAATGCAGATCCGTCCGTTGCATGACCGCGTCATCATCAAGCGTCTTGCTGCTGAAACGACCACTTCCTTCGGCATCGTCATTCCTGACTCTGCCGGCGAAAAGCCTGATCAGGGTGAAGTGATTGCTGTCGGTCCGGGCAAGCGTGACGAAGCCGGTCGCGTCATTGCGCTCGACGTCAAGGTCGGTGATCGTGTTCTCTTCGGCAAGTACTCTGGTCAGACCGTCAAGGTTGACGGCGAAGAGCTCCTCGTTATGCGCGAAGAAGACATTATGGGTGTGCTCGAATAAGTTCGCACTACCAAGAACACATCAAGATTTAACGTTTTTCAAATAGATAAAGGATTAAAGAAATGGCTGCTAAGCAGGTTCTTTTCGGTGATGACGCCCGCTCCAAGATGGTTCGTGGTATTAACGTGCTCGCTAACGCTGTCAAGGTCACGCTCGGCCCGAAGGGTCGTAACGTGGTGCTCGAACGCGCTTTCGGCGGCCCGACGGTGACGAAGGACGGTGTGTCTGTCGCCAAGGAAATCGAACTCAAGGACAAGTTCGAAAACATGGGCGCCTGCATGGTGCGTGAAGTGGCCTCCAAAACCAGCGACAACGCTGGTGACGGTACGACGACCGCTACGGTGCTCGCTCAAGCTATCGTTGACGAAGGTATGAAGTTCGTTGCCGCTGGCATGAATCCGATGGACCTCAAGCGCGGTATCGACAAGGCTGTTGCCGCCGCTATTGAAGAACTCCGTTTGATCAGCAAGCCGACGACGACCAACAAGGAAATCGCTCAGGTTGGCTCTATCTCCGCTAACTCCGACGCTGAAATCGGTACGATCATTTCCGAAGCCATGGACAAGGTGGGTAAGGAAGGCGTGATCACGGTTGAAGACGGCAAGAGCCTCAAGAACGAACTCGAAGTCGTTGAAGGTATGCAGTTCGACCGCGGCTACCTCTCCCCGTACTTCATCAACCAGCCGGAAAAGCAGGCTGCCGTTCTCGACAACCCGTTCATTCTTCTTCACGACAAGAAGATCAGCAACATTCGTGAACTCCTTCCGATTCTCGAACAGGTTGCCAAGGCCGCTCGTCCGCTCGTCATCATTGCTGAAGACATCGACGGTGAAGCCCTTGCTACCCTCGTTGTGAACTCCATCCGTGGCATCCTCAAGGTTGCCGCTGTTAAGGCTCCGGGTTTTGGCGACCGTCGCGCTGCCATGCTCGAAGACATCGCTGTCCTCACGGGCGGCACGGTCATCTCTACCAACATCGGCTTGAGCCTCGACAAGGCCACGCTCGAACAGCTTGGTACGGCCAAGAAGATCGAAATCACGAAGGAAAACACCACGATTATCGACGGCGCTGGCCAGGCTGAAGCCATCGAAAACCGTGTGAAGAACATCCGCACACAGATCGATGCCGCCACGAGCGACTACGATCGTGAAAAGCTTCAGGAACGCGTTGCCAAGCTCGCAGGTGGCGTTGCCTTGATCAAGGTCGGTGCTGCTACCGAAGTTGAAATGAAGGAAAAGAAGGCTCGCGTTGAAGACGCTCTTCACGCTACCCGCGCTGCCGTTGAAGAAGGTATCGTGGCCGGTGGTGGTGTGGCTCTCATCCGCGCCAAGCAGGCCATCCGTGACCTCAAGGGTGACAACGACGAACAGAACGCTGGTATCCGTATCGTTCTTCGCGCCATGGAAGAACCGCTTCGTCAGATCGTCGCTAACGCTGGCGACGAACCGAGCGTCGTGGTGAACACGGTGGCTAACGGCGAAGGCAACTTCGGTTACAACGCTCAGACGGGTGAATACGGTGACCTCGTTGAAATGGGCGTTCTCGACCCGACGAAGGTGACCCGTACGGCTCTTCAGAACGCCGCTTCTGTGGCTTCTCTCATCCTCACGACGGATTGCATGGTGGCCGACCTTCCGCAGGAAGATAAGCCGTTGCCCGCCGGCATGGACGGCATGGGCGGCATGCCTGGCATGATGTAATCAACGACATCTACATCAAGTATTGGGATCGCTCAAACGAACGATCCCAAGCTCGGGGATAAAAAATGCGATAGCTATCACGCTGTCGCATTTTTTTGTACCTATGTCAATAGCTTAGAAACCGGCTAACTTTGCGAAAGAATCCCCCGTTTGTTCAGCCACAGCGATATAACGACCATCAGGTTGGCGTAGCACACCAAAAGGCACTTCACGTGCCCCAGAGCGTCGAAAAATCTTGGTGTTAGTCCATACCGCTTCACGAGCCTCAAAGGGCAATATCATGCCGCGCACATCAAGTCCCTTGAAGTTAGGATCCTGGATATGTTCTTCATGCTTCAAGAATGTAGCCTGAGGATCCTTAGCACTCAAAATAGCCGCGCCTTGCAGTTCACTCCATGGATTCAATACCGCCACAGGGTGCCAAACAAATTTCACGCGATCAAGATAAGGCTCAAACTGTTGGTATTGCCAAACACACCAACGACATTGCGTATCAAAGGTCATGAACACGACTGCTTTAGCATCGGGGTTCCCGAACACTAAACCATGGCCATGCTCTGACAACTCTACGAAATACTCTTCAGCATTAAAATCTGTCGGCACGGACGGTTTTTTAGACCAACGACTTTGGGTAGCCATAACAACTGGGCTCGATAAGACACCTACTCCTAATAGGCCGATGCTCGCGAGCATTTGACGACGTGAAAAAGGCATCTTAGCGCCTCCAAAAATGTCAAGAGAGAAGCGTTTATAGCAAGCTACTTTACGCTCTAACCTAGAGCATACGAGATTATTGACTCAATGTCGAAAGAATTTGTTAAGATACCGCCCGATGTATAACTCCTCGGAAGGCCTTAAATGAAGTTCACCGAAATGCTCAACGAGCGTTGGCAAAACGCTGGTTCCATGCTTTGCGTTGGTCTCGATCCAAATCCAACGCGCTTCCCGCACGAACTCGCGGGGCGTAGTACCGCGATCTATGATTTTTGTTGCGGCATCGTGGATGCCACGGCTGATCTCGTCTGTGCTTTTAAGCCACAGATTGCTTATTTTGCTTCGTGTGGTGCTGAAGCTGAACTCACGGCCATTATTGAGTACATTCACACGAACTATCCCAAGGTTCCTGTCATTCTTGATGCAAAGCGCGGTGACATCGGTTCGACCGCAGAGCACTATGCTCGTGAAGCATTTGAACGCTTTAAAGCTGACTGCGTCACGCTTTCCCCTTTCATGGGCTTTGATACGATTAAACCCTATTTAGCTTACGAAGATAAGGGCGCCTTTATTCTTTGCCGCACCTCTAACCCTGGTGGAGACGACATTCAGATGTTGGAAGTAAATGGCGAACGCATCTATGAACGTCTCGCGCGCTTAGCTGCAACAGAATGGAATTTGTCAGGTGAACTCGGTTTGGTTGTTGGCGCCACATACCCGAATGAACTAGCGAATGTCCGTCGTATTGCCCCGAACCTTCCGTTGCTCGTCCCTGGCATTGGCGCTCAAGGTGGCGATATCCACGCTTGCGTACAGGCTGGCCAAACAGCTAACCACACAGGCATGGTCATTAACTCTGGCCGCGCCATTATTTATGCTAGCGCAGAAGATGACTGGAAGGATGCAGCTCGCAAGGCCGCGATCGCAACCCGTGACGCCATTCGCACTGCCGCCTGCTAATGCGCTCAATAGCGCTCATTAAATCAAAAGCCGACTTAAATAAGTCGGCTTTTGTTTGATCTATTGATCTACGTATCGCTTAGTAAACACGACCGTTGACCAAAATTCCCTCTTCTGTAATGTCAATCTGAGAAACCCAAGCGCCTTCACTTTCACGTAAAGCACCTTCTGTCACCAATTCCTTCACAGAATCTGTCCAGACAGGTTCATCCTGAGCAAACTCACGATCAATATTGACCGTAAAACTTCCTAACTGATTGGATTCACGAGCAAGCTGGCCAGTAATCGAGACTTGCCTTTGCTGACGCTCGAAGACACATTCTTCAAGCTTAGCCTTCAGATCATTCGAAAGAATTAACGGCACCAACATCTCAACATCAACCAAGGCGCCTGTGGCCATTTGAGCGATAAAGCTTTCAGGCACATTCTCAAGGCGAACTTTGCCCTTCCAACCATCTAATGCTGTCTGACCGTCAAGCTTAAGTTGAGAGAGTGTCCAGGTCCACTGCTGTTCATATAGAGGGGGTGTCGTAGTCTCGGTTTGCGACTCGTTGACCTTTTGACGAGTTTGAAGGCTATGCAATGTATACCCTTCAACCGTCACTAAACCACCTACGCCCTGGCTCGTCAGCTCGCCACCCTTGACTTGAACCTCTATACGCCCTTCAGCACCGTCTTCGTGCGCCTTGATGCTCACTGGCCCCGTCACCAAACGTTCTTCATCCGCTTGACACGTCATCCCATGCCACAGCAAATCGGTCTTCTTGAGATGCTTATCAGCCGTCAACGTAAAACCGGCCACACTACACAAAACAGGATCGTCTTTGACAAGGAAAGGTTTCACCGTCCACTCATACGTGGCGTCACCCGTTAAACCCACGTTCACCTTAATTTGGTCTTCATATCCGTCAAGACCAAAGTTGGGTAACTCAGGCGCAGATCCAAACTCACGATCCAAAGTCAACTTAGCTTTTGTCCCAAAACCGAAGGTCGCGCGCCCGGTCCATCGAAAAGCCAACTGACCATCCTTCACCGTGATCGCCACTTCGCGTCCCGTGAAACTACGAGCTATTTCTTCAGCGCTGATCGAGAGACCTACCTTGACACCATCATCCGAGAGCTTACGAGCAATCTCTTCAAATTGCTGATCAAAAACCGTGCCCTGCCACAGGATGCCACCGGCAACGACTGCACCCAGTAAAACGGCTCCACCCGCCGCCACCCCAAACCATTGAGCTCGCTTTTCACTCATTATCACTCCTCCTATACGATTACCTTATACCGACTTATGAAAGCGTCTTAATCTTCGCTGCCAACACTTTATCAATTCGGCGACGGTCCATATCCATAATTTCTAAACGCCACCCGTCCCATTCTGCGATATCACCTTCTTTAGGCAGACGACCAAGCAACAGCATCATCATACCTGCAAGGGTGTTATATCGACCCAGTGCTTCTTCAGGCACAGCCTTAATATCAAGGACATCCTTCAATTCAGGGATAGGAATCATACCGTCCAATAAGAAAGAACCATCTTCACGTCGTGTCACCCATGCATCACCAGGCTGTTCAGGTTTAAATTCACCCGCAATGGCTTCAAGCACATCTCGAGGCGTCACAATGCCCTGCACTTCACCATATTCATCAACAACCAAAGCCACAGGTGTATCGGTCTTTCGGAAATTTTCAAGCAGTTCCATCCCTGTCAAAGACTCTGGCACATAAACAGGAGCCGTTAAATTGTCTTTGAAATCTGGTTTACCTTTTTCCATCATCTGCTGAAGAAGTGTTCGAGTCGAGCAGAAACCCTTCACATCATCCAAGCTTCCCACGCAAACCGGCAAACGAGAACGCTTTGAACCGCGAATTTTTTCGATATTGACCGCTAATTCATCTTCAAGGTCAATCCAATCAATATCGCCGCGAGGCGTCATCAACGAGCCTACTTGGCGATCATCTAATCGGAAAACATTGCGCACCATATCGCGTTCGACGGTTTCAATCACACCTGATTCTTCACCTTCGTCAATCATGGCATGAATTTCCTCTTCAGTCACAGGGGCCTGAGAGTTCGTATCGATACGCAACCAGCGTAAAATCGCCGAGGTTGAGTAACTCAATAATTTAACGAATGGCGCCGCAACAATCGAGAGCGTATAGAGAATAGGCGAAAAACGACAAGCGAGCGTTTCCGGTGTCATTTGACCAATACGCTTAGGCACTAATTCACCTAACACGATGGCAAAGTACGTCAACAGCACCACAACAAGCCCCGTTCCTAAGGCCGACGCCGTCGACTCATTCATTCCCAAAGAAACTAACCACTCAGCGACAGGTTTGGCCAACGCTGCTTCCCCGAAAATCCCAGAGAGCAATCCTATCGACGTAATCCCAACTTGAATTGTCGAAAGCGCGCGATTAGGATCCGCGTTCATTTCCATGGCGCGCTTGGCACCAGGGACATCATCCTCAGAAAGATGCTGTAAACGTGCACGACGACTTGTAATCAGGGCGACTTCGCTCAACGCAAACATGCCATTTACCCCGATCAAAATGACGAGAATGAAGACATCAAACCAACTTGACATACCAACCAGCCTTTATCCCTTTGGCCTGAATTCATAAAAATAAAAAAGACAAAAAGCGCCCAGCCTGAGTCATCAAGCAGGGCGCCGATTTTACAGTCATTTGATTGTAATCAGTATTCGCATGGCATGAGGGCTGGATTACCGAATCGCATAAGTTCCATCAGTCCATCTAAGGCAACTAACACAGTCGCCTCTCTCACGGTTGCACGACTACCAGGCACATAGATCGTTCGAGAACAAGTCACGATAGATTCATTGAAGCGTTCACCCCAACCAATGCATACTGTCCCAACAGGGGTTTTTACAGTACCCCCACCAGGACCAGCAACGCCAGTCACGGCAACGGATAACGTCGCACTTGTGCTACGCGCCAATACACCTCGAGCCATTGCTTGCGCCACAGCTTCGCTAACAACACCTTCTGTTTCAATCAAACTTGGTCTCACGTCAAGCCTGGCCACCTTGGCCGATGCAGCATACGTGACAAATCCTTCTTCAAACCAAGCCGAACTACCAGCCACTTCAGTCAAGGCAGCAGCAATACCGCCGCCAGTACAACTTTCAGCCGTCACAACAATATGATGTCGGTCTTTAGCGACAATTCCTAACTGTTGAGTGGCGAGCAGAATTTTGGACGTGATGTCAGACATAACGGATTAACCAAACAACCAACCCAAAATGCTCACGACAACCCAAGCGTAAAAAGCTGCAACGACATCATCGAGCATCACACCCACGCCATTTTTCATCTTTTCATCAATGACATCAACGGGGGGCAACTTCATGATGTCAAAGACGCGGAATGCTACGAAACCAGCGATCCACCAAGCTGTCCCAGCCGGCAAAAAAGCATAAAGCAACCAAATACCCACAACTTCGTCAACGACGACCCCCTTATGGTCATTCACCCCAAGATCACGCGAGACCTTGTCAGATGCCCAAATCCCTGCGGCAAAAAGGACTAAAGCCAAAAGTATCCAACCTGCCGTTGACACAGCTGGGCTTAGCACAATAAAGGCAAGCGCACCAGCTAACGTACCATAAGTACCTGGTGCCTTACTCGGTAGCCCAGCACCGAAGAAAGTCGCGATCATATGCGCAGGATGCGACCAAACAAAACGACTGGTTAACTCAATCTGATTGGCGGGGTTGGATTCATCGTATTTCTGAAGCATATCTACTTCCTGACAAATGAAGCACCGGTCAACCGGTGGCAGTTAAACACCATGCAGAGGGTATCAGACAGCAAAATGATCAAAACCGTTGGTTGGAGTCGTAATGATCACGCCGTTCTGTGCACGTACAGTAAGATTATCGCCTGAGATTTTTTCGCGAATCTTACCAATACGGGTAAGTCTGGTCTGCGTCAACAATCCTACCTGTTCTACTCGATGCGCTAAAGCTTCTGGCGCCGTAAAAACAAGCTCATAATCATCGCCCCCCATCAAAGCAGCCTCTTGTTGCGCTGAAGCGCTTAAGGCGCGTAATGCGGATGAAATCGGCACCGCATCCCAAAGTACGTCAGCCCCTACCTCGCTTCGTTCCAAAATATGCCCTAAGTCTGCCTTGAGTCCATCAGAGACATCGGCACACGCTGTAGCTAAATCCAACAACGCTGAACCCAATGCATTACGCGGTGTCGGACGATCCATTCGTTCAAAAACGCTCTCTGCCGCATCAGGCATCAGTTGCCAATGTCCCCAACGATGTTTGAGCGCAGCATACGCATCCCCTAAAGTGCCAGACACCCAAATATCGTCCCCTGGACGTGCACCTGCACGACCCAACCCTTTTCCTTCGGGCAAAGCTCCCATCGCAGTAATTGAAATGGTGACGGGCGCACGTGCAACACCGACCGCCGCCGTGCGAGTGGTATCACCTCCGAGCAATGCACACCCCGAAGTCTGAGCCAACGACATTAAACCCCTTGAAAAGGCCGCTAACCACTCATCGTCTCTTTCAGGAAGGCCGATAGACAAAAAAAACGCTCTAGGTGACGCACCTGCCGCCGCCAAGTCCGACAAATTGACAGCCAAAGCTTTATAGCCCACGTCCTCTGGATTTGCATTGGGTAAAAAATGCGTACCGATCGCCATCATGTCCGTCGTCACGGCGATACGTCCTGTACCAGTATCGATCAACGCACAATCGTCACCGATGCCTTGGCTACGCCACTCACCAAATCCTTCGTAAGTAAAAAAACGATCAATAATTTGAAATTCGCCTCGACGCATCCTCTGACCTCCTTAAAGACAACCCATTGTTTGATCGAGCACAAAAAAGGTCGCTCCTCCACGCAGAAGGAACGACCCTTTGGCTTATCTCTGTCAGGCCTCAGCCCTGCGTAGCTTCCGTTTCTTCGGGACGCACTTCACGAGCTACGTGCTCGAGAACAGCGTTCGTGAAACGATAACCGCTACCGAACTGCTTAACGAGTTCGATCGACTCGTTGAGAACCACACGCCACGGCGTTTCGGGACAAGCTAATAATTCATACGTACCAATGAAAAGCACCGCACGTTCCACCAAAGAAATACGGTGCAACTCACGGTCAGCATGACGCGCGATAATCTCAGCAACTTCTGCGTGACGATCTAACACACCTGAAAGAAGTTGCGTAAAGAGAGGCTTATCGGCACGATCAAAATCAGCTGGACGAATATCACATCCTTCTAGTGGCTCACCTTCGTCATGAAGGAGGCTCGACAGATGCGCCTCAATGCTAGCGTAATCCTGTGTTGGATCAGCCAACCACTGATAGAGTCCAAGCATCACGAAGACGCGGGCCAAGTGACGGCCTGAATGGGCTCCCTTACGGTGAGCAGCCTTATGTTCAGTCATTCGTGGATTCCTTTATTCCTTATCATCTTCTTCGTAGCAGAAGCCTTCGTCTTCGTCGAAGTCTTCTTCAGACACGAATTCCTTGGCCAAGTTAGCCATTTCAACGGCACAACGAGCGCAATCACGACCTTTCATGTCGAGACGTTCTTGACACTGTTCGTCGTTTTCAGTCGTTAAAACACCGTTGGCGATAGGAATTTCATAGTCCAAACCAACGCGGGTAATGCCAGCACCAGACTCATTGCTCACCAATTCAAAATGATAGGTTTCGCCACGAATCACAGCACCCAATGCGATGAGCGCATCATATTCAGCCGTCTGAGCAAGCTTCATCAAAGCGAACGGAATTTCGAGGGCACCAGGTACAGAGACCTTGGTCACATCTTCATCAACCACGCCAAGCTTACGAAGTTCGTCCATGCAGGCTTCGAACTCACCGCGACCGGCATATTCGTTGAAGCGGGCAACAACGATACCGATACGAAGATCCGTACCATCGAGTTTAGTGGGAACAATGTCAACAGCCATTTCTGTCTCCTTGAGGCCTGCAAGCGGGAGCTAATTTGTTATCAAAATTCTGAGTTCGAGGGAGAATCCCTCTGAACGGATGCCCCTAAGAGGTATCCGTTAGTAAATTAGTATTTTAACGCGAAAGCACAGGCGAACGCTTAGAAATAGCATTCGCCTGCATTTAAGCTAAGTTTTTCGAGCGACGAATGCCGCGCTCGTTTGTTTATGTCTCTTTCGAAGGCTTAAAAGAATGATTCTTCATCATTCTTGAGCGCCATCATACGCTCGACATAACGCGCAATCGTATCGATTTCGAGATTGACGTAGCTCTGAGCCTTCAAATGCTTGAGCGTCGTCACTTCCACTGTGTGCGGAATCAAATTAATCGTCACCAACGTATCCAAGGCGGTATCTTCGACCTTATTGATGGTGAGCGATACACCGTTCACAGTGATGGAGCCCTTGTAAGCCAAATAGGGAGAAAGGACACGCGGCGCACGAATGACTAAACGCCAAGATTCAGCGACTTGTTCCATCGACTCAACCTGACCAACGCCGTCCACGTGTCCGCTCACTAAGTGACCGTCCACACGGTCACCTAAGCGCATCGCTTTTTCCAAATTCACTTCACCAAAAGTATCCAACCCCGTCGTCTTCGATAAGCTTTCAGCCGAGACATCCACCTTGAATTCAGTGTCCGTCTTTTCAATCACAGTCATGCAAGCACCGTTTACAGCGATCGAATCGCCTACGCGCACCTCATCAAGACCTAACGTCGGGGCCACGATCGTGAGACGCACACCATTACCAAGAGGTTCGGGTTCGCGCACTTTGCCGATCGCCTGAATAATACCGGTAAACATTTCAAGTTATCTCCTCATAATCACAAGCAGATCGGCTCCGATCTGACTCAATTCAGTTACTTTCCAACGATGAGCGTCGTTAGGCGTTTGGGGTAGCGGTACGTGAGCAATGGGCATTCCTGCACCAAAGAAACAAGGTGCCATAAACAGAACAATCTCATCCACCAATTTTTGGTGTAAGAAGGCACCGTTAAGACCAGCCCCCGCTTCTAAGTGCACTTCGTTCACCTCACGTTCACCTAACCTGTCAAGCATTTTACCTAGGTCAACGCGTTCAGGGTTTTGTTCATCTGGCAAGTACCAAATCTCAACACCCTTTTGCTTTAAGGCTTGCGCTTTGCTCTCATCGTTACACGCCGTCACAATCAGTGTATTTCCACCCTCTAATATCTGAGCCGTCAGAGGAATTTCCAATCGGGCGTCCACCACAACGCGTAACGGGAAACGAACCTGATCGGCAAGGCGTACCGTCATACGAGGATTATCTGCCTTAACCGTTCCAATACCCGTCACAATGGCACCTGAACGAGCACGCAACCATTGATTTTCCTCACGCGCATCGTTCCCTGTAATCCACTGAGAACGACCGTCAGGCAAAGCAGTACGACCATCCAGTGTGCTAGCACACTTCAATCGGACCCAAGGGCGTCCCGTGGTCATGCGTGTTATAAAACCAACATTTGCGTTGAAAGCCTCGTTTTCACAGATCCCTGTCGTCACTGAAATCCCGGCTTCTGTCAACATACGCACGCCGCGACCTGCAACCAAAGGATTCGGATCCAATATAGCAACGACCACGCGGCCCAGACGATGTTCAATCAATGCTTTAGCACAAGGGGGAGTACGACCGTAGTGCGAGCAAGGCTCAAGCGTCACATACATCGTTGCGCCTGCAACGCATTCACCTCTCGCTTGTGCATCTCTTAAGGCCATAATTTCGGCATGAGGACCACCGACAGCTTGAGTATGTCCACAACCAATGACACGGCCGTCGCGCACAATCACAGCCCCTACCGCAGGATTGGGTGCGGACAAGCGGCGGGCTTTCCCCGCCTGCGCCAATGCCAAACTCATCCACTCTTCATCTTGCGTCATCATGCTTCCTTGTTACCTTTCGGTTCTGGGGTTTTGGCCAATTCAGCAGCCTCACGAATCATCGTGATAAACGCCTGAGGATCATTGATATTGAAGTACACCGATGCAAAACGGATATAGGCAATCGTGTCGAGCCTCTTTAAAGCAGCCAACACCAAATCACCTAAACGACTAGAACGAATCTCACGTTCTCCCGTCAGAATCATTTCTTGTTCAATCGCGTCAACGGCTTCTTCAATTTTTTCTGGCGATACAGGACGCTTGCGCAAAGCCAAAGACATTGATGCCAACAATTTGGCTCGATCGTATTCTGAACGCACGCCGCCACGCTTCACAATAGTTGGGATCGCCAAATGGGCACGTTCAAATGTCGTAAAGCGCTTTTCACACTTTGGACAGCGACGTCGACGACGGATTACATATCCCTCCTCCGGCGCACGAGAATCAATTACTTGTGTGTCCGGATTTTGACAAAAGGGACAACGCATATTCATCACTCCTAAAACTGATCACAGGGATAACCCTGCCTAGATTGAAGTGCTGTTGAGTTTAGCGCCTCTTTATATAAAAGATCAAGGGTTTACATACAAAATATGGGCTGATGCTTTATAGAAAACATCAGCCCTAGTATGTCTAAACGTACTTTTTAAGCTTTTGCTTAGTCAGAGTAGACCGGGAAAGCCTTCGTGAGCTTTTCGACCTCAGCCTTGACACGCTCAAATACAGCCTGATCTTCAGGAGCTTCGAGCAAGTCAACGATCAAATTAGCCACCTTACGAGCTTCGACTTCACCGAAACCACGCGTCGTCATAGCTGGCGACCCCAAACGGATACCAGACGTGACAAAAGGCTTTTCAGGATCATTCGGAATAGCATTCTTGTTGACAGTGATATGAGCAGCATTGAGCAACGCTTCAGCTGCCTTACCCGTAATCTTCAAAGAACGAAGGTCAACAAGCATGACATGGCTTTCTGTGTGTCCCGACACAATGCGAAGACCGCGCTTAATCAATTCGTCGGCCATCGCAGCTGCGTTCTTAATGCACTGTTCACCATAGACCTTAAAGGACGGATCCAGAGCTTCCTTAAGTGCCACAGCCTTTGCTGCAATCACGTGCATCAAAGGACCACCCTGCATCCCCGGGAAGACTGCAGAATTGATTTTCTTTTCAAGGTCGGGACGAACAAAGATCAAACCACCGCGCGGACCACGCAACGTCTTATGCGTTGTCGTCGTCACAATATCAGCATGACCAAACGGCGTGGGATAGACACCAGCCGCGATCAAACCAGCATAGTGAGCCATGTCGACCATCAACAATGCGCCAACACTATGAGCAATGTCAGCAAAGCGCTTGAAGTCAATGCGGAGCGAGTAAGCAGAGGCACCCGTCACAATGATCTTCGGCTTATGTTCCTTAGCCAAAGCTTCAACGCGGTCGTAATCAATGGCTTCGTTTTCATCGAGACCATAGGGAACCACCTTGAAGTAACGACCCGAATAATTGAGATGCATACCATGGGTCAAGTGACCACCTTCGGCAAGCGAAAGACCCATAATCGTATCGCCCGGCTCAAGCAAACCGAAATAAACGGCAGAGTTAGCCTGTGCACCAGAATGCGGCTGCACGTTCACAGCCATTTCGACGCCAGCGGGCTCACAAAAGAGCTTCTTAGCACGTTCGATCGCGAGACTTTCAGCCACGTCGACATGTTCGCAACCACCGTAGTAGCGCTTACCAGGATAGCCTTCAGCATACTTGTTGGTAAGGCAAGAACCCTGAGCCTGCATAACTGCTGGAGAGGCATAGTTTTCACTCGCGATCAACTCAATGTGATCTTCCTGACGGGTAGATTCGTGGCAGACAACATCCCAAAGTTCAGGATCGACCACAGCGATAGTATTGGAGCGTTTGAACACGACTTCAGTTCCTTAGAAAAGCTAGCACTTCGAAACACAACGCATCGAATGTGCTAGCGGGTGAATAACAAAAACTATTCAGTAGCAAGACGCGGATTGAGCGTATAGCGACCAACTAATTCTGCCGACGTAATGATGTGGTCCTTCATGGCTACTTCAACATCCTGCCAAGTAAACTCTGGTGGTAAAGCGAGTTTTTCGACATCTAATGCGAACACCATAAAGCGGTAGTAATGCCAACGGGCATCAAAAAATGGCGGACAAGGTCCATCATATCCTGTCCCCGTTTCACCGGGCATAGGACGAGCACCACGACTGTAATCGTTGATACCCAAATCGCCAAACCCAGGGGTACACTTTTTCGTTTCCGCCAAAGCGCCTTCGGGAATTTCGCGCACAGTCACTGGACAATTGGGCTGAACCCAATGTACAAAACGGCGTCGAGGTTGAGACACAGGAAGCTCACCTGAAAGATCTCGCTCCTCTAACTGAGTTGGCACATCATCATCGAGACAAGCCAATACAAAAGAAGCTGTTCCTTCGGGCACATCAGACCAAGCCAAATGCGGGTTCAGATTGGCAGAACGCACCGTCCCTTCTGAACCAATACGCCCCCAAGCAAACGCTTCAGGAATCAATTCACCTTGAGCAAAATTTTCTGAAATCAGCTTCAAGTGACACCTCCATGTCTTTTGAGAAGACGCTTGACATATTCGTCGAGCGTCTTCCTTTATAGCATCAGATTGCGTTGATCAACCTTTGATCGATTTTGCTTATCCAAACTCCTCTGCGTTCAAACAAACCACATGAGGAAAAGGACTTACTTTTGGCTCACAACTGAAGCCAAAATGTGGCAGGACCATCATTAACGAGCGAGACTTTCATCTCTGCACCAAACTGGCCTGTCGGGCACGAAAGTCCTTGTGCACGTAAAGCCGTCACAAACGCCTCATAAGCCAGTCGCCCTTCTTCAGGGGATGCCGCTTTAGAAAAGCTCGGCCGATTACCTGAGCACGTATCTGCTGCGAGTGTAAATTGCGACACACAAAGCACGTCACCACCCACGTCACAAACACTCAAATTCATCTTGCCCAAGTCATCCGAAAAGATGCGCAATTTCGCCACTTTACGCGCTAATTTTTCAATCGTTTCAGGCGTATCGCCGGGTTCCCCACAAATGAATGCGAGGAGCCCTTTTTGAACCGCGCCAATGATCTCGTCGTTGACCTGCACGCTTGCTTGGGTCACACGTTGCACAAGCACAACCATGGGTAAACCTCAATTAAGCGACCGTGATTTTGGCCCACTTACGCTTACCCACCTGAACCGTGATCACATCGCCAGTGTGAAGCTTGAGACCGCGATCAGATACCTTCTGACCATCAATCTTGACACCACCCTGATCAATGTTGCGGTTTGCTTCGCTCGTCGAAGCGACCAAACCTGTCGTCTTCAACAATTGACCAATGCCGATTTCACCTTCAGAGACTGTCACGGTCATTTCTGGAATATCGCTCGGCATCGCACCAGCACGGAAGCGTGCGTTAAATTCTTCTTCGGCAGCCGTCGCTGCGGCATCCGAGTGGAAGCGCCCCACGATCTCCTTCGCAAGCAACACTTTCGCATCACGGGGATTACGGCCTTCAGCACACTCCTTCTTAAGCTGAGCAATTTCAGCATTGCCACGTAAGCTTAAGAGGTCATACCAATCCCACATCAAGGCATCAGAGATCGACATCACCTTGCCAAACATATCGTTCGGGGCATCCGTAATGCCGATGTAGTTATGCTTACTCTTACTCATCTTGACTTGGCCATCAAGACCCACCAACAACGGCATCGTCAAAATGCACTGAGGTTCCTGACCATACTGACGTTGGAGTTCTCGACCCACCAAAAGGTTGAAACGCTGGTCAGAGCCACCCAATTCAAGGTCAGCCTTGAGTGCCACAGAGTCATATCCCTGCATCAAAGGATAGATCAGTTCATGCATAGCGATCGGAGCTTGTTCAGCATAGCGCTTAGCGAAGTCGTCGCGTTCTAGCAAACGAGCCAACGTATAACGCGAAGCCAACTGAATCAGACCTACCGAACCCAGGTCGTTACACCATTCAGAGTTGTAACGCACTTCAGTACGTTCAAGATCAAGCACCAACCCCGCCTGGTTTAAGTAGGTCTGTGCATTTTCAACAATCTGTTCATGCGACAACGGCGGACGCGTCACGTTACGGCCAGAGGGATCGCCGATCGCGGCCGTAAAGTCGCCCACCAAGAAAATCACGGTATGCCCTAAGTCTTGTAACTGACGCAACTTATTGAGCACCACCGTGTGACCGATATGAATATCAGGTGCCGTCGGGTCAAGACCCAACTTGCAACGCAACGGGGTACCCGTCATTTTGGCTCGTGCGAGCTTCTGTTCGAATTCTTCTTCGATCAAAAACGTATCCGTCCCGCGACGAATCAACGCCATGGCTTCACGGATCTCATCCGTCACGGGCAGCTTCTTTTCCGCCTGAGCTTTGTCTAACTCAACAGTCATCAGTATCCCTTTGCTATTACTAAAAATTGGCTCAAATCCCTTTTCAGCTATCTAGGCTCAATCTGTAACCATTTTGAGTCCCATTTTCTAAAGGCCGATTTGGGGATCTGTTTTAAAATATCAGATTTGTTATTGTTCCCTTTTTTCCCGCCTTTCGCAACTCTATACCCCTCATGACTGCACCCTCTCTTATTGCAAGGCAATTACGCTCCGCAGGCAAAGCGTTTCGTTCTTGGTTACGCTCGCGTGCAAATACTCGGTTGCGTCACCCTAACAAACGTTTGACTCAGGCCGCCACCGTTGGATTGGCATCCTGTGTTGTGCTAGGGAGCACGGGGGGCCTACTTGGCATCGCGCCTACGTTAGCACAAGAAAAGCCTCGAGTAACATACGTAACACAGAGTGTTGACGATAACGTTCTCAAAGAAGCCCTAGAGGCATTGCGTCGAGGCGGTTCGGTCACGCCGAAGAGTTTAACGGCACGGACCGGGGAAACATTAGGTTCTTTATTGGCTCGTCTGGAAATCCAAGATCCAAAGGCCGTCGCTTACATTCGATCAGAGCCACGTCTTCGTCCCTTTGTCTTGCCACAACCCGGCCAGTACGTTACCGCTGGGATTTTGCCTGATGGACGCCTGGCTTACTTACATCTTTATCTTGAAGGACCGCACCCTCAAGATAGCCGCCGCATCGAAGTCACTCGTGCTGGTGAACTCTTTGCAAGCGCAGAATTCGCCGTTGCTTTTGATACGCTAGAAGAAAGTATTTCTGGCCTAGCATCCAATGGCTTCAAAGCAACTGTTGACGCACTCAATATTCCAGCAGACATCGCCAGTCAACTTAAAGTTGTCTGGGACGGAGCAGATAATCCGCTTCGTTCCATTAAAAAAGGGGACGCCTTACGTTTGATCTATGAACGCAAATTTGCTGGTGGAAACTTCATTCGAAATGGTCAGCTTTTAGCTGTTCAAGTTGTTGCAAACGATGAAGTTCACGAAGCCTACTGGTTTAACAATGACGATCGTGTCGGCGGCTTTTATACCCTTGAAGGGCGAGCCTCTCAACAAACCTTTATTCGTGTACCGCTTGACGTTCAAGACGTCAGCAGTGAATTCTCACCGTTACGTCGCCATCCTGTTACAGGCGTTCTTCGTCCGCATAACGGTACTGATTTCCGCGCGCCTTCAGGCTCTCGTATCTTTGCGGCAGCTGATGGAACCATTAGCTATGTCGGCTATGAACGCAAAGGCTATGGTCGATACGTCAAAATTGATCACGGCTTGGGTCGCACCACTTTATACGCACATATGTCTCGCATCACAAAGGGACTCAAAAAGGGGCAGCGTGTACAACGTGGTGATGTGATTGGATATGTGGGGCGCTCTGGCCTTGCTACGGGACCACATCTTCATTACGAATTGATGTTTAACGGCGTCCAGATCAACCCACGCACAGCTGATCTACCAGACACCGAGAACCTATCAGCTTTCCAGTTAGCACAATTAAAGACACTAGCCTATCCAATCCAGGCACGTTTTGACTTACTCGCCGAAAGTGAAGAGCTTCCTTTGCCCACTTTTATTAAAACCCATCATCGTGAAGCGTCAACTGTTACAACGCAGTTGCTCAATCGACCTGGTAACGAAGACGAAACACCTTCAGCTAAACTAACACAACACGCTGCTTCAGCTTCGAAGTAATTCTGAATAAGCCGCCCCGTGGTCGGCTTCTTTTTTAGTAGCTTTCGCAATGAACAGAACGATTACGTTTGGCCTGATGTCCGGCACGAGTTTAGATGGCACTGATGCGGTGGCCATGGCTTTTGAAAAAGATACGATAAGCTATCTGGCTCATATTTCACTGCCCTTTCCAAACGATTTACGTACACAACTCGCAGCTTTAACGCTTCCTGGTGATAATGAGATTGATCGTATGGGAGAAGCCTCCGTTGCTCTTGTACATCACTATGCTGAAGCTGTTCAGTTGCTCTTAGCTAAAACCCAACTGACCTCTAATGAAGTCGACGCCATTGGTGTTCATGGTCAAACGATCCGCCATCGTCCAGAACGAGGTTTTACATTACAACTTAATCATCCTGCACTTTTAGCAGAGCTGACAGGCATTGATGTCATCTGCGACTTTCGGAATCGAGACATTGCCGCTGGAGGCGAGGGAGCGCCATTAGTTCCCGCTTTTCATGCCAAAACCTTTTCAGGACACGAGGCGCGTGTCATTTTGAATTTAGGTGGCATTGCAAACATTTCCATTTTGCCTGCCAATGCAACGCAAACTAACCAACAAATCTTAGGCGGTGACACAGGACCCGCTAATATGTTGATCGACACCTGGACTCAACGCATTCTCCACGTGCCCTATGACAAGGATGGTGTATGGGCTGCTACAGGCAAAGTCATTCCTAAACTGCTTGACGATTTTCTGAGCGACCCCTATTTTGCAAAACCATTTCCAAAGTCCACAGGACGCGAGCTTTTTTCACCTGCTTGGCTTGATCAACACCTCGCCCACTATCCAGGTCTTGCACCTGAAGACGTCGCAAGAACCCTTGTCGAACTAACTGCGCGTTCAGTTATTGACGCTGTCGAACGGTTTGCACCAGAGGCTAAGACTTTAATTTTGTGTGGCGGTGGCACCTACAACCATACGCTACGACACACCTTAACCCAGCACTTCACAGGAAAAGTCTCTGATACGTCCTCGCTTGGCGTGCATCCAATGCAAGTTGAAGCAGCTGCCTTTGCATGGCTTGCTGAACGCTTTATTCACCGCCAACCAGGCAATTTACCCGCCGTCACTCGTGCCACCGGCCCACGCATTCTCGGGGCACTCTATCCCTATCAATAAATCCACCAAAAGAAAGGGGTGTTGCGAAAATCAGGCGATCCTGATCTTTACAACACCCCTTTCCTGGATTTTGTCGAGCGTGCTTAGCGCTTAAACTGTATCGCTAAATTTTAGGTACGCTATTTTACGTTGTACTGTCCTTGGG